>ERZ773060.5-NODE-5-length-259986-cov-13.4359_pt1 | contig 259986 bp, 217 predicted proteins | sample MGYA00580628_ERZ773060 | MGnify/ENA primary metagenome ERZ773060 (study PRJEB29015, sample SAMEA2738019) | human oral metagenome | biome: human oral; feature: human-associated habitat; material: dental | place: China | collected 2045 ... | reverse complement strand
ACTGCAACAGCAGCGCCGCGGCGCCGGCCGCGTGCGGGGAGGCCATCGACGTGCCGGAATAGCTTGCGTATCCCCGTTCGCCTTGCTTTTTGATCGGGATCGCGGCGTAGATATTGCCTCCCGGGGCGAGGACGTCCGGCTTGACCGTCAGATCCGCCGCCAAACCGAAAGACGAGGAATCGGAAAGCGCGCCTCCGTTGGAATCCGCGCTCACAACCTCCTCGCGCGTCCATTCGATCGAGGCCGAACCCGCCGCCGCAGCCGCCTCGAGCTTCGCGCCTTCGGCTTGAGTGACGCCGACCGTTGGAATCCGAATGGCGGGTTCGCCTTTGGCTTCTGCCCCAAGGGTTCCCTCTTCATTGTTGTAGATGATCACTGCTGCTGCGCCGTCGTTCTGGGCAGCCAAAGCCTTTTCGTGGAACTTGGTGTCTCCGCGTGCGACGAGAACGGCTTTGCCTTTAAAGGGCGTGCCGGGAAGGTCGACGGCGCCGGTCTTCTTCCCATCGGGGTAAACTGCGAGCTCCAGTTTTCCGGAGGTGGGCGCTTCCGGGCTTCCCTGTAAAGCGGTGTAGGAGACAAGTTTTCCGTCGGGGCCCTTGAAAGTAAAGGAACGCGTATGGGTATTGTCAACCGAGCCGACGCTGATCGCCTTGCGCGCTACGGAAGGGGCGCCGTTGGCGAAGATTCCCTTAATGCGCGCGTTTCCCGCCGCGGCTGTGACGACGATGCCCGAGTCGGCCATCGCGTCGGCGGCGGCGGCCGTCGGATAATTGGGCCACGATGCGAAGTCGCCGCCCAAGGACATGTTGACCACGTCCATGCCGTCCTTGGTTGCGCGCTCCATCGCCGCGAGTATGACGTCGTTTCCGGTTCCGCCGTCACATCCGAAGACTCGGTAGACGCCGAGCTTGGCGTCGGGGGCGACGCCCCGGAGCTTCCTCGCCTTGTCGTTTCCGGCGGCGATACTGGCCACGTGAGTTCCGTGATTGTTGCAGTCGTTGGGAACCGGGTCGGGTTTCGGATTGGGGTTGTAGGCGCCGGAACTCTTGTCATCGTTGTATTCGTCGCCGACGAAGTCGTATCCGGCGACGACCTTGGAGGTGGGGAAGGCCGCCGATCCGGGCACGCCCGATCCGCCGAAGGCGGGGTGGTCGATGTCGATGCCGGTGTCGATGATCCCGATCTTGACCCCCTTGCCCGTCAACCCCAGTTCTTTGCGGGCGTAAGGGACGCCCGTGAGGTCTCCCGCCGTGAAAAGGGCGGGTTTGACGCCGTCCTTTTGTTCGGGCTTCTGGGCGGGCTCTTCCGGTTGCTGGACGGTCAGGACGGGGAAGACGGCTTTGACGTTTTTGGCTTGGAGTATCTTGTCCAGGTCTTTGTCTTCGGCTTTGACGGCGACCCCGTTCCAGACTTTCGAGTAGGAGTCGGTGACTTTGACGTTCTTCGGGGCTGTTGAGCTGAAGGTTTTCTGCTGGGCCGTGATCGTCTTGGCCGACCCGCCTTTGATGGTGGGTTTTTCAGAGAATTGGACGAACCACTTGCCGGCGAACCCGGGGGAGGCGTGCGCCCTGCCCTTCAGTGTCTGAAGCCTCTGCCGAATCTCGTCTTTGTTCTTCTGTCGTGTGGTTCCGCCGGCCTGCTTTTGAGCGCCGTCGTCTTGTTGGGCGCCGCTGGGGCCGGGCGGCTTGGGCGTGCCCTCGGCATGGGCCGCCTGCGGAGCCAAAGCCCCCGCGCCTATGACGGCCACCGCCGAGACAAGGCCCAGGCGCGCCCTCCACCTTCTACTGCGTATCATGTCCGCTCCCTTCGCGCGATACGTGTTCTCTTTGTCTGGTATGAGTTTGCCTGCCTCCTTAAGGCGATCCGGAAGTCAATCGCTGAAATCAATCCCAATTCAATTTTGAAATGAATTCAATTTTATTCTTGAAATGGGTTTTCCAATTTATTCTCGAACTGACTCCTTTATTCTCGAACCGACTCTTCAGGCTGCAACTCATCGACACATGGACTTGTGTACAGAAGTCCACACCGCTCACTCTACCCCTGATAGCGAGCTGAGTCACTGGCAACTGCCTGCGAGCTGAGCCGTCTGCGGCCAAAGGCTGTCAGAGCCGCTTTCGCACGGCTGGAAATCGGGCGAAGCGCTCAGATTTGAACCTTGGCGGGCCGTCACGGCCCGAAGTCCGGCAGCGACGTCGGAAACTTTGCAGGATGAAGGCTTCGAAGGCTGCGCAAAGCGGAGATTACGGAAAACGAATTAAAACGTTGAAAATTTCATGGTGTGGCGTAGATCGCCTTTCTCGGGTTACCCTTAGTGCATGTCTATGAACCCGCGTTCTGCCCTCGATCGACTGATCGGCGCGTTAGAAGCCTTTCATCTCGCCGCTTCGACCGCACAGGACCCGAGTGCGCCCAGCGTCGCGGAGGCTGCCGACGCTCTCGCCGATGCCTACATCGTCTACGACGACGTCGTTTTCACCGGGTATGGAGTCGAGGCACCCTTGGACGTATACGGCGACGACGATGATTACGACGAGGATTTCGACGACGATTACGACGACTTCGATCTGGACGACGAAGACGACGCCGATCTAGACGACGACCTAGAAGAGGACGAGGATTTCGACGACGACCTTGAAGACGAAGACGATCTCGAGGACGACGAGGAAATAGACGACGACACGCTTGAAGACGAGGAAGGCCTCGACGACGCCGACTTTGACGACGGCGACTACGAGGAGGATCCGGAGGACGGCTCCGGCGGTTAAGGCCAGCCCCGGCGGGCTAGTCGCTGATGTCCGCCAGAGCCTCGGAAACGAGCTCGGGGAGCGGCTTGCATCGCGAGACCGTCGCCTGAAGCTGGGCCGCGGTCCTCGCGCCCACGATCGCGGCGGTGACGCCCGGTCGGCCGACGACCCATGAAAGTGCGACGTCGGCGGGCGTGCGCCCGAGGCCGTCGGCAGCCTTCGCCACCGCTTCGACTATTCGGCGGGCCCTCTCGTCGAGGTACGGCTCGACGAAGGCGGCGAGGTGCTCGGAGGCGGCGCGCGACGTCGGCGGGATCGAATGGCGGTACTTCCCGGTGAGCACTCCGCGGCCGAGCGGAGAAGAGGCGAAGAGGCCCATCCCCGTGTGGGAGGCCATAGGGACGATCTCTGCCTCGATGTCGCGGCAGACGAGGGAATACTCCCGCTCGACCGCCGTGATGAGAGGAAGCCCGGCCGCCCGGAGCCTCTCGGTCAGGATTGCGGCGCGCCACGACGAGTACTCCTGAACCCCGATGTACCTGACGATTCCGCGATCGATGAGCCATCCGAGAGCCGAGGCGGTTTCCTCGTCGGGCGCCAATGGGTCGGGGCAGGCGACGAGCAGGAGGTCGATGTAGCTCGTGTTGAGGCGTTCGAGCGAAGCCCGCACCGAGTCAAGAATGGGCCCTCGTCCCGCGCCGAATCGAAGCCCGTTCGGGCCTGGAACGAATCCGGCGCGCGTGCACAGCACGACGGACTCGCGATCCACGACGGCGTCGAGAAGCTCGCCGACGCAGGACTCCGCCGCGCCCTGGCCGAAGGCGGGCGAGGTGTCGATGAGATTTCCACCGGAATCGAGAATCGTCTCCAGCTGGCCCTTGGCCTCCTTGACGTCGGTATCGCGGCCCCAGGTGAGTGTGCCGAGCCCGACCGCCCCCACGACGAGGCCGCTGGCGCCCACTGTGCGTTCTCTCATAGAGACCAGCCTAGCTTAGCCCGCAGTGTGAACCTCCCAGCCCGGGCCAGTAAGCTGGCCCGATGGGATATTTTGAAGCACTCGTTTTGGGCATAGTCCAAGGGCTCACGGAGTTCCTGCCAATCAGCTCCTCAGCGCACATTCGAATCTTCGGCGACCTGTTCGGATGGGGCGATCCCGGAGCCGCCTTCACCGCCGTCATACAGCTGGGAACCGAGGCCGCCGTCATCACGTATTTCGCCAAAGACATCGGCCGGATCATCTCCCGCTGGTTCCGCTCTCTTCCGCTTGCCGGCAGAAATCGCCTTCCCTCCTCCGATCCCGACGCGCGCATGGGGTGGATCGTCATCTTCGGCACGATTCCTATCGGCGTGCTCGGGCTGCTCTTCCAAGACGCCATTGAAACCAAGCTTCGCAATCTCTACATCGTCGCCGTCGTCTTGGCCCTCTTCGCCGTCATCCTGGGGTGGGCCGACCGCAGGTCCGCGCACACGAAGCATCTTGACGAGATGACGCTGGGCGACGGCGTCCTCGTGGGATTCGGCCAGGCCATGGCCCTCATTCCGGGAGTCTCTCGCTCGGGCGGGACGATCACCGTCGGCCTCCTTCTCGGGTACACGAGGGAGGCGGCCGCTCGGGTCTCTTTCCTCCTGGCCATCCCGGCAGTCGTCCTTTCGGGCTTCTTCCAGCTCGCCAAGAACTTCGACACCGCCTCGCTTGCCGCTGGGCCGACCATTTTGGCGACCATCGTCTCATTCGTCGTCGGATACGCCGTGATCGTGTGGTTCCTTAAGCTCATCTCCACGCGGTCCTACATGCCGTTCGTCGTCTACCGCATCGTCCTCGCGATCGTCGTGGTGGGCCTCCTGGTCGGCAGCGTCGTCTACGCCTACTGACGGGCCGTTTTTCAAAAGGCCTTCTCACAAAAGGCCGTCTCTTCCAGATCGAGGTGAACATGCCTTCCGATTCCAACGCCCGCGGCCTTCCGCGTGCCGTCCTGCTCGACATGGACGGCACGCTCGCCAACTCCGAAGACTGGTGGTACCAGGCGGAAACGGAGATCATGGGCGACCTGGGCGCCACGTGGTCCAAGGAGTACGTGGCGCAGATCGTCGGAAGTTCGCTGGAGTATGCGACGTCGAAGATCGTGGCGGACTTCGAGCTGCCGATAAGCCCGCAGGAGCTGGGCCGCAGGCTCGTCTCCCGGGTGTGCGAGATCGGAGAGGCCTCGAAAGTGCCCTGGCGGCCGGGCGCTTACGAGCTTCTCTCCCTCACGGTAGATTTGGGGATCCCGACGGCGCTCGTCACGTCTTCCTACGAGCGGTTTGCCCGCATCGTGGTGAAGGATGCGCCGCCCGGCTCCCTCACGACGATCGTCGCGGGGGACCACGGCCTTCCCGGCAAGCCCGATCCCGCGCCCTACCTGCGCGCCGCGGAGCTAGCCGGGGCGGATCCCTCTTCCTCGCTCGTGATCGAAGATTCGATCTTCGGGGTGCGATCGGGGATGGCCGCGCGGACGCGCGTGGTCCACGTGCCTTACATGGTCGATGTGCCGCCCGCCCCGGGCCTCGTCAAGATCGACTCCCTCGAATCGGTCGACGAGGCCGCTCTGCGGCGCTTCATGGGCGGAGAACGCCCGCAGGGCGACCCTTATGCGGACGGCGCTCACGGCGCTCGAACCTGAAAGCGGCCTGGAGAGACGGCGCGACGGGCGGCCTGTCAGCCGTTCGCGGCAAACGGATCTCGCGAACGGCTCCCCGTCATCCGCTGTTTCGAAGCCCTCCCCGCGGGCGCAGGTCGGCGGCAGGCCGCCATTCGTCGGAAGGCTCTGCCGGAGCCGGCCCTTTCGCCGTGCGGAGGGCCGCCGCGCCTTCCTCGCTCATGGCGGGGGCAGCGCCGCCGAAAGCGGGGCAGTGCTCCTGGAAATGGCACCAGTCGCACAGCCGGGACGGCTTGTGCTCGAAATCGGCCGCGTCAAGGCGCTCCTCTATCGCGTTCCATATGGAGTCAAGCTCGAAGACGACGGCGTCGACGTCGTCGGGGACCGGATCGTAGGTCAGCGTCCGCCCGTCCTTGAGGTAGATGATCTGCGTGCGTCTGGCGAGCCTCCCCTGTGACAGGGCGATGGCCGCTGTATAGAAGCGCATTTGAAAAAGCGCCTCGCCTTGGAATCTGGGGCCGGGGGACTTTCCCGTTTTGTAGTCGACGATGCGAAGCGCGCCGTCGGGCGCCTCGTCGATTCGATCGACTATGCCGCGCACGGCCAAGCCGGAGGCGAGGCGCGCGTTGACGAATTGCTCGCGCGCCGCAGGCTCTATGAACGTCGGATTCTCCATGCGGAAGTAGTTGCCTATGAGCGTGCGCGCGCTGCCGAGCCACGTCTCGAGATGCGCGGGCCCCTCGAAGAGATCGCGGTCGTGCGGTTTGGACTCCAAATGCGCGTTCCAGCGAGGAAGGAGAAGCCCCTGGGCCGCCTCCTCCGTGCGGGCGGCCGCGGGCCCGTCATAGAGATGCTCCAGAACCGAATGCACGAGGGTGCCTCGAAGCGCCTCGAGAGACGGCGGCTCGGGGAGCCTGTCGACCGTCCGGAACCGAAACATCAGGGGGCACTGCTTGAAGTCTTTCGCCCGCGAAGGGGAAAGGGCCGCATGTCTGCTCATGTCACAACCGTACATCGGCCCTCCGACGCATTCGGCTCGCTAGAATCTGAGACCATGACCGGACCGACTTCCTCGCGCCGCCGCGGCCCGTTCAAAGCGGGCGAACGCGTGCAGCTAACCGACCCGAAAGGTCGCCAGTACACGATCTCCCTCACCGGCGACGGCTACTTCCAATCGACCAGGGGCTCGTTCCGCCACAGCGAGCTCATCGGCCGCGAGGAGGGAACCGTCGTCGAGACCGAAGAAGGCAGGCGTTTCCTGGCGCTCCGCCCGCTCGTCTCCGACTACGTGCTGTCGATGCCGCGGGGAGCGACGGTCGTCTACCCCAAGGACGCCGCCCAGATCGTCCATGCCGCCGACGTCTTCCCCGGCGCCCGCGTTTTTGAGGCGGGCCTTGGGTCCGGCGCGCTGACCCTGTCCCTTCTGGCCTCAGCGGGGCCGGGCGGCCACGTCCTCTCGGCCGAGCGCCGTCCGGAATTCGCCGAAATAGCGGAGGCGAACGTTCGCTCGTGGTACGGCGAGGAGTGCCCGCCGTGGACGATTCGGACGGGGGAGGCGCTCGACGCCCTCGAAGGGCTCGAAGAGGGCGAGCTCGACCACGTCATCCTGGACATGTTGGCCCCGTGGGACCTCGTTGAGGCGGCGGCCCGCGCGCTCAGGCCCGGCGGCGTCGTCCTCGCCTACGTCGCCACGACCACCCAGCTTTCCCGATTCGTCGAAGAACTGCGGGCAAGCGGACTGTTCACGGAGCCTTCCGCCTCGGAGACCCTCGTGCGAACCTGGCATCTGGAGGGGCTCGCCGTCAGGCCCGACCACCGGATGGTGGCGCACACGGGCTTCCTCGCCCTGGCCCGGAGGCTGGCGCCCGGCGTCGAACCGCTGCAGCCGACGCGCAGGCCCGCCAAGGCCGCGTACTCCGAGGCGCCCGCGTGGGAGGCCGAATACGCTGAGCGCACAATTTCCGAACGCAAGCTTCGCAAGGTGCGCCGCGACGTCGCCCACAGGGCCGACGTCGAAGAGACAGGGCGATCCGAGGCAGGACGCCACGGCAGAGCGCTGAAAGAGAAGATCGAGGCAGAGCTTGAAGAACGGGCCAGGGCGAAGGCCCGAAGGCAAGACGGCGGGGGGCCGGAGGCGTCGGAGTGACTCACGATGCCGTGGCTTCAGTCCTAGGCGAATACCATTGACGGGTAAGAACGAAAGGCACCCATGACCGTCCCCAGTCACAACCAGCTCTATGAGCTTCGCCAGCAGGTCGTCTCCTTGGAAGAGAAAAACGAGCGCCTGGCTCAGTCTCTGACAGCCGCGCGCACCCGCATCGAAGAGTTGGGAGCGCAGGTTGACTCCCTGTCCCGCCCTCCCGCATCCTTCGCCACTTTCCTCGAGGCGCACGCCGACGACGGATCCATCGACGCCTATGTAGGCGGGCGAAAAATGAACCTCGCCGCGGCCGCCTCACTGAGGGCCGAGAGCCTTGCCGTCGGCCAGGAGGTTCGGCTCAACGAATCCCTCGTGGCGGTCGAGGCCGCGGGCTACGAGGAAACCGGAACGATCGTCGCCATCGAGATGCTCGTGGACGAGCGCCGGGCTCTCGTGCGCGTCCACCAAGACGAGCACCGGATCATGCACGTCTCGGGCAAGATAGAGCCCGGAACGCTGCGCGTGGGGGACACCGCGGTCGCCGACATGCGCAACGGCATCGTGCTGGACGTCGTCGAGCGCCCCGACGTCGAGCACCTGCTTCTCGAAGAGGTCCCGGACGTCTCCTACGCGGACATCGGAGGCCTCGGCCCGCAGATCCAACAGATCAAGGACACCGTCGAGCTTCCCTTCGAACAGCCCGAGCTCTACCGGGAGCACGGGCTCAAACCGCCCAAAGGGGTTCTGCTCTACGGGCCCCCCGGATGCGGCAAGACCCTCATCGCCAAAGCGGTGGCCACCTCGCTGGCGGCGAGCATCGCGGTGAAAAAGGGAGGCGAGCGGGCCCGCAGCTACTTCCTCAACATCAAGGGCCCGCAGCTGCTGGACAAATACGTGGGGGAGACGGAGCGGCAGATTCGCGACATTTTCTCCCGCGCGCGCGACCGCGCCGCCGCGGGCATACCCGTCGTCATCTTCTTCGACGAGATGGAAGCGCTCTTCCGCACGCGCGGGTCAGGGATCTCCTCCGACGTCGAAACGACCGTGGTCCCCCAGCTTCTGGCCGAGATAGACGGGGTCGAGGCGCTGCACAACGTCATCGTCGTCGGCGCCTCCAACCGAGAGGACATGATCGATCCGGCGATACTGCGCCCGGGCCGCCTCGACGTGAAGATCCGCATCGAGAGGCCGACGCGCGAGGGGAGCCTCGACATTCTCTCAAAGTATCTGACGGCGGATCTGCCTTTGCGGGCCGAGGCCGTCGAGGCCGAAGGCGGCAGGGAGAACGCCGCGCGGGCGCTGCGGGAGGCCGCCGTCGATGAGCTTTTCGCCCGCGTCCCGAAAAACGAGTACGTCGAGCTTGCGTACTCGAGCGGGGCGCGCGAGGTGCTCTACGTGTCCGACATGGTCTCCGGCGCGCTCCTCGCGGCCGTCGTCGACCGGGCGAAAAAGCTGGCCATCAAGGACTTCCTCGCCACGGGGACGCGGGGCATCGACGTCGAACACGTCCGCGCAGCCGTGCGCGAAGAGGCGCTCGCGGGCGAAGACGTCGCCACGGCGGTCAACCCCGAGGAATGGGCGCGGGTCAACGCCCGCGGACGCGGCGAGCGCATCGTCGACGTCCGGCCCCTTTTCGGCGGAGCTTCCGGCCGGGTCGGCGGGGCGCGGGGCGACGCCGAGGAAACGGATGAAAGGGCGGGGGCTGCCGACGAAAGGCTCGCGCGAGGCGAGTCCGCGGGGGCCGTCGAAGACGGCGGCCGCCCTCTTCGCGAATTCGACCCCGCCAGGTCCGGAGGGCTGATCTGATGAGAGGGCTGATCTCATGACTGTGCGCAGAATCGTGGGAATGGAAACCGAATTCGGCATTCTCGAGCCGAGCGAGCCGGGAGCGAGCCCGATCGCCCTCTCGGCCGACCTGGTCGAGGCTTACGGGCGCAGGACCGGCGCCTCGACGGGATGGGACTTCCACGGAGAGGACCCGCTCAACGACGCGAGGGGGTACCGGCTCGACCGCGGGGACGTCCACCCCTCTCTGCTCACGGACTCTCCGGAGGCCTCGGCGCCCGCCTTCGGCGAGGTCGAGCAGATCAGGGACGTTTCGTCGCTGCGCCGCCCGCGGGCGGCGAACCTCGTGCTGACGAACGGAGCTCGCCTCTACGTCGATCACGCGCATCCCGAGTACTCCTCGCCCGAGACGGCTTCGCCGCGCGCGGCCGTCCTTTGGGACCGTGCGGGGGAGGCCGTGGCAATCGAGGCTATGGAGCAGCTTCGCGCCGAGGGGCGCGAGGTCGCGGTCTACAAGAACAACGTCGACGGCAAGGGCGCGGCCTACGGCTCGCACGAGAACTACCTCATGAGCCGGGAGGCCAGCTTCGCCGACGTTGTCAGGTACATGACCCCGTTCTTCGTCACGCGCCCGCTCCTGTGCGGCGCCGGGCGGGTGGGGCTCGGCCAGGCCAGCGAGTTCCCGGGATTCCAGATCTCCCAGCGCGCCGACTACGTCGAGAACGACGTCGGCCTGGAGACGACCTTCAATCGGCCGATCATAAACACGCGCGACGAGCCCCACGCAGACTATTCGCTTTACCGCCGGCTGCACGTCATCGGCGGCGACGCCAACCTCTTCGACGTGTCGAACCTGCTGAAGGTCGGCTCGACCTGCGCCGTTTTATGGCTGATCGAGATTGACGAGGTTCCGCTTGCCCTCGACTCGGTTCTCCTTCACTCGCCGGTTGCCGCGGCTTGGCAGGTCTCGCACGACCCTTTCGCGGGGCTCGACATGCACGACGGCTCGACGAAGACGGCCTTGGACATCCAACGCATCTACCTCGACGCCGTCCGCGAGGCAGTCGAGCGCAGGGGCGGAGCCGATTCCGACACCGCCGAGGTCCTCGAATACTGGCAGCTGGTCCTCGACCTGCTCGATCGGCGCGACTGGGACGCCGCGGCCCCGATGGTCGAGTGGGCGGCCAAACGCCGACTCCTCGAAGGGATGCGCGAACGCGGCGGCCTGGCGTGGGACGACGCCAAACTCCGCGCCGTCGATCTGCAATGGCACGATCTGCGGCCCGGCAAGTCGATCGTCGAAAGGCTCGACGCCGCCGGCCAAGTCGCCCGTCTCTTCGGCCGCGACGACGTCGAGCGGGCCGCGGCGCAGGCGCCGAAGGACACCCGCGCATTCCTCAGGGGAGGGCTTGTGGCCAAGTTTCCTTCCGCCGTTCCGGCGGCGGGATGGGACGGCGTCGTCCTCGACGACTCCCGCGAACTCGTGCGTTTGCCGACCCTTCATCCGGACAGGGGGACCGAGGCGCACGTCGGGCAGATGCTCGCCGCGGCGAGCGACCCGGCGGATTTCCTCAGGCGCCTCGGCGCGGGCTGAGAGCCTGGCAATCCCCGTTGGCGGACGAGGCGCCCTTCGCCCGGCCCGACGGAACGCCGCGCAGCCCCCGCGCCGCGGCGAGCGCCCCACGGCGACGGGCTTTCCGCCCCACCGCGACGCGCTTTCCACACACATCAATGCAGAAGGAGAAAGACATCCGATGACGCAAGAATTCGCTCAGCCGCGCAAGCGGGTCGAAGAGCAGACCGTTTCCGACATTCCGCAGGCGCACAGGCAAACCTCGGCCGTCGACTCGATCCTCGACGAGATCGACTCCGTTTTGGAAACCAACGCCGAGTCCTTCGTCCAGGGCTTCGTTCAAAAGGGCGGGCAGTGATTCCCCAGCGGATCATGGGCTTGGAGACCGAATTCGGCCTCATGTGCGCCTCCGACTCGGGAGGCGAGCCGCCCCTCGACGTCGAAGCGGCGGCGGCCGAGCTTTTCCGCCCGATTCTCGCGGCGGGCGGCTCGACGAACTCGTTCCTACCCAACGGGGCACGGCTCTACCTCGACGTCGGCGCCCATCCCGAGTACGCGACTGCCGAATGCCGCTCGGTCGCCGACCTCGTGGCCAACGACCGCGCGGGCGAGCGCCTGTGCGCATCGATGGCCGCGCAGGCCGACTCGCGCCTGGCCTCCAAGGGCGTGGGCGGACGCATCCACCTGTTCAAGAACAACCTTGACGCCGCGGGCAACTCGTTCGGGTGCCATGAGAACTACCTCGTGCGCCGCCGCACCGACTACCGCACCCGGATCGCGGCCACGCTGCCCTACTTCGTCACGCGCCAGATCGTCGCGGGGGCCGGATGCATCCGCCGCGCCAAGGACGGCGCGGCCGCCTACTGTTTCTCCCAGCGCGCGGACCAGATGTGGGACGCCATCTCGTCGGCCTCCACGAGGTCCCGCCCGATGATCAACACGCGCGACGAACCGCACGGAGACCCCGAGCTCTACCGCCGAATGCACGTCATCGTCGGCGACTCCAATATGTGCGAGGCGACGACGGCGCTCAAGGTCGCCGCGACCCAGGCCGTCCTCGCCATGCTGGAAGACGGAGGGATCCTGCCGCGCATGGAGCTTGCCGACCCCGTCATGGCGATACGCGACACGAGCGCGGACCTGGCCGGGCGCGCGCGGCTCGAACTGGCCGACGGCGGATGGATCACCCCGATCGAGGTCCAAGAGCGCACACGCGAGGCGGTTTTGAGGCATTTTGACGCCAGGGGGTACACGGCGGAGCTGGACGCATCGACCTCGTATTTGCTGGACTTGTGGGGGCGCGCGGTCGAATCGGTCAAATCCGGGGACCCCTCGGCCGTCGCGACGGAAATCGACTGGGCGGCCAAACTTTCGCTATTCTCCAGGTATATGGAGCGTACGGGCGCGACGCTTGACGATCCCAGGCTGGCCAGGCTCGACCTCGCCTATCACGACATCACCGCGGCGGGTCTGCGCCCGTCCATGGAGGAGACCGGCATGCTGCGAACTTTTGCCTCGTCCGAGGCCGTCCAGGCGGCTATGACGACGCCGCCGTCCGACACCCGCGCCAAGCTGCGGGGCGACTTCGTCGAGAAGGCCCGCCGACGCCGCCTCGACTACGCGGTCGATTGGACGAACCTCAGGTTGCTCGAGGCCGAGGGCACGCGTTCCGTCGTCCTCAAGGACCCCTTCGCCTCGGTCGACGAACGGGTGGACCGCCTCATGGAAGAGATGGACCGGTGAGCCGGGCCCGCGCCGCTCGCGCAGCTGCGGCCGCCTCCCTGGTCCTCGCCGCCTTGACGGCCTGCGACCACTCCGCCAAAGGCGAGTGCAAGGTGAGCGTCAACGGCGCCTTCGGCTCGGCCGTCACCGTCGACGTGGACTGCCCGTCCGCCCCGAGAAACGTCGTCAAGGACGTCGTCGTCAAGGGGAAGGGAAATGCCATCGACAAGGGGCAGACGGCTCTTCTGCGGGCGACTTCCTTCGATTCGCGTTCCGGGAAGATCGTCTCCGCCTACAATTCGGGGAACCTCCGGCTGGCCGAAGTCTCGGAGAAGGGCTTGGGCGACATCGCCGACGACCTCGTGGGCGTCAAAGAGGGAAGCCGGCTCGTCTTCAAACGCCCGGGTTTGGTCGATGGAAACCGCCAAAGCGCCGAGATCATCGTGGTCGACGTCTTCAGCACGATAGCCCAGGGAAAAAAGGCGCCCGCCCCCAACCCCGCGCCTTCTGGAATGCCCTCCCTTTCCGTCGCCGACGGCGGCGGCCCCGCGATCAAGGCGTCGGGCCAGCCGATTCCAGAACTCGCCGTCGTCCCGTTCGTCGAAGGGTCGGGAGACCAGGTGTCCAAGGGGGACACCCTCGCCGTTCAGTACGCGATTTATGACACAAAAGGGCAGATCGTCGACACGACGTGGAACGGCGGAAAGCCGGTCAAGCTCAAGCTCGACAAGGCGATGCGCGGGCTGGCGGAAGGCCTCGTCGATCAGAAGGCGGGGTCGCGCGTCGTCGTCCTCATTCCCGCGTCTTTTGCCCAAGGCGAAGGCGACCGCATCGTGGTCGTGGACATTCTGGGCATCCTCTCCTCCTCACCGGGAAGCGACAAGACCGCCGCTCCGTGACCGTCCGCGTTTTGCGGACCCGTCTCGCCTTTTGACGCGAGTCGGTGACCCGTCCCCGATGCTAGTAACCTAAGAACGACGACCAACACGAGCGGGGTCGACAGCAGACATTACGCACCGTCCATTCCGGGCGGCTTTCTGCTGCGTCCCACTTCAATCGAAAGAGGTGGCTGGGTGATTTCCAACCCTGAGGAATTGCGTTGGGGCCAGGTGTGGCCCTCCAAGGACGAGTTCCTCGACATGGCGGCGTCGCGAAGGGTCATTCCCGTTGTGGAAAAGGTCCTCGTCGACGACGCGACGCCCCTCGGCATCTACAGGCGCCTCGCGGAAGGCGACGGCACGTTCATCCTCGAATCCGCGGAGCGCGACGGCACGTGGGATCGGTGGTCCTTCGTCGGAGTTCGCTCCCTCGCCCATCTCGTTGCGGTCGAGGGAAAGGCACGGTGGGAAGGGGAGGTTCCCGAGGGCCTGTCGCTTTCAGGCAGCGCGACGTCGATGCTCGCCGACGCCGTCGACCGGCTCCGCACGCCGGCGTTCGCCGGCCTGCCGCCGCTGACGGGAGGCTTGGTCGGAGCGCTCGGGTGGGACACGCTCTACGACTGGGAGCCGACGCTCTCGCGCACGGCCCCCTATGAACTCGACGCCCCCGACGCCGCCATGTGCCTGGCCGCAGACATGGTCGCGGTCGACCATCACAAAGGCGAAGTGTGGCTCATCGCCAACGCGGTCAATGCGAACAACCGGGCGGAGGGCGCCGCCGAGGCATACGGCCGGGCGGTCGGGCGCCTTCGGCGGATGGAGCGGGACCTGGCCGATCCGGCGCCGCTTTTCGCCGTGGGCCTGGACTCCGGCGCGCCGGACGAACCGACGATGAGGGTCTCCCAAGAGGACTTCGAAAAGGCGGTCCTCGCCGGGAAGGAAGCGGTTCGCGACGGCGAAGTCTTCCAGGTGGTCCTCTCTCAGCGTGCGGACATCGAGTGCAAGGCCGACCCCATTGACGTCTACCGCGCGCTCCGCACCATCAACCCGTCTCCTTACATGTACTTCCTTCGGCTGTCCGACGGCGCGGGAGGCTCCTTCTCCGTGGTCGGAAGCTCGCCCGAGACGCTCATGCGCGTCTCGCAGTCGCGGATCACGATGTTCCCGATCGCGGGCTCCCGGCCCCGCGGAGCGACGGTTTCCGAAGACGAGGCCTACGAGCGCGAGCTGCTGGCCGATCCCAAGGAACGGGCGGAGCACGTCATGCTCGTCGATCTCGGACGCAACGACCTGGCGAAAGTCTGCGTCCCGGGAACCGTCGAGGTCGAGACGTTCATGGAGGTCAAACGCTACAGCCACATCATGCACATTTCATCGACCGTCGCCGGCCGCATCGACGAGGCGAAGACGCCCGTCGATTGCTTGGCGGCAGTCTTTCCCGCCGGAACGCTTTCGGGCGCGCCGAAGCCGCGCGCCATCGAGCTCATCGACCAGCTCGAGCCCGCTCGCAGGGGCTTGTACGGGGGCGTCGTGGGATATTTTGACTTCTCGGGAAACGCCGACTTGGCGATCGCCATTCGCACGGCGGTCGTTCACGCCGGGCGCGCGAGCGTCCAGGCCGGCGCCGGGATAGTGGCCGACTCGGTGCCGCAAACCGAGTACGTCGAGGCGCGAAACAAGGCCGCCGCGGCCGTTCGCGCCGTTCAAGTCGCCAATCGGCTGCAAGCCGTCGGGCAAGACGTGGGAGGTAAAAATGGCAGTACTTGATTCGATCATCGCGGGGGTGCGCGAGGACCTGGCTGAGCGTCAGGCGCGCGTGAGCCTCGAGGACCTCAAGGAACGGGCTCGAAAGATGCCCTCGGCGCTCTCGGCCGAGGACGCCCTTCGCGGCAACAGCGAACGCAGCCTGTCGATCATCGCCGAGGTGAAGAGATCGAGCCCGTCCAAAGGAAGCTTGGCGTCCATCGAGAACCCGGCCCGCCTGGCTCAAATGTATGAAGAAGGAGGGGCTGCGGCCATCTCGGTGCTCACGGAGAAGAGAAGCTTCGGGGGAAGCCTGGAGGATCTGGACGCCGTCCGAGCGCGGGTGGAAACGCCGGTGCTGCGCAAAGATTTCATCGTCACGCCGTATCAGATTTGGGAGGCGAGAGCCCACGGTGCGGACATCGTCCTGCTCATCGTGGCCGCGCTCGAGCAGACCGTTCTCATGTCGTTCGTCGAGCGCATCCACTCCCTCGGGATGACGGCGCTCGTAGAGACGCACGATCGCGAAGAGGCCAGAAGGGCGATCGACGCCGGGGCGCGCGTCGTCGGCGTCAACGCGCGCAATCTCAAGACGCTCGACGTCGACATGCGGGTGTTCGACCAGGTCGTCGACATCCTGCCCAGCGGCATGGTGAAGGTGGCTGAATCGGGCGTGCGCGGGCCGCAGGACGTCCTCAACTACGCCCGCAGCGGCGCCAACGCCGTCCTCGTCGGGGAAGCGCTCGTGACTTCGGGCGATCCGCGTTCGGCGATCGGCGACATGGTCGCCGTCGGGCACCACCCGTCACTCGATGCAAGGGAGAGGTAATTGAATCAGCAACTCGGCGCCGTTCAGGGGCCGTTCTTCGGCGAGTTCGGAGGAAGGTACGTGCCAGAGGCGCTCGTGACGGCTTTGGACGACCTTTCGGCCGCCTGGCAGCGGCTCAAGGACGATCCGGATTTTCGGGGGGAGCTCGACCGTCTGGGCCGCACTTATTCGGGCCGTCCGTCGATCGTCACCGAGACGCCCAAGTTCGCTCGCCACGCCGGAGAGGCGCGCATCATCCTCAAACGCGAAGACCTCAACCACACGGGATCGCACAAGATCAACAACGTGTTGGGCCAGGCGCTCTTGACCAGGGCGGTCGGAAAGACGCGCATCATCGCCGAGACGGGGGCGGGGCAGCACGGCGTCGCCACGGCCACGGCGGCCGCCCTTTTGGGCCTCGACTGCACGATCTACATGGGGGCCGAGGACGTGCGCCGCCAGGCCCTCAACGTGGCGAGGATGGAGTTGCTCGGCACAAAAGTCATTTCCGTCTCCGCGGGGTCGGCCACCCTCAAGGACGCCATCAACGAGGCGTTCCGGGACTGGGTGACCAACGTCGAGACGACGAACTATGTTTTCGGCACGGCTGCCGGGCCGCATCCGTTCCCGGCCCTCGTGCGCGACCTTCAAAAGGTCATCGGCGAGGAGGCCCGGGCCCAGGTGCTCGAGCTGACGGGCGAGCTCCCCGACGTCGCCGTGGCCTGCGTCGGCGGCGGATCGAACGCCATCGGACTGTTCAACGCCTTCCTCGACGACCCGTCGGTGCGGCTCGTCGGGTGCGAGGCCGGCGGCTCCGGCGTCGCCTCGGGAAAGACCGCGGCGACGATCAACGCCGGCTCTCTGGGCATTTTCCACGGTTCGATGAGCTACCTCATGCAAGATGAGGACGGCCAGACGGTCGAGTCCCACTCGATTTCGGCGGGCTTGGACTATCCCGGCGTCGGCCCCGAGCACGCGTGGCTGCACTCGATCGGGAGGGCGGAGTACCGGGCGATCGACGACGATGCGGCCATGGAGGCCTTCCGGCTTCTCACCCGCGAGGAAGGCATACTCCCGGCCATCGAATCGGCCCACGCCCTGGCCGGCGCCCTTCAGATCGGCCGGGAGGCTCAGGCAGCGGGGAGCAGGCCGCCCACGATCCTCGTATCCCTCTCGGGAAGAGGCGACAAGGACGTGCAAACCGCCATGGACTACTTCGGCATCGAAGGCAAGGGGGAGACGCTGTGAGGGAAGAGACGAAAACGTCCAGGGTGGGGCAGGCCATCGACGCGGCCAAGGAACGCGGCGGCGCCGCATTCGTCGGATATCTGCCCGTCGGATTCCCCGACCTCCCCGGTTCGATCGCGGCGGCCAAGGAGCTTGTGGCGGCCGGGGCCGACGTCGTGGAGGTCGGGGTGCCCTACTCGGACCCGTCGATGGACGGCGGAGTGATCCAGGAGGCGACTCGCCTGGCCCTCGAGGGCGGGACCCGCGTGGCTGACACGTTTGCAATGGTTGAGGCCATAGCCGGCGCCGGCGCGACTCCGATCGTCATGACCTACTTCAATCTCGTCTTCCGCTACGGAATCGATCGCTTCGCCCGCGATCTGGCGTCGGCCGGCGGAGCGGGCCTCATCACCCCCGACCTCATTCCCGACCATGCGGACGAATGGCTGCAGGTTTCCGACGCGCTTGGCTTGGACCGCGTCTTCCTCGTTGCGCAATCCTCGCGAGAGGATAGACTGCGTAGAGTCGCACAGGCTTCGCGAGGCTTCGTCTACGCTGCGTCGACGATGGGAGTCACGGGGGAGCGGGCCAGCATCGACGAGAAGGCGCGCGACCTCGTGGCGCGCACGAGAGCGGCCGGAGCGCGGCGCGTGTGCGTGGGAATCGGCGTGACGACGCCCGCCCACGCATCGAGCGTCGCCTCCTACGCCGACGGCGTCATCGTCGGCTCCGCCCTCATCCGCCCGCTTATGCGGGGCGGCCTGCAAGGGCTGCGCGACATGAGAACGACAGCGGAGGGCCTCGCCCTCGCCGCACACGGAGAGGAACAATGAGCGTCCTTGCTTCTATACCGTCGCCGCCGGTGAGCTCGTGGAGCGTCGGCCCGTTCACGATTCGCGCTTACGCCCTGGCGATCATCTGCGGCATCGCCGCCGCGTGGTGGATACTTCTGCGTCGGTATCGGGCCAAAGGAGGGCCGGACGTCGTCGTCGGAGACCTCCTCTTTTCCATGGTGGTCTTCGGAATCGTCGGCGCAAGGATCTACCACGTCGTAACAGACCATCAACTTTACTTCGGCAGGGGCAAGAACCCGCTTCAGGCTTTTGCCGTTTGGAACGGCGGCTTGGGCATTTGGGGCGCGATAACGTTCGGCGGGGTCGGCGCCTGGCTCGTGGCGAGGCGCTACGGGCTGCGCCTCATGCCGATCGGCGACGCCATAGCCCCCGCGCTTCTCACGGCTCAGGCGATAGGCCGGATCGGCAACTACTTCAACCAAGAGCTGTATGGAAAGCCGACCACCGCCCCTTGGGCGCTGGAGATCGACGCCCGCCACATCGTCGGAGGGTACCCCGAGGCCACGACGTTCCATCCGACTTTCCTCTATGAACTGCTGTGGTGTTTGGCGGGGGCGGCGCTGCTCTCCCTGCTCGGCAAGCGGTTCAAGCTCGTCGGCGGCCAGCTTTTCGCCTGCTATGTCATGTACTACACGGCGGGCAGGCTGTGGATCGAGACGCTGCGCATCGACAAGGCGAATCTTGTGTTCGGCCTGCGCCTGAACGTTTGGACCTCGATCGTCGTCTTCCTCGGCGGGCTTGTCGCATTCGTCGTCCTTCGCCGCCGCGTGAAGGAAGACCCCGGCGTCGACGACGTCTGGGTGAGCGACGAGGCGCGTCAGAAGTTTTTCGAGCGCATCGGCTCGGAGGACGGCGCGGAAAAGGGCGACGCCGAAAAGGACGGCGTTGAGAAGAATGGCGGCCTTGACGGCGAAGAAGCCGGCAAACGGGACAAATTGACCACGGGGGAGAAGGCTCGCAGGAAGGCGGCCGCCGCCGAAGAGAAGGCCGGACTGGCCAAGAAGATCTCTGAGCTTGCAGCCGAGAAGTCCGGCGAGGGCAAACCCGAGGCGGCCGAAGGGTAAGTCGAGGGGCCCGAGGCGGCGCAGAGCCGGTTGGGAAAGCGCAGAGATTCGTCGCCGTCGGCGTGATGTGGCGCTCAACGCCGTGCGCGTTGAGTGCCGCGCCGCCCGCGCTCGGGTAGGCTTGAGTACATGCGAAGAGCGAAGATTGTGTGTACCCTGGGCCCTGCAACCGATTCGCAGGAGGAAATCCTTGCTCTGGCGAGAGCCGGAATGAATGTCGCACGCATCAACGCGTCGCACGGGACCCACGCCGAGCACGAGGAGCGCATTCGGCGCGTCCGCAAGGCTGCCGAGATCACGGGGCAGGCCATCGCGGTCCTCGTCGACCTCCAGGGCCCCAAGATTCGCCTCGGGCGTTTTGCCGACGGGCCCCATGATCTGGCCGTCGGAGACATCTTCTCGATAACCACCGAGGACGTTCCCGGAACGAAGGAACTCGTTTCCACGACCTACAAAGGTCTGCCCGGCGACTGCAACCCCGGCGACCGCATCCTCATCGACGACGGCAAGGTGGCTGTCCGCGTGCTCGACGTCACGGATACGACCGTGCGCACGGAAGTCATCGTCCCCGGCCCCGTTTCGAACAACAAAGGCGTCAACCTTCCCGGCGTCGCCGTTTCCGTTCCGGCGCTTTCTGAAAAAGACCGCGAGGACCTCGAATGGGGTCTCAAATTCGGCACCGATTTCATCGCGCTTTCCTTCGTCCGCACGCCCGCAGACGTCGACGACGTCCACGAGATCATGGACCAGGTCGGCGTCCGCCGCCCGGTCATAGCCAAAATCGAGAAGCCCCAAGCCGTCGAGAATCTGGAGGACATCGTCAGGGCCTTCGACGGCATCATGGTGGCGCGAGGCGACCTCGGCGTCGAGCTTCCGCTCGAGCAGGTGCCGCTCGTGCAAAAGCGGGCCATTTCTTTGGCTCGCAAGCGCTCGAAGCCCGTCATTGTCGCCACTCAGGTCTTCGACTCCATGATCGACAATCCGCGCCCGACGCGCGCCGAGGCCTCCGATTGCGCGAACGCCGTCATGGACGGCGCCGACGCCGTCATGCTCTCGGGGGAAACTTCCGTCGGAAAGTTCCCGATCGAATGCGTCGAGACGATGTCCTCGGTCATCGAGTACGCCGAGGAACACGGGATGGAACAAATCCCGCTCATCGGCAATCTTCACAGGACGCGCAACGGCGTGATAACTCGCGCTGCCATGGAAATCGGGGAGTCCCTGGGCGTCAAACACCTCGTCGTCTTCACGGAAAGCGGCCAGACTGCTCGGCGCGAGGCGCGGTTGCGCGCTCGCCTTCCCATCCTGTGTTTCACCCCCGACCCCGACGTGCGGAATCAGCTTGCGCTCACGTGGGGCTTGACGACGTTCACCGTTCCCCACGTCAAGCACACCGACGACATGGTGGCGCAGGTCGACCATCTCCTGCGCGAGCTCGGGATGGCCGTGGACGGAGACCGCATCGTCGTCGTCGCGGGAATGCCCGCTGGCGAGTCCGGTTCGACGAATACGATTCGAGTCCATAAAATGGGTGAGACGCTTCCTCGGCACGGCTGAGGGACCGGCTCCTGTGGTGGAATTGGCAGACACACCGCACTCAAAATGCGGCGCCTCGTGCGTGCGGGTTCGAGTCCCGCCGGGAGCACACTCTCTTGCAGCGGCAGGCTTTTTCTAAGCAGCGCGCCTTCCCAGTTTTCGGGCTTTTGGTAAAAAAACACCACCTTGTGCGATTCGTCGCGTTAGTATGGACGCATCACGAATCAAATCGGAGGCATAGTCGAAGGAGACAGTACATATGGCAAATGATGCTGAGTCGGGGACCGAGCAGGGCTCGACTCCGAGCACGGCGTACCGCGCCTTGGTCGTCGAAGACGAGGCCCTTATCAGGCTGGACATCGTCGAAACCCTTGAAGAAGCTGGATTCGAGGTCGTCGGGCAGGTCGGCGACGGCGAAAAGGCAATCGAACTCGCCGAGGAGCTTGACCCCGACCTCGTCGTCATGGACGTGAAAATGCCCGGGATGGACGGCATCACTGCAGCTGAGAAGATTCTAGCGGCGAAAAGATGTGCAGTTGTCATGCTCACTGCATTTTCGCAGAGCGAGCTCGTCGAAAGGGCGCGGGACGCCGGCGCCATGGCGTACGTGGTCAAGCCCTTTACGCCTGCGGACCTCATTCCCGCCGTCGAGATCGCGCTTTCTCGCAGCCAGGAGATCCTCGCGCTGGAAAACGAAGTTTCCAATCTCGCGGAACAATTCGAGACGCGCAAAAGGGTGGACCGGGCCAAAGGCCTTCTCGAGGCGAAGATGGGGCTGTCCGAGCCCGAGGCTTTCCGGTGGATCCAGAAGACGTCGATGGACCGTCGGCTCACGATGAGGGAGGTTGCCGACGCGGTCATCGAACAGGTCGGCGGCCGCGACTGACGCCCGTCAGTTTCGAACGAACACGAGGGACAGCCTTCCCACGGCGGTCAACTCCCCGGAGTCGTTGCGTATCTCGACCCCGACGCACATGCTTGACCTTCCTCGATGAACGACGGTCGCCTTTGCCGTCACGCAGCCTTCCGTCACGGAGCGCAGCTGGCTCACCGACAGTTCCGTCCCCACCGGGACGCGGCCGTCGGGTGCGTTGAACCTCGCCAGCACCGATCCGGCGTGTTCGACGAGCACGCCGTTGGCGCCGCCGTGCAAAAGCATCAAGCCCTGGCGGTTTCCCTCAGTCGGCATGCGCATCTCGACTGCCTCGGCGTCCGCGCGGACGAAGCTCAGCCCCATGCGCGAGGCCAGCTCGCCGAGGGCGCTTTCGCCGAATTCTTCAAGTGAATGCATGCCGACGATCGTAACAGCTCCCGGGTTGGCGTCGGCCGAAAACCGAGATCGCTTCGCTGAAAGCCCAGGTCGCCTCGTCGAAAGCCCAGGTCGCTTCGCCGAGGAGGCGGACCGTTTGGCTCGCGGGGGAAAACATGGCCGACGCGAGGACGCCGCTGCAGCCTGGAAGGTCCGGGGCGGCCGGGAGGCACTAGAGTTATAAGGGTGAAAGACTCGACTCTTCTTCTCATCGACGGCCATTCGCTCGCATTTCGAGCGTTCTACGCCCTGCGCGCGGAAAATTTCGTCACCGACGGCGGACAGCACACAAATGCGGTGTCGGGCTTTCTCACCACGCTTCTCAAGCTCGTCGCCGATTACGAGCCCACCCACATCGCCGTCGCCTTCGACCTTCCCGGCGGGACTTTCCGCACGCGGATGTACGGCGACTACAAGGGGGGCCGCGGCGAAACCCCGGCGGAGTTCGCGGGGCAGATCGAGCTCATCCAGCAGTCTTTGGACGCCATGGGCGTCCGCTGGCTGACCGTTGAGGACTACGAGGCCGACGACATCGTCGCCACGCTTTCCGCGCGGGGAGAAGAAAGCGGGATGCGAGTCTACATATCTTCGGGAGACAAGGACTCCTTCCAGCTTGTGGACGAGCGGTGCACGGTCCTTTACCCGATGCCCCGCTCCGAGACGCAGGTCCTCGACGCCGAAGGCGTCCTCAACAAGACGGGCGTGCTCCCTTCCAACTATCGGGACCTTGCGGCGCTCGTGGGGGAGAACGCCGACAACATTCCCGGCGTCCCGGGGGTGGGGCCCAAAACGGCGGCCAAATGGATCGCGGCCTACGGAGGCGTCGAGGAAATCCTCGCCCACGCCGACGAGATCAAGGGAAAGGCCGGCGAATCGCTGCGGGCCAACGCCGAGCAGGTTCGCCTCAACATGACGCTGAACGAGCTCGTGCGCGATCTCCCGATCGTCGAAGACATAGAGGAGCTGCGCCCGATCGGCGTCGACAGGGACGCCCTTCACGCGCTGTTCGACACCCTCGGCTTCCGCAATCTGCGCAGCAGGGTGCTCGCCGAAATCCCGGCGCGCGGCGGGGGAGGCGCCGACGCGTCGGAGAAGGCCGCGGAGGTCTCCGTTTCGCGCGAGCCCTTCGCCGAGTGGCTCGCGCAGGCCGAGGGCCCGTTCGGCGTCGTCCTCGTCGATCCCGGCGCCCTGCCTTCGGGCGGGGCGGTGGCCGTCGGCGCCCCCGGCGGAAAGGCGTGGGTCCGCCAGTGGAAGGACGATGCCGAGGCCCTCGGCGCCTTCCTGGCCGATCCGGGCCGTCCCAAGGTCTTTCACGGCGCGAAAGGTGCGGGGCACGCGCTTCGCAACATCGGCGTGGAACTCGACGGGGTGCGCCGCGACACGCTTCTCCAAGCCTATTTATTGCATCCGGACCAGCGGGTCTACGACCTCGACGACCTCGTCATCCGCTATCTGGGCAGACAAATCGAGGGTCGAAAGAGCCAGGCGACGCTCTTCGACGACGTCGACTCCGACGACGGAGCGGCGGCCGCCGCGGCCCTCGTCGAGCTCGCCGAGGCCTTTGACTCCGAACTCGCCGAAAGGGGGGAGGACGGCGCCCTGCTCGACCTCGAGATGGCGGTTTCCCGCACGCTCGGGGGAATGGAGGACGCGGGGATAGCCGTGGACGAAGGCCTTCTCGAACAGTTGAGGCAGGACTTCGACGGACGGGTCTTCGCGGCGGCCCGCTCGGCCTACGACGCCATCGGACGCGAGGTCAACCTGTCGAGTCCCAAGCAGCTTCAGGAGGTCCTCTTCGACCAGCTGGGACTGCCGCCGACGCGCAAGACTAAATCCGGCCACACCACCAATGCCGCCGCCCTCGCGGATCTCGCCGTGAGCATCGCCGGACGCGAAGACGACATGGCCCTCGCCGGCCAGCAGTTCCTCGCCTCCCTCCTTGAGCACCGCGACGCCGTCAAACTGTGCCAGTCTGTCATCGGCCTTCAGCGGTCGGTCCGCGACGGACGGATACACACGACGTTCCAGCAGACTGCGGCGGCAACCGGCAGGCTCTCCTCGACCGACCCCAATCTTCAGAACATCCATGCGCGAACCGCGGAGGGCCGCAGCATCCGCGCTGCCTTCGTGCCCGGAGAGGGCTATGAATCGATCATGACGGCGGACTATTCGCAGATCGAGATGCGGCTCATGGCGGCGCTTTCGGGTGACGTCGAGCTTATAGAGGCGTTTCGCGAGGGCGCGGATCTGCACACCTACGTCGCCTCGCGCGTCTACGGCGTTCCCGAGGAGAAGGTCACGGCCGACGACCGTTCGCACATCAAGGCGATGAGCTACGGCCTGGCCTACGGGCTCTCCGCCTACGGGCTGTCGAAGCAGCTGCGCATTTCGGTGGCCCAGGCGCAGGCGCTCATGGACGATTACTTCTCACGTTTTGGCAGGGTGCGCACGTATCTCGACTCTCTCGTCCAAGAGGCCCGCAAAGAGGGATACACTCAGACGATCCTCGGCCGCCGGCGATATCTTCCCGATCTCAACTCGACCAACAGGCAGGCGCGGGAGGCGGCCGAACGCATGGCCCTCAACGCCCCGATCCAGGGATCGGCGGCGGACATCGTCAAGCTCGCCATGGTCGCCGTGGTCGATTCGATGAAGGGGATGCGTTCGCGCGTCCTGCTGCAGGTCCACGACGAGCTCGTTCTGGAAATCGCGCCGGGGGAGCGCGAGGCCGTCGAGGCGATCGTCCGGCGGGAAATGGAGAACGCCGTCGAGCTGGCGGTTCCGCTTTCCGTGGGCATAGGCGTGGGTTCGTCTTGGCGCGAGGCCGCTCACTGACGCCTCCGTTTTGCGCGGACGATGAGCGTTCCGGGAATCCAGGGAGACCGCTCCGGGCCCCAGCCGCCCCACACGACGTCCCTCCCTTTCGGCCACTCAGGCTCCCACACGCGTTCGATCGCAAAGCCCGCGGCCGTCAGGGCGTTCATGTGCTCGCTCAGCGTGTGGTGGCATTCGACGTAGACCAGTTCGCCGTCGTCCCCGCGCTCGACGTAAGGAGCGGACGAGAAGTAGGACGTCGTGACGGTCATGTCGCGCTTCGTCGGCGAGTCGGGGAACATCCATCGCGCGGGATGCGGAGCCGAATAGGCGAAGACCCCTCCTGGAACGAGCACTCTCGCCACCCCGGCAAACAGGGCTTCTAGGTTTTCGACGAAGGGGACGACGCCGAAGCTCGTGAAGACGACGTCGAAGGAGCCCTCTGCGAAGGGAAGCCGGAGCCCGTCCGCTGCGACGAGGGGCGCCTTCGCGGAAGCAGACGCGTTGATCGACGCCGCCTCGGCCAGCATGCCGGGTGAGACGTCGGTCGCGACGACGCGGGCGCCCAGGCCGGCGAGATATCTGGAGCACTGGGCCGCCCCCGCCCCGATTTCGAGGATGCGGGAGCCTCGAAGCTCCGACGGATCGCCCAGTACCTCGGCCTCGGATTCCTCGAGTCCTTCCGGCCCCCACACGAAGTCGGCCTCGCCCAGCACGTCGCCGTGTTCTGCCAGGTAGTCCGCGGCGTTGGCGGACCACCAGCGCGAATGCGCAACGCTGGGACGTTCGTCCGGGTCCAGGGGCTCGCGGCCTACCCACATGGCAGTCTCCTTTGTGTGACAAAGCCCGGTTCAGAGCCGATTGAGGGAATCGATCAGATTATCCGCGTCATGACGCCACAAAGCGCTTGCGCAGCCGAGAATCGTCCCGTAGACTCTGGACTTGGTGTGGGCCTTCCACATCGTATTTATCCATATCTCTACAATTGTCCGTATCGGAGTCATTATTTCATGACCGCAAACACCCCCGCCTCGCTGCCCGAGGTCGCAATCAACGACATCGGGTCCGAGGAAGACCTTATCGCCGCCGTCGATGCAACCATCAAGTATTTCAACGACGGCGACATAATCGAAGGAACTGTCGTCAAAGTCGATCATGACGAAGTTCTTCTCGATGTCGGCTACAAGACAGAGGGGGTCATCCCCTCGAAGGAACTGTCGATCAAGCACGACATCAATCCCGACGAAGTCGTCGAAGTCGGCGACCAAGTCGAGGCGCTCGTCCTCCAGAAGGAAGACAAGGAAGGCCGTCTGCTCCTTTCGAAGAAGCGTGCGCAGTACGAACGTGCGTGGTCGCAGATCGAAGAGGTCAAGGAAGCCGACGGTGTCGTCACCGGTACGGTCATCGAAGTCGTCAAGGGCGGCCTCATCCTTGACATCGGTCTGCGTGGATTCCTTCCCGCTTCCCTCGTCGAAATGCGTCGCGTCCGCGATCTTCAGCCCTACATCGGCCGGGAGATCGAGGCGAAAATCATCGAACTCGACAAGAACCGCAACAACGTCGTCCTCTCGCGCCGCTCGTGGCTCGAGGAGACCCAGTCCCAGGCGCGCGGCGAGTTCCTCACGAACCTCAAGAAGGGGCAGGTGCGCGACGGCGTCATCTCCTCCATCGTCAATTTCGGCGCCTTCGTCGATCTCGGCGGCGTCGACGGCCTCGTCCACGTTTCCGAGCTTTCCTGGAAGCACATCGACCATCCTTCGGAAGTCGTCGAGGTCGGCCAGAAGGTCACCGTCGAAGTCCTCGACGTCGACATGGACCGCGAGCGTGTCTCCCTTTCGCTCAAGGCGACGCAGGAAGATCCCTGGCAGACTTTCGCGCGCACCCACGGCATCGGCCAGATCGTGCCCGGCAAGGTCACGAAGCTCGTGCCCTTCGGCGCTTTCGTCCGCGTCGAGGACGGGATCGAGGGCCTCGTCCACATTTCGGAGCTGGCCCAGCGCCATGTCGACTTGCCGGAGCAGGTCGTCAAGGTCGGCGAGGACGTCTTCGTCAAGGTCATCGACATCGACTTGGAGCGCCGCCGCATCTCCCTCTCGCTCAAGCAGGCCAACGAAGGCGTGGACCCCCACTCGGAGGATTTCGACGCTTCGCTTTACGGCATGGCCGCGGAGTACGACGAGGACGGCAACTACAAGTATCCCGAGGGCTTCGACCCCGAGACGAACGAGTGGCTCGAAGGCTTCGAGGCTCAGCGCGAGGCTTGGGAGAACGAGTACGCCGCAGCGCAGGCCCGCTGGGAGGCCCACAAGGCTCAAGTCGCCAAGGCGTTGGAGGCCGACGCCGCCGCTGCTCCGGCGCCCGAGGAGTCCGAGTCGGCTCAGGCTTCTTACTCGTCCGGCTCGGAGACGGGCGGAACGCTCGTGTCCAACGAGGCTCTCGCCGCGCTGCGTGAGAAGCTGACGAACAACTGACGGTTGGCCGCTCGACGGACCGGTCGCAAAGGCGCGGGGCTCGGCAGAGCCCCGCGCCTTCGTTGCGTCCGCGCCCAGGCGGGCGCGGACCCGAAACGGCGATTTGGAGGCTTCGCGGCGCCTCCTTTGCTTCCCGCACCCGCGGCGTGACCCGGCTTCCCAAGGACGGCGGATCGATTGGGACCATCGTCGCGCTCGGCCTCCCGCGCGTTTCCCGATTCTATCTTCGAGTCGATTCGCCGGTCGCGCTCCTTGACCTGCTGTGGGCTGCATCTCTAACCTGAGTATGTCGGCATGTGGAACTTTAGTTCCACATCGTGGAAGTTCTCTCCCGCCGACAACGGAAACCTACCGGTTCTACCGGAAGTTGAAGGGAAGAGATGTGTCAATGAAGACAACACCCCCTGGCGGCGATGCCGTCACCTCTGCCGAGCGGGCCGAAATCGCGGCCACCGGCACTGTCGAAAGCTTGCAGCCTACGACCCGTCGAACGATGGGCAAGACCTCCTACTTTTTCGCCTGGCTCGGCGGATGCGTTTCCATCGGAACGTTCACGATGGGCTCGAGTCTGGTGGGAACGCTCAATCTCCTGCAGTCGATCGTCGCCATGACGATTGGATGCTTCGTCATTGGATTCTGCCTCATGCTCAACGGAGCGGCCGGATACAAGTACGGCATCCCATTCGTCGTTCACGCGCGAGCGTCTTTCGGCTTCCATGGGACGGCCCTTCCTGGGCTCGTGCGAGCCGTTCCCGCCCTTGTATGGTACGGATTCCAGAGCTGGATCGGAGCCGCGGCGCTCTCAAAGTGCTCGGGGATCATCTTCGGCTTCGAGAACGTCTGGTTCTATTTCATAGTCCTCCTGGGGCTTCAAACGCTGCTGTCCATCTTCGGCTTCGAGGGGATCAAATGGCTGGAGAACGTCGGAGCGGTTTTCATCATCCTCTCGCTGATCTACATGTTCGCTTCCACCGTCGCGAAGTACGGAGACCAGATTTCGGAGTCGCTCGGGGCGGGGAACGAAGGCACATGGGGCCTGAAGTTCTGGAACGCGACGATGCTGTTCTTGGGCATCTACGCCACGATGATCCTCAATGTCTCGGACTATTCGCGCGAGCACTCGAAGGGGACGGGCCGCAGCCTGCTGACTACGATCTACGCCTTCTCGATCCTTCCCGTCACGGTGTTCATGGGGCTCATCGGGCTTATCGTCTCGCAGGCCACCGGAACCAAAGACCCCATCGACGTCTTCTCGGGAGCGGTCGACAACAAACTCCTTCTCATCGTCACGCTTCTGTTCATCGTTTTCGCCCAAGTGACGACGAACGTCCTCAACAACGTCGTGCCCCCGGTCTACGTGCTGCAAGACATTTTCAAGATCCCGTTCAAACCGGCCGTTGCCCTCGTGGGCCTGCTCTCGATCGCCACCTTCCCATGGAAGCTGGTCTCCAAGGAGTCGGCCGACGGGCTGCAGACCTTCGTCCAGATCTACTCGGCCTTCCTCGGGCCCGTCTTCGCGATCATGGCGGTCGATTACTATCTGATTCGCCGCCAGCGGCTCGACGTCGTCGAACTGTACAAGAAGGACGGCAGATTCAAGGGCGTCAACTGGGCCGCCTACGTCGCCACCCTGGTCGGCGTCGCCGTGGCCTTCGTCTTTGAGTCGGTCGCGTGGTATTCGTCGCTCATCCCGGCGGGCCTCATTTACTATTTGCTCATGACGACGGCGCCTTCCAGCTTGAGACGGTACGTCGAAGCTGAAGGCCGCGAGGGGCGCTCCGAAACCGAAGGCGACGACGCAGATCGCGGCGAACCCGACGGCGCCTTCAGCGCGCAAGGCAAGACCGGAGCCTTCAGCGGCACGCAACGCAAGGAAGGAAGCCAGGCATGAGAATCCTCGTCGTCAACGTCAACACGACCGAGTCGATGACCGAGTCGATCCGCAAGGGAGCCGCGGCCGCGGCGTCGCCCGGAACCGAGATCGTCGGCCTCACGCCCTTCTTCGGCGCCGACTCGTGCGAAGGGAACATGGAAAGCTACCTCGCCGCCGTCGCCGTCATGGACAGGGTCCTCGCATACGACGAGCCCTACGACGCCGTGGTCCAAGCCGGATTCGGCGAACACGGCCAGGAGGGGCTGAAAGAGCTTGTCGAAGCGCCCGTCGTCGACATCACCGACGCCGCCGCCCATCTGGCGATGCTCTTGGGCTACCGCTATTCCGTGGTCACCACCCTCGACCGCGCGGTTCCCCTCATCGAGGAACGCCTGCTTTTGGGCGGCCTGTCAAGCCACTGCGCCTCCGTTCGATCGTCGGGCCTGGGCGTCCTGGAGCTCGAAGGGGAGGAGAGCAAAGTGGTCGACGCGATCGTCAGGCAGGCCGAGCTCGCTTTGAAAGAAGACGGCGCCGAAGTGATCGTGCTCGGCTGCGGGGGAATGGCCGGCCTCGACAAGGCCATCGAGGAGAGGACCGGCGCGCCCGTGGTCGACGGCGTCGCCGCGGCCGTCAAGCTCGCCGAATCCCTCGTGGGGCTCGGCTTGAAGACGGCGAAGGTGCGCACGTACGCGCCGCCGCGGCCCAAGACAATCGTCTCTTGGCCGCTGTCGCGCCACATCTCACGAGGCGGATCGAGCGCGCAGCGAGATTCGTCGGACCGTCGCGCCTAAAGCCCGCCGCGTTGCGGCGGCTGTCACGCACAACCAAATCCATCACGCAACAAGTCGGCTGCGTCCGCATCACGCGATTCAGCGGACGCAGCCGAACCGGACCGAAAGGTCCGCTGGCCCTTCCCATCACCCCGCGGGCTGTGGCCGACTCTTACATCGCGGGGGAGTCTCGAAAGGGACGCCGCCGGTTTGCGGCGAGGACGCCGCAAACCGCCTACAGAAAGGAATTCCGTGAGTACACAAGTTCCCGAGGGCCTTTCGCCACGGCTGTACAACGAGGACCTGGCTCCGGCCGAACAACGAACCTGGACGTTCTACTCCCTTTTCGCCATGTGGATGTCAGACATCCACTCGATCGGCGGGTACACCTTCGCCGCGGGGCTCTTCGGCTTGGGGCTGGGCGCCGGAAACGTTTTCTTGTCGCTGACCTTCGGCATCATCGTCGCCTTCATGCTCATGAACCTCTCAGGTTGGATGGGGCAGGCGACGGGACTGCCGTACCCGGTTCTCGCGCGCATTGCCTTCGGCACCTTCGGCGCCAACGTCCCTGCGCTCATCCGAGGCTTCGTCGCCATCGCCTGGTACGGCATCCAAACATATCTCGCCTCCCACGCCGTCGTCATCCTCGTGCTCAAGCTCGTTCCCGGCATCAAAGACACCGTCTGGACAACGACGGACATCCTGGGCCTGTCGCTGATCGGATGGGTAGCCTTTCTCCTTATGTGGGCGCTCCAGCTTTTGCTGCTGCGCAACGGCATGGAGACGATTCGCCGCTTCCAGGACTGGGCGGGGCCGGCCGTGTGGGTGGTCATGGCTCTTCTCACCGTCTACATTCTCTACCAAGCCGATTGGCAGGTGAACCTCGATCTCAGCAATGCGACGCCGAAGTTCGGAACGCTTCACGCATTCCTCGCGGCCACGGCTTTGACGGTCAGCTACTTCTCCACGCTCATGCTCAACTTCTGCGACTTTTCGCGCAATGCGCCAGATCGCCGTTCGGTCACGCGGGCCAATCTGTGGGGGCTTCCCGTCAACTTCATCGCCTTCTCGGTGGTCTCGGTGCTTGTCACGGCGGGAACCCTCAAAGTCTATGGAAAGTACATCTACGACCCCGTCGAGGTGGTCGGCCGCATCGACTCGGTGCTGGCCGCGATCCTTGGGGCGATCACCTTCGCGGTGGCGACCCTCGGCATCAACGTCGTGGCAAACTTCGTCTCGCCAGCGTACGACTTGGCCAACGCCGCCCCCAAGCACATCGATTTCAAGAAGGGCGGCCTAATCTCGGCCTGCATCGCCCTGGTCATCCTTCCCTGGCAGCTGTTCAAGAACCCCGTTGTCGTCAACATCTTCCTCGAAGGAGTCGGGGCGGTGCTCGGACCGCTGTTCGGGATCATCATGGTCGACTATTTCATCTTGCGCAGGCAGAAGGTCCTCGTGCTGGATCTGTTCAAGGAAGAGGGGCACTACACCTACGCCAAAGGCTGGAACATGAAGGCCATATGGGTGACCGTGGGATCCTCGATCGTCTCCGCGGCCTTCGTGATCCTCGGAGTCCTCGCGAAGACGGACGGCCCCTTTGCGAAGGGAGGCAAGGCCGCTCTTGACATGCCGTTCTTCGAGGCTGCCTCCTCCTTCTCGTGGTTCATAGGCGCAGCCCTAGGCGGCCTTCTGACCTACCTGACGATGAGGAACGACGATTCCCTTCGCAAGTCCGTAGCCGCCGCAATGGACGCCGAAGCTGAGAACGCGAACGAGGCCGTCCAAGCTTAAAATTGAGCGGGGCGGTCGGCCTCCGCCGAGAGGGCGCCGGCGATGTCGTCGGCTGTGCAATACAGCGTCGGAACTATCGAGTTTTTGATGAGGTAGTCCGTGATGCGCTCGGCGGGGGCCGAAACGGAGACGGCGAGATACAGATCGCCGGGAACCGGAACGGCCACGCAGCGCAGCCCGCGTTCGTGTTCGCCGTTGTCGAGCGCGTAGGAGCGTTCGCGGGTCAGTTCGATTTCCCGTATGAGTTCGTCCTTGTCGGTGATCGTCGTCGGCGTGAAGGCACGCAGCTGGGTCCGTTCGATCGTCGCGAGAGCCTGAGCGTGGGGCATGGCCGCGAGAATCGCCTTGCCGACGCCGGTGGCGTGGAGGGAGACCTGGTTTCCGACCTCGGTGAACATGCGCCGTGCGCGCTCGGAGGGGACGTGGGAGATGTATCGCGCATAGTCTTGGTCGAGCATCGCCACAGAAACCGATTCGTCCAGGGTGACGACGGCTTTCGTGAGAATCGGGCGGAGGGCCACCCCGAGTGCGCCGCCCGCATAGCGCGAAAGCGAGATGAGCCGGGTGCCCAGGGCATACTTCCTGTGCGGCGTCTGATAGATGTAACCGCTGGCCATGAGCGTGCGCAGGAGGCGATGGGCGGTGGGCCTCGGCAGCTTCGCCTGTTTGCAAATGTCCGTCATGCTGATCGGCGAACCGGCGGAGGCGACGATCTCGAGTATGCCGAAGGCACGGCTCACAGCCTGAACCGTGGAATTTGATCGCGAGGTTTGCTTCTCGGTGGACATAAGCTGCTCCTTAGGCTGACTTACGTAGCCTACCGCATCGGTATAGCTAGGTCTGCGGCTAGCAGCGCATGCCTCACAAGCTCAGAAATGATAAGAACGTCAAAACATAACTGACAAAATCAAAACAAAATAAAAACGACGTTTTCTTTCCGCTTCCGCATCGTGGAATTTTGCGTTAGAATCGTGGAAAGAGAGCGCGAAGTTCCCAGATCAACGACGATTTAGAAAGGGAAACACCAATGGCAACCAGGAAAATTTGGCGCGCCGAGCGCGTCGTGCTTCCCGGCGGCGAAAAGCCCGCGGCGATTGCCGTCGAAGACGGCACGGTGGTTGGAATCCTCGAAAAGGACGCCCCGTGGGAAGCCGACGAGGAAGTGCTCGTTCCCGACGACCAGGCTCTGATGCCGGGTCTGATCGACATTCACGTTCACGTCAACGAACCGGGCCGCACGGAATGGGAAGGGTATGAGACGGCCACTCGGGCCGCCGCGGCGGGAGGATTCACGACCCTCGTCGACATGCCTTTGAATTCGAGCCCGTGCACCACCTCGCTCGAAAACCTCGAGCTGAAGAAAGAGGCGGCGCGCGGCAAGCTTTCCATGGACGTCGGCTTCTGGGGCGGCGTCATACCGGGGAACATCGGGGAGCTGCGGCCCATGTGGGAAGCCGGAGTCTTCGGGTTCAAATGCTTCCTCGGCGATTCGGGGCTCGACGAGTACCCGTACGTCGACCGGCCCACGCTGCTGGCGGCGATGAAGGAGATCGCCTCTTTCGGCGGCCTGCTCATCATTCACGCGGAGGACGCCTCGATCCTCGACTCCGCACCGGGGTGCGACGGACGCTCCTACGAGGCTTTCATGAACTCCCATCCCGCCGAAGCGGAGAACGCCTCGATCGATTTCGTCGTCGAAGCCGTTCGCCAGACGGGGTGCCGCGCGCACATCCTGCACCTCGGCTCGGCGGGCGCCGTCGATTCCATTCGGAGGGCCAAGGCCGAAGGCCTGCCGCTCACGGTCGAGACGGCGCCGCACTACCTGACCTTCGACGCCGAGGAGATACCCGACGGCGCCACCGAGTACAAGTGCTGCCCGCCCCTGCGCGGACATGACAACCGAATGGGCCTGTGGAAGGCGCTCCAAGAGGGCGTCATCGACCTCGTCGCCTCGGACCATTCGCCGTCCACAGCCGAGCTCAAGCATCTCGACACCGGAGACTTCGGCGCCGCATGGGGCGGCATCTCCTCGGTTCAACTCGGTTTTTCCGCAGTGTGGACGGAGGGCCGCAAGCTCGGGGCGAGCCTCGGCGACGTCGCCCGGTGGCAAGGCGCGAACCCGGCGGCGACCGTCGGCCTCGCGGGCAAGGGATCCATCGAGGTCGGGGCGGCCGCCGATCTCATCGCGGTGGCCCCGGACGAGACCTTCGTCGTCGACAAGGACAGGCTCTTCCACAAAAACCCTGTATCCCCTTACCACGGAAGGGAACTCGCCGGCGTCGTCAAGGCGACGTGGCTGGCGGGCGAGCCCGTCGAGCCCCACGGCCTTGCGCGCGGGCGTCAAATCACGCGTGACAACAAGTAAACACCAAGCCATATTCCACTAAGGAGGAACTCACGTGGCACCACTTCCTATGCAGTCGATCAAGTCTCTCATCCGAGAGGTCGACTTCGAGGGGCAGAGTTTCATCTCGATCAATTCGATGACGAACGACCAGCTGCTCGCGCTCTTCGAGCTCGGACGCAACCTCGAGCTGCAGAACCGCGGAAACTGGCAGTTGTACCCCGACGCCATCGTCTCCCTTCTCTTCTTCCAGCCCTCGACGCGCACGCGCATGAGCTTCGAGACGGCGATGTACCGCATGGGCGGCAACGTCATCGTCGAAAACACCCCGCAGACGACGTCGTCGATCGCGAAGGAAGAGTCGCTGGCGGACATGCTCCGCTGCGTCTCCCAGTATGCCAACGTCATCGTGCTGCGCCACCCGAACGACGTCGATGCGCGCGAAGGCGCGTCGTACAGCTCCGCGCCGGTCATCAACGGCGGCTGGGGCCACTGGGAGCATCCGACCCAGGCGCTGCTCGACCTGTACACCCTGTGGCGCAAGTTCGGCCACATCGAAGGGCTCAAGGTCACGGTGGCCGCCGCGGACATGATCGAGGCGCGCACCGGCCACTCGATGGCGCAGGGCCTGGCGCGTCTGGGCGCCGAGGTGACCATCGCCTCTCCCAAGGACAAAGCCGTTCCCCGTGAGGTCATCGAGAACATCAAGAAGAACTACCCGAACGCAAAGCTCGAGGAGGCCTACGACTTCGAGAAGGACTCCTTCAACGAGTTCATTCGGGACAAAGACCTCGTCTACCTGCCCGGCTGCTCGGCTCCCGCCGGCGCCACCGCCGAGGCCTTCAAGAAGGTGATGGACGATTACTTCGTCAAGCACGAGACGCTCGACGAGGAGCGCGAGAAGGGGCACATGATCTATGTGACCCACACGCTTCCGCGCCGCGCGGGCGAGATGGACCTCGCAATCGACGACACCCCGAACCAGCTGTGCTTCGAGTCGATCCTCCACTCGGTGTCGATCCGCATGGCTCTGCTGACCGCAATCCTCGGCGCCTGAGTCGCCGCAAACAAAGCACTTCAAGGAAGGACAAACACAAATGGCAGATTTCGAGATTTTGGCCGGCGGCTACACTTTCAAGGCCGTCTATCATGAGGACATGGCGCCGGAGACGGTCGCCGCCTTCAAGAAGCACCTGCTGGGCCTGAAGTCGAAGATCATTCACGTGCGCTGGTCCGGCCAGGCCGGATGGATCCCCTTCGGGGACCTCGATCTGGGCATCGGACACGAGAACGGAACCTGCTACCCGCTTCCCGGCGAGATCGTCATCTACCCGGGAGGAAAATCGGAAACCGAGCTCCTCATCGGGTACGGTTACGTCAACTTCGCCTCGAAGGCCGGCCAGCTCCCCGGCAACCATTTCGCCACGATCGTCGAGGGCAACGAGAACCTCAAGGCTCTTGGCGAGAAGTTCCTGTGGGAAGGCGCCCAGGACATCGAGTTCCGGCCTCTCTGACCGATCCGGGGGCGTCTGCGGACGCCCCCGCGCCCGGGCCTCCGTTTACCGGCGGGCCCACGGAGGCCCGGACGCAGAAACACTCAGCAGGCCGCCGAGTTCGCTAGGAGATTTACATGGCACGCATGCGCGTCGTCGACGCAATCGTTCAGATCCTCGCAAAAGAGGGGGTGACGGTAACATTCGGAATCCCCGGCGCCGCAATCAACGGCCTGTATTCCGCGCTGAAGGCCGACGGACGGATCGGCCACATCCTCGCCAGGCACGGCGAGGCCCAGTCCCACATGGCCGAGGGGTACACGCGCGCCAAGGTCGGCAACATCGGCGTGTGTCTGGGAACGTCGGGCCCCGCGGGAACCGACATGATCACGGGAATGTACTCGGCTATGGCCGATTCGCTGCCCATCCTGTGCATCACCGGCCAGGTGCCCACGCCCAAGCTAGACAAAGAGGACTTCCAGGGAGTCGACATCGCTTCGATCGCCGCGCCGGTGACGAAGTACGCGAAGACGGTTCTGGAGCCCGCACAGATCCCCGGAATCTTCCAAAAGGCGTTCTACCTTATGCGCGAAGGCCGCCCGGGCCCCGTCCTCATCGACCTTCCCGGCGACGTGCAGACGGCCGAGATCGATTTCGACGTCGATGCGTACGAGCCGATCGAGGTGCACAAGCCCGTCGCCTCCGACGCCCAGGTCACGCGCCTCATCGACCTCATCGCCTCGGCTGAGCGGCCGGTCCTCCTCGCGGGCGGCGGCGTCATCCAGTCCGACGGCTCGGACGCCCTCGTCGACCTGGCGGAAACGCTTGGAATACCGGTGGTCTCCACCCTTATGGGGTGGGGCTCAATTCCCGACGACCACGTTTTATCCCAGGGAATGGCCGGCATTCAGACCTCCCAGCAGTACGCGAACGCCACGCTTTTGGCCTCAGACCTGGTGGTGGGTATCGGCAACCGCTGGGCCAACCGCATGACGGGCGACCTCTCGGTGTTCCGTGAGGGAAGGAAGTTCGTCCACGTCGACGTCGAACCCTCCCAGATCGGCCGTGTTTTCGCACCCGACCTCGGGATCGTCTCCGACGCCAAGGCGCTCATCGTCAAGCTTGCGGACAAGGCGCGCGAATACAAAGAGGCCGGCAAGCTCGCCGACTGGGGCGTGTGGGCCAAGGAATGCGACGTCCGCAAGGCCACGATGCAGCGCAAGACGGCCTTCGAAAACGTGCCGCTCAAGCCGCAGCGCGTCTACCAGGCGATGAACGAGGCATTCGGGCGCGACACCCGTTACGTCACGACGATTGGGCTGTCGCAGATCCAGGCCGCCCAGCTCCTGCACGTCTACAAGCACCACCATTGGCTCGACGCCGGCCAGGCCGGGCCGCTGGGATGGACGATCCCCGCGGCGATCGGCGCATGCGTCGCCGACCCCGACACCCCGACCGTCGCGCTCTCAGGCGACTTCGACTTCAACTTCCTCATCGAGGAGCTGGCCGTGGCCGCCCAGTTCAACATTCCGTGGGTGCACGTTCTGGTCAACAACGCCTACCTCGGCCTCATCCGCCAGTCGCAGCGGGCCTTCGACATGGACTACTGCGTGCAGCTCTCCTTCGAGAACATCAATTCGCCGGAGACGGAAGGGTACGGCGTCGACTACGTCAAGGTCGCCGAGGGCCTGGGATGCAAGGCAATTCGCGTGCGCAAGCCGGAAGACCTCGTCCCCGCATTCAAGCGCGCCCGGGAGACCGCCGACGAGCTGAAGGTCCCCGTTGTGGTCGAGTGCGTGCTCGAGCGAGTGACGAACGTTTCCATGGGCGCCGCGCTGGATTCCGTCAACGAATTCGAACCGCTTGCGGAGACGCCCGAGGACGCCCCGACGGCCATCCTTCCCCTCGAGCCCAAGCGGAGCTGAGCCGGGCGGGACGGCGACATCGGCGTCCGGCGTCGACATTGAGCCCGAACGGGATCGGTCGGGCCCGGAGCGAAGAAGCCGGGCGCCGGCGAACCCGCTAAGCACGACATCGGCGGCCGACCCGTCAGGGCTCGCGAGGCCGGCCGCCACAACAGACGAAAGGACACATTATGGAGTACGCAGTCAACTGTTCGATCATGTTCAAGGAGCTTCCCGTCCTCGAGCGGGCAAAGGCAGCCGCCGACGCCGGCTTCAAGGCCGTGGAGTTCTGGTGGCCATGGGACGTCGCGGTTCCCGAGCGCGAGGATATCGACGCCTTCGTCGCTTCGATTCGCGACGCCGGCGTTCAGCTCATCGGGCTCAACTTCTTCGCCGGCGACATGCCCGGGGGAGAGCGCGGCCTCGTCTCGCTTCCCTCACGCGTCGACGATTTCAGGGCGAACGTTCCCGTCGCAGTGGAGATCGGGCGCGAGCTCGGGTGCAAGGCGTTCAACGCCCTGTACGGCCTTCGCCAGGAGGGCGTCGACGCCGTGGTGCAAGACGCCGTTGCGATCGACAACCTCGAGTTCGCGGCCAAGGCCGCGGCCGAGATCGGGGCGACGGTTTTGGTCGAACCCGTTTCGGGCGCCGCCGGGTATCCCTTGAAGACGGCCGCCCAGACCTTGGCCGTGGTGGAAAAGCTCAAGGCCGAGCGCGGCGTCGAAAACGTCGGCTTCCTGTGCGACCTCTACCACTTGGCCGCCAACGGGGACGATGTCGCAGCCGTCGCCGCGGGCGACGGAGGAGCCGCCGCCCACTGCCAGATCGCCGACTTCCCCGGCCGCGGGGAGCCGGGGACCGGCGACCTGGACATCGCAGGTTTGCTTGCCTCAATGAAGAAGGCGGGATATGACGGCTGGGTCGCGCTGGAGTACGTGCCCACCGTCGCCACAGCGGACTCTTTCGGCAACCTCCCAGAACTGCCGTAAACTCCGCCCCCGCCCGAGCGGGGCTCGCCATTTTGATCGACGCCGGCGAGCCCCGCTCGTTTTTGCGCCCGTCGGTCAAAGAGCCGTCGCCGTGCCTGTCGGTCAAAGCGCCGTGCCCGTCGGTCAAAGCGCTTAGAGCGGGTGGGAACGGCGAATCTAACGAAGGCGCAGATCGGGAGGGGCGGGCGCCAAAGCGCCTAAAACGGGTGGGAACGGCGCCCGCGACCTCTAAGAGCGGAGAGCTCCCGAATCAAAGGATTTCGAGCGGGCGGGGCCCGGACGGCGGCGTGAACACCTCGTCGAGGTCGCGCAGGATCTCCGGGGTGAGCGTCACCTGGAGGGCGGAGGCGTTTTCCTCCATGCGTTCGGGGGAAGAGGTCCGGGGGATAGCGATCGATCCCGGTTCGCGCACCGCCCACGCGAGGGCGAGGGCCGCCGGCGTCGTTCCCGCCTCTGCGGCGATCTCGGACAGGAGCTTTCCGGTCTGGCCCTGGAAGAGCCGTCCCTGTTCGAGCGGCGAGTAGGCCATGAGTTCCACGCCGCGTTCGCGCATGAGGGGGAGAAGGTCGTATTCGGGGCCTCTCCGCAGGAGGTTGTAAAGGATTTGGTTGGTCGCGGGCGTCACGCCGAGGGCCGCGAGATCGTCCATGTCCGCGGGGTCAAAGTTGGAGACGCCCCATGCGCCGATGAGGCCGTTGTCGACGGCGGCCTGCAGCGCCTCGACAGTCTCCTCGAGCCGGTGATGTCCGCGCCAGTGGTAAAGATAGAGGTCGAGGCGGTCGGTGTTGAGCCTGTAGAGCGAAGCTTCAAGCGCCCTGCGCACGCCCGACGCCGAGGCGTTCGAGGGAAGCACTTTCGAGACAAGGAAGACGTCGTCGCGCCGCCCGGCGATCGCCTCTCCGACCAGCTCCTCGCTCGCGCCGGAGCCGTACATCTCGGCCGTGTCGACCACGCGCAGGCCGAGGTCGAGGCCGCGGCGGATCGCGGCGATCTCCGAGTTGCGCTTGCGGCGATCCTCGCCCAGGTACCAGGTGCCGATGCCGATGGGGATGTCCGTGAGATTCATGTGTCAAGCGTAGTCGATCGCTAGGCTTGCGTTTGAGGGAAGCGGCGGGTGAAAAGCGGCGTGGGAGGCGCGGGGCGCCGAGACGAAGGCGATGACGGCGGCGGCAGGCACGCGAAACGATGCGGACAGCGGGAAGATGAGCGATGATGTACGGGGAGGCCGCCCTTCTGAAGTCGACGGGCAGCCCGTTCGGTCTGGCGGTTGCCCGTTTTGACGTCCAGGGCCGCTTGCTGGCGAGGCGGCGGCCTTTGACGCGGCGGCCGCGGCCGCCGATTCTGGGAGTGGCGGCCACGCCGTCGTGCAAAGGAGAAGCCGATGCTCATCGTGACGCTTGCCGGCGGAATCGGTTCGGGCAAGTCGACGGTCGCCGCGGCGCTCGCCGAATGCGGGGCCCGGCTGCTTTCGCTCGACGACGTCGCCCGCGACGTCCTCTCTCCCGGCGAGGAGGCCGTTCGCGAGGTCGGCGATCTGTGGCCCGAGGCGGTGAGAGAAGGCAAAATCGACAGGTCGGCCCTCGCGAGGATCGTTTTCGACGACGCCGAGGCGCTCGCGCGTTTGAATGCCGTCGTCCACCCGAGAACGTGGGAGCGCGCACAGGCGCAGCTTGCCTCCTGGCGGGAGGAAAGCCTTCAAGCGCAGTCGCAGCGGCGCGAGCCGTCGGGCGGGCCCGCCGATTTCCCGCGCGGCAGGGGACGGTTTTCGCGGGACGGCACTGAGCTTTCGGACGGAGGCATCGAGTTCTTCGGTGACCGTGCCAAGCTCCCGGGCGGAGGCGCGGAGCTCTCCGGCGGCCGAGCGAATCCTCTGGGCGGGGGCGGGCGGGAGTTCGTCGTCGTCGTCGAGCTCGCGCTTCTTGCCGGAAGCCCGTACCAGGACGCTTATCACGGGACGATCGTCGTGGACGCCCCGGAAGACGTCCGCGTCTTGCGGCTTGTGAATTCGAGGGGAATGGACGAAGCCGACGCTCGGGCGAGGATCGCCAGCCAGACGCCGGCGTCGAGAGTGCGGGAGCTGGCCGACGTCGTCGTCGACAACGGCGGCTCCCTTGAGGACGCCGCCCGCGCGGCCCACGAACTGTGGGAAGGCTGGCTCGTCCCTTATGCCGCGAACATGCGGGAAGGCCGGCGCGTCTTTGGGAGCGAGGCCCCGCCGAGCCTCGGGCAACGCGCTCGCGCAGCGGCTCGCCTGACGCGGCAGGGGGCCTTCGTGAACCGGGAGGCGGCCCTCGGAGGGGGAGGGGCGTCGCTTTCCTGGAAGGGCGTGAAGGCGGCCCTTGGAGGGGGCGGCGGGGAAACGGCCGGCGGCAAAGGCGGCGTGCTCAAAATCGTCGGCCCGGTCGACGAGTCCTCGCTTGCCGACGCGGGATTTGTCCCTTGCGCGGGTGAGCCGCACGCGGCGAGTCAGGCCTGCAAAAGCCGTCGCATTTCCCCCGACGCTCGGCGCGATGCGTCGCCAGGCGATTCCCGTCATGTCGCGCCTGGGTCTGGTCGTTGCGCATTGGGCGATTCGGGCCGTGTCTCTTCCGAGCCTGCCGCCTGTGCGCCAGAGGGGCCTCGCCTTTACGTTTCGGCCGATCCCCGCTTTGCGATGGAGGCCGTTGTGACGGGCGAGCACGATTGATGCGACGTCGGCGCGCCATTTGCGACGTTGCGACGCCGTTTCGCCTGCCAGCGGCCCGGCAGTTTGCCTCGCCCGCCCGCGGCCCGGCAAGGCTTGCCCTGTCCGCGTCCGATACGCCGCCCCCGCTGCGTTGTGAGCGAACATTCGTTCGGCATAGGCGTCTTCTCGTGTAAGCTCGAACCATGACGACCGAGATCGAATCCGAGATCGAGAGGGCGGAAAAGCCCTTCCAAGTGGTGTCGCAATACACCCCCTCCGGCGATCAGCCCGCGGCCATCGCGGAGCTGGCGGAGCGGATCGAGGCGGGGGAGAAGGACGTCGTCCTCCTGGGCGCCACCGGAACCGGCAAATCGGCGACGACGGCGTGGCTCATCGAGAAGGTTCAGCGCCCGACTCTCATCATTGAGCCGAACAAAACCCTGGCCGCCCAGATGGCCGCGGAATTCCGTGAGCTCATGCCCAACAACGCCGTCGAGTACTTCGTCTCCTATTACGACTACTACCAGCCCGAGGCCTACGTTCCGCAAACCGACACGTTCATCGAGAAGGACTCCTCGATCAACGACGAGGTGGAGAGGCTGCGGCATTCGGCCACGAACTCCCTTTTGACTCGGCGCGACACCGTGGTGGTGGCCTCGGTTTCGTGCATCTACGGATTGGGAACGCCGCAGGAGTACGTGGCCCGCATGGTCCAGCTCGAAGTGGGGCAGCGGATCGACCGCGACGAGCTCATGCGTGGATTTGTCGGCATGCAGTACACGCGCAACGACGTCGCATTCGCCCGTGGAACGTTCAGGGTGCGCGGGGACACGGTGGAAATCATCCCCGTCTACGAAGAGCTCGCCATCCGCATCGAGTTTTTTGGCGACGAAATCGACGCGATCACGCTGCTGCACCCGCTCACGGGAACAGTGATCCGCCGCGTCGACCGCGCCCATGTCTTTCCCGCCTCCCATTATGTGGCGGGCCCCGAACGGATGGCCCGCGCACTGGAAGGGATAGAGGCGGAGCTGGCCGAACGGCTGGAGACGCTTCAGACGCAGAACAAAATGCTCGAGGCCCAGCGCCTGCAGATGCGCACCAACTACGACGTCGAGATGATGCGAAACATCGGGTCGTGCGCCGGAATCGAGAACTATTCGCGCCACATCGACGGGCGGGGGCCCGGAACTCCGCCCAACACCCTGCTCGACTATTTTCCCGAGGATTTCCTCCTCATCGTCGATGAGTCCCATGTGACGGTCCCGCAGATCGGAGCGATGTACGAGGGCGACATGTCGCGCAAGCGCACGCTCGTCGACTACGGCTTCCGCCTGCCCTCCGCTATGGACAACCGGCCGTTGAAATTCCCCGAATTCCTCGAACGGATCGGTCAGACGGTTTACCTTTCCGCCACCCCGGGCAAATACGAGACGGAACACTCCGACGGCGTCGTCGAACAGATCATCCGGCCCACCGGGCTCGTCGACCCCGAAGTCGTCGTCAAGCCCACGGAGGACCAGATCGACGACCTGCTCGGGCAGATCAAGGAGAGGGTCGAGCGCAACGAGCGCGTGCTCGTCACCACGCTGACGAAAAAGATGGCGGAAGACCTGACCGACTATCTGGCCGAACGCGACATCAAAGTCGAATACCTGCATTCCGACGTCGACACCCTGCGCCGCGTCGAGCTTTTGCGTGAGCTGCGCCTGGGGACATTCGACGTGCTGGTCGGCATCAACCTCCTGCGCGAGGGCCTTGACCTTCCCGAGGTCTCGCTCGTCGCGATCCTCGATGCGGACAAGCAGGGTTTCCTCCGCTCGACGACGTCGCTCATCCAGACGATCGGCCGAGCGGCCAGAAACGTCTCCGGCCAAGTCATCATGTACGCGGACTCGATCACGCCGAACATGCGCGAAGCCATCGACGAGACGAACCGGCGCCGCGCCAAACAGATGGCCTACAACGAGGAGCGCGGAATCGACCCGCAGCCGCTTCGCAAGAAAATCGCCGACGTCACGGACATGCTCGCCCGCGAAGACATCGACACGGCGGCTCTGCTCGAGGGCGGATACCGCAAGGAGAGGGCCGCGGCGCCTGAGGCTCCGGCGACAGCGCGCGAAAGCGCCGCAGCGGAAGGGGAGCGCGACCTCAAGGGGCTCATTGAGGAGATGACGGAGCTCATGCACGAAGCCGCGGCGTCGTTGAAGTTCGAACTGGCTGCGCGCTACAGAGACGAGATCAAGGGCCTCAAAAGCGAGCTGTGGCATTCCATGCAGGCACAGAAGTAGAGGCGCAGCGCGTATTGAATCCCACAGGCAGGCGCCGAACTCCTTGGCCGAAAGGCGCAGGATGTTCGCGTAGAATTCTCGATGGAGGGGAGTATTCCCACTCAACATCGGTTCGTCATCACGGAACGCTCCCGGACCGAGGCCAGCGATGGCGGGAAGAGACCTCCGGTTGTCCCTTGAAGACCGGAGGAAACTATGCCAATGTCCACGAATGCGCTCGCCGCGACAGACGCGGCGCAGTCCATGCAGGTCCACATGCACGAGTGGCTCGTTCTGGGCGGGCTCGTCGTCGCCCTCATCGGCATGGACCTTTTTCTGCACCTGCGAAAGCCTCATGAGCCGACGATCAAAGAGTGCACGAGGTGGCTCGTCTTCTACGTCGGCCTGGCCGTCGTCTTCGGCGTTTACACCTGGTTCCGCCACTCCTCGAAGTTCGCATTCGAGTATTTCGCGGCCTATTTCACCGAGTACTCCCTCTCGATCGACAACATCTTCATTTTCATAATTATCATCGGCTCTTTCCGAGTTCCCAGGAAATATCAGCAAAAAGTGCTCCTGTGGGGCATCGTCATAGCCCTCGTCCTCAGGCTCGTCTTCATCCTCCTCGGCGCCACCCTCCTCAAGAGCTTTTCGTGGCTCTTCTTTATCTTCGCCGCCTTCCTCCTATGGACGGCGTGGAACCAGCTCCGCGAGGGCGTCGAGGACCGGAAGGACCCGGACCATGACGACGACGAGTACAAGCCGAACGCCGTCGTTCGCGGAGCGCGCAGGATATTCTTGGTCACCGACGGCTTCGTCGGAGACAAAATGATGGTGCGGCGAGACCACAAAACCTTCGTCACGCCTTTCTTCCTGTGCATCATCTCCATCGGATCGGCGGACCTCATGTTCGCCCTCGACTCGATACCTGCGTCCTTCGGGCTGACCTCCCAACCGTTCATCATCTTCGCCGCCAACGCCTTCGCGCTCATGGGGCTGCGCCAGCTCTTCTTCCTCGTCGAAGGGCTCCTCGAACGGCTCGTCTACCTCCACTACGGGCTCGCCGCGATCCTCGCGTTCATCGGCTTCAAGCTCCTCGTCGAGGCCTGCCACGGGCAAGGATGGCTCGAATTCATGCCTGACATCCACCCCCTCGTCTCCCTCGCCGCCATTCTCGTCATACTCGTCTTCACCGTCGTCACGTCCCTCGGAAAGACGAAGCGCGACGCCATTGAAGGCACGAACGTCGAAGAGGCCGGCGACGAGATCGAAGCCGGCCGGGTCGCCCAAGCCTTCCGCGAGAGGCAGGCCTTCCGTGAGGGCGCCGAGCCGAGCGGCGCGCAGGAATCCGCGGACAGAAGGCAGCCCGAAGAATCGCAACGATCGGGAGGGAAACGGCAGCACGGAAACGCGCGGCGTTCGGGAAACAGCCTGTCAGGCCGCAAAGGTCCCTTGAACACAAAGAAAAAACCCCGCAATTGGGGTTGAACGGCCCGGGGCCGAGGGAGCCCGAGTCGGCCTCCAGGCGTGTGGGGATAGGCGAGAGCGCCCCGGCGCCGAGGCTTGGCTCGGCGGCCTAGTCGTCGGGCGCCGTCTGCCCCAGCCGCGCGGCGATGATCGCGCACACGAAGATCTGAATCTGATGGAACAGGACCACCGGGACGATGACGGCGCCCACCGTTGAAGCCGGAAACAGGGCCTTGGCCATGGGCAGCCCCGTGGCCAGGGATTTCTTCGACCCGCACATGAGAACGACGATCCGGTCTTCCCTCGGCATCCCGATCTTCCCGGGGACGAACCACGTGAGGGCGAGCATTGTGGCGAGCAGCGCCGCGGACAGGGCGAGGAGGAGGAGAACCGTCCACGCCGTCACGCCGGCCCACGCTCCCTCCGCCGTCGCATTGACGACCGCCGAAAACACGATGAGGATGATCGAAGAATTGTCGATCTTCTTCACCGTCGAACGCCGCGCTCGGAACCAGTCGCCCACAAACGGCTGAAAGAGCTGGCCTACGATGAACGGGGCGAGCAGCTTGGTCACGATCGAGCCCAAACCGCCTCCGGACGCGCCGCCGACGTCGAGGACGAGGAGGACGAGGAACGGCGTGACGAACATGCCGAGGATGTTGGAAATAGTCGCCGAACATACGGCTGCCGCAACGTTTCCCTTCGCGATGGAGACGAAGGTGACCGAGGATTGAATCGTCGACGGAAGGATCGCCAAGTATAGGAAACCGGTGGCGAACCCGTGCCCCCACACGGGCTCGGCGGCCTTGTACATGAGGAATCCAAAAGCCGGAAAAGCCACGTACGTCGCCAAAAGAACCGAAAGTTGCAGCTTGACGTTCGCCAGGCCCGCGAGCACCTCGCCTGTGCGCAGGCGCATTCCATAGACAAGGAAGACGAGGCATACCGACAGATCCGCGACCGTCGAAAGAATCTCGCGCCCCGTGGCGGGAACGGGCAAGGCGAGCCCGAGGGCCATCGCCAAGACGATCCCGGCGACGAAAGGGTCGATCTTCAACTTCGAGGGGCGCCGGCTCATGCCCTCAGTCTCCTGACCATGCCTTCAGTCTCCTGACCATGCCCGCGTTCTCCAAATCATGCCCTCGGCCTCCGCTCCGGCTCATGTCCGGGCTCTTCAGGCTCAAGCCCAGGGGTTGACCGCGGGATTCCAGACTCGCGCGTTTGCGTTCTTGATGACGCCGAGCTCGCGGAAGGGGTCGCCCGCCAGCACGTTCAGGCCCGCCTCGGGGGAGTCGGCTTCGACGAGGATGAGGGCGCTGTCGTCCCCCAGCGGTCCGAACGTCAGGACGGAGCCGGCCTCATGAAGGTCGCGAAGGTGGGCGCGATGGGTCGGGCGATGCTCGGCGATGAGCTCGCTTTGGGCGACGTCGTACGTGTACTCGATTGCAATGATAGCCATGAGGCCAATTCTAGCGATTCCTCGGAAGCGAAGGCTCTTCCGGACGCCAAAAAGCCTCTTGGCCGTCAAAGAGCCTCAGGGCCGCCGTCGGCCTGCCGTCGGTGGTAGGCAATCTCACGATTGCGATGCTTCGAACAGATGTTTTAAGACGATACAATTGCCGGGTGATTGACGAGATCCGCATCCAAGGCGCACGTGAACACAACCTCAAAAACGTCGACCTCAGCATTCCCCGCGACAAAATGGTCGTATTCACGGGGCTTTCCGGGTCTGGCAAGTCGTCCCTGGCGTTCGACACGATTTTCGCCGAGGGGCAGCGCAGGTACATTGAGTCTCTCAGCTCCTACGCCAGAATGTTCCTCGGGAGGATGGACAAGCCCGACGTCGATTTCATAGAGGGGCTTTCCCCGGCTGTTTCGATCGATCAAAAGTCCACGAACCACAACCCTCGCTCGACAGTCGGCACGGTGACCGAAATATACGACTACCTGCGCCTGCTTTTCGCGCGCGCCGGCGTCCAGTTCTGCCCGGAATGCGGGGAGCAGATCCGCGCCCAGAGCGCCGAGCAGATCACCGACAGCGTGTCGGCCTTGCCCGAAGGCACGCGCTTCCAGGTTCTTGCGCCGGTAGCCCGCGGCCGCAAGGGCGAGTACGCGGAGCTGTTCTCCCAGCTCGCCTCCGACGGATTCTCCCGAGCGCGGGTCGACGGCGAGGTCGTCCGCCTCGACAGCCCGCCGAAGCTGGAAAAGAACGTCAAGCACGACATCGACGTCGTCGTCGACCGGCTCGTCATCCGAGACGGCATATCCTCGCGCCTGAATGACTCGATCGAGACGGCGCTGAGGCTCGCCGGCGGCTTTGTCACCGTCGAGAAGGTCGACGCCCCCGCGGACGACCCGACGCGCGAGCGCAGATACTCGGAAAAGCGTTCGTGCCCGAACGAGCACGAGCTGGGAATCGAGGAAATCGAGCCGCGCACCTTTTCCTTCAACGCCCCCTACGGCGCGTGCCCGGCCTGCGACGGAATCGGTTCGCATCTGCAGGTGGACCCCGAGCTGGTCGTTCCCGACGATTCGCTCACCCTGCGCGAGGGCGCCGTGGCCCCGTGGACCATCCATCAGGATTTTTTCACCCGGCAGCTTGAAGCCCTCGGCAAGGACCTCGGCTTCGACGTCGACACGCCGTGGCGGGACCTCCCGACGAAGGCGAAGAACGCCATTTTGCGGGGCAAGGACTACAAGGTGCGCGTGACCTATCGCAACCGATGGGGCAAGGAGCGCACGTACGGCACGGGATTCGAGGGCGTCGTCGCCTACGTCAAGCGCAAGCACAGCGAGACCGAGTCAGACTGGTCGCGCAACCGATACGAAGGCTACATGCGCGAGGTGGACTGCGAGGCGTGCGGGGGCGCCCGGCTGCGGCCGGAGGTCCTTGCGGTGCGCATCGACGGAAAGAACATCGACGACGTCTGCCGGCTCTCCATCGACGAGGCGAAAAAGTTCGCCGACACCGTCGAACTCGACTCGCGCCAGGCCAAGATCGCCGAGCAGGTTCTCAAGGAGATCAAGGCGCGTCTGGGATTCCTCGTCGACGTCGGCCTGACGTACCTGAGCCTGTCGCGCGGCGCCTCCACGCTTTCAGGAGGCGAGGCCCAGCGCATTCGGCTCGCCACCCAGATCGGCGCGGGGCTCGCGGGCGTCCTCTACGTCCTCGACGAACCGTCGATCGGCCTTCATCAAAGGGACAACGAGAGGCTCATCGCCACGCTCACCCGGCTGCGCGACATCGGCAACACGCTCATCGTCGTCGAACATGACGAGGACACGATCCGAACCGCCGACTGGGTCGTCGACATCGGCCCCGGCGCCGGGGCGCTCGGCGGCGAGGTCGTCTATTCGGGGCCCGGCGCAGGGCTGAGCGCCTGCGAAGACTCGATGACCGGTCAGTATCTAGCGGGAAAAAGGAAAATCGAGGTTCCCCGCGAGCGGCGCCGCGTCGACCCGAAGCGTGCGATCAAGGTCAAGGGGGCGAGGGAAAACAACCTCAAGGGGATCGACGTCTCCTTCCCCCTTTCTGTGGTGACGGCCGTGACGGGCGTGTCGGGCTCCGGCAAGTCCACTCTGGTCAACCAGATCCTCCACGAGTCTTTGGCGCACTTGCTCAACGGGGCGCAGACGATCCCCGGGCGGCACAAGTCGGTCACGGGAGTGGGAGGCCTCGACAAGGTGGTCCACGTCGACCAGTCGCCCATCGGGCGCACGCCTCGCTCCAATCCGGCCACATACACGGGCGTGTGGGACAAGATTCGCACCCTGTTCGCGCAGACCGCCGAGGCGAAGGTCCGCGGATACGGGCCCGGGCGGTTCTCCTTCAACGTCAAAGGCGGGCGTTGCGAGGCGTGCAGGGGAGACGGCACGATCAAGATCGAAATGAACTTCCTTCCGGACGTCTACGTTCCGTGCGAGGTGTGCAACGGGGCCCGGTACAACCGCGAGACCTTGGAAGTGGCCTACAACGGCAAGAACGTCAGCGACGTCCTCGCCATGACGATTGCGGAGGCCGCCGTCTTCTTCGAGCCGATCAGCGCGATCCGGCGCTACCTGCAAACCCTCGAAAGGGTGGGCCTCGGCTACGTCAAACTCGGCCAGTCGGCAACCACGCTCTCCGGCGGAGAAGCCCAGCGCGTCAAGCTGGCCTCCGAGCTGCACCGGCGCTCGAGCGGCAAAACCGTCTACATCCTTGACGAGCCGACCACGGGCCTTCACTTCGAGGACGTCCGCAAACTTCTCCAAGTCCTCCAGTCGTTGGCAGACAAAGGCAACACCGTGATTGTCATCGAGCACAACCTCGACGTCGTCAAAAGCGCGGACTGGGTGATCGACATGGGCCCCGAAGGCGGCGACGGCGGCGGGCGCGTCATCGCCGAGGGCACGCCCGAGGACGTCGCCAAAGTCGAAGGCTCGCACACCGGCCGATTCCTGGCGCCCATGCTGGAGCGTTAGATGGCCGATCCGCGTCAGTACAGGCCTGAACAGGGCGCCATACCCACGCAGCCAGGGGTCTATCGGTTCCTCGACGGCGAAGGGCGGGTCCTCTACGTCGGCAAGGCCAAGAATCTGCGCGCCCGGCTTTCGAGCTACTTCCAGGACCCGGCCGGCCTGTCAGACCGCATTCGCACCATGGTCTACACGGCCGAGGACGTGAAATGGGTGGTCGTCGGGTCCGAGGTCGAGGCGCTCACGCTCGAATACCTGTGGATCAAAGAGTTCACGCCGCCCTTCAACGTCGTTTTCCGCGACAACAAGTCCTATCCCTACCTGGCGGTCTCGTTGGGCGAGGAATATCCCCGGGTGTGGGTGACCCGCCAAGAGCACAGGAAGGGAACGCGCTACCTCGGCCCGTACACGAAAGTGTGGGCGATACGCGAAACGCTCGACCAGCTGCTGAGCGTGTTCCCCATGCGTTCGTGCACGAAAGGCCAGTTCAACCAGGCTCGGCGCCTGGGCCGCCCCTGCCTGTTCGGACACATCGGAAAATGCAGCGCGCCGTGCATCGAAAAGGTCACGCCCGAAGAACATCGCGAAACGGCCATGAGCCTCATCAGATTCATGGAAGGCGGCGGCTCGAAGGCGATAACGACGCGGCGCAAACGGATGCTCGAGGCGGCCAACGCCGAAGAATACGAGACGGCCGCCAGGCTGCGCGACGAAATATCGGCGCTCGAAGCGGTCAACGAGCGCAACGTCATCGTTTTGAACGAGAACCTTGACGTCGACATTTTCGGCATCGCGTTCGACGAGATCGAAGCGTCCGTGCAGGTCTTCTACGTCCGCGGCGGCAGGATCCGCGGCCAGCAGGCGTGGATAAGCGACGAGATCGGCGGCCTTGAGCTGTCCGAGATCGTTTCGAACCTCGTGCTGCAGGTCTACGGCGACGTGAAGTTCGACGACGTCGTCGCCGTGCCCGAGGCCTCGCGCAGTGTGGACGACCGCGCGCACACCCCGCTCGGTGCCATCCCTTCGGAAATATGGGTTCCGGGGCTGCCCGAGGATGCGCTCGAGCTCCAAAAATGGCTCGCCGAGCGCAGGGGAGGGACGGTCCGCCTGAAGACGCCGCGCCGCGGCGACAAAGCCAAGCTCGCGCACACCGTGCGGCTCAACGCCGAGCAGGCGCTCGCCCGCCACAAACTGGCGCGGGCAGGCGACATCACCGTCCGCTCCCAGGCGTTGGAGGAGCTGCGAGACGCGCTCGAGCTCGAGCGCGCGCCACTGCGGATCGAGTGTTACGACGTCTCGCACACCCAGGGCACGCACCAGGTGGCTTCAATGGTGGTCTTCGAGGACGGTTTGGCAAAGAAAGCCGACTACAGGCACTTCATCGTGCGCGGGCCCGACGGCGAGGGCGCCGCGGACGACACGGCCGCGATGGACGAGGTGCTGCGCCGCAGACTCGCCAGGCTCCTCGCCGGAGCGGCGGGCGACGACGTCGGCGCCGCCGAGGACGAAGTTCGAGGCGACCGCGCGAAAGCCGCCGGCGAAGCCGAAAAGCCAGGCGAGACTGAGAATGCCCGCGGGTCCGAGCGAGTTCCCGAAGCCGAGAAAACCTTCGAACGCGAGCAGATTTCCAAAGCCTCCGACGCCGCGGCGGGGGCGGGCGACGCGAAAGACGCGGCGAAGACGGGCAGTGCTAAAAACGCAGCGACGACGGGCAGTGCGAAAAACGCAGCCGAAGCGGGCGGCGCGAAGGATGCAACGCCCGGCGAGGACGAGGCCGACGGCGACGTCGCCCAGGCCGTCGAGCGGCCGAGCGCCCCCCGAAGGTTCGCCTACAAGCCCGACCTCATAGTCGTCGACGGCGGGCTGCCGCAGGTCAACGCGGCCCAAAGGGTCGTCGAGGAAACGGGAGCGGACGTCCGCATCGTCGGCCTGGCGAAAAGACTCGAGGAGGTGTGGATTCCGGGCGAGGATTTCCCCGTCGTCCTGCCAAGGCGTTCCCCCTCGTTGCGGCTTCTCCAGCAGCTGCGCGACGAATCGCACCGATTCGCCATCACGTTCCACAGGAAGAAGCGGACAAAGGCCATGACCCGGTCCGCGCTGGACGCCGTGCCCGGTTTGGGGGCGGCCAAGCAGAAGGCCCTTTTGGGCTCGCTGGGGTCGCTTGCAAAGATCAAGGCGGCCTCCCAGGAGGAGCTGCTGAAAGTGCCGGGAATCGGCCCCGCCTTGGCGCGCGCCATCGCCGAGCATTTCGCCGGCGCGGGCTGAGGCGGCATTTCGCAGACGCGCGCCATCGCCGAGCATTTCGCCGGCGCGGGCAGACCGTCGGTTTGCGGGCGCCGGACGATCGTCGGCGGGCGGGGCCGGCCCGGCTCCCGTCCAGGCCGTCGCCCGGTTGTTGCCGGCCGCAGTTTTCTGGGCCGGCGACTAGGTCTGTGGCATGATGTTATCCATGGACGACATCAACGACACGGGCCTCATTCCGGCCTGTGTGCCGGAGCAGGACGAAGCGGCGAAGCTGCCGCCCAGCGATCAGCCCGAGCTTCTCATCATCAGCGGAATGTCGGGGGCGGGGCGCACCCGTGCGGCGGACACGCTCGAGGACCTCGATTGGTACGTCGTCGACAATCTCCCGCCGCGCCTTTTGCGGGCCTTGACAGGGATGATGACGCCGGACGGGGGAGTGCGGCGCCTCGCCGTCGTCGTCGACGTGCGCTCCCGCGAATTCTTCGCCGAATTCTCATCCATACTCGCCGGCCTCAAAGAGTCGGGCTTCAACTACCGACTGCTCTTCCTCGATTGCAGCGACGACGAATTGGTCAAGCGATACGACAGCGTCCGCCGCCCGCACCCCCTCCAGGGAGACGGCCGGGTGCTCGACGGAATCGCGGCCGAACGCGCCCTGCTCGACGACATGCGCAAACAGGCGAACATCATCATCGACACGAGCGGATATTCCGTCCACGACCTCGCCCGCAAAATCAGGGGGCTTGTGGCCGACGAAGCCCAATCCGACGTTCGCGTCACCGTGATGTCCTTCGGTTTCAAATACGGCCTGCCGGTCGATGCCGACAACGTCGTCGACGTCCGCTTTCTGCCCAACCCATACTGGGTCAGCGAGCTGCGGCACCTGACGGGGCGCGACGAGCCGGTGGCAAACTTCGTCCTCGAAAAGGTCGGGGGCGCCGCGTTCGTCGAGAAGTACGCCTCGCTCATCCTCGAGGTGCTTCAGGGGTACGCTCGCGAACTCAAGCCCTTCGTGACATTTGCCGTGGGCTGCACGGGCGGCAAACATCGGTCGGTCGCCGTCGCCGAGGCCATCTCCGAAAAACTCCGCGCCTCGGGCCAGGCGGTGCGGACTATCCACAGAGACGTGGGGCGCGAATGAGCGAGGCACCCCATAGACCGCGAATGAACGCCCCGCAGCGAATGAACGGGGCGGACGACGCCAAACGCGGATTTTACGGCCCCAAAGTCGTGGCCCTCGGCGGCGGGCACGGCCTTTTCGCCAGCCTTTCGGCGTTGCGCCTCATGACGCACAACGTCACCGCCGTGGTCACGGTCGCCGACGACGGCGGGTCCTCGGGCAGGCTGCGCAAGGAATTCGGGGTGCTTCCGCCGGGCGACCTTCGAATGGCCCTCTCGGCGCTGTGCGACGACGGCGAATGGGGGCAGACGTGGCGGGACGTCCTCCAGCATCGATTCACGTCCAACGGCCCGATGAGCGGCCACGCGCTCGGCAATCTGTTGATCCTGGCGCTGTGGGAGCAGATGGGCGACTCCGTCCTCGCGCTCGACTGGGTCGGGCAGCTGCTCGGCATCAAGGGGCGCGTGCTCCCGATGTCGCCGGCCCCGCTGGAAATCGAGGCCGTCGTGGACTTCGGCGGGCCCAAGGCGCCCATTCGCGGCCAGGTCGCGGTGGCCAGCACCCCGGGGATCGTCGAGCACATCGGCGTCGTCCCGGAAAATCCCCCCGCCCAGCCCGAAGCCGTCAAGGCGATACTTGACGCCGACTGGGTGATCGTCGGCCCCGGATCGTGGTACACGTCCGTCATTCCCCATTTCCTGGTTCCCAAGCTTCGCGAGGCCCTGTGCACGACGAAGGCGCGAAAGGCCCTCGCGCTCAACCTCAACGCGGACAAAGAGACGAAGGGAATGGGGGCGGCCGCACACATTCGCTCGCTGAAAGACCACTGCCCGGACCTGCGATTCGATATCATTGTCGCCGACCCGACGAGCATCGACGACATCGACGGAGCTGAGAGGGCCGCCACAGAATGCGGAGCACAACTTCTTTTGAGGCAGGTTAGAATGAGCGACGGATCGGCCCGCCACGACCCGCTGCGGCTCGCAGCGGCGTATCGCGACGCGTTTACGGGGGTCTTCGGGGACGTCGCCGGCGCCGAGTGACCCGGCGCGCCCTGCAATCATCAGTCAACGGAAGAAGCCAATGCCAGCATTGACCCAATTAGCCAAAGACGAACTCTCGCAAGTCCGCCCGCGCATGCTCTCGTGCGTGATCGCGGAGGTTTCGACGATGTTTCGCTTTGCCGGCGGATTGCAAATCGCAGGGGGCAAGGTCGCGCTTCACGCGGAACTGAGCCACGCGGCGAGCGCCCGCCACCTGTGGGACCTCGTCTCCCAGGCTTTCAACATAAGCAGCGAGCTTCTGACGGTCTCCTCGTCCATGAGGCAGTCAAACCATTACCTCGTCCGCATCACCAGCAACGGCGAGCGCATCGCTCGCCGACTCGGCCTGCTCGACAGCTACGGCCGACCCGTGCGGGGGCTTCCGCCGGCGATCGTCGGAGGGTCCAAGGCCGACGGCACCGCCGCATGGCGGGGCGCGTTCCTGGCTCGCGGATCCCTCTTGGAGCCGGGACGCAACGCCTCCCTCGAAGTCATCTGCCCCAGCCTCGAATCCTCCTACGCCCTGGGGGGACTGGCGCGGCGCATGGAGATCCCGTACCGCGCGCGCGAATCGCGCGGAGCGCATCGCGTCGACATCCGCGAGGGCGACGCGATCGCCGAAATGCTCACAAGAATGGGCGCCAACGACGTCGTCTTGAAGTGGGAGGAACTGCGCGTCGAGAGGGAAGTCCACGGATCGGCCAACCGCCTTGCCAATTTCGACGACGCAAATATGCGCCGCTCCGCCGACGCCGCCGTCATAGCCGTCATCCGAGTCAAGCGCGCATTCGAAATCCTCGGCGACGACATCCCTGACAATCTGCGCGAAGCAGGCGAATTCCGCATGAAGTACCCGGAGGATTCGCTCAATCTTTTGGGCGAGCGGCTCAACCCGCCTGCCACGAAGGACGCGGTGGCCGGGCGGCTTCGGCGCCTGAACACGATGGCCGACAAGCGCGCCGCCGAATTGGGCGTCCCATCGACGCTCGACGCCGCCCGCGCCGCAGGCCACGACGCCCCCTGACGCGGGCGCTCGAGTCGACGGCCGTTGCCGACAAGCGCGCCGGCGGAAGTCACATATGCATTCCGACGGCGCCGCCGACGCGGTGAATCGGCGCGGGCCTAGGACTTTCTACACACGCCCGGGCCGTCGCCTTGCCGACGTGTGGGAAAGGTCGCAGCCCACGATGTGGGCATTCCTAGGCTCTTCGCAGTTCGCCCAATAGAATTGAGACGTACACCGGACGTACAACGTTCGGTCAAGATGGCCGAACAGGCCAAGACCACCTGCGCGAAAGCGCACTAGGAGGAAAACAGTGACCGTCAAGGTTGGCATCAACGGATTTGGCCGCATCGGCCGTAACTTCACCCGCGCTGCTCTGGCTCAGGGCGCGGATATCGAGATTGTCGCGGTCAACGATCTGACCGACAACAAGACGCTCGCACACCTGCTCAAGTACGACTCCATCCTCGGCAAGCTCGACGAGGACGTGACCTACACCGAAGATTCGATCACGGTTGGCGGCAAGACGATCAAGGCTCTCGAGGAGCGCGATCCGGCCAAGCTTCCCTGGGGCAAGCTCGGAGTGGACATCGTCGTCGAGTCGACCGGCCGCTTCACCGACGCGACTGCGGCCAAGGCCCATCTTGACGCGGGCGCCAAGAAGGTCATCATCTCGGCCCCCGCCAAGAACGAGGACGCCACCTTCGTCATCGGCGTCAACGAGCAGGATTACGACCCCAAGAATCACGACATCATTTCGAATGCCTCCTGCACCACCAACTGCCTTGCGCCTCTGGCCAAGGTCCTCAACGACGAGTTCGGAATCGTCCGCGGCCTCATGACCACGATCCACGCGTACACCGCCGACCAGAACCTTCAGGACGGCCCGCACAAGGATCTGCGCCGCGCCCGCGCCGCCGCCCTCAACATCGTTCCCACGAAGACCGGCGCCGCCCAGGCCGTCGCCCTCGTCCTTCCCGAGCTCAAGGGCAAGTTCGACGGCTACGCCCTCCGCGTTCCCACGCCGACCGGCTCCGTCACCGACCTCACCTTCGAGGCCGAGAAGCCCGTCACCGTGGAGTCCGTCAACGCCGCCGTCAAGGCCGCGGCCGAGGGCCCGCTCAAGGGCGTTCTCGCCTACACCGAGGATCCGATCGTCTCGAAGGACATCGAGACCGATCCGCATTCCTCGATCTTCGACGCCGGCCTGACCAAGGTCATCGGCAACCAGGTGAAGGTCGTCTCCTGGTACGACAACGAGTGGGGCTACTCCAACCGTCTCGTCGACCTCGCCAAGTTGGTGGGCTCGAAGCTCTGACGTCAATGAATTGACATGATGCCCGCGCACGTCTCGGCGTGTGCGGGCATCTGTGCGTAGAAAGGAAATCATGAGGACCATCGACACGCTCGGCGATCTCGCCGGCAAGAAGGTTTTCGTCCGCTCGGACTTCAACGTCCCACTCGACGAGAATCGCAACATCACCGACGACGGCCGCATTCGCGCCGCCCTTCCCACCCTTAAGAGGCTCCTCGACGCCGGCGCGCGCGTCGTCGTCTCGGCCCACCTTGGCCGGCCCAAGGGCCAGGTCAAGCCCGAGTTCTCCCTCGCGCCCGTGGCCGCGCGCCTTTCGGAGCTTCTCGGCGCAGACGTTCCGCTCGCCGCCGACACCGTCGGCCCCGACGCGCACGCCAAGGTCGACGCGCTGGGGAACGGCCAGATCGTCCTCCTCGAGAACGTCCGTTTCGACAAGCGCGAGGATTCCAAGGTCGACGCCGAGCGGGAGGAGCTCGCCAAGGAATACGCCGATCTCGCCGACGTCTTCGTCTCCGACGGCTTCGGCGTCGTGCATCGCAAGCAGGCGTCCGTCTACGACATCGCCAAGCTCGTTCCGTCGGCCGCCGGGGAGCTCGTCTTCAAGGAGATCGACTCGCTTTCCCGCGCCACGAAGAACCCCGAGCGGCCCTACACCGTGGTGCTCGGAGGCTCGAAGGTCTCCGACAAGCTCGGCGTTATCGAGAACCTGCTCGACAAGGCCGACCGGCTTCTCATCGGCGGCGGAATGGCCTACACGTTCCTGCTCGCCGAAGGGCACGAGGTCGGAACCTCGCTGCGCGAGGACGACCAGGTCGCCACCGCAGCGGAGTACCTGAAGAAGGCCAAGGAGAACGGCGTCAAGCTGCTCATTCCGGTCGACACCGTCGTGGCGCCTAAGTTCGCGGCCGACGCCCCCGCGACCGTCGTGGCCTCCAGCGCCATTCCGGCCGACCAGATGGGCCTCGACATCGGCCCGGAGACGGCCAAGGCCTACGCCGACGCGATCGCCGACTCGAAGACGATCGTATGGAACGGCCCCATGGGCGTTTTCGAGTTCGACGCATTTTCCGCGGGCACGCGCGCCATCGCGAAAGCGATGGAGGACACCGACGGATTCACCATCGTCGGCGGCGGCGACTCGGCCGCGGCCGTTCGCAACCTCGGCTTCGACGAGTCGAAGTTTTCCCATATTTCCACCGGCGGCGGCGCCTCCCTCGAGTTCCTCGAGGGCAAGGTGCTCCCGGGCATCGCAGTTTTGGAGGACTGATGGCGCGCACACCCATTATGGCGGGCAATTGGAAGATGAACCTCGACCACCTCGAGGCCAATCAGCTCGTTCAGAAGCTCGCGTGGTCCCTCGGAGACCTCGACCATGACTACGCCAAGGTGGAGGTGGCCGTGATCCCGCCGTTCACTGACCTCCGCACGGTGCAGACCGTCGTCGATTCCGAAGGGTTGAAGATCAAATACGGCGCCCAAGACGTCTCGACCCACGACAACGGCGCATACACCGGCGAGATCTCCACGGACATGCTCGTCAAGCTCGGCTGCACTTATGTCGTGGTCGGCCATTCGGAGCGCCGCGAATACCACGGCGAGTCGAACGAGCTCATCGGCGCGAAAGCGAAGAAGGCGCTCGAGGCGGGCCTGACGCCGATTGTCTGCTGCGGCGAGGCGCTGGAAGTGCGCAAGGAAGGCCGCCAGGTCGAGTACGTCGTCGGGCAGATCGACGCGATGTTCGCCCAGCTCAGCGGGAAGGACGTCGCCTCCTCGGTCATCGCCTACGAGCCCATCTGGGCCATCGGCACGGGAGAGGTCGCCACGCCGGAGGACGCGCAGGAGGTCTGCGGGGCCATCCGCCGGAGGATCGCCGAGCTCTACGACGAATCCGTCGCCGACGCCGTGCGGATCCAGTACGGCGGGTCCGTGAAATCCTCGAACGTCGTCGAGATCATGGCCCAGCCCGACGTCGACGGCGCACTCGTCGGCGGGGCGAGCCTCAAGGCCGACGAATTCGCGAAGATCGCAACCTATTACAAGTGACTCACGCGTGTGCGCGGGCGCTTCATTGCGGCGCCCGCGCACGGCATTTATGCTTGTACAGGCACGCCTCGCGCCCGCGGGGCACTTTTGGAATGCAACCACCGCTCTGCACAGGCCAGGCAGGCACGCCTTGCGTCCGTGGGGCATCGGAAGGAAACGTTGTGAAGGTTCTCCTCATAGTCTGCGAGGTTCTCCTCGTCATTACGAGCATTCTGCTCGTCTTGTCGATTCTGCTCCACAAGGGCAAGGGCGGCGGCATCTCCGAAATGTTCGGCGGCGGCATTTCAACCTCGATGCGTTCGTCGGGAGTGGCCGAACGCAACCTCAATCGCATCACCGTCGGCGTGGCTTTTATCTGGAGCGTGGTGATCGTCCTCATCGGGCTCATCGTGAAATTCGGCTTGTAGCGCCGCGGATGAAGGCTGCATGACTTTGCGAGCGCTCTCTGGCCGAAAGCGCTCGCAAAGTCATGCAGCCTCATTTTTCAAACTGACAGTTTTCAAACTGGCAGACGCGCCCGTTTGGCGGCTTTCAAAAGGGCCGCCGGGCGCAAGCCCGAGCCCGCTCGCAGAAAGGCAAAGTCGCCCGTTTGCGAGGCCACGGCTCGCCCGCCCGAGAAAAGCGGCGAGCCAGCCTCGTTCGCCGGGCCAGCGCTCACTCGCCGGAAGGCAGCACCCTTTCCAGACCGTGTTTGAGGACTTCCTCGTAGGCGGTGTCGGGCGTCATCTCTCGAAGCTCCTCGATCATCTTCGACTCCATCGTGCGCATCGTCAGGTTGACGCGCTGGACATCGCGGCCGGGGCGCACCATGTCGCCGAAGTCGGACCCGATCGGACGGTCCAGCCGCAGCTCCCCGGAGGAGCGGAACATGGACACCCCGTCGATGGCGGTTCCCCGCGTGTGCTCGATCTCCACCGGGACCTCCAGCCGCAAGGCCAGCCACGCCGCAAGGAAAACCACCGCCGGATGGGTGCGGTTGCCGCGCACGACGGCGCGTTCGACGACGTCGTGCGGAGGCTCGTCGAGCATGGCGGCGAGGTGGTTCCTCCAGAAGGTCACGCCCGTCCACGCTAGGTCGGTGTCGCCCGGGGCGTAGCCGTCGCGCACCCGGCGGAGGATCTCGTCGGCCGGAACGCCGGAGTTCTGGGCCGTTGTGATGCGGCGCTGGGCCATGGCCCCGATCGGCGTGCGCGACGGATTCTCCGGCGCGTCTTGAACCCACCAGACGACGACGGGCGCGTCTGGCAGAAGCAGCGGGATGACGAGCGTCTCCAAATTGTCGGCCGAACCGTTGGAGCATCGAAGGATGGCGATCTCGGAAAGGCCCGCCTCGGGGCCGACCCTCAATTCGGCGTCGACCTTCGGTTTCTCGCCGTCGATCGGGAGGACGGCGATGACGCGGCACGGATGCGCCCGGGCTGCGCCCGCGGCCGAGGCGATGGCGTCGCGGACCCCGCCCTCGTTTTTCGCGATGATGATGAGCGTGAGAACCCGCCCGAGGGCGCCCGAGCTGGCGGTCTCGCGCAGCTCGTCAAGGCGCAGACCCACCCTGGCGGTGTTCGTTCCGTTCATGTGGATGATCATGTCGGTTCCTTCCTACGGCAGGCGCCAGGCGCGGCCGTCGCGAGCGAGCATGAGGTCCGAGGCGGCCGGCCCCCAGGTCCCGGGCGCGTATTCAGCGATCGATTCGGGGTTTTCCGCCCAGTGGTTCTCCGCCTGATCGAGGAGCTTCCAGGAAAGCTCAATCTCGCGATGGCGGGGGAAAAGCGGCGGATCTCCCAGCAGAACGTCGAGGATGAGCCGTTCGTAGGCCTCGGGGGCGTATTCGGTGAAGGCGTGCCCGTATGCGAAATCCATTGTCACGTCGCGCAGCTGCATGCCCGACCCGGGCACCTTTGAACCGAGCTTGAACGTCATGCCTTCGTTGGGCTGGACGCGGATGACCAGCGCATTGTGCCCCAGGCCGTCGGTCGAGGGGAACGGAAGGAACGGCGGGTATTTGAAAATGACGGCGATCTCGGAGACTCGGCGCCCCAGCCGCTTGCCGGCGCGCAGGTAGAAGGGCACGCCCTTCCACCGCCGGGTTTCGATTCCCAGGCGCAGCGCCGCGTATGTGTCAGTGATCGAATCGGCGGGAATGCCCGGCTCTTCCTTGTATCCCTTGACCCATTCGCCTCCCTGCCAGCCCGACGTGTACTGGCCGGCCACGGCCGATTCGCCGACGGGGCCGTAGAACCTCGTGGCCTCCAGAACCTTTTCCTTCTCGATCCGCAGAGCCGAAGGCTCGAAGGAAATCGGCTCTTCCATCGCGGTCAGGGCGAGGAGCTGAAGAAGATGGTTTTGGATGACGTCGCGGGCGGCGCCGATGCCGTCGTAGTATCCGGCGCGGGTGCCGATGCCGATGTCCTCGGCCATCGTGATTTGGACGTGGTCGACGTGGGCGGAGTTCCACAGCGGCTCGTACAGCTCGTTGGCAAAGCGCAGCGCCATGAGGTTCTGCACCGTTTCTTTGCCGAGATAGTGGTCGATGCGGAAGACCGCGTCCTGGTGGAAGACTTTCGTGACCATGTCGTCGAGCTCGCGAGCCGATTCGAGGTCGTGCCCGAAGGGCTTTTCGACGACGACGCGCCTCCACCCGTCGTCCTCGGCGCAAAGCCCGGCCGTTCCGATCCCGCCGAGGACGGTCGGGAACAGCTCGGGCGGAATCGCCAGGTAAAAGGCGTAATTGCCGTTGGTTCCGCGCTCGGCGGACATCTTGTCCATCGTATGGCCGAGGGAACGGTAGGTCTCGACGTCGTTGTACTGGCCGTTGACGACCACGAGCCCGGACATGAGCTGCTTGAGCGTCGTCTCGGTGACGGGGGTGTTCGCGCCCTCGCGTATGGCGGCCTCGACTTTCTCCGGCAGCGACGGGTCGACCTTTCGGGCGACGCCGATGATTGTGAACGACGGCGGAAGCAGCCCGCGGTTGGCGAGATCATAGAGCGCCGGAAGAATTTTTCGACGCGACAGGTCGCCTGTGATGCCGAAAAGGACGATTCCACAAGGGCCCGCGATTCGCTGCAAGCGGCTGTCGGGTGCGCTGCGAAGCGGATTGACCATAGACTCTCAACTTTCCCCGAGATTGACTGGTGACATGCGCGGCACGTGCAAGGCCGCATATCGAGGGTAACGCGCGCGGATGCGCGGGCGGCTTTCATCCGCTCCGCGCATCCGCGGTTTCTCTTGGGTCGGCGCCGGGCCGCGGCCCGGCGCAAAGCCCGTTGTTTCGCTACTTTGCCGCTTCGATCGACTCGCGGGCCGCCTCGACCACGGCCTGCACGGTCACCCCGAATTCCTCGAAGAGCTTACCCGCCGCCGCGGAGGCGCCGAAGTGGTCGATTCCCACGGACCGTCCTGCGTCGCCCACGTATCCGGCCCACCCGAAGGTCGAGCCTGCCTCGACGGAGACGCGCGCTTTGACGTCGGGGAGGATGACGGAGTCGCGATACTCCTTGCTCTGCTCGGCGAACCAATCGAGGCTCGGAAGCGACACGACGCGGGCTCCGACGCCCTCGGCCGCGAGGGCGTCGCGCGCCTCGACGGCGAGGGAGACCTCGGAGCCGGTGGCGAGGATCTGGACGTCGACCTTGCCCGTCGGGCTGTCGGCGAGGACGTATCCGCCGCGTTTGACGCCCTCGGCGGACGTGCCGTCGAGCACGGGAAGATTCTGCCGGGAGAGGACGAGGCCGGCCGGTCCGGCGTGGCGGCGCTCGATGATTCCCCGCCAAGCCGCGGCCGTCTCGTTGGCGTCGGCCGGCCTGACAATGTCAAGCTGCGGAATGGCCCGGTACGCCCACAGATGCTCAATGGGCTGATGGGTGGGGCCGTCCTCGCCCACGCCGATCGAATCGTGCGTCCACACGAAGATCGACGGAATGTTCATGACGGCGGCCAGGCGAACGGCGCCCCGCATGTAGTCGGAGAAGACGAAGAACGTGCCGCCGTAGGCGCGGGTGAGTCCGTGCAGCGCGATCCCGTTGACGATTGAGCCCATGGCGTGCTCGCGGATGCCGAAATGCAGGGTGCGGCCGTAGACGTTTCCGTCCCAGTCCTCCGAGACGCGGTCCGGGGGAAGGAAGGACGGCTCGCCCTTCATCGTCGTGTTGTTCGATCCGGCCAGGTCCGCCGATCCGCCCCACAGCTCGGGAAGGACGGGAGCCAGGGCGGTCAGCACATTGCCCGAGGCGGCCCGGGTGGCCACGGACGTCCCGACCTCGAAGGACGGCAGAGCGTCGGTCCACCCTTCCGGGAGCTTCTTCGCCACGAGCCTGTCGAGCAGCTTCGAGCGCTCCGGGTTGGCCGCGCGCCACGCCTGAAGCTTCTCCTCCCACTTCGCACGCTCGGCCTTGGCGCGCTCGGCGGCGCCTTTGCGGGTGTAATCGAGGACTTCTGCGGCGACGTCGAAGGACTTCTCCGGATCAAAGCCCAGGACCTTCTTCAAGCCGGCGAGCTCCTCCGCGCCGAGCTTCGCTCCGTGGGCGGCCCCGGTTCCCTGCTTCGTGGGGGAGGGCCAGGCCATGATCGTCGACAGGCGGATGAACGAGGGCCTGTCCGTGACGGCCTTGGCGTTTTCGATTGCCTCGTAGAGGGCCTCGACGTCCTCCTTGTACTCGCCGCCGCCGTTTGTCCAATCGACGTGCTGCGTGTGCCAGCCGTACGCCTCGTAGCGCCCCAGGACGTCCTCGGTGAAGGCGATCTTCGTGTCGTCCTCGATCGAGATGCGGTTGTCGTCCCAAATGACGATGAGATTGCCCAGGTGCTGCGTTCCGGCGAGCGAGCAGGCCTCGCTGGTCACGCCTTCCTCGAGGTCGCCCTCTCCGGCGACGACGTAGACGAAATGGTCGAAGGGGGACTGGCCTGCGGGGGCGTCGGGGTCGAGCAGGCCGCGTTCGCGGCGCGACGCCATGGACATGCCGACGGCGGAGGCGAGGCCCTGCCCCAGCGGGCCGGTCGTGATCTCGACTCCCTTCGTGTGCCCGTATTCGGGGTGGCCCGGCGTGAGCGAGCCCCAGGTCCGCAAGGACTTCAGGTCCTCCAGCTCCAGGCCGTAGCCCGTGAGGAAGAGCTGGTTGTAGAGGGTGACGGAGGAATGGCCGATCGACAGGACGAAGCGATCGCGGCCCAGCCACGAGGGGTCCGAAGGATCGTGGCGCATGACCTTGTTGAAGAGCGTGTACGCCAACGGCGCAATCGAAATCGCCGTTCCGGGGTGGCCGTTGCCCGCCTTCTCCACCGCGTCCGCGGCCAAAACGCGCGCCGTGTCCGTTGCGCGCCGATCGAGGTCCGTCCATTCAAGCTTCGCCATTGCAAGCCTTTCGTCTGTTTCGCCTCGGCCTTTCCGAGGCCGCCGCTTCATAGTTTAGCCGTCGGTTTCGTTCCGATTCCAGAAAAGATTCGAGATAATATAAAGGAATCATGGCTTCCCATACACCCTTGCCCGGGCCCGAGCCGATTGCGCGATTGGGTGAACAGTTTCTCGCCCACCTCGCCGTTGAACGTTCGCTGTCACACAACACCGTTTCCTCCTATCGGCGAGACCTGGCGAAGTATTTTTCGCACCTCCAAGCGCGGGGAATCGCGCTAATCGGCGACGTCGGACCGGAGGACGTCGCGTCCTTCGCCGAATGCCTCGATGGGATGGCCCGCGCATCCGTGGCCAGAAGCATGACCGCCGTCCGCTCCTTCCACGCCTTCGTCTTCGAAGAAGGGAGCGCGGGCGCGAATCCCGCCGCCGACGTCCGCCCCCCGAAGATCCCTTCGCGGCTGCCGAAGGCGATGGACATCGACGACGTCGCCGCGCTCATCGCCGCGGGCGGCGCAGGGGAGGGGCCGGCGCCGCTGCGCGACCGGGCGCTGCTGGAGGTCCTCTACGGAACGGGGGCCCGCATTTCTGAGGCGGTGGGGCTCAGCGTCGACGACGTCGACCTGGCGGGGGCTTCGGCGCGGCTCTTCGGCAAGGGACGCAAGGAACGGGTCGTGCCGCTCGGAGGCTACGCCGTCGAGGCCATAGACGCCTACCTCGTGCGCGCAAGGCCGTCATTGGCGAGCTCCGGTCCCGGAACGCCGTCGCTCTTCCTCAACACGCGCGGACGGCCGCTGTCTCGGCAAAGCGCGTGGGCAATCATTCAAAACGCCGCCGAACGCGCCAAACTGAGCGTGCACGTCAGCCCGCATACGCTAAGGCATTCGTTCGCCACCCATCTGCTTCAAGGGGGCGCCGACATCCGTGTAGTCCAAGAATTGCTGGGCCATTCGTCGCTATCGACGACGCAGATATACACGATGGTCAGCCGCGACACGGTACGTGAAGTTTACGCCTTAGCGCACCCGAGGGCGCTCTCTTAGGTAGGCTAAGATCGTGACCCAACGAGATGCGCTACTGCCAGCTTCCTCCGGCCAGAGTTTTCCCGACCCGGGCCCTCTCGCATCCCACGGTCCGGCTCGCATCGTCGCGATGTCGAACCAGAAGGGCGGGGTGGGAAAGACGACCACGACGATCAACTTGGCCGCCGCGCTCGCAGCATACGGACGCAAAGTCCTCATCGTCGACTTCGACCCCCAGGGGGCGGCCAGCGCAGGCTTGGGCGTCAACGCCCGCGCCCTCGACCGCACGATATACAACGAGCTCATCGCAGCCAAGCCGAACATCCGCGAGATCATCGTGGAGACGAGCGTGGAGAATCTCGACATCGCCCCGGCCAACATCGACCTCTCCGCGGCCGAGATCGTGCTCATCAACGAAGTGGCGCGAGAGCAGGCCCTCACGCGCGTGCTCAGGCCGGTGCTCGACGACTACGACCTCATCGTCATCGACTGCCAGCCCTCCCTCGGCCTCCTGACCGTCAACGCCCTGACGGCGGCGCACGGAGTCATCATCCCCCTGGAGGCGGAGTATTTCGCCATGCGCGGCGTCGCGCTGCTCATCGAGCAGATCGAGAGGGTCCAGGACCGCCTCAACCCCCGCCTCGAGCTCGACGGAGTGCTGCTGACAATGGTCGATGCGCGCACCCTCCACTCGCGCGAGGTCGTCAAATCCGTGCGCGAGGGCTTCGGCGAAAGCGTCTTCACGACGTACATTTCGCGCACCGTCAAATTCCCCGACGCATCGATCGCGGCCGTGCCCATCACGGAGTACGCCCCGTCCCACCCGGGGGCGGCCGCCTACAGGCAGCTCGCGAGGGAGCTCATCGCCCGGGGCCGGTGCGCCTAGCCGGCGGCGTGGCGGACGCCGCGCCGTCCGACGCCGCCAAAATCGGCGAAGACGGAGAATTCGCCGTCGAGCTCGACGTCTTCTCCGGCCCCTTTTCCGTCTTGCTTTCCCTCATTGCGCGCAAGCGCCTCGACGTCACAGAGGTGGCTCTGGCCGAGGTCACCGATGAATTCATCGCCTTCGTCCGCTCGCGTCCGGAGCTCGACCTTTCGCGGGTCTCCGAGTTCCTCGTCGTCGCGGCGACGCTGCTCGAAATGAAGGCGGCGCGCCTGCTGCCCCGCGACAGCCAGGAGGAAGAGGACCTGGAGCTCCTCGAACGGCGCGACCTCCTTTTCGCCAAGCTGCTGCAATACCGAGCTTTCAAGGAGGTCGCGAGGGACATCGCCTCGACGCTCGCCGAACAGGCCCTCTGCGTTCCGCGCTCGGTTCCCCTGGAAGAGCGCTACGCGCAGGCGGTTCCGGCCGTGACCGTTTCGATCGGGCTGGCGGACTTCGCGGCCCTCGCGGCGGCGGCGTTTGTGCGCGAGCATCGCGAGCCCGAGGTCTCCGTCGAGCATCTGCACGCCGCGCCCGTTCCCGTCGCCTCGCAGGTCGAGTACATTGCCTCGCGGCTGGCTGCGGGGGAGAGGCTCGCCTTTGCGGACCTGTGCGCCGACGCCGCAGACATGCCCACCGTGGTCTCGCGATTCCTCGCCGTCCTGGAGCTGCTGCGGGCAGGCCGGATCGACGTCGAACAGTCCGAGGCGCTTGGCGCGCTCGTCCTCGTCGCCGTCGATCCGCCAGGGCCCGAGGCGAGCGCCCGAAGGCCGGGGGAGGCCGGCGATTCAGAAGAGTCGCAAGAATCCCGGGATTTCGGCGATGTCGGCGCACCCCGAGATCCCCGAGAGGCCGGAGACCCCGAAGACTCCGGAGGGGCGCATGGATAGGCGGGCAGACGAGGACGTGCTCGGAGCCCTCGAAGCGCTTCTGCTCGTGGCGAGGGAGCCCGTTCCGCTGGCAACGCTGGCCGAGGCCGTCGGCGCGAGCGAAGCGGAAACCGACGCCATGCTTCGCGCGATCGCCGCGGACTATCGAGGAGAGGGCGGAGCGCGCACGCGCGGATTTTGCCTGAGGGAGGCGGGCGGAGGATGGAGGCTCTACACGAACCCGCGCTTCGCCGACGTCGTCTCCGCCCACGTCGCGGCGGAGAACTCGGGGCGGCTTTCGGCCGCGGCCTTGGAGACCCTCGCGGTGATCGCCTACAGACAGCCCGTCACCCGCGCGCAGATTGCAGCGATCAGAGGTGTTAGTGTTGACTCGGTCGTCCGCACGCTCGTGACGCGCGGACTTGTGACCGAGGCGGGAGCCACCGCCGCCTCGGGCGCCGCGCTCTACGGCACCACCGAGTACTTCCTCGAGGTCATGGGGATGAACTCATTGGCCGAACTCGCGCCTTTGGCGCCCTATCTGCCCGAGGCGTACGACCTACAGGAAGAGGACATGCAATGACAGACCCACACGTTCCCACGGGGGAGCGGCTCCAGAAAGTTCTGGCCCGCAACGGCGTGGGAAGCCGTCGCGCCTGCGAAGGCCTCATAGCCCAGGGCAGGGTGAGCGTCGACGGGCACGTCGTGCGCGAGCTCGGCACGCGCGTGGATCCTGTCGCCTCCGTCATCCACGTAGACGGCATCAGGGTTCAGACCGATTCCTCGCTCCTGACCCTCGCGCTCTACAAGCCGCCGGGGGTCGTCTCGACGATGTACGACGACATGGGCAGGCCCGGGCTCGCCCAGTACGTCGAGGATCGGCCCGAGCGGCTCTACCACGTCGGCCGGCTCGATCAGGACACCGAGGGGCTCATTCTCCTGTCGAACGACGGCGAGTTGACGCACCGCCTCACCCATCCGAAGTACGAGGTGCCGAAAACCTACATCGCCCGCGTCGAAGGCTCCGTCACCCGCGGGCTGGGGAGAGTCCTCGAGCGCGGAATCACCCTGGAGGACGGCCCCGCCCGCGTCGACCGATTCGTTTTGCGCGAGTCGGCCCCCCGGAACTCGATCGTCGAAATCACCCTCCATTCGGGCCGCAACCGCATCGTGCGCAGGATGATGGCGGAAGTCGGCCATCCGGTCATGGAACTCGTGCGCATGAAGTTCGGAACGGTCGTCGTCGGCCATCTCAAGCCCGGCAAAACCCGCGTCGTCGCCGGAAGCGAGCTTGGCGCGCTCATGAAACTGGTCGATCTGTGAACCCAGTCAGGATCGTCGGCTCAGGCCTGCTCGGCGCGTCGCTGGGCCTGCGCCTGCGCCAACTCGGCGTCGAGGTTCAGCTCGAAGACACGTCCCCGGCCGCTTTGGCGCTTGCGCGCGACCTGGGCGCCGGGCAGATCGCCGCGGAGGATTCCGAGGAGCCCGAGCTCGTGGTGGTCGCCACCCCGCCCGACGTCGCCGCCGACGTCGTCCGCGAGAGCCTCGACCGATTCGGCCGCGCATTCGTGACCGACATCGCCTCGGTCAAAGCGCGGGTCGTCGAGGAAGTCGAGAGGCATCCCGGCGCCGACCGCTACGTCGGCAGCCACCCGATGGCCGGGCGCGAGCGCTCGGGCGCCCTGGCGGCGGACGCCGACCTTTTCATCGGCCGCCCCTGGGTCATCACCCCGATCGGGGCGGGCGAATCCGGGGGCGGGCGCCCCGGCGGAACGGCGGAGGCGCCCGCCGGCGCTGCGACAGAGGGGGCCACGGGAAGCGACGTCGTGCTGGCCGTCCAGCAATTCGCCCTGTCGGTCGGCGCGCTGCCCGTCGTCATGAGCCCGCAGACCCACGACCGCTCCGCCGCCGTCGTCTCGCACATGCCGCAGCTCGTATCCTCGCTCGTGGCGGGCGCGCTGCGCGACGTCCCTCCCGAAACCCTCGGCCTGGCCGGCCAGGGCCTGCGCGACGTCACCCGGATCGCCCATTCCGACTCGCGGCTGTGGGCCACGATCATCGCCGGAAACGCGCGTGAAGTGGCCCGCGTGCTCAAAGAAGTCTCGGCCAATCTCGACAGGCTCATAGCGGCCGTCGAGGCCGGAGTCGACGACCCCTTCGCCCTCGGCGTCCTCTCGGGAGTGAGCGAGGCGATCCGCAGGGGAAACGAGGGCGTCGAGCGGATTCCGGGAAAGCACGGCGGCGCCCCGCGCCGCTACGGCAACGTCTTCGTCCTCGTGCCCGACGAGCCCGGCATGCTCGGGCGGCTTTTCGCCGAGGTGGGGGAGATCGGCGTGAACATCGAGGATCTGAGCCTCGAGCACACGATAGGGCGGGAGGCCGGGCGCGCCATGCTCTCGGTGCTCCCGCACGAGACGATGCGCCTGGCGGTCGCTTTGGAGCGTCGCGGATGGCGCGTCGTCGTCGAAGGAAAGGAAAACCACGTGGGTGTCGTCATCGCCCTCGACGGGCCGTCTGGCTCCGGAAAGTCAACCGTCTCCAAGAAAGTGGCCGAAAGGCTCGGCCTGAGCTACCTCGACACCGGCGCCATGTATCGGGCGGCGGCGTGGCATTGCGAGCGCCGGGGAATCGACCTCGACGACCTCGACGCCGTGGCCGAGGCGACGGTCGCCATGCCGCTGGACATGCCGCTTGACCCAAACGATCAGAAGATCGTGTGCGACGGCGTAGACGTCACGCAGGCCATACGGGAGTCGGAGCTTTCCCGCGTCGTCTCGAAGGTCGCGACGAATCTCCGCGTGCGCGCCGAGATGAAGCGGCGCCAGCGCGAGATCATAGCGGCGGCCCACATGGGCATAATCGCCGAGGGCAGGGACATCGCGACGGTCGTGGCGCCTGACGCCGACGTGCGCGTGCTGCTGACGGCCTCCGAGGAGACGCGGCTCGCCCGCCGCGCGCGCGAGGTTCGCGGCAGCGACGACGCCGAGGCCCTCAAGGCCACGCGCGACGAGGTGCTCCGCCGCGACGCCGACGATTCGACCGTCTCCGAATTCATGTCCGCCAAAGACGGCGTGACCGAGATCGACTCCTCTGCGCTGGGGATCGACGAAGTCGTCGAGGCAGTCGTCTCCCTCGTCCCCAAGGACCGCCGATGAACGCCCGGGCCGCGGACGGCGGCGCGAACGCCGAGAGGCCGATCGAGCGGGAGGGCGGCCCTCAAAATCGCGAAGAAAACGCCCCGGGGCGCGGCGTGCCGGGAAAGGCCGCCGACGGAGCGTTTGCCGAGGGGAGCCTCGCCGAGGCCGGCATGCCGGGTGCGACCGGCGAAGGATTGGGCGGCAAGGAGATGAGCGCCGAGGAATGGCTCGCCTCGAAGGAATGGACCGAGCAGGACGACGACCTCGACGAGCGCCGCGCGGCCGTGCTGCGCGAAAATCTCGACGCCTACGACCTTGACGAAGAGGACGTCGCCGTGCTTGCGGGCGGGGCCGCAGACCGGCCCGCGGCCCCGCCGGTGCTGGCCGTCGTGGGCAGGCCCAACGTCGGAAAATCGACCCTCGTCAACCGCATCGTGGGGCGTCGCGTCGCGGTCGTCCAGGATGTCCCCGGGGTGACGCGCGACCGCGTGGGCTACCCCGCATCCTGGGCCGGCCGCGATTTCACGCTCGTGGACACCGGCGGTTGGGAGATCGACGTCGCCGGCATCGACGCTTCCGTCGCCCGCCAGGCCGAGGCCGCCATACAGGCGGCGGACGCAGTCGTGCTCGTCGTCGACGCGAACGTCGGAATCACGGACGCCGACGCCGACATCGTCAAGCTGCTCCGCCGGAGCAAACGGCCCGTGGTCCTCGCCGCGAACAAGGTCGACTCTCCGATGCAGGAATCCGACGCGGCGGTGCTGTGGGGATTGGGCCTGGGCGAGCCGTACCCGATCTCGGCCCTGCACGGGAGGGGGACGGGCGACCTGCTCGACGCCGTGCTGGCCGCCCTGCCCGAGCGTTCGGCCGTTGCGGACGCCCTGCCGGAGGGGCCGCGGCGAGTCGCCCTTCTCGGCAGGCCGAACGTCGGCAAATCCTCGCTTTTGAACAGACTGGCGGGGTCGGAGCGGGTCGTCGTCGATCCGACCGCCGGAACGACGCGCGATCCGGTCGACGAGGCGATCGAGCTTGACGGGCAGACGTGGATATTCGTGGACACCGCGGGCATCCGGCGCCGCGTCCATCAGACGAAGGGCGCGGATTTCTACGCTTCGCTGCGCACGCGCGGCGCATTGGGCAAGGCTGAGCTGGCCCTCGTTCTCATCGACGCCTCCGAGCCCTTGACCGAGCAGGACATCCGGGTGATGCAGCAGGCGATCGACGCCGGGCGCGCGCTCGTCATCGTGTGCAACAAGTGGGACCTGGTCGACGAATATCGACGCCGCGAACTCGACCGCGAAATGGAGCGCGACCTTGTGCAGATCCAGTGGGCCGAGCGCGTCAACCTTTCGGCCGCGACGGGGTGGCACACGAATCGGCTGACCCGAGCCATGGACACGGCTCTCGACTCCTGGGAGACCCGCGTTCCCACGGGCAAGCTCAACGCCTTCCTCGGCGAGCTTGCGGCGGCGCATCCGCATCCCGTGCGATCGGGCAGGCAGCCGCGCATCCTGTTCGCAACCCAGGCGAGCACGCGCCCGCCGCGTTTCGTCCTGTTTGCGAGCGGCTTCATTGAAGCGGGCTACCGCAGGTTCGTCGAAAACAAAATACGCGAGGCTTTCGGCTTTGCCGGAACCCCCATCGAGATCTCCGTGCGCGTGCGGGAAAAGCGGAAAAAGGGAGGCAAACGCTGACGCGACGGTCAGGGTGGGCGAGCGGGAGCCCGCCGTGCGCACAGGACTGCGAAATGCGGGCGGCCGATGTCCCGGTCACGGCCGGAGGACGACGTTCTCCGGACAGTCCCCGGCTATGAGCCGCTCGGCCTGCCGACGCACGAGCGCCTCGATCCGCGGCGCGAAAGCGGCGGAGGCGCCGCCCGCGTGCGGCGTGATGAGCGCGGCCTTCTCCCACAGCGGATGGCTCTCGGGCAGCGGCTCGGGATCGGTCACGTCAAGCACGAGCGCGAGCCTGTCCGAATGCTTGAGAAGCGCCTCCGTGTCCGCCACCGCGCCCCGCGCCACATTGACGAGGACCGCGCCGTCGCGCATCTGCGAAAGGAAGGCGTCGTCGGCCAGGCGGCGCGTCGCGTCCGTAAGGGGAACGGCGAGGATCACGACGTCGGCCGCCGGCAGCAGCTCCGCGAGCTCGGAGGCGGCGCGGACCGGCCCGCGCGCGTCGGTTCTTCCGCTGCGCCCGACGCGGCGCACGTCGACCTCGAACGGTGCGAGCCTGTCGGCTATGGCGTTTGCGACCCCTCCGGCCCCGACGATGAGAACCGTCGAATCGGCCAACCCGCGGGCGTCCTCGCGCTGCCACAGGCGGCGGCCCTGATTGCGGACCGCGTCGGGAAGCTTGCGCAGCACGGCGATGATCGAGCCGACGGCGAGCTCCGCCGTCGCCGTCTCGTGGACGCCCGCCGCGTTGGCGACCAGGAACCCTTTGGGAACGGCCTGTTCGACGCCGTCGTACCCAATTGACGGCAATTGGACGAGCGCCGGCTTGTTTCCCGCCAGATGCCTCAATGAGGAGAAGGGCTTGTAGGCCGGAACGACGACCATGTCGAGGTCCGTGCGCCCGCAGGGGGCGTCTATCGTCCACTCGACGACGTCGACGGCGAGCCCGTCAAGCGCCTTCGCGTACGGTCGGGAAGGGACGGAGACGACGATTTTTGCCATGCGTCCAATGGTACGCGAGGTCAGTCGTCGTCATCCTCGTCATCGTCGTCGTGCCAGTGACGGTGGCCGTGATGTCCATGGTGTCCGTGGCGCCCTTCGACCCAGCAGCGCCCCCGCCTGTCGCACCGCCAGCGTCCATAGTGGCGAGAGGCGTCATCATCATCGTCGTCATCGTCGTCGCTCGGCTGCTGCGTCGCCGGCGGCTTCGGAGTGTGCTTTATGCGTCTGGGCGGATTGGGGTAGATCCGAAAGGGCCCCAACGTGCGCGGCGTGACGCGCGTCGGCGAAGGCTGCGGCTGAGCCGGCTGAGGTTGGGCGGGTTGCGGCGACGCCGCGGGAGGCTGCGTCGCTTGGGGCGCGGGGGCGGGGCCGCTCTGGCCGTTGGGTCCGTTCGGCTGCGCGGCGTCCGGCGTTTGAGCGGCGGCCCGCGGGCTTTCTGCGGGCTTGCGGGCGGCCGAGCGGTCCAAGGCTTCGTTGGCCTCCGCCGTCGCGTTCGAAGTGGGCAACGACAAGGAGCCCGAGCCTTCCCGCGGCAGCGGCGGCTCCGAGGAGGGCGACGGCGCAGGCGAAGGACTCGAAGGACGCGGCGAATGGGCGGACGCCCGGGACGTCGGCGAAGCGCTGGCGGCCGGAGACTCGGAGCGGTCCCATCCCGGGCATCCGCTGAGCATGCCGACTGCCACGCCTATCGCACAGGCGCTTGTGAACGGCCTGAAGAAAGGCGTCCTTTTGGGAGCGGGTGCTGCGTGTGCACCAGCCGTTTTTCCTACGGTCACATGGCTGATATTACATCGGTCAGCCGTTTGACCGCCGTGAGGCGATTGTCAGCGGGTCTTGATACCCATTTCGTCGCAAGGGCTGCAGGTGCATGCGTTTGCCGGGCCAACGCTTGATGAGCCACTCGTCGTGGGTCGCCACGACGAGCGTGCCGTCCCACGCAGCCATCGCATTTTCGAGCGCCTCGATGAAATCGAGGTCGAGGAAATTCGTCGGCTCGTCGATGAGCAGGATTCGCGGATTGCGCGCGACGGCGAGGGCCAGTTGGACTCTCCTCCGGTTTCCCGCAGAAAGCAGGGGGAACGGAGTGGCCGTGCAGCGCGGTTGGACGATCCCCTTGCCCAGTTCGCGAATGCCGCGCGTCCAGACGTCGGCGGGCACGAGGCCGAGCGCGTCGTTTGGCGCGGCGCCGGGCGCCGCGGGGGAGGCTTTCGCTTCCGGCGCGGGCTGTTCGGGAAGGTCTTGGGGAACGTATGCGCGGCCTTTCGCCGCGTCGACGCTGCCGGTCGAATCCGGCGTCGGCGGGGCTCCCGCGGCGATCCATCTCAGCAGAGTGCTCTTCCCGGAGCCGTTCGCGCCGGTCAGGAGCAGACGCTCCCCGGCGGAGAGCTCGAAGCTGACCGATGCGAGTCTGCCGGGCACAGCCGCCTCGCGGACCGACACGAGGATCCCGCTTGACGGCCCTGCTGGCGGAATGGCGAAGGAGAGGGCGGATGTGCGCGGTTTTGCCACCTCGACGCGGTCCAGATCCTCCAGCCGCCGCGCGTCGTCGTTGATTCGCCTGCTTGAAACCTTCTGGGCGCGATCGGCGTAGAACTTTTGGGCCATTCTGACTTCGGTCCGAGGCTTGGCGCGCTTGTGGCCGATAGACGTCGAAGCGCGCGCGTGGGCCTCGATTCGCCGTTTTTCGGCTCGCTGGCTTTCGTAGACCTCGACGTGGGCGGCCCGTGCGCGCCGTTTTTCGGCGAGGTAGTCGGAGTACCCTCCGCCGCTTCGATGGATTCCGCCGCGGAGCTCGCCGCCGTCGGCGCGCGCGAGGGCCTGCCACACCGCGACGTCGAGGTCGAGCGTCCCGGTGGCGACGTCGTCGATGAATGCCCGGTCGTGGCTCGTGAAAAGCACGGGCCCGGCCCACGAACGCATCGTGGCGGAGAGGAATGCTCGGGCCTCGGAGTCGAGGTGGTTTGTCGGCTCGTCGAGGACGAGCGCGGGAGGTCGCACCATGAGCGTCTGAGCCAGGGCCAGGCGCGCACGCTGGCCGGGGGAGAAGGAGTCGAGCGGGCGGTCCCTCGAGACGCCGCCGAGGCCGAGCCCCGCCAGAGTCGCGCCTATTCTGCTCTCGAGCGTCCACACGTCAAAGGCCTCCATTTCCGCCGCGAGGCGGTCGTATTCCTCGGCTACGGCGGACGTGAGGCCTTCGGGCGCTTCGGACATGCGCGCTGTCAGCCTTTCGAAGCGTTCGCGCAGGCCGAGGGGACGGCGCAGGGCAGAATCGAGGGAGTCGCCGACCGTGGCGGAGCGTTCCGAATCGCCCGCGCCGACGTCAAGCGCGGCGTCGGGGGACTGCCGTTCGGCGTCGGAGCCCGGGTGCGCAAAGCCGCGAAGGCCGACGTCGAACCCGCCCGACGTCGACGACGCGGATGACGCGGGGGCCTCGACTTTCCCGGAGTCGGGCTCCAGCTCGCAGGCCGCCAGGCGCAGCAGAGTGGTCTTGCCCGCGCCGTTCGGGCCGACGACGCAAAGGCGTTCGCCGCCCGCGCACACGAAAGAAACGTCGGTCAGCAGCGGCTCGGACGTGAAAGAAAAATAGGCATGGGAAAAAGATATGACTGACAAGAGAAACACCGATCGTTGTAAAACGGGTAAGGGACGCGGTCTCTCGTTGTCAGCCTGCCATGCGGCCATCATATACGCGGAGCCTCGGAGACGGCAAGCGGGATTTCGCTTTATGTAAGGATTTCCTTGCGTAAATGAGGAGGTTCCCTTAGGGTTGTCGAAGGCAACGACGTCGAACAGCGATGTCCGGCCGGCAAACAGTTTCAAAAGACCTGTAAACACCCCCAAAGGAGAGGCCAATATGGTCAAACGTCAGTTCCCGAAGCCCAGCGAGATTTTCGATCTGCTGCATTTCAAAACTCCGACACTGAACGCGAAGAAACGTCGGCTCGACAAGTCCCTCACCGTGTGGGACTTGCGGAAGATCGCCAAGCGTCGCACGCCGAAGGCCGCCTTCGACTACACGGACGGGGCGGCCGAGGGCGAGCTCTCGCTCAGGCGCGCCCGCCGCGCCTTCCAGGACATCGAGTTCCATCCGGACATCTTGCATCCGGCCGAGGACGTCGACACCTCGTGCGAGATCCTCGGCGGGCCGTCGTCGATGCCCTTCGGCATAGCCCCCACGGGCTTCACGCGGCTCATGCAGACCGAGGGCGAAATCGCCGGAGCGGGCGCGGCGGGAGCGGCCGGCATCCCCTTCACGCTCTCGACGCTGGGAACGACGTCGATCGAGGACGTCAAAGCCGCCAATCCCCGCGGCAGGAACTGGTTCCAGCTCTACGTCATGCGCAAGCGGGAGATCTCCTACGCGCTCGTTGAGCGCGCCAAGAAGGCGGGATTTGACACGCTGATGTTCACCGTCGACACTCCGGTGGCCGGCGCGCGCCTTCGGGACAAGCGCAACGGCTTCTCGATCCCGCCCCAGATCACTTTGAAGACGGTGCTCGACGCCGTCCCCCGCCCGTGGTGGTGGTTCGATTTCCTGACGACGCCCAAGCTCGAATTCGCCTCCCTGAAGTCGACGGGAGGAACCGTGGGCGAGCTGCTCGACAGCGCCATGGACCCGACGATCAGCCACGACGACCTCGCCGTGATTCGAAGCATGTGGGACGGGAAGATCGTCGTCAAGGGAGTGCAGACCGTCGCCGACGCGAAGAGGCTCGCCGACGCCGGAGTGGACGGCGTCCTGCTGTCGAACCACGGCGGCCGCCAGCTTGACCGGGCCCCCGTTCCCTTCCACCTGCTGCCGCACGTGGTCCGCGAGGTCGGCAAGGACACGGCCGTGATGGTGGACACCGGCATCATGAACGGCGCGGACATCGTCGCCTCGGTGGCCCTGGGCGCCGATTTTGCGCTCATCGGGCGCGCCTACCTGTACGGGCTCATGGCGGGCGGCCGCGCGGGAGTCGATCGCACGATCGCCATTTTGCGCGACGAGCTCGTCCGCACGATGAAGCTGCTGGGAGTCTCCTCGATCGCGGAGCTGGAGCCCCGCCACATCACCCAGCTCACGCGCTATGTGCCGGTTCCCAAGCTGGCCCAGCACGTCGCGGAGAGCGTCGGCTGAGCATAGCTCGGCGCGCCCAGGCGGCGTTCCCCGAACGGCCGCGCCTGGGTTTGCCGCCCGGCAAAGCTCGGTGTGGCGTGTGCGGCGCCCGGCAGGCACACATCCTGCCGGGCGCCGCCGTTTCGCACTCGCCGCCCTCAGGGTTTTAGAATGAATTTGCAATAACCTTGAGGGAAGCGAGGAAGCAATGATTCGCAACGTCCACGAACGCGTCGTCGATGCGCCGATCGAGCGGCTGGGCGCCTTGCTCGACGGGCTGGGCCAAAAGGGCGACCGCCTCTGGCCTTCGCAAAACTGGCCGCCCATGGTGCTGGACCGACCGGTCTCCGAAGGCGGCGCCGGAGGCCACGGGGCCATCCGCTATCACGTGGCCGAGTACGAGCCCGGCGCGAGGGTCCGTTTCGCCTTCGAACCCGCCACGGGCATCGACGGCGCGCACGAGCTGAGCCTCGATGAGCTCTCAGACGGCCGCTGCCGCATGAGGCACGTGCTCGTCGGGCGCGCCCGCGGCCGCATGCGGCCGCTCTTTTCTTTGGCGGTGGAGCCTCTTCACGACGCCGTCGTCGAGGACATGTTCGACAACGCCGAACGCGAGGCGACGGGAACGCTCGCCCGCCCGGCGAAATGGTCTCTGCGGGTGCGCCTGCTCCGGCGGCTTTTCCGCGAAGGGAAACTGGCGACGGACAACAAATAGGGGAGGCGGCCGGCGAAGCGGGCTATTTGCGCGAGGCGAATTGCGCGATCGCCATGACGAGGTCCTCGACCCGCGCCCGCGACCAGCGCGTGCGAGGGTCGGGCTCGATGAAGCTGAAGATAGTCGAGGCCATGATGTAGGTAGAGGGCCTCCATTCGGCGACGTCGGTGCTGCCGAATGCGCGCAGGTAACGCGGGGACTCGTAGGCCGGCCCTCCTAGGCCTATCTTCGCCACGAGGCCCATGATCGCGGCCCCGGCCGCCCGGCTCATGAGCTCGAAGCCGTCGGGGCCGGCCAGCGGGGGAACGAGGCGGTAGCCGAGGATCGCCGAGAGCTGGGCGTACACGCGGGCGCGGGCCAGCACGTATCGGTCTTCGGTCGCGGCGAGCTCGGCCGCGACGGCGTCGCGAATGCCGTCGTCGGCGATCCCCTGGTGGCAGGCGACGAGGGCCGCGAACGTGTTCCACTCCGGGGAGGCGACGATCGAATCGTAGTCGGCGCCGATCGCCACGCGGAACATTTCGACGACGACGTTGCGCCGCCCCTGGGCCGTTCCCAGGTGCTCGATGCGGTCGAGGACGATCGCGCCTGCGGGCTCGGCGATGGCCGACTCTGTCACCGGAAGGGTGGTGCCGCTGGCGAGCTCGAGCAGCACCTCGCCGTAGAACTTGTGGAGTTTGGGCCAGCGCCGATACGCCGAATCGCGCGGAACCCCGGCCTCCTGGACGATCTGTTCGAAGGCGAGGTCGTCCAGCTCCGCGGAAATGCCCTGTTGGTGAACCAGCGAAACGGCGACGTCGAGCATCTTGCGCTCTGTCTCTCTGTCGTTGATTCGCGTGGTGGGCATGGCAAAAGTTTAACAAGGGCGATGCGGCGGCAGAGGCGGCCAAAACGACGTGGACGGCATCCGAACGCAAGCTGATACAGTAGTGTTTTCAATCGACGTGCAGCGCGAATTCCGGCGGTTTTCAGCCGATAGAGCCGCGGCGCTTTTCGCGAACGATTCCAATTGACGCGGGCGAAATAGACTCGCCGGGCGACCCTCATGGGTGCCGACGGGTAAAGATGCCCATCCTGCTAGAGTACTGGGCCGAAGCCTAGAGCATTAGGCCCAAACTGAGGGATCCTACGGCCAGCAGAGGGAACGCGCCCTGCTTGACGGCGGCGGCCCTGTGCGGCGCGGAGGCGATAAAAAGGACGGCCGCGGCGGCCAGCATCGAAGCGGCGCCCGCGAAGGCCAGCGTCAGCCCGACGGCGCTCGATCCGGCGGCCTGCGCGGCGATTCCGACGATCGCCAGCAGCGCCAGGAACAGGTTGTAGAAGCCCTGGTTGAAGGCCATGAACTTCGTCGTCCGCGCTTCCTCGACGGAGCCCGTGCCGAATGCGGCCCGCGCCCGCTCGCTCTCCCAGGCAATCGACTCCAGATAGAAAATATAAATATGAATGAGCGCGGCGACGGCGGCGAAAATGAGTCCTGCGACGATCATGGGGCGCCTCCTTGAGTTGACGGTCGGTGAGTTTGACGATTGGCGGGCTTGATTGTTGGAGAAGTCGGCAGCCGACGAGCACCGGCAGACAACCAGTGAGCGCAAAGCCCGACGGCCCGAGAAGCGCCCGCTCGGCCTGCTTTCACGGGGGCAAACGGGCGCTTTCACGCAGGGGCGTGCCCTCACAACCGTCATGCCGCAACGGCTACTGCGGCCGACGCTGTTGCGAGCGCCGCGGCTTCCGCCGGCTCGGGGTGAAGACGGCCTTTTTTACAAACCAGTCGAAGGCCCTTGTGGGCAGCACCGCATGGGCTGCGACCAGAGGCTTGGCGCCGAAGCCGATGAGGTAGCGGGGCCGGGGCCGTTTCGCGTTGACGGCCCGCGAAATCGCTCGCACCACGACGTCGGGGTCGGACATCATCTTGCCCGAATACTGGCGGCGTATGCCTTCCGCAGCCTTGGACGCCGTTTGCTCATACGCCCCGCCCTTCGAGGACTCGGCGAGGTGATCGGCGGCGATGTTCCCCCATTCGGTTTTGATTCCGCCGGGTTCGATGAGCACGACGTCGATGCCGAACTCGGCCGCCTCCATGCGCAACGCGTCAGAAAGGGCCTCCACCGCGTACTTTGTGGCGTGGTACCAGCCTCCCATGAACGTGACGAGCCGCCCGCCCATGCTCGAGACGTTGACGATCGTGCCCGACCGCCTTTCGCGCATATGGGGGAGGACGGCCTTCGTCAGAGCGGCGAGGCCGAAAACGTTGACGTCGAACTGGCGGCGCGCTTCGTCGATCTCGACGTCTTCGATCGTTCCGAAGGATCCGTAGCCCGCGTTGTTCACCAGCACGTCGATGCGCCCGCATTCGGCGACGACCCGCCCGACGGCGTCCTTGCACGCCTCCTCGTCGGTGACGTCAAGCTCGATGGTGTGCACGCCGTATTCGGTGAGCGGCGCCATCCTTTCGACGCGCCTGGCTGCGCCGTAGACGGAATGGCCCTGCAAGGCCAGCTCTTTCGCCGCTTCGAACCCCATGCCGCTGCTTGCGCCGGTGATGAGGATTGCCTTCTTGTCTACGGCTTTGACCGTAGAGGGTTTCTTCGCCATCGTCTTCCTTTCATGTAGTTTGATTGTTTGGATCATTGCCGGATACTTTTGATCCGGTTTCTCGACGCATTCACGCTCGGAACATCCGAAAGCTGTGTCCCCGCCATTTGGGAGGCTTCCGATGTTTTCTGAGGCTTTCGATCCTTCTTGCTGGGAGACGCGTCGTCGTCCCGGGGCGGAAAGTCGACGCAAGATGCTGTGGTACGCTACTTCAAGACAAAAGTGTATCGATTTGCGGCGCAACGCACTCATTGTTCCGCTATGGGCGATCCGGGGGATATGCGCCCGGTTGACAAGAGTTTCCGCTCTCAGAAGTCCGTCCTTGAAGCAGAGGGCACGCTGCTTGAAGCAGTGTGGGCGCCCGACGCCGCGGACGACGCGTCCGAGTCCGGCGGGCAGCTCGTCGGAATCCGGCAAACGCGTCGAAGACAAACGTGTGATAGACGTAGAGCGACCCGCAAACCGGAGCAGAGAGCCGGTGCGGCGAAAGCGGACAAACCAGCAAGGAGGCCACAGCCACATGGACGACAATCGCGAGGGGCGCATGAGAGTCGGCAAGCCGCTTCTTTTGGCCGTCGACGCGGGATTGCTGCTGTATTGGACGGCCGTCTTCCTCGACCTCATACCCGAGGAGCAGCGCTTCAGAGACTACTCCAACCCGATCATGCAGGCGTGGAACTGGTCGTTCTTCCCGCTCGACCTTTCGGCGGCGCTTCTGGGATTTCTCGGCGTGTATCTCGTGCGCAAGGGCCGTGCGGCGGGCGAGCTGGTTGTGACCGTCGGCCTGACGCTCACCTTCTGCGCCGGATTCATGGCCCTCTCGTTCTGGTCGTACTACGGCGACTTCAACCTCTGGTGGTGGCTTCCAAACGCTGCGCTCGTCCTCGCCCCCGTCATCGGCTTTCTGGAGATGTCGATCGGCAAGGTCTGCGGCAGGAAAGCCTAGCGGGCCATGCCATCGGACTTTTCTAGCTTTGCAGCTTTCTCAGGCTTCTCATGGGCCTCGCGCTCGTGGTTCCTCTCCGCCTTTCCGAGTGGGCCTACCTCCGTTCAGGAGCGCGCATGGGCGGCGATAGGCAGAGGGGAGAACGCTCTCGTCGTCGCGCCCACCGGCTCGGGAAAGACGCTCGCCGCCTTCTTCAGCGCGATCGACCGGCTCATGCGCCGCTCGGCCGAAGACCGCGAGGCCAAGGGCGTGCGCGTCCTCTACGTCTCGCCGCTCAAGGCGTTGGCGGCCGACGTCGAACGCAATCTGCGGCGGCCGCTGGCCGGCGTCGAACACGCCGCGCGGGGCCTTCGAGAGTTCGGCGAGCTCGACGATCGCGGGAAGGGCGCAGAACTCGCGCGTGAACTCGGCGTCGCCGAAGGGACCGGGCTCGTCCGGGAGCCCGGCGAACCTGGAGAGTCTGGAGGCAAATTCGGCATCGGCTCATCCGCCGTCCCCGCAAGTGGAAAAGCCCGAACGAATCCGGTTGGCGAAACGCGGGCAACAGACGCGGCCTTTGAAGGGCCGCGGACGAGCGTGGGCATGCGGACCGGCGACACGCCCGCGAAGGAGCGGCGTCGCCTCCGCGTCAATCCGCCTGACATCCTCATCACTACGCCCGAATCTCTTTACCTCATGCTCACGAGCGAGGCGAGAAAGACGCTTGGCGCCGTCTCGACCGTCATCGTCGACGAGATCCATTCCCTTGCGGGAAGCAAGCGCGGAACCCACCTGGCGCTTTCCCTCGAGCGCCTTGACGGACTGTTGGAGGAGCCCGCCCAGCGAATCGGCCTGTCCGCCACCGTTTCGCCGGCCCGGACCGTGGCCGACTTCCTCGGAGGATCCCGTCCCGTCACGATCGTGGAGGCCGACTCAGCCGTGAATCCCGACGTCGCGGTCAGCGTGCCCGTCGCCGACATGGCCGCCATTCCACCCGCCTCCGTCGCCGGGCAAATGGTCGTTTCAATGTGGCCGCATATCGAGCGGGCCATTCTCGACCACGTTCTTCAGCACCGGACGACGGTGGTTTTCGTCAACTCGCGGGGAGCATGCGAAAGGCTGACGGCGCACCTGAACGAGGAGTACGCGAATCGCTTCGGTGGAGCGGAAGGATCCGAAGCCGCAGCCGACGGATTCGCCGGGTCTGCGGCCGCTGTCGGATCGGTCGAATCCGTCGAGGCTCACCGGCAAACGCAGGGCCGTCCGAGCGTGGGCAGAAAGGGCTTGCCAGCCGGGCCAGAGGCGCACCGGCAGTCATGGGGGAGCGGAGACTCAAACTACTCGACGCCGTCCCCGGAGGCGCCCGTCATCGCCAAGGCCCACCACGGGTCGGTCTCCAAGGAGCAGAGGCTGGCCGTCGAAAACGAGCTGAAATCGGGCAGCCTGCGCTGCGTGGTGGCGACGTCGTCGCTCGAGCTCGGCATCGACATGGGCTCCATCGACCTCGTCCTCCAGGTCGCGCCCCCTCCTTCGGTGGCAAGCGGCCTTCAGCGCATCGGCCGAGCCAATCACGCCGTCGGCGGGCGGCCGCGCGGAGCGATCTACCCGGTGGAGCGGACGCATCTCGTCGACGCCGCCGTCGCGGCCGAGGGCATGCGGACCGGAGCGATCGAGGAGACCGAGCTTGTCGCGAACGCACTGGACGTGCTTGCCCAGCAAACCGTTGCCGCCGTGAGCGTCGAGGAGACGCCTGCCGACCGCTGGTTCGAGACGGTGCGCCGCGCCGCCCCCTACGCCGCTTTGCCGAGGGAGTCCTTTGACTCCGTCCTCGAGCTGCTGTCCGGCGCCTACTCCTGCGCCGACCTCGCCGACTTCTCGCCCCGAATCGTGTGGGACCGCGAGGCGGGCGTTTTGCGCGCCCGTCCCGGAGCGCAGCGGCTCGCCGTCTCCTTTTCCGGCACGATTCCCGACCGAGGCATGTTCCCCGTGGTCCTTCCCGAGGACGCCGAGGAGGCGGGGCGGCGCCGCGTCGGCGAGCTTGACGAGGAGATGGTCTACGAGAGCAGGGTCGGCGACGTCGTCACCCTGGGCACGTCAAGCTGGCAGATTCGCGAGATTGCGAACGACCGCGTCGTCGTCGACCACGTCAGCGGGCGAAGTTCGCGCCTGCCCTTTTGGCGGGGCGAAGGGCCTGGGCGGCCGGCCTCCGCGGGAGCGGCGAAGGGGGCATTCCTCCGCGAGGCGGAGGCGAGCCTGAAATTCGCGTCGGGCCCGGAGGCCGCAGGAGGCCCGCGCCCCGCCGCCAATCCCGAATCTTCGGCGGGCGTGCGAAGCGAGCCTCTCGTTTCGGCGTCGTTCCTCTCCAGGCTCGAAAGCGCCGGGCTCGACGAGAGCGCGCGGGAAAACCTCGTCTCGCTCCTCCTCGAACAGAAAGCCGCGACCGGCGCGATCCCGAGCGACGAGACCCTTGTGCTCGAACGGTGCAAGGACGAAAACGGCAGCTGGCGCTTCGTCTTGCACAGCCCGATGGGCAGGCGAGTGCACGAGCCGTGGGCCATGGCGATACGTGAGCGCATACGCCGCGTTGCGAAGATTGAGCCGCAGACGTTCGCAAGCGACGACGGTATCGCGTTCCAGTTGCCCGCAACGGTCGGCAGGCCACCCGGCGCCGAGCTTGTGGTTTTCGACGCCGAAGAACTGCGCCGCCTCGTCACGAGCCAAATCGGCGGCACCGCCCTTTTCGCCGCGCGCTTCCGCGAATGCGCGGCCCGGGCTCTGCTGACGCCGTCCTCCCGCCCCGGGCGCAGGACGCCGCTGTGGCTCCAGCGGCTCAGAGCCGGTCAGCTCCTGGAGGCGTCGCGGCAGTTCCGCAACTTTCCCGTGTCCGTCGAGGCCGCGAGGGAATGCCTCCAGGACGTCTATGACCTTCCCGCGCTCGCCGGCCTCATGGAGCGCATCGAAGCCCGATCCGTTCGCATCGTCGAGGCGGAGACGGCGTCGCCTTCGCCCTTCGCGCGCCCGCTGCTTTTCGGGTACACCGGCGCGTTCCTCTACCAGGAGGACCTTCCGCGCGCCGAGCGGAGGGCCCGTCTGCTCTCCCTCGACCCGGAGGCCATCGCCTCCCTCGTGGGAGACGGAGGCGTCGGGCAGGTCCTCGACGAAAGCGTCATCGTCGAAGTCGACGCCGAATTGCAGCGGCTGGCGCCTGGCCGGCGGGTCCGGCGCGACGCCGAGGCCGTCGCCGACCTTCTTCGCCGACTCGGGCCGTTGACCCTCGAAGGGGTCGCCGCCCGCAGCGTCGGCGCCTACGGCGATGCGCCGTCCGAGCGAGAGGAAGGGGGCAGCGCCGTACGAGCCGCGCGAGAGGACGCTGCCGACTCCTCGCAGGCCGACGTAGAGCGGCCTCGACAGGAAGGTGAAAGCCGTTTCCTGCGAGTCGGCGAAGGCTCTGCTCGGGACGGCCAAGAGAAGGCCGTGGCCCGCTCTGAACGGGAGGCGGTTCGCAGCCTGCTCGAAGAGCTCGCGCAAGCGCGCAGGGTTGTGGCCGTGCGCCTCGGAGGGCGCGAATGCTGGGCGGGCGCCGAGGATGCTCCCGCGCTCAGGCTTGCCCTCGGCGTCGACGTCCCCGAATGGGCCGCCGAGCCGGGCGGCTCCCCGCGGACCTCGGCGGTTTTGCGCTCTCCGCTGGAGGACCTGCTCCTTCGCTGCGCGCGCACCCGAGCCCGCATCACAGCGGCGGACGCGGCGGCAGAGTTTGGAATCGGACGCGCAACCGCCGCCGAAGCCCTCGAATCGCTCGCCGAAAGCGGCTCGCTCATGCGAATAGACGACGCGCACTGGATGGAGGCCTCCGTTTTCGCGCGAGTGCGCAACAGGTCGCTCGCCCGAGCCCGGGCAGCGATCGAACCGGTCCGCCCCGCCGCCTTGCACAGGCTGGTCCTCGAACGCGCGGGGATCGACCTCCCCGGACGGGGGATCGACGCCTTGGCCGAGGCGATCTCGCTGATGGAGGGCGTGTGGCTTCCGGCGTCGCTGTGGGAGTCCGTCGTCTTCCCCGCGCGCGTCGCGGATTACAGCCCGGGCATGCTCGACGAGCTCATTTTGTCCGGCGACGTTCTGTGGCAGGCGCGGTCAAGCGGAGAATCTGGGCGGGCGAGCAGTGAAACGTCCCGAACGGGCAAAGAATCTGGGCGGTTGGCCAACGACGCGTCCCAAACGGGCGGAGAGCCCGCGAAAACGGACGGAGCGCCGGTCGGCCAGGTCGCCTTCTTCCCCACGGATTCGCCGCTGGCCCCGGCTGCGGGCGCGGCCGTTTCGGCCGGCGACGTCGGCTGGGAGGATCTGTGGAAGCTCGCGCGCGAGGGGGCCGCGACGGCCCTTTCCTTCGAACCGGTGCGCGCCTGCCTCCAGCCGCGCGCCACCGCCCCGAAGAAACGGCGGGTGACGAGCCGGCGCTCGCGCCGTTACGCCGCTTTCGCCGCCGCCCGGGCCCTGAGCGCTGAAGCGCCGGGCATTGCCTCGGGCGGCACGGTGCAGGGAAGGCAAGCGGACAACGCCCAGCCGTGGCAGTCCTCGCCGGGGAGTGGCGCCGCGGCAGGGGCGGAGCGGCTGGAGGCCGCGATGGCGCAAACGACGTGGCGTCGCCTGAGGCCGCCCCGGGTTTCCGCCGAGGAGGCCGCGGTGGCAATGGTCGAGTCGCTGCTCGACCGCTACGGCGTGGTCTCCCGAGACATCGCCCTTGCGGCGGGCGTCCCCGGCGGAATGGCAAGCCTGACGCCCGTGCTGCGGCGAATGGAAGACGCCGGCGCCGTCCTGCGGGGAACCTTCGTCCGCGGGCTCGGCCCCGTCCAATACGCCGAAAGGGGGACTCTCGACGCGCTGCGTTCGTTCGCGGAGCCCCCGGGCGATGCCGACGTCCGCGCCGCGGGGGAGGGCGACAGCGAACCCGGGGCCGCAGTGCTCGATCTCAGGGACCCGGCCTGCCTCGTGGGGCGCGGCGTCCCCTGGCCCGACCCGACGCTGCCTTCGCAGATCAGGGAGCGGCTCGCCGCGGCCCCTCCCGTCGGCTTGCCGGGCCCCTCGCGCAGGCCGGGAGCGGCGGTCGTCCTCGTCGACGGGGAGCCTGCGCTCTACGCGCCGGAGAACATGAAGGCACTGGTCTGTTACACGCCGGAGACCGCCGCGTTCCGTTCGGCGCTGCGCGCCCTGACCGAGTTCCTCAGGCGCGCGGGGGCGCGGGACCCGGGCGTCGCCGCGAGGAAGCGGACGGTGGTCGAGTCGGTCAACGGCGTCTCCGCGCTGGAGCGCGCCATGGGCGACGCCCTGGCAGAGGCCGGCTTGGCCCGCGATCCCAGGGGGATGAGGTTCGTCGTCGGCCCGTGACACTCGCGTCTTCGACGGCCCTGACGGGGGCTGCTCGCACAACTGGGCGAACGCGTGCATGCCGTTTGCCTCTTCGGCGCCCGAGACGGGGGACTGGGGCGCACTGCGCGAGGCCTTGCGGTACTCGCTTCTTCGGCGCCCGCGATGGGCGCCTCTGCCTGGAGGAAGGCGCTCGGCCTAACACTAGGCCTAGGAAGAACTCACGCGAAAAAGCCCGGCGAGAGACTCCCGCCGGGCTTTCGATCAGTCGGGCTAGCGGGATTTGAACCCACGACCCCTTGACCCCCAGTCAAGTGCGCTACCAAACTGCGCCATAGCCCGTTGTCGCTCGTGCAATCCTGCCGCTTTTTCTTCCGGAGAAAGAGACTTGCAAGCTTCCTGAAAACGGCTCCTGCGAGCTTTCCGCGAAAGAAAGCCGAAGATCAGCCACATCGTTGCTGCGACCAGTCAAGAATACACAACGGCAGGCGGGGAGACAACCGCGCGGGGTCAGGCGGCGATTCGTTTCAAGCTCAAGTGAAAGCCAATACCGAGAAACCCATGGCACACGGGGCTCAAAGGTTATAGAATTGTGATCTACGGTTACGGAGGCAAGCCGGATCTTTATCCAAGGAGGATTTCAGTATGCCTGAACGGTTTGAGCCCAACGAGGCCGATCCCACCACGACCTCGGTTTTCAAGACCGTCGGCGGGGACTCAGACGTCAACATCGCCAGGCGCGCGTTGAAGCCGGAAGAGCAGGCGGCAATCGAGTCGCTGCCCAAGGGCTCCGCCTTGCTCATCGCGCTCTCCGGACCGAATTCCGGGGCGCGTTTCCTGCTCAACGAGGACCGCACGAACGCGGGACGTCACCAGAAGTCCGACATCTTCTTGGACGACGCCACGGTTTCCCGCAAGCACGCCCAGTTCATTCGCAGCGGCGACGAGTTCTCGGTTCGCGACTCGGGTTCGCTCAACGGAACCTACGTCAACCGCGAGCGGGTCGACGCCCAGATCCTCCACACGGGCGACGAGGTCCAGATCGGCAAGTTCCGCCTGACCTTCTACGAGGCTCCGGCCACGGCATGACGTCGCGCCAACGCATGTCGAGCGCAGCGCGCAAGCCCGCCGCGGCCCCCGAGGCCGAGGCCGTCGAAGCCCAGCCGGAGGGGAAGTGGCCTTTCGACGTTCCCCACGACCCCTATCTGAAAATAGGGGAGGTCCAGTCGATGCTCGCGGCGGAGTTCCCGCTGTTGACGTTGTCGAAGATCCGCCATTACGAGTCGATCGAGCTCGTCCATCCCCACCGGACGGCTTCGAATCAGAGACTCTTCTCACCCGCGGACTGCGAGCGGCTGCGCTTTATCCTGCGCGAGCAGCGCGACCGGTATCTTCCGCTCGACCAGATCCGGGAGCTTCTTCGCCAGCTCGACGCGGGGCAACAGCCCGAGGGCACGCATCCGGGGCGGCTTCGCCTCATTGACGACGTCGCCAAGCGCCCCCAGCCCGGCACGCGTTTGCGCCTGTCCGAAGTCGCGGACCTCACCGGCGTCTCTGTCTCCGACGTCGAAGAGATGGTCGACGCAGGCATCCTCACCGCCGACCCGCGCGGGCGCTTGACCGCCCAGGCCCCGGACATCGTTCGTTTCGCAACGATGCTGCTGGGCGCGGGCTTCACCCTGCGGCAGGTGCGCAGCGTCAGGACGTCCGCACACGCCCACGCCGTTCTAGTGACGAACTCCATCGCAACCGAACGCGCCCGCAAATCCAGCGTTGCACGCGAGAGAGCCATCGCCTCGGCGACGGAAAACGCAACCGTCATATCCCAGCTTTATCGCGCGCTGCTAACGGAAAACATCGAAGTCGAGCTGCGTTAGGCAATAAAATCGAATTTTCAACCATCTGAATGTCTATAGGGGAGTTCTCGCGGTTGATTCGAAGTTTAGACGCGCCGTACCACCATTGAGAGCCGTTCCTGCTATATCGTTGCCTGTGTAGGCGGAGCACCCCCGTCTATTTCACGAAAGTATGGAGGAAACCATGAGCGAAGCTCACGCGCACGACGCAAGGATGCAACGTGCTCAGCAAATGCTCTTCGGCGATCCGCTCCCAGATCTGGACTACGAGACGGGCTATCGCGGCCCTATCGCATGTCGCGCGGCCGGCATCACGTACCGGCAGCTCGACTACTGGGATCGGACGGGCCTCATCTCGCCATCGATTCGCAATGCACACGGTTCAGGCAGCCAGCGCCTGTACTCTTTTCGCGACGTTCTTGTGCTCAAGATCGTCAAGCGCCTCTTGGACACGGGCGTTTCACTTCAGCAGATCCGGCTCGCAGTCGCGCAACTCGAGTCGCACGGAGTTGAGGATCTGGCTCAGATCACCCTCATGTCCGATGGGGCTTCCGTCTATGAGTGCACGTCCGACGACGAGGTCATCGATCTCGTCAAGGGCGGCCAAGGGGTCTTCGGCATAGCCGTGGGCCGCGTGTGGCGCGAAGTCGAGGGGACGTTGGGCGAGCTTCCGACGGAGCGGGCAGAAGAGGCCGGCGCCGTCGTTGTGGAAGACGAGCTCGCCAAGCGTCGCGCGGCGAAAAAGCGCAAAGCTTAAAGTGGACAAGCGCCCCGCGAAGGGGCCCGCGCTGGCTTTGCGGGCCCCTTCGCGGGGGCAACCCCTTACCATGCCGGCTGTGGGCTCTCACGCGCCCCGGCAGGGCGTTTCACTGCCCGGTGAGCTTGGACTCCCAGGCCGTGCGCACGGGATTCGCGTCGGCAAGCAACATGTCGAAGCGATCGTAGGCGACGTCGATCACCTCCGAGAGCGCGAGAACCTGCTCTTGCTCGGCCGAATGGCTCAGGCGGCGCGCGCCGGACTCGATGAGCCGCTCGGCCGTGTCCAAGGGGCCGAGGTATGCCACAAGCGGCCATCCGAACCGCTTGGCGTAAGCTTCGGCCAGAGTGCTCAGCCGCTCCAGCTCTTCCGGGCTGGCCTCGCCGAGAGCCGTCGACCCGATGTCTCGCGAGACTTTCTGGGCTGCGGCGTCGTCCTCCTCGAGAAGGCTCGAGATGTCGGGATAGTCGCGCAGGAGGGCGAGCTTGAGCTCCTGGCTTGCCGTGAGAATCGCTTTCTCGACGGCGCCGCGGAACTCTTCGGCGTCGGCGAAGGGACGGCTTTCCCACGCCCTTTCCAGGGGCCATGTCTGCGTGTTGAAAAGCGGTGAGAAGGCCTCGACGAAGCGTTCGCGGCCCATGGCGTTGACCTCGTCGATGGTGAGCGCGCGCCCGTCGGGCCCGGACACGACCGGATCTCCGCCCCCGCGTCCGACGTGGAAGAACAAGACATTGAGGGCGATCGCGGCGATCGCCCCGGTGGTCATGCCCGAGGAAAAGAAAATCCGTGCCCACGAGGGCATGGAATCGGCGATGAACGGCTTGAAAGTCACGAGCATGGCAAGGCCGAGCGAGGTCGTCACGATAACGGCGTTGCGGTTGTCCCGCATGTCCGCTTTGGCTATCGTCTGCATGCCGACCCAGGCCACGTTGGCGAACATGGCCAGGGAGGCGCCTCCGAGCACGGGGGAGGGGATCGTCGCCACCAGCGCCCCCGCCTTCGGCAGGACTCCGAGGACCATCATGACCACTCCCGCGCCGGCCGCCACCCACCGCGATTTCACCCGTGTGATGCGCACAAGGCCGACGTTTTGGGCGAAACAGGTGTAGGGGAACGAGTTCATGACGCCGCCGAGGAGCGTCGACAGACCGTCGGCGCGTATGGCGGCCGAAATGTCGGCTTTTCGAATGCGTTTGCCGACGATCTCCCCGGTGGCGAAGACGTCGCCCGTCGTCTCGACCATCGTCACGGCCATGACGATGGACATCGAGACGATCGCGCCGGCGGCGAAGGTCGGCGTCCCGAAGTAGAACGGCGTGGTCGCGGCAAAAGAGCCGGCGCTCTTGAGGGCGTCGATGTCCTTTGGGTCGAGATGGCCCAGAATCGCGGCGACGGCCGTGCCTCCGACGAGCCCGATGAGCACGGCGATCGTTGCGAGAAACCCGCGCAAAAACCGCTGGGCCAAGACGATGGCGGCCAGCGTCCCGAAGGCGTAGAACAGCGACGTCGGCTGAAGGGGGACCACACCTTTGGCGGGAGCCGCCGTCGGCGCCGCGGTGGCGTATCCGACGAAGTCGGAGGCCGAGACCGACAGCAGGGTCGTTCCCATGACAAGGAGGACCGTGCCCGTGACCACGGGCGGGAAGAAGCGGATCAGGGCCGCGAAGTAGGGCGCGGCGAAGAATGTGAACAGGCCGGAGGCGATGACTGCGCCGTAGATCGTGGGAAGGGCCGAGTTCGGGTCCCCGCCGCGCGCCGACGCAACGCCGATCGCAATGATCGGGGCCACCGCGGTAGTCGTCACGCCTTGAATGATCGGCATGCGCACGCCCACGAAACGCGTGATCCCCACGCTCTGAATGAGCGTCGCGACGCCGCAGGTGAGAAGGTCGGCGTTGACGAGGTGGATCGTGGTTTCCGCGTCCAGACGGAGTCCGCCCGCGATGAGCAGCGGAACGATGACCGCGCCGGCGTAGAAAGCCAAAACGTGTTGAATGGAGAGAACGGCTAATGTGGGCGCGCTGGGCGCCCTGTCGACTGGATGGACCACTTCCTCATATTCTCAGATAATCGGGGGCGCCCAAAGCCGACGTACCGCAAAAGAGACAGCCATAAGCCCCGCACGCGCGCGACGTGCAAGGCGTTCAAAGCGGAGAGCCCCGAAGGTCGGCGGAAAAGGCAAAAGCCCTCGCCCCGCGAAACAGTCCGGAGGGACGGCGCGAAATCGCTCGAAAAAAATCAGCGTGCGCCGAGAGAGCGCGTGACCTCGTATCCCGATTCGACGTCGCGAATCGAAACCTCGACGATCCCGTGCCGGTCGACCGTGTAGCGCTCCTCGATGAGGGGGCCGTCGCCCGTTCGCTGCACTTCGACGTCGTCCACGTCGACCTCGCCGCCGCGCAGCGCGGGGTCGAATGGAAAGGCGAGCGTGCCGCACGGGACGACCTCGCCGCGCGGCACGCCGTCCGCGTCCGTGCGCGTGTACTCGACGAAGCGATACCAGCCGACGTTGTGCGCCGCCCGGTAGGTGCGAACGACCGTCACATCCTCGTTCGGGCTCACGCGCTGCTCGCTGCCGAGCAAGGGATCGAAGGATATGACCGAGCCGCCCTCGCGGTCGCGGAAGACGCCGACGCCGCGCGCCAGCTTGTCCGTAAGCGTGTAGCCGGCCGACGGGTCGGCCGCGATGGCCAAGCCGATCGCGGTCGATCCTGCGGTGTAGGGGGAGCGGTGGACTCGCCGGCCGTACTTGGATCGCAGCGTCCGCCCCACGGCGGGAAGCTCCGACCCGCCGCCGACGACGTAAAGGCCGGCGACGTCGTCCGGGAGCTTCGACGCGCCGCCCTCGTCCTGGTTCAGAAGCGGCTCCATCGTGACGAGGGTCGACTCAATGAGCGGAGCGACCAAATCGTAGAACTCCTTGACCGGAATCGACGTGGGGGAGGAGGCGCCCGGAACGTCCACGGCGACGTATCGGGACTGCGGATACAGGGACTCCTTGGCCTGACGGGCCGAGTCGAGGAGCCTCTGCCATTCGTCCGCGGCGAGTTCGCCGCGTCCGGACTTTTCTAGCGCGAAAGAGGCGAGGGCGACGTCGAAGTCGTCTCCGCCGAAGTTGTTGTCTCCTCGAGAGCCGAGCACCTCGTGGCTCTTGTCGTCTGCGGCGACGAGCGAGGCGTCGAAGGTTCCGCCGCCCAGGTCGTAGACGAGGATGCGCGTGCGGCGCGAGTTGAGCGACTTCGTGAGCCTGTGCGTGTACTCGAAGCCTGCGGCCGAGGGCTCGTTGATCATGGCGACGACGTCGATCCCGGCGCGCCTGAAGGCTTCGAGGGTGATGAGGCGCTGAGCCGAATGCGCGTGGGCGGGAATGCCGACCACGGCCTCGAGCTTGCCCCTGGCGGGCTTGACGGCGGAGCGGACGGATTTCGCGACGTGCGTGAGGAACCCGGAGACGACGTCGATGAGCGGAATCGTGAGGCCGCCGAGTTCGACCTCGGCGTTTTGGTTGACGTCGGCGCGCGAGAGCAGGCGCTTGAAGGAGCGCAGGTGAGGAGCGCCCTTGAGGGCCAGGCTCGCGGCCTCAAAACCGTAGACAGGGCCGGAATCTGACAGCGCAACGATCGACGGAATGTACTCACGGGCGTCCGAGTTCCGATCTGGGAACGCGAGAAGCGGATAGTTGCCGCGGTCGGCGACGGCGACGGTTGTGCGCGTGGTTCCAAAGTCGATTCCGAGTCTCATGAAGCCGAGAGTACTTCATCTTTCGGCGTCGATGGGGGAATATCTCAAAGGCGGGTCGCGTTCTCGCCGTTGCCCAGTTTTGACATAATGTGCATTATCGGATCGAGATGCAAAAGGGGCTGACGGGCGAAAGTGGCGTCGTGGCGCGGCAAAACCGTTCTTCCCGGCGTTTCTTTTGCCTTCCCGCTAGACTGATCCGGCAGTCGAGGAAAGGAAAACCATGGCCGAACGTTCGCTTCGCGGAATGAAGATTGGCGCAAATTCACTGGAAACCGACGAAGGAGTCGCCTTCGTCGAACGCAAACAAGTCATCTACGCCTGTCCCGGCGGCCACGAATTCGGCGTGGCCATGGCGACGGACGCCGAGCCGCCCGCGACGTGGGAATGCCGCTGCGGCGCCGAGGGTCTGCTGCGCGACGAGCCTGCGACGGACGACAAGAAACCCGCCAAGCCTCAGCGCACGCACTGGGACATGCTCCTGGAGCGCCGCACCGAGGACGAGCTCAAGGAACTCCTCCAGGAGCGCCTCGATCTGCTGCGCGCAGGCAAGCTTAGGCTCCGCCGACACCACGGCTGAGTCCCCGGAGGCTGGCTGCCCGGCCCGCGGATTTGCGCCGCCGCCGGGCACGCCGCCCGGCCAATGTCACTTGCCGCGCAGCTTGCCGGCCGCCCGGCGCGCCAGGCCCGCCAGCTGGCGCCCGCGGCGCTTGACGCCCATCGACGTCGTCCGTTTGAGCGACTCCGTGAAAATGCCGGCCGAGAGCTTCGACTCCCCCGCTTCCCGCTGGGCGAAACTGATCGGCATCTCCACAATCGACCCGCCCAGCTGGTGGACCTTGTCCGTCATGTCAGTCTGGAAGAAGTACCCCGCCGATTCGACGCTGGAAAGGTCGAGGCGACGGAGGAAGGCCACCCGGTAGACCCGGAAGCCGGCGGTGACGTCCGACGCCGGAAGCCCCAGCCAGGCCTTGATGTAGAAGTTCCCGGCGCGCGAAAGGATTTCGCGCGACTTCGGCCATCCCTCCAGCTCTCCCCCGCGCACGTAGCGCGAGCCGATGACGAGGTCGGGCCGGTCGCTCATGGCGGCCCGCTCAAGCAGGAGGGGAAGCTGCTCGGGTCGGTGAGAGCCGTCGGCGTCCATCTGGACGACATGCGTGTACTCCTTGTCCGTCGCCCAGGAAAACGCGGCGATGTAGGCCTTCCCGAGCCCCTCTTTTCCCGCGCGGTGAAGGACGAGGACGTGAGGGTCGGCCGAGGCGAGTTGGTCGGCCAGATCCCCCGTGCCGTCGGGGGAATTGTCATCGACGACGAGGACGTCGGCCTCGGGGACGGCCGCCCTCACTCTGCCGACGATCGCCTCCAGCGACTCGATTTCGTTGTAGGTCGGTATGATCACGACGACCTTCATCGTTTCTCCTTGTTGTTGTCCTCGTTGCGTACGTTTTCAATGCCGATGCTTTCGGTCCGGCTCTCGCTCGGAAAGGGCTGTCCGTTCGAGTCCGGCGCAGGCTCGTTCGATCCTTGAGCCCCGTCGCTCAAGTTTGGGCGGCGGCGTCGGCCGAGCCGCCGTCGTTGAGGCAAGCGTCGCATCCGCCACAATGCTAACGCCGTCGTCGCCCCCGCGGCGAGGTTCCACGCCAGGCGCATCGGGCCGCCCCACCGGACGGCTGGCGTCACATGGGTGTGGAGGCCGACGCTGGCCACCCGGGCGTCCGCTTTCCACATGCCGGTTTTTTCGCGCACCGTTCCGTCGGCGTCGACGACCCCGGAAACCCCCATGGTCGATACCTGTATCGCTGTGCGCCTGGTTTCGACGGCCCTGAAGCGCGTCATGTCGAATTGCTGGCGCGATTCGGCGGAATCGCCGAAAGACGCATTGTTCGTGGGAACCGTGAGGAGGCTCGCGCCCTTGCGAACGGATTCGGAGACGATCTCGTTGTAGGCGACCTCGAAGCAAATCGGCGCGGCGATGCGCACGCGCCGTCCGCGCAGCGGCACATCGAGAACCGCAGACCCCTTTCCCGCGCGCATGTCCGTTGAAACCCGGTCGACGGCCTTCGTGAACAGCCGGAAGAATCCGCGCGCGGGTATGTATTCGCCAAAAGGCACGGGATGCAGCTTCGTATACCTGGCGGTCAGCCCCTTTCCGGGAAGCCACAGCGTGTACTCGTTGTAGCGGTAGTCCTCCGGGTAGCGCTGGATGCCGAGCACAAGCGGGACGCCGAGTCGCGACAACGCCCCTTCGATCACGCCGCGGGCTTCCGGCGTCGTCTCCGGATCGAGGTCGGACGAGCTCTCCGGCCACAGAACAAGTTCCGCGCCCTCCCCCTCGATCTTCCTCGTCTGCTTCGCCAGCCGCTCGGTGACGGAGACAGCCCGCGCATAGCCTGTCAGCGATTTGTCCCTGGAGACGTTCCCCTGGACAAAGCCGACCTTCACGCTGCTTACGGGCGGGCCGCCCAGCGGAATGGCCGCCGTCGCGGCAAGCGCGGCGCAGACGCCGACGGCTGCGGCGAATGCACGGCGCGGGCGGGCCCTCACGTTCTGTGCGGCGTATGCGAGAGAGGCTCCCAGCGCGACGACGGCGAAGCTGACGAGCTCCGTCGAGCCGTAGGGCGCCAGGCGCACGAGCGGGCCTTCGACCTGCCCGAATGCGAGCTTGCCCCACGGCATTCCGCCCTCGGGCCACGTGCCCTGGAGGTCTTCGACGGCGACCCACGCAACGGCGAGAGCAGGCACGAGCTTCCAAGCGCACGCCTTGTCTGCGGCAGCTCCGGCCTTGCCCGCAGGACCCTTGGGATCCTGCGCCTTCCTCGCGCCCGTCGTCGCTTGCGCGCAGCCGCCCCACGCCCGCAGGAACGCCTGCCAGACGAGCGCCAGAACGGCGATGTAAAGGGCGAGCACTCCCCCGAGCCCCACTCTGGCGATCCACGTTCCCGCGGCTTCGGTGGCCCAATCGCACAGCAGACCGAAGAAGACCGCTCCCGTCGCGAAGCCGCAGGCGAAACTGGCGCGAAAGCCGCGTCCGCGCAGCACCGCGATGAGGAGGGCGACGCCGAGGACGGCCGACGGCCACAGATGCAGGGGGGCAAAGGAGGCCCACAGGCACACGCCCGCGCCGACGGACAGGGCAGCCGGGCCGAGGGGCGCGAGCCGCCCGCTCATGCGACGACCTCGCTTCTGCGCACGCGCGAGCGGGCGAGGCCGGCGACGTCGGCGATCCACGTGCCTTCCCCGGCGACGGCGAACTGCCCCAGCAGATCGATGAGCCTGCGGGCCGCCGCGATGAAGTCGCCCGCGGCCATCCTGGAGGTGCGCAAGCACTCGTCGAGGCTCGCGCCCGAGGCCCAGGCGGCGAAGACGTCCGCGCATCCGGGGGTGACGTCGCGGGTTCTGGAGATTCCGTGCCTGTCCTCGACGGAGCGGAGGAACTCGGCTTCGCCGACGGCCTGCCTGGCCAGCTTCGCGAGCACGGGCGAGCGCGGCTGGCCAGTTCCAAGCCTGTCGTCGGTGAGGAACATCGACGCCCACCCGGCGAATTCCGAGGGCGTCAGGCCCTCGGCGAGCGCCGAGAGACACGTGTATGCCAAAAGGTCGTCCTCCAGGTGAAGCCTGCGCAGCGTCGGGGCGCCGGGCCCCGGCTCGATCGCCCCGCCGCGGTTTTGAAGCACGCCGACGTCGACAAGCGCCGCGGCCGTCGCGTCGAATTCGCGTCCGACGGAGTCGGTGAAGCCCGCCGACGTCTTCTCGATTTCGGCGGCTCGGGCGTCGAGCGACAGAAGCGTTTCCGCTTCTTCGAGGTGGGCTGCCAGGTCGGGGCACGCCGAGCACGGGTGCTTGGCCAGGTCCGCGTCGGGGCCGACGGCGAATCGGGACCACGATCCGAGAAGGTCGCGGTCCACGCCCAGTTCGGTGCGCTCCTCGACCTGCTCGACGATGGCGTCGGCGAGGTCTTCCCGCGTCGACCTGTCTTTGAGGCGCCGCCCCACGGGCAGGCTCACGGATCCGACGTCGCGCAGCTCCGAGCCGAGGTCCGCCTCGCGCAGCCAGGAAATCTCCCCGTACCAGTCGATGACGCGCAGCTTGCCGCGGTCGGCCGACAGGACGAGCACGTAGTCGACGTCGCCGTGCCTGTGCACGGCGTAGAGTCGTCCGTTTTTCGCCTGAGCGAAAGAGCGCGAAATCCTCTCGCGATATTCCCTTTTGGCGGCCTTGCGCACGGACTTGGCAGCCCTGCCGGAGGCCGCGCGCGCACGCACGTACTCGACGACGTCGCCCGCGTCGCAGTGCAGCCGCGCCTCCTCGGAGGAGATCCTTCGGCGAATCCGCACCAGGCGAGCCTCGAGCTTGGCGAGGTCGGCGTTTCGTTGATACTGCGCGAAACTGCGCCCCATCATCGCCCGTGCCTGCTCGTAGGGCATTCTGGCCAAGAGGTTGACCACCGTGTTGTACGAGGGAACAAAGGCCGAGAGGAGGGCTTCCACTTTGCCCGACCCGAGGTCGGCCAAAATATAGGGGTCGAGGTCGGGCCCGGCGAGGACGACCGCGTGGCCGACCGTGTCTTTTCCCCTGCGGCCCGCGCGCCCGATGAGCTGCGTGTACTCCGTGGCGCTCAGGTCGATGAACCCCTCCCCGTCCCACCGCTGCAGCGATTCGACGACGACGGTGCGCACCGGCATGTCGATTCCCAGGGCAAGGGTGCCGGTCGCGTAGACGATCCGCAGCAGGCCGTCCTCCATCAGCTTCTCCGTCAGCTCCTTGATCGCCGGATAGACGCCCGCGTGGTGGGCGCCGTATCCGCGAACGAGTGCGCGCGCGGCGGCGTCGAATCCGACGGCGCGGCAGTCGGATTCGCTCAGGGTCGCGCGCACCTCGGCGATCCTGGCCGCCGCCTCGGCCCGTTCTTTCCTTCCCGTGAGCGCAATGTCCCGTTGGAGAAGGGCCTCGACCGCCTTGTCGCAGCCTTTGCGGGAGAAGATGAACTCGATGGCCGGAAGCATGTCGCGCTCGGACAAAAGGTCGATGATCCTCCGGCGGTCCCGGTCCGAAACGCGTCCGCGCCCGTCCGGCGGCAGCTTCGCGATCGCCGAGACGAGCGCGCCGAGCGGGCCGCCGTCCTTGCCGAAAAGCCGAAAAACCTTCCGTCCCACGGCGACCTCCTGCCGGAGGGGAACCGGCCTGACCGTGCTGTGCACAAGCTCGGTCCTCCCGCGCACGGAGCGCAGCCATCCCGCGAGCTCCCCCGTGTTCGGGACGGTGGCCGACAGGCCGATGAGCCGGCAGTGTTCGGGCAGGGTGAGGATGACCTCCTCCCACACCGGCCCGCGCTCTCTGTCCGCGAGATAGTGGACTTCGTCGAGGACGACGTATCCGACGTCGTCGATGTCGGGCGAACCCGCGAAAAGCATGTTGCGCAGCACCTCCGTGGTGACCACGAGGACCTCGGCGTCGCGGTTGACGGAGACGTCGCCGGTGAGCAGGCCGACGTACTCCTCGCCGTGAAGTTCGACGAGCTCGGAGTACTTCTGATTCGACAGCGCCTTGATCGGCGCCGTGTAGACGCAGCGTTTCTCCTTGGCCAGGGCCAGTTCGACGGCGAAGTGGGCCACGACGGTCTTCCCCGAGCCGGTGGGCGCGCACACGAGGACGTCGCGATTGCGCGCGACGGCTTTGCACGCGTCGATTTGGAAGCCGTCGAGGGCGATGCCGCGGGCCGCGTATTCTTCGACGAAATGGTCGACGTGGTCCAATGCGCCGTTCATATGAGCACCTCCACCGCGCCTGGAAGGCACGTGATGTCGATTGGGAGCGTTCCCAGCCTATCGCCGTCGGCCATGGGGTCGGGCGGCCGCGCGCCCGCGCACGGCTCGCAGGCGATGCGCACGCGGCGCGCCCGAACGCAATGGACGAGAGGGTGGCTCGGGTGGCGTCCCAGCGCCAGCCGAGGGAGGAGGTCGATGATCTGCAGGCGGCTCAGCCCGGCGGCGAAGACGACGTCGGCCAGTCCGTCCGCGGCCGTGGCCGACGGCGCGATCGGCAGGCCCGCGCCGAAAAAGCGGGTGTTGGCCACTGAAACGAGGGTCGCCGGAGCCGAGCATGCACGCCCGTCGATCTCCAGGCGCAGGCCGTACGGCGCGAAGTTTGCGACGGCTGAAACTATCCCCCTGGCATAGCGCGCTCCCCCGCGCGGGAAGGAGAAGGAGTTCGTCCGCCGATTGACGTCGGCGTCCAGGCCCGCGGAGACGACCGACATCACCCGCCTGCTCTCTGCTTCGGAGGCGACCTCGAGGACGTCTGCGGCGAACGTGCGCTTCGATTCGAGCGCGTCTAGGGCGAGCGCGAGGGCGGCGTCGACGTCGCGTCTGGGCAGCCCGAAATGCCGTGCCGCGTCGTTGCCGGTCCCCACGGCGAGGATTCCCAGCGGAATCTTGGAGTCGGCCAGCGCGTCGACGGCTATGCCCACGGTTCCGTCGCCGCCCACGGCGAAGAGCGCGTCAAGCCCCTCGTAGGCGACGGCGGCTGAGCTCATGCGCGCGGCTTCCTGGGCGGATCCCGCGGTCAGATCGACGACGTCGAAGCCCAGGGCGCGCAGGCAGCGCGCCGCGTGTATGCCGTCGCGTTCTGCGAGCCCGCGCCTGCTCGTCGGGTTGACGAGCAGGCCGATCCTAGCGCTCCGCGGGCCGTTTTTCGCCCGGCGGGCGCCGCTCATGCGGCCCCCGCCAGGTCTCGGAAGCGCTTCGCGAGCCGCACGGCCGTCTCCCGCGGCTCGACGGCGCGGACGGCCGTGCCCAGCTGGACCAGAAGCGAGGCGAGGAATTCGTCGGACGTCGACGCAAAGGACACATCATAGTCTCCGCCGTGGCCGCCCGACCGCCTCATGCTCGCACCCGGCAGGGCTTCGCCGATCCACCGCCCGGAAGGGCCCACCGTGACGGTTACCCGCTGGCCCTCGGGGCTCCAAGACTTCGCCTCGTCGTCGACCGCCGCGCGGGCGGCCGCCGCCTCCGCCCTGCCGGCCTTGCGGCCCTCGCGTACGTCCCCGATCCTGTCGAGGCGGTACGAACGAGGCCCGGCCGATGTGACGGCGAGAAGCAGCGGGTTGTAAGCGGCCTGAATCTCGACCGGAAAGGCTTCGACCCGCGTGACGGACTCGGCGAGGTCGGGGCCGGGCCGGTGGTAGGTGAACTCGATGAAGCTTCTGGAGGCGAGGGCCCGTTCGACTGCGGCGAATGCTTCATCGCCGATGACGGGGGCGGGCCCGTCCCACATGGCCGAGCCGAAGCCGGCGCCCTCGGCCGCTCCGACCAGGGTGGCGCGCACATGCGCGAGGGCGTCCCGCGCGTCGCCCGAAGGCGTGATCTCCGCGACGGAGTCGATGACGGCCACGAGCGCGATGACCTCGTCGAGAGTCAAGGCGAGGTCGGGAACGTCGAGCTCCCCCGAATCGGAAAAGGAGACGTAGGAATCGGGCGTCGTCGGCTCTTCACCGGCGTCTTCCTCGCCCGGATTCGGAGGAAGATCGAGGTTGAAGGGCAGGCCGTACCCTTCGATCTCCACCAGCGACGCGTCCCACAGCAGGCGCAGCACGCGTTTCCACTCGATCCCGAAACGCTCGGACAGCTCCCGAAGGCTCGCCGACCCTCCGGCCGGGGACGAGAGAAAGACGAGCAGAGCGTTCGTTTGAACTATTGCCTTTCCGCTCACGCCGCGGCCCCCGTTGCCATGCCTTGGCCGCCGTTCTCGTGCGTTTTCCATGCTTTGGCCGCCGACTTCATGCCTCGTCCCGCGCCACAGCCTGTTCTCATGCCCGCCCTCATGCTTCGGCCTCCAGCCTCAAAGTTTCGCGCCCGGGCTCACCGCTCGGCCGCCCCAGCCCGGCAAGGTGTTCCAGCCGCACCCGCCATTCGGCGAGCAGCGAGGCGTCCCCCAAAAGGCGCACGTCTTTCCCGTATGCGAGAAGCGCCTCGAAGATGCGCTGGCGGTTGACCGGACCTATTTCGACGACGTCCCAACCGGCGGGAGCCGCAATTTCGCCCCTTTTTCCCGCCGTCGCGGGAATCGCGCCCGGCGGGCCGTCCGTGTCGCTTGCAGAGGGGGCCTTCCCGGCGTCCGAGGGGCTCGTTTGCCCCGCCGGCGCAGAATTCGCCTTCTTTGCCGGCGGGCAAATCGAGCGTCCCTGAGCGAGGAGGGGCGCCGCGGCCCCGGGGCGCACCGCCAACACGGCCCGCACGGGAGCGAAAGTATCCTCCTCGTCCGCGGACGGCGGCTGGCCGGCCGGCCCGTCGACGGAAAGCGAACCGGGCACGATCCGGCTGACCCGGAAGGTCCTTTTCGACCAGGCCGGCGAGCTTTCGGGGCGGGCCTTGCCCGCGACGCAGCGGGCTTGCCCGGTGACGTAGAAGGCGTCGAAATGCTGGGCGAGGCTCCGGGGCTCGAGCAGGTACCGCGCGGGCTCCGCCCCTCGCCCTTCGTACGCGAAGGAGATCCGACGTCGGTATTGGAGAGCCCGCGCGATCTGCACGACGTCGTCCCCGGAGGGAATCGAGGCTCGCAGGTATTTCGGCGCCGAGCCGTCCGCCTCGCCCGTGGCCAAGATCTTCGCCATCCCCGAGTGGGCCGCCCCCACGAGCCCGCCGCCCTTGCCCAGGCCGACGAGCAGGGACCGCACCAGGCCGACGTCGAGGGCGGACATCGGCGCGATGATCGGGGCCGTGCGGTCGTATCTATAGACGTCGCCTTCGTCGACGGCAATCGGGTACCCGGCCGCCCTCAGCGCGGCGACGTCGCGTTCGAAGACGCGCTGGAAGGTCTCGCGCGAAGCGTAGGCCGCGTATGAGGGAATCCGCCGGCGGGCCTGCGCCCGGGTGAGCCCCCGGTGCGAGAGGGCGGCAAGCAGCGAAAGCTGGCGCTCGCCCGCGTGGTACTCCGATTGCTGACTCACATGCCTAGGGTAATCGAAGGGTAGGCTTGGGTGCGTGATGATGTGGCGAAACGGTGAGATAGTCTCACTCGGAAAGACATGGGACGGATGCGTCGAATGCCAGGTGCTCCTCGACGACGGCGAAGAGGCCCGGGCCCTCGCCTACACGCAGCTAGTGGGCCGTCCGGAGACGGGCCAGCGAGCCGTTCTCACCGCCTCCGCGGCGGTCAGAGGCCTGGGAACGGGGGGCTATCTCATGGTGGCGGCACTGCCGGACAACTTGCCGCCGGATCCGCCGCCCGGGCCCGGTCACATCGTCAAAGCCCGCTACACCCCGCTCCAATACATGACCCTGGGGGCCGACGAGCAGGAGTCCGAGTGGCACGAGGCCCTTCGAGAGGCCGACTCGATCGAGGGCATGCCGGTGCTCGTCGCCGATCTCCACTCGGCCGTCCCCGCGGCGGTCGCCGCGGTCCGCGCGCGCCGACCGGGGGCGCGCATCGCCTACATCATGGACGACGGCGCGGCACTGCCGGCCTGGTTCTCGCGCGCCGCAGCCGCAATGAGGGAATCCGGCGACATCGTGGGAACCATTTCGTGCGGCCAGGCGTTCGGAGGCCAGCTGGAGGCCGTCAACGTCCACACGGCGCTGCTTGCGGCGAGGATCGTGTGGAAGGCCGACCTCGCCGTCGTCGCCCAGGGCCCTGGAAACCTCGGAACCGGGACGAAATGGGGATTCTCGGGAACGAAGGTCGGCGAGGCGCTCAACGCGGCCGCGGCCTTGGGCGGCGTGCCGATCGCCCTGTTGCGCATGTCGAACGCCGATTCCCGCGGGCGCCATTTCGGCCTCTCCCACCACACGCACACGGCGCTCAGCCGCGTGGCTCTGGTCGAGACCCTCTGCCCGTGCCCCGTCCTTGGCGGGCCGGAAGCATCCGATTCGGGCTTGCCGGCCGATTTCAGCGTGTCGGATAAACCTGGTTCGCCGGCCGATTTCGACCTGTCGCACGATTCGGGCTTGCCGGCCGAGCCGAAGGCGAGGAAGCTGTCTTCCCTCGTCGGGGCGGACGTCCGCCGGCTCTTGGCCTCCCAGCTCGACTCCCTCTTCAAATGCGAAAGGCTCAAGCGGGTCGACGTGCCGACGGACGGCCTGGACGAGGTTCTTGCCTCCTCCCCCGTGCCTTTGCGGACGATGGGGCGCGGCCTCGCCGAGGACCCCCTCGCGTTTCTCGCCGCCGGCGTCGCCGGCTACGCCGCGGCAGACGCGCTATGACGAATCGCTTCGCGCCTTGGGTCGCGCCGCTCCACGCGCCGCGGCCCGTGGCTTCACGCGCCTGCGCCGCCCGCGCCCTCCGTTACGGCGTGAGGATGTACTTCGATCCGACTCCGCGGGCCATGTCCTCCAGGCTTTCGACGAGCGCCTCCAGCGGGCGGACCTCGGTGCACAGGGTCATCCCGTCGAACTTGCCGGACGAGAGCAGCTCCACCGCGATCTGAACGAAGCGCGGCTGATGGTGGTAAACGCCCTTGAGCGTGTACTCCTTGTAATGCATGTCCGAGGAGTCGACCTGGAACGGGGCGTTCTTCGGGGTTCCGCCGAAAAGCACGGCCGTTCCGCCGGGGCGCAGGCACAGAACGGTCTGTTCCCACACGTTCGGCAGGCCGACGGCCTCGATGGCGACGTCGGCGCCGCGTCCGCCGGGCGTCAGCGGCCGGATCGCCGCCGCACATTCCTCGGGCGCCTCCAAACCGGTCAGGTCGACGACGGCGGAGGCCCCCGCGGCCTCGGCCTGGGCGAGGCGGCCTTGCGAGCGGTCGGCCACGATGACCGTCGCTCCCCGCAGCTGCGCCAGCCTCAGATACATCTGGCCGATTGGGCCGGCGCCGTTGACCACGACGGTGTCCCCGAGCGCGATTCCCGATTCGTGCATCCCGTGGACCACGGTGGACAGGGGCTCAAGCGGGGCGGCCGCCTCAAAGGCCAGGGTGTCGGGGATCGCATACGTGTTGCGCTCGACGATCGCCCGCGGGACGACGATCTGCTCGGCGAAGGCGCCGTTGAGATACTGGAGGTTCTCGCACAGCGACTCGCGCCCGATGGTGCAAGCCCAGCAGTGGCCGCACGGGGCGGTGTTGGCGGCGACGACCCTCTGGCCGACCTCGAAGTCGGCCACGCCTTCGCCCACCTCGGAGACGATCCCGGAGAACTCGTGTCCGAAGCGGGCGGGCAGCGTGGGGAAAAGGGTCGGATGCCCCCGCCGGTAGGATTTCAGGTCGGTTCCGCACGTGGCGGCGGCCTTGATGTCCACGGCGATCTCGCCCGGGCCGGGGTGCTCGACGGCAATGTCCTCCAGGCGCAGATCGCCGGGGCCGTAAAACATGTAAGCCTTCACACGGTGTCCTTTCCGACGTCGCGCGCCTGCGTGACCGGACGGCGACGCCTTCTGTATGCGGACGCGCCGTCGCGCCCGCCGTCCGGCCGTGCGCCGAACACGTCGATCTTATCGAAAAACGCCGGATTCTAGCGAAACAGCCGGGTCGTATCGACGACGGGCGGGCGGCGCGAAGCTCCTGCGCTTCGAGCCGGCCCAATCGGCGTTCGGGCCGCTTCTGTGCTCTCGCTGCGCAGCCCCGGCGATCGGCGACGTCGGCGCCGTCCGTCAGTCGAGCGAGATGTGGGCCTGAGAGACCTCGACCGGATTGCGAAGGAGGCCCGCTTCCTTCATGAAGTCGGCCATCTTCTGCCATTTGGCGGAATCCTGCGCGCCGAACTTGCCGGTTCCGTACAGCTTCATCGAGGCGGAAAGGACTTTGGACGCGGTGGCGCGCTGCTTCTTGTCGGCGAGTGCGGGAACGCGTTTGCGCACGATGTCGAGCGTCTCCTCGGGGTGGGCGCGCATGTACGCGACCGCCTTGGTCAGGGCGGCGAGAATCTTGCGTTCCTTCTTCGACCCCTTCTCCTTGAAGGAGTCGAGCGAGCCGAGGCCGGCGCCGACGAGCGGGATTCCGCCCTCGACGGGGTCGATCGTGCGAACAGGGACGCCCTGCGCTTCGATGGCGACGGCGTCGGAGTTGACGAAGCCGATGACGGCGTCGACCTTCCCCGAGGTCAAGGCGGCCGTCTGCGTGTACCCGATGAACTGAATCTTCACGTCCGACTCGGTCAGGCCGTTTGCCTTGAGCATGGCCTGCAGGCTGAAGTAGTTCTCCCCCGCCTTGCCCGGCAGCCCGATGGCCTTGCCTTTGAGGTCTGCCGCGGAGCGGATGGACGAATCGCGCGGGACGATGACCTTGACCGGGTAGGTCTGATACATCGTGGCCCAGTTGTAAACTTTGATGCCGTTGGAGCGATTTTGCATCATTTCGTCTCCGCCCGCGACGACGACGTCCTCGGTCCCCTGCTCGAGCGCGCCGAAAAGCGACTCTTGGGCGCCGTGATGGCGCAGCGAGACGTTCACTCCCTCGTCCTTGAAGTAGCCTTTGTCTTCGGCCACGTAGAAGGGCGCGAATTGGACGTCCGGCACGTAGGTCAGGCCGATTGTGATTTTGCCGCCCTCGGAGGCCTTGTCGTTTCCGCCGCATCCCGCGAGGCACAAAAGTGCGGCGGCGAGAAAAGCGAGGATTCTTTTCGTGGATATCATCGGTTGTCCTTCCATCCGGTCTTTTAGATTCGGACCAATCGGCCTTTCGCCGTCAGGCCCGCTTTCGGCCTTTCGCCGTCAGGCCCGCTTTCGGTCTTTGCCGTTCGGCCCGCTCGGCCTTCCGCCGCAAGGCCCGCCCGGTTTCATCGTTCGGCGCCTTCCCCGTCGAGGCGCGCTCCGGCGCGGTGTTCAAGCAAGCCGAAAAGGGTGTAGACGCACATTGCGCACGCAGCCAGGAGCGCGATCGCGGCGAACATCCCCGTCACGTCCGCCGAATGCTGCGCCGACGTGAGGGTGAGCCCCAGGCCGTCTCCCCCGGTCACCATTTCGCCGACGACGGCGCCCGTGAAGCTCAGCGTGAATCCCGTGCGCAATCCCGCCAGGATCGAAGGGGCGGCCATGGGAAGCTCGACGCTGCGGGCCAGCCTCAGGCCGTGGGCTCCGTCGAGCCTGGCCGCGCCGAGCACGTCGGCGTCGACCCTGGAAATGCCCGCCGCCGTCGTGACGATCATCGGGAAGACCACCATGATCGCGCAGAGGACGGTGATCGAAACCGTGCCGTACCCGATCCAGATCGTCAGCAACGGTGCGACGGCTACGGAGGGAATGGCCTGCGAGGCGCCGATGTACGGCTGGACGGTGCGGGCGAAGGCGCGCCACCTGGCCAGGGCGTACCCGAGGGGGACGCCGACGGCTGCGGCCAGAGATGCGCCGAGCAGCGCCTCTTTGAGGGTGGCCCACGCGGCGGAGGCGAGGTATCCGTCGCGAAGCCCTTCGCAGGCGCGCTTGGCGACCTCGACGGGGGCGGGAAGGAAATTGGCGTCGACGGCGCCGAAGCGCACGGCTGCGTCCCATGCCAGCAGGAGCAGCAGGCCGAGCACTGCCGGCGCCACCGCTTTTTTCTTCCTCATCCCTTGCCTTCCGGTCCATTCCGGGGCAGGGATGAGCGCGGCCTGCGAAGCCTGGACGACGTCGCAGACAGCCGTGCGCCTCCCATCCGGACTTTGACCGTCGGTCAGGGAATTCCACCCTGTCAACCGCTTGCGCGGGTCGCGGACTGTCACCGCCGGTTCAGACTTTCACTGACCCCGGAGCACGTTTGTGTTCGTAGCGATTATGCCACATCCGCTGGCAAACGCAAGTTCGAGGCCGTCGGGAGCAAAGGCGGCCGTTCGGCGCGCTTCGCCGCGCTGAAGGGCTCCAAACGCAAATCGGACACAGGCCGGGCATCCGCAGCTGCCTCAGCCGCGCGGACGCCCGGGGCCGTCGGGCGCCGCCAGGCGTCTGGCGGCCTCCACCACCGACGCCCTCCTGCGCCGATGTTCGTTTTCGTCGATCGGTCTGGAGACCATCTCGGCGACTTGCGGGACGGCCGACCACCACCCCGCGAGGGAGAGAATGAGGAAGGCCAGGTGGTCGGCGTCGATCGCCTCCGTCACATGCCCGCTTCCCTGGCCTTCGGCGACGGCCGACGTCTTCTCGCGATACCGAGCCAGGCGGTCGTCGTCGCTCGGGACGTCCGCGCCCAAGACGAGGCCTTCCCACAGAAGCAGCCGATTGAGCTGAGGATGCTCGCGATGGTAGTCGTAAACGCGCCCGGCGTAGTCCCCGACGTCGTCGACGGCGAACGGCCCTATGGGGACGGCCCGTGCGACTTTCGCCATTTCCTCTCGCAGCACGTAGGCGAAAAGCTCGCGTTTGGCCCCGAAATAGTTGTAAACGCGCTCCTTGTTGACCCCGGCGGCCTTGGCGATCCGCTCGATCGTCGTCCCGTCGGGCCCGTGGGCCGCGAATTCATCGACGGCCGCCAGAAGTATCTTTCTTTTCGTTCCCTCGGTGTCCCAGGCCATGTCGGTCCATTCCTTTCCAGACGGGTCGCCCCGCTCGAGGCGCCACGTTCGCGGCTTCACGCCGTCGAAAGCTCGGCGTTGCGGCGTCCCATGTTCCGCGTTCGGCGTGCGGCCGAGCCAATCCACGTGTTCTGCGTTGCACGTTCGACGCTCGGACGCAGCAGCCCGAGTGTTCGGCGTGCGACCGGGCCAATCTGTGTGCCTGGCCTCGCGCCTCCGATTCGAGCGTTTGGCGTGGCGTCACACACCATCTCCAACGTGAACGTTGCTTTCGGGAGTCAAGAGTACTACGGTAATTTCCAACGTTTTCGTTGGAAAAGAGGTTCCCCGTGTCGCCTTCAATCGACCGCCCGTCTCCCCCAAACCCGTTTCCCCCAAACAGTTCCAATCGCCTTCCAGCCGCCGAGCCCTGCGGGCAATCCAGCGCGAAGGACGATCGGCGCCTTCCCGCGGCTGATCCGAATGGGCGGCCGTTCACCGCCGATGCAGATCCGCGGCGCCCCGCTTCCAAGGCCGACCAGCGGCGTCCCGCAAGCGAAGCGTCCGCAAAGTTCCCGGCGGGCGCAGGAACCGTCGGCCTGCTCGTGTTCACCGCCCTCGTCGCCGTCTCTCAGCTTTACGCGGCAATCCCGCTGGCCGGCCCCGCCGGGAAGTCGCTCGGAGGCGACGCCGCCTTCGCCCTGTCAACCTGCTTCAGCGCGACGTACGCACTGGGCTTCGTCCTGTGGGGCCCTCTCGCCGACCATTTCGGGCGACGTCGAACGATGCTCGCCGGGATGATTCTGCTCACGCTGGCAACGGCCGGGTGCGCGGCGGCCCAGTCCGTTCCCGCGCTCGCGGTTTTGCGCGGGCTGCAAGGAATCACGACGTCGAGTTTCGCCCCCGTCGCCCTCGCCTACATCGCCGAAGCGGTCGAGCCTCGACGTCGCGCTTTGTCCATAGGGGCGATTTCCACGGCTTTCTTGGTGGCGGGAATCGTGGGGCAGGTTGTCCCGCAGGCGCTCGCAAACTGGGCCGGTTGGGCGTCGGCGTTCCTGGTCAGCGCCGCGGTGCTGGCGCTGTGCGGGGCCGCGATCTTCTTTCTCGTGCGAGAGCCTGCACGCGCGCCCGGCGTGAGTCTGGGCCGCCAGTTCCTGCAGATCGGCCGATTGATCTGCTTGCCCGCGATGCTGGCCTTGTGCGCAGCACACGTCACCTTTCTCATGTGCTTCATCGCGATGTACACGGCGCTCGGGGCGCACACGGCCTCGCTCGGGCTTTCCGACTCGGCACTCATGTGGATCCGCCTGTGCGGGCTTCCGTGCATGTTCGCCGCGCTGGCCGCCGGCCCGTTGGCCCGCAGACTCGGGGTCTGCGGACTGGCTTGCACCGGTTTCCTCCTGGCTGCGGGCGGGCTTGTCCTGGAGGCGCTGGCTTCCTCCAACGCCGTGGCCCTCACGGCGGCGAGCCTCGTGTTCGTCACGGGAATCGCTCTGGCCGTTCCCGCCATGATCACGCTTTTCGGCGAGGTGAGCGCGCCCCACAGAGCCAGCGGAATGGCGATCAACGGGCTCGTCCTCTTCATCGGGGCCAGCCTCGGCCCGCTCCTGGCGCGCGCCTTCCCCTTTCGCCCGCTGATGTTCTGCTGCGCAGCGATTCTCGGGACCGCCTCAGCGTGCCTCGTTGCCTTTTCGAGGATCCGCCGGAACGCGCCAGCGGCGAGCTGATGCGGCGAACGCCGGAAGCCAACACCGCGGCGCCGTCCAACGCCTCTGCACGGAACGGTGTCGAGACGCCGACTGGTATCGTAACGCCCATGGAACGATCCGCGTTCTCCGTTCGTCCCGCGTCGCCCGACGACGCCGAAGCGTGTCGCCTTCTGTCGAAAGAAAGGTTTCGTGCCCACTGGCGAGATCGGAGAGGCGAAGGACATGCAGACAATTCGCATGGAGCGGCGCGGCACCTTGTAGAGCCTATCGAGTGTCTGCGGGCATCTAGATGTGAATCGGGCATCCAGATGTACAGGTAATTGGTTTGGCGATTCATTTGTTTGGGGTGCGCGCTTTCCGGATAACCCGCGTGTCGCCGTAGTCGCGCGGCATTCTTCCTGTCGACACCTTCGTGGGCAGCCGTAATCACAAGCAAACAACCTGGTCGGCCTTGCTTTAGAGATTCGATCTGTCTCTTCCACCGATCTATCTCTTCTATGGACCTGCTGACTATGAGAAAATCTGGAAGGCTACACCGGGCAAAGGAACCAGAAGAGGACATCATGAGTGCTGATCTGTATAAGCGACGACGTGCGTTTGCTGGTGCAGCCTTCTCACACGCTTTCATCCTGTCTGCAGTTATATTCGTATACCTAAGTTTTTTTTGGATACTGCGCCCATTTATCATAGTTATCTTCACCATTATTCCAGCTCTGTTTCTCGTTCCCTGCGTTTGCCTTGTTCTATCGAAGAAATTCAAATGCTATTTCAATCCTATATGGCTCCTATTTACGACTATTTTAATTTACGCTTTAGGTTTCTTTGCCGTACTTGTGTATATCATGATCTTTCGTCATATACCTCCGAATAAGTTCTTTTATTATGAACTTGAGATGGAGTGGCTTTGGAGTGTTTACGGCTACCCCACATGGGTATACGTCGCCGGACTCACAATTCGAGCCTTCAACAGACGAAAGTCAGCGCAGCTCAGGATAGCGAACTCGGACCAAGTAGATGGAGCTGACCTAAAGAAATCGTCTACTTAGATCAGTCCCGCTGCGAGCTAAAGGAAGCTGATGGAGGGAGGGGATCGTTCTCGAAACCACCACAGAAACTGCTTTGAGGACGTCAGCATCGAAAGTGCCGGAAGCTATCCTTTCTGACTTGGCCATAGACGGTATCGCGTTTTCCCGATCTCGCTCTTCTCGCGAGAAGAGCGAGATCGGGGTGAACCTTTCGTACCATTTTGCTTCTGCCCGGGGATCAAACTGCAAACGCAGGAACGTTGTTGCGAACTACTTTCGCAAGTGGAGCTCTTTCCCGATAGTGCCCTTCACACAGGAATTGGATGATAATATAAGTCAATACCGATATTAAATAATATATATGTAGCTAGAAGTAAATAGAAAAATGAACGAGATTATCGTTATAAATATTCGTTTCAAGATTCGTTTGGAACGTTGCTTCCGTGACAAAACGCCTGACTGCGGAGAAAATAGACTCAAAGCTACGCACATGATCCAGCAAAGAAATCCAAGAGAGAGAGTAATGACAATACGTTTCTCTATAAGCGTTGGCAAAAGTTGCGGATCTGCAGTAGATTCAACATGCATTTGACATGGAAAACTCCGAAAAAATAAATATACGCCGTCTTCGGTGATAAATGCGGCAGGCGCCGGTGAAAGAAGGAGTAGGCCAAGCCACCACAGAGTGCGTCTGATCGCCGATATCTTGCGGTAGCGTATTGAGTTTGCTGACGACTCCCCTTCAGTCTTGAAATCATCGAGATCGTGAGAAGCGGTCATCATTCGCTCTCCTTTCAGCCACATTGGCCCAGTGTTGCCCTTCTTATTGGGGACCGATCCTAGGATATTATGTCATCGACGAGGATTTGATAGGAAAGCGGCATATGCGCGCGCAAGCGCTTCAGCCTCAGAAGCAGAAGGGAGACGATCCGCGCCACAAGCATTTAGAAGTCTGTCTTCGCTGAAGGGAATGTTCTCAAATCCCCATACGTCAATGCCGTCAGCCACTTTCTTAAAGACCGCGACAACGTTATCAGTATCAGCATTGAAACGTTCGCGATAAAAATAGGCAATACGATGGATCTCGCTTCGAGCAAATACGTTGCTCATTGCGTCAGTCAGAGAGGTATCAGACGAGTGCCTCTTCATATGCCGCGCAATGAGCCACGCATCAGCGTCGGCTAGCACGTCGCTGTAGCCAAACCCTTTACCGCCGCTGACAGTTCCTAGGTTAGCATGCAGCCACGAAGTCAAGTTTGTGCTCTTTGTTTCTTTTCTGTAAAAACCCCACATTTGTAGCAGGTCCAAAGGCCAGCCTCCTAAATCTCCCAAGCCGTAGTCTCCGTGTCTTTCCTCAATACCCCATGTCAAACACCCAAGCGCCGTAGCGGCCATGTGGGCAATATCGCGGCGAGGCAGCGTTCCTTTAATGACCGGTTGCTTACTGCAAACGTTGTCACACAATGCGCGTGCAGCCGCAAGTTCAGAAGGCGTAGGGAGTTTGGGGGTGTATAGCCGCCATAGGCCAGTATAAGAACCTCCCCAGTATTCAGGTTTTCTTAGCCACTCAAGGATGAACTCGCCTGTAAAGCCTCGATAAGGCTTCACCGGATTGAAAAGACCCCCCATTCCCGACAAACACTCTTGTTCTGTTGTCTTCGCCCATTTCAATAGCGGATCTTGATCGGGTGAAGTCGGATCCCTATCGGGATATGGCGAAGGAGAAGTTGATGAAAGGATGACATCACATGCGGGGACTCGTCCCGAGTGTGCGACTTTGTCGAGATCCTATCTTCCGCCGTAGCCACTAATCTCTGTAAACTGGTCATAGTTCCAGTTGGTCGGAATCGGATAACCTAGGTTGCCCGAGAATCCATAAGACATATCGGAGACAAAGCTAGAGATAGCATGTCCATTTTTTGTGATTCTTGTACAAGTATTGCGCGATGCATAGATACCTACGCTGTAACCTCCTCCTAGATTCGCCTTGATTGCCTTAAAATAGGGATCTACGACCTGATCGATTTGATACTCATAAACGTCCATATCGACAGCAAAATAAATGATTGTAGGTGGTACGCCGAGCCTCTGGGCAGCAGACTGGGCTTCACGAGCGTGGCGCGCGCCGTTCTCAGGAGTGAAATCGGATAGCTGACGCGAGTTCTCCTGGAAAATCGGGAAGAACTTCATGCCTCCCTTGACAATCCGCTCGAGCTCGCCTGGGCGGATTGCTTTGAAGTAATCTTCAGGCTTCTTCTGGTCCTGGCCCGGTTCAGTCAGATAACGCCCCACGATCTTGTACCCGTCGGACTTGAATTTTGCGAGAAACTCATCGGTGATTTCAAATCGAGTGTCACAGGCCACGCACGGGCGGTCCGGGTCGCCTTTCGACGTAAGCAGACTCATCCATGTGGTTCGATCAACCTTTCCACTCACCGGAAGGGCGTACTCGCGCTGGAACTTCTCAAGATGCTCAGTTGCCTCGGACCATTCGCTGCTCACAGAAGCGGGATACCCATTGCACGTGAGCATTACCGAAGCGAACCACACCCAAGTGGGGTGCGATCTGGCATTCGAGGCAGTTATGACTTTCAGGCGGGAACGAGTTCCTGCGCCGAAGTTTCCGGTCGCTTCGGCCGGAGTGAATCCCTCAATGGCCTGCAGCACCTGTATGAGGGCCTTGTTCATTTCCCGCCCGTACACTCCATCAGTGGGAACAATCCCCACATAATCGCCGTAGTCACGGTTCAGCTTCTGTTGGACCTTGCGAACAGCCACACGTCCGCCACGGCGAAAGAGTAATACGAACTGGTCCATCGTCAGCAACGCCTTCATGATTCCAACCGTGACGGTGGAATCCCCGCCAATGCCAATGTCGGTTTTCAAATCTTTGATCGCACTGCCGGTGCCGCCATAGAAATGCGTGGTGATATTTGATCCGGTGGAATAGCCTTTGCACCACAGAGCACACTGGATGATCGCATACACGTTAGATGTGGATGTATCTCCGGGATCCTGCTCCTTGATTCCCTGCGGCCACCGCGCAGTGAAACGCGTCTGCGTGCCTGCACCGAAATTGTTCGCCGTCTCGGTGATGCCCAGCTCAATCTGCAACGCCCGGATCAGGCCATGGATGGTCTCCCACCCGGTTTGCCCGTCCTCCGACACGCTGCCGAAGCCCGGTTGATTCTTATAAGTCGTGTTCAGCCACTTCTGCGCTTGCCGAACCATCTCGTCTGGCACGGTTTCCCCTATGTCTCATGTCGCGGAAGCGATCGATTGCATGCCCGCGCCCGCGGCTCAATCTTTTACGAGGCCGCCTTTCAGACGGCCTCGCCCCGACAGCCTTCTTCGAATGGCTTTCGGCAGATTGATATTACAAGAAAGTAAGGTTTTTGGCTGTTACCAGGCGCATAGCTCCGACTCAGCAGACGTGTTTGGCCGCCAGGGACCGTAAGAAATCGACCTCCGCCGCGGCGTCGTCGGCTCTGTAGACGGCCGATCCCGCGACGAAGTTGTTTGCGCCCGCTTCGGCCGCCTTCTCGATCGTCGAGCGGGAGACTCCGCCGTCGACCTGGATCCACACGTCCAAACCCGCCGCCTCGATGGCTCGGCGCGTGCGCGAAACCTTCGGCATCATCTCCTCGATGAAGGGCTGGCCTCCGAAGCCGGGTTCCACCGTCATGACCAGGATCATGTCGAATTCGCCGAGGATGTCCAGATAGGGCTCGATTCCAGTTGCGGGGCGCAACGCCAGGCCTGCGCGCCTGCCCATCGCCCGAATCTCGCGGGCGAGGCGGATCGGCGCCTGGGCCGCCTCGGCGTGGAAGGTGACGGACTCGCACCCGAGCTCGGCGTAGACGGGCGCCCAGCGGTCAGGGTCCTCGATCATGAGATGGGCGTCGACGGGGATCGGGCTGGATTTTACGGCCGCCTCGGCCAACGGCAGGCCGAGTGCGAGGTTCGGGACGAAGTGATTGTCCATGACGTCCACGTGCGCGAAATCCGCATTCGAGATTTTGGCAAGCTCATCGGCGAGGTGCCCGAAATCGCAGTTGAGAATCGACGGTGAAATGACAACGCTCATGGGGCAAGTTTAGCTTGTCGTCGAATCGGCCGCCGCCTCGCGTCTTTTGCGGGCGCCTTGCATTTTTCGGCGTCTCCGCGAACGCCCCGCACCCTTCGGGACATTCGCGGGCGCCTTGCACTTTTCGGTGTCTTCGCGGGCACCTTGCGTCTTTCGGGACATTCGCGGACGCTTTGCGCCTTTCGGGATGTTCGCGAACGCCCGGCGACTTCGCAAACGCGCAGCCAGTCGCCGACGGCGCGCCCGGCATTGCCTGCTTCCGCGGATTATCCTGCCGCTGCTTCCTGTGCGTCGGCCGAGGGTTCGGCGTCAGGCTCCTTCGCGATGAGCGCGACGAACATCCCGTCCGTGCAGTCCGCGTCCGCCCACAGCTGCACCATGCCGTCGCGCGCCGAAACGTCGCGGATCGCGACGCGGTTTGCAACCTCTCCCGCGTCGAGGAGCTTCGCGCGCCCGTGGGCCGCGAGGAAATCGCGGACGACGTCGCGCGTCTCGGCGAGCACCGGCGAGCACGTCGAATACACGAGAGCGCCGCCCGGGCGCAACGCCTTGAACGCCGAGGCCAGGAGCTGCCTCTGCAGCTTGGCCAGGCCGGGAATGTCCTTCGGGTCCTTGCGCCAGCGCGCCTCGGGGCGGCGCCGCAGCGCCCCCAGGCCCGAACACGGGGCGTCGACTAGCACGCGGTCGTAGGCATTCGGTTCCTGCACCCCGAGCTCGCGCCCGTCGCCCAGGCGAAGGGCGACCGTGTCCTCCCACGGCTCCACCGACGCGGCGACGAGGTCGAGGCGGTGCTCCTGCGGCTCGTTCGCGTGGATGCGGGCCCCGCGCCCCTGGGCGATCGCCGCTAGAGTCGCGGTCTTTCCGCCCGGGCCGGCGCACATGTCGAGCCACAGCTCGTCTTTGCCCTCAATGGGCGCGGCGGCGAACAGCGCGGCGATGAGCTGACTCCCCTCGTCTTGGACTCCCGCGAGCCCGTCGCGCACGGGGTACAGCCGGTGCGGGTCGCCGCGGCCGAGCAACACCGCGCTCGGCATGAGGCAGCCGGGGAACGCCTCCATCTTCGCCGCCTCGACGCGCTCGGCCAGGGCCTCGGGGCTGATTGCACGGGCGGCCAGTGCGACCTTCGCGGGGGCGTTGTGTGCGGCGAGAACCGATTCGACGTCGTCCCTGCTGCGCCCGGAGGCTTCGAGCGACTCCTCAAGCGCCTCGACGATCCACCTGGGATGCGAGTGCCAAAGGGAAAGAAACTCCGTGTGCGAAGCGGTGGACGATCGGACGATCTCTGGCCATTGGCCGGCCTTTTCGCTGATGCGGCGCAAGACGGCGTTGACGAATCCTCCCGTGCCCTGGCCGAAGAAATTGCGGGCGATGACCACCGTTTCGTGGATGGCCGCGTGCGGCGGGGTCTCCATTGCGAGCAGCTGCTCGCATCCCATCCTCAGCAGGTCGAGGACCGGCGGGTCGATGTCGTAGATCCTGCGCCCTTTCGCGCAGCGGCTGATGATCGCGTCCCACCTGCCGCGCATGCGGAGGGTGCCGTAGCACAGGTTCGTGGCGTAGGCGGCGTCGAGCTTGTTCAGGCCGGCGCGGGCGATTTCGACGGGAAGGACAAGGTTGGCGTACGCGTCGTCCTCGTCGACCGCTCTGAGGACCTCGAAGGCGACGAGCCTGGCCGCGTTGGCTTCCTGCCGCCCGGGATGCCAGCCTTCGGGCCTGCGGTCGCGGCGGGCGCCGCGTCCGTCGCCGACGCCGTGTCTCTCACGTGCGTTGCGGTCGCCGCGCGCGTCGTCTCCGTCGTCGGCGCGGCCGGGGCCCTCGATTCTGCGGCTGTCCCTGTCCGCATGAGATTGGTCGTTCACTCGTCACTCGCCTTCCGCGTCGAATCGCGTCTCCGGGGCCAGACGCGCCCCTCGAAGCCACGCGCTCGCATCCATCGGTTTCTTTCCCGCCGGGGCCACGCCGCTCAGCTCGACGGCGCCCGCCCCGGTTCCCGCCAGCGGCGGCTTGCCGGATCTGATTTGCCCCGGCTGCAGATCGACGACGTCGGGGCGCGCCGCCAGCGGCCCGAGCTTGATCCGCGTTCCCCCAAGCGTCGTCCACGGCCCGGGGGCCGGCGTGTGCGCGCGGCTGCGCCGATCGATCGTGACGGCGTCGAGGTTCCAGTCCACGCGGGCGTCCGCCGTCGAAATGCTCGGCGCATAGGAGGGCTCTCCGCTTTGCGGGACGGGCTCGGCGCCCCGGCCGAGCCGCTCGAAGGTTTCGACCAGAAGACCGGCCCCCGAATGCGAGAGGCGCTCGAGGAGTTCGCCCGCCGTTTCGCGCTCCCCCACTTTCTCGACGACGGAGCCGAAAACCGGCCCCGTGTCCAGGCCCGCTTCGAGTCTGAAGGTCGAGGCGCCGGTCGTTTCCTGGCCGGCTGCGATCGCGTACTGGACGGGCGCGGCGCCTCGCCACTGCGGAAGGAGCGAAAAATGCAGATTGATCCAGCCGAAGCGCGGAATCTCCAGAAGCGCAGGGGGAATGAGAAGGCCGTAGGCGACCACCGCCACCGCCTCGGGCGCGAGCTCCTCGATCGCGCGCCGGACGTCTTCGTCCTTTTTGAGGCTCGTCGGCGTGTAAACGGGGATTCCTCTGGCGTCTGCCTCCTCGTGCACGGCCGACCGGACGAGTTTGCGGCGTCGCCCAGCCGGGGCGGGGGCGCGAGTGAGGACGGCGAGGACGTCGTGTCCGGCGTCGAGGAGGCGTTGTAGCGACGGCACAGAGGCCTGCGGCGTTCCGGCGAAGAGAATTCTCACCCGTTCAGTGTAGGCGACGCGGAGGGCGACGGCTTCGACAACATGTCGCCGCGCCCGCTCGCGACGGAGCAGCACGCGGCCGTATCGGCGCTGGAGAAGGCATCCGCGCGATGCGAGGCGCCCTCCGCGTTCGCGGTCTGCCCGCGAGGCGTGGACCATCAGACGTCTGGATCGACTTCCAGACGCAGGGACGGGCCGAGCTGCTTGGCCGTGTACTCGCGGTGTGCGGCCCTCGCGTGCGCGGCGAGGGAGGACCCCAAAGCGTGCGCGCATCGGACGTAAACGGTGACCTCGCCCGTTCTTGCGACGGTCCTGCGTCCGGCGCCGCCTGGCCCGGTTTCGCTCAGCGCGGCAGGGCTCAGCGCGCTTTCGCTCTGCGCGGCGGAGTTCCGCCTTGCGTCGTTTCGCGGCCTGGCAGACGGAACGGGGCCCAAGAGCTCGTATCCAGAAGCCAAACGAACGATGCCGCCGGCCAGCAGCGGATCGCGCGAGTGCGCGTCCGAGGCGGCGTCGGCGTGGCGTTCGGCAGTTTTCGCCTCCGAAGCCTCCGCCGCGAAAAGCGACGAACGCAGGACTCCCAGGTAGGTGCGCACCGACCTGGATTCCCCCGTAACAGCGAGCCAGAAGGCCGAGGGCGGAAGCTTGAGCTCTCGCCTCTGCGCGTACAGGCCTGCAGCGAAATCGGGCTGCCCCCACGTATTGAGCATCCTGAGGAAAACGGGGTCGATTCCTCCGGCGAACATCACGTGTCCGCCTTCGCGCGCCGGGCGAACGCGCGCAACGATGCGGCACGCTCTGCGGACGAACTCGATTTCCGAGCCCGGCCCGTCTCCCCTGAGAAACCGGGAATCGAGGACGAGGGCCGCCCGGTACCCGCCCTGCGCCGCAGGCTCGGATCCGGGCGTGGCGACGACGATTCGGGGCTTGCCGGAGACCGAATCGACGATGCCTTCGCTGGCCTGCGAACCGGACATGACGATTCCCGTTCCGGGAAAGGCCTTGCCTATTTCTTCGGCGGTGCGGTGAGAGCCGAGGCGGACCGCGCGAATGTGGCCTCCCCCGCATTCGGGGCAGCGCCACCGGGCGGCTGGCAGTCCGCATCTGCGGCAGCGCGGCCCCGGCTCGCCGAAGTCAAGGCCGAGGCTTCCGCCGCACGTTTCGCACCGCGCGATTTCCCTGCAGGAGGCGCACGCCGTCAGCGGAATGTATCCGGCTCTGGGGACGACGACGAGAACCGGCCCCTCGTCAAGGCCGTGCCTGACGAGCGCGAAGGCCGACTCCGGCAGCCGCGACCATGAAGCGCCGTCGCGCTCCCATTGCTCGGCCGCGCTCACTCGCGGAAGGCTTGCGCGCAGCGCGGTCGGCTCGCCGCGCACGAGGGCCGCCTCGCCCCGTTCGATCATCGCCTGGGCCGAAAGCGAAACGCACCCCGACAGGGAAAGGAAAGCCGCGCCTTCCCGGGCCGCGCGCATCGCGAGAGCCTCGCCTGCCCTCACGTAGGGGGCGTGCTGTTCGCGCAGGTTCGGGGAGGCGTCGTCAAGCACCGCGACCAGGCCCAAGTCGCCCACGGGCGCCCACACGGCCGAGCGGGTTCCCACGACGACGCGGTCGATTCCGGTGAGGATCCGAAGGAATGCGGCATACCGGCTCTCGTGCGGCTCGTCGGCGACGACGAGGGCGACGCTCTCGCCTGTGGCGGCGGCGACCCCCTCGGCGATGCGGGAGGCCTCGCGCCTCGTGGGGACAACGATGAGGCAGCCGCGCCCCGACGCGCGGGCGGCCGAGACGGCGTCGGCGAGCATGGCAACCGCATCGCTTCCGGGGAGCTCGCAGCACACGGCACTCGGACCTTGGCCCGCGGCGACGCGCCTGAGGAACGCCGGGCCGCCGAGGTAGGCGCGCCACGGGCTGCCGGCGGGGGCCTCGTAGGACTCGACGGCGAGCCGATCGGCCCGGATGTCGCCGCCGTGGGCGGCTATGTGGGCCTTTTCCGCGCGCGCGTGGCGTTCGGGGACCGCCAGGGACAGCAGGTCTGCCGCGGACCCCGCGCACCGGGCGGCCGCATCGACGCACAGTCCGTACACTTCGGGAGTGAGAACGGGGAGGGCGGAGACGACCCTGCGCAGCGGGCGCAGCCTCCCCGCGGCCTCCGAGGTCGAATCCCGGCCGACGATGAAGCCGCTCGCCCGATGCGCGCCGACGTCGACGACGACTCGCGCCCCGACGACCGCCGACGAGTCCATCGACGCGGGGACGAGGTAGTCGAAGACCTTGTCGAGATGCGGCTGGCGCAACAGCACGTGGACGTGTGCGACCGGGGACCGCACCTCGCCGACGACTTCCCGCTCGGCGCGCGCGACATCGAGCAGCCCAGCCTGCTTTTCGGCCGCGGGAAGCTCGCCCAGACCCGGAAGCGTCATGTCCATGCGTCCATTAAACCAAGAGCCTCCGACGCTTTTTGGGGGAGGCGAGCGGCGAGCTTCGAATGCGGGTCAAGCGGACGTCCATGCGGCGCCTGGATGCGCATGGCTTCGACGGCGGCCTGGCTGAGCGCACAAGTTCGCTCCGCTTCGGGGTCAGACGGCGCGCAGAAGCTCGTCGACGCGATCCGTGCGCTCCCAGGAGAAGCCCTCGCGCCCGAAATGCCCGTAGGCCGACGTCGCCGCATATATCGGGCGTTTGAGCTCGAGCTCCTCGATGATCGCCGCGGGCCGCAGGTCGAAGACCTTGGCCACCGCCGACTCGATCCGCTCCACCGGCGCCGTCTCCGTGCCGAAGGTGTCGACGCGCACGGAGACCGGACGGGCGCGGCCGATCGCGTAGGCGACCTGAAGCTCGCAGCGCTCCGCCAGCCCGGAGGCCACGACGTTCTTCGCCGCCCATCTCGCGGCGTAGGCGGCCGACCGATCGACCTTCGAGGGGTCCTTCCCCGAGAAGGCCCCTCCCCCGTGGCGGGCCATTCCGCCGTAGGTGTCGACGATGATCTTGCGGCCGGTCAGCCCGGCGTCGCCCATCGGGCCGCCGACGACGAACTTGCCGGACGGGTTGACGAACAGGCGAAGATCGGAGACGTCCAGATCGAGGCCCTGAGTCTGGAGCACATGGTCGAGGACGTGCTCCTTCATGGCCTCGTGCAGCCAAGGCCGTTCGACGCCCTCGTCGTGTTGCGTTGAAATGACAACCGCCTCGAGGCTGACCGGCCGCAGGCCTTCGTAGCCGATCGTCGCCTGGGTCTTGCCGTCCGGGCGCAGGCCGGGCACGATTCCTTCCTTGCGGACCTTCGCCAGGCGCTCGGCCAGGCGGTGGGCGAAGGCGATGGGAGCGGGCATGAGCTCGCTCGTCTCGTTGCTGGCATACCCGAACATGAGCCCCTGGTCTCCGGCGCCCTGGCGGTCGAAGGCGTCGTCGGAGCGCATCCCCTCCCGGATTTCCAAGGACGTTGTGACGCCCTCGGAAATGTCGGCGGACTGCTGGCCGATCGAAAGCGTCACGCCGCACGAGGCGCCGTCGAAGCCGATGTCAGACGACGTGTAGCCGATGTCGCGGATCGTCTGCCTGACCAGGCGCGGGATCTCGACGTAGGAGGAGGTGGTCACCTCGCCGGCGACGTGTATGAGGCCGGTGGTCGCCATCGTTTCGATCGCCACGCGGGAAGAGGGGTCCTGCTCGAGCATTGCGTCGAGGATGGCGTCCGATATTCGATCGCAAACCTTGTCCGGGTGCCCCTCGGTGACGGATTCGGATGTGAATTGTTGACGATGCATTTTTCTCCTTAGGATCGCAGCCGCACGACGGCGTCGACGATGACGCGCGCGAGCTCTTCTTTGTTTCCTTCAGCCTTTGCGACGACGTCGCCTTTCGAGTCGAGCACGAGGATCCGGGAATCGACGTCGCCGAAGCCGACGCGCTCCCCCACGCCGTTGACGACGGTCAGATCGGCGCCCTTTCTCAACGCCTTCTCGCGTCCGTAGTCCTCGACTGAGCCGTGCTCGTCGCCGGTTTCGGCGGCGAATCCGACGATCGTCTGGCCCGGTCTGCGCGCGGCCGCCAGGCCGGCGAGGACGTCCGGGTTCTCGACGAGTTCGATCGGGAGGAAAGGCTCCCCCGTCTTCTTCTGTTTTGTGGGGCTGACCTTCGCGGGGCGAAAATCGGCCACGGCCGCGGCCATGACGAGCACGTCGGCTTCGAGTGCGGCGGCCTCCATGGCGTCGCGCAGCTCGAGGGCGCTCGGGGCGTGGCGGATATCCGCGTCGCCCGCCTCGTGGAGGACGTCGGATGCGACGTTGGACTCGACGAGAATCGCCTTCGCGCCGCGTTCGGCTGCGATCCGCGTGATCGCGGTTCCGAAACGCCCGGTGGAGCGGTTGCCGAGGTAGCGGACCGGATCGATGGGCTCGCGCGTGCCGCCCGCGCTCACGGCGAAGGTCAGGCCCAGCAGATCGCGCGGCCCGCCCGATTCGCGCATGGCCGAAAGCACGGCGGCGACGACGTCGCCCGGCTCGCTCAGGCGCCCGACGCCCGAATCCGCGCCCGTCAGGCGCCCGGAGGCCGGGCCGATGAAGCGCACGCCGCGCTCGCGCAAAACGGCGACGTTTTCCTGCGTGGCGGGGTTGAGCCACATCTCTGTGTGCATCGCCGGTGCGACGAAGACCGGGCACGTCGCGGCCAGCACGGCGTTCGTCAGCATGTTGTCGGCGATTCCCGCGCGAATTTTCGCGAGAGTGTTGGCCGTGGCCGGAACGACCACGATCGCATCGGCCTCCCGTGCCAGCCTCACGTGGGCGACGTCGTCCGCGTCCTCGCAGACGTCGGAGTAGACCCTGCGCCCGGACAGCGCCTCCCACGTGACGGCGCCGACAAGGCCGAGGGCGGCGCGGGTGGCGACGACGGTGACGCGATGCCCCGCCTCCTTGAACAGACGAACGACGGCGCACGCTTTGTACGCCGCAATGCCGCCGGAGACGCCGACGACGATAGAAAGAGGGCCTTCCTTTCGGAAGGCCCCTCGAGCGGTCAGTCTTTTTCCGTCGTCCACTCGACCTTGTCCTCCCGGATTTCCTCCAGGGCTATGGACAGGGGCTTGTCCTCCGGACTCGCCTCGACCAGAGGGCCGAAGGTGGAGATGTTGCCGTCGCCCCGCGTCATCTCCTGACGGTAGGAGTTGATCTGGCGGGCGCGCTGGGCGGCGTAAACCGACAGGGCGTACTTCGAGTCCACCTTCTCGAGCAGTTCGTCGATCGGCGGATTGGTGATGCCCTCGGGCTCAGGAACTGTTCCGAACATTTTTCCCTCTTAACTAGACGTCCAGAGGCTTATTTTAGCGTGTGACTCCGAAAATGCGGAGTAGCTCTTCCGTGGCACGCGACACGGAATCGTTGACGACGACGACGTCGAATTCTTCCGCGGCCGCCATTTCTTCGCGGGCCGTCTCCAGGCGACGGGCGATTTCCTCGGGGCCTTCGGTTCCCCTGCCCCGCAGCCGGCGCTCAAGCTCTTCCCATGCGGGCGGGGCGATGAATATCTGCGCGGCCTCGGGCATCGACCGCCGCACTTGGCGCGCGCCGGCGAGGTCGAGTTCGAGCACGGGGATGCGGCCGCGGGCTGCGGCCTCGTCCACGGGCCCGCGCGGGGTGCCGTACCGGTTGACTCCGTGGACCAGGGCCCATTCGAGCATCTGCCCGGTTTCCACGAGCTCGTCGAATCGTTCGTCGCTGACGAAGAAATAGTCGACGCCTTCCCGCTCGCCCGGCCTGGGGTCCCTCGTGGTGGCCGAAACGGACAGCCAGCATTCGGGCGCCCGCGCCAGAGCCTCTTTGAGCAGCGTCCCCTTGCCCACGCCCGAAGGCCCGACGACGACGAAAGCGCGGTTGTCCATGCGCTCCATGCTACCTGGATTCTGGCTGTCCAAGGGCGGATTCGACCGCGGCGAGAGTGCGGGCGAAGCCTTCGCGCAGCCCTGCCGCTGTGGGGCCGCCGGCCAGGATCGATCGGGAGGCCGAAGCCAAGACCCGCGCGATTCCCGAGCCGAAAACCTGCCGGAGCTCGTCGGCGCCCGCGCCTTGCGCCCCTATTCCGGGGGCGAGGAAAACGCCTGGGAACGACGGAAGGTCGATGCCGAGCCGGCGGGCGCCGTCCCCGATGGTCGCGCCGACGACGAGGCCGAAGGACCCCGGGGCGATGTCCTCGTTCCACGCGGCGACCGCCTCGACCACCCTGCCCGCGACGGAGGGCGAGCCCGCGTGTTGGATCTGGGCGCCCTCGGGGTTGGATGTGAGGGCGAGGACGAACAGGCCGCCGCCCAGCTCGGCCGCGCGGCGCGCCGTGGCCTCGAGAGATCCGGGGCCGAGATACGGGGAGACGGTGAATGCGTCGGCCTTGAGCGGGCCGCTGAGGTAGGCGTCGGCGTATCCGTCCATCGTCGAGCCGATGTCTCCGCGCTTGACGTCGGCGATGACGGGAACCTCGGCGTCGCGGCAGGCGCGCAGCGTCTCTTCCAGCGCGGCGACCCCCGCCGCGCCGTGCCGCTCGTAAAAGGCCGACTGCGGCTTGAATGCCGCGGCGCAGTCGTGCAGCGCGTCGATGGTGCGCAGTGAGAACTCGCGCACGCCGGCCGGGCTGTCCTCGAGCCCCCACTGCCGCAGCAGGCCCGCGTGCGGATCGATCCCCGCGCACACCGGCCCTCGGGCCGCCATGGATTGGCGCAGGCGCTGACCGAACGTCGTCATTTTTCCTCCACGGGACGTAACTTTGTGAGACGCATCTCCATGATGCGTGCGGATGCGATCGGGCGACCGCATCCGCACGTTGAGAGTCTCAGACTTGCAGCGTTTTCAGACCGTCAGCGGCCGACGCGATCGAGCTTCGCACGATCGGCCATGACGTCCTCGTGGGAGCGGAGCCCGCCCTCCCACACGGTCGGCACGCCCCGGTGGACGGTGTACATCACCCGTCCCGGAAGGGTGCGGCCCTCCCACGGGGTGTTGTGCGACTTCGAGCGGCCGGCGCGCCCGGAAATCTCCCGTCTCGCATCGGGATCGACGAAGCAGAGGTTCGCCGGCTCCCCGGCGGCCACCGGGCGGCCTTGATCCGGGCTGGCGCATATGCGCGCGGGCTCGTAGCTCATGAGCCTGGCCACGTCCTCCCAGTCGATAAGCCCGGCGTCCACAAGCGACTCCTGGACAACCGAAAGCGCCGTCTCCAGGCCGATCATTCCGTTGGCCGCGACCGCCCACTCGCAGTCTTTCTCCTCGATGGGATGCGGCGCGTGGTCGGTTCCGATCACGTCGATCGTCCCATCGACGACGCCGCGGCGCAGGGCCTCAACGTCCTCGCGTGGGCGAAGCGGTGGATTGACCTTGAACATCGGATCGTAGGAGCGGACTTCCGTATGGTCGAGGCTCAGGTGATGAGGCGTGGCCTCGGCCGTCACCGCGATTCCCTGGGCCTTTGCCCAGCGGACGAGATCGACCGATCCGGCCGTGGAAACGTGGAGAATGTGGACCTTTGAGCCGACATGCTTGGCCAGAAGCACGTCGCGGGCGATGATCGACTCCTCGGCGACCGCCGGCCAGCCGGCCAGCCCGAGCTCGGCCGAGACGTCGCCCTCGTGCATCTGCGCCCTTTCCGTCAACCGCGGATCCTGGGCGTGCTGGGCGACGACTCCGTCGAAGGCCTTCGCGTATTCGAGCGCCCTGCGCATGAGCACGGGGTCGGAAACGCATTTTCCGTCGTCGGAGAAGTAGCGGACCTGGGCGTCCGAGGCGGCCATGGCCCCGAGCTCGGCCAGGTGCTTGCCCTCCAGCCCGGAGGAAACGGCGCCCACGGGGCGCACGTCCACGTACCCGGCGATCTCTCCAAGGCGCATGACCTGTTCGACGACGCCGGCCGAATCCTGGACGGGCGTCGTGTTGGCCATGGCGTTGACGCAGGTGTAGCCGCCCGCGGCCGCGGCCTGCGAACCGGTCAGGACGGTCTCGGAGTCCTCCAGGCCGGGTTCGCGCAGATGCGTGTGCGAATCCACGAGCCCGGGCAAAACGACGAGGCCGGAGGCGTCCACGACCGTCGCGTTCGCCGAGGAAATCTCGTCGCCCGACACCGCGGCGATCATGCCGTCGAGCACGTGGACGTCCACGACGTCTTTGCCCAACAGCCTCGCGCGCTTGAAAATGTACTCGCTCATGCCGAAATCTCCTCGCCGTGCGCCAGAAGAAGGTAGAGGGCGGCCATGCGCACGGACACTCCGTTGGCCACCTGTTCGAGAACCACCGAGTGGGCGGAGTCCGCCGCGTCGGCCGAAATCTCCAGGCCGCGGTTCATCGGGCCCGGATGCATGAGCACGGCGTCTTCGCCGAGCACCGAGAGGCGCTCCGCGTTCAGGCCGTACTGGCGCGAGTATTCCTCAGGCGAGGGAAAGAAGCCGCCGCCGGCGCCGCTCATGCGCTCGCGCTGGACCCGCAGCATCATGACGGCCTCGGGCTTGGAGGCGAGGACGTCGTCGAGCGTGTAGGACACCTCGCACGGCCAATCCTCCATGCCGACGGGCAGCAGGGTGGGCGGGGCGACCAGAGTCACCTTCGCCCCGAGAAGCGAAAGGAGATCGACGTTCGAGCGGGCGACGCGCGAGTGGAGGATGTCTCCGACGACCACGACGTGCGCGCCGGCCAGGTCGGAGCCTTCCGGAGCCGCCTTGTCCTGCCCGGTGTGCAGGTGGCGGCGCAGCGTGAAGGAATCGAGCAGGGCCTGGGTCGGATGCTGATGGGTGCCGTCGCCGCCGTTGAGGATCGGAACGTCGATCCACCCGCAGTGGGCCAGCCTGTGCGGGGCGCCCGAGGCGCTGTGTCGCACGATGAGGGCCTCGGCCCCCATTGCGACGATCGTTTGGGCGGTGTCTTTGAGAGATTCGCCCTTCGACAGCGAGGACCCCTTCGCTGAGAAGGAGATGACGTCGGCCGACAGCCGCTTGGCGGCGGCCTCGAAGGACAGGCGGGTGCGGGTCGAGTCCTCGAAGAACGTCGTCGCGACGGTGCGCCCGCGCAGAACCGGGAGCTTTTTGATCGTGCGCGACTGGGTCGCGGCCATCGTCTCAGCCGTGTCCAGAATCTGGATGGCCTCGGCGTGGGTCATGTCGTCTGTTCCCAAAAGATGGCGCATGTCAGGCCTCCTCAATCGCTACGAAATCGGCTTCATCGACAGGGGCGAGGTTCACCCGCACCTTTTCGGTGCGCGACGTCGGCAGGTTCTTTCCGACGTAGTCCGCGCGAATCGGCAGCTCGCGATGCCCGCGGTCCACCAGGACCGCCAGCTGAACCGCGGCGGGCCGCCCGATGTCGGCGATGGCCTCCAAAGCGGAGCGAATCGTCCGGCCTGAGTAAAAAACGTCATCGACCAGCACAACCGTTGCGGCGTCGATTCCGCCGTCGGGAATGCTGGTCGGATGGGGAACGCGAATGGGATTGCTTCGAAGGTCATCGCGATACATCGTGATGTCGAGCGAGCCGGCGGGGACCTCCACGCCTCCCGCTTCGCGAAGAGCGTCGCGAAGCCGCCGCGCCAGCGGGACCCCGCGAGTCGGAATTCCGAGAAGGATGAGGTTCTCGGCTCCTTTGTTGCGCTCTAGAATTTCGTGAGCGATGCGCTTGAGCGACCGCTCGATGTCATCGGCGTCAAGCACCACGCGGGCGCGCGCCTTGTCTGCCATAAAGGCCTCCTTCCCCGCCTCGCAGGACGGGCTTAAAGAATCGGAACCAAGGCGGGTTCCATCGATTACGGTAGCCCTCGGCGGCTCGGAGCGCAACAAGGCTCGCGCGTCTGCGGGTCAGATCGATTCTCGGCCGCCCGCCTCCTCGCTTTCGGAAAGCCCGTGGCCGCCGGAAAGTTCGCGCGCGCGAATGTCCGCAACGCGGTTGAGGACTCCCATGACGAAGCCCACCGAGCGCTCCGTCGAATATTCTCGGGCCAAGCCCGCCCATTCGGGGATGACGTGGAAGCGATCGGTGCCCACGTACACGAGCTCTGCCGCTGCCGCGCGAAGAATGGAGCGATCGACGGCGTTCATGCGGCTCATCGCCCAGTCTTCGCTCGCCGCTTCGACGATTGTGTCGATGTCGTCGGCGTTCTCAGCGTACGCTTCGACGATGCTCGCTCCGAAGTCGCCGATGGGCGACTGCGAAGTGGACACAACCTTGCGCTCGTCAAGCAGGGCGAGCAGGTCACCCTGGCCGAGCAGACCGCGCTCGTCGGCCTCGAAAACGACGTCGAGAGCGCGGTTGCGCTGCTTGGTCCGCGCGGTGAAGCCGTCTTTGCGCCGTCGGCGCTTGGATTGTTCGTCCATCAGTCCGTCACTCGGCCGAGGTATTCGCCCGTGCGAGTGTCGATCTTGACTTTGTCGCCCTGGTTGAGGAAAAGGGGCACTTGGACTTCGTAGCCGGTTTGAACCGTGGCCGGCTTGGTTCCGGCGTTGGACCGGTCGCCCTGAAGGCCGGGCTCGGTGTAGGTCACTTCGAGGACCACCGACGCCGGAAGCTCGACGAAAAGGACCTGCCCCTCGTGCGAGGCGACGATGGCCTGCTGCTCCTCGAGGAGGAAATTGGCGGCGTCCCCGACGATCTCCGGCGAGACCGGAATCTGCTCGTAGGTTTCCAGGTCCATGAATACAAAATCCGTGCCGTCGTTGTACAGGTACTGCATGTCCCTGCGGTCGACGGTGGCCGTCTCGACCTTGACTCCGGCGTTGAACGTCTTGTCAACCGTCTTGCCGGACAGGACGTTCTTGATCTTGGTGCGCACGAAAGCAGGGCCTTTGCCCGGCTTGACGTGCTGGAACTCGACGACGCTCCACAGCTGGCCGTCGATGTTCAGAACCATTCCGTTCTTCAGGTCGTTGGTGCTTGCCACAAGGGCTCCTTGTCTGTTGTCTTTCGCGCCTTTTTGCGCGCCGTCCCTAGAATACAGGTTCGCTCGCGTCGGCGAGCAAACGGTCCGTATGATACCGGGCACCCCTTCATGAAGTGAAGCGGAGTGCGATGCCGGGCACCCCCTCACGACGTGAAGCGGAGTGCGATGCCGGGCGCCCCCTCACGACGTGGAACAGAGGAGGCGGGCAACCCGCTCGGCCGCCTCTGCAACGTCCATTCCCGAGGTGTCGAGCGTCGCCTCGGCGGCCGCCGCATAAAGCGGCTCCCGGCGCGAAAGGTGCCGGTAGAAGATTTTTCGGGGGGATTCGACGGCGGCCAGGCGCGGTCCGCCGATGCCCGTTCGCTTTACGAGGGTCGCAAGGTTTCCCGTCAGATGGACGACGACGGCGCCCTCCCCGGCCAACTCTGCGATTCGCCGCCTGACGGGGGCAAAATCCTCGTCGTCCTCGCCGTCTCCAAGCGATCCCGAGCTCAGCGCGAGGATCCTGTCGTCCGCGGCGTCGATCGAATCGAGGATCGCGCCCACCACTTCTCGCTCGACGGCTCTGAGGGCCCGCACGCCCTTTGTCGTGACAATCCGCTCGGGGCTCTCCCCAGCCACTGCTTCCACGGCGTCGTCCACAATGAGGCAACTGCGGCCGCTCGCGGCAGAGATCCGCTCCGCGCACTCGGCCACGAGCGCGCCCGGAGGCCCGAGGAGGATCGCGAGGCTCACGGACGCGGCTCCGAGTCCGCGCTCAGAAGGCGAAGCACCTCGGCCACGACCCGTTGGACGGGGCCGTCGTCCGACGTCACGGTGTGGCGGGCGGCTTCCCTGTACCATGCGTCGCGCTCCGAGCGCAGCGCCGCCATTCTTGCGGCGGGGTCGCCGGCCAGCAGGGGACGGACCACGGAGGACTGCTTTGCGCGCCTGACGAGTTCGGCGTCGTCGACGTCGATGAGGACGACGGGGTGGCCTCTGAGCGCCTTCCGCGTCGATTCGGCGAGAATCGCACCTCCGCCGAGGGAGAGGACCCCGTCGAAGTCGAGAAGGGCGCGGGCGACGACCTCGGCTTCGATCTCCCGAAACCGCGTTTCGCCGTCGTCGGAGAAAATACTGGCGATGCTGCGCCCCTCGGCCTGGACAATGAGATCGTCGGAGTCTCGGAAGTCGCAGCCGAGCGCCTCGGCGACGAGCCTGCCGACCTTGGATTTGCCCGCTCCGGGCATGCCGACGAACACAGCTTTCGCGCTCATGCGCGGGCCTCCGGTATGGAGGCGAGGTAGGCGGCGAGGGACTCGCGCATCTGGTCCGCGGAGTCGCCTCCCGTCTTCTCAATCAGGGCTTCCGCGACGACGAGCGAGGCCATGGCCTCGGCGACGACGGCTCCCGGAACGACCGCCGTGACGTCGGAGCGCTGATGGAGCGCGGTCGCGGGCTCTCCCGTGGCCGTGTCGATCGTGCGAAGCGCCCTTGGAACGGTCGAAATGGGCTTGAAAGCCAGACGGATGCGGATGGCCTCGCCGTTGGACATTCCCCCTTCGATTCCTCCCGCCCGATTGGTCAGCCGCCTGAGGGCGCCCTCGCGGACGATCTCGTCGTGGGCGACGCTCCCTCGGCGTCCGGCGCCGGTGAAGCCGTCGCCGATCTCCACGCCTTTGACCGACTGGATCGACATCGCCGCGGCGGCGAGCCTGGCGTCGAGCCTGCCCATGGGCGTCGCGTACGTGCCGAGCCCCTGGGGAACTCCGTAGACGAGCACTTCGACGACGCCGCCGAGGGTGTCGCCGTCTTTTTTCGCCTCGTCGATCTCCGCGACCATGGCGGCCTCCACGGCTGAATCGAGGCATCTGACGGGGCTCGCGTCGAGGGCTTCGGCGGCGTCGGGGCCCGGAGGGGCGCCCTCGTCCGCGACCTTTCCGATCCTCACGACTCTGGAGAGGACGGACACTCCCGCGACCTGGCTGTTGACGGCCGCGGCGATCGCGCCGAGGGCGACGCGTGCGGCCGTCTCGCGGGCCGAAGCGCGTTCGAGAACGGGCCTGGCGTCGTCGAAGCCGTACTTGTTCATTCCCACGAGGTCCGCGTGCCCGGGCCTCGGCTTCGTCAAGGGTTTGTTTCTCGCGATTTCGCGGGGGTCTCCCGTACCCGCGTCCCTGGTCAGCTCGGAAGGGTCGACGGAGTCGGCGGACATCACCGCGCGCCACTTCGGCCATTCGGAGTTGCCTATCTGGAGGGCTATGGGAGAGCCGATCGTCCTGCCGTGGCGGATCCCCGAGAGGACGGTCAGTTCGTCGCGCTCGAACTTCTGCCTGGCGCCGCGCCCGTGCCCCTGCCGCCGCCGGGCGAGCGCGCGCGAAATGTCCGCGGAGGAAATGCGCACCCCCGCCGGAGCGCCTTCCATGAGTGCGATGAGGGCCGGTCCGTGGGACTCCCCCGCCGTTGACCAAGAGAACATGCCCATCATTGTCCCACGGTTCGGATCGCAATCAAGCTTCTCGTTTGATTCTCCTTTAGCCGCTCCCCGCCCACACAGCCGAGGCGCCCGCCACCAGCCACGGCCCCAAGGCCATAGTAGTTCGGCGGTCTATTTTCCCGACGACGAGCAGCGCGCACGCGACGATTCCGGCGCAGACGACGCCGACGGCCAAGCCGAGGAGCATAGGCTGAAGCTGACCGGTCCACAGGCCGAGTGCGCCGGTCAGTTTGGCGTCGCCGCGGCCGAGGCTCGTTGCGGACGTGAGGGCGAAGGCTGTGAGAAAGAAGAGGGCGCCGACGGCGGCCGCGGCAAGAAGATCGTCGATTCCCCGCGACGCCGCCGAAAGGGCCGCTGCCGCGGCGGCCGAGGCGACGAGCGGGTCCGGCAGAATCTGGAGCGCGGCATCGACGTAGGCGGCCACCGCAAGAAATCCTGCGGCGGCGGCTCCCCAGGCCAGTTCGGCGGCGAAGCCCGGGCGAAGCGAGACGCTCGTGCGTGACAAAGCCGCAAACGAACGCGCCGAGCCAAGGAGGACTGCCGCGGCGGCCCACAGGGCCCCCGCGCGCAGGGGCGAAAGGACGCCGCGAAGGATGCGCTCACGAGACCAAAATTCCATGCTGCAACGTTAGGGCGAATCGGCCGCCGGCCCACTGAGTTGTCCACAGCGGCGGAGGGTTCGAAGCGCCCGGCTCAAAGCGCCGGAGTCGCCGAGCGCATGGCGTCTCGCATCGCCTCCAGATCCGGTTCTTTCGACGTGAGGAGGCGAATCTGGGCCGCTGCCGTGTGCAAGGCGACGGTCTCGTTGACGATGAGGCCTCTCTCCTCGTCATTGACAATCGCGGCGAGCTCGCGGGCCGAATAGACGACGGGGGCGCCGGCGAACGCTGCGGCGTCGGCGGTCGCCAACTCGATTCCGAGCCTGTGGGCCACTGCTGGCGTGGCGGCGTCGAACGGTTCGGTGTGGGCGACGAGGCGGCGGACTCGCAGCTGCGTCAAAGCGGCGAGCCCCGCCCATGCCTCCGGTCCCGAGCCGACTACTGCGCCGTCGGCCGAAATGCGAGGCTTGCCGGCGGCCTCGCGGAAGGCCGCGACGACTCCCCCGACTCGCGCGCAGAAAGCATAGGCCCCGGGCAGGGGGCCGGCGAAGGCCAAGGTGTCGGCAAATCCGACGGCCGAGGCGAGCCCGTCGCGAAGCTCCGCGGCCTGCATCGCAGCGGCGTAGTGCGCGGCGTCGACGGCGACGCCGGCCCATGCGCGCTCTGTCTCCCCGCCGGCCAGTGCGTCGGCTCGGCGGGCGCACGCATCCTCGACGCTGGCTGCCCGCTCGACCCGGGCGGCTCCGGACGCCTCGAGAAGACGCAAATGGACCGAGTCCTGCCCGACCCACAGAATGCCGGTCATTTGCCGGTCGAACCGCCGGTTTGCTTGTCAGATTCCTTGTCAGACTTCTGGCCGCCGGTCGTGTCTTTCTGTCCGCCTGCCGCGTCGCCGCTCGTGGAGCTCGGGCGAGGATGGGCCTTGTTCCACTTCTTGAGCTCGTCGACGTTCTTGCGGTGCTCGTCCCAGTCCGCCGTGAACTTCGTTTCGCCGGTTTCCAAGTTGACCGTCACGAAGTAAAGCCAGTTTCCGTCGGCGGGGTGGAGCACTCCGTCGATCGCCGCGTCGCCGGCAGCTGAAATCGGCGTGGGCGGCAGGCCCGGGTGTTGATAGGTGTTGTACTTGTTGCTCGCGTCACGCGTTTGGGCGGCGGTGGGAGAGCCGCCGCGATGCCCGAGGCCGTAGAGGACGGTCGAGTCCATCTGGAGCAGGCCGTTGACCTGGTCTTTGTTGGCGAGCCTGTTCTCAATCACCCGGGCGACCTTCGAATAGTACTCGCCTTTGTTGACCTCGCGTTCCACGATCGACGCTTTGATGAGCACGGTCTGCCACTGCCCGGAGGGGACCTTGAGCCTTTTGAGCTGCGCCATCCGCGACTCGACCATTTTTTTGAGCGCGTCTTCAGGCTTTGTGTTTTTGGGGAACGAGTACGTCAGCGGGGCGAACCACCCTTCCGGGTTCCCGTCGGCCTCGTCGGGAAGGCCGATCGCCGCCGTGTTCTCGGCCGCTTTCTGAACGTCGGCAACGGGCACGTTGAGATTGTCCGCCAATCGCTCATAGATCTGCTGTTTCGTCCAGCCTTCGGGGATGGTGACCCTTATTTCCGTGGACTGGCGACCGAGCAGGGACGCCAGAGCGCCCGCAGACGACATTCGCTTCTTCAACTGGTACACGCCGGGCTTGATCTGGCTTTGCGCCCTCTTGTCGTTGTTGTAGGCGTCGATGAAGGGCTGCGCGTTGGCGATGACACCCTTTTCCTTTAGAATCGCGGCGATTTCTCGGCCCGTCGCGGATTCCGGGATCACGATCGAGACACTTCCCGATCCCGGCCCGGGATAGTCCTCGACGACTTTGGACTCTTTGAAAAACTCGGGGATGAAGATCACCGAGACGGCGGAGAGGAAGGCCATGGCCATCACCAAAATGACGAACGACCGCCTTCGCTGCTTTCTGCGGCGCTTGCGCGACGCCGTTCGCTGGTCCACAAACGGGCCTTTTTGCGAGCGCCTCTGATTTGCCGAGCGATCGAAGAAATCGGTCATTGTTGTGCCTCCTGCGCGATGGAGACGCACTCGCCGGGTGCGTTGCCTGTGCGCTGTTCCATCTCAAGTGCTGTATTGAGGATAACCACAGCAGCGGCCTGATCCACAATCGAGCGGCGCTTGCGTGAGTCGCGTCCGGCCGCTATGAGCTGCCCGTGGGCAGTCACGGTGGAGAGCCTCTCGTCGACGAGCCTGACGGGCGCCGGCGCCACGGATTCGGCCAACTCAGCGGCCCAGGCGCGAGCGTCGCGCGCGGACGCGCCCTCCGTGCCGTCCATGTTGAGCGGAAGGCCGACGATCACTTCCATCGCCTTGCACTCCCGCACGATCTGCGCGGCGTCGTCAATGTCCGATTTCCCGCGCCACAGCGTCTCAACGGGGGTTGCCAAGATGCCGTCGGGGTCGCATTGGGCGACCCCGATTCGAACCTGCCCCACGTCGAATCCCACGCGTCTGCCTCTGCGCATCAGCTCAGCTGCGCCTTTAGCCCCTCGAGGGCCTCCAGAAGCTTGGACGGGTCTTGGCCTCCGCCCTGGGCGACGTCGTCGCGGCCGCCGCCGCCTCCGCCAAGGACCTTCGAGAACGAGGAGACGAGCTTTCCGGCCCTGGCGCCGGCCTGCCTCGCCGCGTCCGTCGTCGCCACGACGACGGACGGGCGGCCGTTGACGACGCCTCCGACGACGACGACGGCAGCCTCAGAATCGTCGATTCTGCCGCGGACGTCCGTTGCGACGGCGCGGACGTCGTCGCCGCTCGCGACCTCGCCCAAACCGGCCCAATAAAGGTTGAACTTCCCGATGCGACGGCGCCCGCCTAGGATGTCCCCGATTCCTGCCGACAGCTTCTCGCGCCTGAGGGCGGCGATTTCTTTCTCGGCAGACTTTAGGCGGGAAAGGACGGCGTCGACGCGTTCGGGCAGCTCCTCGGGCCGCGCGCCGACGATGCCGGCCAGCTGGGAGACGAGGGCGTGCTCTTTCGCGCCGTGCGCGTACGCCCCTTCGCCGACGAGGGCGTCGATGCGCCGCACTCCCGACCCGATCGAGGACTCTCCGAGGATGGAGACCAATCCGATCTTTCCGGTCGAGGCGACGTGCGTGCCCGCGCACAGCTCTTTCGACCACGAATCGTCGATCGAGACGACCCGGACTTCTTTTCCGTACTTTTCGCCGAAAAGGGCCATGGCTCCGGCGGCCCGCGCCTTGTCGAGGTCCATGGTTTCGTCTGTGACTTCGAGGTTTTCGCGGAGCCTGTCGTTGACGCGTCCCTCGATCCCCATGACGACGTCCGCGGGAATCTGCTCCCCGTGTCGGAAGTCAAAACGCAGCCGAGAGGGAGAATTCTCCGACCCCGCCTGGGTCGCCTGCTCCCCGAGGAATTCGTGGAGCGCCTTGTGGATCATGTGCGTCGAGGTGTGCGACCTGGCGATCTGGCCGCGCCTGTCGACGTCGATCTGCGCAAAGACTTTCTCGCCGACGGCGACCGTGCCCTCGCTGACGGTTCCGCGGTGGACGTTGAGGCCCTTGACCGGCGATTGGACGTCATCGACCTGAACGAGGCCGCCGCCTTCGACGCTTATCGTTCCGCGATCGGCCAGCTGGCCGCCCATTTCTGCGTAGAAGGGCGTCTGGTCCAAGACGACGTCGACGTCCGCGGGGGCAGTGGCCGCGGGAACTGAAACGCCGTCGACGAGCAGCGCCACGATCTTGCCTTCCGCCCCGGTCTCCGTGTATCCGAGGAACCGAGTGGAGCCGCCGCTTTCGTCGAGGATCTCGTTGTACACGGCCGAGTCGACGTGGCCGGTCTTCTTCGCACGGGCGTCGGCGCGGGCGCGGTCCTTCTGCTCTTGCATGAGCCGCCGGAACTCGCCTTCGTCGACCTTGAGCCCCTGCTCGGAGGCCATTTCGAGGGTGAGGTCGATCGGGAAGCCGTAGGTGTCGTGGAGGGCGAAGGCGTCCTTGCCGGAGAGGACCTTGTTTCCGCCGGAGGCTTTGGACGCCGCGAGGTCGAAGATCTGGGTTCCCGACGTCAGCGTCCTGCGGAAGGCGGCCTCCTCGGCCGAGGCCACATCGAGGATCCGCGCGAATTCTGCCTCCAGCTCGGGGTAGGAGTCCTTCATCGCATCCTTGGACGTGGCGATGAGGGAGGGAAGGACGACGTCGTCGACGCCGAGGAGGCGGATGGAGCGCACCGCGCGGCGGATGAGCCGCCGCAGAACATAGCCGCGGCCGTCGTTGCCGGGCCGCACGCCGTCGCCGATGAGCATGAGGGCGGAGCGGACGTGGTCGGCGACCACGCGCATGCGCACGTCGTCTTCGGCGTCGGCCCCGTACTTCTTTCCCGTGATCTCCTCGGTTTTGCCGATGACGGGATAGACCTCGTCAATCTCGTACATATTGGCTTTGCCCTGGAGGAGGTAGGCGATGCGCTCGAGGCCGGCGCCGGTGTCGATGGCGGTGCGTTCGAGTTTGCCGACGAGTTCGAAATCGTGGCCTTCGCCTTCGCCCCTGATGAATTCGTCGAAGACAAGGTTCCAGATTTCCAGGAAGCGGTCTCCTTGGGCGTCTGCGGCGGGGCCGCCGTCCGGGCCGTACTCGGGGCCGCGGTCGTAGTGGATCTCGCAGCAGGCGCCTGCGGGTCCGGGCTGGCCGGTGGACCACGAGATCTCCTTGAACGGGAGCTTTTGAATGCGGTCCGAGGGAAGGCCGATGACGCGAGTCCAATAGTCGTAGGAAACCGCGTCTTCTTCCCAGATCGTCATCCACAGGCGGTCGCCGTCGAGCCCGTAGCCTCCGTCGGCGGTCGAGGAGGTCAGCAGGCCCCACGCGAGGTCGATGGCGCCTTCTTTGAAGTAGTCGCCGAAGGAGAAGTTGCCGTTCATCTGGAAGAACGTGCCGTGGCGCGTGGTTCTGCCGACGTTGTCGATGTCGTTCGTTCGAATGCACTTTTGAACGGATGCGACCGTCGGCCACGGGGCGGGCTCGGTGTTCAGGATGTAGGGGATGAACGGCACCATTCCCGCGACGGTGAAAAGGATCGAGGGATCGGGCGAAACGAGGGACACCGAGGGCGCGATGTGGTGATCGTGCTTGGCGAAGTAATCGAGCCAGCGCTGACGGATTTCGGCGGTACGCATTTTTGACCTTTTCTAGGGCGGGCGCGACGCCCGCTTTTCATATACGCGGGCCGCAGCCCGTGTTTTTCACGCGCGCGGGCAGTACCTGCCTGCGCCCGCAGGATGCCAAGAACGCGCCCCGCGGGGCGCGTTCTTGGATTCGATTAACGCGAGTAGTGCTCAACGACCATCTGAACGTCGCAAATGACCGGAACTTCGGCGCGCTTGGGCCGCCTGGTCAGGGTGAAGCGGAGCTTCTCGAGATCGACGTCGAGGTATCCGGGAACTTGCGGGAGCACGTCCCGATGCGCGCCCTGGGCCGCCACGTGGAACTGCGGCGAGGTCTGCGACTTCGGCTTGACCTGAACGATCTGGCCGGGCTTGACCCGGAAAGAGGGGCGATCGACGATCTTCCCGTCGACGAGCAGGTGACGATGGACGACGACCTGGCGCGCCTGCGCGATCGTGCGGGCGAATCCGGCGCGCAGAACAAGCGCGTCGAGGCGCATTTCAAGCAGCTCGACGAGGTTTTCGCCCGACAGGCCCTCGGCGCGGCGAGCCTCCTCCCACACGCGGCGCATCTGCGCCTCGCGGATTCCGTACTGGGCGCGAAGGCGCTGCTTCTCCTTCAGACGGACCGAGTAGTCGGAGTCCTTGGTGCGGCCTCGGCCGTGCTCGCCGGGACGGTACGGGCGGCGCTGCATGTAGCGCTCGGCCTTCGGGGACAGTGCGATGCCCAGGGATCGGGACTGGCGCACAAGTTTACGAGAACGGTTTCCCGCCATTCAATTGCTCCTGTCGATGTTATATGCGCAGCCGCGTGCGGCTGCGGGGCCGACCCAAAGGCTGAGGCCCCAGGTTTGACGCTGCCCGGGTGGACAACCATGGAATTGTATCAGCTATCTTCCTCAAGCGCTTTCCGAATCCGCGCAAGCCGAGAGGTGATCTGCGACTCGTAGCCGCGATCGCTGGGGTTGTAATAGCGGACGCCTTCAAGCCCTTCCGGCATGAATTTCATGGGTGCGACGGCCCCGGGAAAGTCGTGGGCGTACTTGTATCCCTCGCCGTGTCCCAGATCCTTTGCGCTCGCGTAATGCGTGTCTCGCAGCGCCTCGGGAACGGGGCCCGCCTTTCCCGCGGCCACGTCGGACATCGCCGCGTTGACGGCCATATACGCCCGGTTCGATTTAGGCGCCGTGGCGAGGTGGACCACCGCTTCGGCCAGGATGATCCGCGCTTCGGGCATTCCGACGAGCGCGACCGACTGCGCCGCCGCCGTTGCCGTCTGCAGGGCGGAGGGATCGGCCATGCCGACGTCCTCGGCCGCGCTGATCATGAGCCTGCGCGCGATGAAACGAGGGTCCTCCCCCGCGCTGAGCATTCTGGCAAGGTAGTGCATCGCCGCATCGACGTCCGACCCCCTGATCGATTTGATGAAGGCGGAGACGACGTCGTAGTGCTGATCGCCCGCCCTGTCGTAGCGCACGGTCGCCCCGTCCGAGGCCTTTGCGACATCGGCCAGTTCAATCGTCGTTTCGCCGCGCGTTCGCGCCCCCTCGGCGGCAGCTTCCAAAAGCGTGAGAGACCGCCTTCCGTCGCGCCCGGCGATGCGGACGAGATTGTCGAGCGCGTCGGCCGCGATCGAAAGGCGTCCGGCGAAGCCGCGTTCGTCTTCGAGCGCGCGGGCGACGATCGTGCGAATGTCTTCCTCGGCAAGCCCTTTGAGCGTGACGAGCAGTGAGCGCGACAGAAGCGGAGAGACGACGGTGAACGAGGGATTTTCAGTGGTCGCGGCGACCAGCGTGACCCAGCCGTTTTCAACGGCGGGCAAAAGGGCGTCCTGCTGGGCGCGGTTGAATCGGTGGACCTCGTCGACGAACAGGACGGTTTCGCGGCCGCTCGTGGCCAGACGCTGGCGCGCCGCCGAGACGACGGCCCTCAGCTCCTTCACCCCGGCCGAAACCGCCGACACCTCTTCGAAATGCCTGTTTCCCGCACGCGCGATGAGATAGGCGAAGGTGGTCTTCCCCGTTCCGGGCGGCCCCCACAAGAACACCGACGACGGCGCTCCGCCGCTCGCCTCCGCCAGCCGACGCAGCGGCGACCCCTCGGCCAGCAGGTGGCCTTGCCCGACGACCTCGTCAAGAGTTCGCGGGCGCATTCTCGCGGCAAGAGGGCCGGTTGTTCCGTCCGGAATGCCGACGTCGTCCGCGCCCATCGCATCGAAAAGGTCCATGCCGTCAATGCTATCGGGCTCTTCCGACAGTTTTTCCAGACGCGAGTTTTCCCGATGCGAGCGCGGCCGACCGAGTTGGCAGTCGCCGGGCGCCTGCCCGACAACTCGAAGCCGCCGCGCGAGGCACTAAAGGCGCCGATGACTGGAAAATATTGCCAAAAGGACCGCGAAACGCATCGCGAGTTCGAAAAGTCCCTTTGGAATCCACATGACAAGAACCAAGGTTCAAGAAGCGCCGCCGAAAACGTACTCGCGCAGCCGCGCCGGAATCGAGGCGCGCTGCCATTCAAGTTCTGCGACGAGGGCGGCCCCGGACAGCGCCTTGCGCGTGTAGCGTTCGACATTGCGCGCATGCCCGCCCATATGGGCGACGGCGATCGCCTGCCCGCATGCCCGGGCAACGGCTTGAGCTGCAGCGTCTTCACACTCGCGAGCCGCAGCGTGGCATGACAACGCATGCGCCCGCATGGGGCCGACGGCCAGCCTTCCGTCGCGAAACTCGTCGACGGCGTCCAGCGCGCGGCGAAGCCGATCGTCCAAAGGGCGATGCTCGGCGAAGACGGGCATCAGGCGGCGGACGCAGCAAGCAGCCCAATCGATGAGCTCGCGCCGGTCGTCTTCGGACAGCGTGAGGTCGGCGGCGTCGGGCCTCGGCTGCAGATTCGTCACGTGGAAAAGGTATCAGACGCCTTAGCCGTGAGACGACGCCACAAAACGGGCTATAGCGGCGCGTTCGGCCGCTATTTGCTCACTGCGACGCCGCAGCCGATCCTCGAGCTCGGAAAGTTCGCGCCGAAGATTCGGGCACATCGTCACCGTCGCCTCGCCGCTTCCGGCGCGTACGCAATCGAGATAGCGCTTGGCCGCCGCCGCACTCAGTCCGGTGCTGAGAATCAGCCGAATTCTCTCAACCGTGTCAAGGTCTTCTGCCGTGTAGTCGCGATATCCGCCAGGCGTGCGCGCGGGCACGAGCAGCCGGGCCGTCTCGTAGTGGCGCAGGGCTCTGGCGCTCACTCCGGCCATTCGCGCGAATTCGCCGATTCGCATGTCTCACGTCCCTTCCTCACGCATCGTCCGCATTCTCGCGTCCTCCCCGAGATCGGCCACCATTCTCGCAGAGTTTCGTTCGCCGCTGCAGCCGCCTTCCGACGGTGCGCAACTGCGGCGCGATCGCTTAGGCGACGCTGCGCAGCCTCCTCTACGCATTGCCCAACCGCCAAGCTGCGCGATGCCCTTTTGGCGCCGCGCAACCATCACACCGGGCAATGCCCTTTTGACCTTCACGCTAGCGTCAAGCCATAGCATTTCAGCTATGAAAAACTCAGACTCATTTGCGAAAGACACCGATTCATTTGCGCGAGGCACCGATTCATTTGTGAAAGGCGCCGATTCCTCCTTGGGCGATTCCGTCAGGGGAATTCCATTCGAGCGGGTCGTGATCCTCCACGGTTACGGCGCCACGCCCGCAGACCACTGGTTTCCTTGGCTGACGCGGGCCGTTCCCGGCGCCGAGGCAGTCGAGCTCCCCCGCCCCCAGTCGCCCGAGGCGGCCTCGTGGATCCTCGCAGCAACCGACGCAATCGGCACCCTGTCGCGGAAGACGGCCGTCGTCACCCACAGCCTAGGCGGCCTTGCCGCGCTGCGCGCGATCCAACGCCTCGTCAAACGCGGCACCGCGCAGGCCCAAGCACGCGGCTGCGCGTCCCGCGACGCGCAGCTCGGCGCACTCGTCGCCGTCGCGCCCTTCGCCTGCGAACTTCCGCTTGCCGGGGACGACGACGTCGACCGCTTCATACTCTCGCAGCTGCCTAATTTCCTCTCAAAGAACCCTTTCCCCAATCCGCGCGTTTTCGGCCGTGCAACGGTGATCCACTCCGACGACGACCCGTTCGTTCCGGCCGGGTCGTCCGAGGAGTTCGCGGCGCGAATCGGCGCTAAAACGCTGACCGTGCACGGGGCCGGCCATTTTCTCGCGTCCGACGGCGTCACCGAGCTTCCCGAAGTGCTCGAAGCGCTGTCGGCGGCCTAAACGGCGCTCTGTTCGGCGGCGAGGACGGAAGGCGCGCCGCTCAATTGAAAATCGCGAGTTAGCAGCGCTTGACTCGGCCGCAAGCCCGGTCGAGAGCGGCAAACGCGGTCGGGCGGCGGGTCTCGGCGACTGAGAAACGGCGACTGAGAAATAGAGTAAAGTCAGTCTCATGGCACCGGACCGCTCCGCCGACCGCGCACTGGATTACTTGGAGAACAGCCCGATTGCGAAGGGCGATCTCGTCGGCCTCTACACATCGGTCGGATGGTCGAATTACACCCGAAACCCAGATCTGCTGCAGCGCGCCGTCGAAAACTCACTGTGGAAACTGAGCGTGTGGGACGGCCGCGAGCTCGTCGGCCTAGCCCGCGCCGTCGGAGACGACGCCTCGATCGCCTACATACAGGACATTCTGGTGCGCCCCGACATGCAGCGCCGCGGCATAGGCGCGCGTTTGGCCTCCGCGGCGCTTGAACGTTTCGCGCACGTGCCCCAGATCGTCCTCATCACCGACGACGAGGAGAAAACCGCCTCCTTCTATCGAAGCGTGGGAATGACCGACCTCGGCGAGCTCGGCGTTCGCGGCTTCGCACGATTCTCGTTTTGATCCCCGTTGCGCTGCGTGACCGGCGAACTCGCCGGCAGGTCGCCCTTATTGCGCGGCGAGACCGGCGATCGCCGCGGCGCTGGCGGCCACGGCTTCGTCGATCCACTCGGGAATCTCACACCCGACGTGCGGACGGACCAAGCCGTACGGGCACGTGCGGGTCGCCGCCACGATCAGCCCGTAGCTGCGCTCGTCGCGGAAACCGCGCAGACGCTCAACGAGCCTCGCCGTGGCGGCGTCGATGCCGTCGTTGACATGCAGCACATCCTCGGCGCAGGGGTCGGGCGCGTCATCGACGAGCTCCCATTGCCGGAAAAGCGTCATTCCCATGGCGTCCATCGGGTTGCTTCGGCAGAACGTCGGCGTGTGAAGCGCCGCGGCGACGACGGCGCGCTCCGGCGGGTCGCCGTCGAGCGCTCGAACAAAACCCTTCTGAAAGCGGCGAATCGAGCGAAGCCACAGCTGCACAAGCAATTCTCGCCGTGAGGAAAAACGGTGGTATATCGAGCCCGAAGGCACGTTCGCCGCGGCTGCAATGTCCGCAATCGAAACCTCGATCCCCCGCTCGCGGGCCGCAATCGCGACACCGTCGAGTATCTGGTCGAGGCTGTACTTCACCGGACGCGCCATGGCATCTGAGTATAGCGGTATATTGAGGCCATGAGTTTTAGATTCCCGCATCTATTTGCTTCTTCCCCGGGCGCCGTCGGCCGCAAACCCCAACGGTGGGCAAAGGCAGCCTGCTGGATCGCCTTCCTCAGCCCCTTGCCCTCCGTTTGCTGGCGCACCGCGATGCTCGCCGGAGCCGACACAGGTTTCGCGGAGACCGGCATCTACCGTTCGAGCGCGTCGGGCGCCCTCTATGTTCTGCTTTTAGACGCGCTGCAAGTGGGCGCAGCAGCGCTTTCATTGGGTTTGTGTTACGGCTGGGGCGAAAAGGTTCCGAAGTGGGTTCCGCGCCTGGGCGGAAAGACCGTCCACCGTCGCCTCGCTGCGATCGTCGGCGGCGCCGGGGCGCTCTGCCTTTACTACGTCGTGGGCGTGATTGCGGTGCGGATCATAGGCGTGAGTGCGGGGGTTTGGGAGGGCTGGACTCCGATGGCGGGCATGAACTCGGCGCAGCGCGCGGTCTTAGTCGCCGCGTACGGTCCGGCGGCTCTATGGCCTTTCGCCTTGACCGTCGGATTGGTCGGCTACTGGCGCAGGCGGGGGTGAGGAAGCGTCCTCGACGTCGGCCCCGTTTCCTCGAGGCGGGTTGACTTCGCCTCCCGTTTGCCTCCTTCGCCGGTTTGCGCCGCGACCGGCTCCGCCCGGACTATTGCCTGTGCCCGCCGTTCCGCCCTGCTTTGCCCGCGCTCTGGCAGCCGCAGCCTCACGTTTGCGCCTGGCGTTCTTGTGACGCACCAGCCACGTCGAAAGGCCCGTCGCAGCCAGGGCCAAGGGCGTCAACGAAAAGACCAGCCATATGATGCGCCACCAGCCGTTCATGAACACTCCTGAATGCAGCGGGAAGTTCCACGACCATATTGTCTGCGCGATCGGCTCTTTGCCGGTGCTGTCGGTCCGCGTGGCTTTCCCGGAATGGCGATCCACGGCGATTCTCACATTGCCGGGGGACGAGCCGTGTGCGTAAGGGTCGACGCCGTCGGAAAACGAAACGGTGTACGTCGAAGTCGGCTTGTCGGCGTCCGGCAAAACAATTCCGGTCAGATCCCCGGGCGCGAGGGCGCGGGCGGCGTTCACAGCCTCGGCAGGAGAGATGTCTTTCCCCTCGCCTTCTGAAGCGGGCTCAGGGGCTTTTTGCTCCGTTCCCGGCGTGATCGCGTACCACAGCTGGCTTACGGGCTCGAATTCGAAGGCGGCCGCGGTGTATCCCCAGAGGAAGAGGAAGGGCAAGGAGGCCAGGCCAATCACCTTGTGCAAGTCCGTGTCACGTGCGAAGCGCCCCCTCCCCCAGCGCACAGTCACCGATGCGCGCCATCGGCCGTGCCGCGGCCACCAAATCCAAAGCCCGGTGACCACGAGAAGCAGAAGAATCAGGCCATACAGTCCGATAACCAGCGCGGCCACGGTGGCGTTTTCTTCGCCTCCGGTCAGCCACGCCGTGTGCGGAACCTCCGCAGCCATAATGGGAACGTAGCCTGCCTGCCCCTCGCAGCTGAGAAAGCACAGGTGGAAATTGCTGAGGAACTCGAGCCACTCCGGAGTTTTCGCTTGGCCCAGCTCTCTTCCCGTCGCGCGGTCCACGGTGTAGATTTTCTCGTCCGTCGTCGCGACTTCGACGACGTCGTCCAAGCGCGTGGCCGACTTCGGAGGGTCTTTAGGATGGTTGGCCTTGACGATTTCCAAAGCTTGGGGAAGCGTTACGCGGCTGGGCCCTTCAGAGGCCGCATAGGCGGAAGAATTCGACGCCTCGATTATCTCTTGCTTATAGAGCAGCACGGAACCGCTGGTGGTGAAGGCAAGCAAAACGACTCCGGCGACCAGCGAAACCCACCTGTGTGCGAGCACCATGGCGCGACGCGTTTTCTGCCGGCCGCGCCGCCTCCTTCCTCTCGACGCCGAGGGTTTCCGGTTTTTCGACGTGCGCGGCGGCCGTTTCGCTCGACCGGAAGGGCTTTCGAAATCGGCTGGATTCGGGGGCGGAGCGATCTCCTTGTCTCGATTCGCCCGCTTGCCGCGGGCCGAGGAATTCCGCTGCTCGTTTGCGTGAGACATGTTTTGCCCCCTCTCAAAGACGCCCGGCGGGCGTCAGCAGCGCAGAGATCGTCGACAGGCATGTCGCTGCGGCGACGGCAGCGTACACATAGCGTGCACGATGCCGCCGCATCCAAAGATTGCGGGCGCCGCCGACGCAAACCATCGCCCCGGCCGCTTGGACCACAAGCGCCAAGCCGACGCCGAAAGGCCCAAACACGCCGACGACCGGCGCGATGACGTAGACAATGACGCAGCGGAGCCCCGATGCCCACAGCCCTAGCGAAACGGCCCGGACGTCGCTCGCATCCCGACTGTCTGTCAGGGTGCCCTTACTTTTTTCGCTCATCGAGCAAAATGCTAATGACAGGCAATAATAACGTCAACCGTGCATTTCGCAATCCTCGACGTTCGACCGCGCCGTATCTGAGCGCCCGCAAACGGCGCGCCGCGACCGAGATTCAGATTCGGCCCGCTTCTCCCTGCTTCTCGCCCGGCTCCGTTTCGCGGGACTTCGCATCCACGCCGGCCTCCTTGCGCTGCTGCGCGGTGATCGGCGCGGGCGCGTCCGTGAGGGGGTCCCAGCCGGCGCCGATCTTCGGGAAGGCGATGACGTCCCGAATCGAAGGGGCGTCGGTCAGGAGCGAGACGATTCGATCCCATCCGAAGGCGATTCCGCCGTGGGGCGGAGCGCCGAACTTGAAAGCGTCGAGCAGGAAGCCGAATTTCTCCTGCGCCTCCTCGGCCGAGATCCCCATGACCTTGAAAACCCGCTCCTGAATGTCGCGTCTGTGGATGCGGATCGACCCTCCGCCGATCTCGTTTCCGTTGCAAACTATGTCGTAGGCATAGGCCAGTGCGTTTTCGGGGTCGACGTCGAAGGAGTCGAGGCATTCGGGTTTGGGCGAGGTGAAGGCGTGGTGGACCGCGGTCCACGCCGAATGGCCGAGCGCGACGTCGCCCTCCGCGGCGGCCGTCCCCGAGGGCTTGAACAGCGGCGCGTCGACAACCCATGTGAACGCCCACGCCTTCGGGTCGATGAGGCCGCAGCGCTTGCCGATCTCCAGACGCGCGGCGCCAAGCAGCTCACGCGCCTCGATCGGCGAACCCGCGGCGAAGAACACGCAGTCGCCCGGCTTGGCCCCGACCTTTTCTGCCAGCCCCGCTCTCTCGGCCTCCGAGATGTTTTTCGCGACCGGGCCGCCGAGTTTCCCGTCCTCGGCGATCGTCACGTACGCGAGGCCCTTCGCGCCGCGAGCCTTCGCCCACTCCTGCCACTTGTCGAAGGCCCGGCGCGGCTGAGACGCGCCGCCGGGCATGACGACCGCGCCCACGTAGGGATTCTGGAACACCCGGAACGGCGTGTTCTCGAAATACTCGGTGAGATTGACGAGTTCGAGGCCGAAGCGCAGGTCGGGCTTGTCAGAGCCGTAGCGTTCCATGGCGTCGGCGTATGTCATGCGCGGGATCGGCTTTTTGAGATCGTATCCGATGAGCGCCCACACTTCTCGCAGAATGTCCTCGGCGACGGCGATGACGTCGTCTTGGTCGACAAAGGACATCTCGATGTCGAGCTGCGTGAATTCGGGCTGGCGGTCGGCGCGGAAGTCCTCGTCTCGATAGCAGCGTGCGATCTGGTAGTAGCGCTCCATACCCGCGACCATGAGCAGCTGCTTGAACAGCTGGGGCGACTGCGGCAGCGCGTACCACGATCCGGGGTTCAGCCGCGCGGGAACGAGGAAGTCGCGCGCGCCTTCGGGGGTCGAACGCGTCAGGGTCGGCGTCTCCACTTCCACGAAATCGTGGCCGTGCAAAACCTTGCGGGCCGCCTGGGAGGCCTCGGACCGCAGCCGGAGGGCGCGCTGCATCGGGGCCCGCCGCAGATCGAGGTATCGGTACTTCAGGCGAGCCTCCTCGCCAGCCTGCTCGTCGGCGTGCTCGGAGACTTGGAAGGGAAGCGGGGCGGAGGGGTTGAGGACGACGACGTCGGCAGCCTCCACCTCGATCTCGCCCGTTGACAGCGCGGCGTTGGCGTTGCCGTCCGGCCGCTCGCGCACGACTCCCACAATTTGGAGGCAATATTCGTTGCGAAGCTCGTGCGCCACTTCTTCGCGAACGGTGACCTGGACGATCCCCGATGCGTCGCGAAGGTCGATGAATGCGATTCCCCCGTGGTCGCGACGGCGGTCGACCCATCCGGTCAGAGTGACCGACGAGCCGATGTCTTCCGACCGGAGAGAACCGGCCATGCGTGTGCGGAGCACGTTCTACCTCTTTTCGATCTGGACCGCTGCTTTTCGATCTGGGCCGCCGCGGCCGCCCGGCCCCGCCAGAAGAGCGGCGGCCACTGCTCAATGATAGTTGCTTCGCGACGCGCTGCGGACACCCCGGGCGCCGGGTTGCGATTCCACGCCGGGTCGCAAAACGGCCCCGCACCAGTTTGCGATGCCGCACCGGACCGCGGCGCCGCAGCCGCCACGCCGCATTGTCGCGGATCGTCTTCGCGGTGAGAGAATGCTGTCTCACCTGCACGAAAAGAAGGGGCACATGGAAAAAGGGGACACGAAAACGCCGCTCTCTCCCGCGAACGTCTATTTGAGCCCGGTCGTCGAGAGGCTTTTCACCTGGCTGACGGTCGGCTGCGTATCGCTGATCGCTTTCGAGGCCGTGGCGGTGGGAACGGCCATGCCAACCGTCGCAGACAAGCTCGACGGGCAGAATCTCTACGCGCTCGCCATGGGCATCCCCCTCGCCGCGCAGCTCGTCACAACGGCCCTTGCCGGGCTGTGGTGCGACGCTCGCTCGTCCCAGGCGTGCCTGCTCGCGGGCCTCGGCGTCCTTTCCGCGGGCTTGGCGGCGTGCACAGCAGCCCCCGCGATGGAGCTCTTCGTGGTCGGCAGAACTGTTCAAGGCCTGGGCGGAGGCATGTGCATAGTCCCGCTGTACTCGATTCTCGGCAGCCATGTCCGCCCCGATCGTCAGGGTCGCATTTTCGCCATGATTTCGGGCGCCTGGATTCTGCCGTCGATGGTCGGGCCGGTCGTGGCAGGCTGGATGGTCGAATCGTTGAATTGGAGGGCCGTTTTCGGATGCGTCCCGGTCCTTTTCCTTTTGGGCCTTCCCCTTTTGCTCATCGTCCTCAAGCGCCTGCCGAAAACGGACCCCGGGCCACTCGTCGGCTGGACGTCAATCATGATCCCCTCCGTACTCACGGGCGCATCCATCGCGGGGCTGCAAATCCTCTCCGGGACTCCGCCGGAGAAGTTCACCGGCGCGGTGTACGCCGCCGTCGTTCTCACCGGCGTTTTGACTTTCGTTTTCATTCGCCCTCTGCTTCCGCGCGGCACGTACGTCGCCCGGCGGGGCCTCGCTTCGACGATTCTCATGCGCGGCTTGAGCAGCGGCACTTTGCTCGGCACCGAGGCTTTCCTTCCCCTCCTGTTGCAAAAGATCCACGGCTGGCGCCCCACCGAGGCCGGGTTCATCTTGACGGTCGGTTCGATCACGTGGGCTCTGGGTTCGTGGATCCAGGGGCGGATCTCCTCCCCCGATCTTCGACGGAGGATCGCCTCTCTCGGAACGGCATTCCAGCTCTGCGGCATTCTCGTCGTCGTTCCCGCGAGCTTTTATCGGTTCTCCCCGTGGCTCGTCGTGGCCGGATGGAGCTTGGCGGGATTGGGAATGGGATTGGTCTTTTCGGCCATGGCGGTTCATGCGTTGGCCATGACTCCCAAACGCAGGCAAGGGACGACGTCGTCGGCCATCCAGCTCGCCGACACCCTCGGTTTCTCCTTCTGCGTCGCGGTCGTCGGCTTGGTCTACGCCATCGTCATGCCCGCCCAAGAGTGGGCTTTCGCAGCCTCGGTCGGAACGATGGCGCTGTTGAGCGCGGTGTCCTTAATCGTCGTGCGAAGGACAGCCCCCCACCCCGGATCCGAGGAGGAAGCCCAGCTCGAGGCTTCGGCCCGCGCAATCGAGTCCGTCGTTTAGATTCTCACGCCGACGCCTCGCCGTGCCACATCTCACCCTCGCAAAAACAAACATTTCACGCTTGAGGGACTAGACTCCTCTAGGCGCATCGTCGCCCCAGCTTTTCGCCTGCCGGTTGCTAGGCGAGCGCGCGGTGTTATCAGGTTTCGTGGCGCGCGCTGGACAACTGACAGGTGAACATGACCGAATATAATGCGCCCTCGCTCGACGAGGGAACCGGCGGCGCCCTTGCGCCGCGCAGCGACTCCTTCCCGTTCCGGAGCGACGAGAGCATCGACGGCCTCTTTGCGTATGACGGCGGCGAGGGCTCCGGCGCCTCAGCGCCCAAAGAAGACGCAGCGGACCGCGACGCCGCCGATCGCAAAGACGGCAGCAGCACGCACGAGGACGCCGGCGCCTCCCGCGAGGGCGACAACGGCCAGAGCCGGAACCGCGGCGCTTCACACCAAAGCAGCGAGGTCTCGCACAAGAGCGGCAGCGGCCAAAACCAGAGCGGCGCCGTCGCACCTGGAAACGACGCCGCAGCCAAGAAGCCCGGCGACGTCAATTCCAGCGACGTCCTTTTCGACGACCTCGGACTGCCCGAAGACCTCCTCGCCGCGGTGAAGGAGCTCGGCTTTTCGACGCCCACGGCGATTCAGGCAGCGGCCATCCCGATTCTTCTGCGGGGAAAAGACGTCGTCGGCGTCGCCCAGACGGGAACGGGAAAAACGGCGGCCTTCGCCCTTCCCCTCCTCGCCCATATCGACCCCGACAAGCGCGAGGTCCAGGCCCTTGTCCTCGCCCCGACGCGCGAGCTGGCGATGCAAGGCGCGCAGGCGATCGAGTCTTTCGCTGCAAAATCGCGCGGGGTCGACGTCGCCGCCGTATACGGCGGGTCCTCCTATCTCCCCCAGCTCAGGGCGCTCGAAGGCGGGGCGCAAGTGGTGGTCGGCACCCCGGGGCGCATCATGGACCTTATGGACCGCGGCGCACTTCGCTTGGACTCGGTCCGCTATTTTGTGCTCGACGAAGCCGACGAAATGCTCCGCATGGGATTCGCAGAGGACGTTGAGAAAATCGCCTCCGAAGTTCCCGAGGATCGGATATCCGCGCTTTTTTCGGCGACGATGCCGCCGCCGATTCGGCGCGTGGCCGAACGCCACCTGAGCGACGCCGAAGAAGTCACGATCTCGCGGCCCGCGACGACGGTCTCGACGGTCAAGCAGATGTACGCCGTAGTGCCCGAGCGGCACAAGATCGGCGCATTGGCGCGGGTTTTGGCCGTCACGGAGGCTCAAGCGGCCCTCGTCTTCGTCCGCACCCGCTCGACGGCCGAGGATTTGACCATCGAGCTTGGCGCCCGCGGCGTGGCGACGGCGGCGCTTTCGGGCGACGTCGTCCAGAAAGAACGCGAAAAGCTCGTCGCGCGCCTGCGCGACGGGACGCTGGACGTGCTGGTGGCCACCGACGTCGCCGCACGCGGGCTCGACGTCGACCGCATCGGGCTTGTCGTCAACTTTGACGTCCCGCGCGAAACCGATACGTACGTCCACCGCATCGGCCGCACGGGGCGGGCGGGCCGCACCGGCGAGTCCATCACGTTCGTCACGCCCAAGGAGCGCCCCAGGCTGCGCCGCATCGAAAAGCAAACGGGCTCGCGGATGGAGCAGATCGAGCTGCCCACGCCCGCAGAGGTTTCGAAGCTGCGCGCGCGCAGAACGGTGGAGCAGGCGATGGCCCGCGTTGCGAAAGGGCGCCTGTGGGTCTACGAGGAAATCCTCGAGGACTTCGTCGCCGAGCAAGCCAAGGCGGCCGCCCAATCCGCTCCCGGCGCTGATCTTGACTCGCACGAGCACGGCGCCGGTTCATACTCACAGCACGATTCGCATCCGCTCTCAGATCCCGGCTCACAGCTCGATTCGAAGGACCAGGCCGGTCCGGTGAGCCTTGAAACCCTGACGATGGCGCTCCTGGCCCTCGCCGTGCGCGACCCCGGCCCTGTGGCGGGCGAAGAGCCCGAGCGTCTTACCGAGGATTTCGGCTCGGAGCGCGAGGGACGGCCCCGCAAAGAACGCCAGCCGCGCCGCCAGATGAAGAACTCCGTTCGTTACAGGGTGGAGGTCGGCCACAAAGACCGGGTCAAGCCCGGCGCCATCGTCGGCGCGCTCACGCACGAAGGCGGGCTCAGCGGCTCCGATCTGGGCCACATCGATATTTTCCCGACTTTTTCCCTCGTAGAGATCGGAGTTCCGCTCTCCCCCGAGGCGCGCAAACGCATTTCCCAGGCTCGAGTTTCGGGCAGGGCTCTGAAGATCAGCGAGGACCGCGGCCCGGGAGGCTTCCGCGACGACGCCGGACGGGGCCGCCCGCGCCGGGACTCCGACTATTCAGACCGCGGCCGCAGCCGCGGCGATCGAGGGTCGCGATACGACCGCACCACCCGCGACGAGCGCGGCTTCAAGCACGACCGTCGCGGCCGCGCTGGCCGCGGGCACAGGTAAGGCCTCGCCTATGCTTTGGGCACAGGCGAGGCCGGCCTGCGCTTTCGCCGGCTAGGCCTCAGGCGCCTGCGCCGGGAGCGTTTTATCCGAGCGCCCCGACCGCCACACGTACACGGCCGCGACGAGCAGGCCGGCGGAGAACCAAACGGCCCACCACGGGAAACGAGGCAGGTCCGAGGTCGCGTGCGCGTTGGCCAGATCCTTGGCGGGGGTCGGCTCGATCCGCTCGGCCGTGACGAGAATGCGATGGGTGTTGATGCCCAGGGGCGTGCACGTCACGAGGGTGACGAGGTCCTTGCCGGGAACCGAACGCAAAGATTCCGTCTCGGTCGGCTCGACCACCTTCGTTTCTCTCACCTTGTAGGCAAGCACCTTGCCGAACACCTCGATGGTGAAGGTGTCGCCGATCTTGACCCGGTCGAGGTTCGTGAACATGGTGGCGTTGGCGAGCCCCCGATGCGCTGTGATCACCGATCGGGTTCCGGGGCCTCCGACCGGCAGAGAGGTTCCTTCGAGGTGCCCCGCCCCCTGGAGAAGGGTGGCGTCAGACGTCCCGTGGTAAACGGGGAGGTCGACGTCGATCGCGGGGATCCGCAGCCGCGCCATCAGGCCCGATTCATCCGTGCGAAGAATGGCGTTGTAATCGAGTTTGCCGTTCGAGCTTTTGCCCGCCCCGGTGGGAATGTTCGTGTCGGCTTTGTACACGGCCCCCGCACTCAGGGCCGCATTGTACGCATGGGCCTGTTTGATCTGCTCGGCGGCCGAAGGGTGGGCCAGGTTGACCTGCCTCTCGTAATTGTCGACGATCTTCGACTGATTGAGTTGAGAGACCCAGCTGGCCGCCTGCGGATAGAGGAAAATGCCGAGGCCGAGCACTCCGATGAGCGCGGGAACCAGCGCGGACGGCGCGAGCTTCCACTTGCCTTTTCGCCCACGATGGCGGCGTGTTCGCTTGAATGTCATGTCTTCTTCCTTGGCCGCGCCCAGCTTGCCGCACGTATGTCGCTCACTGCGCAGGAACGCTCCGCACGAAAGCGTTTCGTGCAAAGACCAGTTGTATAGATAATTGACGCAAAATTTATGTTCGAGGTCGCTGCTTATAAGCAGTTTTGCGCGATCGCATTTCGCAAGGAACCCTCGGCGCAAGCCCGTTTCCCGAAGAGAGCGCAGCGCGAAAGAGTCTGTGCGAAAGCGCAATTGTGGCGGGGAAGCCTTCACTCCCCCGCCACACCGTGTTCGTTTCGGCGAAAGGCCGCCCGCATTGCCATGGAAATCCACACCGGCCCCTGCGGGCGCCGTCCGCATTTGCGTCAGACGCTAGGCGCGCGGATCCGCGCGCCGCTTCCTGCACTTCCGCGGGTTGCGTGCGCGTTCCGTGGAACGGCGCACGCCCCCGAGCAAGGACGCCGTCGCCCGCAAACTCATGGGCCGGACGCGGCGTCCCGCGGAGTCACAGGGCTGCCGTCTGACGCTTGCGGCGCGAACGGGCCACAAACACGGAGCCGACTGCGATCGCCACGAGGGTGGCGCCGGCCAGCATCATGATGAGCTTGCCTGCGGCACCGGTCAGGGGCAGGCCCGGCACATCCTGCTTGGAGTTCTTCACGGTCACCGCGGCCGACGTCGTCTTTCCGGCCTTGACTGTGATTCCGGTGAACTCCTTGCCTCCGGAGGGAAGCGTGTAGCCGGCGGGCGCCTCGATCTCTTCGATCACGTAGCAGCGCTGGCTGTGATCCGGAGTGACGGCCTGGGCGTCCGGGGCACCCTGCTTCTTGTCGACGAACAGGCCCTCGATGGAAACGACGCCGTTGGCCGCGGAGACGAAGGTGTCCTCCCCGCCGATGGAAATCGGGTCGCCGCTCTTGACGGCGCTCTCGCAGGAGGCCGCGTAGGGGTCAGTCGCGTTGTAGACCTTGAACTTCGCGCCGGCGAGCGTCTTTTCGTTGTCGGCGTCGGTCTTGTTGATCGTGATGTCTCCCCACGAGGTGACGACCTTGTTCGTGGGCGTGGGAGGTTCGCTCGGAGGCGGCGTCGTCGGCGGATTGTCCGGCGGGGTCGGCCCCGGAATCACGTCGATGTACAGGTTGGCGACGTTCTCGATGACTCCGCCCGCGGGAACGGTCTTGACCTTGGCGGTGAAGACGACCTCGATCGTCTCGTTCGGAACCGTGCGCAGGTAGGCCAGGCCCGCCTTGGTGAAGCCGACGCTGGGATTCTGCCCGCCGGTGGCGACGTAGTAGGACGGGTCGACGGCCTGTCCCTTGATCTTGACCGAAGCGACCTTGCCTTCCTCGAGGTTGGAATCGAGGGGGTCGGAGACCACGAAGTGCTTGAAGCTGTCGGTCGCGGCGATGCTCGGGATCTTCGCCGTCACCGGGAAGGTGACCTGATCGGCCGTCTTGATGCCGTTCTTGGAGACCTCGACGCCCTTTGTGGGTGCGACCACAACGGTGTTCTTCGGGTAGACGTTGACGTTGTAGAGCCAGTTTCCGTCGGCGTGCGCGGTGTTGGCCGCGTTGTTCGGGAACGGAATCGTCACGAGGAAGGGCGCGGCCTTCTTCTTGACGGTGCTCGGGGCGTTGGTCTCACATACGAGGTAAGCCTTGACCGGCAGATTGCCGATCGTCGTCAGGCCCTGGCCGTTCGTGGGACTGCTGACCTTGCCGGCGTCGAACGCAGCAGCCGCGCCGCTGGGCAGCGTGAGCTTCGGCGTGTTGAAGTCCGTGCCGCAGGCGTCGGCGGGAATATTCCAATTCTTGAGGTTGTTCCAGTCCGCCTGGGTCTTCAGGTCGAGGTTGGAAATCGGGAAGGCCGTGAAGGTGACTCCCGCGACGCCGGCGCCTCCCTGAGTGTCGGTCTGGCCGTCGGCGGTGCCGTCGGCCTTCTGCGAGCCGGCCTCGTGTTTGTGAATGACAATCGATCCGGTGGCGTTGGGATCGATGTTGCCTTGGTCGGCGAAGGCCGAGCTTGCGCCTGCGAGGCCGGCGATGCCCAAAGCCAGCGCTCCGACCACGGCACTCGCACGCCGCCTGGCGGATTGAGTGTGTGTGCTCATCTGGTTGTTTTCCTTTTCTGATGAGACCGACGCGTATCGGTCGGACTCGGGTCTGTTGAAAAAACTGAGTGTGCAGGTTCTAGATACATCTGCAGATCTATCGGCGAGGCGGCGTTTCTCCTCTCCCGCGTCGGATTCTCCGCCGGACGAGGGCGCCGACGGCCGCTAGCGCCAAGAGCCCTCCGCCCCACAGAAGGAAGGAGTCCGCGCTTGCACCTCCGGTCAGCGGCAGCGAAGGGACGTCGGCCTTCTCATTGACGAAGGCGGCGGCAAAAACGTGGTTGAGGGCGGCCGGGGAAATCGCAAAGGCGTGGGCTGCCGTGCTCAGCTTGTACCCGGCGGGGGCGGCAGATTCGGTCAGCTTGAAGGACCCCAGGCCGATGTTCTCAACTTTGAACGATCCGGGAAGAGGATCGACGTCCTTGTATTTTCCGCCCGTGCACTGCGCGGCCGTGGCCTTCACACAGTCTTCGACAACCGTGTCGGCGGGAATTCCCGGGCCCGTCAGCTTCCACTCCGAACCGGCAAGCGCCTTGCCGGCTTCGTCGGCCTTCTTCCACGAGACCGTCCCCTTATAGGGTTCGTTCACGATGGCGTTGTCGACGATCTGATCGGCTACGGTTCCGGAATCCTGAAGCTTCGCCGTCAGGTTGGTCGGCGTAATCTTGTTGAAGGCAAAGGTCTTGTCCGTCGGCACGTAGCCTTCGGGCGCCTTGGCCTCCCTCAGGGTGTAGGTTCCCCATTTGAGATCGACGAGCTTGAACTTGCCCTTTGCGGGGTCCTTGTCAAGCCCCGCGCACGCGCCGTCGCTTACGCAGTCGGCGACGGCCGCGCCGCCTGGGAAGCTCGGCCCCGAAACGGTCCACTGGGAGCCGCCGAGGGGCGCCTTGTCGACGGAGCTCACTTTGCCCCACACGAGCGATCCGGGCTTGGATTTGTTCGTGATTTCGCAGCTCACCCGGTCCTGCCGGTTAAGCGTGAGCGTGGCTTCTCCGCGGGTCGTCGGGCCTACCCGCGACGAATACGTCTCGCCCTTTGTGCCCGGAGTCTCCGAGCACGTCCATTGGCCGCTCTCATACCCGGCGGACGCAGGGTTGGTCGAAGCCTCAGAGAGGGCGACCTGCCCCTGCCGCATGCTTTGCGGATTTCCCTTGGCGTTTCCGGTTTTGCCCTTGCCGGAAATCACGAGGTCGGAGGCCCTTCCCTCGAGCGTCCACTGATCGGCTCCGAGCGCAGGAACCTCGCTGCTCGCGTAGGTTCCGTCGACCTTCTTCGTCAGCTGGAGCGTGGGAACGCGGATCGAGACCTTGTAGTCCTCAACTTCGCCCGTGGTGGTTATGCCGGTGGGCTTCTGGTTGTTGCCGCCGTTGTCGTTCGTAATGCGCACGCGCATGTAGCTGTCGGGAAGCGAGCCCTGCTCGCCGTCGACGCTTCGCACGGAGCTCGTGACGTCGTTCGGCACTCTCCAGGTCAGTTTCGCCACGCCCCCCGTGCAGGGGACTTCGCCGCTCTTTTCCTGTGAATCGAACGTGCCGTTGTTGTTCCAGTCGATCCATCCCGCGGCTTTGCCGACGCCGGCGCATTTGACCGTTTCCGTATGGGTGTCCCCGGGGAACGTTCGAATTCCGCCGTCCCACTTGGTCGTGTCGATTCCGTCTTCGTCGTCGAACAGGCCGTTTTTGTCGTCGCCCCGGGCGTCGTCGCTGAACTTCTGGTAGCCCTCGGCGTCGATCTGGTCGCCGAGGCGCGGGGCGCCCTGGTCCATCGACATATTCGCCTGCGGGTTCAAAGCGAAAAGATCGGTGCTGCCGGCCTTGGGAACCTCGCCGCCCTTCCACGTCGGCTGGAAGGTCGATCCGGCGTAGCCGTATGATTTCGGCGCGTCGCCGAAGTCCGTGGCGACGATGAGTCCGAGTGCGACGGCGGAGTAGCCGGAGCCCTGCAGGGTGATCGTCGCCCTGGTCACGCCTTCCATGAACATGACCGCATCGGGGCCGCCCAGGCCGTTGGGCTGGCTGTACTTGCCGGGGGTGCCTCCTGCGCCCTTTTGGTAGACGCATTCCTCGTCGGAGGGCATGAGCCGCAGCGTCTTGCCGCCGTTTGACATCTCGGCGTTGGTCGTCACCAGTTTGCCGGTGTTCTTCGAAACGCACGTCTTCGAACGGAGCGTGTCAAGCACGCGCCAGCGGACGTTTTGGTCGGTGCTGGCTTGGACCCATTCGTCTGCCCACTCGCTCGTGGCCCAGCTCTTGATCCCGTACCGTTTGGACGAGGCCTCGGCGTCGGCGAAGACAAGCCCCTGGACCGGCACCTGCTTGACCGCGCCTTCCGGGGTGTGCAGCTCGACCTTGCAGGAGTAGTCGACGCTCACGCGGGCCGCGTAGCCGGTGGGCTCGGTGCTCGAGCCGGGGGTCCCCCACTTTTTGCCGTCCCACGTATTGCTGCCGTTGTAGGCGTATCCGTTGGCCAAGCCGATGGCCATCTGGTTTTTGTTGACGTAGTCGGCGGGATATGTCAGCCCTTCGTGCCACTCGGCGCTGCCGTCTTTCCATTGGCCCGGGCCGCCGATGTTGTAGAGGTTGTCGAGGGCGTCGCCGGCCCACGCGCCGGGGATCGTCGCGACGAGGGGGCCTCTGGCCTGCTGGTCGGAGACGTCGCTCGGATGCCCTAGGTGCTTGTAATTGGACAGCTGGCAGGTGGTGATGAGCTCGCCGGCGTCGCCCAGGTCGCGTTTGTTGACGAAGTTTTTCGTCTGCCCGTAGTTGAGCACGGGGACGTTGGGGGTCGGGTTGTTCTGAAACTTCGAGTAATCGGCCCATTGGAGCCACTGGATCGAATCGACGTATCGTCCAGAGCCGCCGGTGGCGAAGACTGCCGGAAGGATCGGCGACTGTTCGACGATGTCCGCCTTGGCTTCCCCGACGCCGTCTTGCGAGAAGACAGAGTTGAAAATCAATGAAAAGCCGCATCCCATTGCGGCGAGCACATGCAGCTTTTTACGGCGTGACAAGGCGTTTTTTCGTCGTGAAGACAGGCGGACTTTCTTCATTGCACATCTTTCCCAGTATTGACGGCAAAATGTCATATTTCGGCGTCAAGGCACGCTGCGCAACCACAACCTGCCTCGAATTGCTTCGCCCCGTGCCAAACGAACGCATATGGTGAGAGATGCAATCGCTCGCAATGAGGCCTGACGCGCAACAGTCTATTCTGAGAAATTTCGTTTTTGTCGCCGATTTCTCATACCTTGGGTCTAAAAAATGCGATACTTTCGGCGGAGGCCTTAACCTACCGCGGGATGATTTGCGATCAGCCTGACGTCGTCGCAAACCTGTGGCGGGCGCCGTGTTCAGGCACTGCGCGCCGAAGCCGCTCGCCTGCCGCGACGCGAGGCCGACGAGCGGTTCGCAGGCTTGGAAAACGCCGACCGGAAGAGACCGTCAACCGGAAAATTCGGTGCGGCGCAGCCGCCTTTCCTCCGGGCCCGCGCCGCGTTTGGAGAGCTTGACGAGATCGGCGAGATCGTCGCTTCCCGCCCGCACCTGGCAGCCGGAAAGCCCGTCAAGAAGGCCGTCGGCGAAAGCCGCGGCTATTTCGACGGAGAGGGCGACGTCGGTCCATTCCGTGCGCCCGGCGTGCATCGCCATGGCCGCCGTCATGTCAGTGCGGACGACTCCGGGGGCGAGTTCCAAGACGGCGATCCCCCGTTCGCGGCCGGCTTCCGCCAGGCAGCCGCCCAGCCGCATGAGCGCCGTTTTCGAGACGTAGTATCCCGACGCCCGTGCGCTGTCCTTGACCGCCGCGCCGGAGGAAATGTCGAGGATGCGCCCGCCGCCGGCCGCGATCATTGCGGGGACGGCCCTGCGCTGAATGAGAAAGGGCGCTCGCACATTGACCTGCTGCGTGCGCCACCACTCCTGGGGGTTGGCTTCCCACGGAAGGGCCTCGCCGCCGGAGACGCCCGCGCAATTGACGACCATATCGACCGGGCCGTCGGCGAGGACGACGTCGAGCATCGCTTCGACGTCGCGCACCTTGGAGAGGTCGGCCCCCACCGTGCACACCCGCGCGCCGCGAGCCTCACATTCGCCCGCGGACGCCGCGAGGCTCGGAACCTTTCGGGCTACGAGCACGAGCTTGCGGCCGGGGGCGGCCAGCCCTTCGGCGAGGGCGCGGCCGATGCCCCGGGAGGCGCCGGTGACGAGGATCCGTTCGCTCGGCTTCACGCTCTCAGCTCCGCCCCGCTCTTGCGCGCCGCCTTGACGATGCGCTTGCGCAGGCCGGCGGTCTCTTCGGCGGTCAGGGTGTGGTCGCTTCGGAAACGCAGAGCGAAGGCGAGAGACTTCTTGCCCTCGCCCACCTGGTCGCCCGTGTAGACGTCGAAGAGCACCGCGCTTTCGAGCAGGTCTCCGGCGGCTTTGCGGATGATGTTGTCGATCTCAGCGGCCGTGACGTCGGAGTCGACGACGAGGGCGATGTCCTCTTTCGCCGCCGGGGCGGTGGTCACCGGCCTCACCTCGAGCGGCGCGGCGCTCGACGTCGCCTTGCCGCCCTCCGCACCCGTGAGGGCGTCCATGTCGATTTCGAAGGCGACCGATCGGGCTGGCAGCCCCCACCCCTTGCACACAGCGGGCGCGAGTTCGCCGGCGTAGCCGACGGTTCGCCCGTCTTTCGACTGGATGCGTGCGCACCGGCCGGGATGCCAAGGGGCGCATTCAGCGGCCACGGCGGCCACGCCGACCCCGGCGGAGGCGGCGACGCTGAAGGCCGCCTCAATCGCATCCCTCCAGTCCCAGGGTTCAGACGTGTAGCCGTAGGCGGCCGGCGTCTTCGGACCGCAGGCGACGCCGGCGGCGTGATGGGGCTGGGAGGGGATCGCGCAATGGAGGGCTTTCAATTCGGCGTCGCTCGGCCTTGCGCCGACGCCCGCAGGGGCGGCGGGAACGAGGTTGCCGGGCCGCGTGACGAGCCCCTGCTCGAAAACTGCGACGGACGGATTGGAGCGGGAGACGTTCAGCCGGGCGGTCTCAAGCAGGGAGTCGAGGATCGAGCTGCGCAGGTACGGAGCGTCCTCCTGCAGCGGGTTGGCGAGCCGGAGCAGACGGCGGCGCTCGTCGCCCGCGGCGATTCCCTGCCGTTCGAGCGCGTCTGCCGAGATGAACGGATAGGACAGCACCTGGACCCAGCCCTGCTCGGCGAGGCTCCTCGCAGCGTCCCGCCGCGCCCGCTGAGCCGCCGTGGTCCCACGGCCGACGTTCGCGCGGGGCAGCCGAACGGGAATCTCGTCGTAGCCGACGAGCCGGGCCACTTCCTCGACGAAATGGGCGGGGCCGACGAGGTCGGGCCGCCACGTCGGCGGAGTGACCCGCACTGTCTTTCCCCCGACTTTCAAAGCGCCGCTCCCGGATTCTTCGGCGGCGCCAGAGCCACCGACAGAGCCCTCGCCCGCGGGCGCAGGGCGATCCGCGCTCGGTTCGTCGGATGCTCCGGAGGCTCCGTCCCCGGGGACTTCGACCTTGCAGCCGATCTCCCTCAGGACGTCGATGATGCGCTCGTCGGAAAGGTCAAGTCCGGTCAGCCGCTCCACCTCCGACAGACGGAAATCTTGCGTTTCGGGCGCAGAGAAAGTCCGCAGGTCGAAAACCTCGTCGCCGGCCGTGCCGCCGCCGTACTCGACGAGCAAATCCACGACATTCTGGGCGGCCACCGGCGGCAGCTCGGGATCCGCGCCTCGCTCGAAGCGCTTGGACGCCTCGCTCGCCAGCTTGTGGCGGCGGGCCGACCTCGCGATGGAGACCGGATCGAAATGCGCGGCCTCAATCAGCACATTGACGGTTTCGTCCGTGATCTCGGTGTCCGCGCCGCCCATGACGCCGGCTATTCCGAGGACGCGCTCGGCGGCGTCGTCGGTGATGAGGAGGTCCTCGGGGTCGAGGGTGCGTTCGACGTCGTCGAGCGTCGTGTGCCTCTCCCCCGCCCTCGCGCGGCGAACGACGATCGGCCCGCGCATTTTGTCGAGGTCGTAGGCGTGCAGAGGCTGGCCGAGGTCGAGCATGACGTAGTTCGTCGCGTCCACAGCCAGGGAGATCGGCCGCATTCCGGCGGCCGTCAATCTGTCGCGCAGCCACTTGGGGCTCTCGGCCTTCGGGTCGATCCCTCTGACGATGCGCGTGACGAAGCGATCGCATCCGACGTTGCCGTGAATCGGGGACTCGTCGCGCACCTCGACGGCGAATCCGTTCTCCGTGCGCGAAGGGATCGAATCGGCTTTTTCTGCCGGATCGAGGAAGTTCTGGCGGCTTTCGGGCAGTCCCCGGTCGGTGAACGCGGCGCCCGTCGAGTGGTGGTACTCCCGCGCCACGCCCCGCATCGAGAAACAGTAGCCGCGGTCGGGGGTAATGTTGATTTCCAGCGTCTCCCCGCCGATTCCTAGGTAGGGCAGAACGTCACAGCCGACGCCGGGAAGCTCCTTGGCGGCCTCCTCGTCCCCCGCGGCAGCGAGGACGATAATCCCGTCGTGGTCCTCGCCCAGCCCGAGCTCGAGCGCCGAACAGATCATCCCGTCAGAGAGATGCCCGTACGTTTTGCGCGCCGAGATGGCGAAACCTCCGGGAAGAACCGCCCCGGGCAGTGAGACGACGACGTAGTCGCCGACGTCGAAATTGTGCGCGCCGCAGACAATTCCGCGCGAGGGAAAGTCGCTCGGCTCCTTGCCTGTTCCGGGGGCGTCGTTGTGCTCGCCGACGTCGACCCGGCAGTAGTTGACGACCTTGCCGTTCTTCTGCTTTTCGGGGCTTCGGGCAAGCACTTTGCCGACGACGACGGGCCCGGTGACCTCCGCGGAGTGGATCGTCTCCTCTTCCAGTCCGACCTTGACGAGCGCCGCAGCCAGTTCCTGAGCCGTAAGGCCTTCGGGAATCTCGACGTGCTCGGCGAGCCATTGCGTGGGTACGAGCGGCATCTCAATTGCCCCTTCCTGTGGTTCCGAACTGGAGGGAGAAGCGCACGTCTCCCTCGACTATGTCGCGCATGTCGGCGATTCCGTGGCGGAGCATGAGGGTGCGCTCCAAGCCCATGCCGAAGGCGAATCCGGTGTACTCGTCGGGGTCGATCCCGGCGTTGCGCAGAACCTCCGGGTTGACCATGCCGCAGCCTCCCCATTCGATCCAGCCGGCGCCGCCCTTCTTTTGCGGGAACCACAGGTCCATCTCGGCGCTCGGTTCGGTGAACGGGAAAAACGACGGCCGCAGGCGCGTCCTGGCCTCGGGGCCGAACATCGCCCGGGCGAAATGGTCGAGCGTGCCCTTGAGGTCGGCCATCGTCAGGCCCTTGTCCACGGCCAAGCCCTCCACCTGGTGGAAGACGGGGGTGTGCGTCGCGTCCAGCGCGTCCGTTCGAAACACCTTGCCCGGGCACGCGATGTACAGCGGGGCGCCGCGCTCGAGCATCTCGCGCCCCTGCACGGGCGACGTGTGCGTGCGCAGCACAAGGCCGGGCTGGGCCTCGACCTCGCCCGTTGTCTTGACAGACGCACCCGCGCCCACTGCAGCCCCCGCTCCTTCGCCGTCGGCGGCAGCGACGCCGGCCGCCGCGCCTGCGACGGTCTGCACGCCCGAAACGTAGAAGGTGTCCTGCATCTGGCGAGCCGGATGGTCGGGCCCGAAGTTGAGGGCGTCGAAATTGAACCACTCATGCTCAACCTCGGGGCCTTCGGCGATCTCCCAGCCCATGCCGATGAAAAAGTCGGCGACGTCCTCGACGAGCACGGTGAGCGGATGGCGGGCCCCCCGTGGATTGCGACGCGTGGGGACGGTGACGTCGACCTTCTCCCTTTCCAGAGCGGCCGCGGCCTCTTCGGCCTCGAGCCTGGCCGTCGCCTCGGCCAACGCGGCCTGAATCTGTTTGCGCGCCGCACCCATGAGCTTGCCCGCCACAGGTTTGTCCGCTTTCTCCAATCCTTTTATGAGGGCGTTCGCCCGGGTGACGGGAGCGGCGTCGCCGGAATGGGCGAGCCGGGCCGATTTCAGCTCCGCGAGCGTGGACGCTTCGGCGAACGCCCGCCGAGCCGCCTCGACGGCCTCGGCGACGGCCGCCTCGTCCAACGGGCTGAGAGCTTGTGTGGACATGAGTGCCTTTCCCTAGGTTTCCGCTGAAGATTGTACGTCACGCCTCCCTCGGCGTTCACACGGTCCACGCGGCGAAGCCGCCCGCATTTCCTTTACAACGCAGCGAAAGCGGGGGCGGAAGGGGCATCCCCTCCGCCCCCGCTTCTCCCCTGGCCGTACCGAATGCCGAGACGGAGCCGGAAACCGGCCGGCCCCGCTCTCAAATTGCGGCAGCCCTGGGAGGGGCGACTAGGAGTACACAAGCACCTGGGTGACGAGCATGACCCCGCCGAAGCCGAGGACGAAGACCACCATCGGCCACACGAACTTCAGCCAGGCCGAGAACTTCATGTCCAGCATTTGCAGCGTCGCCATGACCAGACCGGTCGGCGCCAGGAAGAGCATCGCGTATTGGCCCCACTGGTAGGCGCAGACGATGATGAAACGCTCGATTCCCACCGAGTCGCCGAGAGGCGCCATGATCGGCATGGCCAGAACGGCCAGGCCCGAAGAGGACGGCACGACGAAGCCGAGGACGAAGAAGATGAGCATCATCATAATGATGAACACGGGCCCGTTCATGCCCTGAACGAGGTTGGAGGCGCCTTCGAGGAGCGTGTCCGAAATCTTTCCCTCGTTCATAATGGTGTTGATGCCGCGGGCCAGGCCGATGATGAGCGAAACGCCCACCAGGCTGGAGGCGCCGTCCGTGAAAGCGTCGACCAGCTGCTTTTCCTTGAGCCGCTCCTTGCCCGTCGTCACGATGAACATGATGACGATCGTGATCGCCAGGAAGGACGCCGCCATGTCGGGGAACCACCAGCCGAGCTGCATGACTCCATAGACCATGAGGACGAAGGCCGAGACAAAGAGGATGAGGGTGACCTTCTTGCGCCACGTGAAGTCGCCGGCGGAATCGCCGACGTCGACGGCCCACTGCTTGTTGAACTTTTCCCGGTCCTCGTAAGTGAGCGAGGCTTTGGGGTTCTTCTTGATCTTGTTGGCGTACCAGTAGAGGTAGAGGATCACCACGACGCCGCCGACGAGGCAGCCCGCCGCGCGCCACCAGATGCCGTCGGTGAATTGGATGCCCGCGGCGTTGGAGGCGATGACCGAAGAGAACGGGTTGATGGTCGAGAACGTCGTTCCCATCGACCCCGCAAGGAAAATCGCCCCGACGCATATGATCGAGTCGTATCCCAGGGCGATGAAGACGGGGCAGAGGATCGGGTAGAAGGCGACGGCCTCCTCCTCCAACCCGCACGTCGTTCCGCCGACCACCATGAACACGGACACGGCGAAGACGAGGGCGAACTCGCGCCCCTTGGTCTTCTTCGTCAAAGCTAAGAGGCCCGATTCAAAGGCCCCCGCCGCTCTGACGACGCCTATCAAACCTCCTAGGACAAAGATGAACACGATGATGTCGATGGCCTCGATCGTGCCCTTGACCATCGACTTGGTCACGTCTTGGACGCCCGCCGGATGGCCTTTGAGCTCCTTGTACGTTCCTGGAACCGAGACGGGCTTAGTCAGTGCCCCGCTCTCGAATTTCTTGAGGGCGATCTTCACGCCGAGTTTGTCGAGGGTCTCCTGCGTGGCAGGCATTGTGTCGACTTTGCCGCTCGGCTCGGTGATGGAGAACGTGTCTCCTTTGTACTCCAATTTGGAATAGGACCCCGCCTGGACGACGTGCGTCGCCAGGACCGTGAGGATGGTGAGGACGAAAAGGATGGTGAATGCACCGGGGAACGTCCACTTTCCCCTCTTCTTTTTCTTTTCCGTTGTGGTGTCCACAACGTCGTTTGTCGTCGTCGACATGATGAAGTTCCCTTCATGGGCGGTGCGGGCCGAGCGCCTGGCGTCGGCCAATCGACGGCCAGCCAAGTGTCAGCCGGCGGCTGGCAGGCTGTCGGCCGGCGTCCCGGCCCGCACCGTGCAGCGACGAAGGTTTCGCCGCTACATCGTTATATATGTGCCAGTTTGTCCGGCGAGGGCGTCCTTTGCCCTCACGAGTGAGGTGATGAGGGCCTTGCGCCCCTCACCCCCTTCGACGAAGTTCAAGCACGCCTCGACTTTGGGGAGCATCGACCCCTTGGCGAATTGATCTTCGTCGATGTGTTTGCGGGCTTCCTCAACGGTCATCGACTCCAGGTCTGTCTGATCGGGTGTGTTGTAGTTCAGGCTGACCCTGTCGACCGCCGTGAGGATGACGAGCAGTTCCGCGCCGATGTCGGAAGCCAGGAGAGCGGCCGAGCGGTCCTTGTCGATGACCGCCGCGACCCCCTTGTACCCGTCGCCGTCCTCGACGACGGGGATTCCGCCGCCGCCGGAGGCGACGACGACGGCGCCCGCGTCAATGAGCGTTTTGACCGTTGCGGCCTCGACGATCGCGGACGGCAAGGGAGAGGGAACGACCCATCTCCAGCCGCGGCCGGCGTCTTCCACGTAGGTGTTTCCGGTCTCGGCCATGAGCTCCTTGGCGCGCTCCTCGCTGAAGAATGCACCGACAGGCTTGGTGGGATTCTGGAAGGCGGGATCTTGCACGTCGACGACGGTCTGCGTGACGACCGAGACGCACTGTTTGTCCGACCCGCGCTTCTTCAATTCCCTTCCGATCGCCTGCTGGAGGTGATAGCCGATGTACCCCTGGGACATCGCGCCGCACTCGGCGAACGGGATAAGCGGCGTTCCGCCCCCCTTGTCCGCGGAGACGTCCGTGGCCACCTTGATCATCCCCACTTGGGGGCCGTTTCCGTGGGTGACCGTGACGTTGTAGCCGCCGTCCATCAGGTCGACGATCGCCTCGGCGGCAGCGCCGATCAGCGTGAGCTGCTCCTCGGGGGTCTTTCCTAGCGCGTTTCCTCCGAGGGCAATGACCATGCGCTTGTCTGATTGCATTCATACTCCTTTGTAAGGGCCGGCCCGCGAGGGGCCGGGACTGTTCGTTCACGCCACAGCGGCGCCCCATGCAGCTACGACAGTGTTGCGTACATGACGGCCTTAATGGTGTGCATGCGGTTTTCCGCCTCGTCCATGACCTTGGACTTGGCAGATCTGAAGACCTCGTCGGAGACCTCCATTTCAGTCACGCCGAACTTCTCGGCGATGTCGGCGCCGATCGTCGTGTTCGTGTCGTGGAATGAGGGAAGGCAATGCATAAAGATTGCCTCGGCGTCGGCCTTCGCCATGACCTGCGCGGTCACGCGGTACGGTTCGAGGAGCTTGATGCGCTTCTCCCAAAGCTCGGCCGGCTCGCCCATGGACACCCAGATGTCCGTGTAGACGACGTGCGCGCCGGAGACGGCCTCGTCGACGTCGTCGGTCAAAGTGATCGTCGCGCCCGTCTCTTCGGCTATCTCGCGGCACTGGGCGACGAGCGACGCCTCGGGCATGAGGTCCTTCGGGCCGCAGGCGACGAAATGCAGGCCCAGCTTGGAGCAGACGACCATGAGCGAGTTCGCCACGTTGTTGCGGGCGTCGCCCATGAAGACGAACTTCAGGCCTTTGAGGCCTCCGGGGAAGTTCTCCTTGACGGTGAGCATGTCCGCGATCATCTGGGTCGGATGGAACTCGGTGGTCAGGCCGTTCCATACGGGCACCCCGGCGTTCTCGGCGAGCTCTTCGACGATCTCTTGGGCGAAGCCGCGGTACTCGATGCCGTCGTACATTCGCCCCAGAACCTGGGCCGTGTCGGCGATCGACTCCTTCGCCCCCATCTGCGAGCTGCCCGGGTCGAGGTAGGTGACCCCCATGCCGAGGTCCATGCCGGCGACCTCGAAGGCGCAGCGCGTGCGGGTGGAGGTCTTCTCAAACAAAAGAACGATGTTCTTCCCTTCAAGGTACCTGTGTGGCGTTCCGGCGAGTTTGAGGCTTTTGAACTGCTCCGACAAGCGGAGAAGGTAGCGGATCTCGTCCGGCGTGTAGTCGAGCAGCTTGAGGAAGTTGCGTCCGCTGAGGCTGATGGGCATGTCGTTCCTTTCTTTTTTGCATCGTTGCGGTGAGTTCGGTATCGTAACCGACTTCGCGACGCCGACACCGGCGCTACTCCATAGTCCGTCTAAGTGTGACGCATTTCAAGAGTTATGCCGGTACGAAAGAGAGGCGTACAACCGACTATTTCTAGATTCCACGACTACATCCTACCTAAACTTTCCGCATCGCGGAACTTTTATTCCACGATGCGGACATGGAAACTGGCGGCGAATACTGGGATAATCGTGCCTGACGACGTCAACGGGGACCGTCGCGGCAACCGAGAAGGGGATGAAGTGTCAGTAGCCCTCTATTACTACACATTGACTGTCCTCTTGGCGAGCATACTCACAGCCGCGGTTTGCCTTTCCGTCTATCTCGTCAACCGCCAAAGGCCCTATCTGTTCACGACGTTCGCCTTCCTCGTCTACTTTTTCGACGTCGCGCTGGTTCTCAGAACCGACGTCGTCGGCAGGAAACCGGGAAAACTGGCCGTATACGAGATCAACGGGCCGGTCGAATCGGCGCTGCTCGGCTCCTGCCTCGTCCTGTTCTTCTGGTGCGCCTGCAGGGAGTATCTCGGGTTGGGCAAAGGAAGACGGGCGCTGTGGGCGATTCCCCTCTCCTTTCTGGCCGTCAGCTACGCTTCCTTCAATTTTCTGGGTGTCGGCAAGTGGCGCGAGTTTGCCTTTTTCAGCGTGAGGTCGCTTTTCATACTCGCGTTGCTCGTCGCGATTCTCATTCATTTCCTGAGAACGGACGACCTCGGCGAGCGGCGTCGCCTGCTTCATCACAGAGGTTTCTATTTAGCCGTCCTCGGCTCGACAGTCGCGACGACGGCGTGGAACGTCGTCTTCATCCTCGGCCTGGACTACGGCGACAGCCGCCCGGGGGACCTGTCTTTCCTTCCGGAGCGCAACTTCGCTGAGAATGCCCTGCTTCTTTGCGTCGCCTCGTTCGTGTGCGTCTCCGCCTACAGAACTCTGCGGATGCGGTACGTCGATCCGCCGGCGGGCGTGACCAACCAGCGGGAGGCTTTTGTCTTCCAGTCGATCGCAAGCTACTCGAACGTCAACGGCCTGTCGCGCCGCGAGGAGGAGGTGCTGCGGCTCGTCCTCGACGGCAAGGACAACCGGGCGATAGCCGACGAGCTTTTCATTTCCGTGTCCACGGTGAAGGTCCACGTTCACAACATCCTTCACAAGACGTCTATGGGGAACCGCAAACAGCTGACGCAGGCCTTTTGGAGCAAGATCTGACGATTCTTTGAGCGATGTCGGACTGCGCCTTCCGGCAGCTCGACGCGGCAGATCTCCAGGCGGTCATTCGACGCGGAGGCCGGCGGCGCCGCTCCATGCGGGAACCTCGGCCATGTCGGGCGGGGCGAAGCCGAAGATCGGCGCGATCTGCTCCATGAACAGCTCGGCCCATCGGCTGTACCAGGCGGAGCTGGGGTGGAACATGTCCGCAGCGTGATGCGTGACGATGTATTCGCGGGTCGACATCGCCTCGGAGACGTCGAGGAGATCGACCAGCCCGCATCCGTGCTTTTTCGCGGCTGCGTCGATTGCTGCCGAGAGCAGCGCGGCCCTTTCGGCGCTCGCCAAAGGCTTGAACGTCGGTATGTTCGCGACGACGGCGGGGCCGGGGAGCTCGCGGCAGACGCGGTCCATGAGGCCGGCGAAATCTTCGACGCTCAGGCGGGAAAGCGAGACGTCGTTGCCGCCGACGTCGAGGGTGACAAGATCGGGGACGACATGCGCTGCGCCGGCGCGCAAGCCCGCCAGCTGGGGCAGTTGCGACGTCAGCACGGATTCGGCTGTGCCTCCCGAAAGCGAGACGTTGAGGAGGATGACTCTGCGGCCCAGGGCCGCTTCCAGGCCCGCCGCGATCCTCGGAACGTACCCTTCGGCGATCGACGCGGCACCGAGGCCTTGGGCAGCGGAGTCTCCGAGCGCCGCGTAGACGAAGGGCCGAGGCTTCGCCTCGCCCGAGGCAACTGAGGCTCCGCCGACGGGGGCCGCGTCGCGCAACGTCGGATCTCCGTTCACATCGGGCGACGGCGAATCCGTGCCCGCGGCAAGTTCCTCGAGCTCGCGCAGAGAGCGAAGCAGATTGAGCTCCCACGCTCTGCGAAAGGGCGAATTCTGCCTGACGGGGGCCCGCATCTTTCGGTAGACCGCGGCAGCGCCCACCGTTGCCGCGACTTTGACCGCACGGCTTCCACGCATCGCTTCCTCCTGGCTTTCGGCGGCGTCGACGTCTGTCAGTCGATTGACCCGGTTCAATCCGCCCTTTGCGCCATGGCGCTTGCATACGCGCACACGGCAAGAGCGGTGGAGACGTTGAGGGATTCGGCCTTCCCGTAGAGGGGGACGGCCACTCGCGCGTCGGCGTCGAAATCGCATCCGGCGAATCCGCGGGCCTCGTTGCCGACGAACCAGAGCGCCCTGCGCCTGAGATCGGGCCCGCTTGGCGCGGCGCCCAGTATTTTAGCCTCGGCAGCCTCTCGGACGAGGACCGGAAGCTCCCACTCCCCCGTTCCCTCGGCCGTGAGGACCTGGAGGCCGGCCTCCCGCGCCCGCGCAGCGAGCTCCGAGGCCTCGATTCCCGCGACGCACGGCACGTGAAAGTGGCTTCCGGCCGCCGATCTCATGACCTTGGGCGAATAGAGCTCGGCGCTTGCCTTGCCGACGACGACGGCGTCGGCCCCGGCGGCGTCTGCCGTTCGAATGATGGTGCCCAGGTTTCCGGGGTCGGCGATGTCGAGGGTCGCCACAATCAGCGACGCCTCGCGGAGAAGCGAGTCCAAATCGGGCGCCTCCGGCGTCGAGATGACTGCGACGACGCCCTGGGCGTCCGCCGAAAGGTCGCGCATGTCCTGTGCGGCAAGCACGTGCGTCCACACTCCGGCCGCGGAGGCCAGTTCGGCGACGTCGCCGTGCCGTTCGACCGCCTCGTCGGTGATGTAGAGGTCACGCGTCAGGCGGGGGGCGCAGGCGAGGAGCTCGCGCACGGCCTGCGGCCCTTCGACCAGGGTCTGGCCGTGCCGTGAACGCTGTTCTCTGCGGTGAAGCCTCTGCGCGCGCTGGAGCTGGCTGCGCGAGGCCTCTTTGGTCCGAAGTTTCATAGTCACCCTTCCACGGGAAAAGGCCCCGGACAACAACCGGGGCCTTTCAGCCGAACCTCGATCAGGCCTGCTTCGGAGCGTTGACGTCCTCCGGAAGGGCCTTCTTGGCCGCGGCGACGACGGCCGCGAAGGCCTTGGGGTCCTCGACCGCCATTTCGGCGAGCTGCCGACGGTCGACCTCGATTCCCGCGAGGGTCAGACCCTGGATGAAACGGTTGTAGGTCAGCCCTTCGGCGCGGGCGGCGGCATTGATCCTGGCGATCCACAGCTTGCGGAATTCGCGCTTGCGGGCCTTGCGGTCACGGTAGTTGTATACGAACGAGTGGGTGACCTGCTCCTTCGCCTTCCGATAGAGGCGGGAGCGCTGCCCGCGATAACCCGAGGCTCGCTCGAGTGTGGTGCGGCGCTTTTTGGCGGCGTTGACTGCGCGCTTGACGCGTGCCATGGCTTTCTCCTTCTAGCTTCAGCGGCCCAGCAGGCGCTTGACGGACTTGAGGTTCGCGGCGTCGACCGGCTGATCCATAGCCAGGCGGCGGGTGCGACGGCTGGACTTGTGCTCCAACAGATGGCGCTTGTTGGCCTGCTCGCGCATGAGCTTGCCGCTCCCCGTCACGCGGAAGCGCTTCTTCGCACCGGAGTGCGTCTTGTTCTTCGGCATTCTTCTTTGCCCCTCGGTCTGGCCGCGCAGGGCGCGCGGCGTTTCTTACTTTGGCGCGGGTCAGTCGACGGCCTTGTCGGACGCGACGTCCTCCCGCGCCTCCGATCCGTTCGAACGCGCTGCGCGCTCGGCTTCGCGTGCCTTGCGTGACTCGCGTTCGGCCTCGCGGCGTCGCCGCTGATCGGATTTGGCCTCGGATTTCTTTCTCAGCGGCGCCAACACCATGGACATGTTGCGCCCTTCGGCGCGCGGCGCCGCTTCAATCGTCGAAAGCTCCGCCAGCTCGTCGGCCAAGCCTCGCAGCAGGCGGACGCCCATTTCGGGGCGGGACTGCTCGCGGCCCTTGAACCGAAGGTCGAACTTCACCTTGTCCCCGCCGGTGAGGAAGCGTTCCGCCTGGGATTTCTTGGTTCTGTAATCGTTTTCGTCGATCTTCAGACCAATGCGGATGGATTTGATGACTGTGTTCGACTGGTTCCGGCGCGCTTCGCGGACTTTCTGGGCCGACTCATACTTGAACTTCCCGTAGTCCATGAGCTTGGCGACGGGCGGGTTCGAGTTCGGCGCAACCTCGACGAGGTCGAGTCCCGCCTCCTGAGCCAGGCGCAGCGCGTCTTCTACGCGGACGACGCCGACCTGCTCGCCTCCCGGGCCGACAAGGCGAACCTTGTCCACGTGGATGCGCTCATTAACTCGTGGTTCGTTGTTGATGGCTATTCCTTCGTTTCCTCGACGTGCACGCGCACGGAGAACTGCCCGAAGGAAAGGGTCTGGGCCCGATCTGACCCGATTCCTTTCGATCGCGAGATTCGAAGGCATCAGGTGGGAGTGTCTCCACTTGCGTTCCGGCTTGTGCCGGTCGGTCGCCTGAAACTATAACAGAACGGCGGGCCGTGCCGCGATAAGGCCTTTAGATTTCGGGCCCGTCACGCATGTGAGTTTGCGCTCACGGGAACGACTTCGACGACGTCGAGGTGGGCTCGCAGGCACTTGTCCTCCTCCGCGGCTGCGACCACTGCGGCGACCGCGCGGTAAGCGTCGGCCTCCGATGCGGCGTCGATCGCGACGTACAGCCTGATGACGCCGCTGTGCATCGGCGCGAGGCTCACTCGGGCTGGGTGGCCGCCTTCGCTCAGCGCCCTCTCGAAGCCCTCGAGGACCCGGGGATTGTCCCACGGCGCCGCCCATTCTTCCCCGGCGGCGACGGCGGCGACCGCGCTTCTGCCGAGTGCGATGCAGCCCTTCCCGCTCCTGTCCCGCGGGTCGAGGGCGAGGACGCCGGAGAACGTCAGCGCCCGCGCCGCGGCGTTCGCGCCCAGCACGGGAATGGGGCGCGCCCCCGGGTAACATGCGGAAAGCCTTTCGGCGCAGGAGAAGACCGGCGTCGCGAAGCGGCCTCCGGGGATTCTGACTGAAAGGGTCGCGGCTTCGGCCGCCGCGTCCGCGGTGGGATCGGGTTCGGATTCGTGGTCTGCGACGCCGCCGTCGTCCGTCCTTCCCGGGTGCTCGTGCGGAAGGGCCGGAACCAAGACCCGCCCCGCGGCGAGGGCCGCGACAATTCCTTTGAGCGACGCCCCCGGGTCCGGATTCGCCTGGGCGGCGGCCATGTCGGGGCTCATCTCGCCCATGTCCCCGGGGAAGGGGTTGGGACGCAGCAGCCGCTCCAGCTTCCCGGCGTCGACGCGCCCGGGCCTTGCTGCGCCCGCCTGCAAGCTTGCGGCGCTCACGCGCGAGGCCTTTCCCGCGTCTGCACGCGCGCGTCGGTCCGTCACGGGTTCGTCCCTCCTCCGGGGGACTCGGCGACCGCGGCCCCTTTTGCGGTCTGCCCGCCTCGCTCGCGGCTCCGCCTTCCCTCCCGGTCCGCGGCTGACTTGGCGCTTTCGTCTCCGGTCAGCCCGGCGCTTTTGCAGCCGGCCGGCGCGGCGTTTTGCTCCCCGGCCGCCTCGATGGCCTGTTCCAGCGTGAACGCCCCCTCATAGAGCGCCTTGCCAACGACCGCCGAATCGACTCCGACGGCGGCGAGCCCGCGCAGAATCCGAATGTCCCGAAGGCTCGAGACTCCGCCCGAAGCGACGACTGGAGCCTTTGCAGCGGCCGCAACCTTGCGGAGCAGCTCCGTGTTGGGCCCGCTCATCGCGCCGTCGCGCGCCACGTCGGTGACGACGTATCGGGCGCATCCCGCCTCTTCGAGCGCGGGGAGGACGTCCCACAGCCTGCCGACTTCAACGGATTCGCCCCGCGCCGCGAGAACGTCGCCGCGCACGTCCAGACACACGGCCACCTGAGAGCCGAAACGCTCGATCGCGCTTGCCGCCCATTCGAAGTCGGCGAGGGCGCCCGTCGCCAGGTTCACCCGCGCGGCGCCGCTGGCGACCGCCGCAAGCAGGCTCTCTTCGTCGCGCACTCCCCCGGACCATTCGACGCGCACCCCGTGCCGCGTCTGGGCCTCCCTCACGATCTCCGTCAGGAGCGCTCGATTCGAGCCGCGCCCGAAGGCGGCGTCGATGTCGGCGAGATGAATCCACGCGGCGCCGGCCTCGACGAAGTCGGCGACGGCCCGCATCGGGTCGCCGAAGGAGCGCGCGGAGGAAGCCTCCCCGCGAGTCAATCGCACCGATCGGCCGTCGGCCACGTCGACGGCCGGCAGCAGCTGAAGCGGCAAAATCATGGGGCCCTCGCCGGCCTACCGCTCGCTACGCTCGGATCCGCCAGAGGGCTTGCCTCCATCCGGGGAATCGCCGTCGGAGCCTTTGCCTTCCGGATCCTCGTCTGTGAGCGGCCCGCCAATCGCCTTGCCCTCGCCGCGGCTGTTCCTTGCCCGCGCCATCTTCGTGATCATGGCGGTCGTCACCTCGCTGGAGAGGATCGCGTCGTGGTCCTCCGGCTTTTCTTGGCCGAGGATGAGCTTTTCCACCAGCGGATCGAGGACGTTGAGCAGCGCCCCGGCGGAGATTTCCTCTCCCGCCTCGCCCGAGAGGAACCGGCGAGCCCGCACGGTTCCCGAAACGCCAGCCTCGATTCCGACGTCGGTGCCGAGGTCGACGTCGAGCAGCACGACGCCGAAGCGCGAAAGCTTCGAAAGCGAAGCGGCGACCGTCGGCGCGCTGTCGGAGGGGTCGGCCTCCGGGTCTTCCTCTTCAAACTCGTCCGGACCGACGATGTTGCGGATGTCCCATTCGTCGTATTGCGGCGCGGCGAGTTCGCGTACGACCACCGCCCCGTTCTCTGTCATCACAACGGCGGCGTCGATGCGGTTGAGCGCAAGAATTCCGGCGACCACCTCGGGGAGGTCGAAGGGCGTCAACACCGCGTAACGCTTGATCATCGTACTCATAGAGCCCCCTTGTCCGGCCGCTCGCCCGTTTGGACGTGCGACGCCGTGGCCAATCATAGACGGCCTTGCCCAATCTTAGATGATCGAGGTTGTGCTCCCCGAAACGACCGGGGCGGGCTTTCCAGCGGCCTTTCCAAACAAGGCTGCCTTTTCAATCGGTGTATTTTGGAGCGCATGGAAGCTCTGATCACCGGATTCGAACCCTTTGGCGACAATGCGACCAATCCCACGCAGAGGCTTGTAGAAGTTCTTTCGACTGACTATGCGGCCTCCCGACAAGACTGCGCGCGGCTGCGGGCGCAGCTTCTTCCCGTCTCTTTCACTCGCGCCCGCACTCAGATACAGCGTCTGGCGGCGCAGTTTCGACCCCGCATCGTGCTGTGCACCGGCCTTTCCACCGAAGCCCGCAGTTTGCTTGTGGAGCGCATTGCAGTAAACGAGCAAGCCGGCGCGGACAACGACGCTCTCGCGCTTTCCGGCGCCAAAGTGGACGCCGCGGGAGCGGACGGCCTGTTTGCCACGATCGACGCGGCCAGGCTGAGCGATTTTCTGGCGCAGCGGGGTCTGAAAACCGAGATCTCTTGGCACGCCGGCACCTACGTCTGCAACACGGCTCTTTACACAGCCGTGCAGTCTGCCGGCCAATACGGCGGCAAAGCCGGGTTCTTGCACGTGCCCGCCGACGTCGACGTGCACGCGCTGGCAGCGGCCCTCTATGAATGGGCGGAAGCGGAATCCGAGCTCGCTGCGGCGGGTCAGAAGGCCCGGGCGGGGCGCTCGTCGACAACCTCCTGACAGTCCCGCCCGAACCTCCTGACAGTCCCGCTCGCAGTCGATTGGGAAATTCCGAGGCAGCCGAGCGGGGGTGCGGCCGCGGCTCCGCCGGTCGATAAGCGGGCGTCGTTCAGACGCGAGAGACCCTGTCCTGTGCGCCGCCGAAGCGCCTGTCCCTTTCGGCGTAGGCCTGGCATGCTTTCCACAGCTCCCGCCTGTCGAAGTCCGGCCATGCGAGGTCCGAGAAGTACAGCTCGGCGTAGGCCGACTCCCACATGAGGAAATTCGACGTCCGCAGCTCCCCGCTCGTGCGGATGAACAGGTCGACGTCGGGCATCGCGGGCGCATAGAGATGGCGCTGGATCGTCTTTTCATTGACGGCCCCGGGTTTGAGGCGCCCCTCGGCGGCCTCGCGTGCGATCGAGCGCACGGCGTCGGCGATTTCGGCCCGCCCTCCGTAGTTGATGCACATGTTGAGGGTGAGCTTCGTGTTGTTGCGTGTCAGCTCCTCGGCGGCGCGCAGCTCTTTCAGGACGGACGCCCAGAGCTTGGGCGTGCGCCCGACCCAGCGCACGCGCACGCCCCAGGCGTTGAGGTCGTCGCGCTGGGCTCGCAGGACCTGGCGCGAGAAACCCATGATAAAGCGGACCTCCGCCGGGCTCCGCTTCCAATTCTCGGTTGAGAAGGCGTAGGCGGAAAGCTCCTTCACGCCGACTTCGAGGGCCCCGGCCACGACGTCCATGAGGGTGGCCTCGCCCACGCGGTGTCCCTCGATGCGGGGAAGGCCGCGGGCGTTGGCCCACCTGCCGTTGCCGTCCATGACGACGGCGACGTGCCCGGGCGGCTTGGCCAGCTCGGGCGGGCGGGCGCCCGACGGGTGGGGCGGAGGAAGGATCGGCTCTTTCGGCCTTCCTGCGTGCCGTGTCATGCCGTTCCCCCGATCATGCCGACTCCGCGATCCGCAAAGAACGCACCTTGCGCTCGACGTGCCACTGAAGGTAGGCCGCGACGATGGCCGAGGCCGCCCGCCGGTCGTGTTCGCCGGCGGCGTCCGCAACGTCCCAGCGGCCCGAAACCAGCGAGCCGAGCAGCTCGACAGTCTCGGGCGCCGGGTATGCTGCGGCGCGCGGGGCGCAGTCAGAGCAGACGACTCCGCCCGACTGCAGGTGGAAGGCCGCCAGGCCCTCGCCCCTCCCGCACACCGCGCATTCGTAGAGGGACAGCCCCCACCCGTGCAGCGCCATCGCCCTCAGGATGTATGAATCGACGACGAGGGCGGGCCGGTGCGCGCCGGTGGCGAGCGCGTGGATCGCGCCGTGAAGCAGCAGGTAGTGGGCCTGGTCGGGCTCCTCTTCGATCGCCGCGAGCTTGTCGGCGACCTCGGCGATCACGCAGGCGCACGTGTAGGCGTCGTAGTCCCTTCCGATCGAGCGGCCGTAGGGATTGAGGGTGGCGGCCTCCGTGACGACGTCGAGCGTGCGCCCCTCATAGAGCTGGAGGTCGACCATGGAAAACGGCTCCAGCCGCGCTCCGAACCTAGATTTCGTGCGTCGGACGCCCTTGGCCACCCCGCGCATCTTTCCGTGCCGTCGCGAGAAGAAGGTGATGATTCTGTCGGCCTCGCCCAGGTCGTGGGTGCGCAGCACGATGGCTTCGTCGCGATAAAGCTTCACCCGCAAATTATCGCATGTTCGAACCCGGCCTGCCCGCGCATCGCGGAGAGTGCGGCGGCTTCCGCGGCAAACGAACCAGGCGCGGCCCTCGACGGAAGGATCGCACTGTGGCGCGCGGCGAAGCGAGATCTGCCTTCGGCCGAAAGACCCCGTTTCGCCGCGGAGCGGAGCGGCCTTCAGCGCGCGGCTCGGTTGACGGCCGAGATGATCGCGTTGAAGCTCGCCCGCATCGTCGACGGATCGATTCCGCAGCCCCACAGCGTTTGGCCGGCGACGTCGCACTCGACATAGGCCGCCGCCGTCGCGTCCCGCCCGGAGGCGAGGGCGTGCTCGGCGTAGTCGAGGACGTGCACGTCTACGCCGATCGTCGAGAGCGCGGCGACGAAGGCGTCGATGGGGCCGTTGCCCGAGGCCTCGATGAGGTGGCGCTTGTCCCGTTTGCCCTCGATGCGTTCGACGACCCTCGCCTCGAGGGCCGTCGACGATCCGTCGCCGGCGCTGACCGTGGCCGAAGCCAGCCGGTACTTTCCCCACGGCGAGAGGCCGTCGGCTTCGGTGTGCGGAAGGTATTCGTCCGCGAAGATCCTCCACAGCTGTTCGGCGGTGATCTCGCCGCCGAACTTGTCGGCGTGCCGCTGGACGATGCCGGACAGTTCGATCTGCATGCGCCGGGGAAGGTCCAGCTGGCGGGTGCTCGACAGCAGATAGGACACCCCGCCCTTGCCCGACTGCGAATTCACGCGGACCACGGCCTCATAGGTGCGGCCCACGTCCTTCGGATCGAGGGGAAGGTAGGGAACGTCCCATGTGACCGCGTTCTCGTCGCCGCCGTTTTCGGCGACCCTGCGGGCGCGGTCGGCGAAGCCCTTTTTGATGGCGTCCTGATGGGAGCCCGAGAAGGACGTGTAGACGAGGTCGCCGCCGTAGGGCGTGCGCGGCGGGACGTCCATCTGTGTGCAGTGCTCAACGACGCGGCGCACCCGGTCGATGTCGGAGAGGTTGAGTTCGGGGTCGATTCCCTGGCTGAAGAGGTTGAGCGCGAGGGTGACGAGGTCGACGTTGCCGGTCCGCTCGCCCTGGCCGAAGAGACAGCCTTCGACGCGGTCGACGCCGGCCAGCATGGCCAGCTCGGCCGTGGCGATGCCCGTGCCGCGGTCGTTGTGGTTGTGCGCCGAAAGCACGACGTGTTCGCGTCGCGAGAGGTTTCTGCTCATGTACTCGATCTGGTCGGCGTACACGTTGGGCGTGCACCTTTCGACCGTCGTCGGCAGGTTGATGACGATCTCGCGGTCCGGCCCGGGCTGCCACACGTCCATGACCGCTTCGCACACTTCGAGGGCGAAGTCCAGCTCGGTGTCGACAAAGATTTCGGGCGAGTACTCGAATCCGGCGACGACGTCGTCGCCCAGCGTCTTCTCCATGTAGGCGACGAGCTCCTGCGTGCCGGTCACCGCCAGCTGCTTGGTCGCCTCCTTGTCGTTGTGGAAGACGACGCGGCGGAAGACGGGCGAGGTTGCGTTGTACAGGTGGACGACAGCCCGCGGCAGGCCCTCCAGGGCATCGACGGTCTTGTGGATGATCTCCTGCCGCGACTGGGTGAGGACGGAGATCGTCACGTCCTCTGGCACGAGGCCCTCTTCGACCAGGCTGCGGCAAAACTCGAGGTCTGCCGCGCTGGCGGCGGGAAAGCCGATCTCGATCTCTTTCAGCCCGAGCTCGATGAGCAGTTCGAACATGAGCTTCTTGCGGGCGGGGTCCATCGGCTCGATGAGGGCCTGGTTTCCGTCGCGAAGGTCGGTCGAGAGCCACCGAGGCGCTTTCAGGATGCGATTGTCCGGCCATGTCCTGTCGGGAAGCGAGACGGGATTGACGTCGAGGAAGTGCCGATACTTGGCGATCGGCATGCCGGATGGATTTTGGCGGCTGGAACGGCCCTGGGTTTTCATTGCTTTTCTCCTGCTGACAGTGCGCGAGTTGAGGCGACCGGCGCGACGAGACCCGCGACGAGGAGCCGGCCTAGCCCGCCTCGCCGCGGCAGATAAGGAAGAATGCCGCCAGCATGTCGCCAATCATAGCCGCACGGACGGGCGGAGGCGAAGAAAACGCCGATTTTGGCGCGGATGAGAAAAATGCCACGAACCTTCGAATCCGTTGTTCGGCAAGCTTCGAATCCGCTACTCGGGGACTTCCAGATCCGTGGGCTGGTGCCCGAGGGCCGCCTGAACCTCCTGGAGCTGTCGGCCGAATTCGACGGCGGTGGCGGTGCGCTTGTCGACCTCGCGCTCCATCGCGGCCATGAGCACCTCGTCCAAGCGCTCATAGGCGTCGGCATTGTCGGGCGCGTCGGCCTCCTGCGGCTGCCCCTTGCCCAGGCCGAGCGGTGCGAGTTGGGTGGCGAACATGTGGGTGATGTATTCGCGCCTCGTGAGGGCGTCGTCGGTCGCAAACGGGGCGTGCCCGCTGAGCGCCGTGTAGACGGTCGCCGCAAGCGAGTACACGTCGGCTCTGGCGTCGGCCTGCTGGTTGAGAAGCACCTCCGGGGCCGCCCAGGGAAGCGAGGCGCCCATGACGTCCTGGTTCGTGGCGCCCACGAGGGTGGCGATCCCGAAGTCCCCCAACAGCGGGCGCCCGAATTGGGAGTACAGCACGTTCGCGGGCTTGAGGTCGTGGTGCACGATTCCCATGACGTGCGCCGTGTGCACCGCCGATGCCACCTGGACGCCCATCTTCAGCGCGTCCTCGATCGCCAGCGGCCCGTTCGCGAGGCGCTCGGCGAGCGACGGCATCGGGCAGTACTGCATGACCACGTAGGGCTGGCCCGACTCGGCCACGTTGGCGTCGTGTATTTCGACGACGGAAGGATGCCCGGACAGCTGGGCCATGAGGTCGACCTCGTCCCGGAACTGCGAGGAGTCCCCTTCGCCCAGCGCTGTGCGGGAGAGGACCTTGATCGCCACGAGCCGCTTGGGCAGCTGCTCCTCATACAGGTAGACGTCGGAGAATCCCCCGGAGCCGAGGTAGGAGACGAAATGGAAATCGTCGAGCACGGGAGGGGCCGTGTGCGAGCGGCGGGGCGCGCGCGGGCGCACGCTGTGGTCGATGCCGAGCGCCTCCAGACCCCACGAACCGCTCAGTTGGCTGGCCGGCAGGTCGCTTTCGGGCTCGGCCTCCCCTTCGAGGGTCGGCGGCGAGGCGAGGGCCGCCTCGTCTTCGGGGGTGAGGACGTCGATGACGAGTATGGCCTGGTCCGCCCCGGTTCCCGCTCCTGCGACCGCTTGAGAAAGCACGGTGGAGGCGGCCCGCTCGGCGCGCTTGAGCTGCCCGAGGGCGACGAGCGCCTGGTTGCCCGTGAGCTTCGCCCGAACGCGCTCGGTGGCGACGACGAAGCGCTGCCCGGCCTCCATCGGAATCGTCCACAGGTCGCCCGGGAGGTCATATCCTACATCGTCGAACTGCGGCAACGGCTCGGCCGTCCCTTTCTCGTCGACTGTGACGATTCCCATTCCTCCGGAGGAGACGGCGATCCAGGTCGGGCGATCCTCGATGCGGGTGGCGATGAGCCCGGCGAGCCTGACGTCGTCGACGTCGCCGATCCCTCCCCCGTTTTTGAGAATCGTCGCCTCGGCGACCCTGCGCGCGATGCCTCTGGTGATGTCGCGCCACAGGTCGTGGACGTGCCGCACGAGCGGTCCGTCGGGGTGCGCCGCCCGCAGCGCGGAGAAGGCGTCGACGATCATCCACGAAACCTCGCGTGCCAGCAGCACGTCGGAGTGCGGGTCGGTGACTATGAAAACCGGCATTTGGGCGATGAGCCCGTCGCCCGAGGCGACTGCGTCGCCGGAGGTCGCCGTGCCCCAGCGGACCACGTGTTGGGCCCAGGCCTGGGTGTTGTCTAGAGCGTTGCCGGTGTCCATGGCCTAGTTGGCGTCGTCGTAGGCCGCTGGGTCTTCCAGTCGGTAAAGCATGTCGGGGGTGACCAGCCGCGTGGCGACGGCGTGCTCGACGAGGCGCGCCCTTCGGTTGACGGCCAGCTTCTCGGGGCCGCCGTGCAGGCCGCGCACGCCGTAGCGGGTGAGCCGGTCGCAGACGTGGTCGAGCTTGCGGTTGAAACGGGTGATCGGCCAGCCGAGGCGGTCGGCGGCATTCTGGGACGACGGAATGGAGGAGGTCGTCCCCCGGCCCGTCAGCACGGGCTCCGACAGGGCGAGCACAAGGAGCAGCTGGGAGTTTGTCAGCTCGATCGGTCCGATCGTCGTCGCCCCGGATTCGCTCGTCTCGGACACCGCGGAGGGGACGTATGCCGGCTGATTGTTGACGAGCCGCATCTCGTAGGTGGTCCGCCCCGCGGTGAACAGCAGCGTCGTGTCCGCGTAGACGAGCGGCAGCCGAGCGCCCGGCTGCAGGTATGCCTGGGTCACGCCCTCCGCGTCGGCCAGAGTGGCGGACAAACGCGCTCCGATGTTCTCGATCCACCACATTCCGTCGACGTGAGAAATGACGAGGAACCGGCGGTGGAGGTACTGATTGTCGTCGAGTTCGAGCGGGCCTTCGCGACCCACGAGGAAGGGCTCGCCCGGATCGATGTGGAACCACTCGCCGCAGAATTCAAGGGATAGGCTCATTCGGAAACCCCAATCTTCATTAATGCCACGGTCACGTTGTCGCGCCCACCGCGAGTCAACGCTACATCGCGCAACGCGAATGCGACAGCGTCGAGGCTGACTTCATCCTCGCCATCCTCGACATCCACAATAACCGAAGAGACGTCCGAATCGTCCAATTCGTCGGAAAGTCCGTCGGAGCAGACGATGATCGTATCTCCCTCGCGGGCGTCCACGTAAGAGGTGTCGAGGGTGGATTCTCCGTAGCTGCCCACCGCTCGGGTGATGACCGCCTTGCGGGGGTGGACTCGGGCCTCCTCCTCCGTCAGCTCGCCCTCGTCGATGAGCTCTTGGACAAGCGAGTGGTCGCGGGTCAGCCGCCGGAGCCGTCCCTCGCGCCACATGTAGACGCGCGAGTCGCCGATGTGGAAAACGAGCCACTTCGCCTCTGCCTCTATGTAGACGGCGCCCGCGACGGTGGTGCCCGCTCCGGGCTGGGCGCCCACGCGGGTTGCGGTCTCCTCGATCTTCCCTTCCTTGATCACGGTGACGATCTTCGCCCTGGACTCGTCCACGCACTTTTGCAGCCTCGCGGCCGCGTCGGCGCCGTCGACGCCGTCCCACGGGACCGCGGCCAAGGAGTCTATGACGGTCTGAGCCGCCTTGTCACCGACGAGGTGGCCTCCCATTCCGTCGGCGACGGCGAGGATGGGTGGGTGGAGCAGGTACCGATCCTCGTTCCTGAACCGGATCCTTCCGGGATCGGTCACTCCAGCCACTGTTATCTGCATGCGAATAACCTTACGACAGTTTTTCAAGCCAACCCTGGGAATGGGTACGATTCACCTCAAGGAGGGGAACGGTCCCCAGTAAGCGAGCATGAGGAGAAGAACGATCTGCCCCCCGAGCGCCGCACCGACGACGGCCTTGGCGCCCGCACGCATCTTAGGCTTCTTTTCGTGCCAGCGGAACGGAACTCTGACGAAAAGCCACGCCGAAAGGAGCGCCGCTCCCTGGCAAGCGATCCACCCGCCTTGAACGACGATGAGATTCCGCTGGTAAGACACAGCATAATAGGCGAGGGCGACAAGGTACAGCACAAGGACACACCAGGCTACGATGATCCCGGCCGAAGACGCCGCGACGCAAGCCCCCATTCCGCCCGTGTCGATGAGCCTCTTGCCGCGCACTCGCATGCGCCCGACGGCCAAAAGCACAGACGAAACGATCAGCGCAAGCGCTCCGGCCCCCAGTGTGAGCACAAGCTGTTTTCCGGAGGCGAATTTGGGCGCTGCGGCCATCTTCTTCCCCTTGTAAGCCTGGACGGGCTTTTCCCCTGCTATCCTGGGCTCGGCCGAGGCCGTGGAGGGAAGGCCGTTGACCCAGTCGGAAACGTCCCTCATGGGGGCCGCCTGCGCGACGCCGTCGACCTTCAGCCCGTGCCCTCCCTTGTAGTAGCGGACAGTCAGTGAGTTGTTGCCCGCCTTTTCGAGGTCCGAGCGCATGATGACCGGCCCTTGGACCGTGGGCATCGACATGTCGTCTGTCCCGTAGGCCATGAGGACGGGCATCGTCATCTTCCTTTGGTACTGCGACACGTCGAAGTCGATGTAGCGGAAATCCTCGCCGAATTGCTGGCCGACAAGCTTGGAGACGACCTCCCTCATCTGGCTGGGCGCGCCGAGCCGCCGCAGGTAGGCGTCCGCCGCCAGCGCACCCTGCACGCGGATGGGCAGAACCGGAGCCGAGACGAGGACGACGAAGGAGACCGAGGCGTTGCGCGCCGCGATGATAGGCCCGATGAAGCATCCTTCCGAAACCGTGTACAGCCCAGATCTTTTGGGATCGACGCCCGGGACGCCGAGCAGGTGGGAAAGCGCGTCCTCGTAGTCGTCGGCCAGCGCTAGGTAGTCGCGGTGCGTCGTCGAATAGTTCGCCGTCCGTTTCATCGGCACGAGGGTCGCTATGCCGGCCGAGGAGATGAGGTCCGTCGATTCGTCGAAGTCATTCGTCGTCTTCGTCCCCGTGCCGTGGACGAAGACGATTCCCGGAACGAGGCCGCGCACGCCCACGGGAGTCGTCAGCTGCGCGGGAATCGACGTTCCGTCCCTCAAACGTATCTGCACCTGCCGTTTTTCGATCTGATACGTGCCGACAGGGGGCGAGGGGGCCTTGCCGACGACGGCGGTGTCCGGCGTCTCCGGGACGACGACGGAGCGCATCGGCTCGGGATTCCATCGCGGGCCGGCCCAGTTTCCCCACATCCCGAGAAGGAAGACGACGAGAATCCACGCGAGGAGCCTCGGATGGCGCGCGGGCAGCGCTCGCGGCTCGCATCCCCCGACGTCCGACGTCGAGGCCCCGTCCGCGGCTCTCCTCCGGGCGGCCATCTAAAAGCCCAGCCGTCCCATTTTCTTGGGGTCGCGCTGCCAGTCTTTCGTCACCTTCACGTGGAGGTCGAGGCTGACCTTCCTGCCCAAAAGCCGCTCGATCGCTTTGCGGGCCCGCACTCTGATGCGTTTGAGCTGGGCCCCGCCTCGGCCGATGACGATTCCCTTTTGGGAATCGCGTTCAACGTGGAGGTTGACGTGGATGCGGTCGCCGACGACTTCCTCGATCGTCACGGCCAGAGAATGCGGAAGCTCGTCGCGCAGATCCCTCAGAGCCGCCTCGCGCACGAGCTCGGTTATAAGCGTTTCCTCGCTTTCGTCGGTCACGGCGTCGCGGGGGTAGAGGGGCGGGCTTTCGGGCATCCTCTCGACGAGGAGCGAGGCCAAAAGCTCCACCTGCTCCCCCTTTGCCGCGCTGACGGGGACGACCTCCGCGAAGTCGGCCAGCTCGGAGACTTCCTGGAGCCGCTTTGCCAGGGCCGCGCGACCGACGAGGTCGGATTTCGTCACCGCCGCGACGATCGAGGCCTTTTTCGAGGCGAGTTTCGATACGAGGCCCAGGAGGAAGCGGTCGCCGGGGCCCGTCGCCTCGTCGGCCGGAAGGCACATGACGATGGCGTCGACGTCGCTCAGGGAGTCGCGGACCATGTCGTTGAGCCTTTCGCCCAGCAGCGTGCGGGGGCGGTGCAGGCCAGGCGTATCGACGAGGATGAGCTGGCCGCCCTCGCGGTTGACGATGGCTCTGACAACCCGCCGAGTGGTTTCGGGGCGGTCCGAGGTTATTGCGACCTTTTGGCCGACAAGCGCGTTGGTCAAGGTCGACTTCCCCGTGTTCGGCCGTCCGACGACGCACACGAACCCCGCTCTGAAGCCTTCGGGCCAGTCACTCATCTGATTCTCCTTCGTCTTCTCGACGGGCGAGGACGGTCCACAGCCTTCTCCTGCGGCCTTGGAATCGGTCGGCCGTCAGGCTGATGCCGCCGATCGACGCTCGGCTGCCCGCGATGGGAACCCTGCCGATGAGCTTGGCGAAGAGGCCTCCCACGGTGTCGACGTCGTCGTCGTCGAGTTTAACGCCGAAAAGCTCGCCGAGGTCGGCGATCGGCAGGCGTGCGGGAACCCTGTACACGCCTTCTTCGACGACGTCGACCTCGGGGGCGCTTCGATCGTGCTCGTCGGAGATTTCGCCGACGAGCTCCTCGACAAGGTCCTCGATCGTCACGAGGCCCGCTATTCCGCCGTACTCGTCGACGACGAGCGCGATGTGCACCTGGTTGGCCTGCATCTCGCGCATGAGGTCGTCGACCACTTTCGTCTCGGGCACGAAAACGGGCTCGCGCATGAGGTCGGCCACCGTGAGGGACTCCGTGTTCCCGCGCAGCCAGCGGCGCAAGACGTCCTTGAGGTAGACGACTCCGTGCAGATCGTCCGCGGATTCGCCGACTGCGGGAACCCGGGAAAAACCCGAGCGCGTGAACAGGGACATCGCCTTGTCCAGCGGCGCGTCGATGCCGATCGAGACCATGTCGGTGCGGGGGACCATCACCTCGCGCACGAGCGTGTGGTTGAAGTCGAACACGGATTGGAGAAGCTCGCGGTCGGACTCGTCGAGGACCGTCGAGTCCGAGACCCTTTCGACCATGACGGCCAACTGGTCCTCGTGCAGCTGCTCGAACTCTTCGTCGTCGGCCTCCCCCTCGCGCACCACCGAGGAGGCGACCGAGGTGGCCAGGGCGGCCGGAAGGGAGATGAGCGCCAGCGTTTCAACGGGCCGCCTCGCGCCTATCGACGCGGGAGAGACGATTCTCAGCATCAGGGAGGCGGCGGCTGTCAGGGCGAGGTATGCGCCGACGGCCTCCCACCACTCGTCAAACACCGAGGCAAGCCCAAGCGCGGCGAGGACGGCGGCGAGCGAGGTGAAGAATATGCGGAGCGAGATGAGCCCCGCGATGGCCGCCTGCCGTCTGGAGACGATCGACAGCATTCTCTTCGAAGCCTTCGGCGCGTCGGCAGCTTCGGCCCGGGTGATCCGGCCCAGCGCGGTCAGGCCGGCGGAGAAGAGGGCGCCGATGCCGTAGCACGCGAATGCGAGGGCGGCGAGCGCCGCGAGAGGCACGTTGGAGCCGTTCATATTTCGGTCGGTTCGGGGGCGACGGGGTCGGCTCGCCTGCCGGCCAGGAAGGTGAGCAGCAGCTGACGCTGGAGGTCGAACATTTCGCGTCGCTCGTCTTCCTCGGCGTGGTCGTACCCCAGAAGGTGGAGGATCCCGTGGGTTACGAGAAGAAGAACCTCCTCGGCGACGGCGTGCCCGGCCGTGTAGGCCTGCCTGGCGGCGACCTGCGGGCACACGACGATGTCCCCCAGCACCCCTTCGCGGGGCTCCTCCCCTATAGGCGCCGGCCGAAGCTCGTCCATTGGAAACGAAAGGACGTCCGTGGGCCCGTCGAGGTCCATCCACTCGACGTGGAGCCTGGCCATGGACTCCTCGTCTTCGAACAGGACGTTGAGTTCCGCGGCAGGGTGCACGCGCATGCGGTCCAGGACGAACCTGGCCAGGTCCGAGACCTCCTTGAGGTCGATTCCCGGAGCGAAACCCGATTCGTCGTTGACGTCGATGCTCATCTGCTCTCCCTTTCGAGGCACCTTCCGCGGAGGCGCCCGTCGTTGCGAAGCCCGTCGCCGTCCCCGCCGCGAGGGCCCCGACGTCCTTCGTGCAGGCCGCCGCCCCTTTCGCGGCGGTACGCGTCGGGTCCCTCCCCGCGTCCTGCGCCAAGCTCCTCGCGGTCGCTCGCGCGGGCCTCGTCCCACCGGGCGTAGGCGTCGATGATTTCGCTGACGAGCCTGTGGCGGACGACGTCGGCGGAGCTGAGCTCGCAAAAGCGTACGCCCGGAATGTCGCGAAGAATGCGCCTGACGAGGCGAAGCCCGGACTCGGTTTTCCCGGGGAGGTCGATTTGGGTGACGTCGCCGGTGACAACCATGGTCGAGCCGAAGCCGAGGCGGGTGAGGAACATTTTCATCTGCTCGGGCGTCGTGTTCTGGGCCTCGTCGAGGATGACGAACGCGTCGTCGAGAGTCCTGCCGCGCATGTAGGCCAGCGGCGCCACTTCCACCGTTCCGGCGGCCATGAGCTTGGGGATCGACTCGGGCTCGAGCATCCCGTACATCGCGTCGTACAGGGGACGCAGGTACGGGTCGATCTTGTCTGTAAGCGACCCCGGCAGGAAGCCCAGCGACTCGCCGGCCTCGACGGCCGGGCGCGTGAGGATGATCTTCGAGACACGCCGCCTGTTGAGGGCGTCCACGGCCTTGGCCATCGCGAGATACGTCTTTCCGGTTCCGGCCGGCCCAATCCCGAAGGTCACGGTGTTTTCGTCGATTGCGTCCACGTAGGCCTTCTGGCCGAGGGTTTTGGGGCGGATGGTCTTGCCGTGCGCCGACAGGATGTCGTGGGTGAGCATGTCGGAGGGGCGCATGACGCCGTCGCGCGAAATGGCGATCGCCCGTTGGACCGCGTCAAGGGTCAGATGCTGGCCCGACTGGACCACGTCCACCAACTCGCCGATGAGCGCCTCGGCGAAATCCAAGCGCGATTCCTCGCCCGCCAACGTGATCTGGTGGTCGAGGACGTGAAGCGTCACGGGCGCGAGCCCGGTTTCGAGCGCGCGCAGCACTTCGTCCCGGTATCCCAGAAGATTGATCATCGAGATGTGCGCGGGAACGGAGATCGTTCGCGTCGACGTAGCCATGCCTCCGATTCTAGCCGGGTTCCGATTCTAGCCGGCCGAGCCGCGCATGCCCGAGAGGGCTGCGACGGCGAACGGGCCGGCGCTGGACGAGCGCAGGACGTTGGGGCTCAAAAGCACCGTCCGCCCTCCGATCCGCTCGAAGGACTCAATCTCTTCTGGCGTCAGGCCGCCCTCGGGGCCGACGACGATCCACAGGTTCTCCGAGCCCTGCAACCCCGCCCTCGCAATGGGCATGTCGGCCTCCTCGTGGCACACGAGCAGATCGGCGCCTTCGGCCGCGGCGAGCCGGAGAGCCTGCGGCGTCGTGCACACGTCCAGAACCTCGGGAATCCAGGACCGCCGCGATTGCTTGGAGGCCGCCAAAACGACCGATTCCCAGCGCCGCCGGGCCTTTTCCTCTTTGCCTTTCCAATTGGCCACGGCCCGCGCGCTCGCCCAGGGGACGATGCGCCAGACCCCGTACTCGGTAGCCGTCTCCACCGCCTGGTCGTCCCGCGAGCCCTTGGCCAGGGCTTGCAGGAGGGTGATGCGGGGCGACGGCTCCGGCTCGCGCTCGAATCCGAGCACCTCCAGTTCGACTTCCCCCTTTGACACGCCGACGACCGCGCACCGGGCCCTGCCCCCGCGCCCGTCGACGACGTCGATCTCCTCCCCCGGGCTCGCCCTTTTGACCGTTGCGGCGTGGTGGCCTTCCGGCCCCGCCAGGACAAACCGATCGCCGGTCCGGCAAGGCAGGGGGCGGCCATCGCCGGGCGGCTGACTACGGGAGTCTGCCGGATCGGCGGAGTCGGAGGTCGGGCCGCCGCTTCCGTGCGTCGGCCTGTCCCGGCGAGCAGGCGTCGAGTCCGAGCGCACGCCGGCGCCGGGCGCGAGGTAGACCGGACGGGTCATGAGCGAAGCTTGTCCCGGAGCTTGGAGAAGAATCCGCCCTGCTGGACGAGGCGGGCCGCGGGCATCTCCTCTCCCCGCATGCGCGCGAGCTTTTCGAGGAGGCTGCGCTGGGCGTCGTCGAGCTTCGTGGGGGTCTTGACGTCGAGGACAACCCTGAGGTCGCCGCGCCCCTCCCTCTGGAGCCTGCCGACGCCCAGCCCCGAAAGCTTGACCGTGTGGCCGGCGTCGGCGCCCTCGGGCACGTCCACCGTCATCGGGCCGTCGAACGTCTCGATCTCAATCGAGCAGCCCAGCGCGCTCGCGGTCATGGGGATCTCGAGCTCGCACACCAGATCGTCGCCGTCGCGGCGGAAGACCTTGTCCCTGCTCACGCGAACCTCGACGAACAGGTCTCCGGGCCCGCCGCCTTCGACGCCCGCCTCGCCTTTCCCGGCGATGCGGATCCGCATGCCGTCCTCGACGCCCGCCGGAATTTGGACGTGGACGGTGCTCGTTCCGCGGACGCGGCCCTGACCGGAGCAGTCTGCACAGGGCGTGGGGATGACGGTGCCGAAGCCGTGGCAGGTCGGGCACGCCATTTGCGTGACCATTTGGCCGAGGATGGAGTTGGCGACCCTCTGCACCGTGCCGGCGCCGTCGCACTCCGAACAGGTGACGGGCTCGGTTCCGGGCGCTGCCGCCGTCCCGTGGCAGGTTTCGCATTCGACGGCGAGGGTGTGCGTGATGTCGCGTTCGACGCCGAAAACGACGTCGCGCAGGGACAGCGTCACGGTCACAAGGGAGTCTTGGCCGCGCCTTCCCCTGGAGGCCGGGCCGCGGGCGGCGCCGGCCATTCCGCCGAAAAAGGTCTCGAAGATGTCGGCGAAGCCGCCGAAGCCCTCGGCCGAGCCGCCGCCGCGCAGGGCGTCCGTGCCGCCGAGGTCGTACATTCTCCTCGACTCGGCGTCGGAAAGGACGTCGTAGGCCTCGTTGACCGCCTTGAATTCGTCGGCTTTTTCGGGGCCTGCGACGTCTGGGTGAAGCCTGCGCGCATGCTTGCGGTAGGCCTTCTTGATCTCCTCCTGCGAGGCGGAGCGGGAAACACCGAGAATTTGATAGTAGTCAGCCAATTTGTCTTATCTTCTTTAGCGGTTGCTGAGGATGTCGGACAGGTACCGGGAGATGGCGTACACGGCGGACATCGTTCCGGGGTAGTCCATGCGCGTCGGGCCCACGACCCCCACGCGCGCCACCGATTGGTCGGCGACGTCGTACGTCGAGGAGACGACGGACGCCTCCGCCAGCTCCTCGTATCGGTTCTCCTCTCCGATCGACACCGAGACGCCGTCTTGCATGGCGGCAAGGAGGCGCAGAAGGACGACCTGCTCTTCGAGCAGGTCCAGAACCGGCGAAATCGAGTTGGCGAAGTCGAAGGAATGCCGCGAGAGGTTGGCGGCGCCCGCCATGACTATGCGTTCCTCGCCGTCCGCGCGCAAGGCGTCGAGGATGGCGCCGCCCACCGCTTCGGCGACGGGCCGCAGGCGTTCCGGCGACTCGGCCAGAAGCGCCTCCAGGGACGGCGCGATGTCGGCCAGGCGCAGGCCGGCCAGCTGGGCGTTGAAACGCCGGCCCAGATCCGCGAGGTCGTCCGCATCGACCTCGGCTTCCAGTCTGAGGCTTCGCTGCTCCACCCTGCCAGCCTCCGTCACGATGAGGAGAATGACGTATCGGACGCCGACGGCGACGACCTCGACGTGGCGCAGCGACACCCGTTGGAGCGAGGGGTATTGGACGACGGCCACCTGCCGGGTGACCTGGGCCAGCGCGCGCACGGCGCGCTCGACGACGTCGTCGAGATCGACGGCGCCTTCGAGCAGCTTCCGCATCGCCCGGCGTTCGGAGGGCGACAAAGGCTTGATGGACTCGAGCGAATCGACGAACTGGCGGTATCCCTGGTCGGTCGGCACGCGCCCGGCCGACGTGTGGGGCCGATGGATGAGGCCGGCCTCCTCCAGGGCCGCCATGTCGTTGCGTATCGTCGCCGGCGAGACGCCGAGGTCGTAGCGTTCGACGATGCTGCGCGAGCCGACGGGCTCGCGTGTGGACACGTAATCGCGCACGATGGCCTCGAGGACCTTCGCGCGGCGTTCGCTGCTGCCCATGCTCGCCTCCTCTCCGTCGGCTTCCACCCTCATTGGGCCACTTGACAGCATATAGCACTCGACTCGCGAGAGTGCCAATTCTACGCTGAGGGCGTTTGCCGGCATACCCTTGAGCGATGAGCTTTTCATTCGACCGCTACGGAAACGACGTTCTCAGTTCCAATCCCCACCGGCGCGGCGACTTCGCGCACAACCCGGAGTCGCGGCCGGTCGAGGCGCGCCGCGGGCTCGTCGTCGAGGACGTCGACACGGGGTTCGTCGGGGAGATCGTGCGCGTGGGCAAGGTCGCAGGCCAATGGCAGGTCGAGCTCGAAGGGCGCAAGGGCGTGCGCCGGTCTTTCCCGCTGGGCCGGGGATTCTGGATCGACGGGCGCCCTGTGGAGCTCGTCCGGCCGCAGGCGAAGGCTCCGACGGGCAGAGCCCGCACCGCCTCGGGCTCCTTCCACGTCAGCGCCAGGGCGCGCACGGCCCGCGAGTCGCGCATCTGGGTCGAGGGCAAGCACGACGCCGAGCTGGTCGCCAAGATCTGGGGCGCGGACCTCGCCCTCGAAGGCGTCGTCGTCGAGGAGCTTCGGGGAGTCGACCGGCTCGAGGAGTGCCTGGCGGAGTTCTCCCCGTCGCCGACGAGGAGGGCCGGGGTGCTCGTCGACCACCTCGTGCGAGGCTCGAAGGAGCAGCGGATCGCCGAGCGCTTTTCCGCGGTTCCCGGCGTCCTCATCCTCGGCCACCCGTACGTTGACGTGTGGCAGGCGGTGCGTCCGGCGGTTCTGGGGCTGCGCGAGTGGCCGGAGGTTCCCCGCGGGGAGGACATCAAGGTCGGCACGCTCAAGCGTTTGGGATGGCCGCACGCCGACGCCGAGGACGTCGGCCTTGGCTGGGCGCGGATACTGGAGAAGGTGACGACGTACAAGGACTTGGAGCCGAGCCTGCTCGGGCGCATGGAAGAGCTCATCGACTTCGTGACCGAGGGTTCGGCCGAGTGACTCGGCGGCGCAATCCGGCGGCCCTTGCAAGCCAAGCCCTGGCACAATGGTGACGTGACAACGCCTCCAGACGAGCCCCGTTCAGCCCGGGGTCTAGAGCCTTTGGGTCAAGCAGAGGCTTCGCTCCTCGCGGACGAGCGGTATTTCCGCCGCCGCGGGCTTCCCACGCTCATCGAAGACTATTCCGCCACCGAAGACGTTCTGACGCGCGCCTGGCCCTGGCTCGGCGTCCTTTTCGCGATCCAGGTGACACGCTCTCTTACGACGTCGTGGAAGCCCGGACTGGCGGCGGTCGTGCTGGTCGCCTCGGTGGCCGCCGTGCTCGCGATGTGGATCGGCGGCAACCGCCGTGCGGGCCGTTCGCTTTTCTCAGCTCCGGCGAGGGTCGGCTGGTGGAGCGCGGCGGTGTTCGTTATCGTGCCCTCGCTCATGCGAATCAACTCCGCCGTGGGAGTCTACCCGGCGCTTCGGCACGTCGCCTTCAACGTCTGCGTCTGCGCCTTCGTCGTCGGCGTCATCGGATGGGGCCTCGCCCAAACGCTGGCCTGGGCCCTGTTGAAGATTCTGTCCGACCTGTGGGACCAGCTGGTCATCGTCTTCCGGCAGACGGCGGCGATTTTCCTCTTCTGCTTCCTCATCTTCTTCACCCAGGAGTTCTGGCAGTTCGTCACGTTTTCGAGCTACCGCCGGATCGAGCTGCTCCTCCAGCTGCTAGGCGCGATCGCGATTTTGACGGTCCTCGTGGGCGCTCCGCGGTTCATCGCTTCGCTGCAGAAGGCCCTTCTGGAAGAAGACGAACGGCTCACCCGGCTTCAGCGTTCGAATCTCACGATCCTCTTCATCGTGCGGCAGCTGCTCCAGCTCGCCCTCATTTTCGTGGTTTCGGCCGCCCTCTTCGCCACGGTCTCAGTGCTCACGATAAGCAGCGAAATGTACAAAACATGGGATCTCCGCCCTGAAACGATCGACACCTTCGTCTACGACGGCGAGACGTATCTCCTCACTGATTCCGGCCTCTACATCGCCTTGCTCTTGGCCCTCGTCGCCACCGTCAACTTCGCCGTGGCGACGATGAGCTCCTCGGAGGGACGGGAAATTTTCCTCGAGGGGGTCGAAGACGAGGTGGGAGAGGTCTTCCACCGACGCCGGCGGTACCTCGCCAAGCGAAAGGAGCTGGCCTCCCGCGGGGTGTCGGTTTAGCTGGCCCTGCTCTCGGGGCGCCGTTTCAAGAACTCGGTTTATCGAATCCGGCCATTCAAAGCGTCCGGCCTAGCTTTCCGCTATCCTCCATCGGTGCGCGGAGCCGTATCGTTTATCGTTTAACCCTCCAGGTCTTCCCACAGGCGCCTCGTGACGGCGTCGGCGAGAAGCCTGCCGCGCAGCGTGAGGACGATGCGGCCCGCAATGGCGGCCTGTCCGTCAAGGAGGCCGTCGGCGACGAGGCCCGCTGTCGTCTGTGCGCTGATGCATCGAGGAATCTCGATGCCTTCGCGCATGCGGACGCCGAGCATGACGGCCTCGTCGGCGATCTCGGACGCCGTGAGGACCTCGCGCGCCGCCGCCGGGCTCTCCCCCGCGGCGACCCGCTGGGCGTAGGCCAGGGGATGCTTGACGTTCCAAAAGCGCGTCCCGTTGATGTGCGAATGCGCTCCCGGGCCGTAGCCCCACCAGTTTCCGCCGCCCCAGTACACCCGATTGTGGCGGCATTCTCGCCCGCCGCGTGCCCAATTCGATATCTCATACCAGCGGTATCCGGCCGCCTCGAAGGCTTCGTCTGCGGCCTCGTATTTATCCGCCAGCTCGTCCGGGTCGGGAAGCTGGATGACGCCCCGCGCGGCCTGCGCGCCCATCTTGGTTCCCGGCTCAACCGTCAGCGCGTAGGCGCTGAGGTGATCCGGCTCAAGCGCGATCGCCGCCTCTATCGACCGCCGCCACTGCCCCATCGTCTCGCCCGGGGCACCGTAGATGAGATCGACGGACACACCGAGCCCGGCCTCGCGCGCCCAGCCGACCGCGCGCCCGACCTGCCCGGGCGTATGCCTCCGGTCAAGCGTCGCGAGCACCGATTCGACGGCCGACTGCATGCCGAAGGAGACCCTTGAGAACCCGGCGTCGGCAAGCCGAAAAAGGCTCTCGCGATCCACTGACTCGGGATTCGCCTCGGTGGTGACCTCCGCCCCCTCGCGCAGGCCGAAAGCGGCGTCGAGGGCGGCCAACACCGAGCCCAGCTGTCCGGTGTCGAGCATCGTGGGCGTCCCGCCGCCGAAGAACACGGTATCGATCAGCGGCGCGGCCTCACCGCCCCGAAGGACGTTGCGGCTCAGGGCGATCTCCCGCGCCAGGGATTCGGGGAAGTCCGACGTCGAAGCCCCCGGCCCGAAGTCGAGGTTGGTGTACGTGTTGAAATCGCAGTACCCGCATCTGACGGCGCAAAACGGCACGTGGACGTACGCGCTCAGCCCGCCGGAGACGTCCGGGTTCGGCAGGGCGCCGTCCTTCGGCGCCTCTTCTCCGTCGGGAAGGTCAGCCACGGCGGAAAGTCAGGTCGTGGATCGTGCGGCCGGCCTCGACTCCCCGCCGTTCGAAGCGCGTCATGACGCGTCCGTCCCACCTCGGGGCGAAGCCGCCGCGGGCGGGCTCGCGGTCGTTCGGATCGGGCCGCTCCCCCGCGTGGAGGTTGGCGAAGGAGTCGCTTGCCTCGAGCTCGTCGCGCATCTGCCAGGCGTAGTCGTCCCAATCTGTCGCGAGCCGCCACAGGCCGCCGATTTCCAGAATCTTCGCGGCATCGGAGATGAACGGGCCCGCGATCAGGCGGCGTTTGCGATGTCGGGATTTGCGCCAGGGGTCGGGAAAGAACGTCCACAGCTCGCTGGCCCGGGGGGCCTCCGGGTCGGCGAATATCACGGGCAAAGCCTGCGCGGCGTCGGCCTCGACGATCCGCACGTTCGTCACGCCCTTGCGCACCGCGTTCGCGACGCATCGGGCGACGCCGACGTGCCAGGCCTCGAAGGCCAGAATGTTTCGATCAGGATGCTCTTCCGCGTAGGAAGTGAGCTGTTCGCCCGATCCGGGCCCTATCTCGACGACGATCGGCGCGTCGTTGCCGAAGACGGCCCGCAGATCCACTCGCGCATTCGGCGCAATCGTCGTCGGCGAATCGCCCTCTGGCAGGTCAAGGACGTAGAAAGGGCCATGCTCGTCGAGCACCGCCTGGTACTGGCGCACCATTCGGCCGCCCCGCCGCGAAAAAGACTTGATGCGCGCCGGGCAGCGCCGCGCTTCGGGATTCGCCGCCGAGCCTTTCAAATCGTCGTCGGCCACGTCATGCATTCCTTCGCCCCGCCACGGCGTACACATACTTGGCCGCGTACTGCGCGATCGACATCCGCCCCGCACGCTGACTCTCGAGCAGCGCATCCGCCCGCTCAACTGTCGGCTCAGCCACCCAATCGGCGATGGTCACGCCGTGTCCGGGGGTCGAGATCACTTCGATCCTGTCCATCGCTTCGATTTTTCCCGCCTTCAGAACGCGAAGGTACACTCCGTGCCTCCCACGCTGGGAAAACTCCTTGACGAAATGCGGGCGCCCCATCCACCTGGCAAACGTCATGCAGGGCGTGCGGGGGCCCGTCGCCTCCATTTCGACCTCGCCCAGCCTTATGCGCGCGCCGAACTCGAAAGCGTCGACGGATCCGCTCACCCTCAGATTCTCACCGAAAAATCCGAACGGAATCTCGCGCTCCAAAACCGCCGACCAGTATTCGGCTTCTCCCTGCGCAAAGGCGTACAGCGCCTTGTCGGCTCCCCCGTGATGCTTCCTGTCGGCTTGGATGTCCCCGCGGACTCCGAGCGCGTGTACCGTGACGGGAAAGGCCGCAGGCCGCTTGTCGATCGCTGTCACGCCGACGGCGCCGTCGTCGGAGTGGACGTCCGCCATCGCGCACACGGCCTCCACGTCCATGCATGTGCCCTCGGCAATCGCAGGCTCGCTCGCGGCCCGGGTTATCTCGATCGTCTCGACGTCTGGCATCTTCTCCAACCTTCCAGTTCTCGTCTAGTCCGACAAGCGTCTTCTGTCCGAACCGACATTCTCCGGTCCGCGGCAGTCGGCCCATTCCTCCTTCCCCGGGGAAACGGCCCTGCAGGACGGCACAGGCCGCCCTCATTTCTTCGGAGCGTCCGAGGTGAGCGCGGCCACGAAGGCCTCCTGCGGCACGTCGACGCGGCCGATCGACTTCATCCGCTTCTTTCCCTCTTTCTGCTTTTCCAAAAGTTTGCGCTTGCGGGTGATGTCGCCGCCGTAGCACTTTGCCAAAACGTCCTTGCGCATCGCCCTGATCGTCTCCCGGGCGATGATACGGCTGCCGACGGCGGCCTGAACGGGAATTTCGAACTGCTGGCGGGGAATGAGCTCTTTGAGCTTCTTCGTCATCTCAAGTCCGTAGGAGTACGCCTTGTCCTTGTGGACGATCGCCGAGAAGGCGTCGACGACCTCGTGGTTGAGCAGCACATCGACCTTGACGAGATCGGCCTCCTGATCCTCGGCCATGTCGTAGTCGAGGGAGGCGTATCCCTTCGTCCTGCTCTTGAGCTGGTCGAAGAAATCGGTGACGATCTCGGCGAGGGGAAGGATGTAGTGGAGCTCGACTCGCTCGGAGGACAGGTAGTCCATGCCCAGCATCGTGCCGCGCCGCTGCTGGCAGAGCTCCATGATCGTCCCCGTGTAGTCCGAGGGCGTGAGCACGGTGGCCCGCACCGTCGGCTCGAAAATCTGCTTGATCTTCCCCTCGGGGAACTCCGAAGGGTTCGTCACGACGACCTCCTCGCCGCCCTCGGTCGCCACCCGGTAAACAACCGACGGCGCCGTGGCGATGATGTCGATCCCGAATTCGCGCTCCACGCGCTCCCGGACGATCTCCAAATGCAGCAGCCCCAGGAACCCGCATCGGAAGCCGAAGCCGAGGGCCACCGAGTTCTCTGGCTCGTATGACAGGGCGGCGTCGTTCAGCTTGAGCTTGTCCAAGGCGTCTCGCAGATCCGGATAGTCCGATCCGTCGATCGGATAGACGCCGGAGAACACCATGGGCTTGGGGTCCTGGTAGCCGTCAAGCGGCTTCTCCGCAGGGGATTTGGCGGCGGTCACGGTATCGCCCACCCGGGATTGGCGCACGTCTTTGACGCCCGTGATGAGGTAGCCGACCTCGCCCGCGGCCAGGCCGTCGGTCGGCGTGGGCTCGGGCGAAATGACGCCGATCTCGAGGAGCTCGTGCGTCGCGCCCGTCGACATCATCTGGATGCGCTCGCGCGGGGCGAGTCTGCCGTCCTTGACGCGGATGTACGTGACGACGCCGCGATAGGTGTCGTAGACGGAATCGAAGATCATTGCGCGGGTCGGGCCGCCAGCCTCGCCCTCGGGCGCTGGAACCTCGGCGACGATCCTGTTGAGCAGATCGGCCACGCCCAAGCCGGTCTTCCCAGACACGGCAAGACATTCGCCGGGGTCGACGCCGATGAGCGAGGCGAGCTCCTCCGCGTACTTCTCGGGCTGGGCCGATGGGAGATCGATCTTGTTGAGCACGGGGATGATCGCGAGGTCGTTGTCGAGCGCCATGTACAGATTGGCGAGGGTCTGCGCCTCGATTCCCTGGGTCGCGTCGACGAGGAGGATCGCCCCCTCGCACGCGGCGAGCGAGCGGTTGACCTCGTAGGAGAAGTCGACGTGCCCGGGAGTGTCGATCATGTTCAAGGCATAGGCTTCGCCGTCGACGGTCCACGGCAGGCGGACCGCCTGGGACTTGATCGTGATCCCCCGCTCGCGCTCGATGTCCATGCGGTCGAGGTACTGGTCTCGCATGACGCGCTCATCGACGATTCCCGTCAGCTGGAGCATCCTGTCGGCCAGCGTCGACTTGCCGTGGTCGATGTGGGCGATGATGCAGAAATTGCGGATGCGCGACGGCGCAGTCGAAGCGGGGGCGATCTCGCTGGGAAGGGATGCGGGCACAGTGCTCCTTTGTCGAACAGTCTCCACCAGTGTAGTGCTCGTCGGCCCTCGCAAGGCCTCGCAACGTGGGAGCGATGTGTGAGTTTCGCCGAGGCGCCCGGAATCCGTCCCAACTCGCAAGTTCCGCCAAAAGCGGCTGGCGCCCCCGAGAGCCGGCGGCCCGCCTTCGAAATTCGTCCCTGCGCGGAACCGCCGGCCCGTCTGCAGGAGATTCCAATCGTCTGGCCCGACAATGGTTTCATGTTCCTCACTCCCGGTTCGCTGAAAGACCTCCTGCCGTTCATCGAACGGATCACCCGCGGGCCTGGCCGCAGCCTGGTCGGCAACGCCCTCGTCGTCAACGGGCTCCTCGTCGCGCTCGTTTTCGCCCTCGGCGGCGACGCCGGCACGTTCCTCACGGTCCTGCTGGGCGGAGTCTCCGCGTTTGGCCTGGTCTCGGCGCTTGTCTTCGCCTGGCGCCGCAAGAGGCTCAAGGACGCCGTCGACCGCTGGCAGGAAAGTTCGGGCCATGTTGTCTCGTCCGCTTCGGATTCCCGGCCCGAAGGGGCCGAAGGCAAGACCGACGAAGGCGGCGTCGGCGAAGGCAAAAACGGCTCGGGCGGCGTCGACGAAGGCGACTCCCCTTCCCGGGAGATCGTCGTCATAGATCAAAGCGGACGGCGGGAATCGGCGCCGCCTCCCAAGGACGACTTCGCCGACTCCGAAGAGACGATCGAGCGCGACCGCCTGCACGACGCCGCGGCCGAAGCCGCCCAGCTGCGCGAAACGTGGATGCCCCGCATCGAGGCCGCCCAGCGTTCGGCGATCGCCGCCGCGGGAGGGCTCGTCAATGCGCCCTATCTCAAAGACGACCTGCGGGTCACCCTCCTGTCCGGAATCTTCACCCTCCTGTCGATTCCCTTGGGAGTCTTCTTCACATTCGTGGCGTTTTTGACCCTCGTCTTCTAGGCCGCGGCTCGGAGTCCCCGGACTCAGCCCTCCCCGGCGGCCAATCGTGTGGCACGATAGGCTCATGGCACTTTCACAGAAGCTCCTTAGCCAAAACGAGAGGATCATCCTTCACATGCACGAGCATGTGAAGCGGCTGATCCCGAATATCGCGGCTGGAATCGTCCTCATAGTCCTCGGCGTCGCCGGTTTCGTCTACATGCCCGACAGCTGGAAGCCCGCGGGAACATGGACGCTACTCGTCCTTCTCCTCGTCGGCCTCGCGGCATTCGTCGGCTGGCCGTGGTTGAGATGGATCACCGACACATACACGGTGACCAACCGCCGAATCATCACTCGCACGGGAATCTTTACGAAATCCGGCCACGACATCCCCCTCAGCCGCATTTCCAACGTCGCCTACGAGAGGGACCTCATCGACAGGTTTTTCAAGGCGGGAACCTTGGAGTTGCAGACTTCCGCCGACGAGCCCCTCTACCTCCGCGACGTTCCCAACGCCGAGCAGGTTCACGTGATGCTCACCGACCTTCTTTTCGGAGGCGGCGACGCTGCGCCCGCAGTCGAAGCCGACGAGGACCGCCCGGGCCGGACTCCAGGCGTCTGATGGCGATTCCTCGTTTCCTCAAGGAGCTGGCGGCGGGCCTTTTCGAATCGCTGACCTCGAAATCGACGTCGCGCAAATCCTCAGAGCCGCGGAACGGGCACGGCGGACAAGGCCGGCGTGCCGCCGAACGCCGGGATGACGGCGTCGGCAAACCGGCGGCTCGCGGCGGACGGGCGGAGGCCGACGGACAGGGCGGAAAGCGCAAGCAGGACTCTGCGGCGACGGACCCCCGCCATGCCGGGCGAGGACGACGCGCAGAGGCCGCACGCAGCTCGGGCGAAACCCTGGTCGCGCATTCGCTTTCCGAGCTCCCGGGAGTCGGGGACGCGCCGAAGGTCTACTCTGTTCCGGACCTGGGCCTGCCCGAATTCGACTACTCCCCTCGGGAGGATGACTTCCCCGATCCGGGCGAAGTGGTGTGGACGTGGGTTCCCTACGAAGAGGATCGAAGCCAGGGCAAGGATCGCCCGGTTTTGGTGCTGGCCGAGATTGAGCGATGCATCGTATTCGCCCAGCTGACATCGAAGGACCACGACCACGACGCCGAGCAAGAGGCGCGAAACGGGCGTTTCTGGATCGACGTCGGCTCGGGCGGATGGGATTCCAAGGGTCGCCCGTCCGAGGCGAGGATCGACAGGCTTCTGTGCGTGGCCCCGGAGCAGATGCGACGCGAGGGCGGGAGTCTCGATGAAGCGCGGTTCACACAAGTCGTGGCTGCCATACGCCGCTTTCATCGATAGCTTCTGATAAACTACCCGATGGACTTTACACCGGTTGGGCGATGAGTCCTGCCGACGGCGCTTTCCGGGGCCTGCTTCCCCAGTCTCGCCGAAGGCGAATTCCTCGCCGACCATGACGATCTATCGCCGACGGCGATTGAGTTGAAAGTAGAACACGTGGCAAACATCAAGTCGCAGAAAAAGCGCATTCTCACGAATGAGAAGCGCCGCCTTCGCAACCAGGCTGTCAAGTCGGAGCTGAAGACCTACGTGCGCAAGACGCGCAAGGCCGTCGCCGCCGGCGACGTCGAGACCGCCGAGGCGGCGTTGCGGGTGGCCACCCGGAAGCTCGACAAGGCGGTTTCCAAGGGCGTCATTCACAAGAACCAGGCCGCCAACCGCAAGTCGAAGCTTGCGGTACAGGTCGCCAAACTGGCCAAGTAGCCGGCGGCGGGGCCATAGACGAGGGGCAGCGGTTTTCGCTGCCCCTGTCATTTGTTCCGTCATTTTTCCCATCGGAAGCATCGCGCTGCCAGAGCCCCGCACAACACGCCCATTCCGATCAGCGAGGCCGCGGAACCCCAGTGTTGGATCCAGCCGTCGCCTTCCCACAGGCCCTTCGTCAAAAAGGTCAGCTGCGTGAGCGGGGAGAATCTCGCAACAGCGGCGACTCCTTCGGGGAGCTGGGAAAGGGGAACCGCTGCGCCCGAAAGGAAAATGAGCGGGTAAACGAGGATGTTCCCTATCCCCTGCGCCGCGCCTTGGGAGGGCAAAAGCCCCGCCAACAGGTATCCCAGCGCCATGAACGAGCACAGCCCGAGCGCCGTGGCTATAAGGACGTTCGCCACTTTCAGAGCGTCGGCGCCGACGCCGAATCCCACGATCGCCACCGCGTAAAGGCAGGCTATCGACAGCAAGCTCAGGACGACGCGAACAGTCAGATCGGCCGACATGTAGACTGCCGGGCGAAGCGGCGTCGCGCGGAACCTCCTGAGAACTCCTGTCTCTCGCTGCGTCACGAGATCGACGGGAAGGATGATGATCGCCGCGATGGCGATGACGATGCAGGGAAAAGCCGTGACGTTCGCGTCAAGGAAGCCCTGGCCGCCGAACTCCTTTTTCGGGTCGTTCCCGAATATGAGTCCCATGATCAGCATGAACGCCGGAGCGAAGGCGATCATGAACACGACGTTCGCCGGCTCGCGCAGCGTGCGCAGGGCCGTGGTCTTGAGAACTTTTGTGAAGACGCGCATGTCAGTTCCCCTCCCTCATCGCGCGGCCCGTCAGGGCGAGAAAGACGTCTTCAAGAGAGGCTTTCGACGTTTCAATCTCTTCGACCGCCGCCCCCGCGCCCTCTATGGCGCGAACGGCCTCGCCGGGGAATCCGCCGGCGGAATGAAGCCTAACGGTCAGGCCGTCGATCGATGCATTCGAGATTCCGGCGATGTTCGCGAGCGTTTCGGGCCTGACCGGCCGGTCGGTCTTTAGGGTCACGAGGCTCGCGCCGCCCAGCCCGGCGACGAGGCCTGCGACGGTGTCTAGCGCGATGATCCGTCCGCGATCGACGATCGCGACCCTGTCGCACAAGGCCTCCGCTTCCTCCATGTAATGGGTGGTCATGACCACCGTGCACCCGGCGTCCCGGATCGAGCGGACCACGTCCCACATCGCCAGCCGCGCCTGGGGATCCAACGCCGTTGTCAGTTCGTCGAGAAAGACGATCTCCGGCCGGCTCACAAGCGCGAGCGCGATCGACACCCGCTGGCGCTGGCCTCCCGAGAGCTTCTCTACGTAGGAGTCTTTCTTGCCGGACAGCCCGAGCTCGGCGATGAGCTCGTCGGCTTCCCTGGGGTTTTCATAGAAGGATCCGAACAGGTCAATGACCTCGCCGACTTTGACTTTCGTCGGCAAAGCCGAGGATTGGAGTTGGACTCCCACCCGCGCCCGCCACGAGCGGTCGGCGACGTCCGGATCTGCGCCGAGGACCTGCGCGGCGCCCGAGGTCCGGCGCTGAAGCCCCTCCAGGCATTCCATGAGGGTCGTTTTTCCGGCTCCGTTGGGACCGATGATTCCGAAGATCTCACGATCGGCGACGTCGAAGGAGACGTCGTCGACGGCGACGAGATCGTCGAAGCGCTTCGTCAGGGATTCGACCGCCACCGCCGGCGCGCCCGTTGGGCCACGTACATCGGTTGAAGTGCGCGCGCTCATCGTGAATCGCCGCCGTCGTCTGCGACCTTCCCGGCGCCGTCGGCATGCTCGCCGGCTTTGTCGTCCGCGTTTTCGCCGTCGGGTTCCATCACCCCCGGGAGCATCGATCGGACCAGTTTCGCCACGGGATTGTCTTGTTTGCTCAAAAGGAGTTCAAGCGGGATGAGCGCGATGCCTTCGTTCGGGTCGGTCAGAACGACTAGCTGCGCCCCCGCCTCAATTCTCAGGTCCCTGCGCGCCTTGGCAGGAATGGCGACTTGACCGCGCTGGCCGACCGTCACCACCCCGTGAAAGCCGCGGCCCCCAGGCCCGTAAGAGCTCGTGTTGACAGGACTCATAACAGTTCTTTCTTTTGCGTCTTCGCTTATGTGGAATTCCCCGCCGTGCGGATCGCCCGCCGCCGGGGAGGCTTGCGACTTTACGTTGCAGTGACTCTCCCGCAGCGCTTTCGAATCGCGCCTTCGGCGAGAGCTTCGACTCACGGTCCGTTCGAGCTCGTCGCGCCTTGCGGCGTCGCTTTCACTCAACCGATGAATCTATTGCATGTAAAACATGTATGCATGACACTCTACGCCTGGCTCAACCCGTCGTCAAGGCACTCTGGAAGTTCCGGGGCCTTTTGCCGAACTCGTGTTTTCCCTGATATTTCACCGTTTTTTCCCGTGTTTCGAAACTGCGACACCGAGGCGACCTCCCTGCCATATCCCCCCGATAGCCTTGAAGCACAGCGGGGCGCCATCCCTCGCGAACATCGATCGGAGTCACGGCTCCCAAGGAAAGGACAAGCAATGAAGACGTGGAAAATCCGCGGACTCGCACTCGCAGCCTGCCTCGCTTTCGTGACGACGGCATACGAATCCAAGAACGTCGACGTCGCCGACCGGAGGCCGACGGCGACCGTCGCCCTCACCGAATCGGACGGCCGCGGCGGCGCCGACAACGGAGGCGACTCCTACGGCTCAGACGACGCGGCGTCGGAGACGGCGTACAAGTCAGAGGCGCGCGAATCGAACAGACGCAACGCATCCGATGACGAGAGGTCTGACCGAAAGTCCGACAAGAAGGACAAATCGGACAAGAAAGACAAGTCCGACAAGAAGGGCGAGTCCGGCCAGAAGGACAAATCCGACAAGAAAGACAAGTCCGACAAACGCGAGGGCGGCAAAGCCGGTTCCGGTTCCTCAGAAAGATCGGCTTCGGGCAATTACTACTTCGACGACGATGACGATGAGATCGTCACGCCCGACGGAACGCTCATCGGCGAGGACGCCCCCGTCACAGTCGTCAAAGCCCACAACGGCGTCGCTCGCATTTCCTCCAGCGGAGGAATCGTGAGAGTCGAGGGCGACGTCGAGGAAATCGACGTCTACGGATCGGACGTCGACGTCGTCGCAGACTCGGCCGCCAAAGTGAGGATCTCAGGTGCGGACGTGGACGTCTTCGTCCGAAGCGTCTCGTCCGTCCACTTTGACGGCTCCGACAACGACGTGCGCTGGACCGACGGCCCCATGCCCTCTGTCACCGACAACGGCGCGGAGAACGAAATCCGTCGGGCACGTCCGGCACCCGCACGTTAGCCACAGATCGCTAACGCGCACTATCACTAGGTTACAATAGTTTCTGCGGAGCTCACGCACGCTTCGCAACGACCACGACAGTAACGCCCTACTACCAGTGCGGCCGCTTCGGCCCGATACGCTATGCAAGCATTTGCAACAAATCGCAAGTAGCGGCCGTCAATCACAACTCAATACAATTCGCAAGCTGCCTTCGGGTCGGCGACGTCGGCATCGACGGCAGCGGCACTACGGGAGACTCTCCCAAACGAAAGGAAACTTCGATGAAAACATGGAAGACCACTGGACTCGCACTCGCAGCATGTCTTGCCTTCGCCACGGCGGCCTGCCAGGCTGAAGTCAAGGACGACGCCGCGAGCAAGAGCCCGGGCGTGACTGTCAACGGCAATAACGACCAGAACGTCACCGCCACCGGCGGGGTCTCCAACAAGGCCGACGGAAAGGACTCCGAGCAGAACATCGGCTCCAACAACGGGTCGAACAGCGCGAAGGGCGGTTCGTCCGCGAACTCGTCTTCGACTGGCGGAGCCTCCGCGGAAGGCGGAGCCGCGGTCGACGACGACGATTGGAAGGAGGCGGCGGCCGACAAGAACGCCGCCGTGGCCACAGTCGTCGGCGGGAATGCGGTCATCTCCAACTCCGGCGGAACCGTCCACGTCAAGGAGAACGTCGATCAGATCACCGTCACCGGATCCGATGTGAAGGTCGTCGCCAAGACCGCGAAAAAGATCTCGATCCAGGGTTCGAGCGTCAAGGTGTTCGTCGAGCAGGTCTCCTCCGTCGACTTCAACGGGTCCGACAGCAAGGTCGAGTGGGCGAACGGTTCGAAGCCTGCAGTCAACGACAACGGATCCGACAACGAGGTCGAGAAGGCCGGCTGAAACGGGGCCGGCTATGCCCGGCCGAAGGCAAACGGCACGGTTGCGGCGTCTCCTCCGCAACCGCAGCCGTGTTTGGAGAGGACGTCGCAAATGGCTGACAAGCCGATCAATCGACAAACGGTCCTGCTGGTCGACGACGAGTCGGCCATCACGGACGCGCTCGCCCCCTATCTTGAACGCTCGGGCTTTTCCGTCGTCGTCGCCCACGACGGCGCCGAAGGCCTCGACATTCACGAAAAGATCAAACCCGACATCGTCGTCACGGACGTCATGATGCCTCAACTGGACGGGCGCCAGCTCGTGCGCGAGATACGCGCCGGCGGCGGATGGACTCCCATCATTCTTCTGACCCAGATCGACCAGTCCTATGAACGTTCCGCAGCCCTGGACGAGGGCGCGGACGACTATCTTTCCAAACCCTTCGACCCGCAGGAGCTTGTTTCTCGCATCCGCGCCGTTCTGCGCCGGACGGCGGCCGCCCCCAAGCCCTATTCGGCGGCTGACCGGCTGGTGTGCGGCGACCTCGTGCTCGACCGAGTCGCATTGCGAGTCTTCCTCAAGGCCCGCGAGGTCACGCTCACCCCGAAGGCGTCGATGCTTCTCGACTACCTCATGACCCATCCGGGCGAGCTCCACACCCGCGAGCGGCTCCTGGCCGCGCTGTGGGGAATCGACTTTGCGTCTTCAACGCGCGCCGTCGACCACCGCATCCGCGAGATCAGGCGGGTTCTCGGCGACGATCCGACCCAGCCGACCTACATCGAAACGGTGCCGTCGGTGGGATATCGCTTCATCGGGGCGGTGCGGGCATGAAACGCGTTCGTCTGCGCAGGCTCGTCTTCGTGCTTCTGCCTGCGGTCGTCTGCCTCGCCGCCGCAGCAGCGTGGCTCTTCTCCGGCGAATCTCGGTACCTCCTCGTGAAGTTCCCGCTTCCGACCCTGCTCGCCTCCGCCGGAGTGTTCCTCAGCCTGTGCGCATGGATCGCCCTCGCCTGGCGAAACGGCAGAAAACGTGAGTATGCCAATGGCTTGAAAGCCGGCCAGGAGGAGCTGCGCCAATCCCACCGCCATTTTCTGCGCCGCCTCGACCACGAGCTGAAGAATCCGCTGACGGCCCTGCGCGCCGCTGCGGCAAGCCACGACGCCGACGATCCGAGCTGGTCGATCGTCACCGCGCAGTCCTTGCGCATGAGCCGCTTGTTGACCGATTTGCGCAAGCTTTCCGAGCTTGAGACCTCCCCCATCGACATCGAGGAAGTGGACCTGGAGGAGACCGCACGCGACGCCGTCGACGCCGTCGCCCAAGAGCTTGCCGCGCGCGGAGAAAGCAGATCGTTTTCCCTGAGCTTCCCGGAGGCGCCCTGGCCGCTTTCGCATGTGGCGGGCGACGCCGATCTGCTCTATTCGGCGGTGTACAACCTCGTGTCGAATGCGGCGAAGTACTCCGGGGCCGAATCCCTCATCGAGATCCGAGGCTCAGAGGGCCAAGGGACCGTCACGGTCGAGGTCGCCGACACCGGCATCGGCATTCCCGCCGAGGACGTGGGCGCGGTCTGGGACGAGCTCAGCAGGGCGAGCAATTCCGGCGGGCATCCGGGCAACGGCCTCGGCCTCGCGCTGGTGGCGACAATCGTCGCACGCCACGGCGGAACCGCTCATATGAGCTCTCGCCTAGGCGTGGGAACCTCGGTTTCCGTCACCCTCCCTTCGGCGCACCCGCGGGCGTGACGCACTGTCTACGCGGCGCGGGCGAGCGTCACATGAGGCCGAGGGTTTCGAACGCCCGGTACACTCCGTCGTCGTCGATCGCGGACGTCACAAGGTCCGCATGCGATTTCACCGCGTCGGTCGCGTTGCCCATGGCCACCGAAGTCCCCGCGGCCTTGAGGATTTCGATGTCGTTCGGGGAATCGCCGAGCGCGACCGTGTCCGCCACGTCGAAACCGAGGTGCTGCGCAGCCGCCCGCATGCCGACTTCCTTCGTCAGCCCGGCCAGAAGGAGCTCTCCCGTCGTTCCCCCGGCGGCGCCTACGGAATCGGGGATGATGTGGTACTTCGGGCCGATGATTTCGACGAATTCCTCGTAGCTCACCGGCGAGTCGTAAGGCAAGACGAAGAGCCCCTTGGACGTGCTCGTGGGAACTTTCGTGCTCAGCACAGGGAGGATCTGCAGATAGTAGGGGTACCAGGGGCTGCCTTCCGCGTTCGGGGCCCCCGCGAAGGAGCCGAAGAAGCCCTCGCTCATGCAGAACTCGTCGGGCCCCTGCCACATCCAGTTGACGCCGTGTTTGCGATAGATGTCCGTGACGTAGGAGATTTCCTCGGCCGACATGCGCCGGTCCATGACGACCTCCTCCCCTATCTTCACGTACGCCCCCGACCCGGCGATGATGCCGTGGAAGCCGAGATCCCACAGAAACGGGTAGATTTCAGGCAGCGAGCGCCCCGTGGACAGGAGAAGCTTGTTGCCCGCCGCGATGGAGGCTCGAACGGCTTCGCGCGCCGAAGCGGGCGTCTCCTGGTTTTCCGTGACGAGGGTGCCGTCTACGTCGATGCAGATGAGTTTGGGCATGGCCTGTTTCCGCTGGGGATTCCTTTCCGGTCGGAGTTTCAAACGCTCAGGGCCCTGTTCCGTCGAGGCTCTGCTCTGGTCCGGGCCGTTCTACGGGCCCGCGCCGATCAGAGCTCCGTGACGATCTTCTCCAGGGACTCCCGCGCGTCCCCGAGCAGCATGTGCGTGTTCTCGTTGAAGAAAAGCGGATTCTGGACTCCCGCATACCCGGAGTTGGACATCGACCGTTTGAACACGACGACGTCCTTCGCCTCCCACACGTGGAGCACCGGCATTCCTGCGATGGGCGAGCCCGGTTCCTGCGCCGAGGGGTTGACCGTGTCGTTGGCCCCTATCACGAGGACGACGTCGGTCGAGGAAAAGTCGGAGTTGATCTCGTCCATCTCAAAGACGACGTCGTATGGGACCTTCGCCTCGGCGAGAAGGACGTTCATGTGGCCGGGCAGCCGGCCGGCCACGGGGTGGATGCCGAAGCGGACCTCGACGCCGCCCTCGCGCAGCCGCCGGGTCAGCTCGGCCACCGGGTACTGGGCCTGGGCGACCGCCATTCCGTAGCCGGGGGCGATGATGACGGAGGTCGCGCCCTTGAGCATGCGAGCGACCTCGTCCGCCGTCGTCTCCCGGTAGTCGCCATAGTCCCTGTCTTGGCCCGAGAGCGTGCCGGCCGAGCCGAAGCCGCCGAGGATGACGGAGACGAAGGAGCGGTTCATGGCCTTGCACATGATGTAGGAAAGGTAGGCGCCGGAGGATCCGACGAGCGCTCCCGTGATGATGAGCAGGTTGTTTCCGAGCGTGAATCCGGCCATCGACGCGGCCCAGCCCGAATACGAGTTGAGCATCGAGACGACGACGGGCATGTCGCCTCCGCCGATCGCCAAGACGAGGTGCGCGCCCAGGGCGAGCGAGACGACGAGCAGGAGGATCAGCGGAATCAAGGCCGACGTGAGGTCTCCGGCTCTGACGAACCACACGATGAGAAGAATCGAGGCGATGAGCGCTCCCAGGTTCATCCAGTTCCGCCCGGGAAGCGCGAGGGGGGCGCCCGATATCCTGCCTGAGAGCTTGAGGAAGGCGACGATCGACCCTGTGAGGGTGACCGCGCCCACGAAGACCGCCAGGCCGATCTCGCCCAGATGGAAGGGCATATCCGGTATGTCCCGCAGCGCCGCGCCGCGGGCCAAGTCAGGGAAGTTGCTGTCGACGCTTTCGAGGAGTGCGTTGTAGCCGACGATGACTGCGGCCATGCCCACGAAGGAGTGCAGGAGGGCGATGAGCTGAGGCATGCCCGTCATCTCGACGCGTCGGGCCCTCCATATGCCGATGCCGGCGCCTATGGCCATTGCGAGGAGCGTGAACAGCGACATCTGCAGCACATTGGAATGGTTGAAGGCCACCGTGAGGATGAAGACCGCGGAGAGCGCCAGCCCCATGCCCACGATGCCGAAAATGTTGCCGCGGCTCGCCGTCGTCTGCTTCGAAAGCCCCGCAAGGGCGAGGATGAAGAGCAGAGCGGCGACGAGGTAGGCGAGGTCGGTGAATCTGACGGCCGCGTTGTCGCCGCCGATCCCCATAATTCCGGCGTTGTCAGTCGCGAAAATCGCAGCGTTCATTCTCAGCTCCTCTGGAACATCTTGAGCATGCGGTGGGTCACAGCAAAGCCGCCGAAGATATTGATCGACGCGACGACTATGGCGATGAACGCCAATATTTGTATCCATGGGTCGCTGTTGACGGTTTGGATGAGCGCGCCGACGACGATGATCCCCGATATCGCGTTGGTCACCGACATGAGCGGGGTGTGCAGCGAATGCGTCACGTTGGTGATGACGTAGAAGCCCACGACGCACGCCAAGGTGAAGACGATGAAGTGGTTGGACATGCTCCGCGGGGCAAAGTACACAAGGAGGGCGACGAGGGCCCCCGCAACGGCGAGGGCGGGCTTGACCCACGGCGGAGTCTCCTGCGCCCGTATGGGCGTCGGCGCGGGCGGAGGCGGCGCCGCCTTCTCGGGCCTGGCCTTGGACACCCTGACGGGCGGAGGCGGCCACATGACGATCCCGTGGAGGGTGACGGTCATGGCGCGCATGACGTCGTCGTCCATGTCGAGCGTGAGGACGCCGTCCTTGCCCGGCGTCGCGAGCTTGAAGAAGTTCACGACGTTCTGGCCGTAAAGCTGGGAGGCCTGCCCGGGCAGGCGCCCCGCCAGGTCCGTGTACCCGATGATCGTCACTCCGTTGTCGGTGACGGTCACCCGCCCCGGAACGGTCAGTTCGCAGTTGCCCCCGTTGGCGGCGCCCAGATCGACGATGACCGATCCCGGCTTCATGGCGGCGACGGCCTCCGCCGTAATGAGGAGCGGAGCGGGCTTCCCGGGGATCAGCGCGGTCGTGATAACGATGTCAGAGGCAGCTGCCTCCCTGCTGTAGACCTCCCTGGCCGCGAATTCCTGGTCGGCGCTCATCGCCTGGGCGTATCCGTCGGAGGATTCCTGAGCGACCGGAATCTCGATGAATTCCCCGCCGAGCGATTGGACCTGGTCGGCGGTTTCGGGGCGGACGTCCGTCCCTCTGACGACGGCGCCGAGCGAGCTCGCCGTGCCGATCGCCGCGAGCCCGGCGACTCCGGCGCCTATGACGTACACGTTTGCCGGAGGCACTTTGCCCGCGGCCGTCATCTGGCCGGTGAAGAGCCGGCCGAAGGCGTTGGCCGCCTCTATGACGGCGCGATACCCGGCGACGTTCGCCATCGACGAGCGAACGTCGATCGACTGCGCGCGAGAGATCCTCGGGACCGCGTCCATGGCGACCGACGTGACGCCCATCGCCGCAAGCCGCTCGACCGCCTCCGGGTTAGAGGCCGGATCCATCCTCGCGACGAGGGTGGCCCCCCGGCGGATGTTGAGGAGCTTGGCCTCGCTTGGCGTATCGAGCGAGGTGATGATGTCGGCGGCCCAGACTCCCTGGGCGTCGACGATCTGGGCGCCCGCCTCGCGATACTGCTCGTCGGGATAGCTCGACCGTTCGCCGGCGCCGGCCTCGACGCAGACGTCGTAGCCGAGCCTGATGAGTTTGCCCACCGTGTCGGGCGTGGCGGCCACGAGGGTTTCGCCCGCCCGAGATTCTTTCGGCACTCCTATGAGCACGTTGTCTCCTCCGAATTGGCGTCGTCGCTGAACGTCACTGGCGCCTCGCACCGCCTGCGTGTGCGGCGCAAAGCGCCGTCGGCGTGAGCGATACTCTGCACCACTGTGATCGAGCCTACTATCTTGCCGCGTTTTTTCAGAATGCGCATTCCCGTGTCAGCTAACAGACGGGCGCTTCCTCATCGTTTCTTGGCGGCGGCGACCCGCAGGATGACGCGTTCCAGGGCGAATTCGGGATCTCTTGACGCTCCCTTGACTTCGGCGTCGGCTTGAGCGACCGCCTGGATCGCAGTGGCCAACGCCTCATTCGACCACTGCCCGGCGATCCTCTCGGCGCTGCGACGCTGACCGGGGGACATCGTCGGGTCGCCCGGGCGGGCCGACGCGCCCTTTCGCGCGACGACGAGGGCGAGCGTGCGCAGCTTGTACGCGAGAGCCGCGACGATGGGCACGGGGGCGACGCCGCTGGCCAGCGCGTGCCGGGCGAGGGACACCGCCTTGCCGCCGTTGCCCGCGACGGCGGCGTCGGCGATGTCGAAGCCGCCGGCCTGGATGCGCCCCGCATAGTAGGTGCGCACGGCCGCCTCGTCTATCGTCCCCTCGACGTCGGACAGGAGCTGGGCCGTCGCCGCAACGAGCTCTCCGACGTCGTTGCCGTGTGCGTCGACAAGCGCCTCGACGGCGTCGGCGGTCATGCGCCTGCGGGCCCGAGCCACTTCGTCTCGGACGAGGGCGGCCTTCTCGTTCGGATACTTGACGGCCGGGATCTCGCAGCACTGGAAGCCGCCGGCGCGCACGGCGTCGAGGAGGCGCTTTCCCCTCGTTCCGCCGTCGTGGCGCAAGATGAGCACGACGTCGGGGTCCGGGGCGGCGACGTAGGCGAGGGCGTCGGCGAGGAAGGCGTCGCTCATCTTTTGGAGGTTGCTCGCGGCGACGACGTTCGGCTCGGCGAAAAGCGAGGGGCCGACGGCTGCAGCAAGCTGGCCCGCGGCGTACTGTTCGGCGTCGATCTTCGTCACGGCGGTGGCCGGATTGCGTTCGAGGGCCCGCTCGATGAGCCGCGAAACGGCCCTGTCGCCGAGGGCGGGCTCGCCGACGAGAAACAGGACGACCGGAGCGAGCTCGATTTGGTCGTGTCTGAGCGCGCCTGTCTTAGCCATGGCACAAGTATCTCACGCGGCCCATCCCGCGTTTCCCCTCTCGCCTCGCTCACTCCGCAGCGTCCTTTTCATTTTGGCGTCTTTCATGTCTATTTTTGATTCTCGCGTTTTTTGACGTCCCGCTTTTTCAGGCCTCTTGCAGCTTCAACCTCGCGGCCCTTCGCAGCGCGAGGCCACCTCGGATCCGGCCACCACGATCGTCCCGCACGATTTCGTGTCGTAGACGTCGGCCGAGGAGTAGAGCTCGAACGCGCGGCGGGAGGGATGCCCGTAGCTGTTCTCCCCCACCGATATGAAGGCGATCTTCGCGTCGGCGGCGCGGGCGAGCCGTTCGGACTGATCCGAGCTGCCGTGGTGCGGGACCACCGCGATGCGCACGGGTTCGACCTCGCGAACGAAGCGCTCTTGGCTTTCGCGGCCCTGGTCCCCCGTGACGAGCATTCCGCCGGGTATGTCCACGAGGACGGCGACTGACTGGGCGTTGGCCTGCTCGGCGCCCGCGGGGGCGTTGGCGCGCGGCCAAATGACGCGCACCCGAGGCGCATCGGGATCGTCGACCTTCCCTTGAGAGACGATTGTGGGCTTGTGCCCGGTCCTCTTCAGCTCGGCCTCCAGCCACCGTTTGTTGCCCTCGGGGTCCATGTTCGGCGAGACCCAGACCTGCCCGACGTCGGCCGTCTTCAACACCTCCGGAAGGCCCCCGATGTGGTCGGAATGCCCGTGGGTGAGGACGAGAATGTCGATCTTCTCCACCCCCGCCGCCTCGACGCATTCGGCGGCGGCCTTTCCCTGCGGGCCGACGTCGACCATGATCGTCTTCCCCCTCACCCGGGCCAAGAGCCCAGATCCCTGGCCGACGTCGCATTGGACGACCTCCCAGCCGTCTGCAATCTCAATCGGGGCGCGCCGCCCGGTCCACCATGTGACGGCCACAAGGGCGGCAACCACAACGAAGCCGAGGGCTTTGCGGGCAATGAGCGCCGCGAGGAGGACGAGGCAGAAGGCGAAAGAGGCCAGCAGGCCGATTCCCGAGCCCGGCCACTTCGCGAGCGTCGTCGCGACCCGCTCGATCCACCACGTCGCCATAGCTGAGGGAACGAGCGCTGCCTCGGCGAGCCAGGGAAAAATCGGACTGGCCAAGGCGGTGACGAGCCCGCACACGGTCAGGGGCGCGACCACCGGGGCGACGAGCATGTTGGCCGGCACTCCCCAGATCGATCCCGTGTCTGTGAACAGGGCGAGAACGGGCAGGCAGGCCAGCTGCGCCACGAGGGGGACGGCCACGAGCTCGGCCAGCAGGCGCGGCGCCTTCGCCGCCAGCCGCGCGGTGAGAGGCTCGGCGAAGCAGACGATGCCGAGCGTCGCGCTCGCCGAGAGCAAAAATCCGTAGCTCACTGCCAGCCAAGGGTCGACGAGGGCCACGCCGAGCACGGCTGTGCTCAGCGACGGCGCAGCCTGGCTCGCCCGCCCGATTCCGAGCGCGAGGACAACCACGGTTCCCATTGCCGCGGCGCGTATGACGGAGGCTTGGGGGCCGACGAGCGCGAGCAGTGCAAGGACCGACAGGAAGCAGACTGCGGCGGTGGCGGCGAGCCGCCTTCTCCCGAGTCCGAGGATGACGAGAGAAAGAAGTATCGACACATGCCCGCCGGAAACCGCGATCAGATGCGTGAGCTGGGTCATTTTCATGGCGGATGCGAGGCCGGGTTCGACGGCGTCGTCGCGTCCCAGAGCGACGCCGGGAATGAGGCCGCGGGCGTGTTCGGGGGCGTCGGCCAGCACTTTTTCGAGCGTCGCGTCGATGCGGGCGACCGTGCGGGAGACCGCCGATCCCCGGCCCGAGACCGTAACGGCTCTCGCGTAGAGCGTCCCGCTCTGACGCGCGCCAGGAGGCGGCTCGACGAGCTTGCCGACCGCGCTCACCTTCTGCCCTCCCAGGACGTCGCACGGAACGCCGACGATCGAAATTCGCACGTGCCCGGAAAGCCGCATCGCACCGCCCGCGTCGATGCGGCTTGGGCGGGCGAGCACCGAGCAGCGCTCTCCCGCCCTGTCCGCCCTTCCGACCGCCGTCGCCTCTGCCTTTGCCGTCCTTCCGTAGGCATGCGCCATCGCCTCCGGTTCAGCGACGCTCCGATGGAAGCACCCCGCCCACGTCCATCCGACGAAGATCGCGGCAGCCACAGCGGCCGTCCGGGCGACGGCCCGTTCGGGCAGCATTCGCTTGACCGCCCACACGGCACCGGCCGTCGCCGCCGCGACGGCAAGCCACGCCGATGCGCTTCCGGCCCATCTGACCGCCGCCCGGCCCGCATGCAGAGACGCCCACGCGCCCGCCAGCCCCGAAAAGGCCAGGGGAAGCAGCCTCACATCCTGCGACAGCGCGCGTTCTTGAGCGTGCTTCGAATGTTTCGAGCCCGTCGACATGTTTGCCGCACCGCGCTAGACCGACACGCGATCGCGGAACTTGGCAAGGGTCGCCTTGCCTATGCCTGAAACGTCCAGCAGGTCGTCGACGGACCGAAAGCGTCCGTTCTCCTCGCGCCAGGCGACGATCGCCTTGGCCGTCGCCGGGCCGACTCCCGGCAGCGTCTGAAGCTCCTCGGCGCCGGCGGTGTTCACATTGACCTTGGCAGCCCCCGCCTTCTGCCCCGGGGCGGCCTTCTTTCCCGCGCCTTTGCCCGAGGACTTTGCACCAGAGCCCTTTTCCCCGCCAGCCGATTCCGAGCCGGACGACGGGCCAAGCGCTCCGGAAGGCGCAGATTCGCCTGCGGCGGCGACGTGGACATGCTCCCCGTCCGAAAGCTGCGCGGCTAGATTGGTTCCGGCGGATTCGGCGCGCTCGCTCAGCCCGCCGGCCGCGCGCACGGCGTCGTCGACGCGCGAACCCGGCGCAAGTGTGTAAACTCCGGGGGTTTTGACCGCGCCGCTGACGTAGACGACGATCGACGAAGGCTCGGTGGACCCGCCGGTGGAGCCGCCGCCGGATTCCCCGCCGCCTCGGCTTTCCTGAGAGGGCTTTTTCCCGGTTTCGACGCCCTTGGCCGAGTCGCTCGCTTTGCCGCGCCCGACGCCGCGGGAGGCCGTCGAGCCCCGTTCTTCGACGAGCTTGCTCTGCGATTCGTCTCCGCCGGGTTTCGTCAACGCAAGCCATGCCCACGCCGCCACGAGACACACCGCGACCGCGATGAGAACGGCCCGAGCGTTGTCCCGATTCAGACGCCAGCGTCGTCCCCCTGTGCCTCCCATGAGCGCTGCGACGTCCTCCCCCGTCCCGGAGGCCAGGGCGAGGCTCGCGAAGGAACGTCTCTTCGCCGCTTCTTGGATTTCTGCGTCGTCTGCCCGTTTCTCAGCTCTGCCTTTCGGCTCCTGAAATCTGACGACGGGGAGAACGGCCGTGTCGGCGAGGCCCGGCGCGGCATCCGCCTCGTCGCCGCGACGCGGCAATTCGTCGGCCCCGGACGCCGAATCGACGGCCTCAAAGGCGGGGGCGGCCGCCTCAGAAATCGCGTCAAAGCCTCTAGAAGCAGGGTCTGCGGCCTCAGGAATCCCGACAATGCCGCGTATGTCGAAAGGCGGCGGATCGCCGTCGTCGGGCTTGACCGAGAACTGCGGTTCGCGTCGATCGTCCGATGGCGGCGAAAATGAGCGGCAACTTCTCGGTTGCCGACGGAGTGCTTTCAGTTGCCGGCGAAATGCCGGAGGTCGCGGCGGTGGAGTGTTCATGGAAGGAGTCTTGGCCCGTACGGCGGCGTCGGACACTCCCGAAAACAGAAATGTGGACAGGCGCTGCGTCTGGCAAACCTGTGGACCAGTCGCCGCTGACTGTGCAGAAGAAACGCCATTGGCGCCGCAACCCGGTTAGACTCTCCACATGAGCACTTCGGACGCAGAACTCGCAAGGCTACGGGCGCAGGCCGCACAGGCGGCGGCGGATGCGGCCCAAGCGAAAGCCGACGCCGCCCAAGCCGCGCTCGACGCGGCCTTGGCCGCCGGGAACTCCCCCGCTTCTGACGCGCCTCCGGCTTCCGGGAACCCCCCGGCGCCTGAAAGCCCTTCCGCTTCGTCGAGCGATGCGGCGACGGCGGAAAGCCCGCAGCGAGCCGACGGGGGCTCTTCTGCAACATCGGAAGCGCCTTCGCCGCCCGCATCCCAGCAGCCCGACGGCCCCCGGCAAACGACGGCGCCGTCGCAAACCGATTCCGCTGAAAAAGAGCTCGGCGAATACGCCGCCGCCGTTCGCGACGGATACGCCTTCGACACACCGACCCTCACCCTCGGCGCATATCTCGAAGACGGCGCGCCCGAACCGCGCGCGCTCGTGCGAATGCCCCTGGGAATGCTCAACCGCCACGGACTCGTGGCGGGCGCCACCGGCACGGGCAAGACGCGCACCCTCCAGCTCATGACGGAGGGGCTTTCAGCTTCCGGCATCCCCGTGTTCATCACAGACATCAAGGGCGACCTGACGGGACTGCTCGAGCCGGGCCAAGCCTCCGAGAAGCTCTCCGCTCGCGTCGCCGCCCTCGGTCAGCCGTGGCAGCCCGCGTCCTTCCCCGTCGAGCTCTTCTCTCTGGGAGGCTCGGGAGACGGAGTCCCCGTGCGCACAAGCGTCACCGACTTCGGCCCGATTCTCATGTCCAAGGTGCTCGGGCTGAACGAGACGCAGGAGTCGGCGCTGTCGCTGATCTTCTCGTGGGCGGACTCGCAAGGCCTCGCGCTCATCGATCTGGCAGACCTGCGCGCGACCGTCGCATACCTGACCTCTGAGGAGGGCAAGGGCGAACTCGCCGGAATCGGCGGCGTCTCCCCCGCCACCGCGGGAGTGATCCTCCGCGAGATTTCCGCGCTTCAAGCTCAGGGCGCGGAGGCTTTCTTCGGCGAACCCGCCTTCGAAACGGAGGCCTTCCTCCGCACGTCGGCGGACGGGCGCGGCGTCGTCTCCTGCCTCGAGCTTCCCGACGTGCGATCGCAGCCTGCGCTGTTTTCCACCTTCGTCATGTGGCTTCTCGCCTCCCTCTTCCAAGACCTGCCCGAGGTGGGCGACGCCGACAAGCCCAAGCTCGTCTTCTTCTTCGACGAGGCGCACCTCCTCTTTGCCGACGCCAGCAAGGAGTTTCTCAACCAGGTCGTTCAAACGGTCAGGCTCATCCGCTCCAAAGGCGTCGGAATCTTCTTCGTCACGCAGTCGCCGAAAGACGTTCCCGACGACGTGCTCGCCCAACTCGGCTCCCGCGTCCAACATGCGCTGCGCGCCCACACGCCGAACGATCAAAAGGCCCTCAAGGCGACTGTGGACACGTTCCCTTCCTCGCCACTCGACCTCCTGAAGGTTCTTCCCGGCCTCGGCACCGGCGAGGCCATCGTCACGGTGCTCGACCCGAAAGGACGCCCGACGCCGGTCGCGCCCACGCGTCTGTGGGCCCCCGCAGCGGTCATGGGGCCGTCCTCGCCCGGGGCCGTCTCCGCGTGTTTGTCGGCGTCGCCGTTCATGGCCAAGTACAAGGACCCGGTAGACCCGGAGAGTGCGTTCGAGCTCCTCGCGGCGCGCGTCGAAGCTGAGAAGGCAGCGGCCGAAACCGCGAAGGAACAGGCCAAAGCGGAAAAGGAGGCGGAGAAGGCAGCGGCGGAGGCCGAAAAGCGCCGCCTGAAAGAGCTCGAAGCAGAGGCGAAGGCCGCCGCCAAGGCGGCCGAGCGGGAGGAACGCGAAGCCGCCAAAGAGGCCGAACGTCAGCGCAAGGCCGACGAGCGCCGCGCCGAGCGTCAAGAAAAGCGCAAGGAGGCGGCGATCGATTCGGTTGTGCGCTCAATCGGGCGGTCACTGGGGTCGAGCATCACTCGAACGCTGTTCGGCTCGCGGCGCAGGTAGAGCCGTTTGCGACGCCGACGGCGCGGCCGCGCACCTTCTCGGCGCACCGTCGGTTGCAACGGCGCCGGGCGCGGCCCGTCCGGCAGCGCAGCCGTTGCTCCGCCTATCCGCCTATGTAGGTCAGCGTCGCCGTGATTGTCCGGGTCTCCCCCGGCCCCAATGGAAGGCGAACCGCCGAATCGGCGCGGCGGAAGGCGTCCGAAAGGGCGGAGCACGGTTCGAGGGCTATCGACTGACGCTCGTCGCGGGGAAGCCCGTCGCCGGTGAAGACGTGGGCGACGGGAGCCTCGCTGGGCTCCTGGGTCAGGCGCACCCTGGTAGAGCGCACCGGGTCTTTGAGCTCGGTGCACACCACTCCGTCGACGTCGGGGACGAGGTTCGTGTAGGACTGGTCGATCTTCGTCGTCCCGAGGTAGTCGAAGCGAACCGGTGCGGCGACCCCCGCGAAGGCCGAATCGCCGGGTAGCGGAACGATCCGCGCGTCGGTCAGCACCTTGGTTCTGGCGGGGATCGTGAGGGACAGATTCGATATGCCTCTCACGCCGGGCATCTTAATGTACGGATGCCAGCCCATGGAAAGGGGCGCGGCGGAATCGGACGCGTTCTCGGCGCTTATCGACACCGAAAGGTGCTCCTCTCCGTTGATTCCGGCGTCAAGTGCGAAAACCACCGTGACGTCGATGTTCCACGGGTACCCGGAGTCGCCCGGCATGCGTCCGCGAAGCACAAGCGCCGGCCCCCGCCCGACTCTGCCAAAGTCAATGCCCCCGGCTCTGCCGCCCAAGCCCGCGGACTCGGCGCGTTCGGCGAGCTTGTATCGCGCGCCGCCGAAGGAGTACGTTCCCTCGGCGATCCGCCCGCACCAGGGCAGCATGACGAGGCTCCTGTCCCCTGTCTGCGCCTCGAGCTCTTCGGCGGACTCGTATCCGTCTATGACCTCGACCTCCGGCCGAGGCTGCCACGAAATGAGCGTCGCCCCCCGCTCGGCGACCAGCGCCTCGGCGCCGGTCGGGGAGGTCAGCTTCCAAGCGGGCAGCCCGTCGAATTCGTGCTGGGTCACCGCGGGGACGTTCTTTGTCATGGCACTTCCTTAGGGACGATGGATCCTCAGGGGACGATGTTGACGAGTCCCGGTGCGCGAACAATCACCTTGCGAGGCTCGCCGTCGAGGAACTTCGCGATCCGCTCCGATGCGAGTGCGCGCTGAACCAGGTCCTCCTCGGAGACGTCGGCGGGCACCTCCAGGCGATCGCGGACCTTCCCCTGGACCTGAACGACGCATGTCACGTTCTCGTCGACGAGAAGCGACTCGTCGCCCACCTCCGGGAACGGAGCGTCGGCAAGCGAAGACTCATGTCCGAGCTTACCCCAGAGCTCCTCGGCTATGTGAGGCGCAACCGGCGAGACCATGAGAACAAGGCTCTCAGCCGCCTCCCTGGGCACCTTGGCCAGGGACGTCAGATGGTTGTTCAGAACGATCATTTTCGCGATGGCGGTGTTGATGCGCATCCCGTCGTAGTCGTTGCGGACGTCCGCGATCGTCCGGGCGAGCAGCTTGGCCGTCTCTCCGTCGACGGGAACGTCGGCCACGGTCACCTCGCCGGTTTGCTCGTCGACGACGTTGCGCCACAGCCGCTGGAGGAAACGCTGGGAACCGACGACGGCTCTCGTCTCCCACGGGCGCGACATGTCCAGCGGGCCCATCGACATCTCGTACAGTCGGAACGTGTCGGCCCCGTAATCGTCGCAAATGTCGTCGGGCGTGACGATGTTCTTCAACGACTTGCCCATCTTCCCGTATTCGCGGGAGACAGGCTCGCCTTTCCATGTGTAGAGCGTCTCGCCGTTCTCGTCGGTCCCCGCCTCCACGACTTCCTCGGCCGGGACGTACTGGCCGCGTGCGTCCGTGTAGGCGTAGGCCTGGACGTAGCCCTGGTTGAAGAGCTTGTGGAAGGGCTCGGAGGAGCTGACGTAGCCGAGGTCGAAGAGCACCTTGTGCCAGAAGCGCGCGTAGAGGAGATGGAGGACTGCGTGCTCGACTCCGCCGACGTACAGGTCGGTGCCGCCCGTGATGTTTCCGGCGTCCGGGCGCGGGCCCATCCAGTAGGCCTCGTTTGTCGGATCGACGAATTCGGCTTCGTTGTGGGGGTCGATGTAGCGCAGTTCGTACCAGCACGATCCCGCCCATTGCGGCATCGTGTTCGTCTCGCGCCTGTACCGTTTGAGGCCGTCGCCCAAATCGAGTTCGACGTCCAGCCACTCCTCGGCGCGGCCTAGCGGCGGCTCCGGCGAGGAGTCGGCGTCTTCGGGGTCGAAGGTGCGCGGCGAGTAGTCGCTGATCTCCGGCAGCTCCACGGGCAGGCAGTCTTCGGGAAGCGCGTGCGGCCGGCCCTCCTCGTCCCAAACGATGGGGAACGGCTCGCCCCAATAGCGCTGGCGGGAGAAGAGCCAGTCGCGCAGGCGATGCGTCACCGCGGCCCGCCCCGCGCCCGTCGACTCGAGCCATGCCGTCATGGCGGCCTTGGCCTCGTCCTTCGACAAGCCGTCGAGGCTGATCGAATCGTTGGCCGAATCGACGGCGACGCCCTCCCCCTCGTAGGCGGCGTCTTCGAGGTTGGGGCCGTAGGGGTCCTCGTCCGGCCCGATTGTCCTGACGACGTCGAGGCCGTAGGCGCGGGCGAACTCCCAATCGCGCGAATCGTGCGCCGGGACGGCCATGACTGCGCCCGTTCCGTACCCCATCAGCACGTAGTCCGCGACGAAGATCGGAATTTGCTTGCCGTTGGCGGGGTTGACTCCGAACAGCCCGGTGAAGACGCCCGTCTTCGCACGCTCGTCGTCGGACCTTTCAATCTCGCTCTTGGCTGCGGCGGCGGCGCGGTATTTCGCGACGGCCTCGGCCGGGGTCGCGGCCCCGCCGGTCCACAGGCCATTCGTCCCCTCGGGCCACGACTCGGGGACGTTCAGGCGCGACTGGTCGGCCTCGCTGCCGGGAACGCCGTCGCCGAGGATCGGATGCTCGGGGGCCACCGCCATAAACGTGGCGCCGAAAAGCGTGTCGGGCCGAGTCGTGTAAACCTCGAGCCTGCGGCCGGCTCCGGGAACGTCAAACTCGACGCTCGCGCCTTCCGAACGGCCGATCCAGTGGCGTTGCATAAGCCGGACCTTATCGGGCCAGTCGATGGTGTCGAGGTCGTCGGCCAGCCTGTCGGCGTAGGCGGTGATGCGCATCATCCACTGCCGCAGGTTCCTCTTGAAAACGGGGAAGTTTCCGCGCTCGGAGCGCCCGTCGGCCGTGACTTCCTCATTGGCCAAAACCGTTCCCAAACCGGGGCACCAGTTGACCGGGGCCTCGCTGATGTAGGCCAGACGGCGCGAGTCGAGCACCTCGCCCTTCTCGCCCTCGCTGAGCTCGGACCACTCGCGTCCGTCGTCAAGCTTTCTCTTCCCCGCGTCGTATTCGTCGCGGAGCTGAGAAATCGGGCGTGCCGAGCCTTTGCTCCGACCGTCTCGGCAGGGGGCGTCCGGGTCGTACCAGGAGTTGTATATCTGCAGAAAAATCCACTGCGTCCAACGCACGTAGTCGACGTCGGTGGTCGCAAAGGTCCGGCGCGAATCGTGGGAGAAACCGATGCGCTTGAGCTGGCGGCGCATGTTCGCGATGTTCTGCTCAGTGGTGATGCGCGGATGCTGGCCGGTCTGCACGGCGTATTGCTCCGCAGGCAGGCCGAAGGCGTCGAATCCCATCGTGTAGAGCACGTTCTTGCCGAGCATGCGCTGATACCTGGCAATCGTGTCCGTTGCGATGTACCCGAGCGGGTGGCCCACGTGAAGGCCCTTGCCCGAGGGGTAGGAAAACATGTCGAGAATGTAGACCTTCTCAGCCGACGTCGCGCCCGCAAGGTCGCCGACCGGGTTCGGGGTGTAGAACGTCCCGAGCTCTTCCCAGCGTTCCTGCCACCGCGCTTCGATCGCGTTGGCCAGTTCGGCCGTGTACCGGTGCGGCGTCGTCCCGCCTGTTTCCTGTCCGCTCATCGTCCGCCTTTCATTATTTTGGTATGCCAAGGTTAACTCAAGCCCGCCGACGAGCCCCAAAGTGTCCACTGTGAGCTTCGCGCGCCGTGAAATCAGGCGTCGTCCGCGAATCGTCCGACGGTTGAGAAGTTCGATCCGGCCCTTGGAGAATCACGGTCGGTGGAAACTCCGATCGCGGACGTAGAATCGTGCCATGAGCGTGTTCACCAAGATTTTCGAAGGCAAGATTCCCGGGCGGTTCGTCTGGGCCGACGACGTCTGCGTCGCCATCGGCACCCATGAGCCCATTGCAGACGGCCACGTCCTCGTCATTCCGCGCATAGAAGTCCCGCGCTTCACCGATCTCGACGAAGAGACCTTCGCCCGTCTGAGCGTCGTCGCGCAGCGCATCGGGAAGGCCCAGATCGAAGCGTTCGGGGTTCCTCGCGCGATGACTGTCATCGCGGGCCTCGAGGTGCCTCATGTGCACATCCACGTCATTCCCGCCACCAGCGAGGAGGACATCCGCTTCGAGAACGCCAGGGCCGGATTGCCGGCGGAACAGCTCGACGCGGCTATGGTCCGCCTGCGGGAGACTCTCAAGGAGTCGTGGGAATCCTTCGTTCCGAAGGACCTGCACTCGGTGAAGCCCCTCTGGCTCGGGTGACGGCCCCTGGTGCACGTCGGAAGTCCCCTGGCCTGGACGTTAGAAAACGTACTCCCACTTGTCCCACAAGGCGACGACCGCCACTAGAACCACGGCAAGGTAGACGGCCGCGACGAGCCACCACCTGCCTTTGACGAGAATTCTGCGGACGCCGTCTCCGGCGGGCAGGTGGCCTGCTCCGAAGCTGCGGGCGAGAACGTGCACAATCAAGGGGATTGTGGCGGCCCACGTGACGATGCAGTACGGGCACAAAGCTCCCTCGACGAAGATCGACGTGTACTGGAACCAGAGAATCCACGCGGCGGCTGCCGCCATTCCCAAGCTCAGCAGACGCCACATCCAGGAGGGCAGGCGCGCCCCGCCGAGGAGCGCGAGGCCGAGGGCGACGACGCCGCTGAAGAACATGAGTCCGAACAGCGCGTTGGGCGCGCCGAAAAATAGGGTGTTGTAGTCCGAGTTGAAAAAACCCGAGCAGCCGATGAGCGGATTGAGGTCGCACGACAGCTTTCCCCCGGGGTTTTGGAGCATGGCGCGCTCGGCGGTCACGAGGCTGAAGGACGCCCACATCCCCGCGAGCCCGGTCACGAGCATGAGGATCGAAAGCTCGAAGGACGCTCCGCCCGCGAGCTCTCGCTCCGAGGCTTTCCACTTCTTCGACTCCGCCTCGGCTATGTAGGCTTCGACCTCGTCGTCGCTCAGGCTGTCGATGTCGATGTCGGCCATGGACTCCTCCGTCGTTTCGGTTGCTTCAAGGCTCCGCGCATCGGCTTAAATCCTAGCTGCTCTGCAGCTCCGCTTCACCCGGCCTGTCCGCCTCGCCTGGCGTGTGCGCAGCCGCGTATTCTTCGACAAACCGAGCGGTGTCCTGCCAGCCGCCCACCGGATGCGCGTCGATTCCCAGGCGCAGCACGGGATAGTCGTTCCCTCCCTCGTCGAGGCGGTCGCCGACGAAAAGCATGTCGGAGACGGCGATTCCCGTCTGGGACGAAAGCTCGCCGATTCCGTAGGCTTTGTCGATTCCCTTGCGGGTGACATCGACCGACGTCGAGCCTCCCGAACGCACCTCAAGCTCTGGAAGCAGCGCTGCTCCGGCGGCCCGTAAGGCTTCCTTTTTCCCGCCGTCGGGATCCCACGCCCTCTTCTCCTCGAGCGGCGCCTCCTGGCCGAGGGCGGAAAAGGTGATCTGAGACCCGCGGTCCTCGAGGACGGGGCCCCATGTGTCCTCCCGCCACAGGCCGAGCCTGCGCGCCTGAGATTCGAGGACTTCCATGACCTTGCGACGTTCGTGGGCTGTGAGGTCCCTGGCGTAGATTTCAACCCACTGCCCGTCGATGCAACGCATGTAGCGGGTGCCGCAAGTGGGCATGAGATGCAGCCTGCCCAGCTGCTCGGCGGACGCTCCCAGGTTCTCAAGCAGCTGGGAGGAGAATTGGCCGAACTGGCCCCCCGAAATCACGCAAACGTCCACCAGGTCGAGAAGCCGACGCAGGGCGGCGGCCATCCGATCGGGCAAAGGCGACTTCGAGGGGGCGAGCGTGTCGTCCAGGTCGAAGGCTATGAGTCGATAGTCCTTGCGGAGCGTGGAATCCATCCGAAGGATCCTCTACTCCTTGTCGTTGACGGCGTGCTCGAGGACAGCGCGGCTGAAGGCAGGAAGGAAAAGTCCGAAAGCAATATAGGCGACCGCTTTGGCCAAGACCGAAAGGATCTGCAGGGCGGCGCCCCCTCCCGCCGTGGCGATTGCGAGCAAATCAAAGAGACCGTACAACGCGAATCCCGCACCTGCGATCATCGAGACCAGTTGAGCGATCTTCGCGAGGGCGACACCGCCCTTGTTCTGGAAGTTCATCGAGAAAGCCGCGGCGAAGCCGCCGCCTTGCCTGGGCTGCGGGAAGGCCTGCTGGCCATAGCCGTAAGCGTCGGCTCCGGGCTGCACGTAACCCTGCGGATTCTGGCCGTAGACGTCCTGGCCGGGCTGCTGACCGTAAGCGTCTTGTCCCGGGGCGGGAGCCGCTGAATACGCCGACGGCGCCCATCCCTGCTGGCCGGGCTGCTGATACCCCCCTTGACCGGGCTGCTGCTGGTAGCCCCCCTGGCCGGGGTTGTTCGGAACAGTCATGTTCGCACCTTTCTTGACGATCCATAGCCGACGAGCGTCGTTCGGCCAAGGACAATTTTCGTCGACGTAAGTCAGCAACGCCACTTCTACCCGAAAGAAGGGGTGTGGATACCTCCCCACGGGCGATATAGTGGCCTAGATGCCAAGCAAAACGCCGCATTGAACGTACCGGTGGAGTCTATCACCTCGCCGCTGCGCGCTCCCATGCCCCGCCCGTACCCTGATCAGTTTGGAAGGCACACATGGCCACACCCCACATAACCGCAGAAAAGGGCGACTTCGCGCCCGCCGTCCTCATGCCAGGCGATCCGAAACGGGCGCAGCGCATGGCCGAAGCGCTGCTGACGGACGCCCGAAAGGTCACGGACGTCCGCGGAATCGGCGGGTACACCGGCCTCTATCGGGGAAAGCCCCTTTCCGTCATGGCGTCGGGAATGGGCCAACCCTCGCTTGCGATATACTCCACGGAGCTCTATTCCTTTTACGACGTCGAACGGATCGTCAGGGTCGGAACGATGGGCGGCCTCGCCGCCGACGCCTCGCCCGGCGACGTCGTGATCGCCCTCGGGGCGCACACCGACTCCTCGATTGTGGGCGGCGTCGTTCCTGGGATCCACTTCTCGGCCACCGCCTCGTGGAGCCTGCTGCGAGCCGCGGTCGAGGCGGCAGGCGACGATCCCCGGGTCAAAGTGGGGACGGTCGTTTCGCGAGACCGCTTCTACGGCAATCCGATCGAACAGACAAAGCGCTTGGCAGAAATCGGCACGCTCGGCGTCGAGATGGAGGCGGCGGGCCTCTACACGATCGCGGCCGAGCTCGGCAAGGAGGCCCTCGCCGTCCTCACAGTCTCCGACCTCCTTTTCGATCCCAGCCGCGACATGACGGCCGAGGAGAGGGAAAGCAAGTTTTCGAAGGCCTTGAACATCGCCGCGGCCGCGGCAGTCGGCTGATGGCGCTGTCGGCTTCGCACGAGGACTACCTCCGCGCCATATGGAAGCTCGGAGAATGGCAGGAAAAACCCGTCACTCCAGGCGACCTCACGCGGACTCTCGGCCTTTCGCCCTCCACGGTTTCCGAGGGGGTTCAGCGTCTCGTCTCCATGGGGCTCGTGCGCCACGCCCGCTACGGCAACGTCTCGCTGACCAAGGCCGGAAGGGACGAAGCCGCCCGCATGGTCCGAATTCACCGGCTCATCGAAACCGGGCTCATGACGATATTCGGCTACTCGTGGGACGAAGTCCACGACGAAGCGGAGCACCTAGAGCACGCCGTTTCCGCAACCTTCGTGGAAAGGCTGGACGCCGCGCTCGGGCATCCCCGGCACGATCCCCACGGAGATCCCATCCCCCGCCCCGACGGCTCGCTGCCCGAGGCTGAGAACGCCGTCTCCCTGGGGTCGCTCGGCCCGGGCGAGACCGGCGTCGTCCACCGCGTCGACGACGCCGACTCGGCCGTGCTGAAGGAACTCGCCGGCATCGGGCTGGTCCCCGGCGCAAGCGTGAGCGTCGCCGACGTCAAACGCGGCCTCGGCCTCATGCGCGTGTCCACGCCTCAAACCTCGGCCGACATCTCCCTTTCGGTCGCCGACGCCGTCTCTGTGACGCACTGACGCTTTCTGTAACGCATTGACGCAGCGCGGCGGCCTTCATAGGGCCATCCGTCGGCGACTCTCACAGGCCCGCGGAACGAACCCGTGCGCTTGGCGGGTTGCAACGCGTGAGAATCGGAATCGCCATTCACGGGACGCTCGCGCGCGTCGGCTCCCGGCCAGGTCCGTCGCCCCGAACCGCGCGCTCACCCCGAGCCGCACACGATGCCGAAGTCGACGAAGGAAAAATCGACTGGAATCTGAGGCTCCCACACATCCGTCAGCGCATCGATGACGTACTCAAGGGAATCGGCGTCTTCGCGACCGTCGGGGTCGCACCACTTTCTTGTCATGCCGCAAGTATCGCGGTGGGATCCGACACTTTTTCACCCCGCCTTCACGCGAATTCGCCGCAGTCTTCAAATCAGGGCCCCGCCGCGCCATGGCGCACTCTTGCACACGTCGGCGCCATGCGTATATCTTTCTAGCTAGTTCATCTAGAGCAATCGAGAGACGTGGCTCGACGACATTGCAGCAACCCGGGAGGCCGGGTGCTTCCGCCACGACCGATGGAGGAACCATGATAACGCTGAGCGGTGTAACCAAAGTCTACCCGCGGCGCGGGCAAGAGCCGGTCGTCGCCTTGGACGACATCAACCTTGAGATCCCCGGGCGCGACATCCACGGCATCGTCGGCGAATCGGGAGCCGGAAAGTCGACGCTCATTCGCTGCCTGACGGCCTTGGAGCAGCCGACGAAGGGCGTCATCCGCGTCGGCGGGCTCGATCTCGCCTCGGTTTCCTCGGGCCAGCTGCGCGAGGCCCGCCGGACAATCGGCATGGTTTTCCAAGGCGCCAACCTCCTCGACGCCAGAACCGCGCGAGAGAACATCGCCATCCCCCTCCGTCTGGCGGGCATGCCGTCTTCAAAGAGGGCCAAGCGCGTCAGCGAGCTGCTCGACCTCGTCGGCCTTTCGGACCGCGGAACCTCCTATCCGTCCGAGCTGTCGGGCGGCCAACGCCAGCGCGTAGGCATCGCCAGAGCCCTCGCAGACAACCCCTCCGTCCTCCTCTGCGACGAGCCGACGTCCGCCTTGGACACGGAGACGACCGAGCAGATCCTCGGCCTCCTCAAATCGGTTCGCGACAGGTACGGCGTGACCGTCGTCATCATCACCCACGAAATGTCCGTGGTGCGTCAGATCTGCGATTCCGTCACCCTTCTCGACTCCGGCCGGATTGCGGCGAGCGGGCGGGTGGAGGACGTCGCCGCCGCCGTCGAATCGCCCCTGTCGCGGCAAATAGTTCCGCCCCCGCCGCTGGCGCCGGAGGACGCCCACGGACGCACCGTCGTCGATGTGGCTTTCACTTCCCGGCCCGGAGAGCCCATCGGCGCCCGGGTTCTCGACGCGGCCCGCGAGCTCGGCGCTGACATCGGCGCCGGAACCTTTGAAACGATCGGCTCCACGCAGGTGGCCCGTTTGGCCTTGACGGTGGATCCGGACGACGTCGCCCGCGTCCGTTCCGCATTCGCCGACATAGACGTCGCAACGGAGGTGCGCGCATGAACGACGGCACGTGGTTCGACAATCCGGCGATCAAGCAGGAGCTTTTCCAGTCGACGATCGACACGCTTTTGATGGTCGGAGTCTCCACCCTCCTTTCCGTGGTCTTCGGCGGCATTCTGGGGATCGTCCTGATCACCCTCAAGGAAAACACCGACAGCGCCAGCAAGTTCTTCGCCGCGGCCCTGGGTTTCATCGTCAACGCGACTCGTTCGATTCCCATGGTCATCGTGATGTTCCTGCTCATCGTTCCGACCAGGGCTCTCATCGGCAATGCATCCGGATGGCAGGGAACGGCGGTCCCGCTCACGGTGGGCGCGATCCCCTATTTCGCGCGCCTCGTCGAGTCGAATCTTTCGGGGGTCGAGCGCGGCAAGGTCGAGGCCGCGCAGATGATGGGCGCTTCCAGAACATGGATTCTTTGGGGCGTCCTCGTCCGTGAAGCGGTCCCCGCCCTCATCCAATCCGTCACCATCTTGGCCATCACCCTCGTCGGATACTCGGCGATGGCAGGAATCGTGGGCGGCGGCGGCCTTGGAGCGCTGGCGCAGAATTACGGCTATTACCAGCACCAGTGGGATGCGATGACCATAATCATCGTCGTCATCGTCCTCATCGTCCAGGTGATCCAGTGGGTCGGCGACATGCTCAGCCGGCTGGCCGATCACCGCTGAGGGGAAGCCAGCCGGGGAACAAACCCTCGCACCGCACGCCGGGCTTGCGCCCATTTCCAACCTCGGGCGCGCGCCCACTCCATTTCCGGGCAAAGCCCGCCCAGACCTAAGGAAAACCATGTCTCGTTTCAAGTCTTTCATCGCGCTCGCCGCCGTTTCCGCGCTTGCGCTCTCCGCCTGCGGAGCCGACGACAAAGCGTCGTTCAAGGCTCCGGAGAAGAACTCCGACGGAACCGTCACAATCACAGTGGGGGCGTCGCCCGTTCCCCACGCCCAAATTCTCAACTACGTTCAGGACAATCTGGCCAAGAAAGCCGGCCTCAAGGTCGAGATCAAGCAGTACCAGGACTACATCCAGCCCAACTCTGCCCTCGACCAGGGCGAGATCGACGCGAACTTCTTCCAGCACGTCCCCTACTTGGAGGACGCCTCGAAGAAGAACGGCTACTCGTTCGAGCACGGCAAAGGCGTCCACATCGAGCCTTTGGGCATCTACTCGAAGAAAATCAAGGATCTCAAGGAGCTTCCCGACAACGCGACCGTCGCCATCAACGACGATCCCTCCAACCAGGCTCGCGCCCTCGAGCTGCTCGTGAAGAACAAGATCATCACGCTCAAGAAGAAGGATTCGCCGACCATCTACGACGTCGAATCGAATCCGAAAAAGATTCAGCTCAAGCCGTATGCTGCGCCCTCGATTCCAGCGGCGCTGCCCGACGTCGACATCGCCATCATCAACGGCAACTACGCGCTGAAGAACAAACTAACGCCTTCGAAGGACGCGCTGTACCTTGAATCGGGCAAAGACAATCCCTACGCGAATGTGCTTGTCTGGAATTCGAAGGCCAACGAGAAAACGATCGAAGCGGTCAAGAAACTCGACAAGCTGCTTCATTCGAAGGAAGTCTCCGACTACATCAAGAAGACGTGGCCGGACGGCGCGGTGGGCCCCTCCTTCTAAGGCCGCGACCGCTCGGGGCGCGGCGGCCCCTTTGCCGCCGCGCTAGTCGGACACGACGATCTTCGCCGTCGCGCCCCGCTCGGCATACGTCATCGCATGGTTGAGGGCGGTGTACGTCCCCGCTTCGGGTGCGACAAACTCGACGAACCCACCCTGGGCGACGGACACGTCCAATCCCTGCGAGCCGGCGGAGCCGACGCTCTCTTTGCCCGGAGCGAAAGGATCGCACGAGGCTCGCGTGAGCCCTGAGCCGTCGCATCCTCTGCGGATGGAATACCTGCCCTCGTACCACACCGTGTCGAATTGGGTTCCGACGACGTGGAAGGGGAGGTCTAGATTGGGGCCGGCCGAGACGGCCCAGATGCGAACTCTCTCTCCTTTGCGCACTTTGATTGGGCGGTGGACGTACTGGAAGGGATATCCATTGAAGGAGACGGAGCTGGGCGTCACCCGCGCGATGGCGTCGGCGTTTGCGGCGTCGGCCTTGCTCCGAGCCCAGTACCGCTCGCTCTGGACGAAAACGAACTCGCGATCGACGGGATCGACGTCCTCGGGATCGATGACGACGGCCCCGTGCATCCCGCTGGCTATGTGCACGGACAACGGGGCCGTGCTGCAGTGATAGAGCCAGATGCCAGCGCGTTTCGCGGTGAACGTGTAAACGAGGCTCTGCCCCGGGGCGATCGTCTTCATACGCGAATCGGGCGAAACGTCGCCTGCGTGGAAATCGAGCGAATGCCCCATCGTGCCCTTGTTGACGAGCGTGACATTGAAAGTGTCGCCCACTTTGCCGCGCAGAATCGGCCCCGGCGAGGCTCCGTTGAACGTCCAGACCTTCTGCCTGCGGCCCGGAGCGACCTCTTTCTCCACCTCTTTGGCCTCAAAAGTGACGTTGTGCACCCTTTCGCTTCCAGCCGGGCGAAGAACCGGGTCGCTCGGGCTGAAGCCCTTTCCCGGCTTGGCGGAAAGCTCGGCGGCCGTAGGCAGGATCGCCTCCCCCGTTCCCGCGTGGCCGGAGCCGTGGCTTGCGCCGCCGTGCCCAGAATGGGAACGGTCGGAGCCCGCAGGCGTCGAACCGGACTTCCCGCCGCCTGAAGCGTGGGTTCCCGAAGCGCCGACGGCCTTGACCTTGATGACCATTCCCGCCTGTCGGTGGCCGACGATCGTGCACCAACCCTCTGTGTCGGCCTTCACGACGCCGACGTCGACCGTTCCGCTTTCCCCCGCCTCAACGGCGCCGGTTCCGGCGCCATTGGCGAAAACGAGGTCATGGCGCTGATCGCCGGTGTTCTTCAAGGTCACGACGAGCCTGTTGCCAGCCGGAACGTCAATGCTCGAAGGCGAGTACGCGAGCCCTCGGACGGAGACCTCGACCTTGGTCACCGGGGCGTCGGCTTCGACTGCGGGGTCGGTCGCGGATCCCGTTCCCACGCCTGCGGCGACGGCGACGACGAGGGCGATCGATGCCAAGCTCGCGCCAAGCGCCATTCGCGTCCTCGGAAGCTTCCTCGGCCCGCCCTCCGGCGGCGGAGGCGTTTCTTCGACGTCGAGCGACCGTTGGCGCAGGCTGTGGAAAGCGACGAGGGCGACGCTCGCAGCTGCGCTGACGCATGCAATCGCCAACGCCGCGGTTCTCGTGCGGGCCGACGGGGTTGCGAGGGCCACGGCCACCCCGCCGTTGACGAGGAACCATCGGGCCGCCGCGGAGGGTTCGATGCGTTCGAGCGTGCGCCTGAGCCTGGCGGGCCCGCCTCCGAGCACGACAGGAAGGAGGAAGGCAAGAGAGCCGACGACCGTTTGGACGGCCCCCGCCCCAATGAGGAGAGCGAATTGAATGCCCGTTCCCGTCCGCGCATGAGCGGCGTCGGGCGAAGCAAGCAGCTGGACGGCCCACGCCAGCGCGGCGACCATGATCCACGTGATTCCCGCGCCGACGAACCAGCCGTCGCCCACTGAGGGCATCGACCCTTTCCAGGATTTGGCGACGGGGACGAGCACGCCGAGTACGGCCGCCGCAACCCATGCGAGGACTGCCAGACCGGCGATTCTCGGCATGTCGAGGAGGGAAAAGACGACTCCCGCCACAACCGCGCCAGCCAGGCACGGCAGCGCACGAGTGGACAGCGCGACCGCGTTGGGCGTCATTCGCGCCCGCGCAATCGTCGGCCCGAACGTCACGAGCGTGCCGAGTATCGTCAAACCGACGAACCCCAGGGTCTGACACAGCGAATGAGCCAGGGCAAGCGCGTCGTGCCTGGAATAGAGCGCGCTCCACCAGTTCATCGCGATATCGCGCGAAGCGACGTCGACCGCCATGAACACGCCGATGAGGGAGCCGAGGACCAGGAACGTCGCCGCTGTCGCGTGAAACCGCAGGGTTACGGCGGCCCTGCCGAGGAACGATCCCGACATTGCTTTGCGCAAGGCGGCGATGTGCCAAGAGATCGTCGCAACGACGACGGCCGCGCCGGCGATTGCCAGAAACGCGGCAAGCCCGCCGGTGATCGCCAACGCTCCGCCGAGCTGAATCACACCCGCCGCCAGCAGCGCAAGCCTGGCCGCCTGCGCTCTCTGCGACTGTTGACTCCGAGTGAGGGCGTCGGCAAAATGCCACGTCCACACGAGAATCGCGGAGCCGACGAGACCGAGCCCGGCCACGTGAATCGCGTACCACGTCGGATTCGGCAAAACGGCGTTGAGACACAGAGTCAAAAGCAACACTACGGCCCATCCGAGCTGAATGCCCAGAGTTATCCGGTGCCACGCGGCGCGGGGTCGAGACGTCGTCTTCATGGCTCCATGGTAATGAAAGGCTCGGGACTTTCCTCCGTGCATTCCCCTTGGGCGCGTGGCTTTTCCTCAGGCGAGGCTTTTTTGGGCCGAGCTTTCTCGCGCCGTGTCGTCGCCCAAGGGAAATCCGTGTTTTCAATGGCGCGCGGGGCGTGTTCTCGCCCGGCGGATAGAACACGCGGCTCCTTCGCCTATTTTGATCGGCGAACACCCACTAGGATGGTGAAAACCGAATCGGGAGGCCGCAATGTCCGTTTTGCATTACTGCATCCACAAGACGCCGGTAGGCGAACTGCTCGTCGCCGAATCCGACGGCGCGTTGATTCGAGTGGCTTTTGCCCGGGAGAACTTCGACGTCGTCCTTGGCGACCTATCCGACGTCGGCGTTATCGAAGCGGGGGTGGCCAGCGTCGCTCTCCATGTTGCCACGCACCAGCTGGACGAATACTTCCGGGGCGAACGCGGGTCTTTCGACGTTCCGCTGGGCGCCGACCCCGGGACTCCGCTCAAAAGAGCCGTGCGGGAAACGCTTCTTTCCACCGAGCCGGGCGGGGTGATGACGTACAAGGAGCTGGCGGAGGCGAGCGGCTTCCCTTCGGCGACACGGGCCGCGGCCAGCGCATGCGCCTCCAACCCCCTGCCCATCGTGGTTCCATGCCACAGGGTCGTTCGGTCGGACGGCTCGCCGGGCCAGTACTTGGGCGGGGCGGATCTCAAGCGCTTTTTGCTCGACCTCGAAGCTCAAGTCTCCGCGTGAATTCAAGGCCCCGCAGGGAAAGTTCAAACCCCCGATTGGAAGCTGCGGGGCGAGGCGCCGCTTCTGTCGCGGCTGACTGCGGCTAATCGTCGGATGGCATTTTTCTCGGCGGCATCGTCGGCATCTTCGCAGGAAGGGCGTTCGCTATTCTCTCGTCCGTCCAGTATGCCGGGTCGAAATCCGGCACTCTGTGGGTGACGACTCCGTTGCGCACAATGTCGCCGTCTGAGTCGGTTTTTGCGCCGTCCTGCCTTCCGACGGAGTCTCCGCCGTCGGCCTCTTCAAAGCCATAGGGCTCCCCTTCAAAGCCATAGGGCTCCCCGGAGCGGTCCAAGTCGTCGGTTTGCGGGAATCCCGTCTCGCCGAAACGATCGTCGATGCGCCTTTCGAGTCGGGAGATCGCCGCGTAGGCCGCGCCGATCAGCAGAAACGACACCGCAATCGTTCTCTTTTTCATCCTTTGATCCAATCGTCGGGAAACTGGTGAACAGGGCCGTCCAGGTGAACAGGGTCGTCCAGGCTCGGCCCTCTGCGGCTCACCCTACGCGGTATGCGCCGATGCGTCCATCCTCCGGGCAGGCTTCTTCTTCGGGAAGCGAACAAGGCCGCCGACGAGCGGCGTCCGCCGATCAATCGAGCTCGACCGGCCCGATGACTCGGATCTCTTCGACGTCAAGCCGCTCTTGGACCGCGTGGAGCACGTTCATGTCGATTTTTCCCTCGTTGCGCAGGCGCTTGAGGGCCTCTCGCTGGTAATCGATGGCCGCCAGCCGCAAAGCGCGATTCTGCCGCCAATAACTCTGAGAGTCGTCAAGATCTGGGTTGTTCCGGGCGTTGGCTTCCTCTTCGAGTCTTTTCTGAAAGCGGCTCCACTCGGCTTTTGCGCCGTCGATTGCCTCTTGACTCGCTCCGACCCGGGCCGCGATGTCGTCGAGGGCCTCGTACCCTTCGCGCGAAATCGCATTCATCGCGCAGTGAATCTCCTCTTTTTCCGAAGTGTCCGGGGGAATCTTCGCCCAACGGATCACGGCGGGAAGAAGGAGGCCCTGCACAACCATCGACAGCATCACGACCCCGCCGACGACGAAAATTGTAAAATCCCGTCCGAATGTGCCAGAGGGAACCGAAAGGGCCACTGCCAGCGAGACGCCGCCTCTCAGGCCCGCGAAGGTGCTGACCACTCGTCCGCGGAACGTCGTGCGCAGCCGCCGCTGCTTTTCGGATCGATCCAGTGCGCGGATGATCCCGATCACCACGTGGACGAAGACGAATCGGGCGAGCACGGAAACGGCCCAGGCGGCCGCGACCACCTTGAGTCCGTATCCCCATGAAGAATCGAAGCGCTCGATGGTTTCTCCCATCCGTTTGACTGCGCTCGGCAGCTGCACCCCGACGAGCACGAAGAGCGCGCCGTTCATGAGATAGGAAACGAAGGACCATATCGGCAGGCCGTAGAACCGATTGACGGGCTTGATGGTGTCCGGTCCCCGGTAGGTCAGGTAAAAGGCTGCGACTACGACGGCGACCACGCCTGATCCCTTCATGTCCCGAAAAGGCTCGATGCTTTCGGAAATCAAGAAGGCTGCAAAGGGAACCGTGAACATGAAAACGCTGAAGTTCATCGGACTCTTGATGTAGGCGCGCAAGGAGTTTGCGGCCCAGCCAACCGCCAGGCCGACCAGGGCGCCGATCAGAAACGAGAAGAGGAACATGCCGGAAGCGTGCGCCGCGGACAAGGAGCGTCCGCCTGCCAGTTGCAAAGCAAGGGCGAACAGAACGAGGGTGGTTCCGTCGTTTATGAGCGCCTCTGCCTTGAGGGTGGTGATCGCCGACTTCGGGAGTTTGCCGTTCAATGTCGCCACGGCCACCGCATCGGTCGGCGCGAGCGCGGCGCCGATGATGAGCGCAACGGGCCAGCTGTAGACACCGACGAACGAATGCAGCACCCATGCGACGGCGAACGCCGTGAAAACGACCAGCGCCGTTCCCGTGAGCAGAATCCCACGCAGCCGCGTGCGAACCTCCCGCCACGAGGTGTTCCGCGTTTCCCAGAAAAGCATGACCGGCAGGAAGATCTCCAGGATCACGTGCGGCGGCAGGCCGAGCTCTCGAACGTCGTTCAGCTGATGCACTGGCGCAAGCGCCAGCGCCAAGCCCAGGAATATAAGCAAAATGGCGGGTGGAACGCCCAGCCTGTGAGCCAGGACGTTCCCCAGGAGAATCGCCGCGGCGACGGCGATGATCACTTCGAGCATGTTGTTTCCTTCAGTGAGGGATCTGGTGTCGGCGGAAATGATATGGACAAAACGGCCTCGTCTAGTCTCGATGTTCCGTTTGTCGGCATGCGCGTTGAATCGGCGGCCCGGCGCGACGCCGATCTATATTGTCCTCCCTATTTGTGCCTTTCGATGAATTCAACGACTGCGGCATCGATTTCTCTGCTGTGCCCGGTCATGAGATGGCCTCCCGTTTCGAAGATCTTCGTCTCGAGATTCGGGTAACGGTGGAGCGATCCTTCCACTTGGCCTGCGGGACCTTTGAAAGGCGCCATTCGATCGTCCCTCGCGTGCAAAAGCAGCACAGGAACGTGCATCTCCTCAATCGGGTACGCCTCAAAGTTCACCGCCATGTCGCGATTGACAATTCGGGCGTCTAGATCGGCGCCTTCCTTTCGCCTCGACAGCGGCAGCATCCCATGGACGACGTCGGCCTCCATTCCGTAGAGCCTCCTGTAGAGAGGGAAAGCAAGCCACATCGGCAGGTCGTGATTCATGATCGGCGGAGGCCCCATCAGACTGGGAATCCTGGCAGGCTTCTCGTTCCACGGCGCGGCAGAGCAGTACAGGATCAAGCCCTTGGCGCGCTGGGGAAAGTCCAAAGCGAAGCGGATCGCGGGAGTCCCGCCCGCCGAAACTCCGAGAATGAAAACTTGCTCGATCCCCAAGCGGTCGAGCAGCTCGGCGTACGCCTCCGCCTGTTCCCTCGGCGTGCCTTCTCCCTTGACGGAGCTGCCGGGGTATCCGAAGCGGGAGGGCGCAAGAATGCGATATCTCGATGACAGGCTTCCGACGTTCTCAAACGCCTGGTCGTAGCCTCCATAGAGGCCGTGGACGGAAAGGAGCGTCTCCCCCGCCGCCGGATTCAGGCCCTTGCCATCGAGCACCTTGCCGTCCAGCAGCCTCTTGCCGCCCGACGTCTTGTCGTCCAGCCCTTTTCCGCCGGGCGCCTTGACGTCCAACCGCCTGCCGCTCGGCTCCTCATTTCTGAAGCACATGCCATCCGACGCCTTGCAACGTGGCCCGCGGTCGACGTACGTGATTCTGCCGTAGCTCAACACCGCCGTTTCAGCGCCGTAACCCGCCAAAAGCCCTTCGGCGTCCTTCACAGTCCGTTTCAATCGGCGCACACGAACGAATGCGCCTGTTGCGACCGCTGCGGCGCAGGCGACGAGGATGGCTTTGCTTGCACTCATGGCTTCCTTTCCCCCTTTTGCGCGTTGAGCTTTTGCGTGTCTGTTTTCAGTGTGTGCGGCTCTTTGCCTTGTTTGTTTGCGCCAAGTTTCCGCACGTCCGTCTTTGGTCCATCAGCCTTTCGCATGTCTGCCTTTCTTCCGGCAAACTCCCGTGCGCGTTCCATTCTTTCGCCAATATCCGACGCCGCCGCATCTTGCACGCGAGGTTTTTGCATGTAAATGGAACAGAACTCCTCAACGATCATCCGCAGTTCTTCCTTGGCCGTTTTCACTTCAGAAAGGCGCATATCGTATTTTTGCAGAAGATAAAATATAGGCGTGTAGAATCGCAAGGCAAGAATGTGTGGGTCCCGCCGTTCGATGAGCCCGGCCTCCATGAGCTCCGCAAACACTTTCTCCTCGTGGTCGATCGCGCCATCGACGAACAGCCTCTCGAATTCTCGATTCAGCTTCGGGTCACGATGGCGTTCGATCGCGAGCATCCTTCGAAACCCGGCGGCGACGTCGTCTTGCAGATAGAAGACGAACAGCTGCGTCGCGAAGCCGACGATGCCCTTGACGTCGACGTCGGCATAAGCAGCTTCGGCTCCGGCCGAGCCGGGAAGGCCAATGGCGACGCCGACCTCCGCAACCCTTTCGGAGAAGAACTCCGCGCAAGCGTCGAAGATGGCCTGCTTGCTTGCGTAATGCTTGTACAACGACGGCGGCTTGACGCCGACTGCAGCCGCGACGTCTGCGACGCGGACCGCGCTGTACCCCCTCTCGGAGAACAGCGCCAGCGACTCTCTGAGTATTCTCTCTTTGGTCGGCGTCATCACGGACCCCTCTGGCTAATAGAAGTTAGCTGCATTCCCTGCACTCCAATCTAGGCTAACGACCATTAGCCGTCAAGCGTTGCGGAGCGAACCAAAGCTTGTCAATCGTTCGATAGGTTCTTTGCGCAATCAGGGCAGCGGTGACGCCCCCTAGACGGCCTCGCCAAGAGAGCCGAGAATTGATCAAATGGACTCCGACGGGCAACATTCCGTCCTGACCAACGGAAAACGCAGAGCGTTGAACGGAATAAATGACGTTGTCCGCTTTCAAAGACAGTGGCGTACCTTCAGCAATCGCGAATGGCCGAAATACCCTGATTTATGTGAGAGAAAGAAGCTAGTGGAGCTAAGGGGATTCGAACCCCTGACCTCTTCCATGCCATGGAAGCGCGCTACCAACTGCGCCATAGCCCCAAGTGGACTCCTCAATATTACGGATTCCCCCGATGCTTGGCAAATCACGGTTAGGAGACGCCGCTCACGAACGGACCTCACCCGTTTGCAGACAGGCCTCATCGCTCACGGATAAGCCTCACTGCGTAGGCGTGCGAACCTCGTCGGATTTGCCCACGCCCACGTTGTAAGCGGCGATGCGCCAGGCCGGCGGGCCCACCCGCAAGGGTTCCAGAATCGCCCAGTTGCAATTGGACATCACCTTCAGGCCCATCCATTGGCCGGGCGCCTCGCCCAAAAGCGAGATCGTTGCGAGTTTGATGGCGGCGCCGTGGGAGGCCACCACGAGGGTCCCGTTCGTTTTAGCCGCCCACTCCTCAATCGCTCGGCTCGCCCGGCGGCCGACGTCGGCCTGCCGTTCGGCACCCACGCCCTCGGGTTCCTTGGCCTGCCGCCAGGCGCGATACTGCTCGGGGAACCTTTCTTCGATCTCTGCCCCGGTCAGCCCTTCGAAAAGTCCGAAGGAACGTTCCTTGAGACGGTCGTCCGTCTCGACGTCGACTCCGAGGACGCGCGAAAGCGCTTCGGCCGTCTGACGCGCCCGGGCGAGCGGCGAGGAGACGATAAGCGAGGGTTCAAGCGGTGCCAGGGCGGCGGCCGCCTCGCGCGCCTGCCGCAAACCTGCCTCGTTGAGGGGAAAGTCCCTGGCTCCTTGAATCCTCCCCGTAAGATTCATGTCGGTCTGGCCATGGCGCCACAAGACCACTCGCGAAGCGCTCATGCCTGGGGCGCTTCGACCGAAAGGGCAATGCTCGGACAGTCGGCCCAGAGGCGCTCCAACGCGTAGAACTCGCGATCTTCATCTTGCTGGACGTGAACCACGAGGTCGCCGTAGTCGACGAGGACCCAATGGCCTTCGTCGAACCCTTCGCGTCGCTTTCGACGGACACCGGCTTTGAGCAGCGCCTCGTCCACCGCGTCGACAAGAGACCTCACCTGCCGGTCGGTCGAACCGGAGACGACGAGGAACACTTCCGTGAGCACAAGCCGCTCGGAGACGTCGATCGCCGCAACGGTCGTCGCTTTAAGCTCGGCCGCGGCCCGGGCGGCTATTCTCGCCCACTCGAGTGACTCTTCGGAGGCCGCCACATCACACCCCGAAACCGGGCGGGGCAACTGTCGCCGCGGCCTCGAGCGCAGGTTGCACGTCGCTGCCGGATGCGACGAAATTGCGGACGATGAGGCCGACGGCGAGGCCGACCAGCAGGCCGATGAGGATCGCCACGATTGTCATGAGCCATCCACGGGGCTTCTCATCCTCCTCGGCGATGTCTCCGAGCTGCTCCTCGTACTCGCTCTCGACTGCCGCGGAGCCGGCTTCGGGATCGATCGACCTCACTTCGCCGGCGGGGGTGGGAACTGGCGCGAAATCGGAATACTTCTCCTCGCTGCCCGGCTCGCTTTCGCGCCGCAGCCTCTCCAGCAAAGGCGCCTTGAGCGAGGCCCGCGGATCGTATTGCTCCTCGGTCGTGGGGCGGGACGGGGCGGACTCGCCCTCGTTCGCCTCCGGGAAACGGCTGGTCTGGCGGTCCTTGGTGTCGGGGCCTTCGGCCGTGCCGACGCCGCTGCCGTCGAAACGAGAGAAGACGGAACTGCGCCCGGCTGCGTCGAACGCCTCAGTCTCGTTCTCACGAGAAGCCATCGGGTTGTCGAAGGATTGAGTCGCATTCGGCGAAGCATGGGGCCCGCTGGGCGCAGGCTGGGCCGCGCTTGGAATCGATTGGAACGGACTCGGCGGCGTCGGCTGAATCGTTCCCGTCGTCGATTGGGAAGAGCTCGGCTGGTTCCGGAACGGCGTGCCCGCCTGGCGGCCGTCTGCCTGGGAAGGTCCGTCTGCCGAATCCGTCCCCCTATGCGTTTCATCGGGCGTATCGGGAACGACGCCGGCAAAAGAGCCGGTCCCCTCGGACAAAGCGATCGAGTCCGCGCCCGGCTTCCGGCCTCCGGCGACGGGCGAGCCGCCGGGCCCGCCTGACGTGCCTTTGCCGCCTTTGTCGTCGGCCTCTGCCGGCCAGCGGCCTTCGACGAGCCCGACCTCCGCCGCGGCCACCGTCGCGACGGGGGTGATGTTGCCCGTCGTAGAAAACCCCTCTGCGGGGGCCGCATGCCCGCCGTGGTGCGTCGAAGTCCTGCTTGAATCCACATGCGACGCCCTCGACGCCGGCTCGTGTGCGCTGCCGGCCCTTTCGGGAATCGCCGACGGGAAACGTCCGTGCGCGCCGACGCCCTCCGTCGAACCGCCTGTGGAAGCGGTCTGTCCATGTCCGTCGGAAGCCGAGCTTCCGGAATCTTCTCGCGTCAGCCCCGCCTCACGTTCACGCATCTCTTTGCGCGTCAGGCGCTTGAGACGTATCTCCGCGGTGGGGGTGAGATCGTCAAGTGGGGACGCGCCGTCTAGGATCGGCGCGAGAAGGCCCTTTGCCCTCATTTCGCGCCGTGACATCCTCGGCTGTTCGTCACTCATACATATTCCTTCCCGCTGCCCTGGGCGGCGTTTATCCCGACGCCAACGCCTCAGAGACGTCGTTCAAGGGTTTCAGTTTATCCGACTGACGCGGATATTCCGACTTTACATCGGCGTTTCGCCCAAAGCCTCGCCAGGTCTCCCGCACGTCAGCCCGCCTTGTAGAGCCGATATTTGGCAATGTACTGAACCACGCCGTCGGGGACTAGATACCACGGCTGAACGCCAGAAGCCACGCGCGCGCGGCAATCCGTGGAAGAAATCGCCATGGCCGGGACCTCCATCAGCGTAATTCCCTCGGGGGGCAGACCCGTAGTGTCCAGCTGGTGTCCGGCCCGCGTCACTCCTACGAAATGAGCCATAGACCACAGATCCTCCGAGTCTTTCCATTCGAGGATCTGCGGAAGCACGTCGGCGCCCGTGATAAAGAAAAAATCCGCGTCTGGGTACGCCTTTCGCAGATCGCGAAGGGTGTCGATCGTGTATGTCGTCCCGCCGCGCTCAATGTCGACGCGGGAAACCGAGAACCGCGGATTCGAAGCCGTCGCGATGACCGCCATCAAATAGCGGTGTTCCGCCAACGTCACCTTTCGGTCGCGTTTGTACGGCTGCCTCCCGGTGGGCACGAAAACGACCTCGTCTAGGTTGAAAACGCTCAGCACCTCCGAAGCCGCAACTAGATGCCCGTGGTGAATGGGGTCGAACGTGCCGCCCATTATCCCGATGCGCCGTTTCCTCCCGGGGACGACGTCGATGGGAACCTGAACGTCGGTCTTAGGCACGGCCGCCTTCTTCCGTCTTCGACGCGAAAACCGCCTCCGCGGCCTTCCGCGCAGCCTCTCTGTTCGCATATGCCATGTACGAAAGCCTACGCCGCTCGGCTTTGTTTCTCTCTCCGTCGATTCCGCTGCTAGCGCATAGCCGCGAGGCGCCCGCGCACCGGGGAATAGTGTGGACGGAGGCAACGTTGACTTATCCGTACAGGACCTAAACGAAAGGCAACAGGCAATGGCAACTCAAGCCGTCACGATCGACAACTTCAACGACACGATCAAGGAGGGAATCGTCCTGCTCGACTTTTGGGCCTCGTGGTGCGGCCCGTGCCGTCAGTTCGGGCCCGTTTTCGAGGCGGCTTCGGAAGCCCATCCCGACGTCGTGTTCGGCAAAGTCGACACCGAGGACCAGCAGGCGCTCGCCGGCGAATTCGGAATCACCTCGATTCCCACGGTCATGGCCTTCCGCGACGGCGTCCGCGTTTTCTCTCAGGCCGGAGCCCTCCCCAAGGCTTCCCTCGAGGACCTCATCAAACAGGTCAAGGAGCTCGACATGGACGAGGTGCGCGCCAAGATCAACGAAATGAAAGGCTGATCGGCCTTTGCACGCCCTTGGGGCGGTCGGCGCGGCGCGTCGGCCGCCCCTTCGTTTAAATCGCTCGCGCCGAACCGGCTCGCGCCAGGCCGCCTCAAACGGGCTGGCGTCACGCGGCCTCGATCTGGGCGCGCGCAGCCAAGAGCGGGACGACGCCGCGTATGAGCGAGGCGAGATCTGTGGGAAGCGAAGCGGGAAGGAAGATGAGGCCGTCGGCCGCCCCGGTGCCGATCCAGCGCTCGAAGGCGTCGGCGACGTCGGACACCGTGCCCACGACGGAGGCCTTCCCCTCGAAAAGGGGGGCTCCGACCATGTCCGCGACGAGGAGCGCGCGCTCGTTGGCCGCCCTCATCGACCCGGATATCACAATGCCCAGCTCCCCGAGGACCCTCACGCTCCGCCCGTTGGACGCCGCGAGCTCCCGCAGCTCCGAGCGAATGTCGCGCGCCCGCTCTAGGTCGTCGGTGCGGACGCGCACCCAATCCACAAAGGCGGCCAGCGTTCCCAGGGAGATCGCGTCGGCGACTTCAGCGTCGAGCTGCACGTTCACGGGCATTCCGTTTGCTGCTATCTCCTCGGCCAGCCGCGCGATGCCGTCGAGGTCGCTTTCTTCCGTCACTTCGACCGTCGGCGCGACGTGTTCGCCGTGCTGGGCGAGCATCCCGATCCCCTCTCGCGACACCGCGACTTCCGCTGGGATCTGGACGTTGACTTTCCCCGCGTGCTGACTGAGCAGGCGGGCGGCCACTCTGGCGGCGTCGAGCTGATTCGCATTGTCGGACCGGGTGCGAAAGGTGGCGTCCAAGCAAACGAAGTCGATCCCGCCGCGGGTCGCGGCCTGGGCGCACGAGGCGATTCTCGGATAGCTCGCATACTCGACGGGCATCTCGCTTCCAAGCGCGGCTGCGAACGCCTCCGTCGTCACGGCGCCAAGAAGCGAGAGATCGACGCCCATGACGGCTTCGGCGACGCTCTCCGCGGAGGCGTCGTCGAGTTCCGATTCTTTCGTTGCAAGGCTAATTGTCATGACAATTTCCTTTTGCGCTCTCGATCCTTCGAGGTCCGGCCGTCACCGGGGTTCGAGCGACGCCGTGAGAAAACACGAAGGCGCCCGACCGCCAACGCTCGAAACCAAGCCCGCACCGGGCAAAAGCTCAAGCACTTAACCTACGAGCAAGTAAAACAGCCTTGTGTCCACATGGCAAGACCTCAGGCCGCAATGTGGAAGTTCTCACGCATTAAATCAATATAGCATTGTAAAAAATGCGGTTTATCGCTCAGGATCGGTCCATAGCCCCGACTCGCGCTCCATCTGCAATTCTTCCCGGGCCTGCGTCTTCGCATCCATACGGTCGTGGTAGGCCGCCTTGCGTTCTTTTCGCGAAGCCCGAGTGCGCTCATCGAAGCGGAGGTCCGTCCCCCGCGGCCCCAGAAGCTCCGCTCCGGTCTGCATCGACGGCTCCCAGTCGAAAATGTATCCGGAATCCTCGGGGCCGACCACGACCATCGCGCCGGCCTGCGCCCCCGCTTTCACGAGTGCGTCTTCTATGCCCAGCACGTTGAGGCGGTCCGCGAGATAGCCAACCGCTTCGTCGTTGTCGAAATCCGTCTGCCGGACCCATCTTTCGGGTTTGTCGCCGCGCACAACAAAGAAGTCCTCGCCGTTCTTCGTCTTCCGCGAGAGGGTGAAGGCGCTTGCGCGCTCCTTGGGGCGAACCTCGACTCGCGGTTTCGACTCGACGGGAGCAGACTTCCGGGCCTGCGCCACCGCCGCCGCCAAAGCGAAGGAAAGCTCGCGCAGACCCGTGTGCGCCGCGGCGGAGACGATGAAAACTGGATAGTCGGAGAGCTCGGGGAGCACGAATTCCGCCAGTTCCCTCGCTTCCGGGACGTCGGCCTTGTTGAGAACGACGATGCGGGGCCTGTCTGCCAGCGGGACTCTCCCCTCTTCCCGAGGCAACCGTCGGGCGTATGCGGCCAGCTCCGACTCGATGGTCGCCAGATCCGAGAGCGGATCGCGCCCCGGCTCGAAAGTGGCGCAGTCGAGGACGTGGACGATCACCGAACAGCGCTCGATGTGCCTAAGGAATTCCAGCCCGAGGCCCTTTCCGTCAGATGCGCCGGGAATGAGCCCTGGAACGTCGGCTATCGTGTAGCGTTCGTCCCCGGCCTGCACGACGCCGAGGTTGGGAACGAGCGTGGTGAACGGATAGTCGGCGATCTTCGGGCGCGCAGCCGACATGGCGGCGATGAGCGAGGATTTTCCCGCGCTCGGGAAGCCGACAAGCGCGACGTCGGCTACGGATTTCAGCTCTAGGACGATCTCGCCTTCCTCGCCGGTGTCTCCGAGAAGGGCGAATCCCGGCGCCTTGCGCTTGGGCGAGGCGAGTGCTGCGTTCCCCAGGCCTCCTTGGCCGCCGCGGGCCGCAACGAATCGCTGCCCCGGCTCAACGAGGTCGGCCAGGACTTCGCCGTCGGCGCCCTTCACGACCGTCCCGACGGGAACGCCGAGCACCCGGTCTTCGCCGTTGCGCCCGGATCGCATGTCGCCGGCTCCGGGCGTCCCGGAGGGGGCCTTCTGATGGGGGGCGTGGTGATATGTCAGAAGGGTGGTCTCCTGAGGGTCGGCTTCGATGACGACGTCGCCTCCCCGCCCTCCGTTCGCGCCGTCGGGCCCGCCCAAGGGCTTGAATTTCTCTCGACGCACCGAAACGCATCCGTTTCCGCCGTCGCCCGCCTTGACGTGCAGCGTCACGTGATCGACGAAGCTGGCCATCTTCCCCTCCTATGCAAAGGGCCTATGCGAAAAGGGGCGGAAGGACGTGCCTTCCACCCCTATTTGCTCGATTGTTCTCAGGCCTCCGCAGCGACGATGTCGATGACCTTGCGATCGCGACGGGTGCCGAACTTGACGTGACCGGCGGCGAGCGCAAAAAGCGTGTCGTCCTTGCCGCGCCCCACGTTGAGCCCCGGATGGAAGTGAGTGCCGCGCTGACGGACGATGATTTCGCCCGCGTTCACGAGCTGGCCGCCAAAACGCTTGACGCCAAGGCGCTGAGCGTTGGAATCGCGGCCGTTGCGGGAGGAGCTGGCGCCCTTCTTATGTGCCATCTCGAAAACCTGCCTTCTGAATAACGTTGGGGGAAAGGGTCACTTGATTCCGACGACCTTCAAGCGGGTCAGCTTCTGGCGATGACCCTGACGCTTGCGGTAGCCCGTCTTGTTCTTGTATTTGACGATCGAGATCTTCGGCCCTTTTTCCTCGCGCACGATCTCGGCGGTCACCTTCGCGGAGATGCCGTCGGCAGCCGATGTGACCTTCTCACCGTCAACGAGCAGGAGGGGCTCGAGCTCGACGGTGTCGCCGACCTCTCCGTCCAGCCTGTTCACGACGACGACGGACCCGACGGACACCTTCTCCTGGCGGCCGCCGGCCTTAACGATCGCGTACACCACGTTACTGCTCATCTCTGTTGATTAGGACTGCGCTCGCTCCTGCGGCGCAACTGACAATGGGGCGCAAGCGCGCCGACGCTCAAGTTTACTGGTGCAACCGATTGCCGGGCAAGTCAGACGGCGCCCTATGTCGCTATGCAATGCGCCACGCACGACGACGCAGGGGCTAGGCGCACAGCCGGTTTCGGAACACGGCCTCCGTGCGCGGCGGCCGAGCCGCCGCGCACACAGACCTCGCAAGGCGTCGCGTACAAGCCCTTACGAGGCGGGGAAGCTGAGAATCGCGGGACCCGCCGACGGAGTGATCGTCCCCGACGAGGACACGCGCCTTGTGCGCGACTTAGAGCCTTCCGAGGCCGCAGAGCCCGCTTCGCCGCGCTCAGGCACGTCGCCCGGGCTGAAAGATTCGTCCTGCTCGGCAAACTCGGCCCGGCTCTGCGCCGAAGCCTCGCCAGGAGCGTCCGCTTGGCCCGCCCCGTCCGATTGGCCCGCCCCGTCCGGTTGGCCTTCCTCAGCGGCTTGCGCGGCGGCCGCCTTCCCGCGTTTGCCCTGGGCGCCCTTCGCCTTCTTCGTCCCTTGCCTCTTCGCGGAAGCCTTGGGTCGATTGCGCGCCTTCGCCGCTCCCGGCTTCGAATCCTCGCCGCCTTCGGCAGCCTGCCCCTCGGCGTCGTCGGCTTTTTTGGCCGAATCCTGCGCGGAGTCGTCTGATTCGCCTGGCTCGGAGTTTTCGTCGTGCTTCGATTGGGCCGCTGCCGCGATGGAATGCAGCGCCGCCTTCACGTCGTCGTGCTTGGGGCTTTCGTCTCGGGGCTCCGAAGCCGTCTGCTTGGCGGCCTGCTTGTTTCGCGCGCGCTTGTCGGCGCCGGCGTCGCCCCTCTCGACGGGATTCGTATGGATGATGTACCCGCGCCCCTCGCACGCCTCGCACACGGTCGAGAAAGCTTCGACGAGCCCCTGCCCGACCCTCTTGCGGGTCATCTGGACGAGGCCGAGAGACGTGACTTCGGCGACTTGGTGGCGTGTGCGGTCGCGCCCAAGGCATTCGACGAGCCTGCGAAGGACGAGCTCGCGGTTGGCCTCCAGCACCATGTCGATGAAGTCGATGACGATGATCCCGCCGATGTCGCGCAGACGAAGCTGACGGACGATCTCCTCGGCCGCCTCGAGGTTGTTCCTCGTCACCGTCTCCTCAAGGGTGCCCCCGGCGCCTGTGAACTTGCCGGTGTTGACGTCGATGACAGTCATCGCCTCGGTGCGGTCGATGACCAGCGTTCCGCCCGAAGGCAGCCACACCTTCCGGTCGAACGCCTTGGCCAGCTGCTCGTCGACCCTGTGGGAGGCGAAAATGTCCGAGGCCCCGGTCCAGTGCTCCAGGCGCTGGGACAGCTCGGGGGAAAGCTCCGCCACGTACTCGGAGATCGTACGCCACGCCTTGGCCCCCTGGATCTTCAGAGACTGGAAATCCTCGTTGAAGATGTCTCGGACCACCCGGACGGCGAGCTCCGGCTCCCCCTTGAGGAGCATCGGCGCCCCTTTGGTGTTTTTCGCCTTCGCCTGGATGTCCTGCCAGGTCTTCGCGAGCCGCTCGACGTCGGCCCGCAGCTGCTCCTCGGACGTGCCCTCGGCCGCCGTGCGGACGATGACGCCGTGCTCGGCGGGGACGATCTCGCGCAGCAGACGCTTGAGCCTCTGCCGCTCTTTGTCCGGAAGTTTGCGGGAAATCCCAGTCATCGCACCCGAAGGGACGAGGACGAGATGGCGGCCGGCGAGGGTGATCTGCGCGGTCAGGCGGGCGCCCTTGTGACCGATCGGATCCTTCGTCACCTGGACGACGACCGTGTCGCCAGATTTGAGAGCCTGTTCGATGCGGCGGGGCTTTCCCTCCAGCCCGGCGGCCTCCCAATTGACCTCGCCGGCGTAGAGGACGGCGTTTCGGCCCTTGCCGATGTCGACGAACGCCGCCTCCATCGACGGAAGCACGTTCTGGACCCTGCCAAGGTAGACGTTTCCGACCATCGAGACCTGCGTGTGGCGGGCGACGTAGTGTTCGACGAGAACGTCGTCTTCCAAAACGGCAATCTGGTTGAGCCCGTCCTGCTCGCGAATGAGCATTTCGCGCTTGACCGATTCGCGCCGCGCCAAGTACTCGGACTCCGTGATGGAGTGACGGCGCCTGCCCGCCTCGCGGCCTTCTCGGCGGCGCTGCCGCTTGGCTTCGAGCCGAGTCGAGCCCTTGGGAATGCTGACCTCGTCGGAGGCCGAGTCCGCCGAGCGAGCGCGCCGACGTCGCCGACGCGTCCCGGCCTCCGCCGCCGAATCGCCGGCGTCCTTGGCCTTCGCGTCTTTCTGCTTGGAAGGCTCAGGCTTCTCTTCCGCCGCCTGGACGTCCTCGGAGGCGTTCTTGCGCCGCCCCCTCGTTCCGCGCTTGCGACGCCGCGGCTCGGAGCCCTCCTGCTCCTCGGGCGAGCGCTCGGAGCCCTCGCCCGCGTCGCGCTCGCCCTTCTTCTCCGCCTTCTGCTCGGGATCGGATTTCGCCGAGGCCCGCTTCCTGGCCCGAGAAGGGGACGACGCCGGCTCCGACGGCTCCTCGGCGGACTTGCGCTTGCGAACGCGCACCTTGCTGACGTCGGGTTCCTGGAAAAGCAGGGCGGTCATTCCCATCGGCGGGGTGTCTCCGGGAACGGAATCCTCCGGCGACGAGAACTGCGGGGGCGATCCCGCAGAGCGCGCGGCCGCGCCGGGATCTGAGGCGCCTTCGGCGATGATCTCAAGCGATTCTACGACTTCTTTGGAAGGAGCCCTTCTGCGAGGCCTGCGCTTGGGCTCCAGCTCCGCAAGCGATTGGGCGACGGCGCTAGTGGCATCCGCCGTCGATTCGACGTCGGCCTGTTCGGAATCGGAGGCTCTGCGCCGGGTGCGCGCAGCGGGCCGCCGCACGCGGGCGGAGCGAACCGCCTTTCCTCCGTTTTCGCCCTGTCCTTCTTGACCCGTCCCGCCTTGGCCGTCGTTGTTCGAGGCGGCTTCGTTTCCCCGGCCGTCGCCGACGGGGGACGCTGGCCCGTTGTGCGGATTTTCCCGCTCGTCCGTAACAAAATCAGACATACGTATTCTCCCACCGGGAGGCACCCCCGCAACGTGCCGTCGCCGGCTTATGTATCGCGGCTGACCGCGGAAGTCTCATGACAGGCGCACCGGCGGCGACGCTCTTGCGGCGCACAGTGCGGCCTCTCCAATTGGGATTATGCGGGAAATCCCAAAACTGACAAGCATTGTCTCATACGTATCTGGAAACGGAACGACGAAACACGCGAAATCCATTCCACACCACACCTTTCTCAAGAGGCTCCACGGTGTCTTTCCCGCGAAAAGCACATCGACCTGAAAGGAAGTTGCTTTGGTGTCGATTATGAATTAGCAGAGCGGGCAAGAACTTTCCCGACGATCTGTAAGATCGCGGCGGAAATCTGTTCTACACTGGAAGAGTTCAATCGGACCATGCCCACGGAAGGCTCAATGATGGAAGCTTTCGAACTGGCACGCTGGCAATTCGGCATCACAACCGTGTACCACTTCTACCAAGTGCCTCTGACAATCGGCCTGTCCACACTCGTGGCCGTCATGCAGACGAAGGCCCGCCGCTCCGGCGACCCCGCATGGCAGAAGGCGACCGATTTCTTCGGAAAGATTCTGCTCATCAATTTCGCCTTGGGCGTGGCGACGGGAATCGTTCAGGAGTTCCAGTTCGGAATGAACTGGTCGGAGTATTCCCGCTTCGTCGGCGACATTTTCGGAGCGCCCCTGGCTTTCGAGGCCCTGCTCGCGTTCTTCCTGGAATCGACCTTCTTGGGCCTGTGGATCTTCGGCAAGAATCGCCTTTCCCCGAAGCTCCACAACATGTGCATCTGGCTCCTGGCAATCGGCACGATGCTTTCCGGCTTCTTCATTCTCGCCGCCAACTCGTTCATGCAAAATCCGACGGGCGCCGTCGTCAACCGCCAGACGGGACGGCTCGAACTGGACGGAATCGGCGGCTTTTTCCGAGTGCTGTTCTCGGAAACCTCCCTTTACACCTTCGCCCACACGATCAGCGCCGCCTTCCTCGTCGCCGGCGGGCTCGTGGCGGGGCTCTGCTTTTGGTGGATGGCCCGTTCGCGTCGCAAAACGGGAAGCGAGGAGGAAGCCCGCAAATACTGGAAGCCCGCGGCCAAGGTCGGCCTCGTTGCGATGCTTGTCTCGTCGTGCATCGCCATCGGATCCGGCCACTTCATGGGCCAGCACGTCAAGGACATTCAGCCCGCCAAGGCCGCGGCGATGATGGGCGTGTGCGAATCGGGAGAGAGCCACGACCTCGTCATCGCCATGTGGACGTCCGACTGCGACGGCCCCCAGCTGACCCTGCCGTTCCCCGGCGGGCTCGAATCGTTCATGGCCACCAACCATTTTTCGGGCAAAGAATCCTTCCTCAAGGGCTTGGACGAGGTCAACGCCGAGCTGAAGGCCAAGTACGCCGACGTCTACGGATCCGACCAGGACTACCGGCCGAATCTGACGGTCACCTTCTGGTCCTTCAGAGCCATGATGGGCATCGGCTTCCTGGGGCTGGCGATATCGATCTTCGGCCTCTACTCGCTGCGCGGAAACAAGGTCGAGAAGTCCGAGAGAATGGGCAGACTCTGGCTTTTGGCCATTCCCCTGCCTTTCCTCGGCAACTCCTTCGGCTGGCTGCTGACGGAGATGGGGCGCCAGCCGTGGATCGTCAATCCCGGCGAGAACGGCATCATGCTGATGACCAACCAGGGCCTGTCGAACTCCGTGAGCGGAGGGACCGTGCTCACGTCGATGGCTGTCTTCACCCTCCTTTACAGCGCTCTGGGGGTCGTTTGGATCGCGCTGCTGCGGCGTTATGCGCTGGAGGGCATCGACACCCGCAAGAAGACCGTGAAGCTCAACGAGTCCGCCCCCATGACCTTCGCGTACTGAAAGGAACGATCGTGGAACTGACAACCATTCAGCTTCTCTGGTTCTCCGTCGTCGCGGTGCTGTGGATCGGCTACCTCGCGCTGGAAGGATTCGACTTCGGCGTCGCGATGCTGCTGAAGGTCCTTCCCAAAACGTCGAAAGAACGGCGCGTCGCGCTCAGCTCCATCGGCCCGCACTGGGACGGAAACGAAGTTTGGGTCCTCACCGCGGGAGGCGCCACATTCGCCGCCTTCCCCGAGTGGTACGCGACGATGTTCTCGGGCATGTACCTCGCGCTCATGCTCATTTTGGTCTGCCTCATCGTCCGCGTCTGCGCCATCGAATGGCGAAAAATGATCGACACCGAGGCGTGGCGCAACCGCTGGGACACAGCCCACACCGTCTCGGCCTGGGTCGTCTCTTTCCTGTGGGGAGTCGCCTTCGCCAACCTGGTTCAAGGAATGCACATCGAGGTGGGCCATTACGACGACGGCGCCTTTGTGCCCGTCGCACCTCAGGACGCAGCGAGCTCGCTGGCTGACAACTATCACTACCTCACGGGCGGATTCTTCTCGCTCATCACCCCTTTCACGGTGCTCGGCGGAATCGTGACCGTAAGCCTCTTCCTTTCCCACGGCGCGATTTTCCTCACGTTGAAGACCTCGGGCGACCTCCGGAAGCGGGCCCGCGCCTTCGCGAAGAAGTCCATTCTGGCTTCGACGTCCGCCACGGCCGTGTGGGCCCTGTGGGCGCAATTCGCCCATACGAACAACGCGATTTCGATCCTTCCCCTGGCTTTGTGCGCGCTGAGCCTCGTCACAGCGGCGGCATTCCTCTACAAGGACCGCGAGGGCGCGGCCTTCATGGCCCATTTCGTCGCCATCGCCTTGGCAGTGGTCTTCATCTGGTCCACGATCTTCCCCGACGCCCTCAAGTCATCCGTGGATTCGCGTTACTCCCTCACTCTCGCTCAAGCCGCGGCCACCGGCAACACGCAGACGATCATGTCGGCCGCCGCGCTCGTCTTCGTTCCGATCGTCCTCGGGTACACGGTTTGGTCGTACAAGGTTTTCTCGCGGCGCATCTCCGTCGAGCACATCCCCGACGAGACGCCGGGCCTGGACCCGAAGAAGGTCCGGAGCTTCGAGAACGCGTGAGGCCCTTGAGCCCGGGCCTGGCCCTGGCGGGCGCCGTCGTCCGATAAGGTACGGGGGAATCGACCGAAGGACAGATGAGTGAAGCCCCTCGACCCCCGACTTTTGCGCCACGCGCGTTCGGCCAGGGCCTATATGGCCTTTCTCGTGGCCGCGGGCATGGCGACGACGATCCTCGCCGTCGTCCAGTGCTGCGCGACAGCGGCTGCCCTCGCCCGGCTCGTTTCGGGCGGCGGCTCCCCGGCGGGCCTCGGCCTGCCCTTGGGCCTCGTCGCCGGGGCGTTTGCGGGGAGGGCGCTCGTGGGGTACGCGCAGGAGGCGGCAGGCCATCGCGCGGCCTTGCGAACCATCGCGCAACTGCGCAGACTCGTCCTCGATTCCGCGGCGGGAAGGGGGCAGCGCTGGCTCGCCGACGGGAAGACAAGCTCGACCGTCACGCTCGCAACCGAGGGCCTTGACGCGCTCGAACCGTACTTCGTCAGGTTCCTGCCGCAGCTGATCCTCACGTGCCTGGCGACGCCGGCCACGCTTGCAGCCGTCGTGTGGCTGGACTGGATCAGCGCCGTCGCGATCCTCGTCTGCCTGCCGCTCATCCCGATATTCATGATCCTCGTGGGGAAGATGACGCAGGCGTACTCAAAAGAGCGCCTGCGAGCCATGCAGCGCCTGGGCTCCCAACTCCTCGACCTTCTCGCCGGCCTGTCCACCCTCAAGGGGCTCGGCCGCGAATCGGCGCCGCGCAAACGCGTGCGGGACCTGGGCGACTCCTACGCCTGCACCACGATGAAGACGCTCTACGTCGCCTTTCTTTCGGGGGCCGTCCTGGAGTTTCTTGCGACGGTGTCGACGGCGCTCGTCGCCGTCGAGGTCGGCCTGCGCATGGTCGGGGGCGGCCTCGACCTCTTCTCCGGCCTCGCGATCATCATGCTCACCCCCGAGTGCTTCAAGCCGCTTCGGGAGGTCGGGGCGCAGTTCCACGCCTCCGCCGACGGCGTCGCCGCAGCCGAAAGCGTCTTCGACGTGCTCGAAAGCGAGGGGGAGGCAGAGGCTTCGCGACAATCGGAGGCTGCGGGGAAGGCAACCTCGGACCTGCCCTGCCCCGACCTGGCTGTTTCGCCCGTGGTCTTCGACCGGCTCAGCGTCGCCTCCCCGGGGCGCGCGACCGTCGCCCCTTTCGATCTGACGGCCCGCATCGAGCCCGGCAAAGTGACGGTTCTCCGCGGGAGGTCCGGTGCGGGCAAGTCCACCGCGGCGGCCGTCGTCCTAGGGCTTGTCTCTCCGACGTCGGGAAGCGCGAGGATCGGGCGCACGCCGATCGAATGCATCTCGAAGGAGAGCCTGTGGCGGCAGATCTCGTGGGTTCCCCAGAGGCCCGCGATCCTTCCCGGGACCGTGCTCGAGAACATGGACTGCCCCCTCGGAGGCGAGCTCGAACGGGCGGCGTCCGTCACGGGTTTCGACGAAGTCGTGGCCTGTCTGTCCGACGGCTGGAACACCAGAATCGGCCACGGCGGGGCCGGCCTGTCGGTGGGTCAGCGACAGCGTTTGGCGCTTGCGCGCGCCCTTGTGAAACCTCGGCCTTTCGTGCTTCTCGACGAGCCTTCGGCCCACCTCGACGCGGCCTCCGAAGAGCTCGTCGCACGCGCAGTGCGCGAGCTGCGCGCAACGGGGCACACGGTGCTCGCCGTCGCCCATAGGTCGGCGCTCATCGAGGAGGCCGATGCGGTGATCGACGTCGCAGCCAGAAGCGACGCCCCCGAAAGAAATCAGGCCCCGGAAGCAGCCGAAGCGGCGGAAAAAGGCGCGACGGATCCGACGTCGACGGGAGGAGGGCGATGAAGGCGCTGCCCAAATCGGAGCGCATCGCCTTGCGGCGCGTCTTTGCCCTGCTCGGCGTCGCGAAGGCCCCGCTGGCCTGGTCCGTCGTCACGGGGGTTGCGACGCTCGTGTGCGCCGTCGGGCTTGCAGCGGTCTCCGCCTGGCTCATCGCCCGCGCCTCGCAGACGCCGCTCGTGGCCTCCCTGGCCTTGGCGGCGACGATCGTCCGAGCCTTCGGCGCGAGCCGCCCCATTTTCCGCTACCTTCGGCAGCTGACGAGCCACTCCGTGGCGCTTCGAGGCATGTCGAATCTGCGGTCGGCCGTCTACTCGAGGCTCGCCGACTCGCGCATCGACAGGGTGACGCGGATACGTCGGGGCGACCTTTTGGCGCGCACGGGCAGGGATGTCGAGGCCGTCGGCGACCTCGTGGTGCGCGCTTTGCTGCCCATCGCCGTGGCGGTCTTCGCCTCGGCGGCAAGCGTGGCAGTCGTCGCCTTCTTCTCCCCCGCCGTCGCCCTGACGCTCGCCTGCTGCCTGGCCGCAGCGGGCCTTGTCGGCCCGTACGCGTCGATGCGCGGAGCGCGCCTGGCGGAAATCCAGCAGGTCGAGGACAAGGCGGAGCTCGCCGCGCTTTCGCTCACCATGCTCGAATCCAGCGACGAACTGCGCGTCTCCGGGCGGATGGGCGCTCTCGCGTCGGCTTTGGACGACGCCGAACGAAGGATCTTCGCCAATCGCGACGCCGCCGCCAGGCCGGGCGCCCTCTTCTCGGCAATCGAGACCTTGGCAACGGGATGCGCCGTCCTCGCCGCGCTTGTCGTCGGCGGAGGCGAAGTGGCAGGCGGCGCCCTCACGCCCGTCGAGCTGGCAATCGTCGCCCTCGTGCCGCTCGCGGCCTTCGAAGCGGTCGATCCCCTCGGCGAGGCGGCCGTGCAGCTCGTTCGATCGGCGGCGGCTTCGAAACGGATACTCGACCTGCTTGACGGCGCGCAGGCCGCCGATCCCGCCGAATCCACGTCGGCAAGCTCCAGAGCGAACGCGGACGTCGCGAAGCCGGGCGCCGCGACGCGCCGGACCGCCGGGAGCTTCGCCGCGTCCAGCCCCGCCGAGACGGGGACCGCCGCCGAGAGCCTGGTTGCAAAGGGTCTCGTCATCGGCTGGCCGGGCGGACCCGAGCTGAGCGCCCCCATCGACCTCGCCGTCGGGCGCGGCTCGTCCCTCGCCGTCGTCGGACCGTCGGGAATAGGCAAGACGACGCTTCTCTACACACTCGCCGGGATGCTCGAGCCCAAGGCGGGGTCGGTCCTGCTTGGCGGCAGGCCTGTTCATCTCATCCCGCGCGCGGAAGTCTCGACGTCTTTGACGCTGACGGCCGAGGACGCCCACCTGTTCGCGACGAGCATCCTGGAGAACCTGAGGGTTGCCCGCCGGGATGTGTCGGAAGAGGAGGCCGCCGGGCTGCTGGTCAAAGCGGGGCTGGGACCGTGGCTGGCGGAGCTTCCCGACGGCGTCCACACCGTCCTGGGCGCCGAGGCGACGACGGTTTCGGGAGGCGAACGCAGGCGACTCCTCCTCGCCCGGGCACTCGCTTCCGCCGCCGACTTCCTGTTGATCGACGAGCCGGCCGAGCACCTCGACGGGGAGACGGCAGACGCGCTCATCCGAGACCTTGCAGCCACGGAGGGCAAGACGGTCATTCTTGTCTCACACCGCCTGACGGCGCTCGAAGGGGTCGATTCCGTCGTCGTCCTCGACAAGGTCGGCGAAAAGGCCCGCGTTCTCGCGCAAGGCTCCCACGACGAGCTCGCCGCTTCGCTTCCCGCCTACCGATGGTCGCTTTCACGAGAGGAGAGCAGCCGATGATCGACCCAAGCGAGCTTCTCAGAAGGGCCCTCGACCTGACCTCGCGGCTGGACCGCTACTCGGCGCTCCAGGCCTTCGTCGAATCCGCGGCGACCTTGACGGGAGCCCGCTACGGCGCGCTCTCGGTGCTCGACCTCAGAGGAAACACGGTCCAGCTCGTCTATTCGGGCGTGGATTCGATGTCCAGCGGGCTCATCGGCCATCCCCCCATGGGGTACGGGCTTTTCGGCGAGATGCCTGACGACGCCTACATCATCCGAAACAACCTCGCCGAGGAATTCCCCGATCCCCCGTGGCCCGACGACCACCCGCCCATGGACAACTTCCTCGGCGTGCCGCTCATGGTGCGCGGGCGCTCTTTCGGGCACCTTTATCTCGCCCACAAGGACGGGGACTTTTCGGACGACGACGGCGAAGCGATCACGATGCTGGCCCGAGCGGCAGGCATCGCGGTGGAAAATTCGCGGCTGTTCGCCGAATCCGTGGTCAGGGCGCAGTGGATCGCCGCCTCTCGCGCCATTTCCACGGCCCTTCTCGAGGGCAAGGACGAGGAGGACGTCCTCGCGCTCATCGCGTACGAGATGCGGCGCGTGGCCAAGGCCGACGTCGCGCTCATCGTCCTCGAGGGCGTTGCCGGCGCATGGACCTGCGAGATAGCCGACGGCGAAGGCGCCTCCGACATCGTCGGCGCCGATTTTCCTCCGACGGGACGCGCGCAGAGCGTCATCCGCGACGGGCAGGGAATGATCATCGACTCGATGTCGCGCCAAGCTCACCTGCAGGTTCCGATGCTCGCCTCCTACGGAAGCGCGCTTTACGCGCCCATGGTCGCCAAAGGCTCGACGATGGGCGTCATCATCCTCCTGCGCGCGCAGGACAAACAGGAGTTCGACCTGTCCGACCTCGCCATGGCCGAGGCCGTGGCAAAGCAGGCCGCGCTCGCCCTGGAGCTGGCCGACGCCCGCCACATTCAAGCCCAGGCCTCCCAGCTGGAGGAGCGCGCCCAGATCTCGCGCGACCTCCACGATCTGGCCATACAGCAGCTCTTCGCCTCGGGCATGGAGCTGACGGCCGTGCGCAACGACCTGGCGGCCTCGGGGGCCGCGCCGGAAACCGCCCTTGAAAGCCTCGACAACGCCATCAATTCGATCGACGAATCCGTGGGGCAAATCCGGCAGATCATTTACTCGCTTCGCGATCCGCAGGCGACGGCGCCGATCGTCTCGCGGCTGCGCCGAGAGGTCGAACACGGCGCGAAACTCCTGGGGTTCCGCCCGACGCTGCGGATCGTCAACCTCGGCACTGCGGTTGACGGGAGGCTTCACACCGAGATCGACGACGAACTCGGGGCCGACGTGGCCGACGACGTCGTCGCAGTCGTGCGCGAATGCATAGCCAACGCCGCCAAACATGCGCGAGCCATATCCGTGGAGATCGACATCGCGATAGAAAACCACAGGGTCTGCGTCACGGTGATCGACGACGGGCAGGGCATCGGCCGCGACCTCAGCCGGCGCTCGGGGCTGTCGAATCTTGCCGCCCGCGCGCGGCGCCATCACGGCACTTTTTCCATCCGCCCGGGCAGCGGCGGCGAAAACGGCGGAGGGACGAAGATCGAATGGACGGCGCTCGTCGAATGAGGCCGGGGCGGCTGGCCTACGCCGCTTCAGAGGCGGGCCTCAGGAATCGCGGCCGGCCCTCTCCGGCACGGACGCGCAATGCCCCCGTATGCCCGGCTACGAGCCGTGGCGCCAACCGGCCGCTCGCTGGCCGGCGACCCATGCGGCGACCTGCGTGCGGCGCTGAAGCCCCATTTTCGACAGGAGCGAGGTGATGTGGTTTTTGACGGTCTTTTCTGCCACGCCTAGGCGGTCGCCGATCTCGCGGTTCGAAAGGCCGTCGCCGATGAGCTCGAGGACCCTCCGCTCGGAAGGGGTGAGGTCGGCGGTGGGGTCGGCGTGGTCGGCTCTGCGCCTCGACACGGTCCGCTCGTCGAGAAGGACCCTTCCCGAGGCCACTGCCTTGATGTTCTCCGTGATCTCTGCGCCGCGCACGGATTTGAGGAGGTACGCCTTCGCGCCCGCGGCCTGGGCCTCGGCGAGCGCCTCGTCGTCGTCGAAGGACGTCAGCACGATGCACTTCGTGTCCGGAACGGCCTCTGTGAGGCGGCGGATGATGTCGATTCCCGTGCCGTCGGGCAGGCGAAGGTCGACGAGCGCGACGTCGGGGTGGACGAGCTCCCCGCGACGGATCGCTTCCTGGACGCTTCCGGCCTCCGCGACGACGATGAGGCCGTCCATGCGGTCGACGACTTCCGCGATGCCTCGACGCACCACTTCGTGATCGTCGATGATCATGACTCTGATGTCATCGTCTGATGCCATACACTCCCCTTCACACGGACCTGCCTCTATCATACCTACACGGGAACGGCATTACACATTCGCGGTTAATCGCCATTTTCGGCCGTGATCGCTCGGTAGGCGACTTGCGCCGCAGCCTGTCGCGCGGCCTTCTTCGAGCTTCCCGTGCCCTTTCCCCACACGCGTCCGCCCATCGATGCCACGGCAGTGTAGACGCGCCGGTGGTCGGGGCCCTCGCTCGTGAGCTCGAATTGGAGGGATCCGATCATCCCGCGCTCGTGCGCGACCTCTTCGAAGCTCGTCTGCCAGTCAAGGTTGGGCCCCAAAAGCGACGCGTCCTCGATTTTCGCCGCCACGAGCCTCTCGACTGTCTTTCGCGCCACGTCCAAGCCGTGCTGAAGGTAGGTAGCGGCTATAAGCGCCTCGACGGTGTCGGAGAGGATGGAGTCTTTGTCCCGGCCCCCGCTGAGGTCCTCGCCGCGCCCCAGACGTATGAAACGGCCGAGCTCCAGCTCCCGTGCGATCGAGGCGAGGGCTTTCTCGGAGACGGCGAAGGTCTTCATCCGCGACATGTCGCCCTCGCGCGAGTCTGGAAACTCGCGGAAGACCTTGTCCGCGGCGATGAATCCCAAAACGGAGTCGCCGAGGAATTCGAGCCGTTCGTTGTGCGGCTCACCGTGCTCGAAGGCGAAGGAACGGTGCGTCAGGGCGAGCCTGAGCAGGGGGCGATTGATGTCTACGCCCCACCGTTCGACGAGTTCGCGATAGCTCACCGTTCCATGTCTCCGCGGAGCTTGGCTTCGAGGGCCGCCAAAGGGTCGTCCTCGTTCGTCGGCAGGGGGTGGAAATGGTCGTCGGGCAACTCGTCCCACCGTTTGCCGCAGCCGGAGCACAGGCCCTGGCAATCCGGCTCGCACAGCGGCGTGAACGGGAGCGAAAGGACGATCGCGTCCCGCAGGACGGGCTCGACGTCCACGTGGCCGTCCTCGATGACGGGAAACTCCTCGGCTTCCTCGTCGCCCTCCTCGATGAGGGCGAGCCTCCTCTCGGGATAGAACGCCAGTTCGCCGACGGCCTCGTCGACGTCGTACTCGAAGCGGCGCACGCATCTGGCGCACTCGCCGACGACGTGGGCGGCGACGGACCCGCCGACGTACACGCCTTCGGAAACCGACTGCAAGGTCAGCCGCACGTCGAGCGGGCTGCCTTCGGGAACGCCGATCAGCTCCGTGCCCAGGTCCGCGGGCGCGTCAAGCGTGCGCTCCCACTCGATCGAAGCGCCTTCCTGCCGCGGAAGGGACGCCAGATCGACGACGAAGGGGCTTCTCACGTCCATGAGTCCTCCTCGTACTCCATTCCTTCGTCCACGGGATCGATCTCCCCCTGCCGCTCGGCGATGACCCGGCGCCCGGCCTTGACCTGGCCGAGGACGACGTCGATCTTCCCTTGAAACTCGCGGGAAAGCGCGTCCATGGAGTTGCCGAGCTCGGCCACCTGGTCCTGCAGCTCGCGCAGGCGCTCGTCCGAGTATTCGTCCGCGCCCTTCTTCATCGTCTCGGCCTGGTTCGTTGCGTCGTCGACGATCCGTTGCGCCTGGGACTTCGCCGCGACGGTCACAGCGTCCTGGGAAACCAAGCGTGCGGCCTGCTCGCGCGCCTGGGCGACGATGTCCTCGGCGTCGTGCTCGGCCCGTTCGCGAATGCGGGCGGCCTCGTCGTGCGCGCGCGCCGTCACCGAGTCGACTTCGGCGAGCAGGCCGTCCGCCTCGACGAGCTGATCGGGAAGAATGTCGCGCGCGGTGGTCAACAGCTCGACGACCTGCGATCTGTTGACCATTGCCGAGGCCGACATGGGCACGGACCTCGCAGAGCGGACGATGTCGATCAGCTGGTCGAGAATGTCGACGACGGAGGCGGCGTCGGGTGAAGTCATTGTTGCTCCTCGGTGCGATGAATGCCGGCGAGGGCCTCTGCCACACCCGGCGGTACAAGATCTGTGACGTCCCCTCCGTGCCGCGCCACGTCTTTGACGAGGGAGGAGGCGATGTGCGCCAAGGCGGGGTCGCCCAGGACGAAGACCGTTTCGATGCCTGTCAGACTGCGGTTCATGAGGGCCATGGGCTTTTCCGCGGAAAAGTCGGCTTCGCCCCGCAGCCCCTTGACGACGACGTCCGCGCCGAGCTCTCTGCACAGGTCCACGAGAAGGCCGGGCATGGGAACGGCGCGCACGCCGTCGAGCCTTTCGACGGCCGCCTCGGCCATGGCCAGCCGCCGAGCGGGGTCGAACGCGTGCCGCTTGGAGGCGTTGAGGCCGACGGCGAGGATCACTTCGTCGGCGAAGGCGCGGGCGCGCACGGCGATGTCCACGTGCCCCAGGGTGACGGGATCGAAGGATCCGGGATACACGGCGATGGTCATGCGTCAAGCCTAGCGGGCGAAACGCTGAAAATGCGCGTATCCCCGAAGGCGCGTTCGTCGGTCGTCGCAAAACCCGCGGGCCAGGCGGGCTCCGGCGAGCGCGAGGACCTTTCGACCACGGCCACGCCGTCGGGCGCGAGGACGCCGGGCAGGCGGGCCAGGACAGCCGCGAGCCGCCCTTCGTCGAGGTCGTAGGGAGGGTCGAGGAAGACGACGTCGAAAGCGGTCTGCGACGGGTCGGACAGCCGGGACTCGACCCGCATGCAGCTGACCTTGGCCCGGAGATTGAGTGCCCTGGCGTTGGCTCGAATGAGTTCCGCGGCTTTGCGGGAGGATTCGACGCACTCGACGAAGGCGGCGCCGCGGCTGGCGGCCTCCAGGCCGAGGGCGCCGGAGCCCGAGTAGAGGTCGAGCACCGCGCATCCCTCGATGTATCCGAGGTGGTCAAGCCGTGAGAAGAGGGCTTCGCGCACGCGCTCGCTCGTCGGGCGCGTGCCGCTGGCCGGAACCTTGATCGTGCGCCCTCTTGCGGCGCCCGCGACTATCCGGGTCATAACTCCTCGCCTTCCATGTCCGTTCGCCTTTCATGCCTCCTCCGCTTCGCCGACCCGTCGAGGTCGACGCCGCCGGAGCGGCAGCGGGCCTGCCGAGCCCCGTCTCCGTTCAAGAGAGCTCCTCTCCCTTCAAGGCGGCTCATCCCCGCTCAAGATAGTCCGCCCTCCCCGCGTCGATGGCCGCCACCGCGTCGGCGAGGGCCCGGTGTTCGGCGAGCTCGGGGTCTGCGGCCACCGCCTCGCGCGCGGCGGCTCTGGCCGTCTCGATGATCTTCCGGTCCTTGGCGACGGACAGGAAGCGCAGGTGCGAGCCTCGCCCCGCCTGGGCCGCCCCCAGCACGTCCCCCTCGCTTCGCAGCTGGAGGTCGAGCTCCGCCAGGGCGAAGCCGTCAGTCGTCGAGGCGAAGGCCTCCAGCCGCCTGAGCGCGAGGCTCCCCTTTTCGGCCGACGTGACCGCCAAACACACGCCGGGCGCCGTCCCCCGGCCGATCCTGCCGCGCAGCTGATGCAGCTGGGACAGGCCGAAGCGGTCCGCGTCCAAAATCACCATCGCGGTGGCTTCGGGAACGTCTACGCCGACCTCGACGACGGTCGTCGACACGAGGATCGGCGCGCGCCCCGAAGCGAAGCGCTCCATGGCCTCGGCTTTCTCCTCGGAGGACATGCGCCCGTGCATCGTCCCGACCCCGATTCCGGCGAGCGCGCTCTTTTCGCGAAGCTCCGCCGAGACGTCGGCGACCGAGGCGAGCGGCAGCCCTTCGTCGTCGTCCTCGATGCGAGGGCATACGACGTAGGCGCGCCCTCCGCCGCGGACCTCCTCCCCCAGGCGCTCCCACACGCGCTCGACCCACGCCTCCTTCGAAGCCGGGACGACGGTCGTGGAGACCTCCGCGCGGCCCGCGGGAAGCTCGCGCAGCACGGAGACGTCGAGGTCGCCGAAGACGCTCATGGCGATCGTGCGCGGGATCGGGGTGGCCGTCATGACGAGGGTGTGGACGCCCTCTCCCGCCAGCGCGTCACGCTGGTCGACCCCGAAGCGATGCTGCTCGTCGACCACGGCGAGCCCCAGGAAGGGAATCGCGACGTCGTCTGAGAAGAGCGCGTGCGTGCCCACGATGAGCCCCGCCTGGCCGGAGGCGATGCGGGCCAGCGTCCGGCGGCGCTGGGCGGCCGGGAGCGAGCCCGTCAGGAGTTCGACCGGCGCGAGCGGGCCGACGAGCGCCTCGATCGTGCGCATGTGCTGGTAGGCGAGCACTTCGGTCGGCGCGAGCAGCGCGGCCTGGCCGTCTCCGTCGAGCACCTGGAGCATTGCCCGCAGCGCCACGACCGTCTTTCCCGAGCCGACGTCGCCCTGCAGCAGTCGGCGCATCGGCGCAGTCTTGGCCAGATCGGCGGCGATGTCGGCGGACACTTCCCTCTGGCCCGACGTGAGCTCGTAGGGCAGGTCGGCGTCGAACTGGGCGAGCAGGCCCCCGTCCGCCAAGGGGAAGGGCGCCGTGGCCCGCTCACGCGCGCGATGGGAGCGCTGAGCCAGGGCGGCCTGCAGCACGTAGGCCTCCTCGTGGGCCATTCGCAGGCGGGCCGCGCGCCACTCTTCGTCGTCTTCCGGGCAGTGCAGGGCGCGCATGGCTTCGAACTTCGAAGGCAGTCGATGGGCCGCCAGGTACTCGCCGGGGAGCGGGTCGGGGACGTCCGAAGGCGCGAGGGACTGCAGAACGGACTGAACGGCCTTCCGAATATGCCACGAGGGAAGCCGGTCCGTGGCGCGGTAGATCGGAATCGGGCGGGCGAGCTTGGCTACGTCGGACTCGTCTTCGACGAGCTCGTATTCCGGATGGGTCAGCTGGAGGCCGCCACGGTACGAGGAGACAGTCCCCGAAAAGCTGGCGACGACGCCGGAAGCCAGGCGCTTGGCGTGGAATTCGAGCGTGCGCGGGCTTTTGCCGAAAAAGGTCAGATCGAGCTCGTTCACGCCGTCGGCGACGCGGACCGTGAGGATGTGGCCTCGCCGCGAGTTCATCGGCCGCCTTCTCGAGTCCGTCACTCGGGCCACTACGGTGGCCGCCTCGCCCTCGCGGACGTCGGCCAACGGCATGAGCTCGCCGCGATGGGCCAATCTGAAGGGGGCGTGGCCCAGAAGGTCGCCCACGGTGCGAAGTTCGAGTTTCGCCAGGGCTCCGGCTGCGCGCCTTCCCAGTGCGCGTTCAAGGGGGCGTTCGAGAGCGCTCCAGCCGTCAGAGGCGACCGCCTCACGACCCATGGCATACCCCTTTCTCGATCGCATCGTTTCGCCGCGCCGGCGCTCCCGCCGGCACCCGCGCCAACCGGACGTCCGAACCAGCCGAACGGCCGCAGATTCGGACGGGGACGAAATCGACGACGGCCTCAAGATCCGCCGTCGGCGTCCTCAGTCAGCCGTTCCGACTGTCCCAGACTACCGGAGAGTGTCGGATGCCACCGCCACGCTCGCTTGGACACGAAACGCAACCACGGCTACAATTGACGGGTTGCCGTCACCTGGCACACGGCCGCCGATCGACGCCCAGCCGCCGAGCGGCCCGAAAGCATGCAGCCGCCGAAGGCAAGGGTATGGCCTTTGAGGACCATGCGGCGTTTGGTGGCACGGAGTCGGCGACACAGAAAAGAGACGCCGCTGGCGTCCCGTCAGCGTACGAAGGAGACAATCGTGGCCTCTGTCTGCGAAATTTGCGGCAAGCACCCGAGCTTCGGCAAAAGCGTCTCGCACTCCCACGTGCGGACCAGCCGCCGTTGGAACCCGAATATTCAGCGCGTGCGCGCTTTCGTCAACGGCGCTCGCAAGCGCATGAACGTGTGCACCTCCTGCCTCAAGGCTGGCAAGGTGGAACGCGCGCCGCACCGCTGAGCGCGATCGAATCAAGTGAAAAAGGGGCCGAAAACGGCCCCTTTTTATTGTCCAATTTTCACTCTTCGGCGGCTTTAATCGGCTTTAATCGACCGTAAGTCCCCTGAGCCTCTCGAGGGCTTCAGGATCTCGGTGATCCATAAAAAGTGACTCCCCCTTCTCCAAGGTCGTCATAACCGCCATCTCCGAGTCCGCCAACTCGAAGTCAAAGACATCAAAATTCTCTTCGATTCGTTCGCGCCTGGCCGACTTAGGGATGACCACGACGCCGCGTTGAATAAGCCATCTCAAAACGACTTGAGCCACCGTTTTATCGTGCGTGCGGGCGATCGATGAAAGGGTTGGATTGGTGAACAGGCCGTTGCGCCCCTCGGCGAACGGAGCCC
>ERZ773060.4-NODE-4-length-262893-cov-13.5094_pt1 | contig 262893 bp, 223 predicted proteins | sample MGYA00580628_ERZ773060 | MGnify/ENA primary metagenome ERZ773060 (study PRJEB29015, sample SAMEA2738019) | human oral metagenome | biome: human oral; feature: human-associated habitat; material: dental | place: China | collected 2045 ... | reverse complement strand
GCGTTGACCCGGCTATCACCGGCGAGCTCCCGGAAGAACCGGAAGGAACATCGCCCTTCGAAATGAAGTCTTCGAAGTTCAATGTTTCCATCCCAAGTAGAACCGGGCGGTTGGACCCGTCATCGTCCCAATGAGAGGCCACGCATCGCGCGGGGCAAGCGGGGTGGTACCGCGGCTTAAGGCAACCGCCGAGAGTCGTCCTCGCTCGGGCGATGTACGAGGAGCAACAATGGGTGCTAAAGGCCACTATCCCTTGGACCGTCAGGCGCGCGTCGAGGCGTCGCCGGACTTCCCGAAGATGGAGGAAGGCATTCTCGCCTTCTGGAAGAAGGACGGGACCTTTCAAGCGTCCATCGACAATCGGCCCGCAGGCCCGAACGGAGCCGACGAGTTCGTCTTCTATGACGGACCCCCTTTCGCAAACGGACTGCCTCATTACGGCCACCTGTTGACGGGATACATCAAGGACGTCGTCGGGCGTTACCGGACGATGAAGGGAAGCCGCGTCGAACGCCGTTTCGGCTGGGACACCCACGGGCTTCCCGCCGAGCTCGAGGCTCAGCGCCTTCTGGGAATTGAGGACGTCTCGGAGATCACGCGCGAAGGAGGAATCGGAATCGAGGCCTTCAACGAGGCCTGCCGGTCCTCAGTGCTCCGTTACACCGACGAATGGCAGGAGTACGTCACCTGCCAGGCGCGATGGGTCGACTTCGACAACGACTACAAGACCCTCGACCCCACCTACATGGAGTCCGTCATGTGGGCGTTCAAGACGCTCTACGACAAGGGCCTCGTCTACAAGGGCTACCGAGTCCTTCCATACTGCTGGAACGATCGAACCCCGTTGTCCAACCACGAGTTGAAGATGGACGACGAGGTTTACCAGGACCGCCAGGATGAGACGGTCACCGTCGGCATGCGGCTGGTCGAGCCCGTCCGCGAGGGGGCGGAACGCCCCGAGTTGATCCTCATCTGGACGACCACGCCGTGGACCCTGCCCTCGAATCTCGCCGTCGCCGTCGGGCCGGACGTCGACTACGCCGTCGTCCGCGTCCCCGAAGCCCTCGACTCGCCTGTGGCGGGCGAGGAGGTCATCGTCGCCGAGTCGCGTCTCAAGGCTTACGCGAAAGAGCTCGGGGAGGAGCCGGAGGTGCTCGCTCGGATTCGGGGCAGCGAGCTCGCAGGCCGCAGGTACCATCCGATTTTCGACTACTTCAATGCGCCCGAATATCTCGAAGAGGGCGCGGATCCCGGGCCGAACGTCTGGACTGTCGTCGAGGCGGATTTCGTCACGACGGAGGACGGCACCGGTCTGGTCCACATTGCGCCCTTCGGCGAGGACGACATGATTGCCTGCCAGGAGGCCGGAATCGGCACGGTCGCCCCGGTCGACGAAGGAGGCTGCTTCACCGCCGAAGTCCCCGATTACGAGGGCTTGCATGTCTTCGACGCCAACAAGCCGATCATCGCTGATTTGCGCGACTCGAGCGGGCCGCTGGCTGCGATCGAGCGTGACAGGCGAGCCGTGCTCGTCCAGCGCAAGAGCTACGTCCACAGCTATCCGCATTGCTGGCGCTGCCGCAAGCCGCTCATTTACAAGCCCGTGTCTTCCTGGTTCGTCAAGGTGACGGCCATACGGGACCGCATGGTCGAGCTCAACCAGGAGATCACGTGGACGCCCGAACACGTCAAAGACGGAATCTTCGGCAACTGGCTGGCCGGAGCGCGCGATTGGTCGATCTCGCGCAATCGCTATTGGGGCGCCCCGATTCCCGTGTGGACAAGCGACGACCCGAACTTCCCCCGAGTGGACGTCTACGGCTCCTTCGCCGAGCTGGAAAGGGATTTCGGCGTGGAGGTCGCCGATCTGCACCGTCCGTTCATCGACACCCTGACCAGGCCCAATCCCGACGATCCGAGCGGGAAGTCGACCATGCGCAGGGTGAGCGACGTCCTCGACTGCTGGTTCGAATCCGGCTCGATGCCCTTCGCCCAAGTGCACTATCCGTTCGAAAACAGGGACTGGTTCGACAACCACTACCCGGGCGACTTCATCGTCGAGTACATCGGGCAGACCCGCGGCTGGTTCTACACCCTCCACGTCCTCGCCACGGCGCTTTTCGACCGGCCGGCTTTCCGCAACTGCGTCTCGCACGGCATCGTCCTGGGCGACGACGGGCGGAAGATGTCGAAGTCTCTTCGCAACTACCCTGACGTCTCCGAGGTGTTCGCCCGGCACGGCTCCGACGCCATGCGCTGGTTCCTCATGAGCTCGCCCGTGGTGCGAGGGGGCAATCTCGTGGTCAAGGAGGCCGCGATCCGCGACGCCGTGCGGCAGGTGCTTCTTCCGCTGTGGAACGCCTACTATTTCTTCACCCTCTATGCCGGGGCGGCCGACGGAGGCCAGGGCTACCTCGCCGAGAGCATCGACCTCGCCGATGCGCAGGCCCTCGCCGCGCTCGACGTGCAGGACCGGTACGTTCTGGCGCATACGAAGAGGCTCGCCGACGCCGTGCGCGAAGACCTCGACGCCTTCGACATATCCTCGGCGTGCCAGAGCGTTCGCGATTACATCGACATGTTGACAAATTGGTACGTCCGCACCTCGCGCGACCGTTTCTGGAACGAGGATGAGAGGGCTTTCGACACGCTTTACACGGTGCTCGTCAACGTGTCGAAAATCCTTGCGCCCCTCCTTCCCCTTCTGACCGAGGAAATGTACAAGGGGCTCACCGGTGAGCGTTCGGTCCATCTGACCGACTGGCCTGAGCTTCCCGAAACATGTGACGCCCCCGAGCTGGTCGCCCAGATGGACGAAGTGCGCGAGATCGTCTCGGCCGGGCATTCGCTGCGCAAGGCGAACAAGCTCCGTGTCCGACTCCCGCTGAGGACTCTCTGGATCGTGTCGGATCAAGACCTCTCCGACTTCTCCGACCTCGTCGCCTCGGAGGTCAACGTCAAGGAGGTCCGCCTCGAAAGCATCGAGACCTGCGGCATGACGGCAACCCGGGAGCTCGCCGTCCTTCCGCGCGAGCTCGAGCCCGAGCAGCGCAAGCTCACGTCGTCTCTTTTCAAAGCGGCCCGCGAGGGCGCCTGGGAGGAGGTCGACGGGGGAGCGGTGCTCCACACGGAGCCTCCGATTCGCCTCAGGGAGGGCCAGTACACGGTGACGACGTCGGTCGTGGCCGACGACGGCGCCGTCGCGACGATCCTTCCCTCCGGCTCCTACATCGCCCTCGACGTCAACGTCGACGACGATCTCGAAGCCGAGGGATATGCGCGCGACGTCGTGCGGGCGGTGCAGGAGGCCCGCAGAGCCGCCGGCCTGCACGTCTCCGACAGGATCGCGCTCACACTCGGCGTTCCGGAGCCGCGCATCGGCGCGGTCGAGGCGCACATCGACTTCATCGCGGGAGAGACGCTCGCCGTGCGCACCGACGTGCGGGCGGCTTCCGATCTCACGATCGACGTCGAAAAAGCTTGATCCGAAGCCAATAGGCAGGCAGGAACGGCCAGGAAAAGATGAACGGAGGCCCGATGCAAGGCCAAGGCGGCCCCCGCGAGAGTGGCCCTGACGACAACGGCTCCGACGGGGAAGGCTTCGACGGGAGGGAAGGCGTCCGCGGCGAAACGCGGGGCTTTCCGGCCGAGCTTCAGGGCGGGGGAGGAATGAGCTCCGCCTCGGAAAGGGAGCGAGACGAGGAAGCCCGGGACGAGGAGGCCGCGCGTCTGGCGCGGGAGGCCGCGGAGGACGAGGAGTTCGACGCCGCCGTCAAAGCCATCGTCTCCTCGGGGCTTGTCGCGGGCCCCGATCCGAGCGTTGTCGCGGACGTCGTCGCCGACGATTCGCAGTCCGGCCCACCGCCGGATGCGGTCGCCGAGGCGGAGAGGATCGCTCTGGACGGCGCGGTCGACGCCGTCTACCGCTCGATCCTCACTCGCGCGCCCGAACACAAGGTGCAGCCCTCGCTCGAACGCGTGCGTGAGGCTCTGGCGATGTTGGGCAATCCCGAGCGCGCGTTTCGGTCGATTCACATCACGGGAACAAACGGAAAGACCTCCACCGCCCGAATGGTCGAAGCCCTTCTGCGCGAGCGCGGCCTGCGCACGGGCAGATTCACCTCGCCTCACCTGACGTCGGTTCGCGAACGCATGGCCATCGACGGCGCAGCGATTTCCCGCGAGGACTTTCTTGCCGCATGGGAGGACGTCGAACCCGTCGTCGAACTGGTCGACCGCAAGTCGACTGCTGCGGGCGGACCGCGGATGAGCTTCTTCGAGGTCTTCACCGTCATGGCCTACGCGGCCTTCGCAAACGCGCCCGTCGATGTGGCCGTCGTCGAAGTCGGAATGGGCGGGCTGTGGGACGCGACAAACGTGATCGAGGCAGACGTCGCCGTCATCCTTCCCGTCGCCATGGACCACGAGCGGTGGCTTGGCCACACGATCGAGGAGATCGCGAGGGAAAAGGTCGGAATCGTCAAGCCCGGCTCGTTCGTCGTCTCGGCGGGGCAGGAGGAATCCGTCGCCCAGATCGTGATGGACGCCGCCCGCAAAGCGAAGGCCCGCCTCGTCGCCGAGGGCCCGTCGTTGCATTTAGTCTCGCGCGAAACGGCCGTCGGCGGCCAGCTTGTCACCCTTCAAACCCCGGCGGCCCGCTACGAAGACGTCCCGCTGGCGCTGAAGGGGGAGCATCAGGCTCGCAACGCCGCCATCGCCCTCGCGGCGGCGGAGGCCTTCTTCGGAGGCGGCGCATTCGCGGCCGACGTCGTCGAACACGCCTTCATGTCGGTTTCGTCTCCGGGGCGTCTGGAAATCATTCGAAGCTCGCCGACGGTCGTGGCCGACGCCGCGCACAATCCCCACGGCGCGCAGGCCACGGCCGACGCTCTGCGCGAGTACTTCCCGGGCAGGCTCGTCGGCGTCGTCGCAATGATGGCGGACAAAGACGTCGAGGGCTTCCTCGGGGTCCTAGAGCCCGTCTTGGACGCAGTCGTCGTCACCGACATCGCGTCGGATCGGGCGATGGACGCCGACGAACTCGCAGACATCGCGGGCGGCGTTTTCGGAGACGGACGAGTTTTCGTCGAGCGAGACCTGGCCGAGGCGATCGACCGCGCAGCCGGCCTGGCCGAGTCAGACGACGGCGCGCCTATGGCCTCGCCTGCCGTGGTCGTCCTCGGCTCCATTCAGCTGGTCGCCGCCGCCCGCACTCTCATGGGAAAGCCGGGGGCGGACGGGGCGTAGCGCCTGGTTGCATTTGCACGCCGGGCTCGCACACGGAGCTCGCTCACAGTGTTCGCACGCAGCGCTCGCGCGCGGTATTCGAACGCGGAACGCCGTCGAATATTGGCGGCGACGGCGGAACGGCGGCCGAGGCTTCCCAAGAGCCGCCCAAACGGGGCGTTTGAGCGCGGTTTTCTCGGGACGATGGGCGCATCTTCCGGTCTGCTTCCATGAAACAATTGGCCCATGGATTCTCAGCGCATTTTCATTCTGGTCAAGCCCGACGGCGTCGAGCGGGGGCTCGTCGGCGAGATACTCGGGCGCATCGAAGCCAAAGGGTACAAGCTCGAAGACCTCAGGTACATGCGGGCGAAGGAAGAGGTTCTCCGAGTGCACTATGCGCATCTCGCCGATAAGCCGTTCTTCCCCGAAATCGTCCGATACATGACTCGCGGCCCCGTAGTCGCCGCCGTTTTCAGCGGCGCGAACGTCATCGAAGGCGTACGGGCGCTGGCCGGCGCCACGAACCCGACTCAAGCCGTTCCCGGTTCCATCCGCGGAGACCTGGCCCGCGAATGGGGTCACGGAAACATCGAGAACCTCATCCACGCCTCCGATTCTGAGGAAAACGCGGAGAAGGAAATCTCGCTCTGGTTCAACTGATTCGAAAGGAAACACATATGTCAGAAAAGAGCACGGGGTATTCGCGCGAGGTCGTCGTCACCGACGACGGCGGCCTTCACGTCAGGCCCGCAGCTCAGCTTGCCCAGCTTGTGAAAACTCTGGGAGGAAACGTCTTCATCGACGGCGTTTCGGCGGATTCGGCCACAGAGCTCATGGCGGCCGGCTTCCACGAGGGCCAACAGGTGACCGTCTCCAGCCCGAACCCTGACAAGCGTGAGGCGGTCGATGCGATCGCGGACCGCATCGCCGGGGGCTTGGCCAACGCCAGGTGGGAGTGAACCGGAGCCGGGCAAAGAAGAGCCGGCGACCGTTCGGGCAAAGGCTCGACAAGGCACAGCCGGATGAGAAGTCAAAACCCGTGATTCCGGGCTCATAGAAGATGACAGCGAACGAGGGGGCAGCGGCAAAATGCGCTGCCCCCTCGTTCGCTGTCTCTCAGGATCTATGGCCTTCGTGCGGCGTCGACGTTCGCGACGCTTATTTCTTGGTTACGAAACCCTTGGAGATCAGCCATTCGCGGGCGACTTTCGAAGGATCCTGGCCTTCGACGTCGACCTTTAAATTCATCTCCCGCATCTCGTCGTCCGTCAGAAGCGGCGCCATCTGATCGAAGTACGCGCGGAGCTTCGGGAACTTTTTGACGAGAGAGGTCGCGTATACGGGAGAGACGTTGTAAGCGGGGAAGAAACCGAGATCGTCTTTGAGCACCCTCAAATTGAGCGACTTGATGCGCCCGTCGGTCGAAAAAACCTCGCCGAAGTTGCACGATCCTCTGTCGGTTGCCGTGTAGATCGTTCCCGTGTCCATGACGGAAACGTTCTGCTCCGGCACGCCGTTGGGGTTTCCGCGCGGAATTCCGTACTTGCTGAGCAGCGGATTGAGGCCGTCGGTGCGGGAGTTGAACTCTGCGTCCACGCATAGCGTCCGTTTGGCAGGGGGAAGCTTCGCGATGTCGGAGAGTTTCTCAATCCCCTCTTCCTTCGCGTATTCCTCGCGCACCGCCAACGCGTAGGTGTTGTTGAGCTTCGAGGGTTTGCCCCAGGTGATTCCGTTGGGGCGGTCCTGATCGCTCACTGCCTTCCACTGCGCCTTCTGATTGGCCATTCCGTGAGTGTGGCCCATATAGGTGAGCCATGCGGTTCCGGTGTACTCCCAGCCCAGGTTTGTCTCGCCGTTGACCATAAGCTGACGGGCGGGCTGCGAGCCTGGGACGCTCGTCATGTCGACGACGTCGAAACCGGAGGCCTCGGCGGTGTAGACCGCGATCTTGCCGAGGATCAGCTGCTCTGTGAAAGCCTTCGACCCCACGGTGACTTTTATGCCCTTGGCCCCGGGAATCGGCTTGATCTTGCCCGGGCCGACGGGCTCGATGCCGGAAGTCGACGGCTGGAGTCCGCACGCCGACAGGCTCGTCAGGCAGGCAGCCAGCAGCGCAAGCACGCCTTTTCGTTTCGCTCTCATATTCACAGCCCCCTCGGGTAGAAGACAAATTCGACGACGCGTGCCGCCCAATCGACGGCGAGCGCGAGAACCGCGACAAGCAAGGATCCGAATACGAGCACCCGGGTCAGGTTGAGGTTGACGCCCGTCGTGATGAGGAGGCCGAGGCCGCCGCCCTTGACGAATGTGGCCAGCGTGGCGCTTCCCACGAGGAGAACGAGCGCCGTGCGGATGCCCGCGAGCATGACCGGAACGGCGAGGGGAAGCTCGACCTTGGCGAGAATGGCCGGGCTTGACATTCCCATGCCTCGGGCGGCCTCGACGAGTTTCGGGTCGACCGCCCGCAGGCCCACCATCGTGTTCTTCAGGACGGGCAGGAACGCGTAGACCACCAGGCTTGCCAGCGCCGCTTTGTATCCGAAGTCGAGCCAGAAGGCGAAAAGGACGACGAGGCCCACCGTCGGAGCGGCCTGTCCGATGTTTGCGAGCACCATGACGGGCGTGGACAGGCGTCGGAACGGCTTTCTCGTGAGGATGATCCCCATGGGAATGGCCAACGCGAGCACGATGACCGCCGATACGACCGTCAGATTGAGGTGCTCCAAAGTCAGCCTTTGCAGCTGGGCGGAGGCGAGGGTGACTTTCTCTGTTTCGCTCAAATCCGCGGTGTTCAGCCATGTCAGCATGACGATGAGAATGATGAGCAGGGCAATGGGCTGGACGAGCAGGCTCCTCCACGTCAATCCATTGACCTTTTTCCTTGCCTTGGTCATACGCCCTCACCGCTGTTCTCGAGGGTCGCGTCTGCCTTGGGGGTCTCCGCTTCGGCGGGCTGGGAGCCTTCGGAAGCTTGCGATCCGTCTTCGGAGTCGACGGCCTCGGAGTCGGCGTCGTCCGTGGAGGCTCCCGCGTTGTGCCCCATCGGCGCGTCGGGGGTGTCTTCCGGATTCTTCGAGGAGATCTCCTCCATGGCTCGAATGACGGTGTTGACCGTGATGAGTCCGAGGAACTTGCCCCGCTTGCCGTGGACGAGCGCTTCGGTCGATCCCGCAACCAGCATGGCGTCGAGGGCGTCGTCGAGCGACGAGCTGGCGCCCACCAGCGGGAAGTCGTCGGAGTACTTGGTCTTCACCCGGTCCGTGCGCAAAAGCTGCTTGGGCGTGACCCAACCCACCGGACGCTCTTTGAGGTCGAGAACCGCCGCGTGGCGCACGCCGGCGTCCCTGATCCGCTTGGCGACCTCGCGCGTGTCTTCGCCCGGGCGGGCGCGAACGGCTTCCTTGAGCTGAACAGCGCTGACTCTCGCGAGGCCGAGCTGGCGCAGGCCCGCGCCTGAGCCGATGAAGTCTTCGACGAATTCGTTCGCGGGATTCGCCAAAATCTGGTCGGGGGTGTCGTACTGCATGATTTGGCCGCCGACGTTGAAGATGACAATCCAGTCGCCGAGTTTGATGGCCTCGTCGAAGTCGTGCGTGACAAAGACGACCGTCTTGTGGAGCTCGGACTGGATGTGGATGAGCTCGTCTTGGAGGCGCTGGCGGGTAATGGGGTCCACGGCGCCGAAGGGCTCGTCCATGAGGAGGACCGGCGGATCCGCGGCGAGGGCGCGCGCCACGCCGACGCGCTGTTGCTGGCCGCCTGAGAGCTCTTTGGGATAACGATTGCGGTATTCGCCGGGCTCGAGCGAAACGAGGTCCAGAAGCTCATCGACGCGTTCGGATATCCGCTTCTTGTCCCATCCGAGGAGTTTGGGGACGATGGCGATGTTTTCGGCGACCGTCATATGCGGGAGGAGGCCGCCCGCCTGGATGACGTAGCCGATGTGGCGGCGCAGTTTGTCGCCGTTCATCTGCGTGACGTCGTCGCCGTTGATCACGATGCGGCCGGATGTGGGCTCGATGAGCCGGTTGATCATTTTCAGTGTCGTCGTTTTGCCGCATCCCGACGGTCCGACGAACATGACCGTTTGGCCGGCAGGGATTTCAAGCGTGAGATGGTCGACCGCGGGCTGGGCGCCGCCGTAGTCCTTCGTCACCTCCTCCAAGATGATCGTGGCGCCGGTGATCGAAGGGTCGTCGGTCGCGGAATCGGTCCCGAGGGTCGGGTTGGCAGAATTGTTCTCAGACATTGATACCTCGTGAAATCGTCAGACGGCCGAGCAGAACGAGGAGACCGTCGAGTATGAACGCCAGCAAAATGATGGCCACGACGCCGGTGAGGACGGACTCGAAGGAGTTCGCCCCGCCGAGCCGCGAAAGGCCGGAGAAGATGTAGCCTCCGAGCCCGGGGCCGAGCACGTATGCGGAGATCGCCGCGATGCCCATGGACATTTGCGCCGAAATCCGCATTCCCGCCAAGATGACGGGCCAGGCGAGTGGAAGCTCGACCTTGAGGAAGGTCGCGGACTTCGACATTCCTTGGCCTCTGGCGGCTTCCACGATATTGCGGTCGACGCCGGAAAAGCCGACAAGGGCGTTGCGCAGGATCGGCAGGGCCGCGTAGAACGTCACGACGACGACTGCGGGCAAAACTCCGAAACCCGCTGGCGCTATAAGCAAGCCAATGAGGGCAAACGAAGGTATTGTCAACCCTATGGCGGAAATATTGTTTGTAAGGGATGTAAACAGACTGCTCCGATAGCTGAGCGCCGCAATGACCGTTCCGATGACGGTCGCCAACAGCAAGCACTGCGTGACTAGCGAAAGGTGCTGCCAGGCGGCGAAGAGTATCTGGTCCCTTCTTTCTAAGATAAAATTAACCACTGGGTATTCTCACTCCCCGTGTAGTGGTACGACATTTGGGGATTGTCTCGTACGGTGACATATCATTCCCCAGTCTATCCGATAAGTCAAGGGGTGTGCTCACACTTGACATGTGGATTCTCGGAGAGTATGGGGTCGTTAAGATCCGCGAGAAATGGGGGATGCATTATAGCTGGCGAGCCAGAAAGATCACGTAATTTGCCTATGTGTCTTATCGTGTGTATGTGCACCTGAAGACTTTGACGCTCCGAGGGTTCAAATCCTTCGCGGCCGCCACCACTTTGAGGTTCGAGCCGGGCATCAACTGCGTCGTCGGCCCGAACGGGTCCGGCAAGTCCAACGTCGTCGACGCGCTGGCCTGGGTGATGGGAGAACAGGGAGCGAAGAATCTCCGCGGAGGCAACATGGCCGACGTCATCTTCGCGGGAACGTCCAAGCGTCCGGCTCTCGGCAGGGCCGAGGTCTCGCTCACGATCGACAACTCCGACGGGGTTTTGCCGATCGACTACACGGAAGTGACGATCTCCAGAACGCTTTTCCGCAGCGGGGGATCTGAGTACGCGATCAACGGCGCGTCCTGCAGGCTGCTCGACATCCAGGAGCTCCTTTCGGACACGGGCATGGGGCGCGAGATGCACGTTATCATCGGCCAAGGCAAGCTTGACGAAGTGCTCAAAGCAGGCGCGGAGGACCGCAGAGGGTTCATCGAGGAGGCGGCCGGAGTCCTCAAACATCGGCGGCGGAAAGAGAAGGCTCTGCGCAAACTCGAATCGATGAGCGGGTCTTTGGCGAGGATCGAGGATCTTTCGGCCGAATTGCGCAGGCAGCTCGGGCCCTTGGCGAGGCAGGCGGAAGCCGCCCGCAAGGCCCAGGTCATGCAGGCCGAGGCCCGCGACGCCAAAGCGCGGCTGCTGGCCGACGATCTCGCGCAGCAGCAGGCAAGGGTCGAGTCGCACGAGGTGGACGAATCGAAGCTCTCGAAACGGCGGGCGGACGAGAGGGCGCGAGTTGGCGACGCCCAAGCGCGACTCGCCCGACTCGAGGCCGAGGCCGCCGCCGCGAATCCCAAGCTGGCTGCGCTCATTGAAAGGTGGGAGAAAGCGTCCTCTCAGGAAGAGCGCTTCCGTTCCTTGGGTCAGCTCGCCGGTGAAAGGCAGCGATCTCTCGCGTCTGCGTCGAGGCCTTTCCACGGGGAGAGGCCGGAGGACATCGTCCGGCGAGCCGATCGGGCGCGCGCCGAAGAGGACGAGCTGAGGGAGCGGGCCGCGACCGCGCAAGACGCCCTCACGGCAGCGATCTCCGAACGTGAAGATGCCGAGGACGCCGAGCATCGGGCCGAGCGCGAGCGTGCCGCCCTCGCCAAAGCCGCCGCCGACAAGCGCGAGGACGCCGCGAGGATGGCCGGACAGATCTCCGCTGCGTCAAGCCGGGTCGAAGCCCTCGAAGCTGAGAAACGCAGGGCAGGCGAAAGCTTGGAGGCGGCGAAACGGCGGGCCGATCAGGCAAAGGCCGAAGTGGCAAGGCTCGAGCAGGACATTGTGGCCGGAGCCCAAGCCGAAGACCCGCTGACCGAGCGGCACGAGGCGAACTCCGCGGAGCTCAGCGCCGCGGCGGCCGCGCTGGAGGAGGCCCGCTCCCGCTTGCTGGAGACGAGGTCCCAGACAGCTTCGTGGGAGGCAAAGGCTCAGGCGCTCAAGGGAGCCCTCGTCCCTGAAGACGCCACGGCGTGGGCATGGGGCAATTGCGCGGGGATAGACGGACTTGTTCGCGAGAGACTCGCGGTGGACGGGGGATGGGAGGCCGCCGTCGAAGCCGCCCTTGCCGGGGCCGCGAGCGGGCTCGCGGCGGAGAGCCTTGACGCCGCGATCGACGCGCTGCGAGCGGCCCGCGAGGCCGAGGCCGGAAGGCTTCACCTCGTCCACCCCGGCGGGGCAAGGCCGGAAAGTGCGGAGCGGCTTGTGCGCGAAGCCATCGCGGCGGCGGGCTTGGGTCCGGATCGCGCGGTGCCCGCGTGCGACGTGGTCCGCGCAAGCGGCTCTTCGGCTGACGCGATCGCGAGTTTCCTCGCCGAATACGCCCTTGCCCGCGACCTCGAGGCCGCTCGTCTTTTGATTCAGGCGGGGGCTCCGGCCGCGGCAACGCTCGCGGGGGACGTGATCGACCGCGAATTTGCGCGGGGCGGTGAGGTTTCGCAGGCTTCGATCTTGGCTCGCAGAGCGGCTTTCGAGAGCGCAGAGCGGGAAGCGGAGAAAGCCCGCCGGGAAGCCGAGACGGCCGAGGAAGGCGTGCGTCGCTGTCAGGAGCGGCTCGCCAAAGCTCGTTCGGAACACGAGGAGACCGGGGCGGAGCTGGCCGCCCGGGATTCGCGCGAGGCTGCAGCGGCAGCGCAGTTGGGCGTTTTGAGGCAGTCCCTTTCGGCGTCGCGCAGCGAAGCAGAGTCAAACGCATCGCGCCTGGACGCCATCGACGTCGAGCTGCGCAGCAGGCGGGAGGACCTCGAGTCTCTGTCCGCCCGGCGCGACGCCGCGCTGGCGGACCCCGACGACCTCGCGGAACGCGCTGCCCGTGCCGCGGAGTCCCAGCGCGCCGCCCATGAGCGCACGCGCGAGTGCCGTCACCGTGAAACGGAGGCGCGGCTGGCTCTGCGAACGGGCGAGGAACGGCTGCGAGCCGTCGCCGGACGCGCCGACGCCCTCATGAAAAGCGCGCAGGCGCTCGCGGAAAGGATCGAACGCGAAGAGCGTCAAGCTCGACGCAGGGAGCGCGCGGCGGAGCTGGCGGGCCGTGTGGCCGACTGGGCTTCTCGAGCCTTGGCGGTGGCGCAGCGGGTGCGCGAATCGGCGGAGAGGAGGCGAAAGAACGGGGAAGAGGAGCGCGAGCTTCGCAATTCCGCCCTGAAGGCCGTTCGGCGGGAGCTCGACGAGGCGAACGCCGCTTTGCGCGAGCTGGAAGACGCCGCGCATCGCCACGAACTGCTTCGGGCTGAAACCCGGATGCGATACGAGCAGCTTGCCTCGAAGTCCCTCGAGGAACTCGGAGTCGAGGCTCCTGTGCTGATCGAGGAGTTCGGACCGCACCGTCCGATTCCCCTCGGCGAGGGAGCCGAGGCTCCGTATGTGCGCGAAGAGCAGGAAAAGCGCCTGAAGAAGGCCGAGTCTGGCATGGCCCGCCTCGGGAAGATCAATCCCCTCGCCCTCGAAGAGCACGCCGCCCTCGAAGAGCGGCAAAAGTACCTAGCCGAGCAGTTGGCGGATCTCAAACGGACGCGCGAGGACCTTCTTGGAATCGTCCGCACGATCGACAAGCGCGTGCAGGAAGTTATGACGAGCGCGATAGAGGACGTGTCTGAGCGCTTCGCGGAAGTTTTTGCACGCCTTTTTCCGGGCGGGCAGGGCCGCCTCGTCCTCACCGACGACGACGTTCTCACCGCCGGCGTCGAAATAGAGGCGCGTCCTCCGGGCAAACGGGTCAAGCGGCTCTCCCTTCTTTCGGGAGGCGAGCGTTCGCTCACCGCCGTGGCCTTCCTCGTTGCCATCTTCATGGCCCGGCCTTCGCCGTTCTACGTGATGGACGAGGTGGAGGCGGCGCTCGACGACGTCAACCTGTCCCGCCTGATCGAAATATTCTCCGAGCTCCAAAGCTCGTCTCAGCTGCTGGTCGTCACCCATCAGAAACGGACGATGGAAACGGCAGACACGCTTTACGGCGTGACCATGCGGGAAGACGGCGTCTCCTCGGTCGTTTCGCAGCGCCTGCGCGACGTGTCGCCCGCCTGAGGCACTTCGAACGAAAATCAAGCCAAGCGAACGAAAATCAAGCTAAGCGAAGCGGCTTGAATGGACGCAAATGCGGCCGAACATGCATGCTGATGACCGAATTGAAGGAAATCGCTGTGAAAGGAGGCTAATGCTTTCGAAAAAGCAGGAAGGCTTCCGAGCGGATGTGAATGCCTTCCAACGGATTTGGAGGCCTCGGGGCGAACGAGGGCTCCTTGGAGCGGACTTCGGTGTACACAACGTTCGCATGCGCCCGAAAGTTCCCGCGAAGTCGCTCATTGGTCATGGCTTTGACGGAATATAACGATGTGATATCATTTCCGCTTCTGTAATCGATTTCACGTTGTTTTTGGGTACTTGTTCTTAGAGATTTCCAGCTTTTCGGCTAATAATGAAGGCGTGTTCATTCTGATCCTCGTCGTAATAGCCATCCTCGCTGTAGTGGGCCTCCTCTACGGGATGATTCTTTCGTCGCGCCAGGAGGACGTCAGAGGCTGGGTCGCCGAGTCGGTTTCGAATTGGCGATCCGAGAACCTCGGAGTCGAAGACTTCGAGGTGCAGATGAATGACGCGTCGCTGGGAGAGCTCTTCGCAGCCTTCCCGGAAGACGAGACGGCCTACTACACGCCAGAGGACGTCAGTTCCCAGATAAGCAGGGTCGTTGACGCTGAAAAAGGCGCCGTCGCCCAAGTCAAGCCGAAGCTTCCGAAGGTGAAGACCGCCAAGGCCACCCATGCCAGGCGCGTGAAATCCGCATAGCGCGCAGGGCATGTGCGAGTGCGGATTTCACGCGAATCTGCAGTTTCAGCGCTTAGCCGCCCGGTATTCGAAAGAAGCCGCCCTCACGAAGGGTGGCTTCTTTCCGTCTGCACGTCGTCCGGGCACCTGAGGGCCCCGCGCCGGCGTTCTCTTCTAGAAGGGTCTTTGTCAACTGTCTCTGTGCGGGCCGGAGAGGCGTCCGCATGAGGGTCCGTTTGCGCCTCGGCCGGCCGTGGATCGGATTACTCTTGGCTGCGTTCCGGTGCGATCGGGGCCGGAGTCTGGGAGACTGGCAACGTGAACGATACGATCTACTACGTTGTTGGAGCCATAGTCCTGTTGTGCCTCGTCGCCGTGGCCGGACTGGCTGTTAAGAAGCGAGGGGAGAGGCGACGCCCCGAGATTCCGGCGGCGCCGAAGCCGCCGGCAATTGAGGGACCCGAGGGCGAAGCAGAGGAAGCTCCCGCTCCCGAGGCTGCCGGCGCCGTTCAAGCGGAAGCTCGCGAACCGGAGATCGGTGAAGCGGAGAGCGGCGAAGCGGATCTTGCAGAGGTCGAACCCGAGGAGATCACCGCCGCGCCTATAGAGGCGCCCGAATCGGTTCCCTCCCGCATGCAGCGCCTTCGCGCCCGCCTCGCGCGGTCCGGGGGCTTTGGAAACGCGCTCCTGAAGATCCTCTCCCGCGGAGATCTCTCGCCCGCCGATTGGGAGGAGATTGAGGACACGCTTCTCATGGCCGACGTCGGCCTGGAAGCCACCACGCAAATCATGGACAGTCTGAAGAAGCGCACGAAAGTAGAGGGAACCCGCGACCCGGAGCGCGTGAAGGCGATTCTCCGCGAGGAACTCCTCGAGCTTATCGACCCCGCCGCCGACCGGAGCCTTCACCTCGAGCGGATCGACGGTGACCCGGCCTCGATTCTCATGGTCGGGGTCAACGGAACGGGGAAGACGACGACGGTCGGCAAACTCGCACGGGTGCTCGTGGCCGAGGGCAGCCGCGTGCTGCTCGGGGCGGCCGACACCTTCCGCGCCGCGGCGGCAGACCAGCTCCAGACCTGGGGCGAGCGCGTCGGAGTGGACGTCGTGCGATCCGACCGCGAGGGCGCCGACCCCGCGTCCGTCGCCTTTGACGCCATCGACAAGGGACGCGAGACCGACGTCGACGTGGTCCTCGTCGACACCGCCGGCCGTCTGCAGAACAAGTCGGGGCTCATGGACGAGCTCGGAAAGATCAAGCGGGTGATGTCCAAGCGCGTCCCCGTCAACGAGGTGCTCCTCGTCCTCGATGCAACGACCGGCCAGAACGGCATGCGCCAGGCTGAGGTGTTCGCCGAAGTCACGGGCATCACCGGCATCGTCCTGACCAAGCTGGACGGCACCGCCAAGGGCGGCATCGTCATTTCCGTGCAGCGCGAACTCGGGGTTCCAGTGAAGTTCGTGGGCTTGGGAGAGGGCGTGGACGACCTGGCGCCCTTCGACGCCGAAGGCTTCGTCGACGCGCTTACTGCCTGAAAGCAGACGGTCCGGGCTTCCGCCTGGGGCGCAGTTGCGCGGCGGCGCAGAGAGGGTCGCCTGAGGCGGACGACGCCGAAGACGATGAGCGTCTGGCGTGACGGCGCAGAGAGGGGGCGCCCCGCTGACATGGCGGGGCGCCCCCTCTCTGCGCCTGTTCCGAATCTTGCCGTTCTAATTCCGAATCTTGCCGCTCTAAATCCTTTGCTCTCAAAGTCGCGCGGTGCAACTCCGAGCGAGCACATGGCCATGAAAGCACTCACGATGACTAAGGAAACAATGGCTAATGCCAAGAAGCAAGCATTATTGCTAAGAAACAGGCATATTGCCAGGAAAAGCTCCTTGGTGATTGTCAGTCCTAAAATTATCCGCTTTAAAGACGAAGGCGCCTTGCAAAGGAAAACTGCCTATGAGAAGCCCTGCAGATCGGCGAACGCTCAGCAGGCCGGGGCAATCATCTGGGTAAGAACCTCCCAGATCGTGGACGAGCGCAGGGGCACGGCGGCAGCGATGCTCGCGTTTTTCGCGCAAGGAAGGACGCTGAGAGATCCGTGCGGCGTTGCAAGCACGACGAGGGCGTCGCCCGAGCTCCGGCGCCCCTCGCGAACTCTTCCGGCTGTCACCGACCAGAGCCGCCAGTCCCCGTCCACGACGGCGCGCGACACTTCGGGAGCAGCCTCGCGGAGGGAGTCAGCGAGCCTCTCGTCGTCGCCTTCGAGTCCGCCGTTGTCTTCTTTCGCTTCCAGAAGCCTTGTCACGGTCTCGATTTCGATGACGGTGCCTTCGCTTTTGGCGAGCGGCAACGGGGCAATTCGCAGGAAACCACGGAGGAAAACGGGGAAGAATCCCGGGGCGCACTGTTGGAAGACTAGCGCTTCGCCGTCGTCGATCATGATGGTTCCGGCTCTTGACTGCGAAAACCAAGCTTGGCAGGCGACAAGTCCGGAACGGCTTCTCAGGCGTGCGGTCACACTGCCCCTGCGCTCGGCGAACCCCCGGAAAAGGTCAAGCGCCTCAGAGGTCAGCTCGCCGTCCGCCCACAATCCAAAAGGGGCGAGAGCGCCAAGGACGCCTGGGGCGCCCTCGCCGCCTGCCAGGACTCGTTGGATTTCCCGCCACTCGGTCGCGTTAATCCGTGCCTTCAAGCTTCGGTCTCCAGAGATTGCGCGCACCGCGCGAACTGCTCGTTGAGGGCCGCGAAATCGGCGGAGCTGCATGTGAACAGAAGGATGATCCCGGAGCTTTCTGTCAGGGTCAAGTACTCAACTTGGGTTAAGTTGACGGCGAGGCTTCGGGTTGCCCAGATGACGTCCGCGGCGACGTCGCCCAATCGCGTCTGGGCGACGTCGATGACGTGCAACGAAGGCAAGTCGCGCTTAATCTCTTTCAGCGTGTTGCGCAGCCACTTCCCCAGCGGGACGCCGGGGTGGCGCACCTCGTTGAGAATGAGGCTGGGCTCGACTCCGAAAGAGCCCGCAGGCCCCCGTGCCTCCTTCATATCTTGGCCCGCGACGGGCGCGCCGTTGCGCCACGACCATTTCTCCGGCAATGTCACGCAAGGCATGCGTCAATCGGTCCAATCGAACCAGTCGGGCATCCCGATACGATTGATCGTATTCTCAGCCACGCCGTCCAAAAGCCAGTGAGCTCCGCCGCCCAGATGCTCTGCAGCCTCTCCAAGCAAAAAGGAACCAAGAGGGCCCCCCACATCTCCCACTAAGCCGGCAGCTGCGTTCAGTGAGTTGGGGCCCGCTTCCCAAGCGCCGCGCAATGTGCTCTGCATCTCGACCTCAAGCGGCGAGTTTTCAGGATTGTGCGACGAAGTCTCGTGCTGTTCTTGGTATGACTGGTTGAACGTGTCGATGCCTTGAAGCGCATTTAGTCCAATATCGACGAAGCCCGTTAGCTTGCCGAAGCCTTTGAGCACCTGCTCGCCTACGCCCCCTTCCGGTACGATGTCCGCGAACTGGTCCACTATGGACACGACCTTTTCGGGCATGCCGATCACTTTGGCGTAGTTTCCCAGTTTTGAGAAGGTCTTTGGCTCGTCTCTGATCTCAGGTTCGGCTTGATCGACCGCTCGCGAAAGAATGCTGGGCGGGCCTCCCATCATCAGCACCGCGGGGCTGCGGTAGTATTCCGCCAGCGGATCGATTTCTGCCTTCAAGATGCCCTTGCAGCTGCTCTGAAAAGTCGAATGCGCGCTCGCCTCGTCGTCACGGGCCTTCTTGGAACGCTCCTTCAGACGATTGAAGACTCTTACCTTGAAGTCGTAGTCTTTCTTATCGCCGTTTGAAGCGCCGTTGCCGGGCTTCTCCGGCTCCTGGATGACGTTGTTCTTAATTTCCAGATCGTTGTCTTCCGCGTTTCCACGCATCGCCTCAAGCTCGTCCTTGACCGGGGTCAAAGCGTCGTACAAGCTTTGGACATAACCCTTGTAGGTCTTTATGTCGTTGCACGCATCTTCGAGGTCCGCAGCGTAGTTGTACATTTCGATGTCTGCTGCGTCAGCGGTCTTCCCCGAAGGCCAAGCGGAATTCACGCGCTTTCGCACCCCGCTGAAGTCGCTGACGCAGTCGTTGAGAGTCGTGGCCTTGCTGTCGAGATCGTTGATGTGCTGCTGAATGGAAGCCAGGTCGGATTTGAATTCCGTGTCGATGACCATTGTCCTTTACTGTCCTTTACCTCAACTTGTCGAAATCGATTCTGGGATCTTTGCTCGGAGCCGACCCGCCGTCGCCGCCCGAGCCTCCGTCTTTGCCTGGATTCCCGCCGCTTCCCAGGCCCTTGCCGTACTTCGGGCCCTCCTGCTCGTCAGTGTCTTTGACGTCGCGCGAGCCTTGGTCCAAGGAAACGTTGAGTTTGGCGTTTCCTTTGCACAGAATGTCGAACATCGTGTTGATGACGGTCGTGACTTCGTCGGCGTCCGACTGCGACCGTTCGAAGCCTAAGGGGGAGTTTAGGTGAAGCTCACACACCTCTTTTTTGACGTCTTCCGAGATTGAGATCGCCTGCTGGACCTCTTCATAGTTCATGCTGATTTGGTTGCCCGCCATGTTGCTCCTTCTTGGGATCGGTGCGTCTTCCTGCGAGCTCAAAGCGTAGATAGAAGCGTGCGCAAGACTCTATCTTGACGCTTTGACTTAAGCCATCCAAACATAGAAATTCTTTTGGTTCAAGAGGCGTCGCCCTGTACAAGCCGTTGCCCAGGAGGAAAAATTCATTCTAAATGTAAACAAGGAACAAACTGGCATCAGTTTGTGTGTGTAGGTATAGGGTGGCCACGATGTCATATCGGTGTATTACCCTAGGATTGATTGGATCGCCGTCGTTGGAAAGCGCCTTCTCAGAGTTCGAATTACTGGATCTGGAGCCTTCGAAACCGTTTCCAACGGCGTGCGGATTGTTCAGGAGCTTTCGGTCCCAAAGGAACCTTTCGGATTCCGGCGCCGAGGAAACGATCTCGCGGACATGCCACGTTCTCTTGCGTTGAGGGGTGCTCCGCGCTTCAGCCCTTTCGTCGATCTGCGGAGGCCGTCTGGTGACCGCTTCCTCGGGACAACTGTCGCTGCCAGGGCGCCTCCTAGTCCCATTGGATAGCGTCTATGTCCTTCTCAACCTTGGAATCCATGGCCTTGTGGGCCAGATCGACTACTATGCTTCCGATTTGACTGAGGGCAAAGGCTCCGAGCGGCGTGAGGGCCTCCCCGGCGGTGAGAGAGACTATGTCGATCGAAATTTTGGCCCCGTATGGAGCAGCCTCCCACTGGCCACGGGCCAAACTCTGCACAAGACGCTCTTTGGGGGAAAGTTCGGGATTGTAGGCTCCCATTTCCCATTGCTCTTGGAACCCGGCCCAAAAAGCATCGACGCCCTTCGCGGCATTCGTTCCGATGTCGATGGTTCCCATCGCTTTTCCAAGGGAATCGAGCAGTTCGCCAATTTTGCTGTCTTCGGAAAAGATCTCGCCCAATTCGCTGATCAATGATGCGACATCGACGGCTTTGCCGCCTGTGTCGGCAGCGTCCTCGAACCCCGACAAGCCGAGCTTCGAAAACGTATCAGGTTCATCTGGGATCGTCGGTTTAGCGACTTTTACGGCTTGAGAGAGCAAGCTGGGCACCGGAACTGCTCCCATCACCTGTATGCTTATAGAGCCGTCGCTGCCGGTCACTAGGTCGATGTCCGATTTGAAAATGAGCTCGCAGTTGTTGCGGAAGGTCGTGTAGGCGGTCGTTTCGTCGGTGCGAATCGTCACCGAGCGGCTCTTTAGGGAATCGTAGATTGCCTTCTTGCCTTGATAGGCCGTTTGTGTGCTGTTGGTGGAATCGTCGCCAGGCTCTTCGGGTTCGTAGATGATGTACCCTGCGACATCCAGGTCGCCTGCTTCGGCGTCGCGCAGTATTGACTCGAGCTCCGCCTTTACTGAGTATAACGAGTAGTAAAGGTCCCGAGTGTAACCAGTGTAGGTGTCGATATCGTAGTAGGAGTCCTGGAGATCCGCCGCATATTTATCGATCGCCTGGTGGGCCGCGAGGCCGGAGTCGCTTTCCAGGGGCCATTCGAGATAGATGCGCTTTTGTAGGCCCCCGAAATCTTCGAGATTGAGCAGAAGGCCGGCTGCAATTCTATGAAGATCGTCAATGTGGGTTTGAATGCCGTTCAAATCGGCTCCGAATTCAGTATTGATAGCATTCGCCTGGTATGCGGAATGGTGGCTCATCTGTTCAACCTTGCTCTCCGTCAGAGCGGAATCTGACTCTTGGAATTTGACGTGTTGCCTGACGTGTCGCCCCTAGGTGTGTGGCCGTCCCTTGTTCCCTCTCCGGGAAAGCGGTACTTCTGGCTCTCCTCGAGGTCGGTGTCGCGCAGGTCCTGGGCTCCCTTGCGCAGAGCAAGGTTGAGTTTCTGATGTTCCTTGCACAAGAGCTGGAATAGAACATTGAAAACTCTTGTTGTTTCCCTTGCGTAGCCTTGCACTCGTTCGAATCCCCAAGGTCCGTTCAAATGAAGATCGCAAACGTCCCTTTCGATGTCCTCGGAAATCGAAATCGCGTTCTGAACACCTTCGTAATCGATGTATAGCTTCTTACTTGTCATCTTTTCTCCTAGCAGTGTCTCCTGGCGAGCCTCCTGCGGGCGCTGCAGGCGTTGCTCATTGAGCGATTGCTGCAGGGTGTCCGCAGGAATTATTCAGACTTTTTCATTTAAACACCTTGAACTGCAAAGTTCAACGAAATTGTCGGCTTTGGGGAGACCTCCCTTGTAACGGCTTGAACGCCCCCGAGCATCCTGCGAACGCTTCAACGAAGGCGTCGTCGAACGTCCCCGCCCGCAGTTGTGTGCGAGGTGCGCAAACCATGTCTATTTTGCCGGGCGGGCTGTCCCGCGCCCGGGTTGCGAAGAAGGGGTGTCTCGGCGGACCGCGTTAGGGATGCCGCACAAGCCCGAAGGGCCTCCTCAAGGCGCATGGCGTAGAATTGCCTCAGTTCCACAAGCGTCCCCAACAAGAGGTAGGCCCGTGTTCAACACTCTTTCCGACCGCATCACAGGATCGTTCAAGAGCCTCCGGTCCAAAGGGCGCCTTTCGGCTTCCGACGTCGAGGAGACGATTTCGCAGATACGCCGCGCGTTGCTCGACGCCGACGTCGCCCTGCCCGTCGTCCGCTCTTTCACCGCGGCAGTTCGCGAAAAGGCGACGGGGGCCGTCGCCTCGAAGGCTCTCAACCCCGGCCAGCAAGTGGTCAAGATCGTCAACGACGAGCTCGTTGAAATCCTCGGCGGCGAAACCCGCGAGCTCGACCTTTCCCGCAGGCCGGCCGTCATCATGCTCGCCGGCCTTCAGGGCGCAGGCAAGACGACGCTCGCCGGCAAACTCGGGCGATGGCTGCGAACCGAGCGCAACAGGAAGGTGTTGCTCGTCGCCTCCGACCTCCAGCGCCCCAACGCGGTCAACCAGCTCCAGGTGGTCGGCGGGCAGGCGGGGGTCGACGTGTGGGCGCCCGAGCCCGGCAACGGCGTCGGCGACCCGGTCGCGGTGGCGCGATCCGGACTGGCTCGGGCCGAAGAGTACGGGTACGACGTCGTGGTGGTCGACACCGCCGGGCGCCTCGGCATCGACGAAGAAATGATGCGCCAGGCCATCGACATCCGGGCCGCCGTCAATCCCAATGAAGTGCTTTTCGTCATTGACGCGATGATCGGCCAGGACGCCGTCGCCACGGCCAACGCCTTCCAGGACGGAGTCGGATTCACCGGCGTCGTCGTCTCCAAGCTCGACGGCGACACCCGAGGCGGCGCTGCCCTGTCCGTGCGGGGCGTGACAGGCGTCCCGATCATGTTCGCCTCCACCGGCGAGAAGCTCACGGACTTCGAGCAGTTCCACGCCGACCGCATGGCCTCGCGGATCCTCGACATGGGCGACGTCCTCACGCTCATCGAGCAGGCGGAGCGCACGTGGGACGAACAGCAGCAGGCGGAGCTCGCGGAGAAGATGAGCGAGGGGTCGTTCACCCTCGACGATTTCCTCGTGCAGATGCGTCAGCTCAAGCGCATGGGGTCGATGAAAAAGATCATGGGCATGCTGCCGGGGATGGGGCAGTACCGTGAGGCCCTTGAAGCGTTCGACGAAAGCTCCGTGGGCCGAATCGAGGCGATCGTCCAGTCGATGACCCCGGCGGAGAGGGCGGATGTGAAAATCCTCAACGGTTCGCGGCGTCAGCGCATCGCCCGCGGTTCGGGCACCACCGTTCAAGAGATCAACTCCCTGGTCGAGAGGTTCGAGCAGGCGCGCAAGATGATGCAGCAGGTCTCGCGCGGGGGAGGCGTTCCGGGGATGCCGGGGATGGGCGGGATGCCCGGAATCGGCGGCGGCCGCAAGGCCAAGCGCGCCGCGAAGAAGAAGTCTGCGAACAAGAAGGGGCGTTCCGGCAACCCCGCCAAGCGCGCCGCGCAAGAGCGCGAGCAAAGCCAGCAGGGGCAGAAGGGCAAGGGCTCTTCGTTCGGCGTCGGCGCGTCGCAGGGCGTCGGGCAGCCGGGAGGCAACCCGGACTTCGAAGACCTTGCGAGGTTCCTCAAGTGACCTCGTATCGCCTGACGGGGCCTTTGCGAGGAACCGATCTGGCTGAGGCGTGGATCGTCGATGGCGCGATCCGCCACAGCGCCCCCGACGGCCCGGCGCAGACCGTCGCAGGCTGGGCATATCCGGGCTTGGTCGACGCCCACGCGCACCCTGGCTTGTCGTATTCGGCTGAGCCCGTCGCCGACGCCGAGGTGATCCGACGGCTTGACGCGGCGCGTGCGGCCGGAGTGACGACGGTGCGCGAAATGGGTGCGCAGCTCGACGTCGCCCGATTCGCGGCGCGAGGCAGAACAAAGGCAATCCGGGCCGGACGGCATATCGCCCGGCCCAAACGCTACATTCGGAACGTCGCGGCGGAGATCGAGCCGAGGGAGCTTCCATACGAGGTCGTGCGCCAGGCCGCGCGCGGCGACGGCTGGGTCAAGCTCGTCGGCGATTGGATCGACCGAACGGAAGGGGCCGATTCGGATCTGCGCCCGCTTTGGCCGCGAGACGTGCTCGCCGACGCCGTCGCCGCCGCACACGAGGCTGGTGCGAAGGTCGCCCTCCACACTTTTGCGGTGGAAACGGTCGACGACGCGCTCGAAGCCGGAGTCGACTGCATAGAACACGGTTCGGGGATGAACGAAGACCAGCTTCGCGAGGCGGCGCGGCGTGGCGTGATCCTCGATCCGACGGTCTGTCAGATAGGCACATTCGCCTCCATCGCGGACCGGGCGGGAAAATACCCCGTCTACCGTGAACGGATGCTCGCGATGTACCGGGGGAGATTCGACCATTTCGCGCTCATGGCGGACGTGGGCGCGCATTTCGTCATGGGCACGGACACCGAGGGCGAAGGAAGAGACAGGACGCTCGACGCCGAGCTTCGCGCCGCCGTCGACGCCGGACTCCCCGCGGGCCTCGTCATGGCCGCCGCGAGCCACTCCGGCCGTTCTCTGCTTGGCCTTCCTTCCTGGGAGGAGGGCGCTCCGGCCGACGTCGTCGTGTACGCGGAGGATCCGGAAAAGGACATCGCGGCCGTCTCGCGTCCGGCCGCGGTGTTCATTGACGGGGCGCTCGTCGGCGGGATGCTCGCGACCGCATAGCTGAATGTGCAAAAGACCGGCCCCGGCCCCGGCGGCCAGACGGCGACGATTGTTTGAACGGACGCCGGCGGGTTGCTCGCGCCGGTTTGACCGCCGCTTGGGGATGCTGCGGCATCGGCGTGAGAGGCTTTGCGTCGGAAGGCGGTCGGCGAAAACTGCGTCGGAAGGCGGTCGGCAAAGGGGCGCATTCGCGGACTGCCGGCGAAAGGCCGCATTGGAGGACTGCCGGCGAAAGGCCTGCGTCAAACGTCAAGGGCCGCGTCAAAGCGCAAAAGGCTAGGCCTCGCCGCCCGCGGTTTCGGCCGCGGGGAGGTCGCCGTTGCCCACGCTGAGCGAACCGGTCGGTATGTCCTCGTAGGAGCGGGGGTCCTCGATTGGCTCGACGTGGATCTGGGAGTCGAGCCCCGGCACGGCTGCGGAAAGCGCCTCGGCGACGTCGTGGGCCAATTCGTGGCCGCGGCCGACCGTCCACGAACCGGGAACGAGCATGTGGACGTTCGCGAAGGAAGCCTGGCCCGCCGCGCGCGTTTGAAGTCCGTGGAAGCGCACCGATTCTGTTGCGAATCCCGCGAGAACCTCGATAAGGGCCTGGTTCTGCTCGGCCGAAAGGGTGACGTCCATGAGGCCGCGTATCGATCCCCTGAGCAGACGCCAGCCGGTGACCAGGATGTTCAGGCCGACGAGAAGCGCGACGACGGGATCGAGCACGTCCCATTCCGTCGCGACCACAAGGCCTACCCCCAGGACGACGCCGACGGATGTGACCACATCGGTCCACAGATGCCGTCCGTCTGCGACGAGCGCCGGCGAACGCCAGCGCCGCCCGGCCCGCACCAACGCCACTGCGACTATTCCATTGACGACCGAGGCGGCGACGGATATCGCCAGACCCGGTCCGAGATTGTCGATCGGGGCGGGGCGAATGATCCTTCCCACGGCGCTCACCACGATGAAACCTGCCGCGACGAAGATCATCGTCCCCTCGACGGTCGAGGAGAAGTACTCGGCTTTCGATCTGCCGAAAGCAAACTGGGAGTCTGCGGGTTTGGCGGCCTGCTTGAGGGCGACGAGCGCTACGACGGCGGCCGCGAGGTTGACCACGGATTCGGCCGCGTCCGAGAGCAGGCCCACCGAGCCGGTCACGAAGTAGGCCGCCGTCTTCATCGTGATCGTGGCTGCGGCGGCGACCACGGAAAGCCAGGCGTAGCGGCTGAGATCTTTGGCGGGGGTTTCGACTGTCACCAGAGTATTCTCCGAGTTTGCTCGGGGCCAGCGACAGAGGAACATGGCAAATGCGGTGCGATCCACGGCATTCGCCTTCCCGAAAACCGCCGGACGCGCGGTTATGACGAGACGCGTGCCCACGATGGGAAGCGTACTCATAATGAAATCGCCTAGGATTATGGGCAAGGACGGTTGGCCATCTGTCGGGAGTGAGGAGCAGCGGTGGGAGCCTACGGCGGGCAGGCAGGATTGTCGTTTCGAAACTATGGCGAAGCGGAAGTACTGGAGTGCTGTGCCTCCCAAGATCGCAGGGCTGACGCCTGGCGCGGTCGGCATGTGTCTGAATGCACGTGCCGGGTTGCGGCTCCGATTGCCGGGCGAGCCGCGAATCTGGCAAACTTAAGCTTTGTACTCGGGCGAAAGAGGGCCCTCTCATCCTCTGGCTGCCTCAGTCTCGGGCCTTCCGCGCCGCGACTCCCACCGCGATTGCCTCGGCCCAACCTAAAGTAGAACCAGGAGTGACCACACAAGTGGCAGTCAAGATCCGTCTCAAGCGCATGGGCAAGATCCGTGCGCCCTACTACCGCGTCGTCGTCGTCGATTCGCGAAAGAAGCGCGACGGCCGCGTCATCGAGGAGATCGGCAAGTATCATCCGACCGAGAATCCTTCGCTCATCGAGATCGATTCCGACCGCGTCCAGTACTGGCTTTCCGTCGGCGCGCAGCCTACGGACCCTGTGCTCGCGCAGCTCAAGGTGACCGGCGACTGGCAGAAGTTCAAGGGGCTTCCGGGCGCCGAAGGCCGTCTCAAGGTCAAGGAGTCGGTCGACGTCGAAGGAGCCCGAAAGGCTGCGGTGGAATCGGTCCAGAACGAGGCCGAGAAGCGCCGCGCAGCTGCCGCCGAGGCGAAGATCGCAGCGGAGGCCGCCGCAGCGGCGGAATCCGTTGAGGAAGCGGCCGAGGAGGCCTGATGATCGCCGATGCGCTCGAGCACCTTGTGCGTGGAATAGTCGATTCACCCGAGGACGTGGATGTGCGTGCTCGGAGCAACCGCCGTGGCGAGCTGCTTGAGGTTCGCGTCAATCCTGAGGATCTCGGGCGTGTTATCGGACGCAACGGCCGCACGGCCAAAGCTTTGCGCTTGGTTGTGGGCGCGCTTTCCCCCAAAGGGAATGTGCGAGTTGACGTGATCGAAACTGATCAGAGTTAAGTTCAACGGCGTCGAAGGGGGTCGGCCAAACCGCAAAGTTGGCCGACCCCCTTCGTGTGCTTCAACAGTTGTTTGCGCTCAACCGGTATCCTAGGAAGCAAATCAAGGCTCACGGCAGCCATCGCGTTTCAAACCGCTCGTCGATCGAAGGAGAGATATTGCAGCTAACTGTCGCCGTCATCGGCACCCCGCACGGCCTCAAGGGCGAGCTGCGCCTCGATGTGCGCACAGACCAGCCGGAGCGGCGCCTCGGAATCGGAGCCATGCTGGAGACCGACCCTCAGGAGGCGGGCCCGCTCACCGTGGCGCGAACCCGCGAGTACAAGGGTGCGATATACGCGATGTTCTCCGAATGCACGGATCGAACGATGGCTGAGCGGCTGAGAGGCGTCAAACTCACCGTCGAGACCGACGAAGACGACTACGTCGAGGAGGACGCTTTCTACGAGCACGAGCTCGTGGGCTTGGAAGTGCTCGATCCCGAAGGGTACGAGCTTGGACGGATCATAGGGCTGGAGACGTTTCCCGCCCAAGACATGCTTGTGGTCCGCGAGCCGGACGGGGCCGTCGCCAGGGTTCCTTTCGTGCGCGAGATCGTCACCGAGGTGGACCTGGACGACAATTGCGTCGTCGTTCGGGCCCCGCAGGGTCTTTTCGCCGCCGACGGCGAAGCAGACGACGCCGATCGCGGCGAGAAGAGCGGAGAACAGCGGGAAGAGGCCGCTGAGGAGGAATAATGCGAATTGACATCGTCTCGGTGTTTCCGAGGTTTTTCGACGTTCTAGAGCTCTCATTGCTGGGGAAGGCCCAGGAGAGGGGAATCCTCAACGTCGTCGCCCACGATCTTCGCGACTGGACGGATGATCCTCATAGAACGGTCGACGACACTCCGGCTGGCGGCGGCGCGGGAATGGTGATGAGGCCCGACGTGTGGGGAAGGGCCCTCGACGAGGTCATTGGCGCCGACGCGGCGTCCGGCGACGGCGACGTCGTCCTCGCCATCCCGACTCCCGCGGGAAGCCCTTTGACGCAGCGCGCGTGCGAGGAGCTCGCGCGCGCCGAACGCATTGTCGTGGCCTGCGGAAGGTACGAGGGGATCGACGCGAGGGTGGCGAGCGAGTATTCCGAGAGGCCCGGCGTGCGCGTCTTCGAGTACTCCTTGGGGGACTACGTGCTCAATGGCGGCGAGGTCGCGGCCGTCGCCCTCGTTGAGGCGGTCGGGCGCCTGCTTCCCGGCATGGTCGGCAACCCCGAGTCTCTCCTCGAGGAGTCCCACGGCGCGGCCGGGCTGCTGGAATACCCTGTCTACACGCGGCCGACAGTGTGGCGGGGGCGCGAGATCCCCGAGGTTCTGACCTCGGGCAACCACGGCGCCGTAGCCCGGTGGCGGCGTGATCGGGCGATCGAGAGGACCATTGAACGTCGCCCGGACATGATCGAGAAGATCAACGCGGCCTCCCTCGGCAAGAAAGAGCGGCGGGCGCTCGCCGCGCACGGATACCTGGCGCCTGCAAAAGAAGCGCACCCCGCGAGGGCCGAAGTCCGTCGGGCGGCGGCCGCGGACGTGCCCGAGCTGGCAAGCCTTGCCGCGAGGACGTTTCCGGACGCCTGCCCGAAGGGAATGCCCAAACATGACATCGACGCCTTCATCGCCGAAAACCTCGGCGAGGAGCATTTCAAACGCTACGTCGAGGACCCAGGCTGCCTCACGATGGCCCTGGAGGTCGGCGGCAAGCTTTTGGGGTACTCGTTGACCTATCTTCCCGAGGACGGCGGAGTCTCCGGCGCCGACAGGGGAGCGCCGGTCGACGCCGTCGTCGCCGGACGGCCCAGGCGCGGGCCGCTCGTCGAGCTTTCGAAGTTCTACCTCGATCGAAGCCTGCGCGGACGAGGCGCGGGAAGCCTCCTGTGGGAGGCGACCAGGGCCGAGCTCGAGGAGTGGGCCGAGAACTGGCCGGAGCCGTACGTGTGGCTGGGAACCAACGAGAAGAACACTCGAGCCAGGCAGGCCTACCGCGGGCTCGGCTTCGAGTTCGTGGGCACCCGGGAATTCCTCGTGGGTGAGCAGAACAACGTCGACCGCGTTTTTGCGCGCCCCATTCGCGTGGCATAATTGTCAAGTTGTCTCGCTGTCACAATGCGCTGAACCTGCCGCAGGGGGTCGCGCACCGGCGAGTTTCCTGTAGGCAGGCGGTTTGACCGCCCCGACCACGCTTGTGGCCTGCGCGCACGGGCGGAAAGAGAAACGAATATGCAAACTCTCGATTTCGTGGAGGAAAGCCAGCTCCGCAAGGACATTCCCGACTTCCGCCCCGGCGACACCGTTCGGGTCGACGTGCGAGTGGTCGAAGGCAACCGCACCCGCACCCAGGCCTTCCAAGGCGTGGTCTTGGGCCGCTCCGGCTCCGGCATCCGCGAGAGCTTCCTGGTCCGCAAAATATCCTTCGGCGTGGGCGTGGAGCGCTCGTTCCCGCTGCACTCTCCCTCCATTGAAGCGATAACCGTCGTCACCCGAGGCGACGTTCGCCGCGCCAAGCTCTACTATCTGCGCAAGCTGCACGGCAAGGCCGCCAAGATCAAGGAGCGTCGCGAAGACAATCGTCGGTGATTCGACGTCGTCCAAAGGCTTGAAGGGGCTCGGCATTGCGCCGGGCCCCTTTTTCGATTCGGCCGGCGTCGTTCACAAGCTCAAACTTCAGGCTTCAACAGGATTGGACCGCGCGGTTGGGGAGGTCTTGGACCGCTCTGAACTAAGCGCGGAAAAGACCGTGAAATCGCCATTCTGTGCGGTGTGTGCGTCAAACTGTGAGCATAAGCGCCGTCCGTCGTGGCGAGAATCCACAGGAAACTCCGATACCCTATAGGAGGCCTACGCCGCGGGGTCGTGAGACACCGGGCGCGGGCCGGCGATTCACGGGGAGTATCCCCTTGGCATGTGGTGCTCTCGCGGGCGCCGGGGAGCGGAGAATGGACGATCAAAGGCAGTCTGAGGTTGCGGAGGAGATGCCGCCGTCGTACCTGCCGGAAAAGCTGGACGAGGATCCGAAGAGCGCGTCGGACGACGCAGCCGAATCCGAAGACGCCGGCGACGACCGCAAACTTGACGCCGACGACGACCGCGAGGCGGAAGAAGGGGAAAAACGCAGATCTGGCATTCGCGCGCTCCTGGAGACGCTCTCCATCGTCGCCGTCGCCCTTCTTGTGTCGGTGATCGTCAAAACGTTCTTCATGCAGGCCTTCTACGTGCCGTCCGGTTCGATGGAAAACACCCTCCGGCCAAACGACCGCATCGCGGTCAACAGAATGGCGGACACCGCCGACGAGATTCACAGGGGAGACATCGTCGTCTTCGTCGACCCCGGGAACTGGCTTCCGCCCAGCGTCGACAAGTCTCCGGCTTGGAGGCGCGCATTGAGCAAAAGCCTGCAGACCGTGGGCCTGCTGCCCGAAGACGCGGGCAAGCACCTGGTCAAGCGAGTCATCGGAGTCGGCGGCGACAGGGTCGCGTGCTGCACCGCGGCGGGCAAGCTGCGCGTGAACGGCAAGGAAATCACCGAGACATACCTCAAGCCCGGCGTGAACCCGTCGGAGATCTCCTTCGATGTGACCGTTCCCAAGGGCAAACTCTGGGTGATGGGCGACAACCGCTCCAACTCGCGAGATTCGCGCTACCACATCGGCGAAAGGAACGGAGGCTTTGTTCCCGTCGACAATGTGGCCGGACGGGCGTGGGCGATCTTCTACCCGTTCTCGAGGTTCGGGTCCATAGACGACGCATCGAAAGTCTTCGCAGGCGTCCCGTGACTGGCCGGACCGGCGGAGGCGGGCCCACAACAGAAGGCGAATCTGCGCCCGAAGGCGGGCGTGCGCGAACAGACAGCCGCGCGCGGAAAGGCGCGGACGAGCCTTCGCCGAAGCAGACAGGCGGGCGTTTGCGGAAACCGGCGGACGGGCGTGCGCCGAGCCGCGAGGTCGAAATCGACGTCCTCCGCTCCCTTCCGGCGGGTGCGCTGATAGCCGGAGTCGATGAGGTGGGGCGGGGATCCCTCGCGGGGCCCGTGAGCGTCGGAATCGCGCTCATCGACGCCTCCACAGGAGATTTCCCCGAGGGGCTGCGGGATTCCAAGGCAATGAGCCCGGCTGCGCGCGAACGCATGGCCCCCCTGGTGCGGGAATGGGCGGTGGACGTCGCCGTCGGGCATGCGGGGCCGGACCTCATCGACGACGTCGGGATCGTCGCCGCGCTGCGCCACGCCGCCAAGGAGGCGTTGAACGGACTGTCGTGGACGCCGTCGGCCGTGCTGCTCGACGGCAAGCACAACTGGTGGGCCGAGGATTCGCTGTTCGACGTCGATCCTCTCCTCCCGCAGATCCCCGTCCGGATGGAGGTGAAGGGCGACGCAAGGTGCGCCGTGATCGCCGCGGCGTCGGTCGCCGCAAAGGTGGAACGCGACGGACTTATGGTCGTTCTCGACGGGCGTTTTCCGGGCTACGATTGGGCGAGGAACAAAGGCTACGCGAGCCCTTCTCACATCGAGGGGCTGGCGAGGCTCGGACCGAGCGACCATCACAGGAAGTCGTGGCATCTGCCCGGCGTGAGGGAAGGACACCGATGAGCGAGATCGAGAACTACGAGGCCGACGCCGAGCTCGCGCTCTACCGTGAATACCGCGACGTCATCAACATCTTCCGGTACGTTGTGGAGACCGAGCGCCGCTTCTACCTCGCCAACGACGTCGATGTGCGCGTGCGCGCGTCCTCCGGCGGGGAAGTGTTCTTCGAAGTCAACCTTTCTGACGCGTGGGTGTGGGACATCTACCGCACGAGCCGCTTCATCCGATCCGTGCGCATCGTGACCTTCAAGGACGTCAACGTCGAAGAGCTCAACAAGGCCGACATCACCCGCGAGCTAGACCTGCCGCACGGGTGACGCGCGGCAGGCTTGACGCACGGCCGGCCCGCGGGTTTGCCGCACGATTCGCGGGCGGCGGGCGCGGCGCCGTCTTCGTCAAGTTCGCGGGAGGCGGGACGTCAGTTCGCGGGCGGCAGGACGTCAGTTCGCGGGCGACGGTTGTGACGTTTGTGAACGGCAGAGTGTCGGTTGGCGTGCGGCAAGGCGCAGCGAAGGAGACGACGATTTGAGTCCCCACGAGAACCGGCCGCTAGACGGCCGCTACTGGGAAGAGCATTGGCAGAGCCTCGGCGAGGACGCTATCGGCGAGGTCGCGAACCCCTACGTCGTTGCCGAGACGAGCGGTTTGGGGCGCGGGACCGCGCTCGACGCGGGATGCGGCGCCGGGGCTGAAGCCGTTTGGCTCGCAGAGCAAGGGTGGGACGTCACCGGAGCCGACATAAGCCCCACAGCCCTCGCCAAGGCGCGCAGGCGGGCGGAGTCCGCCGGGCTGGGATCGGCTGTGCGCTGGGTCGAAGCGGACCTCATGGCTTGGGAGCCCGGCGAACGCTGGGACCTTGTCATGACCTCGTACGCCCACCCGCCGGGCAGCCAGATCGACTTCTACCGAAGGATTTCCCGATGGGTCGCCCCCGGCGGCACGCTGCTCGTCGTCGGACACTTGCACGGATCCGGCGTGATGTCTGGAGACGAGGCACCCGAGGGGACGACCGTCTCCTTGGAGCACGTCGCCGGGCTTTTCGACGGCGGCGATTGGATGATCGAGACGGCGCGCCAGAACGTGCGGACGGCGACCGCCCGCGACGGGAGCGCTGTGGAGATGCGCGACGTCGTCGTGCGGGCGAAGCGGCTTCGCTAAAGGAGCCGCGGCTCTGTTGGTAGCCGTTTCCGGTGCGGACGTCGCATTTGACGGGGATTGCATTTATGCGGACGTCGCATTTGAAGGTGGGTCTGCAATTAAACTGTTCCCCGTGCGTCGCCGTTATTGGTGAGCGCACTGGCCCACAGACGGGGATAGCGTAGCCCGTATCCACAGATCGTCTGACAGCTGGGCGGCGCACAGCCGCCTTCGGCAAGACTGGGCCCATGGATACGAGTATGAGCGCGACGGTGGATTTCGTCGCTCCGGAGATGCCGGAGCCTCTGGGAAACCAGGAACTCGGAAAATGGGGCGAGGAGCTCGCTGCGAGGTACCTTCAGGCATACGGCTACGTCGTTTTAGTGCGCAACTGGAGGCGCCGTGCGGGCGAGCTCGACCTCGTCACCGCCTGCCCGCAGAGGAAAGCCGTCGTCGCGGTGGAGGTGAAAACCCGCAACGCCGAAGTGAGCGTCGGATCGATCGAGGCGATTACCCAGGCAAAGTTGGCCAGGCTGAGGAAGCTCACAGGCATGTGGCTGCAGGAGACCGGGACGCGCTGCGAGCGGGTTTGCCTCGATCTCGTGGCGATCACGGTTGAAAACAACGGATCGTGGCTGATTCGGCATCTGCGGGACATCTCATGAGGGTGGGAACGGCGCACGCCATGGCCGTCGTCGGAATCGAAGGAAGGCCGGTGCGGATCGAGGCCGTGCTTCTCCACGGCCTTCCCGCAGTCACGATCGTCGGGCTTCCCGACGCCGCTGTGTCCGAATCTCGCGAACGGATTCGAGCCGCCTTCGCCTCAGCTGGAATCGGCTTCCCTCAAACGCGCCTGACGATCAACCTTTCGCCTGCGGACACGCCGAAAAGCGGCACGGCGTTCGACCTCGGCATAGCGGTGGCGATCCTCGCGGCAATGGGCGGACGCGAGATTGGGCAACGGTACGTCATGGGCGAGCTCGGCCTGGACGGGTCGGTGCGCGCCGTGCGCGGAATACTGCCGGCGGCTTTGGCTGCGGCGGACGAGGACGCCGCAATGGCCGTGCCCCTCGGATGCGGAAAAGAAGCGGAACTGGCGGGGGTCAAGGTCAAGGAGGTGTTCCACCTCGCCCAGCTCGCGGAAGCCATGAGAATCCCGTGCGGTCCGGTTCCCGATGCGCCCTCGCCGCCGGGCCTGAGCGAAACGGAGGCCCCGGCTGCCTGCCCCGACCTCGCGGACGTCCGTGGGCAAGCACAGGCTCGCCACGCGCTCGAAGTCGCCGCAGCGGGCGGGCACCACATGCTCGTGACGGGGGCGCCCGGCGTCGGCAAGTCGATGCTCGCCGCGCGTTTGCCCGGCATTCTGCCGAAACTCGACATGCATGAAGCCGTCGAGGTCGCCGCGATAGCTTCAGCCGCAGGGGAGTTCGACGGGCGGTTGAGCTACATCCCTCCCTTCGCCAGTCCTCACCATTCGACCAGTGCAGCCGCGCTCATCGGCGGAGGGGCGATCCCAAAGCCGGGGGCCGCTTCCCGGGCCCATCGCGGCGTGCTTTTCCTCGACGAGATGCCCGAGTTTTCCACCCACAGCCTCCAAACCCTGAGGGAGCCCATGGAAACCGGAAGGATCGAGATCCATCGGGCGCGTGCCGTCGTCACCTATCCGGCTCGTTTTCAGCTGATTGGGGCCGCCAACCCGTGCAAATGCGGCAACTACCTGGATGCGCCGGGCAAATGCACCTGTTCCGTGCGGGACCGCCGCGACTATTTCCGCCGAATCGGAGGGCCGATACTCGATCGCTTCGACATCAACGTTGTTGCCCCGAGGCTTTCTCGGGCCGATTTGGCGAAGGCCGGCGCGGGCGAGTCGAGCGCCGTCGTCGCCGAGCGGGTGGCCGAAGCCCGCCTGCGCCAGCGGGTCCGGCTTGGTTCGACCCCGTGGACCGCCAACGCCCAAGTGAGCGGCTCGTGGCTGCGGCGAAACACCCCGCTTTCCAGGGAAAGCGCAAGGGAGCTGGATTCTATGCTCGCTTCGGGGGAGACGTCGATGCGGGCAGTCGACAAGATCTTGCGGATTTCTTGGACCCTGGCCGACCTTTCGGGCAGGTCCGCGCCCGCGCGCGACGACGTCGACTGCGCCTTCACCTTGAGAGAGAGGAACGGCTTCCATGGAACGCACTGACCGCGGCGGAAATGCAGAGCGGGACGGGAAGGCTCGCCGCGGCGGGAAAGCCTGCGGCGACGAAGAGGTTTGCCGTGGCGGGAAAGCCCGCGGCGACGAAAAGGCTTGCCGCGGCCAAGGCGAGGACTCGAACCGAATGGAGGAGCAGTGCGAAAACGAACTGCCGGGCCGACACGAGGAGCGCGCGGCCGCTATGGCTTGGACGCGAATCGCGGAGGGGGAGGACGCGTACGCTGTGGCGCTGGTCCGAGAGATGGGCTACGCGCGGGCGCTCGAATGGGTGGCGGAAGGCAGCATTGCGGAATCCCGAAACATTGCGCAAGCAGGAAAAGGCGCCGAGTCCGGAAGCGTCGCCGGGCTCGGGGGCTTCGCCGAGCATTGGACCGTCGCCGGATGCGGGGACGGCGCGGGACGCGGCTTGGCTAAGGCCAAGGCCCGATGGAAGACGCGGCTTGCCGCCCTCGGCCCGGGCGTCGTCGAATCGGACGGCGCCATGGGCTTCGTCATGCCAGGCGACCCGCTGTGGCCCGCCGCCCTCGACGATCTAGGCGACACCCGGCCGCTCGGCCTGTGGTTCCGAGGCGACGGCAAGGTGCTTGCCAGGGCGGGCGCGGCCGTCGTCGGATCGCGGGATTCCTCCCCGTACGGCGTGAAAATCGCGACCGACGTCGCATACGAGCTTGCCGATTCGGGCGTCAACGTCGTTTCGGGAGGAGCGTTCGGCATCGACGTCGCCGCGCACAGGGGCGCGCTTGCCGCCGACGGATACACAGTCGCCGTTTCGGCCTGCGGCGTCGACAGGTACTATCCGGCCTCCCACGCTGACCTGTACCTTGAGATTCTGCGGCGCGGAGGGGCAGTCTGCTCCGAGGCGCCGCCGGGGGCCGCCCCGCACAAGCATCGCTTCCTTTCTCGCAATCGAATCATAGCGGCGCTCTCGCGAGCCGTAGTCGTCGTCGAAGCGCCCTTTCGATCCGGAGCGATATCCACGGCCCACCACGCCATGTCGATCGGACGCCCCGTCGGAGCGTTCCCGGGCCCGGTCACTTCCCCCAGATCCTCTGGATGCCACCGGCTGCTCAGAGAAGGGGCCGCCTGCGTGACGCAGACCTGCGAGGTCCTCGAACTCATGGGAATGGAAGCGAAGCCTGGCGGGCAACCCGGGCCGGGAGAGCCGCCGCCCCCGGGAGGATTGCAAACCGAGAGGCAGCTCGCCCTCGACGTGCTCGATCCGTTGGCGTCCCGCGTATGCGAGGCGCTGCCGGTTTCCCGCGGGGCGCCGTTGGAAAAGATCGCGGCGGTGGCCGGAGTCTCTGTGACGGAGGCCCTGACTGGGCTGGGGAGGCTCGAAAGGCAGGGGATTGCCGCGCGCAACGCCGGGCTGTGGAAGCTGGCTCGAAAAGGCCGATAACTTACCCTTGACGTGTGCGGATCGAGGAAACGTTGGACGCCTACGAGCGTGAGCTCAGGCTGCGCAGGGGGCTCTCGGAGAACACGGTCGTCGCCTACGTCCGCGAGGCGCGCTCCCTCCTGGAGTTCATATGGGGGATCGCGGGCGGTGACGTCGAAGAGCCCATGGACCTACGCGGATTGGAACTCGCAGACGTCCGCGCGTGGCTCGCCGACAGCCAGGCGAAAGGGTGCTCGCGATCCACCCTTGCGCGGCATTCAGCCTCAATCCGCACGTTTTGCAGATGGCTGCATCGGAAGGGACACACCGACGTCGACGCCGCCGCCCGGCTCAAAGCCCCGCGTGCGGACAACGCCTTGCCCCGCGTGCTCAATCAGGAGCAGGCTCGCCGGCTGGCGGAGCACGCCGGAAACCTGGCGGCCTCGGGCGATCCGCTCGCGCTTCGCGACCACGCCGCCGTCGAACTCCTGTACGCCTCGGGCATCCGCATCAGCGAACTGTGCTCGCTGGACGTCGATTCGCTGGGCGCGGACTCGACGCTGCGGGTCATAGGCAAAGGCGACAAAGAAAGAATCGTTCCCTTCGGCATCCCCGCCAGGCGTGCCCTAACCGCGTATCTTCCGGCAAGGGCGCAGCTCCTTGTGCGTCCCAACAGGGCGTTGTTCCTCGGCGCGCGAGGCGGGCGGCTCGATCCGCGCACGCTCCGCCAGTCGATCCACCGGCTCGCCGCGAGCGCGGGGGTTCCCGACATATCGCCGCACGATCTGCGGCATTCCGCGGCCACGCATCTTCTGGACGGCGGCTCGGATCTGCGCACCGTCCAAGAGATACTCGGCCACGCGTCGCTCGGAACCACCCAACGATACACGCACGTCAGCTCCGAACGCCTGCGAGCGGCCTTCGCCCAGGCGCACCCTCGGGCTTGAGTCACGTGCGCGCCGGACTTGAGTCACGTGCGTCTTCGGGCATCGGGCCGTGCGCAACCTGGGGCGTTCCTGTTCCTTCTCCCGCAGGTTTCGTATGCTCCCATCGGGCCGCGCACACCCCGGGGCCTGAGTTCGGCGTCGGGAGAATTGACCGCCGTGCGAACACTTGAAAAACTTAGAAAGCACGTACAAGTCGATCGATGAGGAGCGACACTATGACCCAGGTGTATATGGGTATCGACCTCGGCACGGGCGGATGCCGAGTGGGACTTTTCGATGACCGTGGAAGGCCGTTTGCCTTTCACAACACCCCCGTGACGGCGATTCACCCCCATCCGAGCTGGGTGGAACAGGACGTCGACGAATGGTGGCGGGCGCTGGTCGCCTCCACCCGAGCCGCTCTGTCGCGTTCGGGGATCGACCCCGCTCAGATCGCGGGCATCGGCTTTGACGCGACGTCGGCCACGCTTGTCGCCCTCGACGACGCCGAAAGGCCCTTGAGAAACGCGATCATGTGGGCCGACGTGCGCGCCAGCGAACAGGCGGGCAGGGCCTCGGAAATCGACCACTGGGCGCGCCTGTACAACGGGGAAGGCAAAGATCCGGCGTCCGCCGAATGGTTCGTTTTCAAGGCGATGTGGCTCAAGGAGAACGAGCCTGACGTGTGGGCGCGCTCCGCGTGGATACTCGACGCCCCCGATTGGATGGGGCTGCGGCTGACCGGACGCCCCGCCGTCAACCTGTGCTCGGCCTCGCTGAAGATGTACCACAACAACGACCACGGAGGCTTCCCGGTCGACTTTTACGAGCGGCTGGGGGTGGGCGACCTCATGGACAAGATGCCCTCCCAGGTCAACGCGATGGGCGAGCCGCTGGGAGCCCTCTCTCCCGAGGCCGCGGAGGAGCTCGGCCTTGTCGCTGGCACTCCCGTGGCCCAGGGCGGCATCGACGCCGAGGCGGGAATGATCGGAATGAACGTGCTCGCCCCCGGGCGCATGGCGCTCATCACCGGTTCGAGCAACTGCCTTCTCGCCCAGAGCGCCATTCCGCTCTACGGCGCGGGAATGTTCGGCGCGCACACGGACGCCCTCGTTCGGGGGCAGTACACGATCGAGGCCTCCCAGGCCTCGACGGGGTCGGTGATCCGCTGGTTCCTCGAGAACTCCGCGAAAGACCTCGTGGAGTCGGCCAAAAACGGGGGTCCCTCCCCTTACGAAGTGCTGAACGAAGCGTCCAAGGACATCCCTCCGGGGTCCGACGGCGTCCTCGTCCTCGAATACTTCCAGGGAAACCGCAGCCCCTACACCGACGCCAAGGCACGCGGAACTATCACCGGGCTGACGCTCAGCCACGGGCGCGAGCACATCTACCACGCGATTCAGGAAGCCACGTGCTACGGGCTCGAGCTCAATCTGCGGACGATGCGCGCCGCCGGCTACGAGCCCCGCGCCATCACGGCGTGCGGCGGAGCGCTCTCGAGCCCGGAATGGCTGAAAATGCACGCCGACGTCACCGGACTCGAAATCACGGTCACGGAGATTCAGGATGCCCCGACCCTGGGCTCGGCGATGATGGGCGCCTTGGCCGCCGGAAGATTCGCCGACCTCCAAGAGGCGGCCGACGCGATGGTCCACTACAGCGCCGTGATCAAACCCGATCCCGCACGCCACGAAGAGTACCGATACTGGGTCGACGAGTACGCCGCGTTGTTCCCCGCCGTTCGCGACATTCAGCACCGGACGGCCGATCGCGCGGAGAAATCCCACAGGGCAGGAGCCGAGGGGCAAAAGGACGAGGCCAAGGCCCGGATCAGCGGAACCGTCGACGGCGACACCACGGGGCTGGCTGATTTCACCACGATGCTCGGCGACGGCGGCCTTTAGGCCGGAGCGCGGGGAAGCGGGCAGAGACCGCGATCGCCGGGAAACGGCCCGATTACCTGACAACGCCGCGTTCGCCGGACAACGAAAGCCAAAGCAATGAAAGAGAGGAACGATGACCGCGGAACTCGTGGAAAAAGGGCTTGAGAACGCAAGCCATACTAAAACCGTCGAGGTTGGAAGGGGAGTCCTCGCATCCTCGGGGACGATCATTCGCGACGGGCTGCTCGAAGGGGGGCGCAAAGCGCTGCTCGTCGCTGACGAGCGCACGTGGAAGGCCGCCGGGGCCGACGTCGAAAGGTCGCTCCGCGAAGCGGGCGCCGACCTCGCGGAGCCGATGGTCTACCCCGGATCTCCCACTCTTTACGCCTCCTACGACCATTGCGAGGAAATCCGCGAGAGGCTTCGCGAGACGGACGCGCTTGCGGTCGCAATCGGCTCGGGCACTCTCAACGACCTGTCGAAGCTCGCCTCCGGCGAGCTGGACCGGCCCTACGCAGTGGTCGCAACTGCGGCCTCGATGGACGGATACACGGGCTTCGGGGCGCCCATGACCAAGGACGGGGTGAAGATCACGATGCCGTGTCCCGCGCCGCGCGTCGTCGTCTTCGACCTCGACGTCGCAGCAGCGGCCCCGCGGCCCATGGCTTCCTCCGGGTACGGAGACCTTTCGGCGAAGATTCCCGCCGGCGCGGATTGGATGCTGGCGGACGCGGTCGGGGTCGATCCCATCCATCCCTTGGCGTGGGAGCTCGTCCAAACCGGCGTCCGCGGGGCGCTGTCGCGCCCGGCGGAGCTTGCCGCCGGAGTGCCGGAAGCCTACGAAGGCCTGTGCGAGGGCCTCGTCCTTTCCGGTTTGGCGATGCAGGTTGCGCAGGGCACACGCCCCGCATCCGGCGCGGAACACTACTTCAGCCACCTTTGGGAACTTGACCATTTGGGATCGGAACTCGACCCTCCGCTCAGCCACGGATTCAAAGTGGCGATAGGCACGCTGGCCATGGTCGGCTTCTACGAGAAGTTCCTGGAGCGCGACGTCGCGGGCTTGGACATTGACGCGGCGGTTTCGAGGTGGCCCTCGTGGGGCGAGGTCGAGGCGGACATACGCCGTGTCATGTCCGGCCCGCTCATCGACAAGGGGATAAACGAAACGCGCGAGAAGTACGTCGACGCCGCAGGAATTCGCGCTCGCCTTGAAAAACTGGTTCAAGCCTGGCCACAGCTTCGCGCGAAGCTGGCAGGCCAGCTGATGCCTGCCAAAGAACTCCAATTGGCGTTGGCTTCCGCCGGTGCGCCAAGCGTTCCGAGCGACATCGGGCTGACGCCCGAAGACGTCCGCGCTTCGTTCCCGCGTGCGATGTACTACCGCTCGCGTTACACGGTCCTCGACGTGGCCCGCGAACTGGGATGGTTCGAGGAGATCGTTGACGACGTCTTCGCTCCGGGAGGGCTGTGGCAGTAAGAGGGCCGCGGCAGTAAGAAGGCCGCGGCGGTGAACGGGTTTCTGCGGCGAGAGGGCCGCGTCGGCGGGACAGTCCCGCGCGTGCACTCCCTTCGTCCGGAAGGAGGACTGCCGAGTCATTTGAGGAGGCGAATCGCGGGGTAAAGGAGGGAAAGGGGGTCGATGTAGCGGTCCTTTCCGATGCGCGCTCCCCAGTGGAGGCAAGAGGCCGGGAGGCAGTGCCCGGCCTCGAGCACTCCTATTGGGTCTCCCGCTTTGACCTTGTCGCCTGCGGAGACGGAAGGGCGGACGGGTTCGTAAGTTGTTCGCAGGCCGCCGTGATCGATCGACACGACGTCCTTATCGGCGACCTTTCCGGCGAAAACGACGGTTCCCGCGCCCGCTGAGACGACCGTGGCGCCCTCCGGCGCATCAAGGTCGACTCCGCGATGGCCGCTCAGCCATTTGAGTGCGGGAGGGTCAAAAGGGCGTACAACCGCCGTCTTGACGCCCGTCGGCCACACGAAGAAGCCTTTGACCGCGCCTCGGCGAAGGCGGAAGGCCTCGCCGCTTCGAGAGGGGCCGTTCTCGCGGCTTGTCTCGCGGCTGTGCCGTGGCTTTTGGCTGTGCTGTGGCGCCCGGGACGCCCGGGCAGGCGGAGGCGAAACTCGCCGGGCAGTCAATTCGCGCGGCGCAGCCGACCCGGGCGGACCGGCGAACTCGGCGAATGTCGCCGCGAAAGGCCTGTGTTCCGTCGCCTGGCCTTGATGGCTTGAGGCTCCGAGGAGCCCTGAAAACATCAGAGAAGCCATGCCGATGAGTGCTGATATCGCTTTCATGCCCCGATTGTCCGAATTCAAAACGGAAAAGGGATGGGCGTCGATAGGGGCTGTGAACGGTGCCTGCGTCTGCCGCGCCTGTGGACCGGGCGACAGCCGGGCCATTGAATGCTTCGGACAGGCCCGAGCGTCTGCCGCGCCTGTAGACCGGGCGACGAGTCCCGGCTTGTGGACCGGCAAGAGTCTCGCCCGTGCACCGGCGAAAGACGGCGCGTGCAGGCCGGTCCCTCGCCGTCGCGAAGCAAACGAGGCCGCGATCGACTACACTGGTGGGGTGCCCGGCGTCAGCTGGGCAAAATTCGCGCGCTCGCGCACAACGTTTCCGGGGCGGTGCCACACGTGGCTCCCGGAGCACGGCGAGCGCCAGGGCGAACCGCGACCCCGCGGCGAGCAAGAACCGAAACGCGCTTTTGCGCACTGAGAAAGGACGACCATGGCAGTCGTTAGCATGCGCCAGCTGCTTGAAGCCGGCGTCCACTTCGGGCACCAGACCCGCCGGTGGAACCCCAAGATGAAGCGCTACATCCTCACCGAGCGCAATTCGATTTACATCATCGACCTTCAGAAGACGCTCGTCGACATCGACCGCACCTTCGACTTCGTCAAGCAGACCGTCGCCCACGGCGGAACAATCCTTTTCATCGGCACTAAGAAGCAGGCGCAGGAAGCCGTCCGCGAGCAGGCCGAGCGCGTGGGCATGCCCTACGTCAACCAGCGGTGGCTCGGCGGCATGCTGACCAATTTCTCCACGGTGGCCAAGCGTCTCCAGCGTCTTCGCGAGCTCGAGCAGATCGACTTCGACGACGTCGCATCCTCCGGCCGCACAAAGAAAGAGCTCCTCATGATGCGCCGTGAGAAGGACAAGCTCGAGCGCACCCTCGGCGGCATTCGCGACATGGCTCGCGTGCCTTCCGCCGTCTGGGTCGTCGACACGAAGAAGGAGCACCTCGCCGTCGCAGAGGCAAAGAAGCTCGACATCCCCGTCGTCGCCATCCTCGACACGAATTGCGACCCCGACGAGGTGACTTACCCGATTCCAGGCAATGACGATTCCATCGGATCCGTGGGCCTGCTCACCCGCGTAGTCGCCGACGCCGTCGCCGAAGGCCTTGTTTCCCGCGGCGGAGGCGTCTCCGGCGCCGAGGTTGCCGAGCCCATGCCCGAGTGGGAGCGCGAGATCCTCGCCGGCGCCGCGGAGGAAAAGCCCGAAGAGGCGAAGGCCGAATCTCCGGATTCGCCCGATTCTCCCGACTCGCCTGATTCCCCCGATTCTCCGGATTCGGCCCCGTCGGCCGATTCGGCGGACGAAGCCAAGCAGGACTGAGAAACAAGACTGAGAAAGAGGAGCAAGAATGGCCAATTACAGCGCCGCAGACATCAAGGCTCTGCGTGAGAAGACCGGCGCCGGCATGATGGACGTCAAGAAGGCGCTCGAGGAGGCGGACGGAGACGCGGCCAAGGCCGAGGAGCTTCTTCGCGTCAAGGGTCTGAAGGCGGTCGCCAAGCGCGAAGGGCGCTCCGCGGTCAACGGCTTGGTGGCCTCCGCCGTGTACGACGCCGGGAAGGGCAAGCGAGGCGTGCTCATCGAGGTCAACGCCGAGACCGATTTCGTTGCGAAGAACGAGAAGTTCATCGCGATGGCCGACGAGATTCTCCAAGCGGCCGTCGAGGCGGGCGCCTCCGACGTCGAGTCGGTTCTCGCCGCCAAGCTGGGGAAGGAAACGGTCAAGGACCGCGTCGAGGGGCTCATCGCCGTGATCGGCGAGAAGATGGAGGTTTCCCACGTCGCCGTCGTCGAAGGCGAGCACGTCGAGGCCTATATGCATCGGACCAATCCGGACCTTCCTCCCCAGGTCGGCGTTCTGGTGGCCACCGACGCCGCCGGGGCATCGGTCGCCCACGACGTCGCCGTCCACATTGCCGCTCTCGATCCGACCTACCTCGACCGCGAGTCGGTTCCCGCCGACGTCGTCGAGGCCGAGGAGCGCATCGCGACCGAGACGACGATCGCCGAAGGAAAGCCGGAAAACGCCGTGCCGAAGATCGTCCAGGGCCGCATGAGCGGCTTCTACAAGTCGGTCGTGCTCCTGGAGCAGGGCTTTGCCCGCGACCCCAAGGTCAGCGTGGGCAAGATCGTCGCCGACGCCGGCGGCAAGGTGACCGCTTTCGCGCGGCTGCGCGTCGGCGCCTCCGCAGAGTGAGCCTGCGCACGAACAAGTTTGTCTGCCACATGCGCATTTGCCGGGAGGATGTTCCTGGAGCCGCCTCGACGGAAAGCGCTTTTCGGAGGCTTCCCGGCGGGCGGGCACGAAGGCGCTGGAGCGCATGAAGGCATGAGAACAAGAGAATAAAACTCGTGAGGGAGGGACCCGCCGGGCCCCTCCCTCACTTGCAAGCCAGCACTAGCGGCTGCCTTGCGAGCCGGCACTAACAGTTGCCTTGCAAGCCCGCACTAGCGATTGCTTTGCGAGCCGGCACTAGCGGCTGCCTTGCGAGCCGGCACTTTACTGCGTCGCTTGCAGGCCGCTTGGCCCTCAGTTTTTGAAGCCGTGGACGGGGGCCGGCATGAGTCCCCCTCGGCCGATGAAGGCTTCGTTGGAGTACGGGCTGACCGGCATGACGGGCGCCCTGCCCAGAAGGCCCCCGAATTCGACGACGTCGCCCGGGGCCGTGCCCGGGGCGGGAATGATCCGCACCGCCGTCGTCTTGTGGTTCATGACGCCGATCGCCGCCTCGTCGGCGATCATTCCCGCGATCGTCGAGGAAGGGGTGTCGCCCGGAACAGCGACCATGTCGAGGCCCACCGAGCAGATCGCCGTCATCGCCTCCAGCTTTGCCAGCGAAATCGCGCCGGCCTCCGCGGCTTCGATCATGCCCTCGTCCTCGGACACGGGAATGAACGACCCCGAAAGGCCGCCGACCCGAGAGCACGCCATAAGGCCGCCCTTCTTCACCGCGTCGTTGAGCAGGGCCAGCGCCGCCGTCGTCCCGTGCGCGCCGACGCGCTCCAATCCCATCGCCTCGAGCGCGCGAGCCACCGAATCGCCGATTTCCGAGGTCGGCGCGAGGGACAGGTCGACGATTCCGAAGTCGACCCCGAGGCGCTCGGCGGCCATGCGCCCCACGAGCTCTCCCATGCGAGTGATCTTAAAGGCCGATTTCTTGACGGTCTCGGCGAGCGCGTCGAAGGGCTCGCCCGCGGCCGAGGCAATCGCCCGGGTGACGACGCCGGGGCCGGAGACTCCCACGGACACGACGCAATCGGGCATCTCGACGCCGTGGAAGGCGCCCGCCATGAACGGGTTGTCGCCCACGGAGTTGGCGAAGACGACGAGCTTGGCCGCCCCCAGCCCGTTTTCGGTGGCTCGGGCGGAGGCCGTGATCGCCTCGCCCATGGCCCGGACGGCGTCCATGTTGATTCCCGCGCGAGAGGACCCCACGTTGACCGATGAACAGACGACCTTCGTCGAGGACAGGGCCTCTGGGATGGAATCGATGAGGGCGAGGTCGCTCGCCGTCGCCCCCTTTTCGACGAGAGCCGAGAACCCGCCGATGAAATCGACGCCGACGGCGGCCGCGGCCTCGTCGAGCATCTGAGCCCAGGGCGTCAGGTCGGACTCGCGCGACGCGGCGGCCACCAGCGCGATCGGAGTGACGGAGACGCGCTTGTTGATGATCGGTATGCCGAGTTCCGTCTCGATTGCCTCGCACACCGAAACTAAATCGGCGGCGCGCCTGGCGATGCGTTCGCAGCAGCGCCTTCTGGCCCGCCTCCCGTCAGAGTCGGCGCAATCCAGGAGCGAGATCCCCATCGTCACGGTCCGAATGTCGAGACGGTCTTCCGAGATCATCTCGATCGTTTCGAGAATATTGCTTGCTGTGTCCATTGTTTCGTTGTGTCTGCCGTTTGTTCCCCGTGCCTACAGTTTGTGCATGGCGTCGAAGATCGCTTCGGATTGGATCCGAATCTCCAGGCCTTCGGCCTTGCCGACGTCGGTCATAGTTCGCTGAAGGTCGACGAGCGGAAGGGCGTCGTCGTCGAAGTCGATCTGAAGGATCATGGTGAAGTAATTTCCCATGAGCGTCTGTGAGACGTTCGTGATGTTGACGTCCCGCTCGGCTAAGGCCCCCGAAACCGCGGCGATGATTCCCGTGTGGTCGAGTCCCGTGACTGTCATGATGGCGCGCATGCACACAATTGTGTCACGCTCCGGGTCGGCGGGCTCCGTCATCGGATGCCGAGCGTCTTGCGCCGACCGCGTGATGTGCGCCGTCGCGCGGGCTCGTGCCGCTGCGCGCACTTGGGCGGACGCGCGGAGTCGTGCCGCAGCGCAGACTTGTGCCGCCGCGCGCATTTGGGCCGTCGCGCAGACTTGTGCCGACGCGCAGACTTGGGCCGTCGCGCGGACTCGTGCCGCCGCGCAGAATGAAACGAGTTCGATTTGAACGGATTCGTAGGCGAGAGCCGTTTTGGTTTGAAGACGCTTGCGGGCGGGAACGACGTCGGCGTGAACCGCTCAACGCGTCTGAATGGCTTTGTTTGGAAAAGATGCCGGACGCGAACGGCGCTGGTCTGGACTGGTCCACAGATATCGGCGACGTAGGGCCTGTCCACAGACTGACGCTTGGAGCCGCCGGAGGCTTTCTTGCCGCTCTAAGGTGGAGGGCATGAACGAGCAGGAGCGAAAAACGGCCGGGCAAGTGCACGGGAAGGAAAAGAACCGCGCCGGAGGAGCCTCCGGGGGAGAGGCGTCGCCGGAAACGGCCGAGGCCTTGGCGAAGATTCCCCAATGGGCGGCCGCAGACCCGCTGTTGGCCGCGTACCACGCGGAAGAATGGGGCATGCCCGTGCGCACGGAGGCCGGCATCTACGAAAGGCTGTGCCTTGAAGCCTTCCAGGCAGGCCTTTCGTGGCTGACGGTGCTGCGCAAAAGAGAGGCCTTCCGGGATGCCTTCGCAAGATTCGACCCCGAGGCCGTGGCCGAGTTCGGCGAAGAGGACGTTGAACGGCTTCTGGCCAACCCCGACATCATTCGCAACCGAGTGAAAATCGAGGCGACGATACGCAATGCCCGGGCGACCCTCGTGCTGCGAGAATCCGGAGGGCTTCCGTCCTTCGTTTGGTCGTTTCAGCCCGAGGTCAATATTTTCCCTGAGCGGTCCGAGGACATTCCCCAGCACACCCCCGAATCTTCGGCGATGGCGGCCGCCTTGCGCGGGCGCGGGTTTCGCTTCGTCGGCCCGACGACGTGCTTCGCCCTCATGTTGGCCATAGGAATGGTCGACGGGCACCTCGTGGGTTCGCGTGAGCGTGGAAAGTCGGGCGTGTGGAGGGGCGAATGGCCCGGAGGGCCCGAGACTTGCCCTGAAGTGGAGCCGCTCGAATACCACGAAGCGTGGGGCAGGCTTAAGGCCGTCTGACTCGCCGCAAGACTCCCGCCCGGGCTCGGGTTTCCCTTCAACTCGAACCCGGGTGGGCCGCATTGCTTTGCTTCGCCGGCATTCCCGCGCGCTGCTACTCTTGAACCTGGCATTGAACCCATCTAACGGACGAGGGAAGGACACGAGGTGGCGGAAGCGATTCATTCTGGCCCCGACGGCAAACGCAGGAGAAGGGTCCTTCTCAAGTTGTCCGGGGAAATGTTCGGCGGAGGGGCGGTCGGACTGGACGCCGACGTGCTCACCCGAGTGGCGTCGGAGATCGCCGAGGCGGTCCGCGACGGCGTGCAGGTGGCCATCGTCGTCGGCGGAGGCAACTTTTTCCGCGGCGCCGAGTTGCAGGCGCGGGGAATGGACCGTGCCCGCGCGGATTACATGGGCATGCTCGGCACCGTCATGAACGCTATCGCCCTCCAAGACTTCATTGAGCGCGCCGGTATTCCCTGCCGGGTTCAGACGGCCATCACAATGACCCAGGTGGCCGAGCCGTACATTCCGTTGCGGGCCGTTCGCCACCTCGAAAAGGGGAGAGTCGTCGTGTTCGGGGCGGGCGCGGGAATGCCGTACTTCTCAACCGACACGGTGGCTGCGCAGCGTGCGGCCGAGCTTCACTGCGACGAGATCCTCGTCGGAAAGAACGGCGTCGACGGAGTCTACACCGCGGATCCGAAGACGAATCCCAATGCGGTCAAACTGGATTTCATCACCTACGAACAGGCGATTTCACAGGGTTTGAGGGTGGTCGACGCCGCGGCCTTCTCGCTGTGCCAGGACAACGACGTGGCCATGCGGGTGTTCGGAATGGGCGAGTCCACCAACGTCACGCGCGCACTGCGAGGCGAAAAGATCGGTACGCTTGTATCGGCATCCAGATAGCGCTTGGTCAGCTTTCGAGCAGAAAAGGACAACCATGATTGACGAGACGCTCCTCGAAGCCGAGGAAAAAATGGAAAAGACCGTCGAGGTCGCGCGCAATGAATTCAGCGGCATCCGCTCAGGCAGAGCCAATGCCGCGATGTTCAACGCGATCCTCGTCGACTATTACGGTGCGCCGACCCCCTTGCAGCAGCTGGGAACCATTGCGATTCCCGAGGCACGCACCGTTTTGATCACTCCTTTCGACCGGTCGGCCATGGCGTCCATAGACAAGGCCCTGCGCGAGTCCGATCTGGGAGTCAACCCCACCGACGACGGCAATCTGATCCGCGTCGTCCTTCCCGCTCTCACGGAAGAGCGACGCCGCGATTACGTCAAGCTCGCTAAAAACAAGGCTGAGGAGGCGCGCGTAGCCATTCGCGGGATTCGCCGCAAGGCCAAGGAAACCCTCGATAAGATCAAGAAGGACGGCGACGCCGGCGAAGACGACGTCAAGCGCGCTGAGGAGAAGCTCGACGGGTTGACGAAGCGTCACGTCGAGCAGGTGGACAAAGTGCTCGAAGGCAAGGAAAAGGAACTCCTCGAGGTCTGAGACGACGATGGGCGAGTTGCGCAATCTGACGTCTCGGCTGGCGCCCCACCCGCCCAAGCCGCCCGAGCCGTCGGCGTCTAAAGCTGGAAGGAATCTCAAAGCGGCGGTCCCCGTGGCCTTTGGGCTTTTGGGCCTCGTTACTTTCAGCGTCCTGTGGCGCATAGAGGTCTTCGTCGTGCTCGTGGCCGCCGCCTTGTGCGTGGCCCTGTGGGAAGTCGCCGGGGCATTTCTCAACAAGGGGCGCCGCATTCCCCTGCTGCCCCTGTGGTGCGGGATCCTCGCGATGGTCGGCGCGACGTGGGCGAGAGGCCCGCTCGCCGGGCTTGCCGCATACTGCGTGGCAGCCGTCGCGGTCATTCTCTGGCGCTGGGCGGAAAGGGGGAGGAGCCCGGGCTCCTGGTCCGGCGACGCCGCAGCCGCCGTTTTCGCCCTGGGATGGGTCGGCCTGCTCGGCTCTTTCGCCGTGGCGCTCGCAGGCCTTCCGCGAGCCGAATGGATGGTGGCCCTGCTTGTCCTCATGCCCGCCTTTTCCGACACCGGCGGTTGGGCATTCGGCGTGCTGTGGGGACGCCATCCGATGAGCCCGTCCGTCTCGCCCAAGAAGTCTTGGGAGGGCTTTGCCGGCTCTCTCGTTGCGGCTGTCACGCTCGCCTTCGTTCTGGTCGGCTCGGTGCTGGAGCGTCCGTGGCCGGTCGCCATGCTCGTAGGGATCGCAGCCGTGCTCTGCTCGACCGTCGGAGACCTGTCCGAGTCGCTTCTCAAACGCGACTTAGAGGTCAAGGACATGGGTTCCATCTTCCCCGGCCACGGAGGAATGCTCGACCGCATCGACTCGATCCTCATGTGGGCGCCCGTCTGTTACGCGGTGATGACCGCGCCGTTTGCGAGATGACGCCGTCGACTCGCCATGCCCATTGGGCTGGCAGGCCTCTGACTGCCGCCGGGCCCTTGTTTTGTCTCCGGACAGGGCCCGCTGTCGAAAAGTCTGCGATACGCCGCAAGGCACACTTCCCGCGGTTCGGCAAGCGAATCCCCTGTGGGAAACAATACGACGATCAAGTAATGTAACGATCTCGTAATCTGGTATGCTCTTCACCGTCGGCGAGTTGGAAACGCTGACGAAACAACCTCATACAGTACTCAATCCCCATATAGTACGTAATCCCCATACGGCAGACGGCCAGCCCTCCGCAAGCATCGCTCACCGGCGGAAGGGTGCGCAATTTTCCGTTGCGTCCGCCTGCGCAGAATCTTGATTCGTTCCACGCAACGTGCCTCATTCGACAGTCGGGCCGTTGCGAACGAGCGAGCCTACCGTGAGAGAATGGGCGAGTTATGACGCCACCATCTTCCCAGGCTCAATCGAGCCAAAACGCGCCCGGCCGCGGCGGCCGCCAAGTCATGCCCGCCGTCGAATCGGGGCCGCGTCCGCTGCTCTCGTTCGCGGAGGCGCGCAGGGGAAAGCCGCCCGAGCACCTGGCAGACCTCGACCTCGCCGAAAGGAAAGACAGAGCGGCAAAGGCAGGCTTTCCGGCTTTTCGGGCCGATCAGCTGTCGAGACACTACTTCGAGCATTTTGACGTCGACCCTGAGCGCATGACCGACCTTCCCGCGCGAGGCCGCGAGGGCCTTGTGTCAACTTTCTTTCCCCCTCTGCTGACGAAAGTCCGCGACCTGACCGCAGACCGCGGCCTCACGGTCAAATCGCTGTGGCGGATGTTCGACGGCGCAATGGTCGAAACGGTGCTCATGAAATACCCTGACAGGGCAACCTTGTGCATTTCTTCCCAGGCCGGATGCGGGATGGCGTGCCCGTTCTGCGCAACCGGCCAAGGAGGGCTCACTCGCAACCTGTCCGCGGGGGAGATCGTCGAACAGGTCCGCTGCGGGATGCTCGCCGCCGCGCGAGGCGACCTCGGCGAGCCGTGCCGCCTGACCAACGTCGTGTTCATGGGCATGGGCGAGCCCCTTGCGAATTGGAAACAGGTGCTCAAGGCCCTCCGGCGGATCATTGAGCCTTCGCCCGCGGGCTTCGGCCTGTCAGCCCGCAACGTCACGGTTTCAACCGTGGGAATGGTGCCGCTCATCGAGAAGCTCGCCGAGCAGGGCATGCCCGTGACGTTGGCGATCTCCCTCCACGCGCCCGACGACGAGCTTCGCGACCCCCTCATTCCCATCAACTCGCGATTCAACGTGGGCCGACTGCTCGACGCCGCCCGCTCCTACTTCGCCAAGACGGGCCGTCGCGTCTCCGTCGAATACGCCCTCATCCGGGACATGAACGACCACAAATGGCGCGCTCAGCTGTTGGCTGACGAGCTCAACCGCCGCGGCCGGGGATGGGCGCACGTCAACCCCATTCCTCTCAATCCGACTCCCGGCTCCATTTGGACTGCGAGCACCCCAGAGGCCCAGAATACTTTTGTACAGACTTTGCTGGACGCGGGCATCCCGACGACGATACGTGACACGCGCGGATCGGACATCGACGGCGCCTGCGGACAGTTGGCAGCTGAAGTCACGCGATCTTCTGCAAGGGCGGCCAAGGCCGCCGAGGCCGCCGAGCTCGTCAGGCGCGGGTCGGGGGCGGACGGACCGAAGGGGGTTTTGCGATGAAGGACAAACCGTTTCGCACGGTTGGTATCTTCGACAAGGGATACGACATCGAGGAAGTCGATGATTTCCTCCGCAGGGCGAAGGACGCCTACAACGGGCCGCTGACTCCGGCTTTCGACGAGAACACCGTGCGAAACGCCGCCTTTAGCAGGGCGCGCGGCGGATACGTGCCCGCTGAGATCGACGACGCGCTTGACAGGCTGGAGGCCGCCTTCGTTCAAAAGCGGAGAGCCTTGGTCGTTGCGGACCGGGGCGAGAAAGCCTGGCTGAACACCACGTATCAGGACGCCAAGAGCCTCTACCCGCGACTTTTGCGCCCGGTGGGCCGCAGATTCCGCGAGGCCGACGGATGGGGCTATTCGAAGGTCGAAGTCGACGAGCTCATCGACAGGCTCTCGGACTATTTCGACGGAAAGACCGATCTGTCGGCGCGCGAGGTGCGCGAAGCCGTCTTCGGCTCGGCGAAGGACAATCACGCCTACGACGAGTCGGTCGTCGACGTCTACCTAGAACGCGCCGCGAGCGTTCTCCTGTCGGTCGAGTGATGGCGGGTTCGCAGCGCGGGGTGGTTCTTTTGGGGTCCACCGGATCCATCGGCACGCAGGCGCTCGACGTCGTCGCTCGGAACCCGGAGGATTTCCGCATTCTCGCGCTCGGCGCGGGCGGAGGAAACGTCGATTTGCTGGCCCGCCAGGCCGTGCAATTCGGCGCAAGAGCCGTGGCGGTCGCCGATCCGGCCGCGGAGGCGCCTCTCGCAAAGGCGCTTTCGGCCTATGCCTCCGCCGGAGGCTCGTTCGACGCACGCGCTGCCGTACGCCACGCGGCCGACGATTCGTCCTCCGCGCGAGCGGACGCCGAACCTTTCACCGCCGGTTCCGTCGAGGCTGCCGCCGAGCCGGCCCGCAGTCTCGGCGGCGTCGGCCGGCTGCCGGAAATCGTCTCCGGTCCGTCGGCGATGTCAGCGATAGCCTCCATGGCGGGGGAGGACGACGTGGTCCTCAACGGCGTCACCGGTTCAATCGGCCTGGCGCCCACACTCGCGGCGCTGCGGTCGGGAGCGACGCTGGCCCTGGCCAACAAGGAGTCCCTCGTCGTCGGAGGGCCCCTCGTCGGGCAGGCGACGGTCCGGCCGGGCCAGATCGTCCCCGTGGACTCGGAGCATTCGGCCATAGCTCAGGCCCTCTCGTCCGGGCGGCATCGCAAAGGCCTGACGAGCCCCGTCGTCGACGGTTCGACGGAAGTGCGGAGGATCGTCCTGACGGCCTCAGGCGGGCCCTTCCGAGGCAAGACAAGAGCCGAACTGGCCCACGTCACTGCGGAGGAGGCGCTCGCGCATCCGACGTGGAACATGGGGCCGGTCGTGACCGTCAACTCCTCGACTCTCATGAACAAGGCGCTCGAGCTCATCGAGGCGGCCTACCTTTTCGACGTCGCACCAGAGGACATCCTCCCCGTCGTCCACCCCCAATCCGTGGTGCACTCGATGGTCGAATTCCGCGACGGATCGACAATCGCCCAGGCGTCGCCGCCGGATATGAGGCTTCCCATCGCGCTCGGCCTGTCCTGGCCGCGGAGGCTTGCCGACGTCGTCCCCGCGAACGACTGGGACAAGCCGGCAGCGTGGACGTTCGAGCCGCTTGACGACGAGACCTTTCCCGCGATCGGCCTGGCGCGAGCCGCGCTTGCGCAATCGCCGCTGCACCCCGCCGTCTTCAACGCCGCCAACGAGGAATGCGTCGAAGCCTTCCTGCGCGGGCGGATCGCCTACCTAGCCGTCGTCGATACCGTCGCCGATGTGTTGGAGGCTTTCGAAGCAGTCGACGAGCCGAGTTACGAAAGCGTGCTCGAGGCCGACCGATGGGCCCGCGCCCGCGCCCGCGAGACGATGGGAGTTTGATGTCAATTCTGGGAATCCTCTTCCTTGTATTGGGCTTGCTGATTTCGGTGGGAATCCACGAACTCGGCCATATGATCCCCGCCAAGAAATTTGGGGTGAAAGTTTCCCAGTACTTCATCGGCTTCGGCCCCACCCTGTGGTCGAAGAAAGCCGGCGGAACGGAATACGGGATCAAGGCGCTGCCCCTGGGCGGATTTGTGAAGATCGCGGGCATGATTCCGCCGGGCAGGCCCGGGCGCAAAGAGCTCAACAGGCGGGGAAAGCTCACGCTGGCCGAGGAGGCGCGCCGCGAAAGCGCCTCCGAAATCGGACCGGGCGAAGAGACTCGGGCGTTTTGGCAGCTTTCGGCTCCGAAGAAGCTCATCGTCATGTTCGGCGGGCCGTTGACGAACCTCGTCCTGTGCTTCGTGTGCCTGGCGATCGTCGTATGCGGGATCGGGCTTCCCAAAGCCACATCGACGGTCGGGAAAGTCGTGCCGTGCGTGACCCAGAAATCCGAGTGCGCGGCTTCGGACCCCAAGTCGCCGGCGGCTGAGGCGGGGCTTCGCGCGGGCGACGAAATCACCTCCTGGGGCGGACGCGCCGTCAAGGATTGGAAAGAGATCCAGGCGGCGATCGCCGAGGGCGGCACCGACAAGGCCGACGTCGTCGTCCGGCGTGGCGGCGCGACGATGACGCTGAGCATCACTCCGATCGCGACGAAGCGGCCGAAGACCGACGCCTCAGGGAAGGCCGTCAAGGACGCCCGGGGAGAAACGGTCTACGAGATCAAGCCCTACGTCGGCATTTCTCCCACGCACGAACGCCGATCCGAGTCCCTGATGCGGGTTCCCGGGATGGCCCTCGAACAGGCGGGAGGGACGGCCAAAGCGCTCGCTCGGCTTCCCGTGGGCCTGTGGCAAACCGCCCGAAGCGTTGTGACGGGGGAAGAGCGATCCGCCTCGGGAGTTGTTGGAATCGTCGGCGTCGCCGATCTGGCGGGGGACATTGCCTCGGTGCGGGCGAAGTCCTACGACTGGCCGGCGCGCCTCGGCGATCTCCTCTTGCTGGTCGGCTCGCTCAACATGACGCTCTTCATCTTCAACCTCATCCCCCTCCTTCCCCTCGACGGCGGGCATTTGGCCGGCGCCACGTTCGAGGGGCTGCGGCGATCGGTCGCCCGAGGGCGCGGGCGCCCCGACCCCGGCCCGATCGACACCGCGCGTCTCATGCCTCTCAGCTACGCCGTCGCGATCGCCTTCATCCTCATGACCGTTGTGCTCGTCGTGGCCGACGTCGTCAACCCGGTCAAGCTTCTGTAACCGCGCGCCCCGCCCGGATCGCGTCGCCTCCAGAAAAAGCAGGCGGGCGCATCGCTTCGGTGATAGTTTTGACGGTGACGGAGCTTTGGCGCCGCCGTGCTTGCGACGTCGTCTTGGAGCAGGGGCGCTTTCGCCGCTGCGTCGTCCTTTACATTCTGCCCGCTGCGGAGACCGACGAGGCGAGTGCGCATCCGTCGTTTTTTATGAGAACGGGGGCTTGAGCAGGACGAGCGCTTCGCTCGTAGACTTTGCCACGCTCGTCGGCGCCGTCACGTTGCTGGTGACGCTGATGGTTTCGCTGGCCGACGGGCCGGGGACTTCGGGCGCCAGACGCACGGGCATGCGGGACGCTCCGGCATGGGAGCGGCGGACCTAAAACGGACTTAAAAGACGCGGACCCGCGGGAGGCCTCGGACATGGAAAGCCGGTGATCTCGCGGTCCCGCCTGGGCCCGCCGGGCAGACGCCCGAGCCGAGATGACAGCCGGAGGCCCGGTGGAAACGAGAATGAGGAGAACGGGCAAATGGACGACCGCGCCGACGACGCCTTCGGGGATCTGTTGGGCGTTTTTCTGCAGAAAGAACGCAAGAAAGAGGCCCAAAACAAACTGAATCGTCTGCGTTCGGAAAGAAAAGGCGGACGCGGAAGAAGGATGTCGGCGATCGCCGCAAAACGAGCTGCGGCGCGCTCCGAACCCCGAACGCCGGGATGGTTCGTTCGGTTCATGCTTTTCTTCCAGATCGCGATGATCTATTTTGCGCCTTTTTTGGTGATTCTGGTGCCGAGGTGGTCTGGAAACGACGCTGTGGTCGACAAGATCGAGATTTGCTTGTTTCTGCCCGTGATGCTTCTCGCTCAGATGCTGATTTTCATGGTGACGATGATGCGCGCCATCTCCAGCGGCGTCTTCGCACTCGGCTATGTTGTATCGACTTTTCTGTGCTCCTATTACCTCTGCGTATTCGCCTACGCGCTCAGCATGGGAGGATTCGGCGGGAAAGGAAGCCGTCTGCCTTTCCTCCGCAGAATCGGCTTCTCTTTTGAAACCTCGATGTCCGTGGCCGTCTTCAGCCTCTGTTTCGGCGCCTTCTCCTTGCTCGTTGCCCTGGCGACGTCGTTTTGCGACAGTCCGAAGAGGCCCGATAAAGGGAAGTCTGTTTCGCTCGTTGACCGGCCGAAGGTTTCCAAGCGCGAAACTCTTGACGGTGACGGAAGTCCGTTCATACTCTCGTAGGTACACGATGCTTGCGAGCGCGAGGGTAAGCGCTGAGAAACGCTGCGCTGCTCTCCTTCGTCCCAAGGCGGAAGGCAGGAGTTATGAACATGCCCGACGATACAAGCAGCTCCGTCGGAGACCCGAATGCGCCCCGTGGGCCTGCGGCTCACGGGCCGGCTCCTTGCGGCCCGGTGCCCTACGGGCCGGGTCAAGTGGAGAAGACGCACCGATTCTTGAGGTTTCTCTACTTGAGCCAAGTCCCCTTCGTCATTCTTGTGCCTCTAGCCCTCGCCGCTCTTCCAGGAGGCATCGGTTCGAAGGGCGGCGCCTTTGAATACATAATGTCGGTTCTCGCTCCGATCATGGTCTTCTTCCAGGCGCTAATCTGGATTGCCACATACATTCGCGCCGACGCCGCCGGGGTGAGGATAGTGTCGAAAGCCGTCGCCTCGCTTCTATGCCTTTACTACGCCTCCGTTCTGCTGTGCGGCTTGGCTGCGCCCGACACCGGGGATTCGTCCCAGGATCGCTGGAACGGTGACTTTGAACCGTCCATATTGGAGCGCTTGGGGGTGGACGGCCGCTTTAGCTCCAGACTGGCGATACTCTCCTTTCTGGCAGGCGCAGCGTTCCTGCTCGTGACCACAGTGGTGGCGATGGCCTCCAACCCGCTGCCGAAAGAACTCCGGTTTCAAAGGAGAAAACCGCAATGGCAGGTAGGGCCGCAAATGTGGCAGGAGGAATTGTGAACACGGCAGGAGGAACCATGAACCAGGTGGAAGGAGAGCGGATTCGAGGCGACGGGGGCGAGTCCGTTCGAAAAGGAAAAGGCGAGAGCGGTCAAGAGGGAGGGGGCGAGCGTCTTCCGGAACGAAAGGAACGGCCGACGCTCGGCCGCATGTACGGCCTGTATCGGCTGCAGGGCCTTTTGGCATTCGTTGTTCCGCTGGCTTGCCTCGCCTCGTACTACGCAGCGTACGGCGCAACCGGGGACTCCTCCGACGTCGACATGGTCCTAGCCTTGGCCCTGACCATGCTCATCGGGCAGACGGCAGCCTGGATTGCAAGCGTGATAAAAGCCCGCAGAATCGGGGTTCTCGGTTTGGGAAGGCCGACGGCCGCCTGCCTTGTCGCCTACTGCGCCTGCGCGTCCTTCGTCGTTGCCTGCCTAGCCTTCGGCACGAGGCTCTTTCACGTGCGCGCACTCGACCGCGCCGCGGTTCTTCGTCTCACCGCTCCGGTCATGGTCGTTTTGCTTCTTGCGGCGGTCGCTTCCGCGCTGGCGAGCGAGCCGACAGCCGACGGGGCCCGAGAATCGCCCACGCCCGTGCGAGGCCAGCCCGGCCCGCCGAGCAGGCAAAGAAAGGGAGGCGGCCCCGCCGTGTCCGGGCTTCGACGCTTCGTCTACAGGCGCCAAGGCGCGATGACGCTCGTCGTCGTCGCTGCGATCACGCTTATGCCGGGAGGCGTGTGCAGAAAAGGCTGGATGCTTTTCTTTGGCCTTCTGTTCCTTTCCCCGATCGTGCTTTTCGGCCTTCTGCTCGTGCGGATCGTCACGCGTTCGCGAATGGAGCGTTCGAACGACGTCGCGCGCGCAATGCCGGCCCCGACGGCCGTTTTCTTGACGGTCGTCTACGCAAGCGCGATCCTTTACGGACTGAGCATGTATGAGAACGACGGCGCCGAGGACCATCCCGCGATTTTGCACAGCGTCGGAGTGCCGACGAGCGTGAGCTTCTTCCTCGTCTCCGTTTCGCTCATCGCGGGAGGGCTGAGCCTGCTCGCGGCCGCCGTGAGCCTGGCCTTTGTCAAGCCGGCGCGGGCTTTCACACACGGCGAATGAAATTGCAGCGGCTGATTCTCCCGTCACACAGACAGGCCCGAGATCACATCGTCGCGGTTCACGTGGGATACTTGGACGCGTGATTGTTGACCTTGGCATGCCGGGCCTGCGCCCCGAGCTCAATGTCCTCTCTCCGAGGAAGCGCACGCGTCAGATCCAGGTCGGGAGCGTCGCCGTCGGCGGCGACGCCCCGATTTCAGTGCAGTCGATGACCACGACGAAGACCCACGACATCGGCTCGACCCTCCAGCAGATCGCCGAGCTCACGGCCGCAGGGTGCGACATCGTCCGCGTCGCATGCCCTACGGACAAAGACGCCTCCGCGCTGAAGATCATCGCCCAACAGTCCAGAATTCCCGTCATAGCGGACATTCACTTCCAGCCCAAGTACGTTTTCGCCGCCATTGAGGCCGGATGCGGGGCCGTTCGGGTCAACCCCGGAAACATAAGGAAGTTCGACGACAAGGTCGCCGACATCTGCAAGGCCGCCTCGGACGGCGGCGTCTCCCTTCGCATCGGCGTCAACGCTGGGTCGCTCGACCCGCGGCTGCTCAAAAAATACGGCTCCGCCACCCCGGAGGCGCTCGTCGAATCCGCCGTCTGGGAGGCCTCCCTCTTCGAGGAATGCGGTTTCCGCGACTTCAAGATTTCGGTCAAGCACCACGACGTCGTCACGATGGTGCGGGCCTACCAAATGCTTGCCGAGCGAGGCGACTGGCCCCTCCATCTCGGCGTCACCGAGGCGGGCCCCGCCTTCCAGGGAACCATCAAGTCCGCCGCGGCCTTCGGCACGCTCCTGGCGCAGGGGATTGGCGACACGATCCGCGTCTCCCTCTCGGCGCCTCCCGTCGAAGAGGTGAAGGTCGGATCCAAGCTCCTCGAATTCATGGGATTGCGTCCGCGCAAGCTCGAGATCGTCTCCTGCCCCTCGTGCGGCCGAGCCCAGGTGGACGTGTGGACGCTCGCCGAATCCGTCGAGGAAGGGCTCAAAGACGTCAAGGCGCCGCTGCGGGTGGCCGTCATGGGCTGCGTCGTCAACGGACCCGGAGAGGCGCGCGAAGCCGACCTCGGCTGCGCTTCGGGAAACGGCAAGGGCCAGATCTTTGTGCACGGAAAGGTGGTCGAGACGGTCCCTGAAGACCAGATCGTCGAAACCCTGCTCAAGTACGCCAACGAGATGGCTGAGGAAATGGGCGAGGCCGCCGAAGGCGACAAACCCGTGGTCGAGGCATTCTGAGCGGTCGACGTGTCCTGGATCAATCGCAAACGCTGCCCCGGCATGCGCTCCCTCGGATCCTCCGACGCGGAGGCGGTCCTGCGTTTCTTTGAAAGCAGACCGGTGGATGCGGTCCTTGCACGGGTGGCCGTCGAAGACATGGGGCTTTCAGGCCACAGGGGGATCGGCTTGTTCGACGCCGCCAACGAGCTCACGGGGTTCGCATGGGACTGGGGCAACGTCATTCCCCTCGGATTCGACGCCGCAGGCCTCGACCTCCTCGCGGAGGAGCTGCTCGGGAAGTGGCGGTCGGCGACGTCGATGGTGGGCCCCAGCGACCAGGTGATGGGCTTGTGGGAACGGGTGGAGGGCCAATGGGGGCCGGCCCGCGAGATTCGCAGGCGGCAGCACTCGATGGTCATGGGCGAAAGGCTCAAGGCGGCCCCGGATCCGCTGGTCCGGCAGGCTGAGCTTTCCGACATGCCCATCGTCTTTCCCGCCTCCGTGGCAATGTACATCGAGGAAGTCGGGCAGGATCCGACTGTCTTCGGCAACGCCTACGAGAAACGAGCCGAGAGCCTGGTCAGGCGCGGCCACACATTCATTCGCACGGCCCCGGCAGCCGACGGCGCGGGGGAGCGCGTCGTCTTCAAGGCCGACGTCGGCGCCCTGGCCGGCGGAGTGGCGCAGATCCAAGGGGTGTGGGTCCCGCCCGATCTGAGGGGGCGCGGCATCGCCACGTCGGGGATCGCCGCCTCTGTCGCCCTCATTCGGGAAAAGGTCGCCCCGACCGTCTCCCTCTACGTCAACGACTTCAACGAGGCCGCCGTCGCCGTCTACCGCAAGGTGGGATTCGACTCCGTCGGAGAATGGACGACGATATACATATAGGCGTGCGTGCGGGGTCCGAATACATGTAGGCGCGCGTGCGGTATCCGACGCACAGCGCAGCCGAGTGCCTTGCGCAGCCGAATGCCCTGTGCGGCCGAGTGTTTTGCGCGGCCGGCCGCATTGGGGCGCGTCGAAAACAGGGGGCGGCGAAAAAGAGGGGCGGAGGAAAGCAGGGGTGCGGCGAATCGGCGAATCCGGCGAAACACGGGCACGGTCCGCCGGATTCGACGGCTTCGGCAGGCCGCCCGGTATGCTTGTACCCGTGCTTAGAATGTCATCTCTTTTCGTTCGTACGCTGCGCGAAGATCCGGCCGACGCCGAAGTCGCCAGCCACAGGCTGCTTGTGCGGGCAGGTTACATCCGCCGCGCGGCCCCCGGAATCTACACCTGGCTGCCGCTTGGCCTCCGGGTGCTGAGAAAGATCGAGAGAATCGTGCGTGAAGAGATGGAGGCGGCCGGCAGCCAAGAAGTCCATTTCCCGGCGCTCTTGCCCCGCGAGCCCTACGAGGCCTCCGGCCGGTGGAGCGATTACGGTCCCACGCTGTTCAAGCTCAAGGACCGCAAAGAATCGGACTACCTTTTGGCGCCGACGCACGAAGAGCTTTTCACGCTGCTGGTCAAGGACATGTACTCCTCGTACAAGGACCTTCCGCTCTCGCTCTACCAGATTCAAACGAAGTATCGCGACGAGGCCCGCCCAAGGGCCGGGGTCATCCGCAGCCGTGAGTTCGTGATGAAGGACGCCTACTCCTTCGACGTCGATGAAGCGGGGCTGGACGCCTCCTATGCCGCCATGCGGTCCGCCTACCAGAGGATCTTCGCCCGGCTTGGCCTGCCCGTCGTCATATGCTCGGCGGTTTCGGGGGCGATGGGGGGATCGCGAAGCGAGGAGTTCCTCTTTCCCTGCGACATCGGGGAGGATTCTTTCGTGCGTTCCGCCGGAGGGTACGCGGCCAACACCGAGGCGGTCGCCACGGTCCCGCCGGCCGAGGTCGATTCGTCCTCCTTCGGCCAGCCTGTGGAGACAGTCACTCCCGGAGCCTCGACGATCGCCACGCTGGTCGACGCGGTCAACGAGGCGGCGCCGAAGCCCGACGGACCGTGGACGGCTGCAGACACCCTGAAGAACGTGGTCGTCGCGGCCGTCCATCCCGGCGGACGCCGCGAGGTGATCGTCATCGGGCTGCCGGGCGACCGGGACGTCGACATGAAGCGGGTGGAGGCGGCGCTCGCCCCCGCAGAGGTCGAGATTGCGACGCCGGAAGACCTCGAGGCCTATCCGGAGCTGGTCCCCGGATACATCGGGCCCCAAGCGGTCGGACCGCAGTCGGCGCGCCCGGCCGAGGCGGAGCCGCCCGCTCCGCGCTACCTCCTCGACCCCCGCGTCGCGAGGGGGTCGCGTTGGGTGACCGGCGCGAACAAGCCGGACGTTCACGTGGTCGGCTTGGTCTACGGGCGTGATTTCGAGGCCGACGGCTCAATCGAGGCGGCCGAGGTGCGCGCCGGGGACGAGGCGCCCGACGGCTCGGGCCCCCTGGAGATCGCCAGGGGAATCGAGGTCGGGCACATATTCCAGCTTGGCCGCAAGTATGCGAAGGCCCTCGGCCTTTCCGTCCTCGACGAGAACGGAAAGAGCCGAACCGTGACGATGGGATCGTACGGAATCGGGATCACCCGGGTTCTGGCCGCGCTGGCCGAGGAGAACCACGACGGGCGGGGCTTGATGTGGCCGGCTAGCGTGGCGCCCGCGCACGTTCACATCGTCGCCGCAGGAAAGGACGAGGCCCTTTACGCCGCCGCCGAGGACATCGCGGCCGGTTTGGAGGCCGACGGAGTCGAAGTGCTGCTCGACGACCGCCGCAAGGTCAGCGCCGGAGTGAAGTTCGCCGACTACGAGCTGCTGGGCGTGCCCTTCGGCGTCGTCGTCGGACGCGGGCTGGCCGAGGGGCTCGTGGAGATCCGAGACCGGGCGGGAGAAACGATCGAGGCGCCCGTCGAGCAGGCCCGCGAGCGGATCGGCGAGCTCGTCCGGTCCGCCTTGTCCGCGCAGAGCTGACGTCCGGGCGCCAGGCCGCGCCCGGACGGTTTGGTCAGCTACTTCTTCAGGAGCGTCCCCACGCTGTCGCGTTCTTCTTGCGCGGCATACAGAGAGCAGGCGTAGCTGACAGCCGCCTCTCCGTTCGGCTTGCCGGCTTTCGCCGCGCCGTTCACGAGCGCGGTCGAGCTTCTCTTCAACGCCGCGCTCCTCAGGGTCTCGCCCGCGGCGAGCTTGGGAAGGGCGACGACGGCCGGGCGCCTGTCTTTGGCGCCGGAGGACATCATCGCCGACTGGGCGGCTTTGATCGAGTCGATGCGGGCGATGCCCGCCTGCCGCTGATTCGCGGGGAGGGAGGCGACGTCCGTCTCCAGCCATTGGCGGGCCGCCTCGACGCCGGAAAGGGCTTCCTCGGTCGCCGCCGCTTTGCCCGCCGCAACCGGATCGGCGTCGCCGCACGAGGCTTTGCCCCCCGCGTGCGTCGCCACGCCCACGGCTTGAAGGCGTGCGTCTAGCGCGACGGCGAGGTAGGTTTCGCGTTCTGAAACCGGGGCTGAATTCGCGGCCGCAACGGCCTCTCGCGAGAGTTCGCCGAGTTTGAGGACGAGGAAGGAGGCATCCGCGTTTGCGGGCGCCGACGTCGAAACCGGCGGGTTCGTGCGTCCCGAAGGCGCGCCGTTCGGCCACGGCCTCCACACCCCTCCCAGCGCGGAGGCATATGCGGCCGCGGCGTTTTCCACACGGGCGAAAACGTTCGAATTCGGCGACGTGGCGGACAACCGCTTCGCCGCATCGGCGATGAGCGTCGACTTTTCAGCGAGCGCTTGGCGCCTGCGTTCCTGGCTCGAAGCGGGCGCCGGATCGACGTCCTGGTTGTCGAAGCGCACGCCCGATGCGATGAGCAGACCGATCAAGAGCACCGCCAAGAGAGCGGAAAGGCCGAAAACTAAGCGACGAGATGTCATGAGCCAATTTTGCCACGGGCGCGATCCCATATTTCACCCGCTCCGGGCCGATGAATCGGTAGGCTAGAGGCATGGCACCGTCACGTAGAACCCATCCCGGTGGACGTCGCGATTCCCGCGACTCACGCCGTCCACACCAGGAACGCCGAGGAAATGCAGAGATGACCGAGAGCATTTCCGCGGCGTTGGACGAAGTCGTCGCCTCGTGCGGACTTTACCTGGAAACGGTGAAGGTCGGCAGGGGCGGCAAGAACCTCGTCGTCAAAGTCGTCGTCGACCTGCCCTCCGGGCCCGGGGGAGTGGATTCCGACCGGCTGACCGAGGTTTCGCGCGACATCTCGCAGCGGCTCGACGACGTCGATTTGGTGCAGGGCGCGTACACGCTGGAGGTTTCGACTCCCGGCGCCGAGCGCTCCCTGCGCGAACCCCGCCACTTTTCCAGGGCGCAGGGGCGCCTCGTGGAGCTGCGCACGGTCGACGGGAAGAGCGTCGTCGGCCGGCTCGTGAGCCTCTCCGGGGACACGCTGAACGTCCAGGTTGAGGGAAATCGACGCAGCGTGCCCATGGCTGAGGTCGTCTCCGGCCGTGTCAAGATCGATATGAGCCGGGCTCCGCAGTCCGCGATCGAGGAGGAGGAAGACTGATGGACATTCAGATGAACGAGCTTCGCATCGTCGAAAGCGAGCTCGGCATCAGCGTCGACGTGATCGTGGGTGCGATCGAGGACGCGTTGCTTCACGCCTATCAGCGCGTTCCGGGGGCCGTGCGCGGCGCCCGAGTGGAAATGGACCGGAGCACCGGCAAGGTCACGGTCTATGCGCCCGAGGTCGACGAGGATGGGGAGGTGATCGGCGAATTCGACGACACCCCCGGAGACTTCGGCCGCATCGCGACGTCCACGGCGCGTTCGATTATCGCGCAGCGCCTGCGCGACGCCGAGACGGACAGGGTCCTCGGATCGTTCAAGGGGAAGCAGGGCGAGGTCGTCTCCGGCGTCGTCCAGCAAAACCCACGCCACGACAGCCGGGATCTGCTGGTCGACGTCGGCGAACACGAGGCCATTATGCGCGTCGAGGAGCAGGTGCCGACGGAGAGGTTCCGCCACGGCGACCACATTCGGGCTCTCGTCCTCGAGGTGTCCGTGGGCACTCGCGGCGCCTCCGTCCGCCTCTCACGGACCCATCCCGACTTCGCGCGCAAACTCTTCGAGATGGAGGTGCCTGAAATCCAGGACGGCACGGTCGAAATCGTCGCGCTCGCCAGAGAGGCGGGGCACCGCGCGAAGATCGCCGTGTGGTCGGACATCCCGGACGTCAACGCGAAAGGCGCGTGCATCGGGCACAACGGGCAGCGCGTGCGCGCGGTGACCACGGAGCTCGGCGGCGAGAAGATCGACATAGTCGATTACGACGACGATCCCAAAGTCTTCATCGCGGCGTCCCTCTCGCCCGCCAAAGTCGTCCGCGTCGATATTCTCGACAAGGCCGAACGCCAGGCGAGGGCGATAGTCCCCGACGGGCAGACGTCGCTCGCGATCGGGAAAGAGGCGCAAAATGTGCGCCTTGCCGCCAAACTGACCGGGTGGTCGATCGACATCCGCAAGGAATCGGACGATTTAGACGACTTCGACGACTGAATGTGAGTGAGCGCTCCCTTCTTCTGCCCGGACGTTTCGGCATCTTAGGCGCAAAAGCGCTAAAATACCCAATGGCGTTCTTGAAGGAGGAGGCTGGTGACAGGTCAACCTCGCACCTGCATTGGATGCAGGCTCAAGGACAGCCGTATGGAAATGGTCCGCGTGGTGCGGCGCGAATCCACGGTTGTCGTGGATAAGTGCGGAACGATGCAAGGCCGCGGGGCTTGGGTCCATCCCGACCTCCCGTGCCTCGAACGCGCTGCGCGTTCGCGGGCCTTTGAGCGCGCTCTCAAAGCTGCGCCCCTTGACACGGGGGCGGTGGAGGAGTTGCTTGTCCCGTCGGACGGAAACCCGTCCGAGAGTCGAGATAAGAAAGCGGGTAGAGACCCGATGGGCACCCGATGAGTACCCAGCGATGAGCTGCCAGCACTAGTGGGCCTGTGCGCGACACTGGCCCCGTACGAAGGAGAACTGTGGCCAAGGTCCGCGTCCATGAACTCGCCAAGGAATTGGGCATAACGAGCAAAAAGCTGCTCGAAGTGCTCAAGGAAAGCGGCGAATTCGTCAAGTCCGCCTCGTCGACTATCGAGGCGCCCGTCGTGCGCAAAGCGCACGAATACATCGAAGCTCACCCCGAGCTCGTTGAAAAGAAGAAGAAATCCGCCAAGAAGCCCGTTTCTCAGGCCAAGGCCGCCAAGTCGGGGGAGCGCCCCGCCGCCCCCAAGGCCGAAAAGGCCGACGCAGCGGGCTCCCGGAGCCCCTCTCAAGCCCGTGCGCCGCAAGGCAAGGAGGGGCCAGGCGACGTCTCGACGTCGGCGCAGGCGTCCCCCGCAGCCCAGCAGACCGCGCCTACAGCCCAAGACGGCGGAGCGCCGGTTCCGGGGCCCAAGCCCGGACCCGCCGCTGCGGCGCCCAAGGCCAAGGCTCCCGAGGAGAAAGCGGACAAGCCGCGCGAAGCGGCAGGGGCGAAGGCCGCCAAGTCCGCCGCGCCCAAGCCCGGCGCTCCCAAGCCGTCCGCGCCCAAACCGGCCGGGGAAAAGTCCAAGGCGCCTAAGCCGTCGAATCCGAAGAAGAAGCGTTCCGGCGGCGGGGGGCCGAAGCCTCAGGCGCCGCGCCCCGGCAACAACCCGTTCGCGCCCGCGCAGGGAATGCCGCGCCCCGGCGGCGGGGGGCCGAAGCCTCAGGCGCCGCGCCCCGGCAACAACCCGTTCGCGCCCGCGCAGGGAATGCCGCGCCCCGGCGGCGGTCAGCGTCAGCAGGGCAAGCCCGGAGGCCGCTCAGGCTCCTCGCGCCCGCGTTCAGGCGCTCAGCGCCCCAACCCGAGCATGATGCCCGACAGGTCGTCCGCCCAGCCGGCGGGGCGTTCCTCTTCGGGCGGCAACAGGGGACGTTCCGGAGGCCCGGGCCGCGGCGGCCCCGGCGGGCCCGGAAACCGCGGCGGCGGCTTCACACGCTCCGGCGGGAAGTCCCGCGGCGGCTCGACGGCCGGCGCGTTCGGACGTCAAGGCGGGCGCCCCTCGCGCGGCCGCAAGTCGAGAAGGGCCAAGCGCGAAGAGTTCGAGGCGCAGTCCTCTCCCATGGTCGCGGGAATCGAGGTTCCCCGCGGCGACGGCTCCACGGTGGTCCGGGTTCGCGCAGGCGCCTCCCTCGCCGACTTCGCCGAGCGCATCGGCGCAAGCTCGGCCGCCCTCATCGCCGTTCTGTTCCGCATGGGCGAGATGGCCACGGCCAATCAATCGCTCGACGAAGACACGTTCACTCTGCTCGGAGCCGAGCTCGGCTACGACGTCCAGATCCTTTCGCCCGAAGACGAGGACCGCGAGATCCTCGAGGCCTTCGACATCGACCTCGAGGCGGAGGACGAGGCCGAGGACGACGAGGACCTCGTCGCGCGGCCCCCGGTCGTCACCGTCATGGGCCATGTTGACCACGGCAAGACGAAGCTGCTGGACGCGATCCGCTCGACTCACGTCATCGACACCGAGCACGGCGGCATCACGCAGCACATCGGCGCCTACCAAGTGCATCTCGAGTACGAGGGCCAGGACAGGGCGATCACCTTCATCGACACGCCCGGCCACGAGGCCTTCACCCAGATGCGTGCGCGAGGGGCTGACGTCACCGACATCGCCGTGCTCGTCGTAGCAGCGGACGACGGCGTCATGCCCCAGACGATCGAGGCCGTCAACCATGCGCAGGCGGCAGGCGTCAAAATCATCGTCGCGGTCAACAAGATCGACGTGGACGGCGCCAATCCGGAGAAGATCCGCGGCCAGCTGACCGAGTACGGGATCGTCACGGAAGAGTACGGCGGCGACACGATGTTCGTCGACATCTCCGCGAAGCTGCGCACCGGCATCGACGATCTGCTCGAGGCCATCCTCTACACGGCTGACGCCGACCTCGATCTGCGCGCCAACCCGAACCGGGACGCCCGCGGCGTCGCGATCGAGGCAAAGCTCGACCAGGGCCGGGGCGCCGTCGTCACGGCGCTCGTCCAGACGGGCACGCTCCGCATCGGCGACTCCCTCGTCGTCGGGACGGCCCACGGCCGAGTCAGGGCGATGTTCGACGACGACGGAAGCGCGGTCGAAGAGGCCGAGCCTTCGCGCCCCGTGCAGATCTTGGGAATGTCCACAGTTCCCGCCGCGGGCGACTCCTTCCTCGTCGCGCCCGACGACCGCACTGCCCGCCAGATCGCGGACAAGCGCGAAGCGGCCCAGCGCGCGGCAACTCTTGCCAAGCGCCGCAAGCGGATCTCGCTGGAGAACCTCAACGACGCCCTCAAGCAGGGGACGGTGCAGACGCTCAACCTCATCATCAAGGGAGACGCGTCCGGCTCCGTCGAAGCCCTCGAAAGCTCGCTCCTCGAGCTGGAGGTCGGCGACGAGGTCGCGCTGCAGATCATCCACCGCGGCGTCGGCGCCATCACCCAGAACGACGTCAACCTCGCCACCGTCGACAACGCGATCATCATCGGATTCAACGTTCGCCCGGCCGAACGCGTCCAGGAGATCGCCGACCGCGAGGGCGTGGACATGAAGTTCTACTCGGTCATCTACTCGGCCATCGAAGACGTCGAAGCCGCCCTCAAGGGCATGCTCAAACCGATCTTCGAGGAGGTTCAGCTGGCCGCGGCCGAAATCCGCCAGGTGTTCCGCTCCGGCAAGTTCGGAAACATCGCGGGTTCGATCGTGCGCTCGGGCACGATTCGACGCGGCGCGAAGGCCCGCTTGGTCCGCGACGGCGTCGTTGTCGCCCCCGATCTGGAGATCGTCTCGCTGCGCCGGGAGAAGGACGACGTCACCGAGGTCCGCGAAGGATACGAGTGCGGCATCACTCTCGGGTATCGCGACATTCGCGAGGGCGACTTCATCGAAACCTTCGAGATGCAGGAAAAGCCGCGCGATTGACGCGATCGACGGCGGCGGGCCGTTAGGTCCGCCGCCGCGGTCTCAGCCCCGCCCGCCCTCGAAGGCCTGTTTGTTGTCGAAGCTCAGCCCGTCGTCGAAGCCCATCCGCCGAAAAGGAGTGCCAGATGCCCAATCCACGCGCCAACAGAGTCGCCGAGCGCATCCACGAGATAGTCGCGTCTTTGGTGACAAACCGATTGAAGGATCCCCGCCTGGAGCTCGTGACCGTCACGGACGTCCGCGTCACCGGCGACCTCCAGCACGCCACGGTCTTCTACACCGCCTATGGCGATGAGAGGAAGCTCAGGGACGCCGGCCGGGCCCTCAACCGTGCCAAGGGCAACATTCGCTCGCACGTCGGCAGGCAGTTGGGCCTGCGCCTGACGCCGACGATCGAGTTCACTGCCGACGCCCTGCCGGAGACGGCCCGCTCCCTCGAGGACGCGCTTGCGGCAGCCCGGCACAGGGACGCCGAGATCGCCAAGTCGGCGGAAGGCGCTGCGCCCGCCGGGGACGCCGATCCGTACAAGAAGCCTCGCGACGTCGAGGAAAGCGAGGTCGCCGACGAGGCCATAGACGGCGATGCGCTGAGTGGCAAAGCCTTCGATGCTTCCTTTGACCCCTCCGAGGACGACCAAGCCGAGGGCGTGGATGAGGCCTGAGCCTCGGAGCGGCCCGCGGCGATCCATGCCGTGGGGCGACCTTCCCCGCGGGAGCTTCCCGGGCGACGGCCTTGCCGTCATCGACAAGGATCCCGGCGTCACCAGCCACGACGTCGTCGGCGCCGTCCGGCGGCTGGCGGGAACGAAGAAGGTCGGGCACGCCGGAACCCTCGACCCGATGGCCACGGGCGTTCTCTGCATCGGCCTAGGGCGCGCCACGAAGCTGTTGCGGTACGTCGCGGGAACCGCCAAAGAGTACGAGGCGACGATTCGTTTCGGGATTGAAACGTCCACCGAGGACGCGCAGGGCGAAATCGTGCAGGCGAGGGGCGCGCGGGAAGCGGACGCCGCGGAGCTCGCCCGCGCCATGGCGAACCTGACCGGCGACGTGCTTCAAGTCCCAAGTTCGGTGAGCGCTCTGAAAGTCGAGGGCCGCAGAGCCTACGATCTGGTTCGCGAGGGGCGCGAGGTAGTCCTCGACGCCCGGCCGATTCGCGTCGATGTCTTTGAAGCAGTCGGCGGCCCTCGGTTTGCCGAGGCCTGCGGGGCGCCCGTCTTCGACGTGGACGTGCGCGTTGTGTGCGGCGCGGGAACCTACGTGCGAGCGCTGGCGCGCGATCTGGGGGAGGAGCTCGGATTCGGGGCGCACCTGACGTCCCTCAGGCGCACGCGAGTCGGCCCCTGGAATGTCGGCGAGGCCGCAAGCGTGCGTGAATGCGCCGACGCGGTCGAGGCCGACGGACAGATGCCCGTCCACACCTTGGCGGACCTGTGCCGTGCGATGTTTCCTGCTCTGGAGGTGTCAGAGGAGGCGGCGCGCGACCTGCGCATGGGGCGTTTCGTCTCTGCAGATTCGCCCTTCGACTTCCTCGGCGTGAAAGCCGCGGCCTCCGACGCCCTCGCTCCGAGCGCTGCGGGCCGCGACGCGCCGGGTTCTGGGTCCGACGGACGCGGCTCGGGATCCGCCGTCGCGGTGGCGTGGTGCGGGGGAACGCCTGTTGCCCTCGTCAGCCGCAGAGGCGGCAGGGTCAAACCCGACCTGCTCTTGACCCCCGCTTCGGAAGAGTGACTTTTCTGCCCCTGCGGGCGTCGGCTCGTCGCCGTTGCGTAGACGGGCCGGCGTCAATCTTTCGCCAACCTGACGATTTCTCGTGATCGTCGACGTTGTCCAGATCGGAAGGCGATTTTTCGGCCCTGTGCGGGCATCGGCATGCTCGGCGCCCGCGTCGATGTGCTCGGGGTCGGCGCTGAGCATTAACCTATATCTCATGACTAACGCTAACCACTCTCATTGCGGATGCGGGGGCAGCGCGGTCGATGCCGCCGTCGCCGCTGCCGCGATAGTCCGCGGGCGCACTGCGGAGCCCCCGGCCTCTGTTGAACCGACGTCCGAATGCGGCTGCGGCGGGCACGGAGGATGCGGCTGCGGAGGAGGCGGAGCCTGTGGCTGCGGCGGAGGTTCTGGCGAAAAGCCCGTCGTCGACGAGCGGATCGTCGATCTTTCCGAGGGGCGGCGCGACCTCGGCCTTCGCGGGTTGCCGGCGTGAGCATCGACGTATGGCGCAAACCTGAGGACATTCCGAGCGGCCTTGTCGGCACGGCGGTGACGATAGGGGTCTTCGACGGTGTGCACAAAGGCCACCGCGCGGTGCTGCGGGAGACGGTTCGGCAGGCGAAGGAACGCGGCCTCGTCTCCGTGGCGCTCACATTCGATCCTCATCCCGCCTCCGTCCATTCGACCCAGAACGTCCATCTCGTCTCGACTCTGGGCGACAGAATCGATCGTCTCGCGGCGGCCGGGATCGACGCCGTCTACGTCCAGAGATACACCCTCGACTACGCCCGGGCGACGCCCCGCGAATTTTTCGAAAAGCAACTTGTGGGCGAGCTGCGGGCGCGCGTCGTGGTCGTCGGCGAGGACGTCAGGTTCGGGTTCCGCAACGAAGGCGACGGCGCCGTGCTCGCCGCCCTGGGAAGGGAAAAAGGCGTCGAGGTGACCCTCGTGTCCGATCTCGCCGCGCCCGAGGGACGCAGGTGGTCCTCGACTTGGGTGCGCGAGCTCCTCGCCGCGGGCGACGTGGCGGGGGCCGCACGAGTCCTCGGACGCCGCCACCGAATCCGCGGCGAGGTCGTCCACGGATTCCAACGCGGGCGCGCCATCGGCTTTCCCACGGCCAATCTCGCGGGCGACGACCTCGGCGAAGTCCCCGCGGACGGCGTGTACGCGGGATGGCTCGTGCGCTCGGTCGAGGGCGCCCGCGCCGCGGAGTACCTTCCCGCGGCGATATCGGTGGGGACGAATCCGCACTTCGAGGGGACCGAGCGGACGGTCGAGGTCCACGTCCTCGGCAGGTCGGACCTCAACCTCTACGGAGAGTCGATAGCCGTGGACTTCGTCGAATACCTCAGGCCCATGCTTTCCTTCGACTCCCTCGAGGGGCTTCTCGGCCAGATGGACGAGGACCTGCGCAACACGGCCGAGATTCTGGGCGTTCCGACGGCGGGAAGGGTCGATCCGGCTTCGGTCACCGCCGCGTGACCCGAGGGGTTCCCGAGGGCGCCGCCTGGCCGACGACGCTCGCGACGCCGCCTGGCCGCTCCCGGCATGCAAGCCCGCGGAAGTCCGGTATGCAAGCTCACACAGGAATGTCAACCGTCGTTTGTGCTTGCTGGTAAACTTAAAAGGCCGTCAGATCGGCCACGGAAGCGTCATAGCTCGGGAGAACATGCCCCGGAGCTCCGTGCAACGGAACGAAAAGGAGAATCATGGCCCTTAAGCCGGAACAGAAGAAGCAGATCATCGCCGAGTACGCGACCCATGAGGGCGACACCGGTTCCCCGGAAGTTCAGGTTGCTTTGCTCTCGGCCCGCATCAAGGAATTGACCGAGCATTTTCGCACCCACAAGCACGATCACCATTCGCGGCGAGGCCTCATGCTTCTCATCGGCCAGCGCAAGCGGCTTCTGGCATACCTTGCCGAAGAAGACATCGAGCGTTACCGCTCACTGATCGCTCGTCTCGGCCTTCGCCGGTGACATGGGGCGGCCCGGATGAAACAGTCCGGGCCGCATTTCGTTGATAGACGATCCCCAGTGCCCGGTCTTCGGTGGGAGCTTCCGGAAATTTCCGTGAGTTGTCACTGATGGCCGTGTCGGGGAGAGAAACAGCAAATAAGGAGACATTCCATGGAGGGACCCGACGTCCACTCTTCGAACGCCGTCATCGACAACGGCTCGTTCGGAACCCGCACCATTCGTTTTGAAACGGGCCTTCTTGCCCGCCAGGCCAACGGATCGGCGCTCGCTTACCTCGACGACGACACCACGGTTTTCGCCGCGACCACGGCCTCGAAAGCCCCGAAAGAGCATTTCGACTTCTTCCCGCTCACGGTCGACGTCGAAGAGCGCTCCTACGCCGCCGGGCGCATTCCCGGCTCGTTCTTCCGCCGCGAAGGGCGCCCGGGAACCGAGGCCATCCTCGCCGCCCGGCTCATCGATCGGCCGCTGCGCCCCGCCTTCAAGAAGGGCATGCGCAACGAGGTCCAGGTGGTCGCCACGGTCATGACGATCAACCCGGACGAGGCCTACGACGTCCTCGCCGTCAACGCCGCGTCCATGGCGACTTCCCTCGCCGGGCTTCCCTTCTCGGGTCCGATCGGCGGAACCCGCATGGCCCTAATCGACGGGCAGTGGGTTGCCTTTCCGAGGTGGAGCGAGCTCAAGCGGGCGACGTTCTCCATGGCGATCGCCGGCCGTGTCGTGGGCGACGACGTCGCCATCATGATGGTCGAGGCCCAGGCCCCCGAACACGCGGACGCCGTCATCAAGGCCGGCGGCGCCAAGCCGACTGAAGCCGAAGTGGCCGCGGGCATGGAAGCGGCCAAACCCGTCATCCGCACGCTGTGCGAGGCGCAGTCCAAGCTCGTCGAAGAGTGCGGAAAGCCCGTCGGAGATTTCCCGTTCTTCCCGGATTACACGGACGAGCAGTATGAGGCCGTCGAAGAGAAAATCGGCGGACGCTTCGCGCCGATCCTCGGCATCGTGGCGAAGGCCGAGCGCGACGAGGCCCTCAACGAGCTGACGGAGGCCGTCGTCGAAGAGCTCGCGGAGGCGTTCCCGGAGGAGGAAGCGGCGATTGCGGCCGCCGTCAACGCCGCGTTCAAGAAGACCATGCGCCATCACGTGCTCACGGAGGGCGTTCGCATGGACGGGCGCACGCCCGTGGAGATCCGCACGATCACGGCCGAGGCCGGCGTCCTTCCCCGCGTCCACGGCTCGGCGCTGTTCCAGCGCGGCGAGACCCAGATCCTCGGGGTGACCACCCTCAACATGCTGAAGATGGAGCAGCAGCTCGACAACCTTTCCCCGGCGACGTCGCGGCGCTACATCCACCATTACAACTTCCCGCCGTACTCGACGGGGGAGACGGGCCGCGTCGGCTCGCCCAAGCGCCGCGAGATCGGCCACGGACACCTCGCCGAGATCGCCCTCGAATCCCAGCTTCCCGGCCGCGAAGAGTTCCCGTACGCGATTCGCCAGGTTTCCGAGACGATGGGGTCCAACGGCTCGTCGTCGATGGGCTCGGTGTGCGCTTCGACCCTCTCCCTTTACAACGCGGGCGTCCCGCTTAAGGCACCCGTCGCCGGAATCGCCATGGGCCTCGTCTCCGCCACGATTGACGGCGAGACGAAGTACTGCACTCTCACCGACATTCTCGGCGCCGAGGACGCGCTGGGCGACATGGACTTCAAGGTCGCCGGAACCCGCGAGTACGTCACGGCCCTCCAGCTGGACACGAAGCTCGACGGCATTCCCGCAGCGGTTCTCGACGCCGCCCTCGGCCAGGCCCGCGACGCCCGTTTCGCGATCCTCGACCTCATCACCGAGGCGATCGACGGGCCCGACGAGATGGCAGCCACCGCTCCGCGCATCATCACCGTCAAGATCCCGGTCGACAAGATCGGCGAGGTCATCGGCCCCAAGGGCAAGATGATCAACCAGATTCAGGAAGACACCGGCGCGGAAATTTCGATCGAGGACGACGGCACCGTCTTCATCGGCGCAACCGACGGCCCGTCCGCCGAGGCGGCCCGTCAAGCGGTCAACGCAATCGCCAACCCGCAGATGCCTGAAGTCGGCGAGCGATTCGTCGGCACAGTCGTCAAGACGACGACCTTCGGTGCCTTCGTCTCCCTCGCCCCCGGGCGCGACGGCCTTCTCCACATTTCGCAGATTCGCCGAATCGTCGGCGGCAAACGCGTTGAGAACGTCGAGGACGTCCTCAACGTCGGCGACAAAGTCGAGGTCGAGATCGCCGAAATCGATCCTCGCGGAAAGGTTTCGCTCCACGCCGTCGTCGAGGAGGAGCCCGAGGCCCCGGCCGAGCAGGAGGAGACGGAGCGTCCCGCCCGCCGCGAGCGCGGATCGCGCCGGGCACCGCGCCAGCGCCGCCGCTCCAGCGAGGGCTCCGGTTCGACCGAGTGACGAGGCGGCCGTTCAAGCGGCAACAGCTTGGGTGACGACAATTCGAGCCGCAACAGACGCAAAAGGGCGGCCCCTGTGGGGTCGCCCTTTTGCGTGCCGGGCTGCGCCGTCGGCCCATTTTTGACGCCGGGCGATCCGGAACCCGGGTCCTCGGCCGATTCAGCACGCCGGACGATCTAAGATCCTGGCCTTCGCGGGCGGGCCGAAATCCGGTTTGGGCCGATTGCCTGCGCTCGGCTTAGCACAGGCACGTATGCTCGACTTCGCACGGGCGCGTGTGCTTGGCATGGCGTAGGCACGTATGCTTGGCTTCGTATAAGCGGGTGCGCTTGGCTTGGCGTAGGCACGTATGCTTGGCTTGGCGTAGGCGCGTGTGCTCGGCTTCGCATCGGCGGCAGGGTCGGTTAACCTTGACGGGTGACTGAGTTTTCCACCGTCGACCTTCCCATTTGCCCCGGTCCGCATGACATGGCCCTCACGGACGACGGCGCCCTCATCCGCCGTTCGGTGCTTCCGGGAGGGGTCCGGGTGCTGACCGAACGCGTTGAGAACGTGCACACCGTCTCCGTCGGCTTCTGGGTCGGGGCGGGGTCCGCCGATGAAAACGAGGGGACGCTCGGCTCCACGCACTTCCTCGAGCATCTTCTTTTCAAGGGCACGGCTTCGCGCAGCGCGAAGGAGCTCGCCGACCGCATCGACTTCCTCGGCGGCAATTTCAACGCCGGCACGGGCAAGCAGCTGACCTATTATTACGGGCACGTCGTGGAGGAGGACCTCGCGGACGCCGTCGAGCTGCTCGCGGACATGGTTGCCTCCTCGGCTCTTGCGGAAGCCGACATGGAGATGGAGCGGGGCGTCATCCTTGAGGAACTCGCGATGTACGCCGACGACGCCTCCGAGGTCGCCCATGAGCAAATCGCCTCCCTCGTCATGGGCGGGCATCCGCTGGGCCGGCCGATCGGCGGAACCTCCGAGAGCGTCCTCGGGCTTGATCACGCGAATCTCACGAGCCACTACAGGCAGAACTACCGGCCCGAGGAGCTCGTGGTCACTGCCGCCGGGAAGGCGGACCACGAGGCGCTGTGCGCCATGGTCGAGGCTTCGCTGCGCCGCGCCGGATGGGACCTTCGCGAAGGAGCCGCGCCGGCTGAGCGTCGGCGTCGCGCGCCCATCGATTATCCGGAGGGCAGGGACCTCTCGATCGAGCGCCCCGTCGAGCAGAGCGCCGTCGTCGTCGGCATGCCCGCAATGACCGATGAAGACGAACGCCGATACGCCCTGTACACGCTGTCGACGATTCTGGGAGGCGGCACCTCGTCCCGTCTCTTTCAGGAGGTGCGCGAAAAGCGCGGCCTCGCCTACTCGACCTACTCTTTTCCCGGCCTGTACCACGAGGGCGGCCTTTTCGGCCTGTACGCGGGGTGCTCTCCGGAGACGGCGAAAGACGTCGCGGAGATCATGGAGGGGTGCCTGGAGGCGATCGCCGGCGAATCCGTCACGAAGATGGAGCTGGAAACCGCCTACAGGCGCGCCCGCGCGGACCACGCCTTCAGCTCAGAGTCGGTCGGCTCGCGGATGAACCAGCTCGGCCAGGCCGAAATCGTGCGCGGATCCCTCATTTCCCGGAGGGAGGCGCTGCGCCGTTCGCGTGAGGTCTCCGACGACGACGTCGCAGCCGTCGCCGCCGAGCTCGCCCGCGCGCAGCGCTCTCGCGTGACCGTCGGCCCCTCCCAGTGACGCGAGAGCAGAGAGTGCGCGGACGCAGGCTTCATTTTCGCCTCTCAGCCGGGTTCTCCGTCTTTGAGCTGCCGCATCACCCCGCCTTTCCGACGATGACGTTGGCGAGCTGGTCCTGCGACTGCGTGCCGTCGTTCATGTACTCGGTGTGCGTCCCGGCTCCGAAGTCCAGTGGGAACTTCATCCCGAAAATGCCCAATGATTTGTCTTCCGTCGGAGAGTAGCCGGAATCGAGATGTTTGATGTTCGGGTCCTTCATCGGATCTTCTCCCAAACCTTCGAAGAACTCCGTGTCGCTCCTAAGGTCCTTTACAAAATCGGTTCGGTAGCGCATGGCGTAGGTGTGGCCCTCCGGCACGTTGTAGGTTTCCCCGCTGCCCTGGGCGCCGGGGGACCCGTACATCGCGAAATCGTCGACGACTCCGGGTTTTACCTTGGTCATGGCGTGGCTCGACGTCGTCGAACCGTAGGAGTGCCCCAGAACGGACTGGTGGAGGTCGTTCCCCTCGCTCTTGTGCGAGGCGTCGATCCCTTCGACGAAACCGACTAGCCGGTCGCCTCCCATTTGGGCCTTTTCCGGCCCAAACACACCCCAGTCGCCTGGAGGGCTGGCCGGAGCGTCGTACCCCATCCAGGTCACAACGGCCACGGGATCGCCGCCCGCCTTTTCGCTGGCGACCCGGTGGAGATTGCCCATGTCACGAACGGCGGGTTCAACGAGGGAGTCCACCGTTGTGGTCATGCCGGGCACGATCGTCGAAACGTGCTTGGCCTTGTCGACGTCGCCGTAGGAGACCGCCGCGTGGAGATTTTCGTGGCCTTTCTCGCCCGTCGCCGGATCGTAGAGGAGCAGCTGTTTGGGAGGTTTGCCCTCTTCAGCGCCCAACTGGCCGCGCAGCTTCTCCAGCTCCTCCAGGCGCTCGCGCAAGCGTGCCCGTTCGTGGTTTCTTGCTTGGCCTTCAGCGGTGTACTCCTCTCCTGGGCCGTTGTTTCCCGGCGCTGCGTCTTTTTGGCGCTTCGTATCCTCTATGTCCCACTCGAGGAGCGAGCGGTTGACTTTGTCGCGAGCCCAGCCTTCGATCCCGTCGAGATTGCCGAATTTCCGCGCCTGCTCGCGGATGCTTTCGTCGTTCAGCGCCTCGGGTTTGGTGAAACGATCGACGTACCTTTGACGTTCGTCTTTAGCCAATCTGCTCCACCAGTCGGAGACCTGTTCGGGCGTGGCGCCGTCGGGCGGGCCGTCTGGAAGCCCGGGAGTGACGTCTCCGAGGCTTTCGGTCACGGGAACCTGGTCTTGGGTGACCTCGGCAAGCGCCGCCGCATAGGCGGCGTCTGTCTCCTCGGCTTTGCGCAGAGCCTTGGAAATGAGCCCTGAGCACTCCGAGAGCTTGCCCTGAACGGTCGGATCGTCCTCGGCCGCTTCGACCTTCGAACCGTCTGAGGCGATGGTGAAGTTGTATTCGTTGGCCAGGGAAATGGCCTCCAGCACGGTCGTTCTCACTTCTTTCACGCCTTCGACGGCCTGTTCGGTCACGCCGATCAGCTTTCCGAAATCCGCCAGCAGCTCCGCGGTTTTGTCCTCGAGCTTCCCGAGGGCCGAGGCGGCCGCCGTCGCCCCTTCGCCTGCCCACGTGACGTCTTTGTCGATGTCTTGAATCGACTCGCTTGCGGTGTAGCATTTTTTTCGTTCGGTGACGAGGTTGTCCACGACGGTGTCCAAGATGGAGGGATCCCAGGCTGTGACATTTTGCCAATCGACCATCACTCGACCCTTCCCGATATCTTTGTTGAGAACTGACTGAAATCCACCGCGGTGTGTTGATCCGTGGAATTGTATTGGTTCGTCGCATCCTGGAGAGCCGTGGAGAAGGTGTCGAGCGAGTCTGCGATTCTCTTTGCGAGCCCGTCGATGTGCGAACCCGCCGACGCAGCCGCTCCTCCCGCGCTTCCCGAAGGCATGGCCGTGGCAACGGTTGCCAAAGGGACCGAGCCCTTGATTTGGTCGACTTGCCCTCTGGCATTGTCCGCATTGTCCTTGGCGCAGAAGAGGCTGTCGAGATCGATCACTAAAGTGTCTGCCATTTTATTCCTAAATACTGCATCGATATTCTGATTGTTTTATTTCCTATGCCTTCAAGCGTTTCTATGTCGCATAAGACACTGAGATACTCTGTGTATGGCTACCCTTGTCAAAAGAAAAGTGGAATCATCGGCATCCTCCTTTCGAATTCTTATAGTGCGATTTGCGTGCGGTGGAAGTCAAGGTTGTCGGAGGTTATGGCTCCCCACGGCCGGGACGTGCGCATTCGTCCGCTTTCCTCGACGAGCCGGTCGGCGAAGGAAGCTGCGACGGATTAGGCTTGAGGCCATGACTATCAAAGTTGCAGTAGTGGGCGCCGCCGGGCGCATGGGCGCGACCGTGTGCGAGGCGGTCGAGGCCGCCGAGGACATGGAGCTGACCGCCAGGCTCGACGCCGGGGACCCGATCTCGTCGGAAAGCCTCGGAGGGGCCGACGTCGCCGTCGAATTCTCCGTTCCCTCGGCCTCCGAGGCAAACACCCTGGCCATTTTGGGAGCGGGGGCCGACGCCGTCGTCGGAACCACCGGGTGGACCGAGGAATCTTTGGGCAGGGTGCGCGAGGCCGCCGAAAGGCTCGGCCGCAGCGCCGTCATCGCCCCGAACTACGCGCTTTCGGCCGTGCTGGTCATGAGCTTTGCGGAGAAGGCCGCGCCCTACTTCGAATCGGTCGAGGTGCTCGAAATGCACCATCCGAACAAGGTGGACGCCCCATCCGGCACGGCGATATCCACCGCCTCGCGGATCGCCAAGGCGCGCGCCGGCGCCGGAGTCCCCGCGGGCCCGGACGCCACGCAGACCGATCCCGACGGCGCCAGGGGAGCGCGGATCGACGGCGTCAACGTCCACGCCGTGAGGCTGCGCGGGCTCAACGCCCACGAGCAGGTGATGCTCGGCAATCCGGGCGAGCAGCTCGTCATCCGGCAGGATTCGTTCGACCGGTCGAGCTTCATGCCGGGCGTGCTCCTGGCGGTCCGTTCCGTGCGGGGCCGAGGCGGCCTGACCTGGGGCCTCGACTCGATCATGGGGCTGTGAGGCTCCGTCTTTGACGAGGTTGTGGGCTCTGGGGTTTCCAAGGGCTTTGAAGTCCCGGAGCCCATGGGCCCCGTGGGCATGTGAGTCGCAGGTTCTCAGCCGCTGTACGTCCCGTTGACGACTGCCGCCACATCCTGCTGGCTGTTGGGAACGTCGGTCATCTGAGACCTTAGTTCCTCCATGACCTGCTCCCTCGTCCAATCGGGGTGGGCGCCTTGGATTTCCTCATACTTGCCGTTGTAATCGTTGTTGTCGAAGTAATTTGTATGGGATCCGACCGGGTTCTTCCACCCGGGAGCGTACTGGTTTGTCCGCAGATGCTGTATTCCGTCCATATTCATCGGATCGGTGGTTTCCGTCATATTGAACCCGGGGAGGTAACCGGGTCGGTTGGGGACGAGGCCGCCGTTTGGAACCCCGTTGATGATGTCCCCCTCGTTCCTTATCGCGTAGACGCTGTCGGAGGGCACGTTGAGTTCGGAGACGTCCGTTGCAGGGATGCCCGGCGACCCGTAGAAGACCGCCGCGTCGACCACCCCGTCGCGGACCTGGGTCAGCGCGTAGCCGGTGGTCGTCGATCCATACGAGTGGCCGATGGCAGTTAGCCTCGGATCCCCGGCCTCTCCCTCGCCCTGGCGAGAATCGTGCAGGCCTTCGAGGAAATTGGCGAGATTCTGCCCGCCGGCGGCGGCGCGGTCGGTGTTCGTGACGGAAAGGTCCCTCTGATCCGGGTCTCCGCTGTTGACGTGCGGCGTGTCGTATCCGAAGTACGTCACCATCGCCGTGTTGCCGCCGGCGGAGTTGGCGATGTTCTCCATGTTGTGCGTGTACTCCTTTACGTTGCCTCCGACGGACGTGTCGAGGCCGCCCGTCTGAACGGCGATATTCTCAGCCGTGTCGACGTCGCCCACGGAAACCGCGGCGTGCAGCTGGTCTTGATCCTCTCCGGGCTCGACGGGGTCGTAGAGAAGCAGCTGCTTCTTGGGCTGGTATTCGCTTGTCGCCGCCGCGTCCCTCAGCGCCGTGAGCTCGTTGTATTTTTTCCGCTCTTCGTCGGTGAGATCAGCGCTGTTCTCCTCTAGAGACTCGATATCGTGGTCCAAGCTCTTCCTATTGGCGGCGTCCCGAGCCCATCCGTCGACGCCGTCCATATTTCCTATCCTCTCCGAGGGCGGCTTCTCGTAGTCGTTGTCAATGAGCTCTTGTTGCTGCTGCGGCGTGAGCGAGTCCCACCAGGCCGCGACCGCCTGGGAGTCCTGCCGATTCGTCGGCATGGGAAGCGGGCCGTCCAGAATTTCGCTGAGGCTCTTGTCGCCCGGTTCGACCTGGCCGAGGGCAATCTTGTTGAGCGCGTCGGCATACGCCTGGTCGGCGGCCACAGCCTTCTCTACGGCGTCGTTGACTTTGTCCGCGCACTGCTTCAGCGAGGTCTCGCGGGTCGCGACTATGTCGGCCAGGACGGCGGAACTCACCGTGGGGCCCCCCAAGGCGCCCCCGGCAACCGTTCCCGCGGGGCCGAACACCGAGCCCGCCAGCGCGCCTATCCCTCCGCCGATGATGTATGAGACGGCGCCGTCGACCGTGACTTCCGTCCAGGAGATGGGATTGTCGTCGGTCACGGTGCCGTCGTCGGCGATGCTGAACCCGTTGTTCTTCGCCTGAGTTGTGGCGTCCGTGACGATCCCGTTGACCTCTCTCATCGAGTCTTGCATGGACGACGTCGCGTCCTTCATTGCACGCACGCCGACGACGTAGGTCGCGATGCCCTTCTCGATCTGTTTGAGGCGCTTCTCGGCGGCGTCGCGGGCTTCGCCCTCCCAGGTCACGTTGTCGTTGAGCGAGATGACCTCATGCCCCCAATCGTCTGCTTTGCGCTCCTTGCTGGAAAGCGCGTCGTACTCGTCGGAAAGAGTCGAAGCCTCCCAGTCCTTGATATCGCTCCACTGCATGGTTTCCTGCCTTTGAGAATGTTGAATGTGTTTGATGCGCGAGGTTTGAGCCGCGTCGGCCGGAGGCTGTTCGCGAGAGGCGCGTTCGCCGCACAGATCTCGGCTCGGCGGCCGCCCGACGTGCTGCGCTTTTCGGACGGCCGCCGTCGAGCGGCTGCGGGCGGAGCCGGCCTATCGGCCGAAGAAGTCTCCGATGCCTTCGCCTACCTTGCGTGCGCCCTCGCCAACCGCGTCGGCCGCGCCCTTGATCCCCTTGCCGGCGGTGCTTACGGCGTCTCCGACCGCGTTGGATGCGGCATCGACGGCCTTGCCGGCTCCGTCGAGGGCCTGCCCGGTTGCGTCTGCTGCGCCGTGGGCCATGTGGCCGACGCCTTCCCAAGCGTTCGAGGCTGTGTCCGTCACGAATTGCACGGCGTTGCCGCCCGCGTCCATTGCTTGGTCGAGTCCCTGGCCCACTGCGTCCATGACTGCGTTTCCGGCGCTTCCGACGGCGTCGTATCCGGATGCGGCGAGGTTTCCTGCGCCTTCCACGGCGTCTCCCGCAAACCCTCCGAAGGGAAGGTTTCGCAAACCGTTTGCGGCTTCATGCGAGGTTTGTCGCATAGCGTTGCCGGTATGTTCATTTGCGGACTGGAAGGCGTTGCCGCTTTGGTCCATGAACGAGGCGATGTCGTTTCCCGTCTGGTTGAGGCCGCGATTGGCCGCTGCGCCCGCATTTCGAGCTTCCTGCCCCGCGGCGCCCATGGCGTCGTCGAACGCCGATCCGGCGCCGGAAACTCCTTGCCCTGCGCCGGTCATGAAGGACCCTATGCCGGATCCGAAGGTTCTGATGCCGCCGCCGGCCGCGTCGACTGCGGAGCCGAAGCCGGTGGTGAGTCCGCGTGCGCCGGAGGCGAATGCGTTTCCTGCCCCTTCGGAGTACGGCGTGCGGTAGTACGTCCCGGCCCGCCCGGTCTCCTGCGTCCGTTCGGTTGGCGCAGAGTCCAGCGAGGGCGTGATGACGGTGCCGGTCGGGTCGTGCCCCATCTCCGCTGCGACGGCGGACTCGAGCTGCGAGAAGTCTTGGCAGCCGCTCTGGTCCTGCTCTTGGACGAGGACGGCGGAATCCCTCAGGCTGCCGGCGTACTCGTGGAGGTCTTCCTCAGAAACGTGAAGGGCTTTGTCTAGGTATTCGGCTGCGGACAACGCCGCTGCACCTGACGTCCCGCCGGTGATCTCCCGATTGATCTCGTCGGCGATTGTCTGCACTCGCAGACTGGGAGCCTCATCAGCGAGCGTCTCCGATTTGGAAGCCTCATCGTAAAGCTGGTCGGGCTCGACGTGCAAAGTCACTGAGACTCCTTCTATTGTGTGGGTTTGCAAGGATTATGCTAGCTCAAGAAGCATGTGTGCGTCTATGTTCGAGTGGGGGAGGCCTTCCCGGCCTCCGATTTCACACTTAGGGTACAGTGTGATAGCTCACGTATGTGACGCATTTGAGCGGACCTGTCCGCCGCGCCACATTTTCGACGTCGAATGACGGAAGTCCAGAATGGGCGCCGCAAGAAGCTGATACCTTCGTTGGCATGAGCGAGACGAGTCTACCCAAGCGCACATTCGGTTCGGTCGGCGTCGCAATGGTGACGCCTTTCTTCGAAGACGGTTCCCTCGACGTCGATTCCGCCGTCGCCTTGGCCAACAAGCTGGTCGACGACGGCTGCGACCTCATCCTGCTGTCGGGGACGACCGGGGAGTCGCCCACCACGCACCAGCCGGAGAAGGACGACCTCACCCGAGAAGTCGTCGCCTCCCTCAAGGGGCGCGGCGCCAAGGTCATGGCCGGCGCCGGCTCCAACGACACGGCCCACGCCGTGAGAATCGCCAGGGGGGCGCAGGCCAACGGGGCCGAGGCCCTGCTCGTTCTTCCGCCGTACTACAACCGGCCTTCGCAGGAGGGCGTGTACCAGCACATTCTGGCAGTCACCGAGGCGAGCGACCTTCCCGTCATGCTCTACGACATCCCCGGCCGCACGGGGGTCAAGCTTGACACCGCGACGCTTCTGCGGCTCGCCGAACACCCGCGCATCATCGGCGTCAAGGACGCCACCGGCGACGTCGCCTCCGGCTTCATCAAAATGGAGCGCACGGGGTTGGAATACTACTCGGGCGACGACTCGCTCAACTTCGCCTGGCTAGCCCACGGGGCCTCGGGCGTCATATCCGTCGCCGGGCACGTGATCGGCTCCGGCCTGCGCGCGCTCGTGACCGAGATCGACGCCGGCGACCTTCCCGCGGCCCGTGCCGAGGCTGCGAAACAGCGCCCGATCGTCGAGGCGATCATGGGCGGCGGCCAAGGCGCCGTCATGGCCAAGGAGGCCCTCAAACTCCTGGGGGACCTTCCCAGCGCGACGCTTCGGCTTCCCCTGGTGGGGGCTTCGACGTCGCAGATCGCCGAGCTCGCGGCCGTGCTCCGAGCCGAAGGCCTCATGTAGGCCTCGTACGGGCGGGGCGGTTCGGCCGCTTCGTCGGGCCGCTTTGTAATGCTCTCCACCGGGAATCGTCGATTGTCGCCCCGGCCATACGTGCGACAATGTAGGTGTGAGCGATCTTAGAACCCCACCGGATCTGTCGGCCGACACCGTTCGCATCGTCCCCCTGGGAGGGCTTGGCGAGGTCGGCCGCAATTGCAACGTCCTCGAATACGGAGGCAAAATCGTCGTCGTCGACTGCGGCGTCCTTTTTCCCGAAGAGCGGCAGCCGGGCGTCGACCTCATCCTGCCCGACATCGACTATCTGCGCGACAGGGTCGAAGACATCGAGGCCATCGTCCTCACACACGGACATGAGGACCACATCGGGGCGGTGCCGTACCTGCTCAAGCTTCGTCCCGACATCCTGCTGGTCGGAAGCCGCCTGACGATCTCCTTCGTCGAGGCGAAGCTCGCCGAACATCGAATCAAGGCGAATTCGCGCGTCGTCGCCGAGGGAGACGTCGAGAAGATCGGCCCCTTCGAGATGGAGTTCATCTCCGTCAACCATTCGATTCCCGACGCTCTCGCGGTATTCGTCCGCACCGACCAAGGCAACATCCTCATAACCGGCGACTTCAAGATGGACCAGCTGCCCTTGGACGGCAGGCTCACCGACCTTCGCGCCTTCGCCCGCGCCGGGGAAGAGGGAGTCGATCTCTTCATGTGCGACTCGACCAACGCCGAGGTGCCGGGCTTCGTGCCCTCGGAGTCCGAAATCGGCCCCGTCATCGACGACGTCTTCGCCAGGGCGACCGGCCAGATAATCGTCGCCTCCTTCTCCTCGCACGTCCACAGAGTCCAGCAGGTCCTCAACGCGGCCCACGCGCACGGGCGCCGCGTGGCCTTCGTCGGGCGTTCGATGATCCGCAACATGGGGATCGCCGCCGAGCTCGGGTATCTCGACATCCCGGAGGGGGTGCTCGTCGATCTCGCGGACATGCCGTCGCTTCCCGAAAACGAGCGGGTCTTCATGTCCACGGGCTCCCAGGGAGAGCCGATGGCCGTGCTTTCGCGCATCGCCTCGAAGTCGCACCCGAAGGTGGGCGCCGGACCCGGCGACACCGTCCTGTTCGCCTCCTCGCTCATCCCCGGAAACGAGAACTCCGTCTACCGCCTCATCAACAACCTCATGAAGCTCGGGGCGAAGGTGGTCCATCAGGGCAACGCCCGCGTCCACGTCTCCGGCCACGCCGCCGCCGGCGAGCTCCTCTACTGCTACAACATCCTCGAACCGGCCTACGCCATGCCGATCCACGGCGAGGTGCGCCACCAGGTCGCCAACGGAGGGATCGCCGTCAAGACCGGGGTTCCCCCGCAGAACGTCATCCTCGCCGAGAACGGCTCGGTCATCGACATGCACGACGCCGAAGTGAGCGTCGTCGGCCAAGTGCCCTGCCACAACATCTACGTTGACGGCTCGTCCATCGGCGACATCACCGAAGAGGAGCTCAAGGACCGCAGGATCTTGGCGGAGGAGGGCTTCGTCGCTATATTCGCCGCGGTGGAGACGAAGGAGAAAGAGATCGTCACGGGCCCCCACATCCAGGCCCGCGCCGTAGCCGAGGACGATTCGGTCTTCGACGAGATACTTCCCGACGTTGCAGACGCGCTGCGGGAGTCTTTGGAAAACGGGGCCGACACCTACCAGATGCAGCAGGCGATGCGCCGAGTGATCGGCCGGTGGATCTCGCGGAAGCTCCGGCGCGCCCCGATCATCATCCCGACGGTTGTGGAGGTGTGAGCCGATGGTCGCGCATAGGCGGAAGCCCGGGCGGTCGACGGGCGCGAGTGGGCGCACCGGCGCGCCGCCGCTCTCAGACCGGGCGCAATCGGCTGTGGCGCAGCGCTCACGCGTTAGAATTCAGGTTCGATCCGGCGAAGGGTTAGTGTTGCCACTGTGAGTCCCAGAGTTCCAAACAATCCCGCGAAGAAGAAGCCTCAGAAGGCCTCCGCGTCCAAGCAGCCGCAGAAGCAGCAGAAGGCCGAAGCGGACAATGCCGCGCCCCGGCTGACGGGCGTGCGCCGCGACGGCGTCGCCTTCCTCCTCGTCGGCATCGCCGTGATCGTGGCACTGCGCGAGTGGTTTGGCCTCTCCGGCGCGCTCGGCGGGCTCATCCACCATCTCACCGCGGGCGTCGTCGGAGTGTTGTCCGTCGTCGTCCCGGTTCTTCTCATCGCCGCAGCCGTCAAGTTTTTCCGCGCCTCGACGCAGGAGACCAACCGGCGATTCGCCATCGGCATGGGGATGCTTGTGTTCGGCGTCGCCGGACTGGCTCACATCGCCGTCGATCCGATCAATCCTTTCGAGGATTTCTCCGGCGTCGAGGGCGCGGGCGGCCTCATCGGCCTGGCGGCCGGAGGCGCCCTCGGCAAGCTCCTCTCGCCTTACGGGGCTGTCCCACTTCTTCTTCTGCTCATCGTCTTCGCCGTTTTGTACATGACGAACACGACCGTCCGGGAGCTTTACGGAATGATAAGGGAGCGCCTGAGGGGCGAGCCCGACGACGAAGAGGACGCCCCCGCCAATCGCGGCGTCTCGGCGTCGGTGCCCTACGAGCAGGCGGCGGCCGTCGAAGAGTCGCCCAAGCCCTCGAGGCTCTTCTCGCGGAAGAAGAAGGCCGACGACGGCCAGGTTCCTCCCACGGAGGTTCTGCCCGGCGGCGACGCGACGGAGGTTCTTCCCGCCGCAGGCCGCGGCAAGGCCAAGGCAAAGGGCGGGGCAGGCGCCACGGAGGTCATCAAGCCCGTCGTCGCGAGCCCGCAAAAGCCGATCGACGGAACGGAGCCGCCCTCGCTTCCCGCCCCCGACATCTCGCTCGAACCGACTCCCGGCCAGCAGCTCACGCTCGACCCCTCCATCGTCTACCAGCTTCCGTCGCTCGGCGACCTCAAATCCGGGCCCCCCGGAAAGGAGCGCACGGAGGCCAACGAGCAGGTTGTGGCCCAGCTGACCCAGGTTTTCACCGACTTCGGCATCGACGCGCAGGTCGTCGGCTTCTCGCGCGGACCCACGGTCACCCAGTACGAAGTCGAGCTCGGCCCGGGAGTGAAGGTCGAGCGCATCACCGCGCTGTCGAACAACATCGCCTATGCCGTCGCCTCAGCAGACGTTAGAATCCTTTCGCCGATTCCGGGCAAGTCCGCCATCGGCATCGAGATTCCGAACGTCGACCGCGAAACGGTTCTGCTCGGCGACGTTCTGCGCTCCCATGTGGCCCAGAAGGCCGACCATCCGCTGACCGTGGGCGTCGGCAAGAACGTCCGCGGCCAGTTCGTCGTCGCGAACCTCGCCAAGATGCCGCACCTGCTTGTCGCCGGCGCGACGGGCGCCGGCAAATCCTCCTTCATCAACTCGATGATCACATCGGTCATGATGCGCGCCACGCCGGACCAGGTGCGCATGATCCTCGTCGACCCCAAACGCGTCGAGCTCACGATCTACGCCGGCATCCCTCATCTGATCACCCCGATCATCACGAATCCAAAGAAAGCGGCCGAAGCCCTCGAATGGGTGGTCAAGGAGATGGACGCCCGCTACGACGACATGGCGGCCTACCATTTCAAGAACATCGTCGACTTCAACGAGGCCGTCAAAGCCGGAACCGTCCAGTCCCACGACCCCAACCGGAAGCTCGCGCCCTACCCGTATCTTCTGGTCGTGGTCGACGAGCTCGCCGACCTCATGATGGTCGCCCCGCGCGACGTCGAAGCTTCGATCCAGCGCATCACGCAGCTGGCGCGCGCCGCCGGAATCCACCTCGTGCTCGCCACGCAGCGCCCTTCGGTGGACGTCGTCACCGGCCTCATCAAGGCAAACATCCCCTCGCGCCTGGCATTCATGACCTCGGCGCTCGCGGACTCCCGGACGATCCTCGATCAGTCGGGGGCGGAAAAGCTCATAGGCCAGGGCGACGCGCTCTTTATGCCGGCGGGCGCATCGAAGCCCATCCGCCTCCAGGGCGCGTGGGTGGACGAAGAGGAGATCGAGCGGGTCGTCGACCACGTCAAGGCCCAGCTCTCGCCGCGCTACCGCGACGACTTCGAAGAGGTCCAGGAAGCCAAGAAGCAGCGGGAGGAGATCGGCGAGGACTTGGAGATCCTTCTCCAAGCGGCCGACCTCGTGGTCACGAGCCAGTTCGGTTCGACCTCTATGCTCCAACGCAAGCTGCGCATCGGGTTCGCCAAGGCCGGGCGCATGATGGACCTCCTCGAGCAGTACGAAATCGTCGGCCCGTCCGAAGGGTCGAAGGCCCGCGATGTCCTCGTTTCGCCTGAGTACCTCGACAATGCGCTCGCGATGCTGCGCGGCGAGCGGCAGAGCATCTTCGACGACGACGCCCCCGCCGAGCGGGCGGACGCCGTCGAAGGAGGACAGCCCGACCCGGTTCTCGAGGGGCACGGCGTCTCCGAGGCCCAGAACTGGCACGACGACGAAGACGACCCCTACGGGGAAGACGGAGAGGACGCCTGGCAGCTGACGGGAAGGTGAGAAAGCGGCGGGGGCGAAAGCACAGCCGGAAGGCGTTGGGCGCCGCCTCGCCGTCAGCGCGAGAGCGAAAAGGCTCGGGTGCGCCGCCGAGACGGCGCACCCGATCACTTTCTCTCGTTGCCGACCAGCCGCCCCTGAGGCTTCGGCGCCTCCGTGCGTTCGCTCTGGCTGCCCGTCGCCATGACGGGGTAGACGGACTTCTCTCGCGCCTCAATCTCCGCCCGGCTGAGGGTCATGCCCTGCGGCCGCGCGCCCTTCTTGAGCTCGGCCAAGGGGAAAACCCTGAACGTCCGCTGATCCTGGGCCAGAGTGGTCCATTCGAGGCGCGTGACGCGGGGCTTTCCTTTCACCGGGACCTCGACCGTCGCCGTCGTCATCAGCCCCGTCACCACGCCGTAGCCGTGGTTCTCGACGAGCTGGCCTGAAATGGTGTTGCCCATCGACCACACGACCGGCATCCCACGGCCGTCCGGTCCGCCCTTGAGGGTGGTCACAGGTTCGGCCACGTGCGAATGGTTGCCGAAGACGAGGTCGATCTCCCCGGAATCTGCCAGCTCCCGGCCGATCTTCTTCTGTTCGGCGATCGGCTGCGTGACGTACTCGGCGCCCCAATGCATGGAAACGACGACGATCGACGCCCCGGCCTTTCGCGCGCGTTTTGCGTCCGCAACAAGATCCTTGACGGCCCTGCGCCCCTGATCGCCGACGACGTTCCACGACCATTCCTTCCCCTTGGGAAAAGGAATTCCGTTCGTCAAGGTGGTCGCCGAAAGATGGGCGACGACGACGTCGCGCCCGCCGGAGCGCACCGTGTAGTACTGGATCTTGGAGGACTCGTCCCGCGTCCGCGCGGTGCCGGCGTGGCCGAGGCCGACCCGCTCGAAGTTGTCGATTGTCGACGAAACTCCTTTGAATCCGCGGTCCATCGAATGGTTGGTGGCGAGCGCGCAGCCGTCCCACCCCATGGCCTTGAGCGAGTCGGCGATTTGCGGCGGCGATCCGAAAGCGGGGTAGTTGGACGGCTTTTCGCCCGGCGGGACGATCGGAACCTCCAGGGCGCACAGGGACAGGTCAGATCCTTCGATCCACGGCTGGATTGCCCTGAGCAGCTTCGTGTAGTCGTAGCCCTCCGCCGTCTTCGCGTGATGGTTGACAGACAGGTGCAAGAGGATGTCCCCGCCGGAAGCAATCGTAAAGCGAGTGGCCGATTGAGGTTTCTGAGCCCCCGTGGGCTTCGTCGACGTCGAACCGTCGGCCGAGCCCGAAGGCGCCGGGCGCCCCGGGGAAGAGGCGGATGGATTGGCGTTCGGGCCCCCGGAGGCCCCGTATCCCGGCACGAAGACGAGGGCCGCGGCGGTCGCGGCGGCCGTCGCCAAACTGAGGCCGACGAACTTCCGGCCCAAAAAATTCTGCATGCGTGAAGTCATAGAGTTTCCTTTTAAAGAAATCCTATCGTGGTCGCTTCGCCGCATCGGAAAGGGATTCCGGTTAAGGGAACCTATACCCATGGAGAACCATGGTTAGCCGGAGTGAAAGCAGGCGCAGGGCGGCATCGGCCTGCATCGGCGCCCAAACCGTCAATCGGATACCCGCGGCGGCGAGAGCCCGGGTATCCTTGCTTGCGTGAGTAATAGCCACGGCGAGGACGCGGCAAAAGCGCCGCTGCTCAACATCGCCAACGTTCTGACCGTTATCAGGCTGGCGCTCGTGCCGGTGTTCGTCGTCGTCTATTTGGACGACGCCCCTGTGAGGTCGGCGTGCGCCTGGGCAGTGTTCGCCGCGGCCGCCTTCACGGACAAAGCCGACGGATACCTGGCGCGCAGCCGAAATTTGGTGACCGACTTCGGGAAGATAGCCGACTCCATCGCGGACAAGGCCTTGATTTCCAGTGCGCTCATACTTCTGTCGTGGCACGGGCGCCTTTACTGGTGGATCACAGTGATCATGATCGGGCGGGAGTTGCTCATCACCGCCATGCGCATGACGGTCGTCAAAAAGAAGGTCATGGCGGCCGGGCGCGGGGGGAAGATCAAGATGTTCTTCCAGTCCATGGGAATCGCGGGCCTGCTCATTCCCTGGGCCTCTTTTCTCCCCGGGGCTCTCGCGAAGGGATTGCTGTGGACCAGCTACGCGATGATCGGCGTGGCGCTTTACTACTCGGTGGCCTCGGCCGTCGAGTACGTCGCCGAGGCCAGAAAGATCGCGCGCGGTGAGTGAGGCCGAGCGGCGGCGTGAAATGCGCGATAGTTCTGGCTGCAAAATGCCCGACGAGGATCGCCCCGCAGCCCCGGCTGAGGCTTGCGGCGCGGCGCCGGCTGATTTTTCCGGCGCAACGCTCGAGGGCGTTCGCGGCGCAATCGCCGAAATGGCCGAGCGGTCAATGACCCTCGCCTGCGCCGAATCTCTCACCGGCGGAGCGCTGTGCTCGGCTTTCGTCGAGATTCCGGGCGCCTCCGCAGTGCTTCGGGGCTCCGTCACCGCATACGCAGTGGATCTCAAAGCCTCGATTCTGGGAGTCGATGGCGAATTGCTTCGAACGAAGGGGCCTGTGGAAGAGCGTGTCGCCCTCGACATGGCGCGCGGCGCCTGCGGGCTTCTGGGGGCCGACGTCGCCCTTGCCACCACCGGCGTCGCCGGGCCGGGCCCGGCAGACGGGCATGCGGCCGGAACCGTGTGGGTCGCATGCGCGGGAAAGCTGGGGGAGCGCGCGCGTCTTTGCCGTTTCTCCGGCAGCCGGTCGGACGTCCGAGCCCAGTCCGTCAAAGCGGCCGTGGACCTTCTGGCAGAGCTTCTTTGCATGACTCCCAGGTAATGCTCAGAATCGGTTGGTAAAAATACAGTCAGGAACGGTGAAGCTCGCTTTTCCGAAAACCAGGCGGGAACAAATTTGTGACCGACCGCGTTGAAGAAGGTGATGACCATGGAGCTACGTACCGGCGTCAACCGGAAGTTTGAGAGCGCGCCCCGAGTCGCCAATCGCCCTGTGCCTGCGGAGCAGGCGCTTTTGCGTCGCGAACTCGGCGAGGTGCTACGTGAATACAGGCAGCGCCAGGGTCGGACGTTGCGTGAAGTCTCCTCTGATGCGAGGGTCTCGCTCGGTTACCTGTCGGAGGTCGAGCGCGGGCAGAAAGAGGCTTCGTCGGAGCTGCTGTCGTCCATTTGCAAGGCGCTCAACGTGCCTCTGAGCCATGTCTTGCGCCTCGTCGCCGACCGCGTCGATTTTGCCGAAGGCCGCGTGCCTCCGCGGATGCGCGTTCCCGACTCGGTTCCCGAATCGCTCGTCCATTCAGAGCTCGAGAGTGCGCGAATCTGAGTTCTGGGCGAATCTTGAATGGGCCTTTCCCCGAGGAAGAGGCCGCAGTCTTGCCCAGGACCTTTTTCTGAGCGAGCTTGGCGGCGCGAGTCCCGCCGAGGCGTTGAGGGAAGGCCAAGCCCCGCAAGCCGTTTGGAATGCGGTGTGCCAGGCGATGGACTTGCCTGAGAGCTACAGGTTTCTCCATCGCATTGGGTCCGACGACCGGGGGCGTTTGCCCTAGCCTTCCCCGCTCCCTTTCGCAATGTAGGTTATGCTGCGCCTGCCCGATGCCGCGGAGGGGTGCGGAGTTTCTTTCTCAAGCGGCGTTTTCGACACGCTGCAATGAATATGACTCGAACGCGTGTGCGGTGTACTGTGGTGCACGGGCTGCGCGGGCGGCCTACTTATCAACAGGTTTGGAAAGTAGGCCGCTTTTGTGTCGGAGGTCGGACATAGCGTAGTCCCAGACGGCCGCTCGGCGAGGGATGGCCGCGACGAAGACCTGCTCTGTCCACCCACTCGACACAAAGGAATGAAGATGGCAGCTAAAAGCGAGGACCGCGCTAAGGCCCTGGATGTGGCCCTATCGCAGATTGACCGGCAGTTCGGCAAAGGATCGGTCATGCGTCTGGGCGACCACGTTCAGACGAAGATTCAAGTGATTCCCACAGGGGCCACGTCGCTTGACGTCGCATTGGGCGTGGGAGGCCTTCCGCGGGGAAGGGTCATCGAAGTCTACGGCCCGGAGTCTTCGGGCAAAACGACGGTTGCCCTTCACGCCGTGGCGAATGCCCAGAAAAACGGCGGCATCGCAGCATTCATCGACGCGGAGCACGCCTTGGACCCCGAGTACGCAAAGAAACTCGGCGTCGACACCGACGCCCTCATCGTTTCCCAGCCGGACACCGGCGAGCAGGCCCTCGAGATCGCCGACATGCTCATCCGCTCCGGCGCGTTGGACATCATCGTCGTCGATTCCGTGGCCGCGCTTGTGCCCAAGGCGGAAATCGAAGGCGAAATGGGCGATTCGCACGTCGGCCTCCAAGCTCGCCTCATGAGCCAGGCGCTTCGCAAGATCACGGGCGCTCTGTCGGCTTCCGGCACCACCGCCATTTTCATCAACCAGCTGCGCGAGAAGATCGGCGTTTTCTTCGGAAATCCCGAGACGACGACGGGCGGCAAGGCCCTCAAGTTCTACGCCTCTGTGCGCCTGGATGTGCGCAGGATCGAAACCCTCAAGGAGGGCTCCGAGCCGGTGGGCAATCGCACTCGGGTCAAGGTCGTCAAGAACAAGATGGCCCCTCCCTTCAAACAGGCGGAATTCGACATCATGTACGGTCAGGGAATCTCCCGCGAGGGATGCATCATCGACATGGGCGTCGACGGCGGCATCGTCCGCAAGTCGGGAGCCTGGTACACCTACGACGGCGATCAGCTCGGCCAGGGCAAAGAGAAAGCGCGGCACTTCCTTCGGGACAACCCCGAGATCGCCGATGAGATCGAAGGCAAGATCCTCGTGAAGATGGGGATCGCGACCGAGCCAGACGAGGGAAAGGACGTGCAGAATGCGGCAGACGAGGTCTGACGTCATGGAGCTGAGCCGGTCGGAATGGCTCGAAAAGGGACGCGCGATCGTCGTTCGGCAGCTGTCGATGATGGACCGCTCCCGCCGCCAGCTGGACGAGGCGATGGCCAAGCGGGGCGTTCCTGACGACGTGCGCAGCGAGGTCCTCGATCGCTACACCGAGCTCGGGCTGATCGACGACGCCCATTTCGCCGACGCGCTCGTGCAGACTCGGTTGGCGGGAGCAGGGACGTCGCGCCGCGTCATCGCCGAGGAGCTTCGGCGAAAGGGCATCGACGCGGACATCGTCGAGGCCGCGGTCGGAGTGATCGACGACGCCGAAGAGCTGAGCACGGCGACCCGTCTTGCTCTCAAGCGCCTCGAACGGGGAAGCGGGGACCGCGCAAGCCTCCAGCAGCGAGTTTACGCCGCCTTGACGCGGCGCGGTTTTTCCCACGACGTCTGCTCGACCGCTTTGCGGCAGGCCAACGAGCTGTTGGGGGCCGAAGATTCCGCAGCGAGCTGGACGGATTGAAAGTGGACTAGACTTACTCGCGATGTCAGCTGTAGAACTCCCGCTTACGTATGCAATTCGCACGCTCGGATGCCAAATGAATGTGCACGACTCCGAGCGTTTGGCCGGCCTCCTTGAGAACGCCGGCTATGTCCCCGTCGCCGTCGTGCCCGAAAAGGCCGCGCGGGCGACGGAGGCGGGGGACCAAGGCGCGGACGTCGTCGTCGTCAACACTTGCAGCGTGAGGGAAAACGCGGCGACCCGCCTTTTCGGCAATCTCGGCCAACTGGCGGCGGTCAAACGCGAGAGGCCGGGCATGCAGATCGCCGTCGGCGGCTGCTTGGCGCAGCAGATGCGCGGCGGGATCATTGAGAAGGCGCCGTGGGTCGACGCCGTGCTCGGCACCCACAATCTCGACGTCCTTCCCGCCCTCCTCGAGCGCGCGCGGCACAACGCCGAGGCCGCGGTCGAGATCGAGGAATCGCTCAAGGTGTTCCCGTCGACGCTTCCCACCCGCCGCGAGAGTGCATTTGCGGCGTGGGTGTCGATCTCCGTCGGGTGCAACAACACCTGCACGTTCTGCATCGTGCCGCATCTCCGAGGCAAGGAACGCGACCGAAGGCCCGGGGAGGTCCTCGCCGAAGTCGAAGCGGTCGTCTCCGAGGGCGCCATCGAGGTGACCCTTCTGGGCCAGAACGTCAATTCCTACGGAGTGGGCTTCGGCGACAGGCAGGCTTTTGCCAAGCTGCTGCGAGCCTGCGGCGAGATTGAGGGATTGGAGCGCGTGCGCTTCACATCGCCGCACCCGGCCGCCTTTTCCGACGAGGTCATCGCGGCGATGGCGGAGACGCCCTCGGTCATGCCCTCCTTGCACATGCCGCTCCAATCGGGTTCGGACCGGGTGCTTCGCGCCATGCGCCGCTCCTACCGCTCCTCGCGTTTCCTCGGCATCCTGGACCGGGTTCGCGCGAGAATGCCCGAGGCGGCCATCACAACCGACATCATCGTCGGGTTTCCGGGCGAAACGGACGAGGACTTCGAGGCAACCCTTGACGTGGTCGAACGTTCGCGCTTCGCCTCCGCGTACACTTTCATCTATTCGCCGCGCCCGGGGACTCCGGCGGCGGACATGGACAACCAGGTCGACCCCGAGGTCGTCTCGGACAGATATCGCCGACTTGTCGCCCTTCAAGAGCGCATCTCGACGGAGGAGAACAAAGCGAAAGAAGGCTCGGCCGTCGAAGTGCTCATCTCCGAAGGAGAGGGGCGCAAGGACGCCGAAACCGAGCGTGTCAGCGGCAGGGCGGCGGACAACCGCCTGGTCCACGTCGCCCTTCCCGCGGGAATCGACGCGGGGGACCGACCTCGTCCGGGGGACATGGTTCGCGCCGTCGTCACTCACGGCGCCCCGCACCACCTCGTTGCGGATTCGGCGCTCGCCGGGGGGCTTTTCGAGGTTCGCAGGACCCGGGCGGGCGAGGCGTGGGCCGCGCACCGGCGGCGCACGGAGCAGCTGACCGCCGAGGCCGAGGGCCGCGCCCCCGTTTCCCTTGGAATGCCGACGATTCGCAGGCGTTCCGCGCCCTGAGAAGAGTCTGAAGCCCTGAGAAGAGTCTGAAAGGAATCCACCGTGGCGGTGATCGGCATTGTCGGGCCGACGGCGTCGGGAAAAACGGCCCTCTCGCTCGAGCTTGCCGAAGCCCTCGGCGGAGCAGACTCGGTTGAGATCGTCTCCGCCGACGCCATGCAGCTGTATCGGGGCATGGATGTGGGGACTGCGAAAATTCCCCCGGCTGAGCGGCGCGGAATCGTCCATCGCCAAATCGACGTGCTTGACGTCCTCGACGAGGCGAGTGTCGCCGCATACCAGCGCAGCGCTCGGGCCGACGTCGACGCAATCCTCGCCGCGGGAAAGACCCCCGTGGCGGTGGGAGGCTCGGGCCTGTACGTTTCGGGGCTGCTTGACCGGCTCGACTTTCCGGGGCGAGATCGCCGCATTCGCGCCGAGCTCGAGTCGCTGCTGGAGAAGGAGGGCCCGGGGCCGTTGCTCGAGGAGCTTGCCCGCAAGGACCCACAGGCGTACGAGGCCATGGATTTGGCTAACACCCGCCGTCTGGTGCGGGCGCTTGAGGCGATCCGGGTGACGGGCAGGCCCTACACTCCGCGCTTTCCCCGGCACACCGCCCACTATCCGAACGTTCGCCTCTTCGGGGCGTTCCGCGACTCCGACGTGCTCAACGCGGCGATCGACCGCAGGGCCAAGGAGATGATGTCCTCGGGGCTCGTCGAAGAGACGCGCGAGCTCATGGGCCGCGGGCTGGCCGATTCTCCCACCGCTGGAAAGGCGACCGGGTACGCCGAGGCGATGGCCGTCATCGAGGGTCGGATGCGAATCGAGGAGGCCGTCGAATCGATGTGTCTGGCTACGCGGCGGCTCGCAAAGAAGCAAACAAAATGGTTCAGGGCCGACCCTCGAATCGAATGGCTCGATTTGAGCGGCGGCAACGTCCCTCGTGCGGTCGGCGAAATCTTGCGCGCTCTGGAGGCGACGTGACGGGTTTGCGCGAGGGGCGGGCGGCTTTGCCCGCGAGGGCCGGATTGACGAGGCAGCGGGCGTCGCAGGCCGTCGATGGCGAAGGTTTTCCCGCGAGGGCGAGACGCCTCGGACGCCGGTCTCAAGCCGCGTGCGCCAAAGGGCGGAACGGCGTCGGCCGCGTCCAAGGCGACGTCCCTGCCAACAAGGCGGAAGCCAGAGTGGGTAGAGTGTATCCGTGATCATTCCGCAGCTCGAGGGCAGAACCCTCACGAAGGCACACGGCACCGGCAACGACTTCATTCTTGTGCCTGACTTCGCAGGCACGCTCGATCTGCCGGCCGAGGCCGTCGCTTCGGTATGCGACCGCCATTTCGGCATCGGCGCAGACGGGCTCATACGCGTCGTACGCACCGCCTCGGTTCCCGAGGCGGCCGACGTCGCCCGGGACTTTCCCGAAGCGGAATGGTTCATGGACTACCGCAACGCCGACGGCTCCATCGCGCAAATGTGCGGCAACGGCCTGAGAGTGTTCGTGCACTACCTGCGGGTCCAAGGCGTGATCGACCTCAAGGCAGGCCGGTCCGTGGACGTCGCAACCCGCGGCGGCGTCAAAACGGTTTCTTTCGACGGCGCCGTCTACACGATCGACATGGGCGAATACGGTCTGCCGCGCGGCGACGCCGGAGACGACACGCAAGTGACGGTTCCCGGGGTGGGCAAGCGGCCTGCGTTGAGCGTGACGATGCCCAATCCGCACACCGTTGTGCTCCTCGACAGCGCGAAGGAGCTCGAGGCGGCGCGATTGGCCGAGGCTCCGCAATACGAGCCGGTGCCGCCTGAGGGGACGAACCTTGAGCTCGTGGTCGCCGAACCCGGCGACCAACTCAGCCTTGGCGATCGAGTCAGTCTCGGAGGCCAAGTCGGTCTCGCCGATCAAACCTCTCCCGGAGGCCAGGACAATCGCGCCGATCAAGGCCTTGCCGGCCAACAGGTGAGCCCGTCGAATCCGGCGCTCATGCGCGTGCTCGAGCGCGGAGTGGGGGAGACCCTCGCCTGCGGCACGGGAACCTGCGCCGCAGCTTTGGCCGTGCTTCTCTCGCGGGGAGAACGCGAGGGCGAAGTGCAGCTGCGCTCCCCGGGCGGGCCGCTGACCGTGCGCATCGAGGGGGGCCGCGCGTTTCTGACGGGGCCCGCGGTGCTCGTCGCCGAGTTCTCGCTCATCGGCGTTGCGGGATACAGCGGAGAATAGGCCTTCGTCGATAGATTGTCCGCGCCGGGAGGCGGCCTTTGACGGCGTTCTCCTCCTGTTGCGTACGGGTATGTGTATGAGAAATCGAGCTATGAAAGTGCACATAATTGCATTCTACGAAGTTGCTTGCGTTCATATGGGTGCGGCGATAGTCTGTTAATCGACAACCAAATGGTTATCGATTGACAATCGGTACAAACTAAATCGTCACGCGCAAGCCGCGTCGTCACGCGATCGCAGCTGACGTTCGGCGATGGCGGTGTGTAGAGCCCAACGCAGTTCTGAAAAAGGGCGGATTGCAGTTTTCGGATGCTCCGGCGCTCCGGATGCGCGCTTCCAGCGGTCTTTTGCCGCGGGCTTTGTCGCCGTGGTCATTTATGAACGACTGTACGACGCACTGTCTGTCGTGCCTCAAATTAATCTACGTATAATTTGAACGAAACGAGGAGCAATGACTGCATACTCTGACTCCCCTATGCTTGTGGGCAGACTCAAGAAAGCTGCGATCGACGCATACATGCGGTCGTCGTGTGATTCCGCCTTAACTGACTACGAGGTCCACGACGACTACTATATGGTCAGCACTCTCGTCCCTCAGGGGCAGGCTGCTGCACCCTCCGATTCGCAGAGGATCACTCGTCCGGGCGATGACGGCGAAGGAGGCGGACGCACTAACGGTGACAGCACCATGGAGTACGTTCACAAGTTCAATGAAATCAGGGGCGCCATTGACGAAGTCGTGGAGCCTTGGCTCGATCTCCCCGATCCACAACGCATAAACACCGAGAAAGCGAAGGCTTTTGGCGTTGTTGGGATTCTGGCGGCCGACGTCAACATGCAGGCCGGAGCACCCGTTGGGGCGGGGGTCCTGCACAAGGCCTTAGACAGAGTGAATCAAAAGATCAATGATATGAGCGGGGCTACGGTCATGTCTTTCGGTTTGGACTTTATCGACCCACTACAGGGCGCTGTTCAAGGCATACAGGAAGGAGTCGCGTACTGGGGAGCGAGCTTGGCGGCTGAACAGAAAATGTTCGAGAGCGCACGATCTATCGTGTTAAATGCTATCGAGAAGTCCACCGCGATGTTTAGAGGGGTTGCGAATAGAAGCTATCGAAAGCTGGAATTTGCACTCAATATTGCTAACGAAGCGGTGGAAGCTTTTGACGCCTTCGTCGAGCCAACAGGTTTGTTAAAACATGGGTCGACTGCCGTCAAACTCGGTCTCAAGGGCATGAAAAAGGTAGCTAGTAAGGATGTCAAGGAGGAGGCCCCGGAAGACTACGACTCGGCGATGAAGGCGTTTAAGAGCGCCTTCGAAGCCATAGCGAATCGTGTGAAGCTCGCGGAAGAGAAAATCCAACAGACTCTTATTGACAACTATGAGGTGATGGAGGCCAACCACAAGAGGGTGGACATGTCAATGAAAACGCTTTCGTCGTCGGAGATCGGCAAGGCGGATAAGTTGAAGATCGATATGAACCACATTGACGACATAGTGAACAGAGCGATGCCTAAAGTCTCGGAGTCCCTCGAGGACGCGGCGAAAAAGACATCGGACGTTTTCTTGTCTGACTGCGTCCGAAGGGACCCTAGAGTCGGCGTGGGGGAATCTGGGCCTTCTAAGCAATTCGATCAGCTGAAGGTCCTGCTGTACAAGCTTCTCGCTGATCTGGCGTGGGAATCAAGGACCGGGACAAAGGATTTCGAGCTCGCTGTGCACTACATACAAACGCAGGACGGGCAATCGAAAGCCGCGCTCGATTCCTTTAACGAACAGGTCAGCAAGGGAAGCGGGCTCAGACCCTGGGACAAGAGACCCCACAATGTGAAAGGAGGGTACTCAATATCATGACTTTCATGACCTTAAAACGGTACGTTGTCATCAGAACCTTGGTCGTCGCCTTTGCTCTGCTGTGGATGGGCTGGCTGTACTTCAGCCGTCCTGAAGTGACTCTGCCCGCGGGCGCAGAAACATCGTCATGCCATCCTGTCGCCTGGAGATACCAGGGTGAGAACTACTCGTTGTTGACGGGCTTCGATGCGCCCGACTCGGAGCGGATTTGGGACTTTCTCGGCGAGTCCGTCAAAGACTCTAAAGATGCAGAGGAGTACTACCGCAGAGTCGAAGAGAGGATTGACCGTTCCTGCGAGATAGCTCGGTCGGATCGTCGCATGTTCATCAACGTCGCCGCGGTTGTCTCGGTCGGTTTGTTCCTTGTCGTTCCCAAGCCGAAAAGAGCGGAGCGGTCGGAGCGAAACGACTCCGAATCGGGGCCGAATGACTCCGGAAACGCTGAAACAGGGAGCGCATAGGCTTTTAGCGTTTGCAGCCGCGAAGCCGACGTCGGCCCGTCTGAATACGCCGGTCGGCCCCATACATCGTGGTCGGCCTTGGGCCCCGGGGCAATCCCCCGGGGCAGGCGATCCCTCCCGGTTTGCCGTGCTCCGCCGAGGCAGGTCAGCCCCGTTCGTCCGCTGCGGTCTCTTCGCCGTCGCGAGGGGTTCTTGTGACGGTGAAGACCCGGAAGCCTTTCGCGGAGCCGACCTTTTCGCAGCCCCGCCCTTGGCCGAGCATCCACGAGCGAAGCGAGTCTGCGCCGAGGTTCCTCTGAATCACGAGGTAGGCCACGCCGTCGTCGGCGAGCCTTTCGATCCACGTCGTCAACAGCTCGTGAAGCCGCGCTTTGCCGATGCGCACCGGGGGGTTCGACCAGATGAGCTGGATTCTCCGCTCGCCCAAGGCCGCAAGCGCCTCGTCGGCGGCGAGGACCCGCGGCGAAAAACCTGCGCGCGCGGCGTTCTTGCGGGTCAGCTCGAGCGCGCGCTCGTTGACGTCCACCGCCCACACGTCCGCGCCCGCGGCTTCCTCGCACAGGGCGAGCGTCAACGGGCCCCATCCGCATCCCAGGTCGATCGCGAGATCTCCCGGCCCGAGGTCCGGTTCGGGTGCCTTGTGCAGCAGCACGGCAGTTCCCTTGTCCACGTGATCGGCGGAGAAGACGCCGCCCGACGTCGCGACCGCGTACTCGCGCCCCCGAAGGCCGACGCGCCGCTCGACCGTCGCCTCGTCGGAAGAGGGAGAGGGGGAAAAATAATGCTCGTTTGCCACGCAACAAGTCTAGCCTGCGAAGCGGCGAGCCAAGCGAGCGGCGCAAACGCCAAAGCGAAGAGCCGAAGGCGCGGTCCGACGGCACCGACGCAAGGCGGCGACCGGGCAAGACGGCGACCCTAAGGTGCCGGGAGCAAAGGCGTTCGGTCCCTCAGGCGCACGCAAGTAGGCCCCTGGGCGCCACGGCCCAGAGAGCGAGGGTGTTCAACATGTCGGGCATGCCGGTTGGAGTCTGGCGCCACGGTGCCGGGAGCGAAGGCGTTCGACATGTCGGGCATGCCGGTTGGAGTCTGGCGGCCTCAGGGTTCCGGGAACAAAGGCGACGCGACGGGGGAGAGAGGGAGCGGGGACGCCTCCGTGAAGGGCCTTCCCGCGCGTCGCTTTCATGGGATAATGAGCGTATATGAACGAATCAACGAGCGGAGCGGGCTCCTCTGAATCTCGCATCGACCTGCACACCGCCGAAGGCACCGCCCTGCAGGCGGTGTCCCATGAGGATGCGGGCTGGTCCGGCGACGCACTCGAAAGGGAAGAGCGATCCTCCCTTCAGCGGATCCAGGGCCTGGAAGCGGGAATTTCACGCGAAGAGGGCGTCGACGTCGAATACCGGCAGGTTCGCCTCGAGCGGGTCGTCCTCGTCGGCCTGTGGAGCGAGGGCAGCGCGAGCCAGGCCGAGGAATCCCTGCGCGAGCTCGCCGCCCTGGCGGAGACGGCAGGCTCGAAGGTCCTCGACGGTCTGATCCAGCGGCGCGCATTCCCGGACCCGGCAACGTACCTGGGGTCTGGAAAGGCGCATGAGCTTGCCGATCTCGTCGCCTCGCTCGAGGCGGACACCGTGATCGCCGACTCCGAGCTCGCCCCGTCGCAGCGGCGCGCGCTCGAGGACATCGTCAAGGTCAAGGTCATCGACCGCACCGCGCTCATCCTTGACATCTTCGCCCGCCACGCCAAGTCCCGCGAAGGCAAGGCGCAAGTCGAGCTCGCACAGCTGGAATATCTGCTGCCGCGCCTGCGCGGGTGGGGCGATTCGATGTCGCGCCAGGCCGGAGGCCGCGTGGCCGCGGGAGCGGGCATCGGCTCGCGAGGCCCCGGAGAGACGCAGCTCGAGCTTGACCGGCGGAGGATCCGCACCCGAATGGCCAAGCTCCGCCGCGACATCAAACGCATGGGCCCCGCCAGGCAGCAGCGGCGAGCGGAGCGGCGGCGCACGGCCACGCCGTCGGCCGTCGTCGTCGGATACACAAACGCCGGGAAGTCCTCCCTGCTCAATCGCCTGACCGGGGCCGGAGTCCTCGTCGAAAATGCCCTTTTCGCCACGCTCGACCCGACCGTGCGACGCACGCAGACGGCTTCCGGGCGGGAATACACCCTTGCCGACACCGTGGGATTCGTGCGCCAGCTGCCGACCCAGCTCGTCGAGGCCTTCCGCTCGACGCTCGAAGAGGCGGGGGAGGCCGACGTGCTCATCCACGTCGTTGACGCCTCCCACCACGATCCCGTCGGCCAGGTCAAAGCCGTGCGAGAGGTGCTCGCCGAGGTGCCGGGAACGCGGGACGCGCGAGAGATCGTCGTTCTGTCGAAATCCGACCTCGCCGACCCCGTGGACTTGGCCGCGCTGCGTTCGCGCTTCCCCGGATCGATCGCGGTCTCGTGCCTCACCGGCGAGGGCATAGAGGAGCTGCGCGCGGCGATCGAGGAGGCCCTTCCGCAGCCGGAAATTGAGATCGCCGCAATCGTTCCGTACTCCGCCGGAGCGCTCCTTTCCCGCATCCACGACGACGGCGAATTGCTGGCGCCCGTCGAGTACCGTGGCGAGGGCGTCTTCGTGCATGCCAGAGTGTCGGCGGACATTGAAGCCGCCATGCGCCGCGGCGGGATGCTCAGCCCGGCTGAAACGAAGTGACGTGGCCGGGCGGGAGGTTCTCGACGCCGTCGTCCGAGCCATGGGCGGAACTCGGCGCGAAGGGCAGGAGAAAATGGCGGCCGCGGTCGCCGAGGCTCTGGACGACGGTGGGCATCTGCTCGTGCAGGCGGGCACGGGAACCGGAAAGTCGATCGGATACCTTGCCCCCGCGATGGAATGGGCCGTCAAAACCGACAGCCGCGTGATCGTCTCCACCGCCACGCTCGCGCTGCAACGGCAGATCATCGCCTTCGACGCGCCGAAAGCAGCCGAGGCCGTTCGCGAAGTGCACGGGAGGGCGCCCGAGGTGGCGCTTGTCAAAGGCTGGAGCAATTACGTGTGCCTGCGCAAAGCCGCGGGCGGATATCCGGAGGAGGACGCGCTGCTCTCCCGCGCCTCGGGCGAGTTCGGCGCGAGCGCCGTCGGCGAAGAAGTGGTGCGCCTGCGCGAATGGGCGATGGCGACCGACACGGGAGACCGCGACGACCTCGTCCCCGGAGTCTCCGAGCGGGCGTGGCGGCAAGTCTCCGTCGCCAAACCGGAGTGCGTCGGAGCGAAATGCCCGATGCGCGGCTCGTGCTTTCCCGTTCTCGCGCGCGAAGCGGCCGAAGAGGCGGACATCGTGGTCACGAATCACTCGATGCTCGGGGTTCAGTCGACCGGAACTCCCGTGCTCCCGGAAAGCGCGGCCTTCATCGTCGACGAGGCGCACGAGCTCGCCGACCGCGTCACGGGCCAGCTGACCGCCTCAATTTCCAAAGGCGACGTTTCCTCGCTTGTCCGGCTGCTCAGGCGCGAGTCGATCCTCGCGACGGAGTTGGAGAACGCCGGGGACGAAGTGACCGAGGCGCTCGACGAGCTCGACGAAGGCCGGCTCGAGGCTCTGCCCGTTCCGCTTGCGGACGGGCTGTCGAGAATGCTCGGCGAATTGCAGCAGGCCCGCGAGGACGTCAACGATCTGGGCGACAAAGACGAGGCCGCCGCGGCGGCGAAGGCCCTTGCTCGCGGGAGGGTCAAGGCGCTCGCGGACGTGGTGGAGCAGCTGCTGTCCGACGGCGTGGGCGAAGGCGCCCTCGTGCCGTGGGTCGCTCGCGACGGCGAAGGGCGAAGCTCGCTTCACGTCGCGCCCCTCGACGTCTCCTCAGCCTTGGCCGACACGCTGTTCGAGGGCAAGGCCGCGATTTTGACCTCCGCCACGCTGGAAACGGGCGGCAGCTTCCGCCACATCGCCGGCGCCGTCGGCTTCACGTACCCCAGCCAAGGCCCGTGGGAGGGCATCGACGTCGGATCGCCATTCGACCATTCCAGACAGGGGATCCTCTACGCCGCGGCCTCGCTTCCCCCGCCGGGCCGCGAAGGCATAGGCGAGGCCCAGCTTCGCGAGGTCGCCGAGCTCGTCGAGGCCGCCGAGGGAGGCGCGCTGGGTCTGTTCACCTCGCGTCGGGCCGCGGAGACGGCGGCGGAATACGCCAGGGAACGGCTGGACACGCCCGTTTTTTGCCAGGGCGACGATCAGCTCTCGACGCTCGTGCGGCGCTTCGCCGAGGACGACGCCGCCAGCCTGTTCGGCACGCTGTCGCTGTGGCAGGGCGTCGACGTCCCGGGCCGCACGTGCAGGCTCGTCCTCATCGACCGCATTCCCTTCCCGCGCCCCAACGATCCGCTGACCCAGGCGCGCACAAAGGCTGTGGCCGACGCCGGGGGAAACGGCTTCATGAGCGTGGCGGCAACCCACGCCGCCCTGCTTCTCGCGCAGGGCGCCGGCCGCCTTCTGCGCCGCACAGACGACCGCGGGGTCGTCGCCATCCTCGATCCGCGGATCGTCACGGCGCGCTACGGCCCCTTTCTTGCGGCCTCGCTGCCGCCGATGTGGAGGACGAAAGACCCGCACATCGCCCGCTCGGCGCTCCGGCGTTTGGCGGCGGCGCCCGATCCGGCGCGCGATTGTGCGGGCGGCAGCGATTCAGCCGTTCAAACCGGTGCGGAGACATAGGACGCATTGGCTCCCGCGCGGGCCGTTTTAGCCGTAGGATTTTCATTGGACGGTAGCGAAGTTGCCGCAAACAAGGAGGAGACGTGACTGACAAGTCCAAGAAGAGCGAAGCCCCGGAAAAGGAAGAGGCTCCCGCTCCCACCAACGCCCCCGCGATCGACCCGAGGACGGGCGGGCGCGGCACCAAGGTGGCGATCATAGGCGCCGGGGCCGTAGGCTCCGCCGTCACGTACGCATCGATGATTCAAGGTGTGGCCCGCCATTACGCGATGTTTGACATCAACGAATCCAGGGTCAAGGCCGAGGCGCTCGACATCGCGCAGGGCAGCCAGTTCGCGCCCGTGTCGACCGTCGAAGGATCGTCCGACATCGCAGTCATCAAGGATTCCGACGTCGTCGTCATCACCGCGGGCGCCAAGCAGAAGCCGGGCCAGTCTCGCCTTGAGCTCGCGGGCGCGACGATCGACATCATGAAGTCGATCGTTCCCAAGGCCGTCGAGCAGGCGCCCAACGCGATCTATCTCATGGTCGCCAACCCCGTGGACGTTGTCACCTACGCTGGATGGAAGCTGTCCGAGCTCAGCGACGGACGTTTCTTCGGTTCGGGCACGGTGCTCGATTCTTCCCGGCTTCGCTACCTCGTCGCGCTTGCGTGCGGGGTCGCGCCGCAGAACGTCCACGCCTACATCGCCGGCGAGCACGGCGACTCTGAAATTCCGCTGTGGAGCTCGGCGATGGTCGGCGCCGTCCCGCTTTTGCAGTGGGGACAGACGGTCGATGGCAAGCTGCTTGACGACGGCGTTCGCGAGGCGATCCATCACGACGTCGTTCGCTCGGCCTACAACATCATCGAGGGCAAGGGCGTGACGAACTATGCGATCGGAATCTCGGTCGCTTCGATTCTCGGCTCGATCGTCCGCGACGAGCACCGCGTGCTTCCCGTCTCCTCCTACCTGGAGGACTGGCTCGGCATTTCCGACGTGTGCATGTCGGTTCCTTCGATCGTGGGCCGCGCAGGCGTCGGCCGTCGGCTCGTCCCAGTGGTCACGCCGAGGGAGTACGACGGTTTGCGGCGTTCCGCAGACTCGATCCGAGAGGTTGCTCGCCGGTTCGGTTTCTGACAGGCAGGCTTTCGGCGGGGCGGCGCGGATGTGCGACGGCACACGAGTTTTGCCGCGGCTGCGCCGAGCGACTGGGAGCGCGACGCCTACGCCGTGTGAGCGTTCCTTGCCGCAGGTGAGCGTTGGAAACCGCGTCTGATCTCAGATCTAAAGCGCGGGTCCGCACAGGGCCCGCGCTTTTCGTATGCCGGGATCAAGTGCGGGCTGCATGCCCAAGTTGAACACAAGTTGAACAAGGGTCGGCCGTTGCTGAACGCCGGTCTTCCGTTTCGTCGAACGGCGCCCTGCTCGATTCTCGATCCAGTGACGAACGGAGGCTCGAAGGCCGACAGGGGCTGAAAATCCGATTTTCGAGTCTCGTCCGAGTTCCACGTCTCGGCGCTGAAGCCGGGGCTTCGACTTCCCGGGCGGAGGCTCCGACAATGAGTCAGAGCGAGCGCAACACCGTGACGACGCGCCCGAGAATCTCGGCGTCGTCGGCGGGAATCGGCCGGTACTCGCTGTTGCGTGGAAGCAAAAGAGTGTGGCCGTCCTTGCGCTGGAGGACCTTGACCGTCGCCTCTCCCTCGATCATGGCCGCGACTATCTCCCCGTTCTCGGCCACGGGCTGCCGGCGGATGACGACCCAGTCGCCGTCGCAGATGGCCGCCTCGACCATGGAATCGCCCACGACTTTGAGCATGAACAATTCACCGTCGCCGGTGAGGGACCGAGGCAAGGGGAGAACCTCCTCGACCACCTGGTCGGCCAATATCGGCGATCCCGCCGCGATGCGCCCGACAACCGGGACGTTGACCGAGGGGTCGACGTGGAAGTCCTCCGCGGACGTCTTCGGCTCCTCTGCCGCCGCACCCCTCGGAACGCCGGCGCTCGTGTAATCGGCGTAAAGCCTGCGGTGGGTGTTCTCCAAGCCCAGCTCGGTCAAGAGAATCGTGCGCGGACGCCTGGGGTCGCGCACGATGTACCCCTTGTCTTCGAGAGCGTCGAGCTGGTATTTGACCGACGACGTCGACGAAAAGCCGCAGCGGTCGGCGATTTCCCGAATGGTCGGGGCGTAGCGGTTCTTGAGCAGCTCCGAGCGAAGGGCGTTGAGCACTTCCTTCTGACGTTCAGTCAGGGCTGTTCGGCGTCTGACCATCATCACCTCCGGTGAAAGCCCCAAAAAAGTGTCGGAGGGGCGCGATTGACTTATGTCATCAGCCTACCGGCAACGATACGAAAGGGCAAACATTTGTTCAGGGAAAGCGTTCGAGCGACAAGACTGGACAAGTGTTCGATAGCTCGCTATCGTGTATAAACACATGTTCGATGAACGAAAGTTCGAGGTGAAGGTATGAGCGTTCTGCGGATTCCGGCAGACGGCGAACCGAAGCGGGCGGCTCAGCGCGGGAAAGGCGCTCGGCGGTTGAAAGCCGTCGGTCCGAATGTTCGGCGATGCTGCGAGGATGCGCGCGGCAATCGCTTCGATCGCACCTTGCGCGACGGCGAACGGTCGGAGCGGGCATTGCCGGGTCCGCGCCTTCGGGCTGTTCCCACCGCGGCTACGCCCGACGAAGGCAAAGTCGGCGATGCGAAAGCCCAGTGGGCCAGCCGTCTCGCCCCGCTTCGCGAAGGACGCAGTCCCCGCGTAGCGACGCCCCCGCGGCGTGGGAAGAAAAAGGCGGCGCCAGCGGGCAGCGGGTCTTTGGCTCCCAGGGCGTTTGGCGCGCGAGCGCTTCGAGCCGCCTTCGCCGCTCTCGCCTGCACGGCCGTGGTCGTCATGGGCCTCGTCGTGGGAAGTCTTTTGCTTCCCGCCGAACGGCAAATGGTTGTCGTTCAATCGGGGGACACGCTGTGGGCGATCGCCGCCCGAATCGACGGCGCCCCCAGCACTCCAAGGGCGGTCACGGATATCGCACAGTTGAATTCTTTGGGTTCGCGCGACGTGAAACCCGGACAGAAGCTTGTGTTGCCCCATTACCGATGAGCTAGTCCCCGGACCGGGGGAGGGGAAGCCTCGGTCCGGGGACCGTCGATAGACAGATTTGGCGGCTATTCGGCACGAATGTTTGCCGCACTGACGCGCGCGCGATTAATGTTGAAGAATGCGGTGCCCTTTCTGTCGACATCCAGAGTCTCGCGTGATCGACTCGCGCGCCAGCGATGACGGTCAGGCGATTAGGCGGCGCCGTCAGTGCCCTCAGTGCAATCGACGATTCACGACGATCGAAACGGCGAGCCTTCAGGTGATCAAGCGGTCGGGCGCCTACGAGCCTTTCTCCAGAGAGAAGATCATAAGCGGGGTGGGAAAGGCTTGCCAGGGCCGCCCCGTAAGCGAAGACGACCTGGCGAGGCTCGCCCAGCTGGTCGAGGAGCGAATTCGGGCCAACGGGGCTTCGCAGATAGAGGCGCACGAGATCGGCTTGACGATCCTCGAGCCGCTGCGCGAACTCGACACGATCGCGTACCTGCGTTTTGCGTCGGTCTATTCGAACTACGATTCGTTGGACGATTTCGAGAATGCAATCCGCGAACTGCGCGAGAATCCGCCGGAGTCCCTCAAATGAAGCTGCGTTTCCCCAGGCCCCTCGACCCTGGCGACACAGTGGCCGTCACGTCGCCGTCGGGCGGTGTGCCTCCCGCCTTGAAGCCCAGGCTGGAGTTTGCCGTGGAAACCGTGCGCTCCCGAGGATTTGAGGTTCTTATCGGCGAGTGCATGGACGGAAACGGGGCAACGTCCGCGCCCGCCCGGGAACGTGCGCGGGAATTGCAGGATTTCCTTCTCGATCCGGAGATTCGCGCCGTCATTCCGCCGTGGGGCGGTGAGCTGGCCATCGATCTCATACCCTGTCTCGATTGGCAGGCCCTGGCCGAGGCCGAGCCGACGTGGGTCATCGGTTATTCAGACATTTCAACCCTTCTTTTGCCGCTCACCTTGAATGCCGGCGTCGCCACCGTGCACGGAAACAACCTCCTTGACACGCCGTTCGCGGTGCCTGAAGGCCTCGTCGGCTGGATGGACGTCGTTTCGCTTCCCCGGGGAGCCTCGTTCACTCAGGACGCTCCCGACAAGTACCGCGAAGGTTACGTTCTTTACGAGACGTTTCCCGAAGTTGCAGAGTTCGAGCTTACGGAAGAAGCCTATTGGGTGCGGCTCGACGGCGCGGGAGACGTGCGCGTGCGGGGCAGGCTCATCGGCGGATGCATCGAGACTCTGGGAAACCTGGCCGGAACGCCGTTCGGCAGGGTGTCCGAACTCGCCCGCTCCACCGGGGATCCGCTCATCGTGTACGTCGAAGCGGCCAACGCGGACGCGTACGAGGTGTGCAGAACGCTCCATGGGATGCGCCTGGCGGGCTTCTTCGAATCTGCGGCCGCCGTTCTCGTTGGACGGACGAATGCCCCGGATTGCGCGGACATGAACCAGTACGACGCCGTCATCGACGCTTTGGGCGGCCTGGGCGTGCCGATCATTGCCGACGTCGAATGCGGCCACGTCGCCCCGTTCATGCCTCTCGTGAACGGCGCGACGGCCGAGGTCGTCGCCACCGAGACGCAGTCGCAGATTCGGCAAACCTTGGCGTGATGATCTGAGCCGCTCAGGCGGGGATGCGCTCTCCGCCGTTTTCCAGCGTGCGGATGCGGCGAGCTGGACCGGACGGCAAGGCGTTCACCGCTATAGCGGCGAGTCCCGAAGTGAGGGCGTTCGCTCAGTTGGCCCGCAGCCAGTCGACCGAGGTCGATCTGCTCGCGGGCAGCATCGGCGCCTGCTTCTCCCTGTGCGACACGCCCGCCGGTACGTTCGAGTGCGCTTGGCCGGCCCCACACCTCGACACGGTGGTTGCGTGGTTCGAGGAACGCTATCCGGCCTGACCGACCGTTCGGCGGCAGCCTGCCTCAGAAGAATTTGCAGCCTGCTCTGAAAGATTTTGTTGGCATGACGGTGGCACCCGGTCGCCGACTGAACTCGGACGCTCCGGCTGGCCTCCTACGCCGGCTGGCCTCAGTTAGGCCACCTGAACTCGGACGCTCCGGCTGGCCTCGGCTAGGCCACCTGATTTCCGAAACTCCGGCTGGCTCTGTTGCGCCGGCTGGCCCCTACGCCGGCTGGCCGCCTGCGTCGGGGCCGATCCGATTGCCTTTGTCCGGCGAGTTCTGCTGAGTCTTGGACGAGAGCCACGCCTTCAGGCCTTCGATGCTGAAATTCTCGGCGAACCAGGCGCGGACGGAATCCGGCGAGGGGGTGCGCTCGGCGAATCGCGAGCGCAGCCCCTCCAGACTCTCGCCTTTGGACGCGAGCCAGTCGCTCAGCTGCTCGCGAGTCACCGAGTACTGCTCCTGGAGCCGGGAGACGAAAGCCTCGAACGCCTCGCCGGTCGCCCCCGTGAGCTCCGAGGCCTTCGCGCGCCACTGGCCTGCCTTCAATTCGAAGCCCTGCAATTGTTCGCGGACGCTTCGCCGAAGGACCTTGCCGAGCTGCGAACGGGGCAGGTCTGCCACAACGGCGATCGACCGCGGCATCGCGTAATGGGAAAGCTTGTCCTGCGTCCAGCGCCTGACGGCGTCGAGGTCGACGGCCGCCCCAGGCTCGAGCACAAGGGCGGCGACAACGGATTCTCCGCGCGAATCCCGCGAATCTTCGGGCATTCCGACGACGGCGACGTCGCGCACTCCCGGCATCCCCTTGATCGCCTCTTCGACCTGCGACGGATAGACGTTGAAACCGCCGTTGATGATGAGCTCCTTTGCCCTGTCCGCCATCACGAGGAAGCCGTCGTCCCAGTATCCCAAGTCGCCCGTGCGGAGCCAGCCGTCTTCGGTGAAGGCCTGGGCCGTCTCCTCGGGGTCGTTGTGGTAGCCGACGAAGATCTGAGGGCCGCGGATCAAAATTTCGCCGGTGCGTCCATTCGCCGGGGCTGGCGCGTCGTCCGGGGCGGCTATGCGCACCTCAGTGGAGGGGAAAGGCAGCCCGAGCGTCGAGGGGCGGCGAGCCGAGGAAACGGGCGAGCCGGCGATGATCGGGCTGGCCTCCGTCATCCCGTACCCCTCGATGATGAAGCCTCCCGTGGCGTTTTCCCACCGGGCGGCCAGTTCGCCGTCGAGCGCCATGGCGCCCGAAAAGGCGAAGCCGACGCCGCTCAGGTCCTCGCCGCGTTCGGCTGCGGCGTCCAGAATGCGGGCGAACATGGGGGCGACGCCGGGAAGCAGCGTGATGCCTCGGCGGCGATTGGCGGCAAGAAGCGCGTGCGGATCGAATTTCGGCAGCAAGACGAGGGCGGCGCCCAGCTTGACGCCCAGCATCGTCGCCATCATTCCAAAAGCGTGGAAAAAGGGGAGAACGCAGCAGAGCACCTCGTCGCCCCCGGTGAAAATAGGAACCCAGGCTTTTGTCTGCTCGACGTTTGAAGCGATGTTCCGGTGGGTGAGCATGACTGCTTTAGGCTTGCCCGTCGTGCCGCCGGTGTGAATGAGGACGGCGACGTCGTCAATCGCCGCTGGGCTCGGATCGCGGCGCGCCCGCGCCTTTCTGACGAGGTCGTCGAAGGAGGCCACGCCCGCAGGCACGGCTCCCCGGAGCTTCGAACGCTGTTTTTGCGCCGAAGCGAGCGGCAGCTTGAGAAGAAGGCGTGAAAGGTGGGGAAGTTCGCGCGAGAGGTCGACCGACAGGAAAACGGGGCCGCTGAGAGGCCCTTCGGCGGCCAGCGCCTCGAGGGTTTGCTCCCACACGATTGCCGCCCGCGAGCCTCGCTGCGATATCTGTTCGCGCAACTGCTTTGGAGGCGCAAGCGGATTGTGCTCGGCCACCGTCGCGCCGAGCGAGAGAACGGCGAAAAATGCGACGACGTGCTGCGGGCAGTTGGGCATGACGAGCGAGACGACGTCGCCGCGGCCCACCCCTAGCCGGTTCAAGGCCTGAGCGGCCTTCCGTGTCTGATGGGCAAGTTCCGCATAGGAGATTGTCCGCCCAAGAAAATCGACGGCCACGGAATTCGGGAAGACGGTGGCCGATCGTGCCAAAAGCGCGTCAAGCGTATACGCGGGCGGCTCTATTTCCGCCGGGACGCCGGGCGCGTAATGGAGGCGCTCAGATTCCATGGTGCGCGGGGGTCCTTTCCAACGGCACAACATGCGTGAAGTTTCAACGCCAAGTGTAGTGTTGCCGCCTTTGAGTCCGCGAACCGACCCGCGGCTTGCTGCGCCGGCCCGCCAAAAGGCTCCCGGCGTCGTTCCGGGAGGGCTCGTCGGCTCCGAGGCGCCTGGCCGCGCACCCGGCTCGCCGCGCTCCCGCCTGGCCGCGCTCCCGGCTCGCCGGCAGCAACCCGGCTCGCCGGGCCCAGCCCGCCCCGTGCAGCAGGACCTCAGTCGCGAACCGGATTGCAGCGCCGAAAATGCGCCAGTCGCGCGGACGCGTCAGTCTCTGTGCAGCACCCGCAGCCGGATGCTCTGATCCAGCTCGGAGAGCTCGGTCAGCGCCGATTCAGGCAGCTCGGACGCAAGGTCGGTGACCATGTATCCGATTTCGCCTGATGTGACGAGCGTTTGTGCATCGATGTTGGCGTCGGCAGCGGCGAAAATGCTGTTGACGTGGGCGAGCGCGCCCGGTGTGTTCGAGTGGATCCAGGTCACGCGATGCCGAGCCGAGGGCGCGGGCGAAGCGTCGACCTCGGGCATGTTCACGGAGAGGCCGGTCAGGCCCTTCCGCCAGTAAGAGACGAGCTTTTCGGCCACGAAAGAGCCGATGGACTCCTGCGCCTCGATCGTCGAACCCCCGATGTGAGGCGTGAGAATGACGTTGTCGAGGCCTGCGAGCGAGCAGGAAAAAGGGTCGCCGTTTGCGTTGGGCTCGTGGGGGAACACGTCGATCCCGGCGCCGCTCAAGCTTCCGTCCGTCAACCGCTCCCGCACCGCCTCCAGGTCCACGACGGAGCCGCGCGAAAGATTGATGAGAATCGCGCCCTCCTTCATCGCCATGACTCGGTCCCGCCCGAAAAATCCGGCATTCGACGCGCGTCCGTCGATGTGAATCGAGACGATGTCCGCCCGTTCCAGGAGCTGGCTCAGGCTGCGCATGCGCACGGCGTTGCCGATCGCGAGCCTTTCGGCGACGTCGTAGAAGAGCACGGACATGCCGAGCGCTTCCGCGATGATGCCAAGTTGGGTGCCGATGGAGCCGTAGCCGACGATTCCGAGGGTCTTTCCCCTAACCTCGTGCGCGCCGGAGGCGGTCTTCTCCCACACGCCGGATTGAAGGGCGTTGTTCTTGTCCGTCAGATGGCGCGTGAGGGCGATGGCCTCGGCTATGGCGAGTTCGACCACGGAACGCGTGTTGGCGTACGGCGCGTTGAATACGGCGATGCCTGCTTCGTTGGCGGCGGAGACGTCGATCTGGTTCGTTCCGATGCAGAAGGCACCGATGGCAGTCAGATGGGGGCTCGCATCGAGCACCCTGCGGGTGAGGTTGGTCTTTGAGCGGATGCCCACCATGTCGACGTCGCTGAGCGCCTCGATCAGCTCGTCGCCTTGGACGGCGCCGGAAACGCGGCGAACCTCTATGCCGTACTTGGCGAAAACCGAGTCCGCAGACGCGTGCGGGGATTCTAGGAGGAGGACTCGTGGCATCTTGCCTTCCTTGCGATGAAATGTGTGCCGAAGACAAACCGTACAGCAGATCGGATGGAAAATGAGGATTGTCCGCGATTCGGGCCGATTGCAATTTGAGCCGATCGTCTCTGAAAGAGCCAGGCGCCCGGGCCGGATGCGCGGCGTCAGCCCGCGCTGAGTTGGTTTGACCGGCGTCGGCCCGCGCGGCGTCAAGCCATTCCGGCGGGAAGCTCGCCCGAATAGAGAACGTCGAGGCGGCGGGTGGGGCGGGTCATCGCAACATAAAGATTGCCGGGGCCTTCGGCCAGCACGCGCGAGGGCTCGACCAGCACGACGGCGTCGTACTCCAAGCCCTTGGCCTCGACTGCGGACAAGACGCCTATGCGCGCCAAGCCGGCGGAGTCGGCCTTCACGTACCCGGCCAGCCCGGGGTCCCCGGCCAGCGCCTCCGCGACGCCGTCGCGCAGGTCGGAGGGGACGATGACCGCCAGCGTTCCCTCGCCCGGACCATACTCTTCGTCCAACCAAGCGCGCCGCTCCTTGACCGATCGGACGACGGCGCCCTCTCGCCCGTCCGCCTCGATCGCAGTGAAGGCGAGGCAGTCGGGAAGGTCGCGCGCGGCCTCGACGGGCAGCACGGAAACGCCCGCCGCAGCGAGGGTCCGCCCAGCCGAGCGGAGGATCGTCGCCGGAGTCCTGTAGGAGACCGTGAGATTCTCGATCCGAGCGCTCGATCCGAGCCGTCCGAGGATGCTCGTCCAGCCGCCTGAGGGCGAGCCGTCCGGACGCTGGTCGAGGTCGCCGACGACCGTCATCGACCTCGTCGGACACCGGCGGGCGAGCATCTCCCACTGCATTGGAGAAAGCTCCTGCGCCTCGTCGACCACGATATGCCCGTAGGTCCATGTTCGATCCGAGGATGCGCGGTCAGCAAGGCTTGACTGCGGCCCGGAGCCGGCTGCGCGCTCGGTCAGCTGTTCGAGGTTGACGATGCCGCCGCCGAGGTTCATCGAATTCATCGTTTCCTTGACGTACTCGGAAAGCTCGGCGTCGCGCGCCTGCGCAGCGGCTCGTTGGCGCTTCTCGAAGTCGGTGCGGAAGGGTCCGAGGCATTCGGCGAGCTCGTCGAGGATGGGGATGTCGGCGGCCGTGATCGGGCTGCCTTTCGGCCGGCTAACCGCCTCGATCTCCTCGGGCGAAAGCTCGGGGGCGCACATGGCGAGCAGGCGCGGGCGCGCGTAAAGCCGTTCGAGCAGCTGGACGGGAGAGGAAGGCAGCCATCTAAGATTGACTTCGCGCCGAGCCTCACGCGAGGAGACGACCTCGTCGACTATCCAGCCGGCGTCCTCCAGTGCCATTTCTTTGTGTGCGGCCACTTGGTTTGCGAGCTCTTCGACGAGGATCCTCGCGTACGTTTCACGGGCCTCGTTGTGGGGCCGCCCCCCGCGCCGAGCGCGCTGCTGCGCAGCCTCAACCTGCGAGGGCGTGAGGGTCACGGGGCTCGAGTCGATTGTGAAGGAGACAGGGCGATCGAGCGGGCGTTCGAGGACGTTTCGCACGGCGTTCGCGGCGATAGTCCGCCAGACCGGCGAGCCTTTGATACGCGCGGCTTGCGCGGTGTCGGCCCCCGTCGCCTCGACGCCGGGAAGCAGCCCGGTCACCGTCGTCGAAACGATGTCGGACTCGCCCAGGCTCGGAAGGACTTGGTCGATGTACCGCAGGAACACGGGGGAGGGGCCCACGATGAGAACGCCCGAACGGGAAAGCCGTTCGCGTTGGGTGTAAAGAAGGTAGGCGGCGCGGTGGAGCGCGACGGCCGTCTTGCCGGTGCCCGGCCCTCCCTGGACGACGAGTATTCCGTTCGAATCGGCCCGAATGATTCGATCCTGCTCGGCCTGAATCGTGGCGACGATGTCGCTCATCTTTCCGTCGCGGGCCGTCGCCATCGCCGCCATCAGGGCGCCTTCACCGGTGAGGTTGAGGTCGGTCAGCCCCTCGGAGGCTTCGGCGTCGAGCAATTCGTCCTCCACGCCGACGACGTCGCGCATCCGCGTCTGAATGTGCCTGCGGCGAACGACTTCGCCGGGCTCGGCCGCGGTAGCCCGGTAAAAGGGCTCGGCCTGCGGGGTCCGCCAGTCGAGGAGAATGATCTCCTGGTCCTCGTCCTTGAGGCCGATGCGCCCGATGTGCTCTGTTTCGCCGTCTGTGAAGTCGAGGCGCCCCATGACTAGGCGATTCTCGACGTTGCGCAAACGTATGAGATTGTCCTCGTAATGGGTCGCGAAGGAGTCGCGCTCGGAGAGGGCGCCTGCGCTTTCGTGGCCCTGTTGCGCTCGAACTTCGCGCAGACGTTCGGAGTAGGCCTCGCGTTGGCGGTCGAGCGCGGCATACGCCGTCTCGACGAAGTCTTGCTCGTCGGCGATTGCGCGCGAACGCGCGGATAACTCACCCATGGACAGTCCTGAAACGGGGAAAATCGACCACACAATTATCGGCCACGGGGGCCGTCGAAGCTAATCAGCGCGCCCTATCGCAGTCAAAAAACGATGGGTAGTATTACCACGTCGAAACCGTTGAACGCCGGAGTGTCGGGAATAACAGGGCATGCAGAAGGGCCCGTTCGGAGAGTCGAAGCGGCGGGGAGGCTTATGGCAAAGTAGAGGGCGAGGAGAGGAGACACATGGGGCACTTCGTATCGTTTCCAGAGGCCGAGGGGCCTGAGCGCGTCGAGCGGTTGGTTCTCAATCTGGTGGATCCGGCCGTAGACGCCGGCGCCGTCGGCCAGCTGATATCGCTGTCGCTCAGTCCGCTTGACGGCGGGGCCGCCGCATTGTTCAACTCCGATCCGCTCATCGACTATCGATCTCAGCGGCCGCTTATGAACTACAAGGACGGTCGGCTTGTCGACATGCGCCGCAGCGGAATCGTCCTTTCGCATGCGAGCGACGTCGAGGGCCAGCCCTTCCTGCATTTGCACGGCGCCGAGCCCGATTTTCAATGGGACGCGCTGCTGGCGGACATGATCGACATCATCGAGAAGTTCGGTGTGAAGTCGACCTTCTCCTTCACGGCCGTCCCTTCGGCCACTCCTCACACGAGGCCGGCCGACATGGTCGTGCGCACGGCCGACAAGCGCGAGGACCAAGTGTTTGAGGCGGACTTCTGGTTCACCGCCGGTTTCGCCGACTATGTCGAGTTTCATACGGCGAAGCTGGGCATCTCGCATACGAATGTCGCCGTTCGCGTTCCCGTCTATCTGGCCGGCGATCGTTATTTCACCGGGGCCGCCGGAGCACTCGGGCTGACGTCCTCGCTCAGCGGGCTCTACTTCCCTTTGGGCGATCTGGAACAGGCCGCAGCCGAAGAGGTCGAAGCCTACTCTTCGGCCATTGAAGGCAACGAGGAGCTGGCCCAATTCATCGACAAGCTCGAGAAAGACTACGACGCCAACGGCTCGGTGCGCGGATACGTCACCGCGCCCAAGCCCGAAATGCGAGTCCCCACCGTGGACGAAATCGGCCGCGCCGCCGAGCAGTTCCTCGCGGGAGTCTCCTCGCCGCGCGCCTCGGCTTCGGAAAAGACCTTCGATCCGCAGGGACTGTTGCGGAAGATGGAGCGCTACCAGGGTTTTCTTCCCGGCGAGCACGGAGTGGGCGAAGGGCCAGCGTTCGACGTCTCGGCCATGAGAAGCCAGCAAGCCGGGGGTGGCGCCGAGGCGTACGAACGCCCCGCGGGCGATGACGGGGACAGCCGCGACGCCGCCGAAAAGGCCGACGACGTCGCAACCGATGCGCCGGAGGCCGAGCGCTCCGAGGGCGCTGCGGAAAGCGTCGCCGAGCTTGCTGAAGTCTCGGCCGTCGGCGAGAGCGAAGCAGACGTCGCGGACGGCGACGTCGAAGCCGCAGTGAGCGAGGCGGGCGCCGCCGACGCTTTCGAGTCTGAGGATGCGGACGTCGCTCGATCCGAAGCAGACGCCGCTGATGCCGTCGAAGGCGAGGCCGTTGCCGAGGCGGGCTTCGCCGCCGGCCTTAAAGGCGACGAGGGCTTTTCGGCCGTCTCCGAGGAAACTGGGAGCGGTCCGAAAGACGCCGCAGTCGCGGACGGCGCCGTTGAATCGTACGTTTCGGCTGAATCGGACGGCGCCGCCGAATCACACGTTCCGCCTGAAACCGATGACTCACGCTACCGCTCCGACGCCGACGCCCCAGCGGGCTTTGGCGAAGCCGAGGCCGTTCGCGGGGAATCGGATCTGGAAGCCGGCGACGAATCGGATCTGGAAGTTGGCGACGAATCGAATTTGGAAGCCGACGACGAAACGGATCTGAGGGAGGACGCATCGAGTCTGGGCGACGATCCCCACGGAGCTTCCAAACGTGAGGACCAAAAGGAGGCCGTGCAGGCCGACGTCGAAGCTGACGACGCAGGCGAATTCGGGAGCGCCGCTGAAGCCGGGGAAGGCGACGCGGGCGATGCCCGCGGACGCGAGGCTCACGCCGTCGACGATGCCGATCTAGACGGCGAAAACGACGGTCTCAACGAGCAAACCCAGTCCTATGCGCAAGTAAACATCGAGGAGCTTGCCGAATCTTATGAGAACGTCGGCGTCGAGGAGCTTGCGGAAGCCGAGGAAACGGCCGGCGCGGGCGAGCGCGGGGGCGTCGACGAACTCGCGGGCACTGAGGATGCCCGAGCGTCTGCCAGCGTTGAGGACCCGCAGGAACTGGCGGGCGTCGAGGACCCGCAAGAATCGGACGGCGTCGAAGACTCTCGGGAGCCCGCCGGCGTTGAGGGCCGGCGTGAGCTTAGCGGCATCCAGGAGGCCCGGGACCTCAACGGCATTGAAAGCCCGGAAAAGTCCGCCGACAACGAACCCGGCGAAGTCCTCGATCCGGGCGAGACTCTCGAGCCGCTCTCGGCTTTGGGGCGCATCAAGGCGTTTTTGAAGAATTTGCCGGACGTTCCGGATCCCTCCGAGCAAAACGGGGATCCCGGCGAAGTTTTGGATCCCGCGGAGACTCTCGAGCCGCTTTCGGCTTCGGGGTACATCGACGTCGCCGCGATCGAAAGCTCCGGATGGAACGAAAGCTCCGGATGGAACGCCCCCGAAAACCATGTGCAAGATTTGGGCGAAAACGGCGACCTCGGCAAGGACGCCGAAGACGCGGCGGACGCCGGCGTCGGCTTGGACGCCGGCGACCTCGGCGGCGAAGACCCGGCCGTCGGCGTCGAGGCCTCCGCTGCCGAGCCTGAAGCGAATGCCGGCCTTCTCATCACGGAATCGGAAGTCATCGAGTCGATGATGGGGGATTCCGCCGAGCAGCCTTCCGACATGGAAGGCGTAACGGCTGAAAGCGCTGCGGAGCACGTGTCCGTGGTCGATGCGGCCTTGGCGGACAGCGCGATGGCCGGGCCGCCGAGCGGGGCGAGCTCGGTTGAGGGGCCTGAGGCTTGGGAGCAGCCCAACGAGCTTGAACCTCCTGTTTCATTTGACTCCGCGGGCTCGTTCGAATCTGCCGGTTCCTTCGACTCGTCCGCCCCCATCGAATCGTCAAGCGCGTTCGAAGGGCCGAGCGGCCCGCCCGCGAGCGGGGAAGGCTCGCCCCGCGAATTCGAAGGTGTGTCTTTCACAACGGGCGACGGAGGCCAGGCGGTCGGATACGAAGCCGACCCGTCCGAGGAGGGCTTCATCCCCTCCGGCGCCCAGGGCGGCGACATCGACGCATGGCCAGTCCGAGGCTGGGACGAAGCTCTCGGATTCGGACGCGAGAGCAATGCCGTCGTTCCTCAGGAGGACGCGAATGCGTCCCACGACATCGTCTTCGCTCCCCACGTTTTTGGCGCCGCGCTGTCCGCGGGGGACACTCCCAGACACTCCGCGCTCGAACGGATGCAGACCCTCGTGTTGAAAGATTCCCCCGAAGTGGAAGCCCTGGCCGAGGCATCGAGCGAAAGGGCCGAACAGGAGGCTCCGGCTGCGGAGGCCGACGACGCTCTCGCCCCGGGCGAAACGGCGCCCGACGGCGCGGAACGCACGGGGGAAAACCCTGAATCCCCCGGTGGAGACCAGGCATCAGGAGGAACGGAAAACGGCGCAGCCGCAAACGAAATCGGTGTTGCGGGGGACGGGGAACCCGGAGAAGCTCCGGCCATGTCCGTGCCGAACGAGGCTGATCCGCTCGGCGGCGCCGGCGCGGATTCCGTCCCGCCCGCCAGCTTGCCCGCATCGAATGTGGGGCAGCTGCCCGAGCCCGGCCAAGGCCAAGTCAAACGTCGGCGAGGAAAGCACTCCGCCTGACCCGCGCCGCCCGCCGGGCCGTCCTCGTCCGCTTCGCAAAGCCTCACAGCCGGCCTGAGTCGCCGCCAACGGGCGCATTCCGCGCAAGCTCGGGCAGTTTGCCCGGATTCATGCTCGGCTGGCTCACTCGGGCTCTGCCGACGTCGTCGGCTTGGGACGCGGACGACGTTGCCTCGGGCTTGTAGCTCTCGGCCATCCTGCAAGGGAATCGGTCAACGGTCTGACGGAGGCCGCCCGGGAGCGCAAGGCGCCGTCGTCGAAAAACTTCGTCGGCAGCGGGAATTTGCGCACTTCCCGTTCGATCGACTCGACCGGAAAACGAGCGTCGGAGCCCGCTACGACGAAGTTGCCGAAACGCCTTCCGCTGAAAACCGCCGGATCGGCTATCGCGACGATATTGGGAAACGCTGCCGCCATGGCCGCGATGTCCTCGTCTAGCCGCCGAATCCCCGCCGACGCGACCGCATTGAGAACGTAAATCCCTCCCGGCGCCAAAACGTCGGCCGCTCGTTTCGCGGACTCCGCCGTTCGCAGATGCGGCGGCACCTCCCTGCCCGTGAAGGCGTCGCGGACGATCGCGTTCCAGCTCGCTTTCGTCGAGTCGAGGACGTGCCTGGCGTCCCCGACCCTGATCTTCAGAAAGGGCGAGCGCGGCAGCGGAAACCAGTCGCGCACCAGCCTGGCCAGCTCGGGGTCGATTTCGACGGCGACCTGATGCAGCTCCCTGCGGGCGCCCAGCGCCCTGGCGAGCGCGCAGCCTGCGCCTCCCAAATGAAGCACCCTCGTGCGGCGGGGGCCGCCGCCTTCGGCCGACCCGCCCGCCTCGACGGCGCGGCGCCCGGCTTGATCCCAGCGCGATTCGAGTATGAGGCGAATGTGCTGCATATACTCGAAATCCAGATACTCCGGATCGGCGAGGTCCAGGCTCGAAGACTCGACGCCGTCCAACAGAAGGAGAACCTGCGAGGGATTGGTCCGCGCCCTGACGAGTTCCGCAGTGGCATACGTTGTGGCGACGGGCCCCTCGGGCAGCTGTGTTCTGGACGATGCGCGCTTCATGCCACGAGCCTATCGAGACTCGAGGGCGCCGTGGCAGGCGAACCGGGCGTTTTGCGCGGCCAGAAAAGCGACGGAGCCTGAGCGTAGGCTTGTCGCGTGAGAAAGGAGGACGGATGTCCCGAGCGCCGCGGTCGAAAGAAGCCCGTCGATTCTGGGGCGACGACGATTCCGACGTCGGCATACTCCACGTCGACATGGACGCCTTCTTCGTGTCAGTCGAGCTGCTCGATCGCCCGGAGCTCGCGGGGAAGCCGGTCGCCGTCGGGGGAGCCGAGCGCGGCGTCGTCTCCGCCGCCTCCTACGAGGCCCGCGAATTCGGCGTCAACTCGGCAATGCCCGTGGCCCGCGCCCTTCGGGCCTGCCCGCATCTGACGATGATTCCGCCGCGCCACGGCAGGTATTCGGAGGTGTCGCGGCAAATCATGGACATATTGCACGACGTCACTCCGCTTGTGGAGAAGCTTTCGGTGGACGAGGCCTTTCTCGACGTCGGCGGCGCGCGGCGCCTCATGGGAGGGCCCGTCCGCATCGCCACGGATTTGCGGGCGCGCATTCGGCGCGAGGTCGGCGTTCCGGCGTCGGTTGGCATCGCCGCGACGAAGCACGTCGCCAAGATCGCCTCGGCCCACGCGAAGCCCGACGGACTGCTCCTCATACCCCGCTCGGCCACGATCGCCTTCCTCCACGGGCTGCCGGTGGGGGCGCTGTGGGGCGTGGGGGAGAAAACGAGGGCGCGCTTGGCCAAGCAGGGAATCGAGACGGTGGGAGAGCTCGCCGACGCGGGACCGGAACGTCTGGCCAGGATCCTCGGCCGCGCCCACGGAACGCATCTGTACAGATTGGCGATGGGGCAGGACCCGCGTCCCGTGCAAACTTCTCGCGAGGAGAAGTCGATCGGCAAAGAGGAGACATTCTTCGAACACGTGGCCGACCGCGGCAAACTTGAAAAGATCCTTCTGGCTCAGGCCCATGCCACCGCGCGCAGACTGCGGCGCGCGCGTCTGACTGCCCGGACGGTCGCGATCAAGGTCCGCTTCGCCGATTTCACGACCATCACCCGCAGCACGACTTTCGCCAGGCCGACCGATCTGGCGGCGGACCTCTACGCGGGCGCCAAACATCTCTTCGATTCGATCGCCGTCTCCGACGAGGGGCTGCGCCTCCTGGGCCTGCGCGCCGAGCAGACAGTCGATCCGCGCGAGGGCGTACAGCTGGCTCTGGGCGCGGATTCCGACGGCGAAGCCTGGGACTTCGGCGGCCAAACGGACGAGGGCATGCATCAGGCGTTTGGCGTGAATCCGCGTCTTGAACGGGCTGAGGCGGCGCTCGACCGCATTCGCGACAAGTTCGGCCCGTCATTCGCCGGTCCGGGAAGCCTCATCGGCGTCGACAAGGAGAGGCGCAGCGAAGCTGACAAGGAGAGGCGCCGCGAAAACGGGGGAGGCGTATGAAACGCAGGAAACCGGTAAAACCGAGCAAGCCGCGAGAACGGGGAAGGTCGCGTTCACCCGGAGGTGAATGGACTCCGTCGCCCCAGAAACTATGACATCGTGGTGGTCCACATGACTTTTGCCGCTCGTGCCTTCGGGATATTCTTGACGGGTACGCCGACGACAGAGGAGAACCCATGGCCCTTTCCGAATACGAACGGAAGATGTTGGAAGAGCTGGAAGCCCAGCTGTCCGACGAGGATCCCGGGTTCGCCGACACCCTCAAGCCCAAGCCGTCGCCGAAGGCGGCTGCCCGCCAGGTGTCGATTCGCCATCTCGTCCTTGGCCTTCTCGTCGTTTTTGGAGGCATTGCCGTCCTCACGCTCGGCGTCTCGGCCGAGATGGAGATCGTCGGGCTCCTCGGGATCGTCGTCATGTTCCTCGGAACGTGGTACATGACGGCCGGCGTCAAGTCTTTCCCCGTCGAAAAGGCGGAGAACGGCGATCCCGGGCCGAAGAGGCCAAAGGCCCCTCGCTCAAGCCGTTTCCAAGACTTCATGGCCAAGCAGGCCGAGGAGTGGGAGAAGCGCCGTCGCCGCTAGGGCGTGCGCAAGCGTGGAATGACTGGCCCGTCAAAGGGCCTGGTGACGAAAGACCCGCGACGTCGAGCGGGCCTCTCGCGTTGACCGGCCGTGATTCACCCCGGCATGGCGACCGCCGAACGGTTGAACGCCTCAGCTGCGACTGAAGGCATCCAGACGGGATGCCTTGGAGACATCCCGTCGGATTAGACGCGCTCTTGCCCTCTTGTCGAGCGTGCAAAGCGGCCGCCTTGTTCGTGTGGCATCGGCATGCTGGGACCGCATCGACGCGATCCGCTGCGGCGCTCCTATGCGCCTTCCACTTCGCTCCACCGCGTCGCCGTGCCATGCTCCACGCCGTCGCCTCGCCTTGTTCCACGCCTGTTCTGCGCTTGCCGGCCGGTCCGTCTTGTTTTGCACGGTAAGGTCGCTCCCCTTCGCAGCTGCGCCTCCGTCGTGCCTCCTTCGCTCCATGGGGTCGCCTCCACTTTGCTCCCACCGGGTCGCCTCCACTTTGCTCCCACCGGGTCGCCTCCTTCGCTCCACCGGGTCGCCTCCACTTTGCTCCACGGGCGCGACGACGCCCGGAAAACAGCCGATTTGAGGCGTCGTTCTCCGTCTCCGGGCGGAGAGCTTCACCAAAAATGTGAGGCGATGGGTACAGTTGCCCTCCACCGTGGTTTTCCCTTGATGCGTATGATCTTCTTCGACAAAACACCCCCATGGGACCCTTGCTTGTGGGGGGAAGTGGAGTAAAGTGGTGGCCAGCGTCGAGAGGGAGGTGGACGCGGTGTTTCTGGGCACATACGAGCCAAAGCTCGATGACAAGGGTCGTCTGATCCTGCCCGCGAAGTTCCGCGACCAGCTCCAGCGCGGGTTGGTCATCACCAGGGGACAGGAGCATTGCCTGTTCGTCTTCACCATCGAGGAGTTCGAGGAGTTTCAAACGAAGCTTCATCAAGCTCCCCTCACCTCTAAGGAGGCTCGCGATTATCAACGTGTGCTCTTTTCCGGCGCTAATGACCAAGTGCCGGACAAGCAGGGGCGGATCTCCATTCCCTCGAATCTGCGCAAGTACGCCGGATTGGAGCGCGACCTGGCCGTGATCGGCTCAGGGAGCAGGATCGAGATCTGGGACCTGACGGCATGGAATGAGTACCTGAACACGCAGGAAGCCGCCTTCGCCGACCGCGAAGACGAGGTCATTCCTGGCCTGTTCTGACCGGCCGAGGGCTTTCTCGCTCGTCTGAGGCAGTTCCCCAGCTTCAGAAAGGCGAAGAAAGCCGCCGGTCGGTCTGACTCGACCGCACAAAGGCAGCCGCCGCAGCGGCCGTATACGCCGCAAGGCACAGAGAGGAGTTTCGCATGGCGTCGAACACGACGAGCAAAGCCGGACCTCCTCGCGCTGGCGGCAATGCCCTGCACATGCCGGTGCTGCTCGAGGAATGCGTGAACCTCCTCGGGCCCGCGTTGACGGCTGAGGCCCCCGTGATGATCGACGCGACGCTCGGAATGGGAGGGCACTCGTTCGCCTTCCTGGAGCGCTTCGCCAACCTGACGGTCGTGGGCATCGACCGGGACCCGGAGGCCATTGAGCTGGCCGGCGAACGCTTGGCGCCCTTCGGCAAGCGTTTCGTACCCGTCCGTGCGACGTACGACGATGTGTTCGACGTCGCCGCCGAGTATGGGCGCGCCGGGCGGGCAGACGCCGTGCTGATGGACCTCGGCGTCTCCTCGCTCCAGCTGGACGACGAGGACCGAGGGTTCTCCTACTCCGGCGACGGTCCCTTGGACATGCGAATGGACAAGACTGGCGGCCCGACGGCCGCGGACGTTTTGGCCTCCGCTGACAAGGCCGAGCTGACGCGGATCCTGCGCGAATACGGCGAAGAGAGGTTTGCCTCGCGCATCGCCGCCAGGATCCTCGCGGCCCGCGCCGAGGAGCCGATCGAGCGCACCGGCCAGCTTGCCGACATCGTCCGCGACGCGATCCCTGCGCCGGCCAGGCGCACGGGAGGCAACCCGTGCAAACGAACCTTTCAGGCGCTTCGAATCGCCGTCAACGACGAGCTTGCCCTCCTCGGGCGCGCCATCCCGCGCGCCATCGAGGCGATTGCGGTTGGAGGCCGCATCGCCGTCGAGTCGTACCAATCGCTGGAGGACAGGATCGTCAAGCGTGAGATGGCGAAAGGGGCGACGTCCTCGACGCCGGCGGGCCTGCCCGTCGAACTCGACGACCGCGCCCCGTATCTCCGCCTGCTTACCCGCGGCGCCGTCAAAGCCGACGCCGCGGAGCTGCAGGCCAATCCGCGCAGCGCATCGGTGCGCCTCAGGGCCGCCGAGAGGTTGCGCGAAACCCCGCACACCGCATAAACCAGCAACTACACGAGGAAAGAACCGATGAGTGCAATCCCCGCCACCACTGTGCCCCGGCGCGCCGCCCGCCCCGTCGTTTCCGGGGTTCCCGGCTTGAAACTAGTTCCGGCCCCGGCGTCGGCGCGAGGCTTCTTCGGCGTCGTCATCGTCTGCGCACTGCTTCTCGTCGGCGCCTTGGGCATCGCTTTCGCCCTCAACACGCAGATGGTCGACACGGCTTACGAGATCCAGTCGGTCCAGAGGGAACTCAACGTTGCCACGGCAAAAGAGGCCACGCTCGCCGATCGAGTCGTCTCCGCCTCCACCCCGCAGAAGCTGACCGCCAAGGCCGAGCAACTAGGATTGGTTCCAGCAACGAGCGTCCTCCACTTGGACCTCACGACTGGGGCCGTCAAGAAGCCCTCGGAGCCGCAAGGGAAGTAGATGTCGTCTTCTGCCACCGACAATGAGACGGAGGGGCGTGGCGCGGATCGTCCGCGCCGCGCTGCCTTTTCTCGGTACATTCATCGACTGAGGGAGTACCACTCGTCGTTGCCTTTGGCGGCCAGACGCCTGCACTCGCTCGCTGTCGCCTTCGTTGTGTGCGCACTGGTTTTGGGCATTCGGCTCGCCGACCTCCAAGGCGTCAGATCCGCCTCCCTCGCGGAGGCCGCGTCGGGCTTCAGAACGAGGACGTACACGCTGCACGCCAAGCGCGGAGACATCGTCGATTCGAAGGGGTCGGTGCTGGCGACGTCGATCGAGCGGTACAACATCGGCGTCAACCAGAAGGCCATCGCCCAGTACAAGCGCTACGACAAGGACGGCAATCTCATCGGATCCGGCGCCGCGGCGGCGGCCGAACAGCTCGCGCCGCTGCTCAAGATGGACCGGGCCGAGCTGGGCGGCCTCCTCCTGGGCGGCGAGGAGAAGAAGTCCTTCGCATACGTCAAGAAGGACGTTTCCCCGGATCTTTGGCGCAAGGTCAACGCGTTGCGCATCACGGGGATCGAGCCCGAGCAGTACATGAAACGCGAATACCCCAACGGCGCGGTCGCCGGAAACGTGCTCGGCTACACGGGCCAGGTCGAGAACGAGCCCGGCCAGATCAAGGGCCAAGCCGGAATCGAGAAGTCGCAGGAGGCCGCGCTCGCAGGAAAAAACGGCTCCCTCACGGTCGAAGTCGCCGGGGGAGGCGCGGTTTTGCCCAACGGCAAGCGCAAGGAAGCGGCCGCGAAGAACGGTTCGACCGTCAAGCTGACGATCGACCGCGACCTGCAGAACCAACTCATGAAGGCCGTCGACGATTCGGTCAAGGCCAACAACGCCGAGTGGGGCGCGGCCGTCGTCGTCGAGATCGGAACCGGAAGGATCCTCGCCCTCGTGGATTCCGGCTCCCCCAATCCGGCGAGCCTCGGTTCGACGGCGTCCTCGAATTGGGGGTCGCGGGCGGTGCAGGCGCCCGTCGAGCCCGGATCGACAGGCAAGCTCATCACGTTCTCCGGCTCGATCGACCAGAAGAAAGTCACGCCCGAGAGCGTTTTCACCGTTCCGTACTCGATCACGATGCCCAACGGCGAGAAGGTCCACGACAACGATTCGCACGGCACCGAAAAGATGACGGTGGCCGGGATCCTCGCGAAGTCCTACAACACGGGCCTCATTCAGATCGGCGACAAAGTGAGCGACGCCAAGCGCTATGACTACATGAAGAAGTTCGGCATCGGCTCAAAGACGGGCATCGAGCTGCCCGCGGAGTCCCGCGGGAAGCTCACGCAGCCGAGCGCCTGGGGCCCCAGAGGGCGCTACACGACGATGTTCGGCCAGGGATGGTCGGCCACCACCGTTCAGCTCGGCCAGATGGTGGCGACGATCGGCAACGGGGGAGTGAAGGTTCCGCTGCACATCGTCGAGTCCGTCGTCGACGCCGACGGAAACGAGAAGCCCGTCGCGCCGGAGAAGAAACAGCGCGTGATCTCGGCAGACTCGGCGGCGACGATGCTGAAGATGATGCAGGCCGTCACCGACAAGGATTCGACCGGCTATCTCGCCAGGGTCGAGGGATACAACGTCGCGGGAAAGACGGGGACCGCGCAGGTGCCCGACGCCAACGGCAAGCTCACCAAGCGAGTCGGCACATTCGTGGGGGTCCTTCCGGCGGACAAGCCCCAGATCGCCGTGGCGGTCACCGTCTTCAACGGCAAGGGCGCCGGGTACGGCGGCGAGGTGGCCGCTCCGGTATTCTCTAATGTCGCACACTTTGCGGTACGGCAGCTGGGGATCGCGCCTTCCACCGAGCCCCTGTTCAAGTACCCGTGGTACGAGCGTCAGATAGGCAAGAATGACTGACTATACGAGACAGACCGGGCTTCTCACGCGGCTCGACGCGCTCGCGGCGGCCGTCGGGGCGACGGTCGACGTCGGCGACGGAGGGTCCGAGGCCCGCAGCGCAGCGGTTGAATCCGTCACGTCCGACAGCAGGCAGGCGAGGCCGGGCGACCTGTTCGCGGCCACTCCGGGAGAGAAAGTCCACGGCGCGGCCTTCGCCGCCTCCGCGGTCAAAGCCGGCGCGAGCGCCGTGCTCACCGACGCCGAGGGGCTCGAGATCCTTCGCGGCGCCCCCGGCGGGCGCTCCGTTCCCGTCCTCGTCGTCGACGATCCGCGCGCCGCCGTTGGAAAGGCGGCCGCCTTGATCCTCGGCGAACCCGCCGCCGGCCTCGATTCATACGCCGTTACGGGAACCAACGGCAAGACGACGACGGCCTACATGGTCGAATCGATACTCTGCGCCCTCGGGCGCAAACCCGGCCTCATCGGCACGGTCGAGATCCGCCTGGCGGGAATGAGCGTGCCGGCGCACTTGACGACGCCCATGCCCGACGAGCTCCAAAGCTACCTCGCCTTCCACCGCAGCGGGGGAGGGACCGACGTCGTCATGGAGACTTCCAGCCACGCCCTCGTCCAGGGCCGCAGCGACCCGGTGACGTTCACGGTGGCCGGGTTCACGAATCTCACCCAAGACCACCTCGATTTCCACGGCACGATGGAGGCGTACTACCAGGCCAAGGCGAGTCTCTTCACCCCAGAGAGGGCTCGCAACGCCGTCGTCTCAGTCGACGGCGAATACGGCCGCCGCCTCCTCGCGGAATGCGCGCCGAGGCTCGAAGGGGAGGTCGCCGCCCTCGCCGTCGGCTCCGATCTGCCGGATCTGCCCGACGGCGTCGTGGGATGGAAGGCCGTTCACCGGGGCGGGTCGAGCTTCGTCCTCGAATCGACCGACGGGCGCAGGCTGGCAACGAGCACCTCCCTTCCGGGGGATTTCAACGTCGCCAACGCCGCGCTCGCGGCCGTCATGGCCATGACGGCCGGATACGCCCCCGACGAGCTCGCGCGCGCCCTGCCCGAAGGGATCAACCCCGCGGTGCCGGGCCGCATGGAGGTGCTCAACGCCCGCCCGCGCGTCATCGTCGACTTCGCCCACAACACGGAGGCGCTCGTCAACGCCATGAAGGCTCTGCGCCCTTCGACCGAGGGCAGGCTCGTCGTGCTCACGGGGTCGGCCGGGGACCGCGACAAGGGCAAGCGCCCGGCCATGGGGGCCGCCGTCGCCCGCTACGGCGACCTCGTCTACATCACGGACGACGACCCTCACGACGAGGATCCCGCCGTCATCAGAGCGGCCGTCATCGAGGGAACGCGCGGCTTCGACACCCCGGTCGTGGAAATCGCGGACCGGTCCCAAGCTATAGACGCCGCAATCGCGCAAGCCTCCGAGCGGGATACCATTCTCCTTGCGGGGCGCGGCCACGAAACCATTCAGGAGGTGGCGGGCGTTCCGATCGAACTCGACGACCGAGTCGAGGCGCGGCGCGCCCTACGCAAGCGCGCCCGCGTCCACGACGGTGAGGAGAAAGCATGATACCGGTGACGCTCGCGCAAGTCGTTGCCGATTGCAATGCGACGACGGCGGGCGAGACTCCCCCCGACGTCGCACGAGAACAGATTTCGTCGCTGACGGCTGACACGCGGACCGTCAGCGGCGGCGAGGTCTTCGCGGCCATCAAAGGCGCGCGGGTCGACGGCGCCGAGCTCGCCGGAGCCGCGCTGTCGGCGGGCGCACGGGCCGTCGTCACATCCGACCCTTCCACCGCGGTTGCCTCGGGCGCCGACCCGGCTCGCGTCATCGTCGTCGACGACGTCGAAAAGGCGATCGGCGCTTTGGCGCGCGCGAACCTTCGGAGGGCGAGGGCCGAAGGGAACCCCGACCTCAAGGTCGTGGCCGTGACGGGATCGGTCGGCAAGACCACCGTCAAGGATCTGTTGGCCTCTCTGGTGGAAAGCAGGGGGCCGGTCATCGCCCCTCCCGGATCCTTCAACAACGAGTTGGGGCTTCCGATCACGGTTCTGCGGACGGACGTCGGCACAGCCACACTGGTGCTCGAAATGGGCGCTGACCGCATCGGCAACATCGACTACCTCACGTCGATCGCGCCCCCGGACGCCTCGGCCGTCCTCATCGTCGCCCGCGCGCACCTGGGCGAATTCGGCGGCATCGACAACGTCGGGCGCGCCAAGTCCGAGCTTGTGACCGGCACCCGCGAAGGCGGCGCCGTCGTTCTCAACGCCGACGATCCTCGGGTTGCGGCCATGGCCGGGCTCGCGCACGGACCGGTTCTCACCTTCTCGGCGCGCGGCGAGGGCGACGTCGCAGCCCGAAACATCGACGTCGGCGCGGACGGACGCGCATCCTTCACGCTCGTCACGCCGGAGGGCGAGGCGGACGTCAAGCTCAGACTCGTCGGCGAACACCACGTGGCGAACGCCCTCGCCGCGGCGGCGCTCGCCCATTCGCTGGGGATTGCAACGGCGCAGATCGCCTCGACCCTCAGCGCCGTCGGCGCCGCAAGCCCCCATCGCATGGACGTCTTCGAGGCGGGCGCAGCGACGGTCATCGACGACTCGTACAATGCCAACCCAGACTCCATGCGCGCAGGATTGGCGGCCCTGGAACGGCTCGGACGCGGACGGCGCAAGGTCGCCGTGCTCGGCGAAATGCTCGAGCTCGGCGAGGCCTCTGCGCCCGAGCACGAGGCGATCGGCAAAGCCGCCGCCCAGGCCGGCGTCGCCTCCCTCGTCGCCGTCGGCGAGGAGGCCCGGCCCCTCGCATCGGCTGCCGAGGCCGAAGGGGTGGACGCAACGTGGGTCGCCGGGCCCGAAGGCGCGCTGAGGGAGCTAGACGCCGCCTTGGCCGCCGGTGACGTAGTGTTGGTGAAAGGATCGAACGGTTCGGGGGTCTGGAAGGTCGCCGACTCCCTGAGGGAGGAGAAGAAGTAGTGCTGTCGATACTCATCGCGGGCGGCATCTCGCTTTTCGTCACCCTCGTGGGCACGCCGTTCTTCATCAAGATACTCGTGGCCCGGCAATACGGGCAGTTCATCCGCCAAGACGGGCCGACGAGCCACCAAATCAAACGCGGAACGCCCACCATGGGCGGCGTCATGATCATCGTCGGCACCCTCCTCGGATACTTCGTCGCGAATCTCGCGACCGGCCGCTCGCCCAACGCCTCAGGCCTGCTCCTCCTGTACCTCACGGTCGGCCTTGGCTTCATCGGCTTCCTCGACGACTTCGCCAAGATCAGGAAGAAGCAGTCTCTGGGGCTGACCCCGTGGGCGAAAATAATCGGCCAGGCCTTCGTGGGGATCAGCTTCGCCGTCATGGCCCTGCGCTTCCGCAACTCTGAGAACAGAACCCCCGCGACCCTGCGAATTTCCATTCTGCGCGACACGAACATCGACCTGGCCTTCCTCGGCGCCGGAGTCGGAATCGTGCTCTTCGTCGTCTGGGCCAACTTCCTCATCACGGCGTGGTCCAACGCGGTCAACCTCACGGACGGCCTCGACGGGCTCGCCGCGGGGGCGTCGATGATCGCATTCGGCGCATACGCGACGATCACCATGTGGCAGTCGAACCAGGTCTGCCACGGGGTCCTCGGCCAGGCGCCCGGCTGCTACGACGTTCGCGACCCCAGAGACCTCGCCATCGTCTGCGCCGCCATCGTGGGCTCCTGTTTCGGCTTCCTGTGGTGGAACACCTCTCCCGCGAAGATCTTCATGGGAGACACCGGGTCCCTCGCCCTCGGAGGCGCCTTCGCCGGCATCTCCATCCTCACCCGCACCGAAATCCTCGCCGTCCTCATCGGCGGCCTCTACCTCATCGAAGTGGGCTCGGCGACGCTCCAGATGGGCTTCTACAAGATCACGAGAAAACGGATATTCCGCATGGCCCCGCTTCACCACCACTTCGAGCTCAAAGGTTGGAAAGAAGTGACCGTGGTCGTGCGCTTCTGGATCATCGAGGCGCTCCTCATGCTCATGGCGGTCGGCCTGTTCTACGCCGAATGGCTGGCGCACCAGTGAGCGTCGAAATCCCCGGGGCGGCCGAGCTCGCCGGCGCGAGGGTGGCCGTGGTCGGCCTCGGCAAGTCCGGCACGGCCTGCGTCCAGGCGCTCGCGGAGGCGACCGAGGCCGTCGTCTCCGCGTGGGACGCAAACGAGCGCGCCCTGGAAAGCGTCGGCGACGTCGACGAGCGCGGCGCCGCAGCCGACCCCGCCGCCCTTGCGGAGAAAGCCCTCGCGTGGAAGCCCGACGTCGTCATTCCGGCCCCCGCCGTGCCCGAGGTCGGTCCTCTCTTCGAGCGAGCGGCGCGCGCCGGGGTCCCGGTGTGGAGCGAGATCGAACTGGCCTGGCGGCTGAGGGCATTCGACGGCGGCCGCGCGGCACCGTGGCTGTGCGTGACGGGGACCAACGGCAAGACCACCGCCGTGTCCATGGCCGAAGCCATCCTTGACGCCGGGGGCCTGAAGGGCAAGGCCGTCGGAAACGTCGGCAATCCGGCCGTCGCGGAAGTCTCCCGCACCGACGGCGGCGCGGCGGGCGCCTTCGCCGTCGAGCTTTCCTCCTTCCAGCTGCGCACCACCCGCACCATGTCGCCGCTGGCCTCGATATGCCTGAACATCGCCGACGACCACCTTGAATGGCACGGCTCCCGCGAAGCGTACTGGCGGGCCAAGGCCCGCGTGTACGAGCGCGTCCAGGCGGCGTGCGTCTACCCCGTGGGCGACTCCTCCGTCCAGCGCATGGTCGACCAAGCCGACGTCGTCGAGGGGGCCAGGGCGATCGGGCTCACCCTCGGGGTTCCCTCGGTCGGCCAGATCGGCTTGGTCGAGGACGCCGTCGTCGACCGGGCTTTCGGGCCCGGCCGTTTCCGGGAGGCGATCGAGCTCTTCTCCCTCGGCGACCTGGCGCAGCTCGCGCCGGCGGGCGCCGACCTGCCCGCGCACATCGTCTGCGACGCCATGGCGGCGGCTGCCCTGGGACGGGCGGCCGGGGTGGCGCCCGAGGACGTGCGCGCGGCGCTGCGGGCGTTCCGCCCGGGGGCCCACCGCATCGAGCTCGCAGCGACGGTCGACGGCGTCCGATACGTCGATGACTCCAAAGCGACCAACGCCCACGCCGCCAGGGCGAGCCTCGGGGCGCAGGCGGACGGGACGACGGTGTGGATCGTCGGGGGCTTGGCCAAGGGCGGGCGTTTCGAGGACCTCGTCGCGGACGTCTCGGGAAAGCTCCGTGCCGTCGTCGTCATCGGAGTGGACCAGGAGCCGTGGAAAAGCGCTTTGGCGGGCATCGACGTTCCGGTGACGTACATCGATCCGGCGTCGCCCGAGCCGATGGACGACGCCGTCGCGGCCGCCCGCTCCCACGCCCGCCGGGGCGACGTCGTTTTGCTTGCGCCGGCGTGCGCGTCGATGGACCAGTTCGCCTCCTACGCCGAGCGAGGGGAGCGATTCGCCGAGGCCGCAAGGAGGAACGATGGCCCGCACTGACAGCGCCCGCACCGACAGCGAACGCCGGCGCCCGAAGGCCGGCGGCGCCCTCGTCAGGCTCAAGGGCGCCCACGGCGTCGGAATCGCCAAGGCGAAGGCGGAGGCCCGCAGGCCTGAGCCCGCCTACCCCGCCGAGACCGTTCGCGACCAGATGCATCGGGCGATCTCCCTCATCCTCGTCTCCGCGTGCGCGCTGTTGGTGATCGGCATCGTCATGGTCTATTCGGCCACCGCCCCTGCGGCCATCAGAAACGCGCGGATCAACGGGGAGGCTTTGGCCTTCACAACGGCCAACGGCCAACTTATGTACGCGGCGATCGGACTGGCCGTCGGAGCCGTCGCCGTCTTCCTGCCGGCGGGCGTCTTTTTGCGCGCGGCCAACTGGATCTTCGCCGCGGGCATCGCCCTGCAGTGCGCCGTCGTCACCCCGCTCGGCAAGGACGTGGCGGGCAACCTCAATTGGCTGAAGGTCGGCCCCTTCACCATCCAGCCGTCCGAATTCCTGAAGTTCGCCACGATTGTTTGGATAGCAGCGCAGTTGGGCAGGAGCCGGACGAACGACTGGGGCATTCACTCCTTCTTCATGCCCTCCTGGGGCATTTTGCCGGAGCGTTGGAGGGGAGCCCACAGGCTTCCCGTCGCCGCGGGCGCCGCGCTCGCCTTGGCGGCCGTGCTCCTCGGCTTCGACATGGGCACGGCCATGGTCTTCGCCCTCATTTGCGCGGGCATATTCTGGTTGGCCGGGATGCCGAGCCATTACTACGTCGCCGGCGGGGCGTTGGCCGGATTCGGCGCCGCCGTGCTGGTGGCCATGAGCCCCTCGCGCCTGACGCGCATCAAAGAGTATCTGGCCAATCTCGCGAGCCTGCCCGATTCGACGGACCCGACCCAGTCGGATTTCGCCCTGTGGGCCTTTGGGTCCGGCGGGCTGTCGGGGCGCGGACTGGGCACCGGTATCGAGAAATGGCCGGGAAACCTCGCCGAGGCGCAGAACGACTTCATTTTCGCCGTCATCGGCGAAGAGCTGGGTCTCTTCGGCTGCCTCGTCGTCGTCGCCATGTTTTTCGTGCTCGGTTTCGGACTTATGAAAATCGCCACTTACCACCCGTCGCGATTCGCGAGGCTCGCATGCGGCGGCATAGCCGTGTGGATGTGCGGGCAGGCGATGGCGAATATGCTCGTAGTAACGGGCGTCTTCCCTGTTTTCGGAGTGCCGCTTCCCCTCATTTCACAGGGGGGCTCCGCCGTCATCGCGTGCCTTCTGGCCGTCGGATTCGCCGTCTCGTGCGCGCTTTCGGCCCCGGGAGTCAGGGAATCCTTCCGCGTGCGCGGACGCCTGGCCCATCGCGTACGCGCCGTAGTGAAAGGATGAGTATGAAAGTCGTTTTGGCGGGCGGCGGAACCGCCGGCCACGTCAATCCTCTGCTGGCGACGGCGAAGGCCCTGACGGAACGGGGCATCGACGTCTGCGCGATCGGCACCGAGGAAGGCTTGGAGGCCGAGCTCGTTCCCGCCGCCGGCATCGAGTTCGTCGAAATTCCCCGCGTTCCGCTCCCTCGCAGAATCGGGAAGCGCCTTTTTGAGTTCCCGAGAAAGTACAAGAGCGCCGTCGCCAAGGCCGGCCAGGTCCTCGACGAGGCCGGCGCGGCCGTGGCTGTCGGCTTCGGCGGCTTCGCATCGACCCCGCTTTACGCCGCGGCGCGCAAGCGCTCCCTTCCCTTCGTCGTGCACGAGCAGAACGTCAAGCCCGGCCTCGCAAACAGGTACGGCGCGCGGAAGGCCGCCGTCGTCGCCCTGACCTTCCGATCGACCCGTCTGTCGGCCTCGTCCGGCACGACGCGGGTGGTCGGCCTGCCGCTGCGCCAGAAGATCGCGGACTTGGCGGCGCTGCGCGACGACGCCGAGGCTCGCGGCTCGGCCCATGTCGCGGCGGCCGAGGAGCTGGGGGTCGACCCCGCCCTTCCGACCCTTCTGGTCACCGGAGGCTCCCTCGGCGCCAAGCATTTGAACGACGTGCTCGTTCAGGCGGCTCCGGCCTTCGACGAGGCGGGAATTCAGGTCCTCCACCTGACCGGGCGGGGGAAAGACGGCCCCGTCCGCAAGGCGAGCGCGAAGGCTGCGAACTACCGGGTGATCGACTACCTGACGGAGATGGAGCTGGCCTATGCGGTGGCCGACCTCGTTCTGTGCCGCTCCGGCGCCGGGACGGTCGCTGAGCTTGCGGCCCTCGGCATTCCGGGCTATTTCGTGCCTCTGCCGATAGGCAACGGCGAGCAGGAAAAGAATGCGGCCGAAGCCGTCCGAGCCGGGGGAGCGCGCCTCGTCCGCGACCGCGATTTCAGCTTGAAGAACGTGACGGACGAGATCATTCCGCTCGTGCTCGACGGCGACAGGCTCGCGGCCATGTCGAGCGCCCTGAGCGAGCTCATGCCCGTCGACGCCGACAGGCGTTTGGCCCGACTCATCGAAGAAACGGGGGAGATGCGATGAAGGATGCCAGGACGGGGGAGGCCTCGCCCGACGCGCCGCGGAGCACGCCGCAAGAGAAGTACCATCTGGTAGGAATCGGAGGCGCGGGCATGAGCGTCGTGGCGGAGCTGCTGGCAGCCTCCGGCGCCGCGGTCTCGGGGTCGGACTCGAAGGAGTCCCAGACGACGCGCCGTTTGGCAGCCGAGGGAATTTCCGTGTCGATAGGGCACGACGCCCGGCACGTGCCCGCCGACGCCGTTCTGGTCGTCTCCTCCGCCATCCGCGAGGGCAACCCGGAGCTCGCCGCGGCGCGCGAGCGTTCGCAGAAGATCCTCCACCGGTCGCAGGCCCTCGCCCTGGCCGCCCGCGGCCGCGACTTCGTGGCCGTGGCCGGGGCCCACGGAAAGACGACGACGTCGGCGATGATCGCGACGGCGCTGCGCGAGGTCGGCCTCGACCCCTCGTGGGCCATCGGCGGGAGCGTCGTCGGCGCGGGCGGCGGAAGCCACCTCGGGGGAGGCAGGGCGTTCGTCGCCGAGGCCGACGAGTCCGACGCCTCCTTCCTCAACTACGAGCCTCTCGTCGAGGTCGTCACGAACGTCGAACCGGACCACCTCGACCATTACGGAAGCACGGAGGCTTTCGAGGAGGCCTTCGCCCAATTCGCCCGGCTGCTCAAAGCCGACGGCGCCCTGGTCGCCTGCGCGGACTCGCCGGGGGCGCTGCGCATGGCCGTCGGCGCCATCGACCGCGGGCAGCGGGTGGTCACCTACGGGCGCGGCGACGGGCCGCGCGGGGCCGCAGCGCACGTGAAGGTCGCGCCCGTCCAAGCTCAATCGGGCCAAGCGCGGCAGGAAATAGCGGAGTCGGGCGAAGCCGAGCATGGACGATCCAAGCCGGGCGAAGCCGGGACGGGCGAATCGGCGCGTGAGGCCTCGCGACCCCTAGGCGCGTCGGGCACTTTCGACGACGGCTCGGGGCCCGTCCGCGTGGATCTGAGCGTCGTCGGCGAGCACAATCTGCTCAACGCGGCCGCGGCGTGGGCCGCGGGCGTGGAGTTGGGCGTCGGCCGCGAGGAGATGGCTTCCGCCCTCTCCCGGTTCCTGGGGACAGGCCGGCGTTTCGAGCTGCGAGGAGAAGCCGGGGGAGTCCGGGTGGTCGACGATTACGCGCACCATCCCACCGAGGTTGAGGCCACGCTTCGGGCCGCGCGGGCCGTCGTCGGCGACGGCGCCCTGCGCGTGCTTTTCCAGCCCCATCTGTACTCGCGGACGGCGAACTTCGCCGATCGATTCGCAGAGGCTTTGTCACTGGCCGACGACGTCGTCGTCACAGCCGTGTACGCGGCCCGCGAGGACCCGACGCCGGGAGTCGAGGGCGACCTTGTCACGTCGAGGATGGACCCTGCCCGGGCGCAGTTTGTTCCGGACAGATTCGAGGCGGCCCGCGCCCTCGCTGCGCGCGCCCGCCCCGGCGACCTCGTCATGACCGTGGGCGCAGGCGACGTGACCGAGCTCGGCCCGACGATTCTCGACCAGATCGGGCAGCGATGAGGCCTCCCAGGCGGCCCAGAAGGCGAGCGGAGGAGGAAGGGGCCCGTCGGCCGGAAGAAGGGTCCCGTCGGCCAGAGAGGCCGGAGGCCGCTTCCTCTCTCAGCCCGTCGAGTCCCTCAGAGGCCCGCACGGGCGAGCAGACCGCCGTTTCCGGAGTCGCGAGCCTCGGCCAGCGCAGAGCCGCCGGCCTCGCGGGCGCGGACCGCCGCGGAGAGCCAAATCTCGCTCCGGAGAGCCGAGACCGCCACGGGCAGGCCGTCGTCGCCGAGATCGTCGAGGGAGGCCCTTCGCGGGGCTGGCGTGCGGCGGCGTCGAGGCGCGAGTCGGACCCGGTCGATATGACAGAGCGTCGCCGCGAGCGCCTGGCCGAGCGTCGCCGCGTGCGCAAGCGCCGAATCGTGCGCGCCTCGGTTGCCGGGGCCGCGCTCGTCCTTCTCGCCTGGGTCGTTTTCTTCAGCCCGCTGCTCGCCCTGCGATCGGGCGGGGTCGAGGTTCGCGGGGCGGGCGCCGGCGTCGCCGACGCCGACGTGAAGGCCGCCGTCGCCGAGTACGTTGGGACGCCGCTCGTCCGTCTGAACACGGGCGAGGTCGAATCGAAAGTTCGAAAGAGCCTCCCGATGGTCAAGCGGGCCAAGGTCACGCGAAACTTTCCGGGCGGTGTGACCGTCGCCCTCACGCTGCGAAAGCCCGTTGCCTGCATGATGGAGAAGACATCGTGCACGGCCATAGACGAGGACGGCGTGCGCTTGGACCTTCCCAAGAGCCAGACGGCCTCGCTCCCGAGGCTCAAGCTCGCCAACGGCGACGCGCCGCGGGCGACGTCGGTCATGGGCGCCGCGCTCGGAGCCCTCGACGAGGGCACGCGCAGGCAGGTGGCCTCTGTGGAGGTCACGCGTGCGGGGCAGGTCTCCTTCACCCTCCAGGACGGCGCGACCGTAAATTGGGGAGGAGCCGAGGAATCCGCGGTGAAAGCCAGGGTGCTGAAGGGGCTCCTCTCTCAAAAGGCGAAGTTCTACGACGTTTCCGCCCCGCACGCCCCCGTCACCGAGAACTAGGCGGTTTCTTGCGTCTGGCGAACTAGGCGGGTTGTCCCGCACATCCGTCCGTTTCTCACGTATATTCGACTTTGGAATACGCGACACGCCCCGCGCGGAGGTTGAACGGCCGAACACGGCCCTCTACCTTGTCCGCGAAGGTGAACGGAGAAAACTTCAAGTACGAGTTGAAGTCTGAAAGGAAGAGAGCGATGCCCACTCTCAACAACGGCGCGAACATCAAAGTCATCGGTGTGGGCGGCGGCGGTGTGAACGCCGTTGATCGCATGATTCAGGATGGACTCGCAGGCGTCGAGTTCATTGCAATCAACACCGACGGCCAGTCCCTCGTCAAGTCCGAGGCCGAGACCAAGCTCGACATTGGCAGGGAGGTTTCCCGCGGCCTGGGCGCGGGCGCCGACCCGGCGGTAGGCCGGAGGGCCGCCGAGGAGAACGGCGAGGTCATCAGCGCGGCCCTCGAAGACGCCGACATGGTCTTCGTCACCGCAGGGGAAGGCGGCGGAACGGGAACGGGTGCGGCCCCCGTCGTCGCCGAGATCGCCCGGTCCATCGGCGCTTTGACAGTGGGCGTCGTCACCCGGCCCTTCGAGTTCGAGGGGCGGCAGCGGGCGAACAACGCGACGGCCGGCTTGGCCGAACTGCGCAAGGCCGTCGACACTCTCATCGTCATCCCCAACGACCGGCTTTTGGAGATTGCCGACGACAATCTCACGGTCCTCGAGGCCTACCACCTCGCCGACGAGGTTCTGCGCAACGGCGTGAAGGGAATCTCCGACCTCATCACCATTCCGGGACTGGTCAACCTCGACTTCGCGGACGTCAAGGCGATCATGAAGGACGCGGGAACCGCGCTCATGGGCATCGGCGAGGCCACGGGCGACGACAGGGCGATGCGCGCCGCGGAGGCGGCGATCTCCTCGCCGCTCCTCGAAGCGAGCATCGACGGCGCGCACGGCGTGCTTTTGTCCTTCCAATCCGGCGAGAACTTCTCGCTCCAGGAGATGAATCAGGCGTCCAAGCTGGTCCAGGAGGCCGCGGACCCCAGCGCGAACATCATTTTCGGCCACATCATCGACGATTCGCTCGGCGACGTCGTGCGCGTGACCGTCATAGCCGCGGGATTCGACGAACCGGAAGACGAGCAGTTCACGCCCGCCTCGCGTCCCGCGCAGGCCCCGCCGGCGCGCTCGCGCACATTCGAGGACTCCGTTCCCTCGCACCGCGCCGAGGAGCCGGCCATTCAGCCGGTGAGCACCGGTCAGCACCACATCGCGACGCCGAGCCATCCCGTGGCCGAGCCCGTCGCCAGAACGTCGCCGGCCCCCGCCCGGTCGATTCCCCCGGTCGTCGAGGAGCCCACGACCCGCTCCAGCCGCGACTTGGACATTCCCGCGTTCCTCTTCGAAGACCAGTAAGCTCACGTGTCTCTCGTCGAGTGGGTGCTCGATTCGGCCGTTCCCGGCGGCCGCATTCGAGCCGGTTTCACGTCGCGTCGAGGAGGGGTCTCCGAGGGGTCCTACGAGAGCCTCAACCTCGGTCTGCACGTCGGAGACGACCCTTCCGCCGTTGCCCGCAACAGACTGAGCCTGACGAGCGAGGTCGGATTCATCACGTGGATGGACCAAGTCCACGGCGCCAACGTCGAGGCAGTCGATTCGCAGGTTTTGACGTCCGGAGCCCCCGGGCGCACCTTCGCGGACACCGACGGCCTCGTCATCGACGCCGCCCTGCATCCCTGTTCCGCCGCCGTCATGGTGGCCGACTGCGTCCCCCTGCTCCTCGCCGCCTCAAACGCGCCCATAGCCGCCGCGGTCCACGTCGGACGCTCCGGCCTTTTTGCCGGCATCGCCTCCGTGGCCCTCGAGACGATGCGTGAGAGGGGCGCCCAAGGGATTCGCGCATACCTCGGCCCGTCGATCTGCGGACGGTGCTACGAGGTTCCCGCGGACATGCGGGACGAGGCCGAAAACCTCGCGCCCGGAAGCTATTCGAGGACCTCCTGGGGCACGCCGGCGATCGACATCCCCGAGGCGCTCGAGCTGCAGCTGCGAAAGGCCGAGGTCGACGACGTCGTCCGGTCGGAAATTTGCACGATGGAAGACGCCCGATATTACTCCCATCGCCGCGAGATGGCGGCGAAAAGGGCAAGCGGAAGGTTCGTCGGCCTCGTTCAGGTCAGGCGCGACACGCCTTTCTAAATCGCCGTCAAACGCCGCGATCTGCAATACGTTGGATGGAGTACGCCCCGCGAGTGAAAGAGATATCGGCATGGGAATGTTCCAACGCTTCGTTGACAGGTCGACGCTGAGCGACGAGTACGACGAATACGAGGACGGGTACGAGGAGTACGACGACGAGGAGCGCCTCGACGCCGACGTCTCGCCCATTCGCTCGGTTCCGTCTGTTCCTCAGCTTGCCCGCATCGTGACGGTGCACCCGACCTCCTTTTCCGAGGTCCGAGCTTTCGCTGAGCAGTATCGCTCCGGCCTTCCCGTCATCCTCAATCTGACGGAGACCGACACCGAGTCGCGAAAGCGAATCGTCGACTTCGCGCTCGGCCTGTGCTTCGGCCTCGAAGGCCAGCTCAACAAGGTCTCTGAGGACGTCCTCCTCATGACTCCTCACACAGTGACGATGGACGAGCACGCTGCGGCAGGCGGCGCCCCCGCTTTCTGATGAAAATCGCCGTCGGCATACTTCTTTTTTTCATCCAGTTCTACATGGTCCTCCTCCTTGCGAGGGTCGTCATCGACATCGTGTCCATGATTCTGCGGGACTGGAGCCCGAGGGGCTTCGCCCTGGTCGCCGTCAACATCGTCTACAAAGCCACGGATCCTCCCTTGCGCTTCATCGGCAGGTACGTTCCGCCCCTGCGTCTGGGGCCCGTGGCCTTTGACATGGCTTTTCTCATCGTCATTTTGGCCCTTGGGATTCTCGGAAGGCTGCTCCAGCAGTTTGTTTAGCCTCCCAGGGTCCGCCCAGAACAGCCGCCTGCGCAATCGCCCGGGCGGCTGTCGTGCAACTGAAAGGCCTTTGAGCGCCGAGAATCGTCGAAGCGCGGCATGCCGCGGCAGCGAGACTCGCTCGGTATTCCTCGGCCGAAGCGACGTTTCGCGTCCAACGGATCGTGTTGCGTTCGTCGCTTCGAACCCGGCCAGGCGTGCCAGGCCGCACCGTCTCGGTCGGCTTGGCCTGAAGCTTCGCGCAGAGTGAACATCGACTCGAGCCCGGGCGGCGTGGGGCGTGGACGCGGGCGTCTTTTCGAGCTTGCGGCCCGGCTTCGTCGTTGAGCGCGCGCGGAATCGATGGCGCCCCGCGGAGGAACGGCGTTCGAACGGCGAACCCCGACCCCGCATGCGAGCGCAGGCTCGGCGCTCGCCGCCCTCGTCTTCGCTTTGAGTTTTTTTGGGAAGGACTCACTCTTCCCGCCATCGACAAACATCGATTTTTGCCTGAGATTTCGCGGATTGATCCGTTGACGTTTCGCTCGCGGCAAAGGCTTGCAGAGATGCAGCACCATTCACACGGTGAACATTGGCACCATTTCGGGTAACGTATCCCTGTAGGCGGCGTTTTTGCCCGCTGAGGAATACGTACCAAAACACAGAGGTGAATACACACATGGCGCTGCTGACTGAATCCGATGTCCTGAATGCACGCTTCAAGGCACCGAGCTCAATCGAGGAGGGATACGACCTTGACCAGGTCGACTTCTTCCTCGACGAAGTTGCCGAAACCATCGCCCAGCTCACCGCTCAGAAGGCTGAGCTGGAAAACGAGCTGAAGAAGGCTCAAGCTCGGATCGCCGAGCTGGAGAACTCCGGTGCCGCCACTGGGCGCGGCGAGGCCCCGTTCTCTGCGGCGACCACGGCCTCCTTCGCGCCGGTTGGAGGCGGCGCAGCTGGAGGCGGCGACACCAACGCCGTCGCAGGCATGCTCGCCCTGGCCCAACAGCTGCATGACAAGTACATCAGCGATGGAAAGGCCGAGGCCGATCGCATCCTCGCCGAGGCCAATGCCGAGAGCCAGCGGATCATTGCCGAAGCGGAGGAGCAGCACAACCGCACGCTCACCCAGCTGGAGCAGGAGCGCGGGCTTCTCGAGCGCAAGATTTCGGAGCTTCGAGACTTCGAGCGGGATTACCGCACTCGCCTCAAGAGCTACCTCGAGTCGCTCTTGGCCGACGTCGAATCGGGTTCCACGCCCTCGTCGGATCAGCGCTGAGCCTGAACGGGCGAACGGCGGCAGCTGCGGGCTGCCGCCGTTCGGCGTAGGACATACCCAATGAGCACGGCACACAAAGCGGGCCGGCTGATGATGTGGGCAATCGTCGTCGGCCTTCTCACGGTCGCCATTGACCAGGCGACCAAGCAATGGGCTCTCTCGTCGTTGGGCGACGGCGCGCGCCGCCCCCTTTTCGGCGACCTTCTGGGCTTTGAGCTGCACTTCAACCCCGGAGCGGCATTCTCCTTTCTCACCGGTTCCACGTGGATTTTCACCGCCGTCGCGGCGGTGGTGGTCCTCGCCCTTCCGCTGTGGATCAGGCGCACGTCGTCGCTCCCATGGACGATCACGCTGGGGGTCGTATGGGGCGGAGCGGCGGGCAATCTCGTCGACAGGCTCTTTCGACAGCCGGGCTTCGGCCGCGGGCACGTCGTCGATTTCATCGCCTACGGGCGTTGGTTCATCGGAAACGTGGCGGATATCGCACTCGTTCTCGGGATCGCCGTCATCGTCGTTCTCTCTTGGTTTTCCGTGCCTTTTGACGGGGAGCCAGGGCACAAAGGCGAACAGGCGGGCGAGGTCGATGCCGGGGAGGGCCGCGAAGGCCAAGCCGACGGCGTTGCGGAGGCGACGCGCCCGGGCGAAGGCGTCGCGGTCACAGCCGAAGACGGCGCTGCGGACACAGTCGAAGACGGCGCTGCGGAGCGTCTGAGCTCGGGCGGGACGGACGAGGATGAGATCTCCGACGCCGAAAAGCCCGACGGGTCGGGCGAAAACGCTGGGCTCTCAGCTCGACGGGACAATCTCGGGCATGCCTGAAAGGCGCTTCTACCCGGTCCCCGACGGGCTGGCCGGGGACAGGGTCGACTCCGTCCTTTCCCGAATGACCGGCCTTTCCCGGAGCGTTTGCGCCGCGGCAGTCCAGAAGGGCGAGGCATGGATAGACGGGGCGGTCGCCTCCAAATCCGACCGTGTCCCCTCCGGGGCAGTTCTGGAGATCCTCGTCCCAGACCCGCCGTCGCTGGAGCCGCGGCCTTCGGCAGAGGGGATCGTCAGGCTCTACGAGGATGAGGACCTCGTCGTCGTCGACAAGCCCGCGGGCATGGCGGCCCATCCCTCGCTCAACTTCGAGGGCCCGGACGTGCTTGGAACCCTCATGGCCGAAGGCGTAAAACTTACCACGCATGGCCCCCAGGAGCGGAAGGGCATCGTCCACAGGCTGGACGTCGGAACGACCGGCTGCATGGTGGTCGCCAAATCGGAGGCCGCCTACTCGGCGCTCAAGCGCGCCTTTCGAGACCGGACCGTCGAGAAGGTCTACCATGCGCTGGTGCAGGGCCATCCCGATCCGATGTCGGGAACGATCGAAGCCCCCATCGGCCGCGACACTCGGCGCCAGTGGAAGATGGGCGTGCGCGCCGACGGGCGCCCGAGCGTCACCCACTACGAGGCCCTCGAAGCGACGGTCGGCGCGAGCTTGCTGGAGGTCCGTCTGGAGACGGGCCGGACGCATCAGATTCGGGTCCATATGTCGGCGATGTCGCATCCGTGCGTCGGCGACGACATGTACGGGGCAGATCCCACGCTCTCGGCGAAGCTCGGCCTTGCGCGGCAATGGCTTCACGCCGTACGCCTGGGATTCGAGCATCCGACGTCGGGGGAGTGGGTCGCTTTTGCCTCTCCGTATCCGGAGGATTTGCGAAGCTCGCTCGAGGCGATGCGCGAGGGCGTCTTCCGTTGAGAAACCCGGCTGCCGGGCATCGTGCCGCCGGAGCCTTCGGACGGCGGATTCCGCCTGGAGAACCCCTTTTGTCGCAAGCGCGTTCGGCCGCCGATTCTCGTCTCCTAGCGAAGGCGGCCGCGTCCTGAGGCGAGTGGCGGACGCTCCGCGTAGACTGGGCCCATGGCCAAAGACTTCGCGCATCTGCACGTCCACACCGAATATTCGATGCTTGACGGGGCGGCGAAGATCAAGAAGCTCGTGGCCCAGGCCAAGGCCCAGAACCAGAAGGCCGTGGCGATCACGGACCACGGGTATTGCTTCGGGGCCTACGAGTTTTACAAAGAGTGCAAGGCCCAGGGGGTCAAGCCGATCATCGGCGTCGAAGCGTATATGACGCCGGGAACCTCCCGTTTCGGCTCGGACCGGGTGCTCTGGGGCGAGGAGGGCCAGAGGGCCGACGACGTCTCCGCACGCGGCGCCTACACCCACATGACGCTTCTGGCCTATGACAACAGAGGGCTTCACAACCTTTTCCGCATGGACTCGCGCGCCTCACTCGAAGGCCAGATGGGCAAATGGCCGCGGATGGACATGGACCTTCTGGAGACGTACCACGAGGGGCTCATCGCCACGGCCGGGTGCCCCTCCGGCGAAGTCCAGACGCGGCTGCGCCTCGGGCAGTTCGACGAAGCCTACGAGGCGGCCGGACGCATGCAGGACCTGTTCGGCAAAGAGAACTACTACGTCGAGGTCATGGACCACGACAACGCCATCGAAAAGCGCGTGCGCAACGAGCTTCTCGACCTCGCCCGAAAGATCGACGCCCCTCTGCTCGCGACGAACGACTCGCATTACGTCGAGGCAGGCGACGCGCCCATCCAGGACGCGATGCTGTGCATCAACTCCGGTTCGACGCTCCAGGACCCGGACCGCTTCACCTTCGACGGCACGGGTTACCACTTGCGCACCTCCGAGGAAATGCACGAACTTTTCGGCGACCTTCCCGGGGCGTGCGAGAACACCCTGCTCGTCGCCGAACGCTGCAACGTCTCCTTCACCACGGCCGACGAGGGCGCGAACTACATGCCGGTCTTTCCCGTCCCCGAAGGCGAGGACATCACCTCGTGGTTCGTCAAGGAGGTCGATCGCGGCCTGCACGTGCGCTTCGGCGAGAAGATTCCGGCCGACGTGCGCGAGCGCGCCGACTACGAGGTGAGCGTCATCTTGCAGATGGGCTTTCCCGGGTACTTCCTCGTCGTCTCCGACTACATCCTGTGGGCCAAGCGCAACGGGATCAGAGTGGGGCCTGGGCGCGGCTCCGGCGCCGGGTCGATGGTGGCCTACGCCCTGCAGATCACTGAGCTCGACCCGATTCGCCACGGTCTGCTCTTCGAGAGGTTCCTCAATCCCGAACGGGTTTCGATGCCCGACATCGACGTCGACTTCGACGAGCGCAGGCGAGGGGAGGTCATTGAGTACGTCGAGAAGAAGTACGGGGCTGAGAAGGTCTCCCAGGTGGTGACTTTCGGAACGATCAAAACCAAGCAGGCGCTCAAGGATTCAGCGCGGGTGCTCGGCTATCCGTTCGAAATGGGGGAGCGGATGACGAAAGCCCTCCCTCCGACCGTCCAGGGCAAGGACATCGCGCTAGCCGACATTCACAACGAAAAGGCCGAGAGGTTCGTCGAGGCGGGTGATTTCCGCCAGCTTGTGGCGGGCGACCAGGACGCCTCCAAGGTCTTCGATTTGGCCCAGGGCCTGGCCGGCCTCACGCGCCAGTGGGGCGTGCACGCCTGTGCCGTGCTCATGTGCTCCGAGCCGCTCATGGACGTCATCCCGATCATGAAACGCCCGTCCGACGGCGCCACGATCACCCAGTTCGAATATCCTCTGTGCGAGGAACTGGGCGTGCTGAAGATGGACTTCCTCGGGCTGTCGAATCTGACGACGATCGAGGACGCTCTCGACAACATCGTCTACAACGGCAAGGAACGGGTGGCGATCGAGGAGATCGAGCTGGATGACCAACCCACCTTCGAGCTTCTCCAGCGGGCGGACACCCTCGGCGTATTCCAGCTTGACGGCTCGGGCATGCGGGCGCTGCTCAAACAGATGCGGCCCACGGAGTTCGAGGACATCTCCGCCGTCTCTGCGCTGTACCGCCCCGGCCCCATGGGAATGAACTCGCACACGAACTACGCCCTGCGCAAAAACGGGCTCCAAGAGATCGCCCCGATCCACCCTGAACTCGAGGAGCCGCTGCGCGAGATTCTGGCGCCGACCTACGGCCTGATCGTCTACCAAGAGCAGGTCATGCAAATCGCGCGGGTGTGCGCAGGCTTCACAATGGGCCAAGCCGACACGCTGCGCAAGGCCATGGGCAAGAAGAAGCTCGACGTGCTGCAAAAGCAGTTCGAGGGATTTTCCGCCGGAATGCTCGCCAACGGGTATTCGAAAGAATGCGTCGACAGGCTGTGGGAGATCCTCGTTCCCTTCGCCCAGTACGCTTTCAACAAATCCCACTCGGCTTGCTACGGCGTCATCTCCTATTGGACGGCCTTCCTCAAGGCCAACTACCCGGTCGAGTTCATGGCCGCGCTTTTGACGTCGAAGAAGGACAACAAGGACAAGCTCGCCCTCTACCTCGGCGAATGCCGACGCATGGGCATCACGGTTCTCGTTCCCGACGTCAACGATTCCGATTCCGACTTCTCCGCTGTCGGCGAGCAGGTCCGTTTCGGCCTGTCAGCGGTGCGCAACGTGGGTGCGAACGTCGTCGAGGGCATCCTCGGCGCCCGGCGTGAGAAGGGCGCCTTCACGTCGTTCCAGGATTTCCTCGACAAGGTTCCCCTTCAGGTGTGCAACAAGCGCGCCATCGAGTGCCTCGTCAAGGCGGGGGCGTTCGATTCCATGGGGTATTCGCGGAAGGCTCTTCTGGCGAAGGTTGAAGAGGCGGTCGACGCCGTCGTCTCGCTGAAGAAGAACGAAGCGGCCGGGCAATTCGACCTTTTTGGAGGGGACGACGTCGATCTCGGCGCGGGCATCGACGTCGTCGTGCCTGACATCCCGGAATGGGACAAGAAGGTGAAGCTCGACCATGAGCGCGACATGCTGGGGCTTTACGTCTCGGACCATCCGTTGTCGGGAATGGAACATGTCCTTGATCGCGCCGCCGACACGACGATCGTCAGGCTCATGAACGAAGAGAGCGTCCAGGAGGGCTTCGTCAGCCTCGCGGGGCTGATCACGTCCGTGCAGCCGAGGGTGTCGAAGAAGAACGGCAAGCTCTGGGCGACGATCATGTTGGAGGACCTGACGGGCAGCGCGGAGATCAACTTCTTCCCCGCCACGTATCAGACGGTTTCGACGATGCTCACCCCGGACACCGTGGCCGTCGTCAAGGTGCGGGTGCAGGATCGCGACGGAACGGTCCAGCTTTCGGCCCAGGAGATGACGCTGCCCTCGGGGGATCTTCTTCCTGATTCGCCGGTCGAGCTGCAGATGCCCGAGCGTATGTGCACGGCGGAGCAGATGGCGTCCTTGGCCCGCGTCCTCTCGAGCTATCCGGGAAGCGCGCCGGTTCGCATGCATATCCACAGGCCGCACGCGACGAGCGTGGTCCAAGTGGACAGGAAGTTTTACGTCCAGCCCGGCGCGGGCCTTTTCTCCGACCTCCGCGTGCTGCTGGGCCGCAACTGCCTGAGGTGACGGCGCTGCCTGTACGGTGCCCATCCGGTCTAGTCAGTTATCCTTGTTTTCTTCGTCAGCGAGCCCTTTGGACGTTGGCTCTATTTCTTTGGATGTTGTCTCTTCCGCTTTCGAGGCTGTCTGCTTCTGTTTTGGTTTGGGCAGGGTGATGAAGGCCGTGGCGGCGACGAAGGTCAGAAGGATCATGTAGAGCTTCCGATTGTCTCGTGCGAGGTTGCATCCTTCGTTGACGTTAGTGCGGACTGTGGCCCTGTCGGCTTCGCCGTCTACGCCGTTCTCAGAAGCGACTCTGTCCATTTCATTGGAGTCTTCTAGGTCAAAGAAACCGTATATGTCGTAGGGGGTCCCTAAAACCGTCCACCCTACGGGTTCACATTCCACGTCGCTGAGACTGACGACTATTGACGGCCTGCTGAAGAAGAGCCAGCCGAGAATGAACATGGTGAAAGCGACGATGAAGACGCGGATTGTGACGAAGGCTTTCTTTGTCATGGGTTTCTCCAAGTATCCGAGTGGATAATCTAGGTTTGGCTGTGGTGAAGGGTGTGGCTGCGGCCTGTATCGGTAATCCTTGTGTTGAAACCGCAGCGATTATCTTGAACTTTCAGTTGCCGTCTTCAGCGCACAGGCTGCGAGCCGTTCTCGCGTCGCCGGACAGGTCATTTGTCTTGTCCTGCGACGCGTTGGCAACTCAAACTGATGGCTTGGTTCGCCCGGTTACGCGTCTACGCTGTGCTTGAAAGCGCCGACTCGAAAGCCGAGGCGGAGGTGCCTTGCCGGGTGGGCTCCCGAAAGGGCCCCACCCGGCCGGTATTGGGCTTGTGGTCAGTTCTTCTCGTTTTCGTCCTCGCCGTGCTCTTTGGATGCCGGTTCCTTTTCTTTGGATGTTGCCTGTTTTTGCTTCGGTTTGGGCAGGGTGATGAAGGCCGTGGCGGCGACGACGGTCAGAAGGATCATGTAGAGCCTGCGGTCCTCGCGTGCAAGATTGCACGCGGCGGTGACATTAAGACGAGCTTCCGCTCTGTCCTTCTCGTTGTCAATAGTGTATTTAGCGGCAAATTCGTCCATCATGTCGCCATCCTCGATGTCGAAGAAGCTGTACATTCCGTAAGGCGTTCCGAGATAGTTCCATGCAACTGGCTGACACTTAAAGTCACTAAGACCAGGGTTAATTGACGGGCTGCTGAGGAAAAGCCACCCGAGGACGAACAGGGTGAAAGCGACGATGAGGACGCGAATTGTGACGAAGGCTTTCTTTGTCATGGGTTTCTCCAAGTATCCGAGTGGATAATCTAGGTTTGGCTGTGGTGAAGGGTGTGGCTGCGGCCTGTATCGGTAATCCTTGTGTTGAAACCGCAGCGATTATCTTGAACTTTCAGTTGCCGTCTTCAGCGCACAGGCTGCGAGCCGTTCTCGCGTCGCCGGACAGGTCATTTGTCTTGTCCTGCGACGCGTTGGCAACTCAAACTGACGGCATGGATCGCCCGGTTACGCGTCTCCGCTGCGCTTGCGGTCCGTAACTTGGATTCTTGATCGCGTTACCGACGTTTTCTTGAAGGTAAAGTGACAGAGGCTAGCCTGTCGGTTGATCGCTTTCAGCAGGTATGGTCCTTGACCTTTCCTTTCTCTTTGGTTTGGGCAGAGTGATGAAGGCCGTGGCGGCGACGACGGTCAATACAGTCATGTAGAACCTTCGATCCTCGCGCGCGAGGTTGCAACCCTCGTGGAGATTCCGACTAACCCTATCGAAATACTTCTCGTCAAAGTGATTCTCATTCATAAAAGCCTCGATTTCGTCTCCATCCCCCTCAACATAACTCAGCGACGAGTAAGGTCGTTCTAGAAAGTTCCATCCCACAGGCTCACACGACACTCCGCTGAGAGAAGCATGTATATAAGGCCTGCTGAGGAACAACCACCCGAAAATAAGCATGGTGAAAGCGACGATGAGCACGCGAAGCGTGACGAATGTTATCTTTGCCATGGGGTACCTAGTTTGTGACGGCCAGTATCTGGGCGGTCGATTGCGTTTGCAGATCAGTTTAATTGTGGAGTGATTTTAAGGTGGACCAGTGTTTTAGCATCGTGACCGTCAAACGAAACGGAACAATTCTGTTATAGGCCGCAAACGCGTTGTCGATCATTGTGATCGAGTGATGTCACGGCACTGAGTGAAGGCGTGGCATGCGGAAATTGCAGCGCCGGGCCGATTGGCTTCAGCAAGTAAAATCCGCGAGTTTTCAGTTGTGTGAATCGACATTATGGGTTGTGCTGATGTGAGCTTGCGACTCCCGTTCGTGGGATTCGTTCGCCCGACGGTCACTAGCCTATGGTGCGGAAAGAATCGACGCAAGCCCTTTCTTTAGTTGTGAGTTGTTTCACTTTAGATTAGGGGCGGTAGCCGTCTGGCGGCTGTCCATTCCGGGGTCCGTGCCTTGGCGCGTATTCGCCCTTAGGCGGGCGGCATCCCCTCAGCCAAACGTCGAGGAATCGTGCCCGATTGGCGCAGGAGCCGGGTTGAGCTCGGCCCTTTCAGCGGGATTGAGGGGGTCTGCGGTCAGACGCCGTCGCTGATTGGCTTGCTGCGTGGGAAGCACTTTAGCGACGCCAAAAGAGCTTCCGCCTCCTGTCGGTCGCTCGGCCTCAGTTTGCATGCGCTTTAGACTGTTTGCGTGCTACTTGGATTTTTTGGCGTGCGGGCTGGTTCGCACCGTCCAAGTCGCTGTCCAAGTGGAAGTGTTCCGCAAGCTGCGCCTGGCCTGTCTGCGTGGAGGCCAGTTCCAACGCAGAGCCTCCGTGAGGGAGTAAGTAACGCCTGGCCTGTTTGCACGGAGGCTAGTCAATCGCCTCGTTCCGCTCAGCCTTCAGCCGCGACGACGCGGACCTCGATCCGTCTTCCGTTCGGCAGGTCCATCGCCACGACGTCGCCGTCGCTCAGCCTGTGGCCCCGCCGGGTTTCGACGACGCCGTTGACGACGATCTCTCCAGCTCTCACCAGCTCGGCGGCCTCAGCGCCGCTTCCTGCCAGAGAGGCGTACTTGACAAACTGCCCGAGTCTGATCGGCAGATTGACTTCGACGTCTTCCATCGTTCCTCCTGTGTGACGGTGTCGGGCACTCGAAGAGCAGGTTCTCCTCGGCGCCGCGCGGGCGGCTTGGCAGGCTGAAAGCCTCCGGGCTCAAAGGCCAGATGCCCGCGTCGGCCGGGGCGTTCCCGAACCCGAACGGCAGGATCTCGAACCCGGTTGGCGGGCTCATGGACCTGGGCTGCAGGGCTCCAGACAACGCGCCCACAAACCCCGTCGGCGGGCTCTTCGGACCAGGGCGACTGGCCTTTAAACCTGGGCGGTTGGCTCCACCGGATCGTCCTCGGGTTCGCAGCCGCGACGTTTTTTCCTTCTGCGGGAAAGGATACAGCCCACGGCCGCGGCAAGCGCCAAAGCGCAGAAGACGGCGATTCCCGCGGGGGAGCCCGCCGCTGCGGCCACGGCGGCGTTCCACACGGCAAAGCCGACGGTCGAATAGATGAGCGCCCAGGCCAGCCACCCGGGGAATGCGGCCAGGTTGTACTTGGGCCACGAAAGCCCGACGACCCCCGCCGCGACGTTGACGACCGTCTGAATCCCAATCGTCAGGTAGGCCAGGGAAATGACGATCCACCCGCGTTTCTTGATGTTGTCCATTGCCCGCTGCGTTCGCTTTGCGTTGGCCCACTGCCACGCTCGGCGTCGAAAGCCGCCCGACGGCTCTCTGCCGGAGATCGTCACCCGTCTGCCGTAGCGCCCGATTCCGTAGACGAGGTTCGATCGCGACGCAACGAGCAGCGTCAGCGTGAGGAAGACGAGAGGGAACGGCCCCGTCGACGTGAATTCGCCGATGCTCTTGAACATGTCCAGATTGTAACCCAAACGTCTTTGCGACACTATCGTGAGGGTGCTGGACTAAACGTTGCAGTTGCAGAAGAATCTATGCGACGCCTTCAAGCTTCGCCTCCTGTTTCCCAGCGGAATCATTGCGGTAGGGCGTGCTCATTGCCTTGAACGGCCGTCTCGCTTCGCGGTTGGCGTTTACGGTTTTGTCGCAGGCGCCCGACGCTTGCGCAGACGTCCGCCGCTTGGTCCACAGGAGCCTGCCGCCCCGCTCAGCTGCGTTTCGTCCCGCTTGGGTCAGCGGCGCTTCTCCCCGCCCGCGCACGTCGAGCACGTTCCCATGAGCTCGAGGGTGTGCTCGACGTCCACGAAGTCCGCCTCGGCGGCGATCTGCCGCGCCCACGCCTCGATTTGAGGGCCGGCCACTTCGACCGTTCTTCCGCATATTCTGCAAACCAAATGGTGGTGATGCTCGGTGGAGTCGCAGGAGCGGTAGAGGAGCTCTGAGTCGGTGCGCAGAACGTCGACTTCCCCCTCGTCCAAGAGGACCTGAAGGGTGCGGTAGACGGTCGCCAATCCGATCCTGGAGCCCGACTTCGCGAGGTCGTCGTGCAACTGCTGTGCGGAAACGAAAGAGGAAAGCTCCTCCAGGCGTTGTGCTATCGCCTGGCGCTGGGCTGTGTTTCGTGTTCGTCCCATGTGACTGCTTTCTTCGGCCTGCGGCGGATGCAGAGCGCGAGGACGGCGCGGCCTGTCGCGACAATTGTATATGTTCCGATAAGCAGGGTCACGATCGTCGCTCCGGGCGCGAGCCTGACGAAATAGGTGGCTGCGAGCCCGACGACGCAGGCGAGCACCCCTAAGGCCATGGCTATCCCCATCGTTTTGTTGAACGACGAGGAAAGCAGCTGCGCGATGGCGACGGGAACGATCATGATCGCCGAGACCAGGAGCACGCCGACCACACGCATGGCCACCGAAACCGTCAGAGCCGCGACCACGGCGACGAGGATGTTGAGCGTTCTCACGCGCAGGCCGCAGGCCTTCGCAAAGTCTTCGTCATGCGAAAGGGAGAAAAGCGGGCCGCGCAGGCCCAGCCCGAAAAGCAGGACGAAGGCCGAGAGAACCGCGGTGTAGAGGACCTCGTCGGGGGAGACGGTCGCGATCGAGCCGAAAAGGTAGCTCGTCAGCTTCTCCGTGTTCCCGCCGGCCAGCGAGATGATGATGACGCCCAGGGCGATTCCCCCGTAAAAGAGCATCGCGAGGGCGACGTCGCCGCCCGTTCGCCCCTGGGCGCGCACAACCTCGATGAGAACTGCGCCGATGACCGACGCCGCGATAGCCCCCGGTATCGCCAAGGAGTCCTTCGGGTCGAGGCCGAAGACGCTCGCCGCCAGCCAGCCGACGGCCACCCCCGTCAAGGCGACGTGCCCGATCCCGTCGCCCATGAGGGCCATCCCGCGCTGAACGAGGTAGGTGCCGACCACCGGCGCGGAGACCCCCACCAGTATGGCGACGACAAAGGCCCGCTGCATGAACGGCGCCTCGAGCATCTCTCGGATCGTTTCAAGCGTCACGATGGATCCATCCTCAGAGTCGGTGCGTGGTGTGCCTGCCAATCGGCGGAGTCGTGCGGGTGGACGTGGTCGTGCTCAGGATGGTCGTGGCCCGGAGGCGGCGGGGGAGGCGCGCCGTCGTGAACGACGCGCCCGCCCTCCAACACGACGGCCCGCTCGACTATCGGCTCCAATTCGCCCATCTCGTGGAGCACGGTGACCAGCGTCGTGCCGCGCTCGCGAAGCTCGGAGAGGATCGAGGCGAGTGCCCGCCTAGAATCACGGTCGATTCCCGCCAGGGGCTCGTCCAGAAAGAGCAGATCGGGCTCGCGCACGAGCGCCCTGGCGATGAGCACTCTTTGCGCCTGGCCTCCGGAGAAAACCTGGACGTGGTCGCGGGCCCTGTCCTCGAGGCCGACGGCGGAGAGGGCCTCCAACGCCTTGCGCTTGGCCCTCGGGCCGACGTCGGCCCACAGGCGGCCCCGCCCGAGCAGCCCCGAGCGGACGACCTCCAGGGCCGTCGCCGGAACGCCCGATGAGGCGGTCACCCGTTGAGGGACATACCCAATCCGAGACCAGGGAACGGACCTTCTGAGAGCGACGCTCTCCCCGAAAAGCTCGACGTTTCCGGCGGAGGCCGGAACGATGCCGAGAATGGCGCGCACCAGCGTCGATTTGCCCGAACCGTTGGCGCCGAGGAAGGCGACGGATTCGCCTGAGGAGACGCTCAGGGCCACGTCGTCGAGGATGCGCGAGCCGCCCAAATGGACGGCGAGGCCCTCCACTGCCACGGGAATGGCGTTCATCGTTCTCCTGTCTGCGCGCCGATCATGCGTTCGTCGGCACGGCGATCCTATGCTCTGCGGGCACGGCAATCATATGTCCATCCGCATGTCCGTCGGCTGCATGTCCGTCGGCGCCTCGGTCACACGCCCGTCTGCGTGCCGACCGTGCGCCACCGGCCTCGCACGGTCACCTGGTCACTTGCAGGCGAGGGCCTTCTTGAGCGCCGTCAGGTTGTCCGTCATGGCCGCCTCATAGTCGCCCTTCTCGGGCTTGGACTCGAGCGGGCTGAGAACGGCGGTGACGGTTTTCGTTTCCTTCGCGAGAGTCTCGGCGGGCTTGCCGCTGACGAGCTCCTCGGTGAAGATCGTCGTGGTCCCGTTCTCTTGAACGTACTTCTTGACCTTGGCCAGCGTGGCCGGGCTCGGCTCGGACTCCGGGTCGATTCCGGACAGGCCCACTTGAGAGAGCTTGTAACGGTCCGCCAGGTAGCCGAAAGCGGTGTGCGTCGTGACGATCGAGCGGCGTTCGCAGGTGGCCAGGCCGGTCTGGAAAGACTTGTCGAGCCCGTCGAGCTTCTTCTGAAGAGCCTCGTTGTTCTTCTTGTAGGCGTCGGCGTGGCCGGGATCCTTCTTCGACAGTTCGGCCGCGATCGCATCGGCGGCGCGCTTCATCCGAGCGGGGTCGAGCCAGAAATGAGGGTCGGCGGCGTCGTCGCCGTGATCGTGGCCCTCCGCGTGGTCGTGTTCTTTCCCGTCTTCGTGGCCCTTTTCTTCGTCGTCCTTCTTGGCTTCGCCGTCTTTCTTGTCGCCGTGGTCGTGCTCATGCTCGAGGAGGCCTTCGTGGCGGACCAGGTTGACGTTTTTCGTCAGATCGACCGCCGACACATCGTTCAGGGAGCCGACGGCGTCGTCAAGAGACGGCTGGAATCCCTTGACGTAAAAAAGCGCCTTCGTTTTGTTCAGCTCGGCGATTTGCTTCGTGCTGATTTCGAACTCGTGCGGCTCGGTGCCCGCGGGGGTGACGGAAGAGACGTCGACGTGGTCGCCGCCGATCTGCTGCGTGAGCCACTGGATCGGATAGAAAGAGGCGGCCACTTTCAGCTTCCCGGAGGATCCGCCCTTCGAATCGTCGGAGGAATCCGAGCAGGAGGCAAGCCCGAGGGCGAGGGTCAGCGCGGACATGGCCGCGACGATGCGTGTACGATGTTTATTAAACATGAGAACCATTATCAGCCTTGTCTCGAAATGCTGTCAAAAGATGTCTCTTGTTTGCCGACGGTTCGCGTTTTGTTTGCCGACGGCTCGCGTTGTCTGAAGCAATTTTCTAACTGCGGAAGCGGTTATGCGGCCGATCCGGCGGTTTGCCCTTGGGCGTTCTCCGATCGGCAGGGGCTCTGATCAAGGGGTGTGCGGGCTGTGTGGAAAACCCCATCCTCGGCCGGCGCCGCGCGAGCGATCGCCGGTAGAATCGAGAGGACTCCGCGTCATCCAGGCGCGGCAACGAAAGGAGCGCAGCTCTATGGCCAAGCAGGCCCCCTCGAAACTCGACAGCGTCATCGCCCTGGCGAAGCGGCGCGGCTTCGTCTTCCCTTGCGGCGAGATATACGGCGGTACGAGATCCGCGTGGGACTACGGCCCGCTGGGCGTCGAGTTGAAGGAGAACATCAAGCGGCAGTGGTGGCGGCACATGGTCACGTCGCGCGACGACGTCGTCGGCCTCGACTCGTCGATCATCCTTCCCCGCGAGGTGTGGGTCGCTTCGGGCCACGTCGGCGTCTTCAACGATCCGCTCACCGAGTGCCTTTCGTGCCACAAGCGCTTTCGCGTCGACCAGATGCAGGAGGAATTCGCCGCGAAGAAAGGGATCGAAGACCCCGATTCGGTGGAGCTGGCCGAGATCGCCTGCGGCAATTGCGGCACGCGCGGCCAATGGACGGAGCCCCGCGACTTCAACATGATGCTCAAGACCCACCTGGGGCCGGTCGAGGACGAGTCGGGCCTCCACTATCTGCGACCCGAGACGGCGCAGGGCATTTTCGTCGATTTCCAGAACGTCATGACGTCGGCCCGCAAGCGCCCCCCGTTTGGAATCGGTCAGATCGGAAAGTCCTTCCGCAACGAGATCACGCCCGGAAATTTCATTTTCCGCACGCGCGAGTTCGAGCAAATGGAAATGGAATTTTTTGTCAAGCCCGGAACCGACGAGGAATGGCACCAGTATTGGATCGACGAGCGGCGCAACTGGTACGTCGGCCTGGGAATCGACCCCGAGAATCTTCGGCTGTACGAGCATCCGCAGGAGAAGCTCTCCCATTATTCCAAGCGGACGGTCGACATCGAGTACCGTTTCGGCTTCCGCGGATCCGATTGGGGCGAGCTCGAAGGGATCGCCAATCGCACGGACTTCGACCTGTCGACGCACACCAAGCATTCCGGCAAAGACCTGTCCTATTTCGACCAGGCCAGCGGCGAACGTTGGATTCCCTACGTCATTGAGCCCGCGGCCGGTCTGACCCGCTCCCTCATGGCCTTCCTCGTCGAGGCCTACGCGGAGGACGAGGCCCCCAACGCCAAGGGCGGGGTCGACAAACGCGTGGTGCTCCGGCTCGACCCGCGCCTCTCGCCAGTCAAGGCGGCCGTTCTTCCGCTCTCGCGCGACGAGCGGCTTTCGCCGTTGGCGCGCGAGCTGGCGGCTGCGCTCCGCAAGAACTGGAACGTCGATTTCGACGACGCCGGCGCCGTCGGCCGCCGCTATCGCCGCCAGGACGAGATCGGCACGCCTTTCTGCATCACCGTCGATTTCGACTCCCTCGAAGACCGTTCCGTGACCATTCGCGACCGCGACACGATGGAGCAAGTCCGCATTCCGATCTCCGACGTCGAGGGATGCCTCGCCGGTAAGCTGGTTGGGTGTTGACGGGCCACGGCCATTCGCATTCGGGCCCCCTGGACATCGCCCCGGGGGCTCGCAGGCGCGTTTCGGCGATTCTGGCCGCCGTCGTCCTGCCGTTGGCTATAGCCACAGCCGTTCTGCTCGTGGCCCTGTGGCCGAAAGGGGAGACGCCCGTCGGCTCGCGGCCCCTGTACTCCAACGGCGCGCAAGCCGTGACGGGCGAGGTCACGTCGGTCGGCAAAGTCGATTCCTCTGGCCAAACGCCCGTGAAGATGAAGGTCGACGGCGTGGACGTGCCCGTCCACGTCCCGCCGGAGATCATTGCCAATGGGCTCGACGTCGGCGACGAGATTCGGGCGATCTTCAATCCCGCCGCCCTCGAAAGCGGCACGGCCTACGTTTTCACCGATTTCGTCCGCACCCATCAGATGCTGTGGCTGTTGGCCGTGTACGTCGCAGTGGTTTTGGCGGTGGCGCGGTGGAAAGGGGCCATGGCCCTCGCGGGCCTCGGCGTGTCCCTCGCCGTCGTCGGGGCGTTCATGGTGCCTGCGCTGACGGTCAGCGGGCATCCGGTGCTCGTCATACTGGTCGGCGCCGCGGCGATGATGTTCGCCTCGATCTACTTGGCCCACGGGATTTCGATTCGAACGACGACGGCCGTCATCGGCACTTTCGCGGGACTGGTCATCACGACGGGCGTGGCGTGGTGGGCCGTCGGGGCGGCCAACCTCACGGGCGCCCTTTCCGACGACGCGCGCATCCTGGCCGGCGAGCTGCCCAACGTCCAGCTCCAGGCGATTCTGCTCGGCGGGGTCATCCTCGCCGGACTCGGCGCCCTCAACGACGTGACGATCACGCAGGTCTCCACCGTGTGGGAGCTCCACACGGCGAACCCGCGCCTGACGCGCCGAAGGCTCGTCAGCCAGGGAATGGCCGTCGGACGCGATCACATCGCCTCAACCGTCTACACGCTCGCCTTCGCCTATGTCGGTACGGCTCTCACGCTGCTCGTCGCCGCCGCGCTCATGCAACGGCCCGCCGCCGACCTCGTCCAGCTCGGCGAAATCGCCGAAGAGATCGTGCGCACCTTGGCCGCGTCCATCGGCTTGGTGCTCGCCATTCCGCTCACGACGGCCGTCGCCGCCGTCCTCGCTCCCGTCGCTCCGACCGCCGCACGGTCAGCCGACGACGATCCCGAAGGCGATTCGGGCGACGGCGACGCGGAGGAAACAGCCGACGCGCAGGAGGCCTGGAACGATGCCGACGGAATCTGGGACGAGGACGAGGCCTGGGACGGCGAGCCGGCCGGCGGCCGGAAAGCTGGCAGCCCCTATGCGCGCGAGCGTCGCGAAGAATTCGAATACGACGGCGCCGAGATAGACAGGGCGACTCGGGGAGACGGCCCATGGCCGCGATGAGGGCCGCCCTGTCGCCAGCGCCGAAAGCCCCTGCGCCGCCTGCCATGAAACCCGTTGCGGCTGGCGCGTTCGGCCTGGCTTTCGGGCCATTGCGCCTTCGAACCCCCGTCATGCTGGCGCCCATGGCCGGCGTGACCAACCCGCCCTTCCGTCGACTGTGCAGAGAACAGGCCGAGGAGGGCCTCGCCCTGGCCGGGGCCGATCCCGCGCCGCGGGGGCTTCCGGGAACCGACGCGCCAGGCGGCTTATGGGTGTGCGAGATGATCACCTCGCGGGCTCTCGTCGAGCGCAACCCCGAGGCGATGAACATGATCAAGCCCGATCCCGGGGATCCGGTCCGCTCGATCCAGCTCTACGGCGTCGAGCCGAAAACCTCCGCCGCCGCCGTGGCAATGCTGGTCGGCGAGAACAGGGCCGACCACATCGACCTCAATTTTGGCTGCCCCGCGCCGAAGGTGACCCGCAAGGGCGGGGGATCGGCGCTTCCGTGGAAGCTTGACCTCTTCCGCGAGATCGTTTCGGCCGCCGTCGAGGCCGCCCGGCGCGCAAGCGCGGGCCGCGACGTCGAAGTGCCCGTGACGGCGAAGATCCGAGTGGGAATCGACGACGGCCACACCACTTTCCTCGACGCCGCGAAAATCGCCGAGGATGCGGGAATCGCTGGCCTCACGCTGCATGCGCGCACGACGGCCCAGCATTATTCGGGCAGCGCCGATTGGGGGCGCATCGCCGAGCTGGCGGAGGCCACAAGCCTGCCGGTGCTGGGAAACGGAGACGTTTTCGAGGTTGAGGACGCGGTGCGCCTCATGGCCGAAACGGGGTGTGCCGGCGTGGCCGTCGGGCGAGGATGCCAGGGCAGGCCGTGGCTGTTTCGCGAGCTCGCAGCGCGCCTGCACGGGTGCGGAGAGGTTGCCCGGCCGGGGCTGAGCGACGTCGTCGCCATGATCGAAAGGCACGGCCAGCTTTCCTACGAGCACTTCAACGGGGACGAACACCGGGCCATGAGGGAGCTGCGCAAGCACATCGGCTGGTACCTGCGAGGATTCGCGGTGGGAGGCGAGAGCCGCAGGGAGCTTGCGCTCGTGTCGACCCGCGAGGAACTCCACGACCGCCTGGCGCGGCTTGACCTTGACCAGCCCTACCCGGAGGCGGCTGAAGGCCCGCGCGGGCGGGCCGGCGGGCCGAAGCGCCCGCACGTTCCCGACGGGTGGCTCGATTCGCGCGAGCTGAGCCCGGCGGACCGGGCAAGAATCGCACGGGCGGAAATCAACGTCTCGGGAGGTTGAATGAACGCGCGCGAACGTTGGATCGACGAACCGGCGAAAAAGTCGAGCCGCACCGAATTCGAACGCGACCGCGGAAGGGTGCTCCATTCCTCCGCGCTCAGGCGGCTCGGCGCAAAAACCCAGGTGCTCGGGCCCGAATCGGACGATTTCATCCGCACGCGCCTGACCCATTCCCTCGAGGTCGCCCAGATCGGGCGCTCCCTCGCGATCAACCTCGGCGCCGACCCGGACATCGTCGAAACCGCCTGCCTCTCCCATGACCTCGGCCATCCGCCTTACGGGCACAACGGCGAGCGGGCCCTCGCCGACGTCGCCGCATCGATCGGCGGATTTGAGGGAAACGCCCAGACCTTCAGGATTCTCACGCGACTGGAGCCGAAGATGATCGCGCCCAGCGGGCGGCACGTCGGACTCAATCTCACTCGGGGCACGCTCGACGCCGTCGTCAAATACCCGTGGGGCGCGGGCGAGGGCCCCCTTCGCGAGGACGGATCGCCCACGCCGAAGTTCAATTTTTACTCCGACGACGCCGATGTTTTCTCCTGGGTGCGCGACGGCGCCGGCGAAGGCAGATGCGTCGAAGCCCAGATGATGGACCTCGCCGACGACATCGCCTACTCGACCCACGACGTCGAAGACGGGATCGTGCGAGGGCTCGTCCGCACGGATCGGCTGCGAGACCCGGCCGAGCAAAATCGGATTGTCGAGGCCACGTGCCGCTGGTACGGCTTCGCCGACGGCGACGCGCTGGGTGCCGCGCTCGAACGCCTGCTGTGCCAGGAGAGCTGGCCGGCCGAATTCGTCGGGACCTATGCGCAATTGGCGCAGGTCAAGGACCTGACGAGCGATCTCATCGGGCGCTTCATATCGGGAGTGTGCGATGCCACCGCCTCGGCCCACGGAACCGGATCCCTCCGCCGGCACTCCGGCGGCCTCGTCATTCCCGAGGCGACCCGCGAAGAGATCATGCTGCTCAAGGGACTGGCCGTCTACTACGTCATGCTGCCGCGCGAGAGCGAGCCCCTCTACTACGAGCAGCGCACGGTCGTCTACGATCTGGTGGACGCGCTCAACGGCAGCCCCGAGCGGCTGGAGCCGCAATTTCTCGAACAGTGGAATACGGCGGGCGGGGACGCGTCGGGGAGGCTTCGCGCCGTCGTCGACCAGGTTGCGAGCCTGACGGACCAGTCCGCCCGCCAGTGGCACTCGCGCCTGTGCGGCTTCCTGCGGAACTGACGCCGAACGGCTTGCCGGCGCCCGACTCGCGGGGCTCGCATGGCCCGCCGAGGGGGCTTGGACAGTTTGTCGGACGTCCTGTCGGACGGCCCGGATAGAATTGGTGGCATGGCGGGGTTGATCAGGCGAGAGGACATCGACGAGGTTCGTTCGCGCACGCGGATTGAGGACGTCGTCTCCCAGTATGTCCAGCTGCGCCCCGACGGCGTCGACTCACAAAAGGGCCTGTGCCCCTTCCACGATGAGAAAACGCCCTCTTTCCATATCCGGCCGCACATCGGCAGGTGGCATTGTTTCGGATGCGGCGAAGGAGGCGACGTCATCTCCTTCGTCGAACGAATCGAGCATGTGTCTTTCGTCGAGGCGGTGGAGATCCTCGCCCGAAAGGCCGGCGTGGAGCTTCGCTACGAGAACGACGGGCGGCGCGAACGCGGCGACTCCGGAGCCACGCGCCAGCGCCTCATCGACGCCCACCGGGTCGCGGTGGACTTCTACATGGCCCAGCTGGCCTCCCCCCAGGGCGAGGCGGGGCGGCGGATGCTCAACCAGCGCGGCTTCGACGCCGCAGCGATCGAGCGCTTCAAGGTCGGATATTCGCCGAACTCGTGGGACGGCCTGCTCAAAGAGCTGCGGCGCCGCGGATTCACCGAACGTGAAATAGCCGCCTCGGGGCTGGCGAGCCAGGGAAACCGCGGCCAGTACGACCGCTTTCGCGGGCGCCTCATGTGGCCGATCATGTCGATCACCGGCGACCCGATCGGCTTTGGCGCGCGCAAGCTCTCGGACGAGGACAACGGCCCGAAGTATCTCAATACGCCGGAGACCGCGATCTACAAGAAGTCCCAGGTGCTCTACGGGCTCGACATGGCCAAGCGCGCCATCTCCCAGCAGCGGAGAATCGTCGTCGTCGAGGGGTACACGGACGTCATGGCGGCCCAGCTCGCGGGCGTCGAGACGGCCGTCGCCACGTGCGGCACCGCCTTCGGCTCCGAGCACGTCAAGGTCGTCCGCAGGCTCATCGGCGACGGGGCCGATCCGGCTGCGGGGGTGATCCTGGGTTCCGGGGCGGCCTACGGCGGCGAGGTCATCTTCACCTTCGACGGCGACGCCGCCGGCCAAAAGGCCGCGCTCAAAGCCTTCCAGGAGGATCAGGCCTTCGCCGCGCAGACCTTCGTCTGCGTCGCGCCCGAGGGAATGGATCCGTGCGAGGTGCGCATGAACTACGGCGACGAGGCGGTGCGCGAGATTGTGGCGGCCCGCCGCCCGCTGTTCGAGTTTGCGATTCGCTCGGTGCTGACGGGCCTGCCGTTGAACAGCGCCGAAGGGAGGACCGCCGGACTCCGCGCCGCCGCGCCGATGGTCGCTTCGATCCGTGACAGGGTGCTTCGCGGCGAGTACACGAGGCAGCTGGCAGGGTGGCTCGGCATGGACGAGGGCACCGTTCGCCGCGCCGTGCTTTCCTCCGGCCGCAGGCCCGCTTCCGGACGGCGGCAGGAAGGCGGACAGAGACGGCCGAACGGCGGCGCTCAGGACGGGCAGGAGCGCCCCGCCCCCGTTCTCGCGCCGAGGGCGACGGTGCGGGACCCCGTAGAGAGGGTCGAGAGGGAGGCCCTCGGGATATACCTTCAGCTGCCGGGCCTCGCGAGCTTGGCGCAGATGGACGAACTGCCCTCCCAAACCTTCACCGTGCCCGTCCATCGCCGCGTGCACGAGGCGATCCGGGCCGCCGGGGGCGCCGCCTCCTACGACAAGCGCGTCGCCGAGCTCTCGGCGAACGGCGTCCCTTCGGAGAAGGCGGAGGAAGCCGCCGCCGGGTGGTACGTCGAGAGGGTCATTGAGAACGCCGACGACGTCGTCGGCCGAGCCGTGGCCCAGCTCGCCGTCGAAACGCTTCCCGAGAGCCGGCCAGACCGAGTCGAGCGGTACGTGTGGGGGATAGCCGTGTCCCTTATCAGGCAGGGAATCACCCGCCAGATCGGCGATCTGCGCTCGCGACTGCAGCGCACGCCGCCCGACGACCCGCAGTATTCCGCGCTGTTCTCGCGGCTCATCGAGCTGGAGGAACAGCGCCGGGCGTGCGACGCTCAAATCGAGTGATCTACGCTGCTGCGAATCGCGGTGACGCCGTCGAGGAAATCCGGCTAAGATATGAGGGCCGGTTTCCGGCGCGCCCCTGTAGCTCAGTTGGTTAGAGCAGTGGACTCATAATCCATCGGTCGCGGGTTCAAGTCCTGCCGGGGGCACACCAGAGAGGCGAAGCCGCAAAGTCGCCTGGAGTTTTCGGCCTTGAAGCGGAGCGGCGTCAGTCGCCGAAAAGCTTCGCCAGAGAATCGTCGGCCACGCGCGAAGGGCGGAATTCGACGATTGCGTGCTTGGCCAAGCCGCGAAGGGCAAATGGGTCTTTCGCCACCGCAGCCTCGATTTCTTCACGAGGACGGTTCGCCGCGAGAATCACTCCGCCCGTGCGCGGCTCGCGACGCCCTGACGCAAGGAAGCGACCTGCGGCATAGTTTTCATTGAGCCAGATTTTATGTGCGTCGAGGGCTAAGTCGATGTCTTCCAATTCGGACGTATAGTCGATGAGGATCACATACATGCCGAGATTTTAAGGCACTTTCGTCTTTGCACGCGACGGCCCTTTCGAGGCCCTGCTTGGGGAGAGCAGACCATCGCGAGAGGGATGCGGGGCCTTTAGGATGGCAGCATGAAGATGAACAACATAGTCGCATGTGTGCCCGTGTCCAATATTGAGGAGGCAGTCGCCTGGTATCAGGCCGCCTTCGAGCTCGGCGCTCCGCATTCGATGCCGATGGAAGGGATCGTCGAGTTCAACCTCGGCCGCTTTTGGCTCCAGCTTTTCGAATCGCCCGAGACGGCCGGCGCCGAGGGCATCACGCTCGTTCTGGGAGTCGACGACGCCCGGGCGGAGCAGCAACGTCTCGCAGACCTCGGATTTTCGGTGACCGAGATCGAGACGATCGACGAAGTCGTCGACGTATTCAATCTCATCGATCCAGACGGCAATGCCTACTCGATCGTCCTCGAGGCCGCGGCGGACTGAGAGCGGCGAGGCGGGCTGAGAAATCTCCAGCCCGCCCCGGACCTTCCTACGGAAGCCGACATTCACGCGGCCTCGTTGCCGAGAATCGCGCGTGCAGGAGCCTCGGTCGCCGGCCCAGTCGCTTTGACGCGTCGCCGATCAGCGGGCCGTCGGCTCAGTCAGCCGAGGCCTCGGATCCGCCGTCGTCTTCACGCCGACCCATCTTCGTTTGACGCGTCGTTTTCGCCTTCGCCGCTCGCGTCTTGGGCGCTTCCGCTTTCGCCTCGTTCCTCGGATCCGCCTTCGCCGTTCGTCTGTTCCTCGGCCCGGCCGCCGCCGGAACTTTGCTCCGGAGTCTCGCCGTCTCCCTCCGACGGATCCTCGTAGGTGGGGGCGTCAGGGTCGGTGGCGTTGATGGCGTCGTACGACGTCGGCAGATCCTCCTCGGCGGCGATGGGAATCTCCTCGGTTCCCGTTTGCGCGGCCAGCACCTCGCTGACCTTGGACTCATATTCGCGCTTGCGCGCCTGCCGCGAGAGCCGGGTGAAGAACTTGTGCAGGTCGACCGTCGTCTCGATAGGCCGAGGCTTCGCCCTCCGGCTGTGGGTCGTCAGCTCGTCGAAGATCTCCGCCCGAAGGGCTCCCGAAACGTCGGTGACGATTGCCCGGGCGAACTCTTCGCCCCGGAGTCTGCGGCGTATCGCGTGCTCTGCCGCAAGCTGTTTCCACAGGGCCCAGCACATGAGCACCATGACCACGGAGAACGGCAAGGCTGTGAGGATGGACAGCGTTTGCAGCGCCTTCATCCCCTCCTGGGAATCGCCGAATCCCAGCATGACGGCGGCAATGGCGCCGGACAGCGTCGCGAAGGTCAGGCGTGTGGCAAGAGGGGGGTTGGGGTTGCCGCCGGTCGAAAGCATCGACATGACGTAGGACCCCGAATCGGAGGAACTGACGAAGAATATGATCACCACGATCATCGCCAGAATCGAAAGCCATCCGCCGATAGGCATCCCTTCGAAGACTCGGAAGAGGGCGATGTCGACGTTGACCGTCCCGTCGGGGCCAATGAGGTTCTTGGCGCCGAACATCTGCTGATAAAGGCCGTTTCCGCCAAGAATCGCAAACCACACGAACGTGACGAGCGTGGGGACGAGCATGACGCCGAGGACGAATTCGCGGACCGTCCGCCCTTTGGAGATGCGGGCGATGAAAACTCCGACGAAGGGAGACCAGCTGATCCACCAACCCCAGTAGTAAACGGTCCACTGAGAGAGCCACTCGGCCCCCTTGGCTCCGGCATAGGGGTGGGTTTCGAAGGACATCGAGATGAAATTCTGGAAATAGCTGCCAGAGTCCGTGACGAATCCGTTGAAGAGGAAGACTGTGGGGCCGAGAATCGCCACGAGGACGACGAGCAAAGCGGCCAGAACCAGATTGAGGTTGGAAATGAACTTGATGCCTGCGTCCAGTCCGCTGGCGACTGACAGGGCCGCCATTCCGGAGATGACGGCCACCAAAAGGATGAGCATTCCGTTGTCGATGTGCCATCCGGCAAGGAAATCGAAGCCGGCCGCGACCTGTTTGACTCCGAAGCCCAGCGATGTGGCGATTCCCACGAGCGTTCCAATGATCGCTATGACGTCGATGACGTCGCCGAGCTTTCCGTTGACGCGGTCGCCGAAGATCGGCCGCAGCGTCGAACGGATCGAGACTGGAAGCCCTCGGCGGTGGATGGCGTAGGCGATGGCCAGGCCGACGACGACGTAAATTCCCCATGCGTGCAAACCCCAGTGGAGGAAGGACTTGGTCATGGCTTCCGATGCCCGGTCCGTCGCGTTCGCGGCGTTTGAGCTTGGGGCGGGCTTGCCGAGGTGGGAGAGAGGCTCGGCCGCGCCCCAGAACACGAGGCCGATGCCCATCCCAGCGGCGAAAAGCATCGAGAACCAGGAGGTTCGAGAGTACTCTGGCTCGGCGTCGTCCGGCCCGAGGACGGTGTCGCCCTTCCTCGAAAAGGCCAGGGCGAAACCGACGACGACGAAGAGGGCGACCGCCAAAATGTAGTACCAGCCCACGTTCGACACGACGACTTTCGAAATGCGGGCAATGACGTCGTTGACGCCCTTCGGCCAGAGGGCGGCGAGGACGACGAAGACGAGGGTTATGCCGACTGACGGCCAGAAAACCTGGTGGCGCAGAGCCAGAGAAACGCGGCTTCGGGAAGAGAACGCTTCGAGTTCGGCTGCGTCCTCGGGCCGGGGGGACTTTTCGGCGCCAGGGGGCTCCGTGCCGATCGATGCGTCGGCGGCTTTGACGTCCGTTGCGACGCCGCCGGCCTTCTCTTCATCTGCGCGATGTGGGGGTATGTTATGCGTGGACACAAGGAAACCTTCCTTTCGACCCGGATTTCTTTACCTTCCCATACTCGGCGGACAGCCCGCAATTTCAAGCTTTCGTTTCCGTGGAAAAGTCAGTGCAATATGACGGGGATCGCTGAGAAAAGATGTCTTTTATTTCGTTTACGGATATTGTGATTGCCTAAAGGAGCGGGAGAAAGCTCACGGACGGCCAGCGTTGACTCCCCTTTGGCCGCTCGCAGGATACCATCGAACTATGCCGCATCGACCTCCAGCGCCTACCGGGCGTCACTTCAAAGACGGACCGGAAAAAGCAGGCGTTCCCGTACGCCCGCAGGTCAGCCAGCCTGAGGAGCTCGATCCAGCCGAAGCCCGGCGCCGGGCGGCCGAACGGGCGGCCAGGGCCGCAGCGGCCTATGCCGCCCACACAGCCAACAGGGCCGCTTTTTTGGGAGAGGCGGAGGACACCGCCGTCATCCCGGTCACCCGGGAAGACCGAAAGCCGGGCGGCGAGGACGTCCGCGAACGCGCGGCAGAACGTGAGGAGCCGGCGCCCTCCGGCGCGCGCAAGGGCGCGGGCGAGGCCAAGAAACAGGCGGGCTCGCCCAAGAGCGTCGCACGCTCGTCCTTCGTCATGTTCCTGGGGAGCTTGGTTTCGCGTTTCCTGGGGCTCGTCCGCTCTCCGATCCTCCTTGGAGCGATCGTCGGCGTCACGACGCCGGCCGCCGACGCCTTCGCCGTGGCGAACAAGCTGCCGAACCTCATTTACATGATCATCGTCGGCGGCCTGGTCAACGCGGTTCTGGTGCCCTCGATCGTTCGGGCGACGAAGGAGTCCAAAGACGGCGGGGAGGCCTTCCTCAACAAGCTGCTCACGCTCTCGATCGTCTCCCTCGGCTCGGTGACCCTCCTGCTGACCTTGGGCGCGCCTTTCGTCGCGAAGGTTTTCGCGTCCACGATGGAGGGCAAGTGGTTCAACCTCACCGTCGCCTTCGCCTATTGGTGTCTGCCCCAGATTTTCTTTTACGGCATGTACACGGTGCTCGGCCAGATCCTCAACGCCCGGGAGAACTTCGGCCCGTACATGTGGGCGCCCGTGCTCAACAACGTCGTGTCCATTGTGGGATTCCTCGGCGTTCTCGGCGTTTTCGGCGGGGCCGAACGCGGAGGCATCGAGGAATGGGATTCGACGCGGGTCATGCTGCTCGGCGGGGTCTCCACCGCGGGCATCGCGGTTCAGGCCTTGGTTCTCGTTTGGCCGATGCACAACTTGGGCATCCGCTACCGCCCCGACTTCGCTTGGCGGGGCTCGGGCTTGGGGGAGGCCGGGAAAGCGTCGTGGTGGATGCTTCTCATGATGGTCTCCGGCATGGTCCCCACGATGCTCCTGTCGAATGTGGCTGCAGGCGCCCGCAGCCGCGCCGAGAGAATGGGACTCAGCGGCGACGTCGCTGGAAACGCGGCCTATGACAGCGCGTACGCGCTCTATTCCATGCCGACGTCGCTCATCGTCGTCTCGATCGCGACGGCGATGTTCACGAGGCTCACGAAGGCCGCCGTCGACGGCGACATGGCGAAGATGCGCCGGGACGCCTCAAAGACGCTGCGGATGGTCTCCACGCTCATGCTCCTTGCCTCTGCGGGCATGGTTGCCCTGGCGGTCCCCATCACGAGGATCCTCACCTTCACCGTTCCGTCGGACCAGGCTGTGGAGCTGGCGAAGGTCCTCATCGCCATGTGCATCGGGCTGGTCGGAGTGGGCGCGGTGAGCGTGCTCGACCGCGTTTACTACGCCTTCGAGGACACGCGCGGGGCCTTCTGGATCAACTTGCCTTTCCTGCTGTTCGGCCTGGTGGGCTACTACCTGTGCAGCTTCATCGATCCGCGCTGGACTGTGGTCGGCATCGGCCTCGTCATGTCGGCGGCCAACATCCTCTCCGTTTTCGCCATGATCTACAAGCTTTCCCAGCGCATGGGGGGCCTTGACGAGGACAGGCTGCTTCGCGTCCACGTCAAGCTCCTGTGGATCGCCTCGGCCACGGCCCTGCTGGGCTGGCTCATACACGCCGTTTTCTTCGGCCCCATTTTTGCGCCCGTCGGATTCATTGGCGCAATCTTACGCTGCGCAGTGATCGGGCCTGTGCTCGTCGCTTTCTACCTCGGCCTCATGAAGGCGTTGAAGATGGAGGAGCTGAGCGTGCTCATGGGGCCGCTCACCTCGATCGCGCGAAAGTTCGGGATCGGGAAGCGCCGGTGAGCGGAAGGGGGCGCAACGATCTCGAGGGGCGCAGCGATCTTGAGAGCCAGACACCGGCGGGCGGGACGGACGCGCGCAAAACAACCGAGAGCCACGCCGCGGCGAGGTTGGCGATCGCCGTCAAAGCGCGCCATGCCAAAGCAGGCGAGGCCGAAGCGGCGACGAAGGAAAGGAACGCAAAATGGGGGATGCCGTGAACAACTGCCTGAACGGCTCGGAAAACAGCGGTCTGGAAAGAGGCGCCGAGCGCGAGAGGCCGCAGACCGGGGGAGGGTCTCAGGCGCGCCGGGCACGCCAGGGTCGCCTCGACGATCCTGCCTGTGAGAAGCCGATCCTTCCGGTGGTCTTCGGATACGACATCGCCGCCTACAGCTTTGCCCGCATCTTCCACGAGGCGGCGGGGGTTCGCTCGCTCGTCGTCGCCGACGCCATGCGCGGTCCGATCGACCATTCTTCGATCTTCGACGTGCGGCTCGTGAGCAAAGGCTCGCTCGACGACGAGGCGGCTTTCCTCGGCATCCTCGACGGCCTGGCGCGCGAGTTTTCCGACCGGCGCCTGATCCTCCTCGTCAACACCGATGAGGCCGTCGGCTTCGTCGCCCGGCATCGTGATTCTCTGAGCAGGGACTGGTTTCTTCCGTACGGAGACCGAAAGTCGGTTGAGACTGCGAATTCCAAAGCGGAGATGGCCGCGATCGTCGCCGGGCTCGGTTTGAGCGCTCCGGCGCGCACGCGGATCGACCTGCGGGAGCCCGCCTCCTGGGAAGGCGCACTGGAGGGCGTCACGTTTCCCGTCGTCGTCAAACCCGAGGAGGCGAGCGACCTCAGCCGTTACTGGAACCAGGGGCTGCGCAAGGTTTTGCCGCTCGACACGAGCGAGGCCGCGCTGGCGACCTTCGCGAAATGGCGCGAAGGAGGGGTGGACACGCGGCTCATCGTCCAGGAGCTCGTCCCGGGCGACGACACGACCCAGTGGGTCGTCAACGGATACGTGGACGCCCGGGGGACGGTCACGGCGTGCGGCTCCGGCAGGGTCATCCTCGGCCTCCACCAGCCCGAGTACCTTGGCAACGCCGGAATCATAATGACCGAGCACAATCCCGAGCTGATCGAACAGGCGAAGTCCATCGTCACGCGGACAGGGCTGCGCGGGTTCTTTTCGATGGACGTGAAGGTCGATCCGCGCGACGGCGCAGCCCGCTGGCTCGATCTCAACCCGCGCATCGGCCGCGGCCACTACTACCTCAAGGCCGCCGGCGTCGACCTCGCCAAAGCGATGCTCGCGGACATGGAGGAAAACTGGGCCGACGGCGCCTCTGGGGCCGGACTGGGGCAGGCCGACGGCGCAGAGCGCTTCCGCCAAAGCGATCCGCCCGGCGCCGATCCCGCCCTCGAAGGGGCGGCGTGCGCGACGAATGCGCGCGAGGCGATCTTCTGCATCATTCCGGCGTCGCTGGCCAATCGAAGGTACATTCGCGACGCGGACCTCTACGCGCGCGTGCGGCGGGCAAAGAAAGTCGGCGTCGTCAACCCGCTGGCGTATTCGGCGGACCGGAGCCTCAAACGGACGTTCTATCGCTTGGCCAACGGCTTCAACCAGCGGCGGCGGATGCGTGCGTGGTATCCCGAGCCGACCGACTCGGGATTCTGAGAATTCGGCGCTCCTCGGAATTCGAGGTTCGAACGCGCCGAAGCGCCTTCGCCCCTTCGGCGGAGGGCGTTCGTTCCTCAGTCGAGGGCGCCGGTCGCCTTGGCGAGAAGGGGATGGATCGGCAGAACATATGTGCCGACGAATTCTTCGACGTTGCCTCCGAGCCAGCGCTTGAACTTCAGCACGGGGGCGTCGGGCGCGGTCTCGTCGAAGATCCCGGACACGCCGAAGGTGTTGTAGACCGACAGTCCGTTGTCGCAGGCCCATTTGAACATCGCTCGCTCAACGGGATAGTCCCTCCCGTAGGCGGCAAAACGCTTGTCCATGCCGCCTAGCAGCAGAATGAGCTCGTCTCCGAAGCGGAAGCTCAGCGCGGCGTTGAACGGAATGCCGTCGCCGTGCTCGTCGAGGGTCTTGCGGGCCTGCTCCTCTTGAGAATCAAGCGTCGTCAAACGCTCGCGCAGCTGCTCCAGCTCCCTGTCCCTTGCCTTTGTGGCTTTGCGGCCTTCAAGCAATTCGATGCGCTTGAGCGACTCCTGCCGCTCGTCGGCGATCTGCTCGAGGTAGCGCGAGGGAAAGAGATAGGCGACGCACAGGAGCGCCCGCTCCGGCCCGAGTTCGCGCATGAGCTCGGTGTAGAACGCCCTGCTCGAACCGGAGATGCCGTGCATCGTCGTCCGATCGGCCGTCGATTCGTGGAGCTTGTCGAAGACGTCGAACTCCTCGGGCCGCAACAGCCGCGTCTCGACGCCGTAGCGCCCTTCGTTGTGGAAGCGCCGCCGCAAGCCTTTCGCCAAGGTCGCGGTGGCTTCGTCGAACGTCTTGCCCGATATGTCCTTCGTGTAGATGTATCGGATCTGTATGTCCGGCTGCTCGTAGAACTCCTTCGTCAGGCGGGTCGCCCCCAGCTTGGCGAAGGTCTCCTGCGCCTTCGCCGCCACGGGGTTGTCTTTGACGACCTTGATGTCCTCGTAAAAAGCCCGCGGAAGCAGCGGATTGAACCGCAGGGCGAGCACCCGGGGGTTCTTCTTCAGATGGCGCTTCAAACCGGTGAAAAACGCTTCGATCGCGGCGGTGTCCTCCCAATCGAGCAGCGGCCCGTAGGCCAGTTGCGCCCTCCAGAAGACCTTCTTCCACGGCTGGTAGGCGAGCACGCCCGCCCCTGCGATTTTGCGTTCGGCGTCGTCGACGACGCCGACGTATTCGACCTTGTGCCCTTGCCTTTCGCGAACGCGGGCGAACTCAACGCTCTGGGGGATGAAGACTCGGGGGCGAGATTCCTCGAGGAAACGCGCATATGCCTTGGGGGTCAGTAGGACGAAACGCATGGAGTCCATCCTACCGGGAGCGAGGTCCGCGGAAGAAAGCCGGGGCGCTGCGTGTGCGGTGCGTCGAGGAGCCGCGCCCTAGGCCCGATTCGCGGAGGAAAGCTGACCGGTTGCTGTGCGAGTTTGCAGAGAATGCTGCGTTCATTACCGTTCGGCGAGCGGGGTAACCTAGGCCGATCGGCCGTGTTGCGGGGCTGCGCGGCTATTTCGACCCTTCAAAGTGCGGACTTTTCGGCAGCGGCATATGGGCCAGGCAAAATCGCTCCTGTAGTCTTTACGCATGGCTATGAAGCAACCGGACATGTCGTCTCTCACGCCCGAGGAGATCGCGCAGTTGCGCAAAGCGCAGAAGAGGCGCTTCATCTTGGCGCTCGCACTCGGAACGATCATGGCGATTCTCGGTTACTTCGCGGGTCAAAAATTGGCGGGAGGCGACACCAACGGAGCGGGCGCGGTGCACACCGACGCCGCGATCACGGCCGTGACGGGTGAGCGCACGCCTACCGCCGCGGACTTTGAGAGAACGGAATAATTGTGAAACGCAAAAAGTCCGGGGAAAAGCGTCGGACGCCCTCGGCGGTGGCGGCCCTGGGGGGCAAGCCGATTGAGATCGCGAGAATTGACGGAGACGCCGAAGCCTGGCTCGCCGTTTTCGCCGACAGGATCGCGGTGGCGACGGACAAAGAAACCGAAGAGCGGCACTGGTTCGAATTCGAACGTGCGACGTGGAGCGGGAACACATTGACGATGCCCTTCGTCGATTGGAACATTCCGGCTTTCGAGCTCAAGCTCGCCGACGGCGAAGAGGACATAGCGCTCGTCGTCCGAGAACGCCTCGAACGTTCGATCGTCGTTCGCCGCAGCTCCAAGTTGCCGTCGGGCGCCGAAGTTCGGGCGATGGTCAGACGCGACGACAAAGACGACCTGTTCACTCAGGTCATCATCGACGGACGCGCGAAAGAAGAGGACGAGCAGGCGATCGCCGAACTCGAAGAGACGCTGCGCGACATCGTCGGGCTCGAGCCCGACGGCGACGAAGGGTGGGGGGTCTCCGACGATCCCTCGCCGGAGTCGGCTCCGCGAGCAGACGACGCCGACGCGGCCGATCCTCAGGCGTCCCCAGAGGAGGCGGAAGGGGCCCGCAAAAAGGGGCCGGAAGAGGACTGCGCGGACGTCGAGGCAGCCGACGAAAAGTCTCAGACCTCGGCCGAAGCGGACGTTGTCTCGCCGGAGCCGCTCGCTGCTGCGCCTGCAGAATCCGTCGAGGAGGCTGGAGCCGCAAAAGCCCTTGAAGCCGTCGAGGCCGTTGGAGATGCGGAAATTGCCGAGGCCGCGGAAGCCCCTGAAGCTGTCGAGGCTGCTGAGGTCGCCGGAGATGCGAGAGCGGATGAAGCGGTCGGTTCGGCGAACGGGCCCGAAGTCGGCGTCGCAGCGGCTGCGCAGGCCGCCGACGGCGCGTTTTCAGGCGAGGCGCCCGAGTCGGAGGCGAGCTCCGCAGGCGCGTCACACGCGCCGGGCGCGCTTGCCGTTTCGGAGAGCGAGGCGAAGCAGGAGAGCGCGCCAGAGCTGGAAAGCCCGACAGAGCTGGAAAGCCCGACAGAATCGGAGAGCGCCCCGGCCCCGGAGAGTCCTTCATCGACCTCGCAGGACGTCCCGGCTCCGGAAAGCGATCTCGAGCCGGAGGGCTCTGTTTCGCCAGACGCGGCGGCTCCGGAAAGCGCCCCGGCCGTCCCTGCCGTCTCGCAGAGCTCAGCTGCTCCGAAGAGCGAGATTGAGCCGGAGAGCCTGACGCCGTCGGTCGTTGAGGAGTTGCCCGGCGCCTCCGTCGGACTCGCGAATCCGAGGGAGGCAGGGGTCAGGGAAGGCTCGGCGGACGCATCCTCGAATTCTCCGAGACACGGCGCTGAGCAACTGTCGGCGGCCGCCCCTGCGACGAATGCAGATGCCGCGACGAATGCAGATGCGGTGACGAGTGCGCGTGCTGCGACGAATGCAGATGCGGCGTCGCCTGCAAACGCAGTCGAGACAGACGCCGAAGGCCCCGTGCCCGACGCGGAAATTCGCGGATCGGAGCCGGAGGCTCCCGAAAGGGGCGAGGCCTCCTCGACATGACGGCGTGCCGTTTCCAGCGCGAAGCGAAGCGCCGCGGCAGGGCGCCGCAAGTCTCTGTGATGCAAGGCACCGCAATGAGATTGGCGGCGATCCGCTGCTGCTGCTAAAGTTTTCGTGTTCGCGATCCCGCGTAGCTCAATGGCAGAGCATTCGACTGTTAATCGAACGGTTGCTGGTTCGAGTCCAGCCGCGGGAGCCGACGCACAGGGGTGAGGCTGTCCGGTTTCGCCCCTGTTTCGCATAATACTCAGATCCGACCGCTCAGCAGACGCAGAAGCCGTGCGCGGACAAAGGCGCCGGGAGCCCGCCCAGGGGCGAATGCGGTTGGCCGCCTCCGTGGAAGAGACCTCGGGTCCCGTCGGATCCCGCACGACTGTTAGGAGCGATGTCCATGGTCTCCGTTGTCCCCTACCGCGCAGAGCATCGTGAAGCGTTGATCGAGCTTTCTCTGAGGGCGTGGGAAGACGTCTTCCCCCTCATGCGCCAGTCTGTGCCGGGATTCGTCTACGAGTGCTTTTATCCGGCGGGATGGGAGCGCCGCCAGTCCGACGACGTCGCCTTCGTGCTTGACGCCGAGTCCTCCGGCATCGACGTCGCCCTCGACGGCGAACGCCCTGTCGGATGGGTCTGCACGCGCATGCACCCCGAAGACAGCATGGGCGAGGTGTACATTCTCGCCGTCGATCCCCCGTGGCGGAGGCGGGGAATAGCCCGTCGGCTCATCGAACGGGCAGAGTCGCGCACCCGGGGGCTGGGAATGCGGATGCTCATGGTGGAAACGGGAGGGGACCCCGGCCACGCACCGGCTCGAGCGACGTACGAAGCGGTGGGATTCGAACGGTGGCCGGTGGCCAGATACTTCAAAGACCTGTCGGGTCCATCCGACGCCGCTCAGGCACGCCAACCTTCGGCTCGGGCCGATGTGCCCTAGACTTGATCCATGACTTTTCGACCAATTCGCATCGTGGGCGATCCCGTCCTGCGCACGCCGTGCTCACCCATTGACGAAATCACGCCGGGGGTGAAGGCGCTGGTCGAAGACCTCGTCGAGAACGTCGACATGGACGGACGCGCAGGCCTCGCGGCAAATCAAATCGGTGTCTCTTTGCGTGCGTTCTCCTGGAACATCGAAGGTGAGATCGGTTACATTCTCAACCCGGTTATCGTCGAGCTTTCCGACGACGAGTTCCAAGACGGCGAGGAAGGGTGCCTGTCTGTCCCGGATCTGTGGTTCCCGACGAAGCGCGCGTTGTACGCCCGTGCCGAGGGCTCCGACCTTGACGGACGGAAAAAGGTCGTCGAAGGCGAAGGTCTCATGGGACGATGCATTCAGCACGAAGTCGATCACCTTGACGGGCATCTGTACATCGACAGGCTCGATCGGGAGACTCGGAAGAAGGCGATGAGGGCGATACGGGACCTCTGAGGGTCGGCACGGACGTCGGCCCCGCACCGGCGGCGGTTTGTTTTCCTTATGGCGTTTTCCCTCGTGATGTGGCACGATAGGAGGGATTCCTCCGGCAGGGTGACAAGGGGAAAGCCACCTAAAGGAGGAACGCCATGAGTGCAAAACACGCCACCCGAGGCGTCATATTCATACACTCGGTATCGCCCGCCGTTCGGCCGCACGTCGAATGGGCGGTGTCCAGTGTGCTCGGATACGACGTGCGGTTTGAATGGACCGCACAGCCAGCGTTGCCTTCGATGAGCCGCGCTGAGGTCTCTTGGGTGGGCGACGTCGGAACCGGAGCGATGCTTGCCTCCGCCCTCGGCGGGTGGGAGCATCTGCGCTTTGAGGTCACCGAGGATGGAACAGCGGTGAGCGAGGGCGGGAGATGGTCAGCCACACCCGGCCTCGGGATCTTCTACGCCCAGACGGACCTCATGGGCAACGTCGTCGTGCCGGAAAATCGAATCCGCGCTGCGATCGACCAGGCGGGGGGAGACGCGCACGAGATGCGTCGCTTGCTCAATCTTGCCCTCGGGCAGGCTTGGGACGACGAGCTCGAGCCTTTCCGCTACGCCGGTGCGGGCGCGCCGGTTCGGTGGCTCCACCGAGTCGGGTGAGGCCCGGTCCGCGGCGCCTGCGATGACTTGCCGTGACAGTCGCCTCAATCGATGAGCAGGACCCCGCCGGGGTCCTGCTCATCTGTTTCGCCGCTGTCCGTCTAGGCTTGATCCTTCTCCGCCAGATCGAGGAGCTCGCCCAACGTGCCCGCCCCGGCGACGCCGGCGTCGGGAAGCGTCCGCTTGGCCTCCGTCTCAATGGCCCGGGCGACGACCCATCGAGTGACGACGTCGACCGACGCCAGGTCGAACGCCTCGTCCGCGTCGCCGACGCCTTCCCGTTCGAGGGCCGCCCGGGCGGCGTCGCCGGCTGCTTGGCGATCCATGCTTCCCCTTCCTTGGTAGTCTTTTGTGTACCGTGCAATGTGAGTATGCCAGAAGGGAAGGTGCACGCATGGTCCGCTACGTCGAGATTCATCCCGTCGATCCCCAGCCCAGGCTCGTTGACAAAGTGGTCGAGCACATACGGTCGGGCGAAGTCATCGCCTTTCCGACCGATTCGGGCTATGCGCTCGGCTGTTCGCTCGGAAACAAAGAAGGCCTGGAGCGGATCCGCTCGATCCGCCAGGTAGGAGACAAGCACCACTTCACACTCCTGTGCCACGACTTCGCCCAGCTGGGGCAGCTGGCGATCGTCGGCAACTCGGAGTTCCGACTCATCAAATCCCTCACGCCCGGCCCGTACACATTCATCCTCAAGGGGACGAAGGACGTCCCGCGCATCTCGGTCAATCCGAAGAAGCACACAGTGGGCGCGAGAATCCCAGACCACAGGATCAGCCAGGCGATCCTCGAATCCTTGGGGGAGGCCATGCTCACATCCTCGCTCATCCTTCCGGGAGAGGAGGACCCGATGGTCAACGGGTGGGAGGTCAAGGACGACCTAGGGCATGTCGTCGACGTCGTCGTCGAAGGCCCGTGCGGAGAGGGCGGCCCGACCACCGTTCTCGACTTTGTCAAGGGCAAGATCGCCCGCGTCGGAGCCGGAAGCGTTGAGGGAATCGAGTTGTGAGCGGAGGCCGCACGCTACGGCCGGCGCTTTTCGACGTCGACGGCACACTCGTCGACTCCATGGACGCCGTCGCTGAGACGTTCGACCGAATCATGCGGGAAGAGGCGGGAATCGTCCACCCCCGCGAATACTACCTGCGGTTCGTCGGGCCGCCGCTGTCCGAGTCCTTCGCCGAGTTGGGCGTCGACCCCGGCTATTTTGTCGGCGCCTATCGGCGGCGCTATTCGGCGAAGGAATTGGAGCTGAGCCTCTTCGACGGAATCGAGGCCATGCTTGAGCGCCTGCATGAGGCGGGCGTGCCCATGGCGATCGCCACGTCGAAGAGGACCGAAGCCGCCGTCGCCCTTCTCGAGCGCCTGGGCGTCGCGCGACGCTTCGTCGCGGTCTGCGGGGCAGACGAATCTCGCGGCCGCACAGCCAAGCATTGGATCGTCGGCGATGCGCTGGAGGTCCTTGAGGCGGCCGGCGTCAATGCGTCGAACGCCGTCATGGTGGGGGACAGGAAGTACGACGTCCACGGCGCGGCCGCGCACGGCCTGCCGACCGTGCTTGTCCGCTGGGGCGCCGCTCCCGAAGAGGAGTACGCGCTGGCCTGGCGAACGGCGGAGACTCCCGATCAACTGGCTGACCTGCTGATCGCCGGAGTCTCCTAAACCGCCGCCTAGGCTGCGGTTCCCGTCGAGAGGCGCCTGCTGCGGAGCCTCCAGGCTCCGCAGCCTTGAGCCCTCCGGGGGCTGCCTTTTCTATGCCTGGCCTCCGTAAGAGAGCGTCACGGCCGTGCCAGTCACGGAGACCATGAGCATGTCGCCCTGCCCGAGGACCTCGTAGTCGAGGTCGACGCCCACGACGGCGTCGGCCCCAAGCTTCTCAGCGCGCTCGACGAGCTCTTCCTGGGCGCTCTCGCGGGCCGCTTGAAGCTCGTTCTCGTACCCTTGCGAACGCCCGCCGAAGAGGTTGCGCAGGCCCGCGCCGATGTCTTTGAACAGGTTGACGCCCGCAATGACCTCGCCGGTGACCAGGCCAAGGTATCTGTCGATCTTGAAGCCTTCGATGCCGTTGGTCGTGGTGACGATCATAGTGCCTCCTTTCAGGCCAGATCTTCAGGAACCGGATCCGCCGCGTTGGGATTGAACAGGTCGTATTTGTCGATCGCCTGCTTGACGGTCGACCGGTCGATCTTGCCTTGGTCGGCAAGGCCCTGAAGGGCGCGCACCGCCATGGAGGCAGCGTCGATCTTGAGGAACCGGCGGGCGGCGGGCCTGGTGTCGGAGAAGCCGAAGCCGTCGGCGCCGAGCGTGTAGTAGTCTCCCGGCACCCATTTTGCGATCGCGTCCTGAACCTGGTGTTCGAAGTCCGACGTCGCCACGAACGGGCCTTCGGCGCCTTGCAGTTTGGCGGTCACATAGGGCACGCGAGGCTCGGCCTCCGGGTGGAGGAAATTGTGCTCGTCTGCCTGAAGGGCATCCTTGCGCAGCTCGTGCCACGAGGTGACGGACCACACGGCGGCCTGCACGCCCCAATCCTCGGCGAGCATGCGCTTGGCCTCACGAGCCCACGGAACCCCCACGCCCGAGGCGAGGAGCTGGACGCGCGGCCCGTCCCCCTCGGCAGGCTCAAGGAGGTAGAGGCCTTTGACAATGCCTTCGACGTCGACGCCGTCGGGCTGGGCCGGCTGATGGATGGGCTCGTTGTACACAGTCAGGTAGTACATGACGTTCTGGTCGCGCCCGTCCGATCCGTCGCCGTACATGCGCACGAAGCCGTCCTTCATGATGTGCGCGATCTCATAGGCGTAGGCCGGATCGTACTGGACGATGGCGGGATTGGTCGATGCAAGGACGGGGGAGTGCCCGTCCATGTGCTGCAGGCCCTCGCCGGCCAACGTCGTGCGGCCGGCGGTCGCCCCGACGATGAATCCGCGCGCCATCTGATCGCCCGCTGCCCAGAACTGGTCGCCCGTGCGCTGGAAGCCGAACATCGAGTAGAAGATGTAGAACGGGACCATCGGGACGTTGTGAGTCGCGTAAGAGGTGCCCACAGCCTGGAAGGCGGCCACCGAGCCGGACTCGGAGATGCCCGTGTGCAAGAGCTGGCCGCTCTCGGACTCCTTGTACGAAAGGAGCAGGTCGTGGTCCACGGAGGTGTACTGCTGGCCCAGCGTGTTGAAGATCTTGGCCGTCGGGAACATCGCGTCGAGGCCGAAGGTGCGCGCCTCGTCGGGAATGATCGGCACCAGCCTGAAGCCGAAGGACTTGTCCTTGGCTATGTCTTTGATGAGCCGGACGAGCGCCATGGTGGTGGCGACCTTCTGCTTGCCGGAGCCGGTGGTGATGGCGTCGTAGTGTTTCTGGGCGGGAAGCTCGACCCCTCCTGAGAACACCCGGCGTTCGGGAAGGTACCCGCCGAGCTGCTTGCGGTGCTCGACCATGTATTCCATTGCCGGCTCGCTCGGATCCGGTTTGAAATACGGCGCGTTGTAGGGATCCTCGAGCTGCGCGTCGGAGATGTCCAGGTGCAGGGTGTCGCGCAGCAGGCGGAGGTCGGCCGAGTTGAGCTTCTTCATCTGGTGCGTCGAGTTGCGCCCGGCGAAGTTCGTCCCGAGGGCATAGCCCTTGACCGTGTGGGCCAAAATGACGGTCGGCTGGCCCCTGTAGGCCGTCGCGGCGCGGTAGGCGGCATAGACCTTGTGATAGTCGTGTCCGCCGCGTTTGAGCGACCAAATCTGATCGTCGGTCCAGTCCGCGACCATCGCCTTGGTCCGCGGGTCGCGGCCGAAGAACGAATCGCGCACAAAAGAGCCGTCGTTGGCCCTGAAGCCTTGGTAGTCGCCGTCGCGCACCTCGTTCATGAGATTGACGAGGGCGCCTTCTTTGTCGGCCTGGAACAGCACGTCCCATTCGCGGCCCCAGATGACCTTGATGACGTTCCAGCCTGCGCCCTTGAAGAAGGCTTCGAGCTCCTGGATGATCTTTCCGTTGCCGCGCACGGGCCCGTCAAGGCGCTGGAGGTTGCAATTGACCACGAAGGTCAGATTGTCAAGCTGCTGGGTCGCCGCAAGCTGGAGCAGTCCGCGCGACTCGGGTTCGTCCATTTCGCCGTCGCCCAGGAAGCACCACACGCGCTGGTCGCTCGTGTCCTTGATGCTCCGATTGTTCAGGTACCTGTTGAACCACGCCTGATAGATAGCCGCGGCCGGGCCGATGCCCAGGGAGACGGTGGGGAATTCCCAAAAGTCCTGCATTTGGCGCGGGTGCGGATAAGACGGAAGGCCGCGGCCGCCCGACTTTCTTGAGACTTGCTGCCGGAAGGAGTCCAGGTCCGCCTCGGTCAGGCGGCCTTCGAGGAAGCCGCGCGCGTAATTGCCGGGAGACGAATGCCCCTGGAAGAAGACCTGGTCGCCGCCTCCGGGGTGGTCCTTGCCCCGGAAGAAATGGTTGAACCCGACCTCGTAGAGGGTGGCCAAAGCGGCGAAGGAGGAGATATGGCCGCCCACGGCCAGTCCGGGGCGCTGCTGGCGCGTGACCATGACGGCGGCGTTCCATCGGACCCAGCGGCGGAACTGGCGTTCGAGGGTCTCGTCGCCGGGGTAGAGGGGCTCCTCTTCGACGGGAATTGTGTTGACGTAGGGGGTCGTCAGGTTCGGAGGGGTCTCGACGCCCTTGCGCCGGGCGTGTTCCTCCATGGACATGAGGATGTAGCGGGCGCGCTTGGGCCCGCCCGTCTGGATGAGGTCGTCGATCGACTCGAGCCATTCGCTGGTTTCCTCGGCGTCGATGTCGGGTACGTAGTTCGGCTGGCCGTTGATCAACGGTGATGCACCGGGCTGCACGCTCACTTGTTCTTCCTTACGTTTTGGTTTGTGGATCGCGTTGGCGGTGGATCGCACCGACGGGTCGAAGGTGCGGACGAAGGTCCCACAATGTTGCTTCCAGTGTAGCGGCGTTGGGTGTGTTTCGCAGATTCGAAAGTAAACGTTTGTCGTGAAAGCCTTCACCATTTGCCAAATCGGCCGGAATGGGGTGGGCTATTCACATGAGTTCTTTGGGATTCAACGAAGGCAGCATTGTTCAAGAATTCGGATACGACGACGATGTCGCCGAAGAGGTGCGCTCCGCGATCGAGCAGTCCACCGGCGAAGAGCTCGTCGATGAGGACTACGGCGACATTGCGGACGGCGCAATCGCTTGGTGGCGCGACGACGACGGCAATGCCGACGACTTGGCGGACCTTTTCCTCGACATGAAGGCAAATCTGGAATCTGACTCGGCGGTGTGCTGGCTCCTGGTGCCCGGTCCGCGCGAACCCGGGCATGTTTCCGCGGCGGTCGTCGAAGAGGCGGCGGAGACGGCCGGCCTCATGGCCACCACGAATGTGGCGGCGAGCAAGAATTGGACCGGAATTCGCCTGACGGCGACCGGCGCCAGGCGCTAAAGTAATCACTTGTGGCGTTGGCCCTTTGCCGGCCGACGCCGAGGGCCTGTAGCTCAGTTGGCAGAGCACTGCGTTTACACCGCAGGCGTCGTCGGTTCGAGTCCGACCGGGCCCACTATGGTCATCAACGTGCAATCATTGCGCTTCGCCAGCCACATTCCGCCGCTTGCCCTCTCTCGCGGGACGCTTGCCCTGGGCTCCGTCTGCCGGTCCTGCGGCGAAAGCGCCGTCTCGCTTTCTTTCTCTCCGGCGCCGCCTTGTGCGAGCCGGCCGTTCGTGCGTGTCGAGCTGCGCGAGAGCATGCCGGAGTATGTCGAAGGGCTGGGTTCGCTGACCGTCGTCGGCGTTGACGCCTCCCGGGCGGATTCCTGTCGCACCGACTCGGAGGCCGACGGGGGAGGGGCCTTCGGGGAAGGCGAAGTTGCGGTCGACGTCGACATCGTTTTTGATCCCGACGTCGAAGTGCTTGACCTCGCCGACGACGCATTTGACCCACGTGGGAATGCACTCGGATTCGGCGGCGACTCGGAGGGGCGTTCGCGCGGGAAGTGATCCCGTCGTCGGCGGCGGCCGCAGTTCGGCGACGAGTAGCCCCGCAGTTCGGCGACTGCCGGGGCGCGCTGTGGCGGCGGGGCGTTTCGCGATGCGCGGGCGAGGCATGCAGGGGCGGCTCACCCTGCCGGAGGTGCCTTCTCCACACTTAGAAGGTAAGGTATACCTTACTGGCCTGGTGCGAAGGGGCGCCGGGACGCTCAAGACGCGGAGGAGATCCAATGGGAGTCAAAAACATCGCCTATTCCGGCCTCGTGCACGGGTACAGGGCCGTCGCCTCTTTGTTCATGGACGTGCCTCAGGCGCCGGAAAAGCACGCGTGCTTTCCCGTGAGCGTGGAGGCCGTCGAGGACCTGGCGCCCAGACTGCGAAGAATAGCCGTCGCAGGCCCCGGTCTGCGAACGTATCGCCCGTCCGGCCCCGACGAATACTTCGGCCTCGTCATTCCCCCGCGCGGGTGCGCCCTCGTCCTTCCGCGGGCGAAGGGGCTCAATATCCGTGCCGAGTTGGACGCGATCGACGAGGCTGATCGGCCCGAGTTGCGTTGGTACACGGTTCGCCGTCACGACGCGGAGCGGGGCAGGCTGACTTTTGACGTCGTGACGCACGGGGAGAGCGGGCCGGGATCGGCTTGGGCTTTGCATGCGCAAAGGGGCGACAAGGTTGGAATTCGGACGATGACGTCGACGTGGCGGCGGAAGGCGGGCGGCCAGCTGCTCGTGGCGGATCCGACGTCCGCCCCGGCTATGCGAGGGATTCTCGAAGCGTGCACAGGCGAGGAGTTGGCGGCCACCCACGTGCGGATAACGGCGCCGAGCCCCGACCTGCTTGAGCCGGGATACGATTCGTTCCGATCGGAACTGGCCTCCTACGAGGAGCACTTCGTTCCCGAAGGCGCAGAGGCGGCGGCTGTGGCCGACGCATTGAGGCGAGGCGGCAAGCTTGCGGTCGCCTACGCTTGGCTGTGCGGCGAGGCGTCGCTCGCCAAAGAGACGCGCAAAGTCGTCGTCAAAGACTGGGGAGTCCCCCGAACGGACGTATTGTTCTCGGGCTACTACCGGAGACGATAGCAGTCGCGATCGACGTCGAAGGCGGTTCGACATGGCGGCCTCGTTTCGCCGTGCGTGATAACGCCGTGCAGGATGAGGCTCTTTGGGATGGACTTGCATTCTTATAGGCGAAAATAGTGCTTAGTCGTAGAAAAAATGAAAAATGTGAATTATGTGTAAGATGAAGAGGTTCGTGGGTTCTAAACAACGAAAAGATAAGTTTCAATCAATAAAAACCAGGTGCAGAAGAATAGAAAAAGAATATGCGCTATGAACGGCTGAAGGAAGAAATATGAACAAAATGAGCGCAAAAGCGGTCAGCGAAGCGCAGATGGAAAGCTGCCAATAGAGGGTCAATGAAGGGCCGCCGAAAAAGAGAGGGGCTCTGACAACGCAAAGGGACTCCGGCAACGCAAAGGGACTCCGGCAACGCAAAGGGACTCCGGCAACGCAAAGGGACTCCGGCAACGCAAAGGGACTCTGACAACGCAAAAGGACTCCGGCAACGAAAAGGAACTCTGACAAAGAAGAGGGGCGCTGGCATTGAGCCAGCGCCCCTCGGTTACGGCAACAGACCGTTATCGGTGCAGACCGTTAGGGTCACGCGTCCTTGCGACGGCGGCGGACGACAACAGCCGCGACGCCGGCCAGCAGGAGGCCGCCTGCAACCGCGCCGAGTCCGAGGACGGCGGCACCGGTGTTGGCGAGCTCAGGCTTGTTGGGCTTGGGCGTGGCCTTCGGGGTCGGAGTGGGTGCGGGGGCAGGCGTGGTGGGCTTGCCCGGCTTGCCCGGCTTCTCGACCGCGGTCAGCGTTTCGCTGGACTCGCCGCACTTGCCCGCCGACAGAACCTTTCCGTTCTTGTCGTAGGTGGTCTCGACGAATCCATAGGTCACCTGGGCGTTGGCGTCCGTGGTGTAGTAGTCGGTCTTGTACTCGCCGGCCTTGTCGGAGTGCTCAATGCGCTTGGAGGTCCATATGGCGCTCTCGCACTTGGGGGCCTTGTCCTTGCCCCACGAGTAAAGCTTGACTTCGGTGTAAGCGCCCGAGGGGAAGGATCCTTCGAGCTTCACATTGTCGCGAATCTTGTCGCCCGCGACGAGCTGCTTTCCGCCGTTCTCGGTGCTGGCCACCGTCGTCACCTTGCCGAAGGTCGGCTTGACGTGCTCGTTGGTGTCGAGCTCGGAGGTCCTGATCGCCGAGGAACGCGAGTCGCCCTGGTAGGTGGAGACGATGACGTAGGTTCCCACGCCGAGGTTCCAATCGACGACGAACTTGTTCGCGTCAATGGTGTAGGTGCCGTTCTTGGCCGGCGTTTCGACCGTGCCGAGCGGCTTCATGTTCTTCGTGGCGCCCTCGGTGATCTTGGTTCCCTCGGGGAAGAAATAGATCGAGTGGCTGATCGTCTTGGAATCGGCCTTCCAATCGCCGACTCCTTGGAAGGAGCCGTGATCCTCGGGGAAGCCGGAGACGTTCACGAGGTCCTGAACGCCGACCTTGCCGCCGCCCAAGTCGACCTGGGAGGCCTTCGTCTTGATGGACGGGGTCCAGGGGGCGACTGTCGTCTCAGAGGTTTCGAAGAACGGCGAGGTGTAGTTCTTGACGTACTCCTTGTACTGGCCCTGGGCCGACTTCTCGACGCGCGCCTGGAAGAAGTAGAAGCCTTCGGAGGGCGCCTTCACCGTGTCGGCGGTGTCGAGGGTTCCGGGGCCGTTGAAGGTCACATCGTAAGAGCCGATCTTCTTGCCGGCGAAAGCCTTGCCGTCGTTCGTCTGAGCGACGGGGGAGTTGAAGGGGCCGTAGACGTCGACCGTGGCCTTGACCGGAACGTACTTGTCCGATCCGGGGATCTTGGCCCAGTTGTCCGCCTTGGCGGTCACCGTGTCGACCAGGCCCGCGCCCTTCGCGACCTTCTTGGCCTTGACCTGGGTGGAGATGGAGGGAGCGAACTCCGTGTTCTCCTTGTTGGCCTTCGCCGTGCCTTCGACCGGGGCCTTCTTGCCGAGAACGACGAGGTTCTGGCCGCGGATCGTCTTGCCGCGGGACGTGACGTTGCCGGTGGTGACCCAGGGCTTGGCGGTGGGAAGGTCCTTGACCACGAGCTTGACCGAGACTTCGCCGGCCCCGGTGGTCTTGATCTTGACGTTCTGGGCGGACTGAGACGTGGTTCCGCTCAGCGACTTGCCCTGGTTGGACTCGAAGACGGCCGGGCCGGAGAGCTGGAGGGTGTAGGAGTATCCCGACATCCACTTGCCGCTCTGGGCGGTCGCGCCGATGTTCGTGATCGAGCCCTCGCTGCCGCTCTTGGCCAGTTCGAGCTTCGGCGCGACGTTGTAGGGGCCCGCCTCCTCGACGGCCTTGGCGAAGACGTTCTTCGACATCTGCACGGCGTTGCCGAGCTGCGCGTTGCCGTCGGTCAGCTTGCCCTGCTCCTGCAGCTGGTAGATGCTGTGCTCGAACGTTCCGGCGACGCGAATGAGGCCGATCTGGTAGGCGGCGGCCCGAACGCCGTCGGACGTCTCAGCGTTCGAGGCGACCCAGGCGATCCTTCCGAGGGTCGTCGCGTCGGTGATTCCGTAGGCCCTGGTTCCGCCGAGCTGCTGGTAGTAGCCTCCCACGAAAGTGGCGACCCTCAGCGAGCTCACGGGCTTGGCTTCGCTCATGTCCGTCCACGTGACAGAGGGGGCCGCGGCCGAAAGGCCGTCGCCGTCCGCTGCGCACATGTACTTCTGGTTGTTGGGGCCCAAAATGACCCCGTGGTTTCCTGTGTATCCGGCGCCGACGCTCGGTCCGTCTGACCAGCCCGGTGCGGAGGCATATGTCGGTACCGCGGCGCCAGCGACGGCTAGCGCGCCGATTCCGGCGACTGCGGTGAGTCTTTTCAATCGCCTAAACAAGTTGTGTATTCCTTTCTCGGCAGCCCACGCGTGATGTGTGGGTGGGCCCTTAGTGTCCACGGGCATTGGCTTGGGGATCCGTGGCGAACGGGACCTCTTCAAACGGTCGGTCCCGTTCGAGAGATTCCGCTTTCAGCAAAACCCCTCATCCGCTATCTTGTCAGAATCTCGGCGGGTTTGCGTGCCGCTTTGCATTCTGATTCCGATCGTGCGGAGGCGTGCTGGCGTGAAAGCACTACACGAGTATACCTCCACTCACAGGTTTTCACACTTTTCGAGGGCATAACTTAGCGTTTTTTGAGCATTTGAGGGCAATGGACGTGGTTTTCGGCGCTTCTGCATTGTAAGGTAAAACACATGGCAGTACTTCGAGTGGGCGACGTCGTCGCTGCAATGGACGGGTTGTTTCCCCCGTCCGCCGCGCAGTCGTGGGATCGGGTCGGCCTGGCGGTCGGCGACGTCGACGCGGCCGTCACGCGGATCGGCTTCGCCGTCGATCCTTGCGAGGCGACGGTGGCCGAAGCGATCGAGCGAGGCGCCCAGCTGCTCGTCACCCACCATCCTCTTTACCTGCGAGGAACCCATGCGGTGACCTCCTCCACCGGCAAAGGCAGATGGACGATGGCCCTCGTCCGCGAAGGCGTCGGCCTTTTTTCGGCGCATACGAACGCCGACGTCGCCGCTTCGACGTCGGCCCTGGCGCGCCTTCTCGGCGTGAGGGTCGAGCGGCCGCTCGACGAAGAGACCGGAATCGGGGGAGTGGGCGAGCTTGAAGAGGCCATGACGCTCGGCGCTTTCGCGGCGAAGGTCGGCGAAGTCCTCCCCAAAGTTCCGGCGGGCATTCTGGCTGCGGGAGACCCCGAGCGGGAAGTTTGCAGGGTCGCCGTCTGCTCGGGAGCGGGCGATTCTCTTTTGGAGCAGGCAAATGCCGCCGGGGCAGACGTTTACTTGACGGCGGACCTCAGGCACCACCCTGCAACGGACCACCTGTGGAACTCGGGCTGCGCGCTGGTGTGCGCGACGCACTGGGCGAGCGAATGGCCGCTGCTCGGGGAAATGGCGCGTAGCCTCGTCGAATCGCTGGGTTCGAGCGCGCCTGAAGTCTACGTGTCAAAAATACCAACAGATCCCTGGAATATTGTCGTAAGGCAGTGATATGGCAAATGCACCGGCAAAAGAGCAGCTGAAGCTCCTTGACATCGCCGAACTTGACAAAACTATTTCCAAACTGGATAGAAAGAACGAAAAGCACCCACTCCGGCAGGAGCTGGGAACGCTCATCAACGCTTCCGCCGCGCGTGCGCGTGACAAGCAGGCCGCGCAGGAGCGCGCGCAGGCCGCCCGCGAGAAGCTGGAGGCGGCCGAGCGTGCAAGCGCCGTCCTGCGTGCTCAGATTGAGGACAAAGAGGCGAAGCTCAACTCCGGCGTCGGCCTGACGAGCCGGGACCTCCTCGTGCTGCAAGACGAAATCGCCGGTTTGCGGGGAATGCTCGACGAAGCCTCCGAAGCCGAATTCGCGGCCTTGGACGGCGTCGAGGAGGCCGAGGCGGCCGTTGACGCGCTGTCCGCAGAGATCGAGCGCATCAAGGACAAAGTGCTCCGCGGACGTTCTGAGCTCGAAGACGACGTCGCCTCTATCCTCGCCGAGCGGGAGAAGGTCCAAGCCGAACGCGACGAGCTGTTCGCTCCGCTTTCCCCGAGCCTCAAAGACGCCTACGAGAGGTCGCGCAGGAGCGGAGGCTACGCGGTCATCGGAATGCAGCCCGACGGGCGGACCGGCGCGGGAATCTCCTTCTCGCCCGTGGAAGTGGCGCGGATCAAGGCCCTTCCTGAGGACGAGGTCTATCTGTCCGAGGACTACGACTGCATTGTCGTCCGCCTGCGGTAAGGCGGCTTTGCACGCGGGGCCCTCTCCAATGGCGCCCACTCACGGGGTGGGGAACCGGTTCAAACGGCGGAGCATGCCGGGCTCGCGCAGAGACGGCGCCCGCGGCCCGACGGCGGGCTTGCAAAGCCGGCTACGTCATTCCACTGTGAGGGTGAGGATTTTGAAGCGCGTTCCGCCGTCCTCGACGCTCACACGTCCGATGCTTTCGGCGACTGCGACGACGTCGGAAGAGCCCGCGTCCAGAAGGGCGCGGGTCAGCATGCCCCTGTAGTGCTTGGCTCGATGGGAGACAGCCCGCCCTGCGGCGTCGGCCACGCGGACTTTCCACCAGTTCTTCGAAGGGCTCCACACCTGGTAGTTGGCCGATCGCATGTCCACGTACAGGTCGTCCTCGCGCTCCAAGCCGGCCAGCTCGCGTTTCCAAAAGGCTGAGAGCCTTCCCAGCCGCGGAAGTGTGACCGACATGTTCAGGCGATAGGCGGGGATGAGGTCCTCGGCCCGGGTGAGGCCGAACAGAGCGGAGAATATCCACACGTCGTCTCCCGGGCGCAGCTGCGCCGCCTCGTAGAGCACGCCCGTGTAGACGGACCTGGCCGGGGCGCACGGCATGTCGTACAGGTTGCGTTGGGCGTGGACTTCGCCGAAAGCGCGTTCGCCGACGCCTAGCATCGAAAGCGCGTTTTTGCTTCGGGACGCCGCGACGAGTTTGTCTGCCACTGCGCGGCGTGCGTCCGTCAACTCCGGAAAGGCGAGCGACGGCAGATCGAGTGCCGGCCCCTGCAACGGCGCGGTCTTGCCCTCGGAGGGCGGGAGGAGAATTCGCATGTCCATTCACTCTTTCATGTCTGAATCGGGAGGGCTTGTTTAAATCGGGGAGGGGTTTGGCTCTTTGGCCGGGCCGCGGTCGGGCAACTGAAGCGGCCGGCGCCCAGGCGTGTGAAATGGCCGCGGGCTCGGAGGCTGAGGCGGCCGGCGTCTCTGCTGAATCGGCTGTCGCGGGGATTCGGGGTAGGATTCTTTCTGCGAATGAGTCGGCCAGGCGGCCGCGTGGGCCGGCTTCGGCCGCGTCCACGAGGAACGTCCGGGCTCCACAGGGAACGGCGGTGGGTAACGCCCACCCGGGGTGACCCGCGGGAAAGCGCCACAGAAAATAAACCGCCGCGCAAGCGGCAAGGGTGAAACGGCGGTGTAAGAGACCACCGCGCTTCGGGCGACCGAAGCGGCACGGCAAGCCCCGCCGGGAGCAAGGCCAGACAGCGCGCGATGAGGCTTCCCGTCTAGCGCGCGGGTGGGCCGCTTGAGCCGCGCGGCAACGTGCGGCCTAGAGGGATGGCCGCCGCCGGATCCACAGCGGATCCGGAACAGAACCCGGCGTATCGGCTGACTCATTCGCCCCGCTCTGTCAATTGCCCCGCCTTTCACCGGATCGGCCTCCTCGGCGGCGCCTTTGACTTGCCCGTTCTCGCCGTCGCCGCTTTCCGCGTGCGCGTCATGCCGACCGCCGCTCCGCACGGCGCGTCACGGGCGCAGGCCGAGCTCGGGGTCGGAAGGAAGCGTGAGGATCTCCGCCCCCTCCTCCGTCACCGCGAGGGTGTGCTCCCACTGGGCGGTTCTGCCGCGGTCCCTGGTCACGACCGTCCATCCGTCCTCCCACTGGTCCCAGGCGATGTCGCCCAAGGTGAGCATCGGCTCGATTGTGAAGACCATGCCGACTTCCATGACGGTCGCATGGGAAGGGGCGGCGTCGTAGTGGGGGACGATGAGGCCGGAGTGGAAGGCTTCGCCGACGCCGTGGCCCGTGTAATCCTCGACGACGCCGTAGTCGAACCGTTTGGCGTACGATTCGATGACGCGGCCGATGACGTTGATCTCCCTGCCGGGCTTGACGGCCTTGATGCCTCTGAGCGTCGCGGCGCCCGTGCGTTCGACGAGCAGGCGCGACTCCTCATCGACGTCGCCGACGGCGAACATGGCGTTCGTGTCGCCGTGGACCCCGCCGATGTAGGCTGTCACGTCCAGGTTGACGATGTCGCCGTCCTTGAGCACGGTCGAGTCCGGGATCCCGTGGCATATGACCTCGTTGACCGATGTGCAGATCGACTTCGGAAAGCCCATGTACCCAAGGCACGAAGGGTAGGCGCCGTGGTCGCACATGTACTCGTGGGCGATTCGGTCGAGCTCGTCCGTCGTCACCCCTGGCGCGACCGCCTTGCCCGCCTCGTAGAGGGCGTCTGCCGCGATCCGGCCGGCAGTGCGTATTCGTTCGATCGTCTCGGCGTCTTTGACGTCGGAGGCGGTGACGGCCTCCGGGCCGGAGTGGAATAGGTACTCGGGTCGTTCGATGGCGGAGGGAACGATTCTCGGCGCGGAGACGGCGCCGGGAACGAGGACGCCCAAGGGAGCGCGTTCAGCAAGCATGGTACAAGCATAGCCATGTCAAGAGGCTCCGCTGAGGCGAATGTCCGCCTTCCCCGGCTCGAACCTCGGAGCCTCCCGGGGTTTAGACGGCTTCCTGAGTTGGAAGCCGCTCAAGGCCAAGGCGCCGTTCGAACCTTAGAAGCTGTTCTCCTCCGTCGGGAAGCCCCTGCCCTTGACCGCGTCGCGGAAACCGGCGGCCGCTAAGGCCAATGCGCCTCCCACATCGCCGAATCGCTTCGAGAACCTGGGGCTCCAATCGGTCATGCCGGCCATGTCCGTCCAGACGAGCACCTGCCCGTCGGTCGCCGGCCCCGCACCGATCCCGATCGTCGGAATGCGGAGGATTCTCGTCACTTTTTTGGCGACGTCGGCCGAAACCATCTCCAGGACGACGGCGGAGGCCCCGGCCTCTTGGACGGCGACGGCGTCCTCGATGACGGCCTCCTTTTGCTCTCCTCGGCCCTGAACCCGAGGGCCGCCGAGCCTGTTCTCCGATTGCGGGGTGAATCCGATGTGGCCGATGACGAGGATCCCGGCGTCGACGATCGCTTTGACGGCGGAGGCCTGCCGGACTCCCCCTTCGAGTTTGACCGCGTGGGCGCCGGCTTTGATGAGGCGGACGGCGCTGGCGACCGCTCGCTCGGAGGACTCCTCGTAGGAACCGAAGGGCAGGTCGGCCACGATGAATGCCCTCTTGGCTCCGCGTGCGACGGCGGCGGTGGGGACTTCCATCTCCTCCAAACTGACGGAAACGGTGGATTCGTAACCGAGGCAGGTGTTGCCGTAGGAATCGCCGACGAGAAGGACGTCGATCCCGGCGGCGTCGAAGATCCTCGCCGTGACGGCGTCGTAGCAGGTCAACATCGTGATGGGCTCGCGCTGTTCCTTCATCCGGCGAAGGTGCTGGACGCGGACTCGCTTGACTGTGTTCTCGCTCATTGCGCTCCTAACGTTTGCGCCCCATTGTACGGGCGAAATCGGCGGCGCGCCCGCGGGGCGCCTTCGTTCGGACGAGGGGCGGCATGCGGCCCCGCTTCGCAGCCCGAGGCGAGACATGCGCCGGGGCCAACGCCCGATGGATAGGAATACCCGTTATCGTTGAATGGGCGGCGACGCGTCCAACGGTTGCGTAAGATAGTGGTCGGAAGGAGGAGCTCTGACATTCCTCATGTATTACGCAGGCATCAGCGGCGGGGAGTTCCTCGCGGGCATTGTCGTCCTCGTGCTTTCGACGGTCGTTTTCGTGGCGGCCTTTTGGCCGAACCGTCAGTACAAGGACGTCGAACGGGGGACGGCCCCCAAGCCCGGGAAGCGATCCCGAATCGGCAGGTACCGAGACGGAACCCCTCCGGCCCTTGCGGAGCCCCCGTCGATGACGCCGGCGGAGGCGGGTTTCGTTGCGCTCGACTGCGCGCCCTCCGACATGACCCTCGCGACGATCGTCGACTTGGCCGCACGGGGATACCTCTACATCGTCGAGTATCAGGAACTGGCCATTCCCCGCAGCACCATCGTCGTCGTCGCCCGGAAGAAGCCGGGGCCGGAGTGCGACGAGACTGAAAGGGAACTGCTCAACCTCTTCCAGACGCCGGGGGCCGCAGAGGCTTCGGCCTTCGTTTCCGCCAGGCCGTTCGACGCCCGCTACTTCAGGTCGCAGCTGCTCGGCACCGGAGTGGCCAAACTCGGCGCTCCCACGGCTCGGGCCTCCGGGCTTCGACGCTCGATCTCGCAGCGTTTGGGGGCTTTCGTCTTCCGGCGGGCGGTCGAGGACCACGAGTGGTTCGACCGGTGGCACGAGGCGGTGGTCAGCGCGGGCGCGCTCATGCTTGTAGGCGGCGCCATTGCGTGGGTCGTCGCGGCGATCGGATGGTTCGCTGGCTTCATCAGCCATTTCTGGATGATCGTCTTCGGCGTCGCCGCCCTCGCCGGTGCTGCCACTTTCGCCGGGACGGAGGGCCGCTCCGCCGACGGCAGCGTCGCCCGCGACCAGGCGCTCGGATTCCGCCGCTTTCTCGTCGAAGGCTCGCAGAAGGCCGATCCTCGCCGCCTCAGCGGGTACGCGGGGTGGGCGGTCGCCCTCGACTGCGTCGACGAATGGGCGAAGTCCCTCGACGGACTCACGGAAAAAGGGGCGGTCGAGGAAATGGCCCCGTGGCTCACTTCGACCGAACGGAATCTGGCCGCCTGGAGCGACGTCGCCGACGTGCTCCGGCATCTTCGCGCGAGGATCCACGCCGAAGACAGCTCCGACGACTCCTCCGACCCTCTGCCGCCTCTGCGCGCGGGCTGGCGGGGCACGCCCTCGTCGTGGCCCGAGGACAAAGCCCGTCCGGGAGGGTGAGCTCCGCTCGGAAGGATGGCACAATGGGAGCCTAGCGAAGGAGCGTCATGGAGCGACAGCAAGAGTACGTCCTGCGGACGATCGAAGACAAAGGCGTGCGCTTCGTGCGCCTGTGGTTCACCGACGTCGTCGGTCAGTTGAAATCGGTCGCGATCGCCCCGGCGGAACTGGAAGAGGCCTTTGAGGAGGGCATCGGCTTCGACGGCTCGTCCATACAGGGGATGACGCGCGTCTACGAGGACGACATGACGGTGCGGCCCGACGCCGAGACGTTTTCGATCCTTCCGTGGCGCGGCGAAGACGTTCCGGTGGCTCGAATGTTTTGCGACGTGCTCACGCGCGACAACGAGCCCGTGCGCTCGGACCCGCGGTCGATCCTCAGGCGCACGCTCGACAAGGCCGCGGACATGGGCTTTTCGTGCTTCGTCCACCCCGAGGTCGAGTTTTACCTTTTCCATCCCGAAAACAATCCGAACAAAGAGCCCGTTCCGATTGACAACTCCTCCTATTTCGACCACGTGACGCGCTCACTCGCGCAGAACTTCAGACGCGACGCGATTCTCACCCTTGAAGACATGGGCATCTCGGTCGAGTTCTCCCATCATGAAGCCGGGCCCGGGCAGAACGAGATCGACCTGCGATCCACCGACGCCCTGAGAATGGCCGACAACGTCATGACCCTCAAAACGGTCGTCGAGCAGATCGCCATCGAGCAGGGAGTGCACGCCTCCTTTATGCCCAAGCCGCTCGTCAACTCCCCGGGCAACGGAATGCACACCCACTTTTCGCTTTTCGAGGGGGACAGGCCCGCGTTTCACGATGCGACCGGGCCCGGAGGCCTGTCGCGAACCGGTCAGAAATTCGTCGCCGGCCTCCTGCGCCATGCCCGCGAGATCACGGCCGTGACGAATCAGTACGTCAACTCCTACAAGCGTCTCTACAGCGGCGACGAAGCCCCCTCCTACGTCTATTGGGGGCCCTACAGCCGCTCGGCGCTCGTGCGAGTCCCGGCGCACAGCCCGAACAAGCCCCAATCGACCAGAGTCGAATACCGGGCGCTCGACTCCGCGGCCAACCCCTATCTCGCCTTTGCCGTCGTCCTGCGCGCCGGCCTGCGCGGAATTGAAAGGGACTACGAGCTTCCCGTGCCGACCGAGACCGACGTGGCCCTCATGTCCGATCTGGAGCGCGAGATTTCCGAGATCGAGGGGCTTCCGAGCTCTCTGGGAGAGGCCGTCGACCTCATGAAGTCCTCCGAGCTGGTCGCCGAGACCCTGGGCGAGGACTGCTTCGACTACTTCTTGCGCGACAAGCGGCACGAGTGGAACGTCTACCACCGCCAAGTCACGCCGTTCGAACGCACGCGCTTCCTTCCGACCTGCTGACCGCCATGCGCGAACGATCCGTCTCCTCGCGTCTGCGCAAAGCGGGCTTCGCCGACCCCTCCAAGGCCGGACGGCTCCTTGACGAGTGCGCGCAGCACGGAATCGATCCGCCGCCCGTCGAAGCCTTCGCCCACGCCGCCAGCCCGGACCAGTGCCTCCTCCTGCTCGCGCGCCTGGCCGAGGCGTGTTCCGAAAAGCAGGCGCTGCGCAGCCTCCTCGCCGGGCCTTCGCGCACTCGGCTTTTGGCCGTCCTCGGTCTGTCGAAGGCGCTGGGGGATTTTCTCGTGGCACATCCCTGCGCCGAGTCGTTTGCGGGGCTCGACGCGGCAGTCGCCCTCGGAGACTTCACCGAAGAGGGGGAAAAACGCGGCGCTCTCGCCGCCGTCGGAGCGGACCGAGGCCGACGCCCCGTCGCCGGCAAGGCGGGAGCCGAGCCCGTCAACGCTCTGCGCCGCTGGTATTGCGGTCGAATCCTCGCGATTGCGGGATGCGACTTGACCTGCCCCGACGCTCTGGAGGCCATGCCGCGGGTGTCGGCTGCGATCTCCGCCGTCGTCGCCGGAGCGCTGGAGGCCGCGCTCGCGATCGCCCGCGCCGAGACGCCCGGGGCCGAGAACGTCGATCTGACGGTGATCGCCATGGGGAAGACCGGGGCGGGCGAAGTCAATTACATATCCGACGTCGACGTCGTCTACGTGGCGCGGCCCGCCGCGGACGCGGGACTTCCAGACGGCGCGGGCACAGGGCTTCCAGACGGCGCAGGGGCCGGCGGCGCCAGTGAGTGCGGACGCGGCAATTGCACAGAGCGGACGGAAGAGGCGGTGGAGGAGGCGCTGGAGGTCGCCTCGAAGCTCGCGTGCCTGACGGCCCGGATTGTATCGGCGCCCGCCGCGGAGCCGGGGCTGTGGGTCCTTGACGCCAATTTGCGCCCCGAAGGCAAGGACGGGCCCCTTGTGCGAACGCTGGAATCGCACGTCGCGTACTACAAGAGGTGGGCCAAGGGCTGGGAGTTCCAGGCGCTGCTCAAGGCGAGGCCGATCGCAGGCGACGTCGAGCTCGGCGAAGAGTACATGGCCGCGCTGTGGCCGATGGTCTGGGAGGCGGCCGGCCACGAGAATTTCGTCGAGGATTCGAGGGCGATGCGCCGCAGAGTGGAAAACCACGTCCCCGCCCGGGACGCGGATCGTCAGCTCAAACTGGGCAAGGGCGGGCTTCGCGACGTGGAGTTCACGGTTCAGCTGCTTCAACTCGTCCACGGCCGGACCGACCGCTCCCTGAGGGTGCGGGAAACGGTCGAGGGCCTTCGCCGTCTGCGCGACGGCTCGTACGTTTCGCGCGCCGACGCGGAAAAGCTCGACCGCGACTACAGAACCCTGCGCGTGCTCGAGCACCGGGTGCAGCTCAGGCGCCTGCGGCGCACCCATCTTCTGCCGACGGGCCCGGACGATCTGCGCGCGCTCGCCAGAGCCATGGGCCTGCCCGGCGTTTCCGGCGCCGAGGACCTGGAACGCCTGTGGCATTCGACGCGGCGCGAAGTCCGCTCCCTCCATCGGGAGATCTACTACCGCCCACTGCTTCCGGAGGCCGCCCGCCTCTCGCCTGACGACATCGCCCTCGCCGAAGGTCCGGCCAAGGCCCGTCTGGAGGCCATCGGATATCGAGACGCCGCCGCTGCGCTGCGGCACATCGGCGCGCTCACCGACGGAATATCGCGCGGGGCAGCCATCCAACGTCAGCTTTTGCCCGTCATGCTCGGCTGGTTCGCGCAGGGGCCCGACCCCGACGCGGGACTTCTCGCCTTTCGCGTGCTCTCCGAGCGCATGGGCCGCACAACCTGGTTCCTTCGGTCGCTGCGCGACGGCGGGGCGGCGGCCGAGAGGCTGTGCATCCTTCTGTCGACGTCGCGCTACGTCGCCCGAGAGCTGCCGAACATCGCCGAATCGGTGTCGTGGCTCCTCGACGACGGAGGGCTCGCCCCCCGCGGGCGCGAGGAACTTGAAGGCGAGCTGGCTTCCATGATTTCGCGCCGGTCGGATCCCAAGGAGATCGCCCGGGCGGGCCGTTACCTCAGGCGGCGCGAGCTGCTGCGCACGGCCATGGGCCAGGTCCTCAGGATGGTCGATCCCGTCTCCTCGCGGGCCGCGATTTCGAGCGCCGCGGACATCGCCGTCGAGGCCGCTTTGCGAGGGGCGGTTCCCGCCGCCTGCGAGAAGCTCGGGCTGGAAGGCCCGCTCAGCTCCTACGTCGTCGTCGCCATGGGGAGGGCCGGCGGCAGGGAAATGGGGTACGCCTCCGACGCCGACGTCGTTTTCGTGCACGAACCCCACGACGGCGCGGATCCTGCCGCGGCCGCGAGGCTCGCCGAGGAGGTGGCCTCCCAGACGATGAAGCTCGCGGGCGACGTCGACAGCGAGCCTGCCCTCCGGGTCGATTCCGATTTGCGGCCAGAGGGGCGCCGCGGCCCGTTGGCCCGCAGCCTGGGCTCCTACGCCGAGTATCTGCGACGCTGGGCGCACACCTGGGAGCTTCAGGCGCTTCTGCGGGCGCGCCCGTGCGCGGGGGACGAGGCGACCGGGCGGCGTTTCGTCGAGACGATCGACGCCTTCCGCTACCCCGAGGGCGGCCTGAGCCAGGAGCAGGTCCGCGAGGTTCGGAGGATGAAGGCCAGAGTGGAGACCGAGAGGATTCCGAGTGGGGTTTCGCCGAACCGCCATCTCAAGCTCGGGCGCGGGGGATTGGCCGACGTCGAATGGACCGCCCAGCTTCTCCAACTGTGCCATGCGTGGAACCACCCGGCGCTGCGAACGGTCTCGACGCTCGAGGCGCTTCGCGGCGCCGCCGCGGCGGGCCTCATAACCGGCGACGAGGAACGGCGGCTCGTGCGGTCGTGGGAGCTCGCCTCGGCGCTTCGCGACATCAACGTCCTGGCGTCCGGCAGGGCCTCGGGCAGCAGAGTCGACGTCCTTTCGCATGAGATTCGAGACCTTGCGACCGCCGCGACGATCCTGGGGCGCGACGTCGCCGTCAAACACGACATCGAGGAAGAGTACATGCGTTCGGCCCGGCGCGCCCGAGCCGACGTCGAAAAGGTATTCTTCGGCATGGAGACCTGAAACGAAAGACAATCATGCGAATCTATCTCATAAGGCACGGCCAGACGACGAGCAACGTCCGTCATATTCTCGATTCGAACCCTCCCGGCGCGCACCTGAGCGACCTGGGCCGCGAACAGGCGGCGGGTCTCGTCGCCGCCTTCGACGGCGTGGATTTGGACGCCGTCTACGTCTCGTCGCTGCGCCGCACGGGGGAGACGGCCGAGCCTCTGGCTCTCGCGCGCGGCATCGATCCGGTGGAACTGGACGGTCTGCGGGAGATCGAAGCGGGGTCATGGGAGGGCGGAAGCGACGAAGCCACCTATCGCGGCTACCTCGGAACGGTTCAACGGTGGCTTTCCGGCCGGCTCGAGGAGCGGATGGGAGGCGGCGTCACCGGGGCGGACGTGCTCGAACGGTATGACGCGGCGATCGCCTCGATAGAGGCGAGCGGCGCACGCGCTGCGGCCGCCGTCAGCCACGGGGCGGCCATCGGATTTTGGACGTGCATGCGAGCGTCGGGCATCGACCGCCGCGCTCTCGAGCGGGCTTTGAACCTCGACGCGGCGCCTTTGCAGGTGTTGAAGAACGGGCAGATGTGCGTGATTGAGGGAGACCTCGCCAGCGGTTACCGTGCTGTCTCATGGAACGGGGTCGCGCTGGGCGAGAGCCGCTGACGCGGGCGTTCGGGCGCTTTCGAAGCACGTCGGCGACGTGCAGCCGCGGACGCCGCGTTCAGAAATCCCCGGCGGCGCGCCCCAGGGCGCGGCCGTCCGCGAGGCTGCCGTCCGGCCTTGAAGGCACTTGGCCTTGGCGTGCGTCACGAATCGTGGCTCAGGACCTTGTCAAGGAAGTCGCGGGTGCGCTGGTTGCTTGGGTTGACGAGGACGTCCTCGGGGGAGCCGCTTTCGACGATGCTTCCCTGGTCCATGAAGACGACGGTGTCGGACACCTCGCGGGCGAAGCCCATCTCGTGTGTCACGACCAGCATCGTCATGCCCGAAGCAGCCAAATCCTGCATGACTGCGAGAACCTCGCCGACCAGCTCCGGGTCCAGCGCGGACGTGGGCTCGTCGAAAAGCATGAGGTCCGGTTCCATCGCCAGAGCGCGGGCGATGGCGACCCGCTGCGCCTGCCCTCCTGAAAGCTGGGCCGGGTAATGGTCGGCCCTCTCCGCCAGTCCCACGCGCTCGAGAAGCTCGCTGGCCTTGGCTTTTGCTTCGTCCTTCTTCACGCCTTTGACCTTGACCGGCGCTTCGACGACGTTCTCCAACGCCGTCATATGCGGAAAGAGGTTGAATCTCTGGAAGACCATGCCGATCGGCGCGCGTTGAACCGCGAGCTCCTTGGGACGCAGCTCGTGCAGGCGCCCTCCGGCGTCCTGCCGGTACCCCATAAGCGTGCCGTCCACGTGTATCGAGCCCGCCTGAATCTCCTCCAGAACGTTGACACATCGCAAAAGTGTGGACTTCCCGGAGCCGGACGGGCCGAGGATCGTGCAAACCTCGCCCGTCTCCACTTCGAGCGACACTCCCTTGAGGACGTGCAGCTCGCCGAAAAATTTGTGGACGTCTTGTATCTCAACCATTGCCATGTTTTCCTCCTAGGGTGTCCATTCGCCCGAGTTGCCGTCCGGCGTTGTGTGGGCGGCGTTGATCGCCTCTTGCCGAGTGCTGTTCCGCTTGCGCTTGCGCCGCCGGGACGTGCGCGACGTCGAGTTCGTCGATCCCTTTCCGTAGTAGGCTTCCAGACGCGCCTGGCCGACCATGAGCACGGACGTGATGACCAGGTACCAGATCGCGGCGACGACGAGGAACGGAATCGGCAGGAGCGTCTGCGAACCGTAGTCCGTCGCCACTTTAGTCAGCTCGAAGGTGAAGGGAACGGCGGTGACGAGGGAGGTCGTCTTGAGCATCGAGATAGTTTCGTTGCCGGTGGGCGGAACGATGACTCGCATAGCCTGGGGGATGATGATCCGATAGAGAATCTGCCGGGGGCTCATCCCCAGTGCCTGAGCGGCCTCTTCTTGGCCTTTGTCGACGGAGTTGAGGCCCGATCTGATGATCTCGGAAAGATATGCGCCTTCATTCAGACCCAGCCCGACGATCGCCGAGACCGCTGCCGTGAACAGGTCGTAGGTGCGGAAGCTGAAGAACTCCTCCCCGAAGGGCACGCCAAGGCTCAGGCGAGGGTAGAGAACGCCTATGAGCCCCCAGAAAATCAGCTGCGTGTAGACCGGCGTCCCGCGGAAGAACCAAATGTAAAACGTGGCGACCGCCCGCATGATCGGGTTGTCCGAGCGTCGCATGATCGCCATCAGGATCGCCAGGACGATGCCGATGGCCATGGCCGCAACCGTCAGAATGAGCGTCCAGCCGATTGCCCGAAAGATCTCCACCGTGAAGAGCGTCTTCCATATGAGCTCCCAGTGGAAGTTCTTGTTCGTGGCGAGGCTGTGAATGCCCATCGCGGCCAGAAGGGCGAGGACCGCGGCAGCCAGCCACCTGCCGTAGTGCGGAACGGGTATCGCGTGGATGAGCTGAGGCTGCTCTTCGGTCTGCTGGCTGCCGTTTTCGGTTTGCTGGGCCGCGGATTCCGCTCCTCTGGCAGGGTGGGCGGATCCAAGCGGTTCGGTTCCCTTGGTTTTCGCCTTTGGGGCCTTGTCGTTTTGCTCGGCAGGCTCGTTTGCAGTGTTCGAATTCATGTCACACCTTTGGGTTGAGGAGCGCCTTGGAGGCGATGTTCTCGTCGATGTTCCAGGACTTGAAAATCTTTTTGAGCGTTCCGTCGTCCATGAGGGACTGCAGGGACGCTTGAATGGCTGCCGTCAGGGCAGGGTCGTCTTTTGAGACGACGATTCCTTGCGGCGCCTTTTCCATGATCGGCCCGGCGGCTTCCAATGCGCCGTTGGTTCTGTTGATGGCGTAGTTGATCACCGAGGAATCGGCGGTCATGGCTTCGATCTTCCCTCCGCTCAGCGCCAAGGTGACGTTCTCTTGGGCGTCATATCGCTGTATCGTCGGTTGTTTATCGCATTTCTTCGCCTTTTTGGCGATCGTCTCGTCTTGGAGGGTGCCCGTTTGGACCCCGATCGTCCGCCCGCATATCGATCCGGGCGTGAACTTCGAGGGGTTGCCGGCCGCCACCGCCCAAGAGGTGCCTACCTCGTAGTACTGGATCATGTTGAAGTTCGCAGTTCGCTCGTTGGTGATCGTGAAAGCCGAGGCTCCTGCTTCGTAGCGTTTGGGAATTCGGGGAAGAATCGAATCGAAGCTGGACTCTTGGATCTCCAAGTCAAGCCCCATGCGCGCGGCGACGGCTCTCATGACGTCCATTTCGTAGCCGACCGGCGTCTCTCCCTGCTTGAAATCCGCGGGGGCGTAATAGAGGTTTGATCCGATTGTCAGCTTCCCGTCGGACTTTGCCGCCTGAGGAACCATTGCGGCGATCTTCGGGTCGGCGCGCACGGACGAAGCGTCGAAAATCGCTATGTCGGACCGGTTGTAGTCGCGGACGGCGTCGTCGGCCGAACCGCAGGACGCAAGTGCAAGCATGCAGGCGCATGCGACGGCGACGACGCGGGTTTTTCTCAGCATGGACACTCCAGACTTCCAAGCTTTGCGTGTTTGACCTATTACTAAATAACTATAAATATACACTAATAGTTATGCAAAGAATGTGGCGAACATTATAGTAGGTGCGGGCAGCGGCGGGGCAGAGTGCAGAGCACATTGTGCAGCAAGTTGCGTGGGCGAGACCGGCAAGCTGCATGGGCGTGCGTGGGGGGCAGCAAGCTGCGGGGGCGTGAAGCGGCAAGCTGTGTGGGCGTGCGTGGGGGCGGCAAGCTGCGGCTGTTGCGCGGACGCGTGTGGGGTGGCGTTCGGTGCGGCATACGTGAAAATGCCTAGGCTCGCGAAACGCCCATTTTCTGGACCGTGTCTGAACCTAGGCGCCTTTCAAGGGCCGCGACGTCAGGCTTGGCGCTGGAGGCCTCCGCTGCAAACGGGCGCCCGGGGCTCCCGGTCATTCACGAGCGAGATCGTTCGGCAGACGGCGGCGAGCCCAGCCGTCTGCCTGCCCGGAGGTCTGGACGGATGCAAAAAGGGGCGCCGACGCAGGCCGGCCCCGCCGCCGTTTGCGGGGCCGGCCCCGAGCGGGGCGCCGCGCCTCTAGATGTCGTAGTAGAGGGCGAACTCGTAGGGATGCGGGCGTTGGCGCACGGGCGCTATCTCGTTGGCGGTCTTGTAGTCAATCCACGTGCGGATGAGATCCTCGGTGAAGACGTCGCCCTCGAGGAGATAGTCGTGGTCCGCCTCGAGCGCGCGGAGCGCGTCCTCGAAAGATTCCGGCAGCTGGTCGATCAGCGCGTGCTCCTCTGGCGGAAGCTCGTAAAGGTCCTTGTCGATCGGCTCGGCCGGCTCCGTGCGATTCTTGATGCCGTCAAGGCCGGCCATGAGCTGCGCGGCAAAAGCGAGGTAGGGATTGGCGGAGGGGTCCGGCACCCGATACTCGACCCTTTTCGCCTTTGCGGACGAGCCCGTGACGGGGATGCGGATGCACGCCGAACGGTTGCGGGCAGAGTAGACGAGGTTCACCGGCGCCTCAAAGCCCGGAACGAGCCTGTGGAAAGAGTTGATCGAAGGATTCGTGAAGGCGAGGAGCGAAGGCGCGTGCTCGAGGAGCCCCCCGATGTACCAACGCGCCATATCCGACAGGCCTCCGTAGCCCCTCTCATCCGCAAAAAGCGGAACTCCGTTTTTCCACAGAGACTGATGGCAGTGCATGCCGGAGCCGTTGTCGCCGAAAAGGGGTTTGGGCATGAAAGTCGCCGACTTGCCGTGCTCAAAGGCCGTGTTCTTGATGACGTACTTGAACTTCATGAGATCGTCGGCCGCAGCGAGAAGCGTGCTGAACGTGTAGTTGATCTCCTGCTGTCCGCCGGTGCCGACTTCGTGGTGCGCGCGTTCGACTTCCAGGCCGACGTCGGCGAGGCGAACCGACATTGCGTCCCGCAAATCGCAGAAATGATCGTTCGGCGAAACGGGGAAGTAGCCTCCCTTGAGCCGCGTCTTGTATCCGAGGTTGGCGCCGGCTTCGTCCCTGCCGGTGTTCCACCATCCGGCCTCCGAGTCGATGGCGTAGAAGGAAGAATTGACCTGTGAGTCGAAGCGGATGTCGTCGAAAACGTAAAATTCCGCCTCCGCGCCGAAGTAGACCGTGTCCGCGATGCCCGTCGAGCGCAGATGTTCCTCGGCGCGGCGGGCGATGTTCCGGGGGTCGCGGGGATAAGGCTCGCCTGTGAAAGGGTCGACGATGGAAAAATTCATGACCAGGGTCTTTTCGATGCGGAACGGATCCACGTAGGCCGACGTCACGTCGGGAACGAGCTTCATGTCCGATTCGTGGATGGCCTGGAATCCTCGTATCGACGAACCGTCGAACATGAGACCCTCGGTGAAGACGTCGTCTTTGAAGGCGGCGACGGGAATGGAGAAGTGCTGCATGACGCCGGGGAGGTCGCAGAACCTGACGTCGATGAACTTGACTCCTTCCTCTCGCGTATAGGCGATGGCTTCTTCCGCGGTTGAGAACACGGTCACTCCTTAATGCTCTTCGTCTGTGAGGCGGGCGTCCGCCGACGTCGCACGCGCGGGCGGAATGCCTCGAACACTTGCATGTTACCCGGCTGTCTAGAGCTTCGCTGCATGTGTTCCACGGGTGTGACTGACCATGCTCGGTCTTTGGCCGTCTGAGCCTCGCGCAGTTCCCGTGTTCCTGGCGCGGCTCCCGGCTGGCCCGACTTGTCGGGGCGACTCTCTCGCGAGAGGAGCCGGTCTGCTTCAGTTTCCCCGCAGGGCGCGGCGGTTGGCGCGCGCCTTGGCGGGGTCGATTCCCTTCGGGATGGGAAGGGCCTTTGAGTTCAGGGCGTCGAGGCGGTTGGAGAGCGCCGCGACTTCCTGGTTGGTGATGGCCTTGGGGAACTTGCGCATCTCTTTCTCCAAAGCCATGAGTTTCGTCTGATCGTCGTCGTTGCCGACGTTGATGACGTGGATGGGGGTGTTGGGGGCGACGCGCTTGAGGGCGCGCTTCTCCTCGGCGACGAGGTTGCGCACCCGCTGCGTGGGGCCCTCGGTGATGAGGACGATTCCGGCTCGGCCGACCGCCCTGAAGAGGAGGTCTTGGGTGCGGGCGTTGAATCGGACGGGTTCCGTGGTGACGTTCCAGCCGCGCCCGATGTTGTCGAGCACCGCGGAGACGGCTCCCGGCATCCCGTCGATTTGGCCGTAGCTTGCCCGCCGCACGAGCCGCACGAGGGTGATCATCGGCAGAATGAAGGCGAGCATGACGCCGAAGACAATCCAGAAAAAGCCGCCTAGGACGATTGTGAGGACGATGCCGAAAAGCAATCCCAAGGCGGCGGCGCCGAGGAGCGCCCAACCCACCCACGGGTAGGAGCGCTTGGTGATCTTGTATGCCTCGCCGATGACCTTGTACCAGCGTTGCTTTTTGGGCTTTTTGCCGTTCTTGTCCTTGGCCATGTCAGTCCTTCCTCCGAACACCCAGATTCTAGTGGATACTGCCGCTCAGGCCAATGCGGTGGAGCATGTGGACGACGGGGCCGTGCGCCCTCGCGTTTGCGCTTTCGTGAGTCTGTAAAACGAGCGTTGGCACTGTCATTCGGCGCGGGCTCCGGTTTGAGCGCGTCCCTTGCCGTTCGGGCGAGCGACGTTCGCCCGAACCCGCGGGGCAGGCGCCTTCCGGCTGGCAAAGGGAGGAGGCGTTTCGGAACGCCAGGACGCTCGTCGCCCGTCGCGATCGAGCGCTCGTTGCGGGGGCCTGGGGGCGCTGGTTTCGTCGACGACGGCGGACGGCCAGCCGGGTCGCAGTGCAGACATGCGAAAACCCGCGGGGCGCCCCTCGAACCGAAAGGCCTCGAGGGGCGCCCCGCGGGCAAATTGACCTGACTGCGACGGAATCGGCTCGTTCGAGCTCGGGTCCGAAGCCGAAGAGGAAACTCAGATTCCCAGATCGCCCTCAAAATCTCCCGACTCGAGTCGCTTCTTCAAGTCGGAGAGGTAGCGTCCGGCGTCGGCGCCGTCGACCAGGCGGTGGTCGTAGCTCAGCGCAAGGTAGACGAAGGAGCGAATGGCGATCGCCTCGTTGCCGTCCGCGTCCTTGATCACCGCGGGGCGCTTGACGATCGTGCCGAGTCCGAGGATCGCCACCTCGGGCTGGTTGATGATCGGGGTGTCGAACAGCGCGCCGGCCGAACCCGTGTTGGTGATTGTGAAGGTGGAGCCGGAAAGCTCGTCTGGCCCGATCTTCCCGCCGCGGGTGCGGGCGGCCAGGTCGGCGATCGACTTGGCGATGCCCGTGATGTTGAGGTCGCCGGCGTTCCTGATGACCGGAACCATCAGCCCCTTGGGGGCGTCGACGGCGATGCCGATGTGCTCGTGGTCCCAGTAGTGCACCTCTTTGCCCTCGATCGACGCATTGATCTTCGGATGTGACTTGAGCGCGTCGATGGCGGCCTTGACGAAGAAGGGAAGGAACGTCAGCTTCGCTCCCGTCTTTGCCTGGAACTCCTCCTTCTTCGCGCCGCGGAGGGCGACGATGCGGGTGACGTCCGCTTCTATGACCGTCGTCAGCTGGGCGGAGACCTTGAGGGAGTCGACCATGCGCTCGGAGATGACCTGGCGCAGGCGGCTCATCTTCTGGGTAGTGCCGCGCAGCTGCTCTGCCTCGGCAGAAGGCTTGCTCGACGACGCCGCTGCGGGAGCCGGGGCCTTTGCCGCTGCGGCGTGCTTTTGCGCCTCCTCAGCCTGTCTCTTGGCCTCGACGAGGGCGTCGATGTCCTGCCGCCTGATGCGTCCGCCGACGCCGGTGCCCGTGACCTCGGCGAGGTCGATTCCCTTCTCCTTGGCGTACTTCCTGACGATGGGGGTGACGTAGCCCGAGGCCTCTCCGGCGGCTGCGACGGTCGAAGCTGCATGCTTCGGCGAGGACGTGCGCTTGGCCGGGGAATCGGCGGCGCCCGGCGTGTTCGACGCCGGAACCGCGGGCTGGGCGGGCGCGGCCGCAGCAGGGGGCGTTTGAGGCGCAGGCGGGGGAGTCGGCTCCGCGGCGGCCGGGGCCGACTGCGCGGGAGCGGCCGGCGCAGCGGAGGCGTCGCCGATCAGGGCGAGGACGGTTCCCACTGCGACGGTCTCGTCCTCGCCTACGGCGATGGAGACAAGCACGCCGGAAGCCGGTGCGGGGACCTCGGTGTCGACCTTGTCGGTGGAGACTTCCAGAAGCGGTTCGTCGGCTTCGACTGTCTCGCCGACCTGCTTGAGCCACGTGGTGACGGTGCCTTCGGCGACGGATTCGCCGAGCGCGGGCATGCGGACTTCGACGCCTGCGGCGGGGGCGCCGGAGGAGGGCGCCGGAGCCGCGTCGCCGCCTGCCGCCGGTTCGGCCGGAGCCTGGGCGGCGGGAGCAGCCGGGGCAGCGGGCGCGGGCGTTTCAGCCGGAGCCGTCTGCGCGGGCGCGGCGCCCGAGCCGTCTCCGATGTAGCCGAGGACCGTGCCGACGTCGACCTCTTCGTCTTCGCCCACGAGGATCTGCTCGAGCACCCCGGAGGCGGGGGCCGGGACCTCGGTGTCGACCTTGTCGGTGGAGACTTCGAGGACGGCTTCGTCGACCTCGACCGCCTCGCCGACCTGCTTGAGCCACGTGGTGACGGTGCCGCTGGAGACAGACTCGCCCAGCGCGGGCATCTTAATCGGTTCAGACATGATTCCCTACTTCTTAGTTGTGAGTGTGCAAAGGCTTGCCGACGAGGGCGAGGATCGCCTCGCCGATCGACTCGTTTTGAGTTGGATGGGCGTGAATGAGACCGTCGAAGTCCTCAGGCTGAGCCTCCCAGGAGACGAGCAGCTGACCTTCTCCGACCTGCTCGCCCATGCGGGCGCCGATCGCGTGGAAGCCGACTATGGGCCCGTCCTTGACCCGCACGACCTTGACGAAGCCCTGCGTGCCGAGCATCTGCGACTTGCCGTTGCCCGCGAGGTTGAATTCGACTGCCTCGACGTTGTCCTTGCCGTACTTTTCCTCGGCTTTGTTCTGGTTGAGGCCCACGGATGCGATCTCGGGGTTCGAGAAGGTGACTCTGGGAATGAGGTTTTCGTCGATGGCCCTGGGGTTCAGTCCGGCGATCTCCTCCGCGACGAAGATCCCCTGAAGGAAGCCGCGGTGGGCCAGTTGGAGCCCCGGAACGATGTCGCCTACGGCGTACACGCCGGGAACGTTCGTGCGCAGCCGCTCGTCCGTCAGGACGAAGCCGCGGTCCATCGAGATTCCTTGCTCCTCATAGCCGAGGCCCGAGGTCGCCGGGCCCCGCCCGATGGCGACGAGCAAATAGTCGGCGGTGAAGGACTTTCCGTCCTGAGTGTGGACCGTCACGGAGGATTCGTCCTGCTCGGCGCGTTCGAACATCGTTTTCGTCGAGAACTTGATGCCGCGCTTGCGGAAGGAGCGCTCCAGCTGCTTGGAGACCGAGGGGTCCTCGTTGGGAACGAGGCTCGGCAGACCTTCGATGATCGTCACGTCGACGCCGTACGAGCGCCACACCGAGGCGAACTCCACACCGATGACGCCGCCTCCCAGGATGATCGCGGAATTGGGAACGCGATCCATGTTGAGGGCCTGGTCGGAGGTGATGATGCGGCCCGAGATCTCCAGGCCCAGCGTCTTCGAGAAGGACCCCGACGCCAAGACGACGTTCTTTCCGCGGTAGAGCGTTCCGTCGACGTCGACGGTGTCTTTTGCGACGAGCCTGCCCCATCCGTTGACCGTATCGACGCCGCGCGACGCCACGAGCCCCGTCAGGCCCTTGTACATGCGTTGGATGACGCCGTCCTTGTACGAGTTGAGGGCATCCATGTCGATGCCCTCAAAGCTTCCGCGAACGCCGATGGAGCCGCCTTCGCGCATTTCGTCGGCCACTTCGGCGGCGTGCAAGAGGGCCTTCGTGGGAATGCATCCGCGATGAAGACACGTGCCACCGACCTTGTCCCCTTCGACAAGGGCAACCTTGAGTCCCAGTTGCGCCGCTCGCATGGCCGCGGCGTATCCGCCGCTTCCCGCTCCGAGCACCACGACGTCGTATTCGAGAGTCTCAGCCACGTACCTCTCCTTCGAGTTGATTTAGGTTGGGCGTAGTACTTACGTCCCAATTATCCACCTAAGTGGTTGATTTCGCACTCTCCCATTGTGCCATCTTTCTCTCTCTTCCGGCTTACCCTTAAACCCATGGGTCTGTTTTCACGAAAGAGATCGCCGGGCGCGTCAGGCTCGTCGAGGCGCGGCCAGGCGCAGGCGCGTTCGGCGACGACCGCGCATTTCCGGGAGTTCGTCGCCACACGCCAGGGCGTCGAGGCCTATTACGAGGCCGAGACTCCGCGCGAGCCGTCCGCCCTCATGCTCGTCGCGCGCGACGGCGAATGGACGCGCCGCAAGGTTCCCGGCGCCAGAGACGGCGCGAAGCTCGCCAACGAGCTGGGAGTTCCGTTTTACGAGGTCGTCAAAACGGGATACCCCGACTCCGTTCGCCAGTGGAACGAGAGGAAGAGGCGCGGCTGAAGGCGAAGGGCGGCCGAGGCCGAGACGCATGCCGCCTTACGCCCGCAGCGGAATTGCGGGATGCTGCAGGCGAACGGGGGAGAGGCTTATGCTCCTTGCGAGCCCATCGCCTTCGCGGCCCGCTCAATGTGGCGCACGAGGGTTCGCACGCCGTAGCCGGTCGCTCCGGAGGGAGTGCAGCCCCAGCCTTCTCCAGTGTTGAAGGACGGGCCTGCGATGTCGAGGTGTGCCCATTCGGCGTCGCCTGCGAAGCGCCGCAAAAAGATGCCCGCCACGAGCATCCCGGCTTCGGGGCCGGCCGAGTTTTTCATGTCCGCGACGTTCGATGAGAGGGATGCCTCGAGATAGTCGGGGAGGGGCATGGGCCAGAGAATCTCGCCGGCGGACTCTGCCGCGGACGCGATGTCCGAGACGAGGTTCGATGAGCCCATGAGGCCCGCGCATCGCGTGCCGAGGGCTCGAATCTGCGCTCCGGTGAGCGTGGCGACGTCGATGACCTCGTCTGGATTCTCCCGCGAGGCGAGGGCGAGGCCGTCGGCGAGGACGAGGCGGCCTTCGGCGTCGGTGTTCGTCACCTCGACGGTGGTTCCGTCCGCTGTGCGCAGGACGTCGCCGACCCTGATTGCCGAGGCGGAAAGCATGTTCTCCGCGACGCACAGCCAGGCGGTGACTCTCGCGGGAATTCGAAGCCCCGCGCACGCGCGCACCGCCGCCGCGGCGCAGGCCGCGCCCGCCATGTCCGTTTTCATGTCGGTCAGGCCCTCGTGGCTTTTGAGCGACATTCCGCCCGAATCGAAGGTTATGCCTTTGCCGACCAGTGCGATGTGGGCGCGGGCGCCGGCGGGGTTCCACTCCATCCTGACGAGGCGGGGCGGCTCCTGCGAACCTTTGCCGACGCCGAGCAGGCCCCCGCAGCCTTTGGCTCGCAGCTCCGCCTCTTCGAGCACTTCGACGTGGATCGCCGAATTGCCTAGGCCGTCGGCCAGCGAGCGAATCCGGCGCACGAACTCCGAGGGCCCGAGGTCTCCTCCCGGAGTGTTGACGAGGTCGCGCACGGCGCACTGCGCCTCCAGGATGCGGCGAACGCGCTTGACCGGAGCGGCCGGGACGCCAGTGACAACCGACACTTTCGTCGCGGCGCCGGCTCCGCTCTTGTACGCGGTGAAGCGATAGGCGCCCAGGCCGGCCCCCTCTGCGAGCGCTTCGAACTCTTCGGCATTCGCATGCGGCATATCGACGACGACGTCGCGCGACTCTCCCGCCGCCCGCACGCCCGCGCCCGCGGCGTCGCGCAGATCGCCGGGCGACGGATCCGGCGGCAGCGAGACGGCGATGATTTGGCGATGCTCTTTCGAACGGGAGACAATTCGATGAGTCGCATTGGGCGAGGATGTGTCGGCCAATCCCCGAAAGGACGCGAGAATGTCGTCGCGTTCGTCCTCGTCGAGGATGGAGGAGAGGACGTTCCCCCTGGAATGGGCGACCACCGCGGTGGCGTCGGATGGGGCTGAGCTCGGCGAAATCGCGGCTAACGGGGTCATGGACACCATGATAGACGGGAAGGAGCGCCGAATGACCGACGGGGTCGAACTGCACGACGGGCGGCAAACCGCCACGGGCTGGCCGCGCGTCATATTCGTTCTCCTGGCCGCCGGCTCGGCGATTTTTCTGTGGAGGGGAATCGTCGCTTCGACCGACGACTTTCTCAGCGGGCACGGCGCCCGCGGGAGCCTGACCCTCCTTTCCGCCGTCGCTTGGGCCGCGGGAACCGTCGGTGTGGTGCACAACGGCAGGAGAATGCGCAGAGTCGCCTGCGTCTGCTGGGCGGCCAACCTTTGCGCCCCCTTCGCGGCCTTGACGCCTTTTGGGGACTTTCTCGACCGGGTGAGCCCCTGGCACGACGCAGGAAGCACCTATTTCTACCTTCCGACCGTCGGCGCGTTGGCGGCGCTCGCCTGGCTGGCCTGGTCGATGCCCGCGAAAATAGCCACCCGCAACGGAGGATGAGATGCTCTACCGCCTTCTCTACAAGCGCGTTCTGGCGAAAACCGATCCCGAGCAGGCTCACAAAGCGGCCATGCGCCTCATCGGCGCCTTCGGGCGGTCGCCCTTGGCCGGGCTGAGCTCGGCGACGGTCGGGCGTCTGGGCGGGGACCGTCTGCGAGGCCTGCTCGCCCGCCCCGTTCCCGGCAGGCTCGGCCTGGCGGCCGGGCAGGACAAGAACGCCACAGCCGTCCTCGGGACGATCGCCATGGGCTTCGCCTTCACCGAGGTCGGCACGGTCACTCCTTTGCCCCAGCCGGGCAACGACCGCCCGCGGCTGTGGCGCCTGCCGGAGGAGCGCGCCTTCCGCAACCGCATGGGCTTCAACAACGACGGCGCCGAAGCCGTCGCCGAGCGGCTCGCCATGCTGCGGCTGACTCGCCGCGGGCGCGCCTGCGTCGTCGGCGTCAACATCGGCAAGAACAAGTGGGTCGAAGCGGCCGACGCCCCTGCCGACTACGCTGTGTGCGCCAGAAAGCTCGCGCGCTACGCCGACTATCTGGTTGTCAACGTCTCCTCGCCTAACACTCCCGGCCTGCGCGATCTTCAAGCCGTCGAGTCCCTTAGGCCGATCGTGCGCGCCACGCGCGAGGCCGCCGACCTCGCCGCCGGGCGCCGCGTCCCGATTCTCGTGAAAATCGCCCCCGACCTCGGCGACGCCGACGTGGACGGCGTCGCCGACCTGGCAGTCGAGGAGGGGATGGACGGCGTCGTCGCGACGAACACGACCGTGGCCCACTCCCACGGCGAAGGCGGACTGTCCGGTGAGCCGGTTCGCGGGAGGGCCCTGGAGGTCGTCTCCCGTTTGAGGAGGAGACTCGGGCCGGAATACATCGTCATCGGCGTCGGGGGGATCTTCACGGTGAGCGACGCCGAAGCGATGGTGAGCGCCGGGGCCGACCTTCTCGAAACCCTCACTGGCTTCGTGTACGAGGGGCCTCTCATGCCCGGCCGGATCAACCGGGCTCTGGCCCGCAGATAGCCTTCCGCGCGGTTAGCCTTTTCGCGCAAATAGACCAGCTCGCGCAAGCGGGGCGGCCGCCGCACGGCCTAGGCCGACGTGCGCGTGGGCAGCGGCTGCTCCTCAGCCCTTCTTTCGCTCCGCCTTTGCCTCCTTGTAGTCGGCGTCGCCGCCTCCCGCCGGAATGTTCCCGGGCGCGACCTGGGGGCGGGGCATGCGCCAACGCCTGGGATAGAAGGCGCGGCTGAACAGCTGCATCGAGAATCCCCGAGGAATGCGGTCTGCGCCGAATTTGTGCTCCGCCAGCACCCGCGTGCGGCGCACGTTCCGTCCCGTCCACACGGCGATGACGATGAAGATCAAGTAGACCGAGACCGTGAACACGACGAACAGGCGCGGGGCGAACCTCTGAACGAACAGTCCGGCGAGGAGGAGCAAGGCGAGCGGCATGAAGTACGAGCCGGGAGAAAAGCGCGAATCGATGACGTCGCGGCCAAAGCGGCGAACCGGGCCTGCGTGCTGGGGAGGCATGTTCCGCTCATCGCCCGTGCGCATGGCCTCCTGCTGCTTGTTCCACCGGGCGGTGTTCGCCTCGGACCGTTCGCGCTTGAGCTCCCTGCGCTCCTCCCTGGACATCGCCTTGCGATTGGCGACGATCGGCTGCCTGTTGGCCGCGGTCGCCTTCTTGCGCGACGGCGTGGGAGTGGCCTTCTTCGGGGTGTAGCCTTTGCGCGGTTTGGGGGCGGCCTCCTCGACTTCAGGCTCGGGGGTCGCCTCGGTTTTCTTCTTGCCGAACACTGCGGCTCCATCTACTCGCGGTCATTGACGCGTATAAGTCTACGTTCCATTTTCCGCTTCGCGCGCCTCCTCCGGTGCGCACGCCCGTTCCCCGACCGTGCGCTTCCGCCTCGGCCCGCCGGCGCCTTTTGCCCCCAGCGTTCGTGTGCGAGCGTCGTTTTGCGGTTCTGCTCTTCCCGGCCCGCAAAGTGAGGGGCGGGGAGGACGCGGAAACCCGGCTTCGGCGGAACTCGGAGTGCGGGGTGGCAGAAGGCAAAGGGCGGGGCCTCGGCGGAGCGGATACCCTAGAAGAATGACTGCTTCAGATACGATCGCCCGTCGCGTAGACGAAAATCTGCCCACCACGAGGTCGGAGCTGGAATCCCTCGTGAGAATCCCCTCGGTGTCCGCTTACTTCCCAGACAACGCTGACGATATGCGCCGCAGCGCCGAGCGAGTGGCCGAGTTGGCGCGACTGCGGGGACTCGACGCAGAAGTCATCGAAGTCGTCGCCCCGGGCGGCCTCGCAGGGCGCCCCGCGGTCCTGGCCCACAGGCAGGCGGCGCCCGGAAAGCCCACCGTCCTCCTCTACGCGCACCACGACGTCCAGCCGGAGGGGGCGCCGGAGGGCTGGAACCAGGACCACCCGTACGAGCCCGTCGAACGCGACGGCCGCCTGTTCGGCCGCGGAACCGCCGACGACAAGGCAGGAATCATGGTTCACCTCGGCGCGCTCGCGGCTCTGGGGGAGGGCGGCGGCATCGGCGTCACCCTCTTCGTCGAGGGCGAGGAAGAGGTCGGATCGCCCACGTTCCACCATTTTCTGGAGACGCACCGGGACCGTTTGGCGTCGGACGTCATCGTCGTCGCCGACTCGAACAACTGGAAGGCGGGCGTTCCCTCGCTCACCACGTCTCTGCGCGGAATCGCACAGGTGACCGTCACGCTGCGAATGCTCGACCACGCCGTGCACTCGGGCATGTACGGCGGCCCCGTCTTCGACGCCGCCACCGCCATGTGCCGCCTTGTCGCGAGCTGCCACGACGAGGAAGGCGCGGTCGCCGTCGCCGGGCTCGCCTCCTACGACGACGCCCACGCGGACTACCCCGAGGAGGACCTCAGAGCCGACGCCGGGGTGCTCGACGGCGTGCGCCTGGCCGGGAGAGGCTCGCTCGCATCGCGTCTGTGGACTCAGCCGTCTCTGACTCTCATCGGGATGGACGTCATGAGCTGCGCCAAGGCCTCGAACACCCTCGTCCCCGAATGCAAGGCGCGCCTTTCCCTCCGGGTGGCGCCTGGCCAGGACGCCGAAGAGGCGGGCCGCGCCCTCATGGCGCATCTGCGTGAGAACGCCCCCTTCGGGGCCCAACTCGAGATGGAGCTGGAGGAGTCCGGACCGGCCTTCAAAGCAGGAGGGGACACTCCCGCGACCGTCGCCGCTCGGCAGGCGCTCCGCGAGGCGTGGCAGACCGAGCCCGTCGACATCGGCGTCGGCGGCTCCATCCCGTTCATCGCCGATCTGCAGGAGGTCTTCCCCGAGGCCGAAATTCTCGTCACCGGGATTGAGGACCCGGACACGCGCGCCCACTCGCACAACGAATCGCTGCACCTGGGGGACTGGCGCAACGCCATTGTGGCCGAGGCCCTGCTCCTTGACCGCCTGGCGGAAGGCGGCCTTCCTCGATGCGGCGGGGCCGACGGGCAGGCCGAGTGAGGATAGCGCTCGCGGCGTCCCCGCTTCCCGGGCTTCGCGCCTCGGCGGTGTGCGACGTCGCACGCGAAGCCTGGCTGTCAGAGCGCCCTCGGGATTCGCTTCGCTGCCGCCCTGCGAGCGACGGCGTCGCATCGGCCTATTCCGAGTCGGGCGTTTACGAGCTGCTCGGGTTGGACGAGCTGGTCGAACGCGGCGGGCCGCTGCGCCGGTTTGCCGGCGTCTCTCAGAAGAAAATCGCCCTCGATTGGATCGAGTCGCTGCCCGGGCCCTTCTGCGGGGATTCGACGGCTCTAGGCGAGGACATCGCGTGGGCGCTCGGCCGGGGAGTCGATGAGATCGTCGTCGCCCTCGGCGTCCCGGGCGGAATCGGCGATCTCGGCGTCGGCATGATAGGGGCGATCGCGCAGGCGCGGCGCGGCGCGGGGCCAGAGAGCCGTTCGAGGAAAGCGGACGGCTCGAGGCAAGCGGACGGCTTTCCCGGTTTGGCGAAGACAGCCGAGAGACCCGGCGTCGTCGCGGCCGCCGACGTCGCCGACCTCGCGGGGCTCGTGGCCGACGCGCGCGCCGCTCTGGGGACGGTCTGCCTGAGTGTCGTCGTCGGCGGACGGCAGCGCCTCATGGGAATGTCGGGGCTGGCCCGCGCTTGGATGCGCGAAGGGCTGGACGGGCGCCGCGCCCAAGATGTGGAACGTCGCGTCGGCGAGGCGGCCGATCGCCTTGTTCGCGCCGCGAATGCGACGCCCGGGAGGGACCTCGCGGGCAGAAGCCTTTCGGCCCGCGGCCCCCATTCCGGGGCGGGAGGGGGCCTCGCTCTCGGCCTCGAGGCCCTCGGGGGAAGGATTGTTCCCGTCGGCGACCTCGTCCATTCCTCTCTCGAGGGGTGGGCCGAAGGCGCGGACCTGTGTGTCTACGTGTGCGGCCAAGTCGGCGAGGAGCTTCCCGGGGGCGCCGCGGGCGCGATTCGCAGGGCTCAGGAAGCGGGCCTTCCCGTCGTCCTCGTCTACGACTGCGGCGCCCTGCGCCGCGGAGAGCTGGCCGGGCTCGGACTCAACGGCGCCTACGAAATGCGGCCGGAGCGTTCCTTCCTCGACGAGCCCGAAACGCCCGAATCGGCCGCGGCGGTTCGCGACAGGCTCGGCGACGCGATCCGCGCGGTCGCGGGGACATGGGGATGGCGAAGGCCGATGGACTGAACGAGGCGACGCGCGGACCGGCTGCGAAAGCATCGCCGGGCGACGCGCGGACCGACGGCCGATTCCGGTTCGCCCACAGCGCATACGCAGGTTCCCGCTGAGTGCGCTCTTGGAATGTTTCGATTGGGGGAACTACCCTTGATGGGTACACATCCGATTGTCATTGGAGGAAAAATGTCCGAGACGCTTGACGTGGCCCACAACGTCGTGCTCAGTGACGACGCCGTCGCCAAAGTCAAGGCCCTGCTCGAGCAGGAAGGGCGTGACGATCTGCGCCTGCGCGTTGCCGTTCAGCCCGGCGGATGTTCTGGGCTCATGTACCAGCTTTACTTCGACGAGCGCGAGCTCGAGGGCGACGCCATCCGCGATTTCGGCGGCGTCGAAGTCATAGTCGACAAGATGTCCAAGCCCTATCTCGACGGCGCCACCATCGGCTTCGCCGACAGCATCGATCGTCAAGGCTTCACGATCGACAATCCGAATGCCGCCGGTTCATGCGCATGCGGCGACTCTTTCCACTGACGGGAGCGTTGAATGTCGCATCGAAAGATCGCCGCCGCATGCGCGGCGACGCTCGCCCTCGTGCTTTCCGCCTGCGGGTCCTCCAGCGACGGCGAAAGCAGCAAGTCGCCCACGACTTCCTCGCAGAAGGGCGGTTCCGCCAGCTCCGTTCCCAAAGGAGACAGCCAGGCGCCGTCGTTGAACACCTCGGGTCAGACCCCCCTCATCACCTTCCCCAAGACGAAGGCGCCCGACAAGCTGTCTGTGACCGTCCTTGAAGAGGGGACGGGGGCTACGATCACTAAGAAAGACTACATCGTAGCCGACTATGTGGGTCAGGTATGGGGCAAAAGCAAGCCCTTCGATTCCTCCTACAGCCGCGGACTCCCGATGGGCACCGACCTTTCCGCGGTCGTCAAGGGATGGGGGGATGCCATTGCCGGCCACAAAGTCGGAGTCAAACTTCTCGTGTCGATTCCTCCGGACCTCGGTTACGGGGAAAAGGGCCAGCCTAGAGTGGGAATCGGCAAAGACGACGTGATGACGTTCTACATCACGGTCCATCAGTCTTCGAACAAGGAGACCGCCGGGCAAGCCGACGCAAGGACCGAGATGGATCTCGCCACGCTTCCTGTGACCATTCAAGGCGCGATCGGCTCGCCGGTCACGGGGCTGAAGGTCAAAGACGCCTCGGCGAGCATTTCGGAGAAGAGCGTTTCCGTCATCGCCCGAGGCACCGGGCCTGCCGTGGGGAAGACCGGAACGATGACAGTCGCCTACGCCGCGATCTCTCCCGACGGTCAGAATTTCCAAACGACCTGGGGCGAGCGCAACCAGGGTCCGCAGCTGGCCGCCATCGGAAACAAAACCGTTTTCGACTCCCTTGTGGGTCTGCCCGTCGGATCGCGGGTTTTCATGACCGTCCCTGCCGTCGAGGGACAGGGCGACCAAGGCTCTTCGCCCGCGATGTACGCGGTGGTCGATATTCTCGGTTACATTCCTCAAAGCGCTGAGGTTACGAAGCCGCGGGGCACGAAGTGATTCTTGAGGGGCCGGACGACGATCGCCTGTGAAAACTGACGATCGCCCGTGAAAAACGGACGGCGAATGCGCGGGGGCGGCGGGAAAGCACTTTAAAGAGCACTTTCCCGCCGCCCCCGCTGTCGCGTCAGCGAACGATGAGCCCGGGAGCCTGGGCCTTTGCGGCTTCGAGGCGCTCGGCGACGTTCTCCCAGTTGACGATGTTCCAGACGGCTTTGACATAGTCCGCCTTGACGTTGAGATAGTCGAGGTAGAAGGCGTGCTCCCACATGTCCAGCATGAACAGCGGAATGGTTCCGGCGGGGACGTTGGCCTGCTGGTCGAAGAGCTGGAAGACGACGAGCTTGCCGGAGATCGAGTCATAGGCGAGCACGGCCCATCCCGATCCCTGAATTCCGGTGGCCGCCGCGGTGAAGTGTGCGACGAACTTTTCGAAGGACCCGAAGGAGTCCTTGACAGCCTCGGCAAGCTCTCCTTCGGGCTGGCCGCCGCCGGCGGGGGAGAGGTTGGTCCAGAAAATCGAGTGGTTGGTGTGCCCGCCGAGGTTGAACGCGAGGTCCTTGGAGAACTGGTTCACCTTGGAAAGGTCGCCCGCATCGCGCGCCGCTTCGAGGTTCGCGAGAGCCGCATTCGCGCCGGCGACGTAGGCCGCGTGATGCCGGTCGTGGTGAAGCTCCATGATTTTGGCGGAAATGTGCGGCTCGAGGGCTGCGTAGTCGTAGGGCAGCTCGGGAAGGGTGTAAGTCATTGTTCCTCCGGTGGGGCGCCGCCGTCGGCGGCATAGTCGGTGCGGCATGGCCGGTTGTGAAAACCGGCTGTCGGACGCTGTCAAGTATAGGGACGTTGGTCCGTGGCCGAGGTGCGCTTTCGTCCAACGGCGAAAACGCCTTTTGGCCGGGCAGGAGGCGGAGACCGCATCGGCATTCGCTACAATTGCCTTGGCCTACCCATCGACCACGGAGGATGCCATGAGCGAAACGAGCGCCTTGACGCAAACCGACGCGTTGGCCGCGGCGCAGGAGGGCGCCGGCGGGAAGACGACGATCCTCGTGTATTCGGACGATTCGAAGACCCGCAGCGAGGTGCGCGCCTCCGTCGGCCGGAGGGCCGCCAAGGGAATGCCCGAGATCGCCTGGAAAGAGGTCGCAACGCCCGACGCGCTCATGCTGGAGGTCCGCCAGGGAGGCTGCTCGCTCATGATTCTCGACGCCGAGGCCCCCAAACTCGGCGGAATGGGGCTGGGGAAGATGGTCCACGACGAAGTCGATCCGTCCATTCCCTTCATCCTCCTCGTGGCGCGCCCCCAGGACGAGTGGCTGGCGAGATGGTCCGGGGCGGCTCGAACTCTCACGTACCCCGTCAATCCGCGCGAGCTTTCGGCGGCGGTCGCCGAGCTGCTGAGCACCGAGGAGAAATAGTGTCGCTTCCCACGTGGCCCGATGTCATCAGCCGGCTCGTCGGCGGCCGGGACTTGACCCGCGAAGAGGCGGCTTGGGCCGTCGATCAGGCAATGGAAGGGGCGGCGACGTCGGCCCAGCTGGCCGGATTCCTCACGGCCCTTGCGGCCAAGGGAGAAACGCCGACGGAAATTCGCGGAATGGCCGACGCCATGGTTTCGCACGCTCTTCCCGTCGATGTCGAAGGCGAGGTCCTCGACATCGTGGGCACCGGAGGGGACAGGCTCCAGACGGTCAACATTTCGACCATGGCCGCGCTGGTAATCGCCGCCGCGGGCATCCCGGTGGTCAAGCACGGGAACAGAGCGTCGTCGTCGGCCTCCGGCTCGGCCGACTGCCTCGAAGCCCTCGGCGTCAACCTCGACCTTTCCGGCGCCGACGTCGCGCGGATTTTCAACGAGTTGGGCATCACCTTCATTTTTGCGAATGTCTTTCACCCAGCTATGCGTTTCGTTGCGCCGACGCGCCGCGAGCTAGGCGTCGCCACCGCTTTCAACATTCTCGGCCCGCTGACGAATCCTGCGCGCCCGGCCGTGTCCGTCGTCGGCGTCTCCCGGCCGGACTACGCGGAGCTGGTCGCGGGAGTCTTGGCCGAGCGCGGTTCGCGGGGCCTGGTGGTGCGCGGACGCGACAACGGGATGGACGAGCTTTCCTCCGTGACGGTCAACGACCTGTGGGAGATCGAAGGCGGCCGCGTCGAAAGGCACGAGTTCGACGCCGTCTCGGAGGCGGGGCTCGCTCCGGCGACGGTCGACGATCTGCGCGGAGGGTCCCCGGCTTTCAACGCCGAAGTCGCCCGCGCTTTCCTTCAGGGGAAGACAGGGGCTGTGCGCGAGGCCGTGCTGCTCAACGCGGCGGGCGCCTTCGTGGCCGCGGGAACGCTTCCGGGCACGGGGGCGCAGAGCGGCTCCTTCGCCGAACGAATGCGCGCAGGAATGCAGATCGCGGCCGACACGGTCGATTCGGGCGCGGCGGCTCGGCTTCTCGACAGATGGATTGCCCTGTCGAACGAACCGGCTTCATAGGGCTTTCCGAAGGGCCAGTAGGGCTCGAAGCTTCATAAGTCAGACCCAGAGGCTTCGGCGCATGGCGTTCGCGAGGCTTCCCGAGCTCTTTGCGGGATCCAAGGCTCTGTGCCCGCCGGGATCCAAACCTCTGTGCCCGCCGCCTCCTCGATCGGCGTCCGGCCCGGCTCAATCTGGGGGCTCAATCGGCGTCCGGCCCGGGAAGCGAAAATCTGAAAGCGCTGGCCCGGGGAAGCGCCAGGGGCTCCTCGCCCTCGAAGGAAAGCAGGCGGACGGTCGGCTTCCACAGCCATGCGGCGAGCAACTCGGTTTCCTCGACCGACGCGACGTCCCCGGGGGCGGCGGGCCTGTCGGTCTGACTCGCCGAGGCGACAAGCTCGGCCGCCAGCTCCCTCGGATCGGCGCTTCCGGGGCAGCGGCCCGTCGCGGCCAGGCGGCCCCAGCGGATCACCGCCACGTCCCACGATCCGTCGTCGTCGCGCCGGGCGCCGACGATCTGACGCGCCGCCAGAAGCGGAAGGATGCGTTCACGCCGTCGAGCCGCGTCGATCACGCAGCGCAGGCGGTCGCGCTCGACGGCGGCCTGTTCGAATCTCTCGGCCGCGGCGAGGCTCGCCAGCCGTTGCATGCTGCGCTCCCACAGGCCGTCGAGGTCTCCGCCGAGAATCGAGCTCGCGGCCGCAAGCGAGGGGGCGTCGGGGTCGCCTGGCAGCGCGCAGGGCGCGGCGCAGCGGCCCATGACATGCAGATGGCACGGGGCCTTTCGTCCGCTGGGCTTCGCGGGAAGACGCGCCGTGCATGTGCGCAGGCGGGCGTCGTCGGCCACAAGCTCAGCGGCCTGCCGCGCCGCCTTGCGGGATCCGAACGGGCCGAGGGCGGCCGCCGCATCCTCCAGGGCAAGGGACGCCGTCACCTTGAGCCGAGGGTGCGCTTCGTCCGTCAGCGCAAGCCACGGACGGTTGTCCGGACGGCGCGACCGGCGATTGTACGGCGGGTCGAATTCCGCGATCTGGCGCAGTTCCAGGATCCGCGCCTCGAGCACGGTCGGCGTTTCGTCGACTTCCGCGCGCTCGGCCAGGTCCGCCATCTCGGCCATGCGCTTCCGCGTTTCCGCGGCCGTGAAATATTGGCGCACGCGCGCACGGAGATTGGACGAGGAGCCGACGTACAGGACGTCGCCGGCGGGGCCGATGAAACGGTAGACGCCCGGGGAGCGGGCGATTCCGTCCGCCAGGCGCGCTTTCCTCCGCCGCGCTTGGGGAACCGGGTCCGTCGCGGTTGCGAGGTCCTCCAGATGCGTCACTCCGAGCGGCCCGAGCCTGCCCAGCATTGCGTGCAAAACGTCCACTGTGGCTCGGGCGTCGTCGAGGGCTCGGTGGCTTGGAGCCGTCGTCGCCCCGCATGCGCCCGCCAGGGTTGAGAGTTTGAAGTTGGCAACCTCGTCTGAGGAAAAGGCGCGCCGGGCCAATGCGACCGTGTCGAGCACCCTGACGCTGGGCCACGCAAAATCGGCGCCTGCAAACGCCGCCTTGAGATGGCCGACGTCGAAGCGCGCGTTGTGCGCCGCCACGACGGTGGACGGGCCCGCGCAGAGAAACTCGATGAGGGAGGGGATGACCGCCGCGATCCTGGGCGCCCGGGCCGTCATGGCCGTCGTAATGCCGGTGAGCGAGGTTATGAATGCGGGTATCGGCTGGCCCGGGTTGACGAGGGTGGAAAACTCGCCGAGGGTTTCCCCGCCTCGCACCTTGACGGCGCCTATCTCCGTGATCGATTCGGGGCCCGGTTTGGCGCCCGTCGTCTCCAGATCGACGACGACGAACGTCACCTCTTCCAGCGGCGTGCCCAAATCGTCGAAGGACAGCTGGCCGGCGGGCCCGCCGCCGTCGAGGTCGAGGCGCGCGCCCGGCGCCCGGGCCCGCCGGTGTGCCCCCGCCCGGCCGTCGCTCAAAGCCTCGCGCCGTCGTCGAAGGGGTCGATGTCCTCCGACCGCGGCGACGTGAGGAACGCCGCGACTCCCGCACAGACGAATCCGGCGGCGCCCCAGGCGAAGGCCAAAGGCGTGCCTCCGGGGGCGAGGTCGAAGGCGGCCAGGACTCCCATGAGCAGGAGCAGCCCGGCGGACAGCCAAAGGAAGCGGGACATCGGGTGCCCCTCGGGGACCTCCTCGTCGATTGGCATGAGAGTGCCGAGTTCGACGACGTCGACCCCGTCCTCGACCTCCAGTCCTTCCTCTTCCGGCGCGCTCCAGTCGCGCGGGCCGGCGCGCAAATTCGCCACGACCTCGGGCTCTTCGAAGGAGGCGTCGGAATCGACTTCGCCGTCGAAACGGTCCGTGAAAGCGCCGTCGAAACGGTCCGCAAGGGCGCCGCCCAACCCGTCGTCGAAGCCGCCTTCGGAGCCTCCCGAGAGGCCGAGCCCGCCGTCGACGTTTTTAAGGTCGCCGCCGAGCTTGCCGTCGAGGTCCTCGAGCTCGGCGTCGAAGTCCTCGAGGCCGGCGACGATCTCCTCCCACCTCTCCTCGAAGTCGTCCCCGCCTCCGACGTCGCCTTCGGGGGCGCCCTTCGCCCTGTTTCCAGATGTGTTTCCAGATGCGCCCTTTACTCGGTCTCCAGATCCGCCCGTGGCGCCGTCGCGCAAGGCGCCCTCGACATCGTCGTCTCCCAAGCCGTCGCCGGAATCGCCGCGCGCTGTCTGATCGGTCATGACCTCCAGCATACTCATGCATAGAATGGAAGTGTGTGCGTGCCCGCGCACGAAGAACCAAGACCAAAGCACGAAGAATCACGACCAAAGAAAGGCTCACGATGACTGTTCGTCGCGTCGCATTGCTCACCGCCGGCGGTTTTGCCCCGTGCCTCTCCTCCGCCGTGGGAGGACTCATCCAGCGCTACACCGAGATTGCGCCGGACATCGAAATCATCGCCTATCAGTACGGATACCACGGCCTCCTGACGGGCAATTACATCGTGGTCGACGAGGAGGCGCGCCGCAGCGCACACGTTCTGTCCCGTTTCGGCGGATCGCCGATCGGCAACTCCCGCGTCAAGCTGACGAACGCGAAGAACCTCGTGGAGAGGGGCCTGGTCAAGGAAGGCGAGGATCCCCTCCAGGTCGCCGCTGAGCGCCTGAAGGCCGACGGCGTGGACGTGCTCCACACGATCGGCGGCGACGACACCAACACCACCGCAGCGGACCTTGCGGCGTATCTGAAGGACCACGACTACGAGCTGACCGTCGTGGGGCTTCCCAAGACAATCGACAACGACATCGTTCCGATCCGCCAGTCGCTGGGCGCTTGGACGGCGGCCGAGGAAGCCTCCGGCTTCGCCCAGCACGTCATCGGAGAGCATCGTTCGAACCCCAGAATGCTCATCGTCCACGAGGTCATGGGTCGCAACTGCGGTTACCTCACGGCTCAGTCCGCGCAGTACTATCACGGCTGGGTCGCCGAGCAGGAGTGGGCGCCCGCCCTCGGCCTTTCGAAGGAGCGGTGGGACGTGCACGCCGTCTATCTGCCCGAGCTGTCCATTGACATCGACGGGGAGGCCAAGCGCCTTCGCGGCATTATGGACGAGATCGGCAACGTCAACATTTTCCTCTCCGAAGGCGCCGGCGTCGATGAGATCATCGCCGAGAAGGAGGCGGCCGGCGAAGAGGTGGAGCGCGATCCCTTCGGACACGTCAAGCTCGACAGCATCAACCCCGGCCAGTGGTTCGCCAAGCAGTTCGCCGAGCGGATCGGCGCGGAAAAGGTCATGGTCCAAAAGTCGGGCTACTACTCGCGCGCGTGGCATTCGAATGCCGACGACCTCGCCCTCATCGGCTCGATGGTCGATATGGCCGTGGACTGCGCCCTCGAAGGCAAGCCCGGAGTGATCGGCGAGGACGAGGAGAACGGCAATGAGCTCTCCTGCATCGCCTTCCCGCGCATCAAGGGACACAAGGCCTTCGACGTCTCCCAGCAGTGGTTCGCCGACCTTATGGGAGAGATAGGGCAGAAGCTCGAGGCTCGCTGACACCCCGTCGGCAACCCGCCATTCCGGTGAAAACGCCGGCCGCCGCGACACGTGGACGGCCGGCGTTTGTCACGCGGCCTACGCCGGGGACGGTATGCTGGTCCGCATGTTCTCCAACGCGGATTCAATCGACGCTTTTGCCTCATGGCGCTCCCTTCCGGCGGAGCACCAGCCTCGGTGGCCCGACGAAACCGAGCTGAACGCCGTGGTCGATTATTTGCGCACCTTGCCTCCGCTGGTTTTCGCCGGCGAAACCGACCAGCTGTCGGAGGAAATGGCGGAGGCTTCGCGCGGCAGGGCTTTCGTTCTCATGGGCGGGGACTGCGCCGAGTCCTTCGCCGAGTCCACGGCCGAGCGCATCCGGGCGAAGATCCGAACGATCCTTCAGATGGCCGTCATCCTCACGTACGGCTCCTCCGTTCCCGTCGTGAAGATCGGACGCATGGCGGGCCAGTACTCCAAGCCGCGTTCCTCCGCCACGGAGGTCCACGAAGGCCGCGAGCTTCCCTCCTACTTCGGCGACGCCGTCAACGGCCACGAATTCACCGCCGAATCCCGCGAGCCCGACCCACGCCGCCTCGTCGAGGCGTATCAGCGATCAGTCGCCACCCTCAATCTCATTCGCGCCTTCACCCAAGGAGGCTTCGCCGACCTGTCGAAAGTGCACGAATGGAATCAGGGCTTCGTCGCCAATCCGGCGTACGCGCGCTATGAGACCGTCGCCGCCGAGATCGACCGGGCCATGCGCTTTATGAGGGCGGCGGGCGTCGACGACCAATCGTTGCGCACCGTCGATTTTTACTCGGCGCACGAGGCGCTCATCCTTCCCTACGAGGATTCCCTGACGCGCATAGATTCGCGCACGGGCCGGCCCTACAACTGCTCAGCGCATTTCCTGTGGGTCGGCGAGCGCACGCGCCAGCCCGGCGGCGCCCACGTTGACATGCTGTCCAAAGTGGCCAATCCGATCGGGGTCAAGATCGGGCCCGATGCGAAGCCCGCCGACGTCCTTGCCCTCGTGGACAAGCTCAACCCCCGCGGCAAGGCGGGGCGTCTGACGCTCATCAGCCGCATGGGCGCCCGAAAGATCGCGGATCGCCTGCCCCCGATCGTTGAAGCCGTCCGAAAGGACGGCCGGCCCGTGACGTGGGTGACCGATCCGATGCACGGCAACACCATCTCGGCGTCGAATGGCATGAAGACGCGGCGACTCGAAGACATTTTGGCTGAAATCAAGGGTTTCTTCGCCGTTCACGAGGAGTTGGGGACCCACCCCGGCGGAATTCACGTGGAGCTGACCGGCGACGACGTCACGGAGGTCCTGGGCGGCGCGGAGGAAGTCGTCGAGGACACGCTCGGCGAGCGCTACCGCACCCTCGTCGATCCGCGCCTGAACCATCAGCAGTCGCTGGAAATGGCCTTCATCGTGGCCGAGATGCTCCGCGACGTGAGCCTGTGACTACAGGGTCCCGATCGTCACCGTGGATCCGCGCGGGGCTTTCTTTCCCGACCTCGGAGTCTGACGGTTGACGGTGTCGTATAACGCGCCGAAGAACCTGTGCTTCTTGACTGAGAAACCGGCGGATTTCAGCTCGGATTCGGCGTCGTCGGTGCTTTTGCCCAGGACGTTGGGCACGTCGACGAGGTTGTTGCCGGTGGAGACTTTGATCGTCACATTGTCGTGTCTGTGACCGCTTTCCCCTTCCTCAGGGTCCTGAGAGATCACCGCGTCCTTGGCGACCGAATCCGAGGCTTCTTCCTCGATTGAAACCGTGAATCCGGCGTTTTCGAGCTTGGATACGGCGTCGTTCTTCCACATGCCCACGACCTTGGGGACGTCGATCGGCTCGCGTCCCCCGGAAACCGTGATCTTGACGGCCGAATCGTGCTCCACCCACGCGCCCGCCTTGGACGACTGGGCGATGACGCGGCCCTTTTTCACCGATTCCGAGTATTGGGTGGTCACCTCGTAGGAGAGGCGGGCCTTGCGGAGCGCCTCTTTCGCCTGCGCTTCCGTCTTTCCCGAAAGGTCGGGGACCTCCACCTTCTCGACCCCGGCCGACACGGTGACGGTCACCTTCGTCGAAGGATGAATGCTGGTTCCCGCCGCCGGATCGGTCGAAAGAACGCGGCCGGACGGGACCGAATCGGAGTACGACTCCTTCTTCGCGGCGCTCAGACCCTTTGAGGAGAGCGCAACGACGGCTTCCTTGTAGCTCTTTCCGGCGACCTTCGGCACGTCCACGCGCTGGCCCGGCCCCGCCATGAAGTACCACGCCGTTGCGATTATGGCGACGATGAGGAGGAGGGCGGTCGCGACGACGATGCGTTTTCTCGATTTGGCCGGTGCGACGCCGGAATTCTGTGCCGATGCGACGTTGGAATCCTGCAACGGCTCCGCGGCGTTTCTGCCTCGCCGGAACAGTCCGCGCCGGCGTTTCGTCTGCTGCGGAGACTGGGGGGAGGGCTGGGGCGAAGTATCGGGGGAAAAGGCTCCCTGCGGCGGGACGAGCACCGGCTGCGCGTCGACGAGCGTCGCCTGGCGTGCGGGCAGCTCGCTCTGTGTGGCGGCCTGGGCGGGCTGGCTCTTTTCGCCGACCGCCGCGCCGATGACTGCCGTCGGGTCGAGGTCGACCTGCGTGGCCTGTCCCAGGCCGGGGACGACGTCGACCCTCGTCCTTTCCGCGTGGGCCGCGCGCTTCGGCGCGACGGGTATGCGCTGGGAAAGGGCTTCGACGTCGATTTTTCGACAGAGGGCGATCAGGCCGTCGAGCGCCTCTTTGGCGTTGGCCGGCCTGTCTTCGGGTTTCTTCGCGGTAAGTTTTTCGACGAAGGCATCGACCTCGGGCGGCAGCCAGTCGGCTTGGTCGGCGATTCGCGGCATGTCGTCGTTGATCTGCTTGTACGCCGTGGCGATGGGGGTCTTGCCCGCGAAAGGAAGGGATCCGGTGAGGAACTCGTAGAGCAGGACGCCCAGGGCGTACAGGTCCGCCCGTTCGCCGGCGTCGCCGTCGGTGATGACCTCCGGGGCGAGATAGGCCACGGTTCCCATGACCTGCCCCGTCGCTGTCGCGTTTGACGTCACTGCTCGGGCGAGTCCGAAGTCCGTGACTTTCGCGTACACGTCGGGATGCGATTCCAGGGTCTCGGGAGGGCTCGGCACGGGGGCTGTCAGCATGATGTTCTCGGGCTTGACGTCCCTGTGGACGATGCCTGCGGCGTGGGCCGAGGTCAGAGCGCGAAGCACCTGTTCTCCGAGGGCCAGCGAGGTCCCCAGAGTGAAGCTGCCCAGGCGCGAAAGCTCGGCGCGAAGATCGGGGCCGGGCACATACTCCATGACGAGGTAGGCCCGCGTCCCTTCGGGGGAAGCCCACACGCCGCGGTCGTGGACGGCCACGACGTACGGGCTGGAAAGCCTCGCGGCTGCGCGTGCCTCGCGGTTGAAGCGTTCGGTGAAGTCGGGGTGCGCGCCCAGGTGCGTGTGCATGAACTTGACGGCGACGTCGCGCTCGAGGCGCTTGTCGCGGGCGCGATAAACGGTGGCCATCCCGCCGCGCCCGATGAGGGCCGTGATGGCGTAACGTCCGTCGACTACTGAGCCGATGAGTGAATCCGACACGAGTCAAGACTACTAAAGGCGCGGCGGCATGCCGAATGCCGACCGCGCCTTCAGACCGTCAGAAACGCGCCCGTGCCGCTTTGACCCTGTTGACGTATGCGACGGTGTCTGGTTTCATTCCGTTCTTTCGCACGCCGCCCAGGCCCTGGTAGTAGCCTGCGATTCCCTGGTCGACGCCGTCTGCGTTGCTCTGGAGGTAGCGGATGATGGCGACCCCGGCGACGGCGTTGTCATGCGGATCCAATAGGTTCAAACGGCGTCCGACGAGCCTGGAGGCCCATTCTCCCGACGAGGGAATGACCTGCATGACGCCTATTGCGTTGGCGGGTGAGACCGATCGCATGTCGAAGCCCGACTCGACGTACGCATGGGCGAGGGCGAGCCTGGGATCGACTCCCATTTGCGCGGCCGTGGAGCGGACGATCTCCTGCATCTGGGCGCGGGAGGGGACGGCTGCCCTTTCGAGGGTGAGCTTGTTGGCGTTCGCGGCTGAGTTGGTCGAATCCGGGTAGGTGTAGTGGAGGAAGGTTTTCGGAACGGGGTTCTGCGGCGTCGCCGAGGCCGTCGTGGCCGCGCCCGGGATCGTCAGCGTCTTTCCCGCGTAGATGCGGGCCGGGTCGGCGATTCCGTTGGCCTGTGCGACGGCGGCGACGGTTGTTCCGTGCTGGCGGGCGATTCCGCTGAGCGTCTCGCCCCGCTGAACCGTGTGGGACCCGTTCGTCTGCGCCGTGCTCTGGGCCGCGGCCTGCGGCGACGCCTGCGCAGCGCCGGGAATCGAGATCCGCTGGCCGACGTAGATGCGGGCCGGGTCGGCGATTCCGTTGGCCTGTGCGACGGCGGCGACGGTTGTTCCGTGCTGGCGGGCGATTCCGCTGAGCGTCTCGCCCCGCTGGACGGTGTGGGAAAGCGAGCCTGAAGGCTCCGCGGGGAGGGGAGCCTTCAGAGCCCCGGGGATCGCCGGAATCGTAAGGAGTTGCCCCGTTCGAATGGGGCCGGCCAGTTTGTTGGCCTGTGCGATCGCCGTCGGCGAGACTCCCGTTCGCTTCGCCACCGTCTCGAGGGTGTCGTGCGAAGCTGCGCGATACGTCAGGGACGGCGCCTTCGTGCCGAGTTTCGCGGGATGGGCGACGGCCTCGACTTTGGCCGACGTGCTCGAATCGGCTGCCGCCGGCGCCATTCCGCCTACTGCGGCGGTTGCGGCGACGGCCACGCTGAGCTGAGCGCGCAAGGACATGTGTGCCTCCAAAATGTCGTGTGCGTACAGCGATGAAAGTGACAAAAGATATGCCCTGATTCATCTGTGCTTAAAGTGCCATATGTGACAATAGTGGTTGTTGGGGGTCGCGCGCCACATGGGAGGCGAATTTGGGCTAGATTTGTGCGCGTGACCACTACTCCTGAGACATGGCTCTCTGTCCCCGAGGCCGCCGAGGCTCTGGGCATTGCCCAACGGGATGTGAGGAATATGCTCGCCGACCGGCGGATCCTCGCGATTCGCAGGGGAGAGTCGGCCGCTCTCGCGATCTCTTCTCTGACGCTGGTCGACGAAGGCGGGAAAGCCGCCGTCCTCCCGTCGCTTCACGGCACGCTGACGGCCCTTTCCGACGCCGGCTGCAGCGACGAAGAGGCGTGGCGGTGGCTGACAGCGGCGAACGACGAACTTGGCGAGCGCCCGATCGACGCTTTGCGGGCCGGACGCGTGCACGCCGTGCGCAGGGCCGCCGCGACTCTCGCGTTCTGAAGGCGGTCCGCGGCTTCGCCCCGCGCCCGGTTGGGGGGGCGCTGCGCCCCGCGGAGGGTCGCCCTCGGGCGTGGGGGAGGCTGCGCGGAAGGGCTACGAGACGCGCCCGATCAGTTCGAAGACGAGGGATTCGGCCATGGCCAGTCCGCCTGCGCGCGCAAGGCCGGAATCGCGGAGCGCGTCCAGAGCGGCCAAGGCCGCCGATTCGCGACGCCGGATCATGTCTTCGTGCGCGCTGCGGGCTCCCGATGCGATCCCGGCCTCCTGAATCCAGCGGGCGTCGTCGGGCTCGATCCGTCTTCCGAGGAGCCCGACGAGGCGACGGCGGTCGGCGTCGTCCAGGCGTTCGAGCATAAGCGCAAGAAGAACGGTCCGCTTGCCTTGGGCGATGTCACCGCACACCGGTTTGCCCGTCGCCTCCTCGTTTCCGAAGACCCCGAGATCGTCGTCACGGAGCTGGAACGCCTCGCCCAGAGGCGCGCCTACCCGTTCTAGCAGATCGAGGACGTCCCCGGAGGCCCCGGCCAGGAGGGCGCCGATGCGCAGCGGAAACACCACGGAGTACCGCGCGCTTTTGTGGGCGACGACGGAGAGGGCCGCGCCGACTGCGTCGGCGGCAGGCGGGGCGTTTTCCGCCCTGATGTCGAGGTACTGGCCGAAGGCGACCTCGGTGGTCATGCGGGCGAAGGCGCGCAGGGCCGCCCGGCTCGCGCGGGAGCCGACCTGCGCGCAGGCGTCCGCGAAGGCTTCCGTCGACAGCGACAGAAGGAAGTCGCCCAGAAGAATCGCCGAGGACGCGCCGAAATGCGCGCGGTCGCCGCTCCATCCGCTGCTTAAGTGCAGCCGGGCCAGAGCGACGTGGGCGGAGGGCTGGGAGCGCCTCGTCGAAGCGGCGTCGAGGATGTCGTCGTGGATCAAAGCCGAGGTTTGATAGAGCTCTGCCGCGGCGCCCGCGGAAATCGCCGGCTCGCGGTCTTCGGCGGTCGCGCAGGCGTAGCCGGCGGCGAGAAGGGCGGCGCGCGTGCGCTTGCCTCCGGAGAGCAGACGGCGGGCGGGATCGAGGAACTCGCCCAAGCTTTCGGCGTCGCCCGGGAAATCGATCAACTCGCGCGCTCGGTCGAGGTAGGCGCGCGCCCGCGCCGAGACATCCTCGCGCAGTTCCTCCAACGCGGACTTCTCGCTCATGCGCACAGTTTAACCCGCCGGCCCGTCCAGACCGACGGATCCCCCAACCCGCCTGCCCGCGGAGGCAGCCTGCCCGCAGAGGCCCGCCGCGCTCCGCTCTGCCTTCGGCAAGAGCGCGCATTCCGCTCGCAGGCCCCGGTGTTCGAAAAAGGTCTCCTCTTTGCCGATCGACGAACGTGCGCTCCGCTCATCGGGCCTCGGCCGGCGAGCCGGTCCACAGGGCTCTTTCGCGTCCGATCCCTTCACAGGCGGTGCACGTGGGCGAACGCGCACGGGCCGCGAGGGGTCTAATCGGCGCATGGTCACCGTCACAACCCCCGAAGAGGCGCTCGTCCTCGTCCCCCATATCCTCGGCTACCGCCCGACCTCGACTTTCGTCATGTGCGGACTCGACTCGCATTGCACCGACGCCGCCGGAATCGGCTCGTGCGTGGGGCCCATCGTGCATCTTGACTATCGGAACGAGCCGCTGTCCGCAGACCACGGCAGATTCCTCGCCCAGGTGACGCGTCGGCACGACGTGACGATCGCCGTTCTCGCCCTTTACTGCCAAAGCTTGAGTGAGCTGGACGTCGGCGGCTTGGCGCAGCGGATCGCGCTCATGCACTCGATGGTCTCTCACGCGCAGCGTCCGGGGGCGGCGTTGTTTTCCTTCGCCGTGGACGCCGAACGCTTCGTTCGCCTCGACGGCGGCCCACGGGTCGTGCGCGAGGTCCGCGAACTCGAATCCTGCGCGACGGCGGCCGAGCTTGTCTTCCAGGGAAGCGCCCCGGGGGCTGATCAACCGGGAATGGCGCTGCCGGCCGTGGATCCGCGCATGCGCGCAGCGGCGAGAGCCGCCGCCGACGCCGCGATTGCCTTAGGCGGGGGCGAGACCGCCGCCCAAACCCTGTGGGATCTCTTCGACGCCGCGCAGGCGCACAGCGTCCTCTTCCGAGGAAACGTCCTCAGCTACGGGTCAGAGGGGGCCGAAGGCTGCGCGCAAGACTCGGAGGGGGCGAACGCCGGCGTCGGTCGGCTCGGGTCTGGAGAGAGCCTCGCCCGAGCCGTGGGGCAGGCGAGCGCTTCTCTCACCGTCCCCCTCAACCGGGACGCCGCCTTGGCGTGGGGCTTGGAGCCCAGCCTGCGACGCGGCGGCGATGCGGACGCGCAGGCTGTCGCCGAAATCCTTGCGGAAGCCGTATGCAGGCCTCCCTCCATTTCTCGGCTGAAAACCGCCTGCAGGGTGCTCGACCTCGTCGCGGCGTACGACTGCCGCGGATCGGTCGACGCTCTCGCCGCGAGCGCGTATCTGCACTGGTGGGCGTGCCTGAATTCGATTGCGGCCGACAGGGTGGAAAGAGCCCTGGGCAAAGAACCGGGGCACTCTTTGACGCGTCTCCTAGCGGACGCCCTCGCCTCGGGAATGATGGCGCCATGGTACTTCTACGCGCGGGGCGCTGCTTAGGCGACTCTGGTTCGCGAGAGCCGTTTCAACGATGCCCGGCGCCGAAGCCTTCGTGCTGCTCGTCGCTTCGGCGCCGTCCGTCGAAGGCGCCCCTGCGGCGGTCGGCCTCGCTGTCGTTCCTCGCGTCCCCGCCTCGGCGGACAGGCGACGACCGCAGATCCGGCGTGGACGCGGCTTCGCGAATTCGACCGGTGCGCGGTAGCATCGAAGCGAAGAATGTGACGCGTCCCATTCAATGGAGGGAAGCGTCCGACAAGACGGTCCAATGGAGGGTCGAGGAGGTCTAATGGAGGAATTGCGTCCGAGCGCGCTGTTTGGCGAGCACGTCGCCGCCGGGGCGACTATGACGCCTTTCGCGGGCTGGAATATGCCGCTGAGGTACACGTCCGATCGCGAAGAACACCGGGCGGTCCGAGAATCGGTTGGGAAGTTCGACCTGTCCCACATGGGGCAGGTCGAGGTCGAGGGGCCTCAGGCGGCCGCCGTCCTTGACTACTCGCTGTGCACAAAGCCTTCCACCATGCCGGTGGGGCGGGCCCGCTATTCGATGATGCTCGCGCCGGACGGAGGGATCATCGACGATCTCATCGTCTACCGCCTGGGGGAGGCCAGGTACCTTGCCGTCCCGAACGGGGCCAACAGAATCACGGTGGTCGAAGAGCTGACTCGGCGCGGGCGCGAATGGTGCGCCAAGAACGAGGCGTCCGAAAGCCATTCCATCGTCGACCGCACCCTCGAACGGGCGCTCATAGCTGTGCAGGGGCCGGAGTCGCTCAAGGCCGTCGTCGCGCTGCTCGGCCCGGAGGACGCCGAACGCGTGGCGGCTCTCGGGTACTATCGCGCCCTCGAAGCGAAGGTCGACGGCGTCCCCGCCGTGATTGCGCGGACGGGGTACACGGGGGAGACGGGCTACGAAATCATGCTCCCCGCATCCGCCGCGCCCGACGTATGGCGGAAAATCGAGGCCAAAGCCTGCGGCCTGGCCTCTCGCGACACGCTTCGCCTCGAGGCTGGCATGCCGCTGTACGGCAACGAGCTTGGGCGCGACGTCACCCCCGCGGATGCAGGGGCCGCGCGGCTGCCGGCGGACCACGAATTCGTCGGGGGCGTGGCCCTGGCCGAACGCGAACCGACGTGGGACCTTTACGCGCTCGTCGGCGAAGGCCGCCGCGCCGCCCGGGCGGGCAACACGGTGATGGGCGAGGGGCGCGAGGTCGGAAAGGTGACCTCGGGCGCGCTGTCGCCGACACTCGGATACCCCATTGCGCTCGCCCGCCTCGAACCGGGAATCGCCGAAGGCGCCGTTCTCGACGTCGACGTTCGAGGGACGCTGCAGCCTATGCGCGTGACAACCCTCCCGTTCTACAAGCGGTCAAGGTGAATCCGTCCGCGGCTGAGGCGGAAGCGCCTGGGGCGCGGGCGCCTCAAACGGCCCGGGAAGCCGGATTCGCCATAAGCGGGCGGCCGTCCGCAAATCAATCTGCCCGCAAATGATTCCGCCCGACAACCAATACGTCAGTTCCGTCCAACAACCAATACGTCCGAACAAAGGAGCCAAGATGTCATACCCCGACGACCGCCAGTACTCCGAAGACCACGAGTGGATATCCGCCGGAAGCCCCGCTCGCGTCGGCATCACCGAGTTCGCTGCCCGCGCGCTGGACGAGGCCGTGTACGTCGACCTTCCCGAGGTGGGAAGCGAGGTGACTGCGGGGCAGGCGTGCGGCGAGATCGAATCCGTGAAGTCGGTTTCCGACTTGGTCGCCCCCGCCGGCGGCAAGGTCGTGGCGGTCAATCAGGACGTCATCGACGACCCGAAGCTGGCCACGGACGACCCCCATGGAACGTGGCTTTACGAGATCGAGGTGGCCGAGCGGCCCGAGCTCATGGACAGCGCAGCCTACGAGGCGTTCGCTAAGGAGGCATGATGTCCTTCGCACGCCGACACGTCGGGACGCAGGGCGCCGACAGGCAGGCCATGCTTCAAAGCGCGGGGGCGAGCAGCCTCGACGAGCTCATGGCCAAGGCCCTTCCCTTTCCTGCGCCCCCGCCGAGCCGACTGCCGGAAGCCCTGAGCGAAGCCGAGGTCGCCGCCGAACTCGCCCGGCTCGCGTCGGCCAACAGGGTGACGACGTCGATGATCGGCCAGGGCTTTTACGACACCGTGGTCCCGGCCCCCGTCGTGCGCGACATTCTCTGCAATCCCTCGTGGTACACGGCCTACACGCCGTACCAGCCCGAGATCTCGCAGGGACGGCTCGAAGCCCTCCTCAATTTCCAAACGCTGACAACCGAGCTGACGGGAATGGACGTCGCGGGCGCATCCCTTCTCGACGAGGCGTCCGCGGCCGCGGAGGCCGTCGCCCTCGCCGTGCGGTGCGCCAAGGGAAAGACGAAGGTCGCGGTCGATTCGGACGTCTTCGCCCACACCCGCGCGGTCATCGACACCCGCGCAGCGGCCCTCGGCCTTGAGATCGTCGACGTGGACGTCCTCGGCGGCGACGTCGACGTCTCGGGGTGCGCGGGCCTGCTTGTCCAGTATCCGGCGGCTTCAGGCTCGATCGGCGACGTCGAACGCTGTCGGGAGCTTGCCCAGGCCGTTCACGCCGAGGGCGGAAGCTTCATCGTGATCGCCGACCTCCTGGCCCTTGCCCTCCTGACCCCGCCCGGCGACTTCGGCGCGGACATCGTGGCCGGAAGCGCGCAAAGGCTCGGGCAGCCGATGGGCGGCGGCGGCCCGCACGCCGGCTACATCGCCGCGCGCAAGGCCCGCGAACGGCAGCTCCCGGGCCGCCTCGTGGGCGTCTCCCGCGACGCCGACGGCCATCCCGCCTACCGATTGGCGCTCCAGACGCGCGAACAGCACATCCGCAGGGAAAAGGCGACGTCGAACATCTGCACCGCGCAGTCCCTGCTCGCCATTCTCGCCTCCATGTACGCCGTCTACCACGGACCGGAGGGCCTGCGCCGGATCGCTTCGGAGACGCACGAGAAAGCCCGCGCCCTCGCGCGGGCCCTGGACTCGGCGGGAGTGCGCGTCAAGCCGGAGCCGTTCTTCGACACCCTCGAGATTTCGCTGCCGGGCCGGGCCGAGGAGGCCGCCCGAGCGCTCGGCGAGCGCGGCGTCCGGGTCTTCGTCAGGGATTCCTCCACGATTCGCCTCTCAACGGACGAACGGACCCGTGCGGGCGACCTCGACGTCGTCGCAGAGACCCTGTCCGCCTTCGGCGAGGAAGAGGCGGCGGCAGGTCGAGGACGTGGGCTCCCCGACACCGCGGAGGGCAAGCCGGAAGGCGTAGCGGCGCCGGCCGCCGCGCAAGCGGCCGGAATCGGCGACATACCGGCCTCGGGGCTGCGAGCGGATGGCTTCCTCGCGCAGGAGGCCTTCCATGCCCATCGGACCGAAACGGAGCTCATGCGGTACATGCGCGAGCTGGCGGCGAAGGACTACGCCCTCGACCGGGGGATGATCCCGCTCGGCTCGTGCACCATGAAGCTGACCGCCGCGGCGGAGGCCGAGGCCATAACGCTCGAGGGATTCGCCCGAATCCACCCCTTCGCGCCGCAGGAGGACACGGCCGGATATCGCGAGATGATAGGCGACCTCGAAAGATGGCTCGCCGACATCACGGGGTACGACGCCGTCTCCGTCCAGCCGAATGCGGGAAGCCAGGGGGAGTTCGCGGGTCTGCTCGCCATACGCGCCTACCACGAGTCTCGCGGCGAGGCGGATCGAAACGTCTGCCTCATTCCGGCGTCGGCCCACGGAACCAATGCGGCCTCAGCCGCGCTGGCGGGATTCAAGGTGGTCGTCGTGGGCACGGCGCGCGACGGCTCCACCGACATGGACGCTTTGCGCAAGGCGCTGGCTGACAACGAGGGACGCGTCGGCGCCCTCATGATCACGTATCCGTCGACTCACGGCACGTTTGAACCGCACGTGCGGGAAGTGACCGCCGCCGTCCACGAGGCCGGAGGACAGGTCTATATCGACGGCGCGAACCTCAATGCCCTCGTCGGCTACGCGCGGCCCGGCGACCTCGGAGGCGACGTCTCTCACGTCAACCTTCACAAAACCTTCGCGATCCCGCACGGAGGCGGAGGGCCGGGCGTCGGCCCGGTCTGCGCCAAGGGGCATCTGGCGCCCTTCCTCCCCGGCGAGAGCCGAAGAGTCGCGGCCGCACAGTGGGGTTCCGCGGGAGTCCTTCCCATCACGTGGGCCTACCTGCGGCTCATGGGCGCCGACGGTTTGAAGGAGGCGACCGCCAGCGCGGTTCTCGCGGCCAACTACGTGGCGAATCGGCTGGAAGGCGCGCTTCCCGTCCTCTATCGCGGGCCCGGGGGCTTCGTGGGCCACGAGTGCATCCTCGACACCAGAGTCCTCAAGGAATTCGGAGTGTCGGTCGACGACGTCGCCAAACGGCTCATCGACTACGGATTCCACGCCCCGACGATGAGCTTCCCCGTTCCCGGAACCCTCATGGTCGAGCCGACCGAGTCCGAGGGCAAAGGCGAACTCGATCGGTTCTGCCGCGCGGTCGAGGCGATAGTCTCCGAGGCCAGGGACGTCGGCGAAGGCAGGTGGCCCGCCGATGACAACCCGTTGTCCAATGCGCCGCACACGGCCGAGTGCATCGCGGCGGACGAATGGAGCCATCCCTACTCGCGCGAGCTCGCGGCCTACCCGGGGGCGTTGGCGGCAAGGAACGGGGGCGACGACGCCCGGCGTGTGCGCCGCCTCGTTGAGACGAAGTACTGGCCGCCTGTCCGGAGGATCGACGGGCCGTGGGGAGACCGCAACTTCAGCTGCACGTGTCCTCCCGTCGAAGCCTTCGAGGAATAGGCTCGTCGAGGCAGATCTGGAGAACTGGGTCACAGTCGCAAGCGGCGGGAATTGTCTCCGCCGCTTGCGCGTTGTAGACACTATCTAGAACTATGCCCGCAATCGGCTGGTTCGGGAGAAAACCTAGGTGAAAGGTCCCACGTGGCAACGATATCCGCACAGGCAACCGAGAACGAGACGGCTTCGCAGGCGCAGGGCGAGGACGGCGCCGAGAGGCCAGCCACGAGCAAGGCGCAGTCGGCCAAGGGCAAGGAAACGGCGGCCTCCGAGGGGAAAAAGGCCGGCGAGGCCTCCGAGAAGGAATCCTCCGCGAAAAAGTCTCCCGCGAAGAAGGCGAAGGCCGCTGAGAAGGGCGCAAAGGCCGTCGCCAAGAAGACGGCGACGAAGAAATCGGACGCCAAGGCAGCTGAGGGCGAGGACGGCTCGAAGGAGGCGAAGGGAAAGGACGGCCAGGAGGACTCCAAGAAGCCTTCGGCGAAGAAATCGGAGTCGAAGAAGGCCGCGCCCAAGAAGTCTGGAACGAAGGCTTCCGCGAAGAAGGCCGCGCCCAAGAAAACCTCGGCTTCGAAGTCTGATGCGGATGAAGAGGCCGCCGGGCAGGACTCCGCGGACGAGCAGGCCTCCGAGTCGAAAGCCGCGGCAAAGACCGCCAAGAAGCCTAAAAAGGCCTCCTCGAAGAAGAAGTCTTCGGCGAAGCAGGCCGACGAAGGCGAGCGCCCCGAGGAGGAGACGGGCGCAGCGCAGAGCGCGGGCGTCGATTCCGACGTCGATATGGACGATCTCGACCGGGACTCCGACGAATTGGAGGATTCGTCGGACGCGGAGGAAGTCGATGCTGACGCCGACTCGGACGAAGAAGGGGAAGGCTCCGAGGACAAGGACGGAACGGAGCGCCCCCGCGGGAGGAACCTGACGGAGGACGCGATCCCCGCCTCCAAGGGCGCTTTCACGATGAAGGACTCGGACGAGTCCGACGAACCCGCCGTCCGGGTCCACGTGGCGGGCGCCACGGCCGACCCCGTCAAGGACTATCTCAAGCAGATCGGCAAGGTTCCGCTCCTCAACGCCGAAGAGGAAGTGGAACTCGCCCGACGCATCGAAGCCGGGCTTTACGCCCAGCACATCCTCGAATCCGGCTCGCTCGACAAGGCCAAGGACCGCATGTACATGCGCGAACTCAAGCTCATTTCGCGCGACGGGCAGCAGGCGAAGAACCACCTCCTCGAAGCCAACCTCCGCCTGGTGGTTTCCTTGGCCAAGCGCTACACGGGCCGCGGCATGCTTTTCCTCGACCTCATCCAGGAGGGCAACCTGGGGCTGGTTCGCGCCGTCGAAAAATTCGACTTCACGAAAGGCTTCAAGTTCTCCACGTACGCCACATGGTGGATTCGGCAGGCGATCACTCGCGCCATGGCCGATCAGGCGCGCACCATTCGAATCCCCGTTCACATGGTCGAAGTGATCAACAAGCTCGCGCGGGTTCAGCGTCAGATGCTTCAGGACCTCGGCCGCGAGCCGACCACTGTCGAGCTCGCCAAAGAGCTCGACATGACCGAGGAAAAGGTCATCGAGGTCCAAAAGTACGGACGCGAGCCGATTTCGCTGCACACGCCCCTCGGAGAGGACGGAGACTCCGAATTCGGCGACCTCATCGAGGATTCGGAGGCGGTGGTCCCGGCCGACGCCGTCGGCTTCACGCTGCTTCAGGAGCAGCTGCGCCAAGTCCTCGACACGCTCTCGGAGCGGGAGGCCGGCGTGGTTGCGATGCGCTTCGGCCTGACCGACGGGCAGACGAAGACCCTCGACGAGATCGGGAAGGTCTACGGCGTCACGCGTGAGCGCATCCGGCAGATAGAGTCCAAGACGATGTCGAAGCTTCGCCATCCTTCGCGCTCTCAGGTTCTGCGCGACTATCTCGACTGATCCGCGCGGCCGCTTTCCCGGCGCGCGCGAGGGCCGTGCCGCAGGACGGCGAAAAGGAGCGTCGTCCGCGGCGCATCGAAGGCCGCGATCCGCGTCAGAGGAGGAAATCGGGCCAGCTCAGCTCCGCGGCCGCGCCGCGCGCCTCGATCCACGCTGCCCGCTCTACGGCCTTGCCGCTGCGCGAGAAAGCCCTTTTCGCGTAGCGAACCCCGTTGGCCTCGGCGTTCAAGTAGTGCCGCAGCAGGCCCGCAGCCGTGTGAGCGTCTGCCAGCGCGCGGTGACGCTTTGCCGCCGCCACGCCTGCGCGCTCGGCCGCGGCGGTCAATCCGTGCCTTCCCGGCGGAAGGTAGATCTTCGACAGCTCCATCGTGCACACCGTGGCCTCGCGCGGAATGTGCATCCCATAGCCCGCCCGGGCGAAGGACGCGTTGAGGAATCCGACGTCGAACGCCGCATTGTGCGCCACGAGGGCCCTGCCGGCGAGCAGCTCGCGAATTTGCGGAAGCAGATCGGCAAGCGTCGGGGCGTCGGCGACGTCGGCATCCGTCAGGCCGTGCACGAAAACCGCTCGCATCCCGCGCAGAGGATTGACGAGGCTCTGCCATTCGCCCTCCTGACCGCCCGATTCGTCGAGCAAGACGACTCCTATCTCGACGATGCGATCGCGCACAGGGTTGAGCCCCGTCGTTTCGACGTCGACGACGGCATACCCCATTGTCCCTCCATTCGAGCTCGGCCCGTCGATGCGCGGGAGCCGCTGTGTCTGCGCCGGGTGCCGGAGAACCCTGGGAGTTCGGCACGTCGGTGCGCGGAGGCCGTTGAGCTCCTCAGTAGGCTGAGCTCCTCAGTAAGCGGAAGCCCCGCGAAGCCCCGCCGCTTGCATGCCCAAAGAATTCTACGCCCGCTGCCCCGCGGCAAACCTCGGGCCCCGCCCCGCCGGCCTCGTGGAACTCTCTTTGACCGTGGAAGCCGCTTCGAAAGCGGAAGTCGCTTCGACGGCGTCGGCCTCCCGCTGTTTGCGCGGCGGCGTCGGCCCCGAAGGGATTTTCCTCGCCGCCCGGAGCCTTCCGATCCCGCGCGGCCTTCGCGCCGAAGCCCGCCGGGCGCAGTCAAGTGTAGCGAAGCGCTCATTTAGCCCGAGGTGAAAGCGGGGCCTTCTGCGCTGGCGCAGGCCGCCTTGCATGCTTGTATATACCCGTGGCTACTTTGACGAACGACGAGATGAAGCACGACTCCGCCGTCCACGACGGCGCCATGACCGCTCTCGACCGGTGCGACGCCTGCGGCGCGCAAGCCTACGTTCGCGTGGAGATGCCCTACGGGGTTCTTATGTTTTGCGGACATCACGCGAATGCGCACCTTGAGAAGCTGGCGGCCTCGGCGGTTTCGGTGCGCGACGAGCGCGAGCGAATCGGCTGAAACAAGCTGAAACGAACGCATCGGCTGAAGGCGACACTCGCTGTCGAATAGAAATGCGAAAGTGAGATTCGCCCGATTGTGCGAGCCGATGCGTGAAAAGGGGCGTGTGTGAGTACGATGTGCGAGTGACGTCTAACGAAAGCTACACCGCGAGGCACCTTCAGGTTCTCGAAGGCCTCGAGGCGGTTCGCAAGCGGCCCGGAATGTACATCGGGTCCACGGACTCGCGCGGCCTCATGCATTGCCTGTGGGAGATCATCGACAACGCCGTAGACGAGGCGCTGGAAGGCCACGCGGACGCCGTCGAGGTCCGCCTCCACGCGGACGGGTCGGTGGAGGTGCGGGACAATGGCCGCGGCGTCCCCGTCGACGAGGTCCCGGGCCTGGGGCTCTCAGGCGTCGAAGTCGTCTACACCAAGCTGCACGCCGGAGGAAAGTTCGGCGGAGGGTCCTACGGTTCCTCCGGCGGTCTGCACGGCGTCGGGGCCTCGGTGGTCAACGCCCTGTCTGAACGCATGGACGTCCAGGTCGATCGCGGCGGCAAAACCTACCAGATGCAGTTCCACAGGGGGGAGCCCGGGCGCTTCTCCGATGGCGCATCCGGGCCCGACCCCGGTTCCCCCTTTTCGGCGTTCACCGAGTCCTCGGTCCTCGACGTCGTCGGCAAAGTCGCGAAGAAAAAGTCCGGCACGCGAGTGCGCTACTGGGCCGACCCCGAAATTTTCCTCGCGTCGGCGGCCTTCTCCTACGAAGAGCTCGTCGAAAGGGCCCGCCAGACGGCCTTCCTCGTGCCCGGCCTGACCATCTCCCTCGTCGACGAGAGGGAGCGCGCCGCAGGGGAGAATGCCGAAAAGGAAGGCGCCGAAGGGGAGGCGCCGCACAAGGGCCCTCATACGGAAACCTTCCGCTTCGACGGCGGGACCGTGGATTTCGTCGATTTCCTCGCGCCCGACGCCGCGGTCACCGCGACGATGCGGCTGACCGGCGAGGGGACGTTCGCCGAGAAGGTCCCCGTTCTCGACGCCGAATCGGGCCACCTCGTCAGCCGCGAGGTTGAGCGAACCGTCGCCGTCGATGTCGCGCTGCGCTGGGGCAAGGGCTACGAGACGCGAGTGGAGTCCTTCGTCAACATCATTCGCACCCCGGGAGGGGGGACGCACCAGAGCGGATTCGAGCAGGGGCTCATGAAAGTCCTGCGTTCGCTCGTCGAATCGAATTCTCGACGCCTGAAGATGAGCGCGAAGGACCCGAGGATCGAGAAGGACGACGTGCTGGCCGGCCTGACGGCCGTAGTGACCGTGCGCCTGCCCGAGCCGCAGTTCGAGGGGCAGACAAAAGAGATCCTCGGGACGTCCGCCGTTCGTGGGATCGTCTCCGGCGTGGTCGAGAGGGAGTTGGGCGCGATCCTCGGATCGTCCAAGCGCGACCAGAAGACGGAGACGTCCAGGCTGCTTGAAAAGGTCGTGGCGGAGATGCGCGCCCGCGTGACGGCGCGCATGCACAAGGAGATCTCTCGGCGCAAGAACGCCCTCGAAGCCTCGAGCCTTCCGGCGAAGCTGGCCGACTGCCGGAGCGAGGACGTGGCCGAGACCGAGCTTTTCATCGTCGAGGGGGATTCAGCCCTGGGAACCGCCAAGCTTGCGCGGTCAAGCGAGTTCCAGGCCCTCCTTCCCATCCGCGGCAAGATCCTCAACGTCCAAAAGGCTTCGACGGCGGACATTCTCAAGAACAAAGAGGTCTCCGAGATCATCCAGGTGGTCGGGGCCGGAAGCGGGCGGACCTTCGACCTTCCCGCGGCGCGCTACGGCAAAGTCATTATGATGACAGACGCCGACGTCGACGGCGCACATATTCGCACCCTCCTGCTCACCCTCTTCTTCCGCTACATGCGCCCGCTCGTTCAGGAGGGGCGAGTGTACGCCGCGGTTCCCCCTCTTCACAGAATCGAGGTTTCGGGCGGCAAAGGCGGCAAGAAGCGCTACATATACACATACTCGGAGGACCAGCTCCACGCCGAGCTTCGCAAGCTCGAACGCGCGGGCAAGAGCTACCGCGAGCCCATTCAGCGGTACAAGGGCCTCGGCGAGATGGACGCCCACCAGCTCGCGGAGACGACGATGGACCCGTCGCGCCGAACCTTGCGGCGGATCCGCATGGAGGACGAACAGGCGCTTATGGAAGCGGAGGCCGTCTTCGAGCTGCTCATGGGCAACGACGTCGCTCCGCGCAGGGAGTTCATCGTCGAAGGGGCCGCGGCTGTGGACCGCGATCGGATCGACGCCTAAAATTGCCAAAGATGGGGTGGGTTGAGCTAGGGCCCGCAGACGCGGGCGAAATCTATGATGTCGTCAGCGCCATTGAGGCCGCCGACGACAGTCCTTTGCGCACCAGCTTGGAAGAGATCGAGAGATTCTTCGATCCCGCTCTGACGTGGCGCGCCATCGGCGTTCGCGCCTCCGATTCGAGCCTTCTGGCCGTCGGGATGGCCCGGATCGTGCGCAGCGGGGGCGAAGTGCGTCTTTTCGGCGGCGTCCACCCGGACGCCCGCGGCGAGGGGATCGGAAAGCTGCTCGCGGCCGAACAGGTCAAGTCGGCGCGCGCCATCGGCGGCAGCAGCGCGATCGTCCACGTCGACGGGGCCAACGCCGGGCTTGCCGAGCTTTTGGCGCGTGAGGGCTTCGAGCTTTCGCACGAGTACGTGCAATTGCGCAAGAGCGTGGCGAGCTTTCCGCGTTTCGACGTTCCCACGCACATGAAGATCGTCCCCCTGACGGAGGACCTCGACGAGGACGTCCTGCGCTTCTACAACGCCGTGCAGACGAAGTCCGGCGGAGAGCCCTCCGCGCGCGGGGATTGGCAGGCCGAGCACGCCGCCATCGACCGAACGTGGAGCTTCGTCGCGCTAGACGTTCGCGGAGACCGTCCGAGGGTCGCCGCCTATGTGGTGTGCGAACGCTACGACGAGGAATGGGAGGCCCTCGGATGGTCCGAGGGCTATCTCGCCGAGGTGGTCCTCGGCGAGGAGCACCGGGGGATAAACTTGGTTTCCGTGCTGCTCCGCCAAACGATCGACGCGGTCAAGGAGGCCGGCGTCTCTTACGTGGGCGTAGACGTTCCCGAGGGGGACTACCTGCTGAGCACCTTCCTCGACCGGGGCTTTGAACGCATGGGCGTCACCCGCGTCTACGTCAACCGTTTCTGACCGTCCTTGTCGGCCGTTTCGATTCCGCGCGTGCGCGCCGCCGCTGCTTGTGAGCGGCGACCGCCGGAGGGGCCGCGGCGCTTCCGCCCCCGCGCACACAGGCTTAGACCCGACCGGCGACGAGGCCCTTCCGGGCCGCGCTTTCCGCGCGCAGGCCGCGCGGTTTGAACGGCGACCGGGCGCACTCAGCCGATGGCCGTGACGGGGGCGGCCAAGGGCTGGCCGGAGCCGTCCCGCCTCTCGTCCGTCTCGGGCAGGCCGATCGGCTGGCCGCCCGCGCCGACGGCGTGAAGCGGCGCCTGGCCCACGGCCGCGAGCTGCAGGCAGTCCTCGCCGCGCAGGAACCGTTGGGCCCTGACTCCGCCGGTTCCGCGGCCCTTTGCCGGGAACCGGTCGAGCGGCGTGACCTTCGCCGTTCCCGCCACGGTTCCCTCGAGCGCGTCGCGGCTTCCCGAGACGGTTGCGACGAGGGTTCCGCCGACGTCGTCGCCCGGAACGACGCCCAGGGCGATGACTTTCGCCTCTGCTCCCAGGCGGATTCCCGCGACACCGCGCCCGGTCCGGCCCTGAGGGCGCACGGACGAGCCGTCGAAGCGCAGCAGATGGGCGTCGGAAGAGACGAGGACGATCTGGTCCGCGTCCGCGCAATGTCCGCACCCGACCACCGAATCGCCCTCCTCGAGCCCGATGAGCTCCCACGAATCCTTGCCGGGGTGGCTCGCGCCGACCCTCTTGATCCTGCCGCGCTCGGTGGCCAGCACAGGCGGGGCGGCCGCTTCGGAAAGGTCGATGAGGCCGACGGCGCGCTCGCCCTCGGCGAGGGAGACAAGCTCGCGCAGCTGCGCTCCTGCGGCGAGGGAGGGGGCGTCGGGCGCGACGGGGACGTCGAGGACGTCGAGCCGAACTGCCCGGCCCGCCGATGTCACGACGCCGATCTGCCCGCGCGCGGTGGCCGGGACGCACGCGAGGATCGCGTCATGAGGCCCGCGCTCGCCCTCCCTGGCCGGCGGCGAGGAATCCGCGGTCCGCGCCGCCAGGCCGGTTCCCGACAGCAGGACGAAGCAGGGGTCGTCGGCCACCTCGAGGGGGAGCGCGGCCGAACTTCCGGCCTCCGTGGCGCCGTCGGATTCGAGGAGGACCGTCCTGCGGGGCGTGCCGTGGGCCCGGGCGACCTCGTCCAGTTCGGCCGAGACGAGGTCTCGCAGGCGCTCGGGCGAATTGAGGATGCCCTCGAGGTCGGCGATGGCCTCCAGGAGCTCGCTTCGGCGCTGTTCGAGCTCGATCACCGAGTACTTGGTCAGGCGGCGCAGCCGAAGCTCCAGAATGTACTCGGCCTGGGTCTCGGTCAGGTCGAAGACCTGCATGAGGCGCGTGCGCGCCGTCGCGGCGTCGTCGGAGGAGCGGATAAGCGCGATGACCTCGTCGATGTTGACGACCGCCGCCAGCAGGCCGTCCACGAGGTGAAGCTCGCGGGAGGCTTTGTCGAGTCTGAAGCGCGAGCGGCGCCTGGTCACGTCGAGGCGGTGGTCGAGGAAGACGCGCAGCAGCCCGATCAGCCCGAGGGTCTGCGGCTGGCCGCCGACGAGCGCCACGTTGTTGATGCCGAAGGAATCCTCCAGCGGCGTGTGCCGGTAAAGCTGAAGCAGGACGGCCTCGGGGTTGAAGCCGTTCTTTACCTCGACCACCAGACGCATCCCGTGATGGCGGTCGGTCAGATTCTGGATGCCCGTCACGCCCTGGACCTTCTTGGCGTTGATCGCGTCCTTGAGCTTCTCAATGACCTTCTCCGGCCCCACGAGGTAGGGGAGCTCGGTGAAGACGATTCCCTTCTTCCTCGCCGTGACGTTCTCGATGTGCGCCGTGGCGCGGGTTTTGAAGATTCCCCGGCCGGAGGCGTAGGCCTCCCGAATGCCTTCCAGACCCACGATCTTCCCGCCCTCGGGAAGGTCGGGGCCGGGCACGAACCGCATGATCTCCTCCAGGTCCGCCTCGGGATTGGCGAGGAGGCAGCGGGCCGCGGCGATCACCTCCACGAGGTTATGGGGCGGCATGTTCGTCGCCATTCCGACGGCGATTCCCGAGGACCCGTTGACCAGGAGGTTTGGAATGGCGGCGGGAAGCACCTCGGGCTGCTCAAGGGTGTTGTCGTAATTGGGCGCCATGTCGACGGTGTCCTCGTCGAGCGAGGAAATCATCGCCATGGCCGGGGGCGCCATGCGCACCTCCGTGTATCGGGGCGCCGCCGGTCCGTCGTCGAGCGAACCGAAATTGCCGTGCCCGTCGATCATGGGCAGCCTGAGCGTGAACGGCTGGGCCAGCCTGACCATCGCGTCGTAGATGGCGACGTCGCCGTGCGGATGGAGCCTGCCCATGACGTCCCCCACGACCCTGGAGGATTTGACGTGGCCGCGGTCGGGGCGAAGCCCCATCTGCCCCATTTGGAAGAGTATGCGCCGTTGAACGGGTTTGAGCCCGTCTCTGGCGTCGGGGAGGGCCCGCGCGTAAATCACTGAGTACGAATACTCGAGGAAGGACGTGCGCATCTCCTGCGTGACGTCGATGTCTACGACCTTCTCCGCAGACGGCTCGCTAATCTTTGGCATGCGAACAAGTATTCCCCTTGTTCCCGGTTTCCCGCCCGTCATTCGAGGTGATATTGGCGACGCCCGGCCGCCTTGCGAGGGCCCGCCGGGCTGGCCGTGCGTGCGTGGGATCGATCAAAATGAGACAATCGCGGGGTGAACGCTAATCGTTACGAGGATTTCATATCGGAGCTCAACGAACTGGACGACGGCGACGCACCTGTGGCTCGAGACGTCGCGGCGGCGTTGAAATCCGATCCCGAAATCTTGGCGTATTTCGTGCGTCCCCAAACTCTTTTCGACAGCGACTCCGTCTACGAGTCCGTCACGTGCTACGCCGTGACGGACTCCTTGCTGCACGTGATTTCCTCCGACGTCTCCTATGAGTTCGCGCCGGAAGGAGAGCTGTTGACGAGCGTGCGCACCCTGCCCTTGTCGATGCTCCGCGACGTCCAGCTTCTGCGGCGGCGCAGCCTTCAAGGGCCGCGCGCCGGCGAGCTTTCGGCCATCGGCATCCACGCCGTCTGGGGAGGGTCCTGGCTGATCGACAGTTTTCCGGCGGGATGCGAGGACCCGTCCTGCACCCTCGACCATGGATCGATGGCCCACGCGGTGGCCGAGGACCTCGACGTGTTCGTCGATACGTCGCTCGACGCCGCGGTCTTCTCCAAGGGCGCCGAATTCATCCTTCGCCTCCATGAGATCCTCGCCGGGGCGGGCCGGTGAGCCAAACCGCCCGGCCCTTGGCCGATGACTTTCCAGTCCCCGGGGAACGGCGCGTTCGAGCGGCGCTTTCGGCGGCCATGGACGCCGCAGGCTTGGCGACGTCGACGTCGGCCTCGGACTCCGAACGCGACAGAGCGGCGCTCGGGCTGCCCGAGGCCGACCGCGTCTGCTTCGTCATGGTCGACGGGCTGGGCGCCGAGAACCTCGACGCCAGAAGCGGCCACGCCCCCACGCTTCGGTCGATGACCCATTTTGAGCCTCTTGCGACCGTGGCGCCTTCGACCACCGCCGCCGCCATAACCGCAGTGGGAACGGGCGAGCTGCCGGGAAAGACCGCGATGATGGGGTATTCGCTGCGCTCTCCGGCCAGCGGCAGGCCGTTTTCTCTCATAAAATGGGACGATCCCGGGCTCGACCCGCTTTCGTGGCAGAGACAGCCGACGCTGTTCGAAAGGCTGGGCCCGCGCGCCCGGGCCTGCCGCGTCGTCCAGCCTTCCGCCTTCGTCGGCTCGGGACTGACGCTGGCCGCCCTCCGGGGCGCGGAGGCTGTGCCCGCCGAAACCCTCGACGAGCGGGTGGAGGCTGCCGCCGGGGCTTTGCGGCGCGGGGCCGAATGCGTCTACCTCTACTGGGGCGAAATCGACCATGCGGGCCACGCCGCGGGGTGGACGTCCGGCGAATGGGTGGCGGAGCTGGAGAGCTTCGACGCCGCCGTCGCCTCCCTTGCGCGTTCCGTCCCTCGCGGAACGCTCGTCGTCGTCACCGCCGACCACGGCATGGTCGACGTCGGCACAAGGATCGACCTCGCCGATTCTCCCCGGCTGCGCGAGGGAGCGGACCTCGTCGCGGGGGAGGACCGCGCGGTGCAGGTGTACACCCGGGAGCCGGAGGCCCTCGCGGCGCGATGGAGGGAGGAGCTCGGCGAGTCTGCGCTGGTCCTGACGGCCGACGAAGCCGTCGCAACGGGAATCTTCGGCCCAGTCGAAGATTTCGCCCGCTCCGTCATGGGCGACGTCATTTCCTTCCAACGCGGCGATTGCGCCGTCTTCGACTCTCGGGGGCGCACGAGCCCGCCGATGCGCGGCGTCCACGGATCCCTCACGTCCGTCGAAATGCTCGTTCCTCTCATCGCGGAGGTCGTTTGACAGTGGAGGTCAACTGATGTTTTTCGCTGGAGCCGCGTGATGGCGGAGCTGGTCTTCTTTTCGGGGACGATGGACTGCGGCAAGTCGACTTTGGCGTTGCAGACTGCCTACAACCACGAGCGCCGCGGCATGAGAGGCCTCCTCTACAGCCGCAACGACAGGGCGGGAACCGGCAGGCTGTCCTCGCGCATCGGCCTGGAGTCGCGGGCTTTCGAGGTGGATGAGAACACCGATTTTTGGAAGGCCGTGGCGCGGGAGCGCACCGGCGGGCGGGCGGTCGACTTTCTCATCTGCGACGAGGTCCAGTTCTACACCGAGGCTCAGATAGAGCAGCTGGCGAGAATCGTCGACGAGATCGAAATCGACGTCTTCGGCTTCGGAATCACGTCGGATTTCATGACGAAGCTGTTTCCCGGATCCGCACGCATGATCGAACTGGCCGACAGGGTGGAGGTTTTGCAGGTCAGGGCGCTGTGCTGGTGCGGAAAACGCGCCACGCACAACGCGCGCACCGTCGACGGCACCATGGTCACGGAGGGGGAGCAGGTCGTCGTCGGCGACACCGACGCCGGAAAAGCGGGCTATGAGGTGCTGTGCCGAAATCACCACATGAAGCGAATGACCGCGAGCGCGGCCCGTGCGGCGAAGCAGCTTCCCCTCGGCGAGCCCTAGCCTTGTTCTTTCAGACTGTTCCCGTTCCTTCGGACCGTTCCCCGCGAACCGTCCAGCCTTTCTGGGAACCGTCTAGTCTTTCTTCCCGAAGACGATCTCGTCCCAGCTGGGCATCGACGGGCGCGAGCCTCGCCGTTTTTTCGAGCGATCGGATCGCCGTTCGGACGGGGCGAAGGCGTCCGGAGAGGCCTGATCGGCCTCCGAGCCTTCCTTGCTTCCCCCTCCCTCGGGAGAGCGCCCGCCGCGGGCCGCGCCGTCTGCCTCCGCCGACGGGCCTTTTCCTCCCTTGCCGTCTTTGCCTCGGGAACGCTTGCCTTTCGCTTTTTGAGAGGCTTCCTTGCCCCATCGGTCCGGGCGTGCGCCGCCGCCCGCCCGCCCGTCTGGCTTGGGCTGTTCGTTCGCCGCGGAATTCTGCTCGCGATCGACGGCCGAACGGCGGGGCAGACTCAAAATCGTTGCGTCGTGGGCAGTCTCCGGGGCGGAAACCGGAGGGTGTGCGCCGTCGTAATCGGGGTCTTCCTCGACCTTCGGCATCGGGCGGACCCTGCCCCTTTGGGTGTCGAGGGAGGCGAGAACCTCTTCGATTCGCCCCTTTCCGTCGGCTTTGCCGCGACCGTCCGCCGCGCCCGGGTCGTCGTTGGCCTTTCGCGCGTTCGCCGGCGCCTCGGCCGGAGCGCTCCCGCGTCCGTCGGCCTTTTCGCGGTCCTCGCCGCCCGCTCTGTGCGAGTGCCGGCGGTGCGCTTTTTCGCTCTGAACTAAATCCACCGGCGCGGGAGGGGTGTTCACTGCCCTCCAAGTTCCCGTCGAAGCGGGCAGCTGGGTCTCCGAGAGCCAGGCGGCTTCGTCGTCCAGCGCTTCCAGCAGGCGCCGCTCCAGATCGACGTGCCATGTGGCGCGATGCTCGCGGTCGCCCGTGACGAAGACGGCGACTAGCGTCCAAGGCTCGCCGTTCTTGCGCAAGGAATCCCATGTGATGTCGTTCGGGTTGACGCCGCGGCCGACGAGGCGCGACGCGACGAGCTCTTCGAGTGTCAGACCGGCGCTGTCGTGGCCGATTGAGAAGGACCGGGCAAGTTGGGCGGTGTACTCGCGCTCCGCGACGATCGGAAATGCGAGGGGGTTGACTCGGGAGGCGGGAAGCGCGGAAAGCTCGCACACGTCGTCGACGGACAGTCCCTCGCGTATGTAGGACTGGATTTCCCGCGGCGTCATCTGCCGTTTCGATTCGGACGGATTCTCGACGACGGGTCTATCGCGTCTGAGCGTCGCGCGCAACAGGTCGGTGATGGGTAGGATATACCTATTGCCTTCGGCGTCGTTCAGCGTGAGAGTCTCGCCGTCGGGCCCGAGTCCCAAGAGCTCCAGTTTTTTCATGTCTCCCCTTGAAATCGTAGTCACCTTAAGGTTGCCACACGATGGGCGGAATGGGCCGATTCGCCCGGGTGTGTCACGCTTGGCGCTCGGCTGTGCGTTTCGCTTGTGGATTGACAGACTGGACGAATCCGAAAAACCTGATACATTGTGGGCGCACGCGGGGCCGGACGGGGTGTCCGCGGCCTAAACAGCGGCAGGCGATGCCGCCAAGAACGAGACGAGTGGAGCTGACAATGGCAACCGATTACGACGCACCGCGCAAGCAGGACGAAGAACTCCGCGAGGATTCCCTCGAGCAGCTCAAGGCTCGGCGCTCAGAGCATCAGTCGGCGGAGGTCGAGGAGGACGAGGTCGAGGCCGCCGAAGGCTTTGAGCTGCCGGGGGCCGACCTGTCGAACGTCGAGCTTTCGATCAGCGTCGTGCCCGCCCAAGACGACGAATTCACGTGTTCGCAGTGTTTCCTGGTGCACCATCGATCACAGCTTGCCTACGAAGAGGGCGGACTGCCCGTGTGCACGGAGTGCGCGGGCTAAAATGGTGCGCATGGTCCGACCGAGCGAACCGCGATTCTGAAAGGGTTGACACGTGGGACTATTTGGGAAGAAGAAGGCCAAGGTCCGAGAGGCGGAGGCCGACGTCGTCGCCGAGGCCGAGGCCGCAAAGGCCGTCGGGCCCTACGACGAAGCCGATGCGCCTGAAGACGACGAGCTGCTCGAGTGCGGCGCCCTCAGGCTGCCGCCGGTTGAGGGCGCGACGATCCAATTCACGGTCGAGCGCAACCGCGAGGTGGTCCTGGGCGCCGTGTACATCGTGGGCGAGAGCGCGCTTCAGCTTCAGGTTTTCGCGGCTCCGAAGTCGAGCGGCCTGTGGGACGACGTGCGTGCCGACATGATCTCTTCGATCGCCTCGCAGGGAGGGTCTTCGCGCGAGGCCGAGGGAGACTACGGACAGGAGATCCACGCGCAGATGCCGGTCGAGGGGTCGAGGACGGTCAACCCCGTTCGATACTTGGGAATCGACGGGCCCCGGTGGCTGCTGCGGGCGACGCTGACGGGCAGAGCCGCCGTCGACGACGCCGAGGCGCGCAGCCTGCTCCGCGCCGTGCTCGACAGGCTCGTGGTTGTCAGGGGCGTCGCCGCCCATCCGCCGCGCGACATTCTTCCGCTCGAGGTGCCGCGTTCGGGCAGCAAGCATCCCGAGCCTCAGCGCGACAGGATTTCGCTTCCGCGCCGGGGGCCGGAAATCTCGGAGGTCCGCTGAGGTGAGCCCTCGCCGAGTCGAAGTGACCGGCGAGATCACGTCGATCGCATATCCCGGCGCGGGAAACTCGCCGGTCCTTCGAGCGAGGATCAAGGCCCCGGAGGGGGAGTTCGTCCTCGCATTCCTGGGGCGGACCATCGTCCGCTGCATCGAGGTCGGCTCGCGTTTGACCGTGCGCGGGGCCGTTTCGGGCCGCGACGCCGTCCCGACGATCTTCGACCCGGCTTACACGGTGCTGCCGGGCGAATGACGTCCGCAGCCCCATTTGGCGCGCGCGGCTCAGGGCGCTGCGGAACAGACACGACGCGGCGGACAGAACAATCGATGCGGCGAAAAATCGACGCGGCGGAAAGGAACGACGTGACTGAGATGGTCGATGTGACGGACCAAGCGGCTGATGAGGCGCAAGCCACGGATCGGGCGGAGGAGGCCGCCGGAAGACGGACGGCCAGGCGCAGAGGCGGTCTGGCGGCCGCCGTCGGCGAAGACTTTGACCTGTCGAGGGCCGTGGGCGGCAAGCGGGGCGTCGTCGAAAGCGTCGCCCCCGGCGCGATCTTCCTCGTCGTCTACATAGCGACCAAAGACGTCGTCGTCTCCTCGATCGCTCCGGTGGCCGCCTCAGTCCTCGCCTTGGCGGCCCGCCTTGTCGGCCGGCTCGACGTCACACCGGCGGTCAGCGGCCTCCTCGGCGTCGGCGTCTCGGCTTTCTGGGCGCTGCGCACGGGGCAGGCATCCGACTACTTCACGGTGGGACTGCTCCTCAATGCCGGGTATCTGGCCGCCCTCGCCCTTTCTCTCGCAGTGCGCTGGCCTCTGATGGGCCTCGTGCTCGGATTCCTGCGCGGGGACGCCGCACGATGGAGGCGAGCCGACGACGAGGACGAGATCGCGACTCGCCGCGCGTACACCCGTTTGACGTGGCTGTGGGCCGGAGTGTTCGCCTTGCGCCTCCTCGTTCAGACGCCTCTCTACTTGACGGATGCGACGACGGCCCTCGCGGTGAGCAAGCTCGTCATGGGCCTGCCGCTCTTCGCCCTCGCGGCCTGGGCGACGTGGATGGCGGTCCGCGCGCTTCCTCCCGCGGCCGAATCGTCCGCGGCCGGGCCGGGGCGGCACCCCGCCGAAGCCGACGAGCGCGGCTGACCGGCGGGTCTTCTCGCGCAGCCGAACGGGGAGGCGAGCGCGGATGGCGGGCGAAAGCGGAGCCGACCGAAGCGAGGCGAAACCGCCGCCGGAGAACGGGATCGCAGGCTAGACCGACTCGAGCGAGGCGTCGTCGCCGATGAGCTCGCGCACGATGTCGAGGTCTTCCTCGGCCTCGGCCGAGCGCAGGAAAAGCACCTGGTCGCCGGCTTCGACCGTCAAATCGGGCTCCGCCGTGAACGGCACCCCGTCCCGGACGATCGCGTTGAGAACGATCGAGGGCGGGAGGACGACGTCGGAGACGGCAAGCCCGACGATCGGGGCCTTGGGCGGAAGCGTCGTCTGCAGGAGGGCCGCTCCCGAGCGGTGAAAGTGCATGACCGTTGCGAGGCGCCCGTTGGCGACCGCGTCCTCGACGTAGGGCGCGATGACGCGCGGCGTCGAGACGGCGACGTCCACTCCCCACGACTCGTCGAAGAGCCATTCGTTCTTCGGATTGTTCACGCGTGCGATGACTCTCTCGACGCCGAATTCGGTTTTTGCCAGGAGCGAGACGACGAGGTTGACCTTGTCGTCGCCCGTCGTCGCCACGACGACGTCGGCCTCGTCGAGATTCGCCCGCTGGAGGCTCGTGAGCTCGCAGGCGTCGTCGAGCTGCCACTCCGCCTCGGGGACGGAGGCCACTTTCATCGCCGAGGGGTGGCGGTCGATGATCGTGATGTCGTGGCCGGATTGGACGAGCTCCTTGGCGATCGACCTGCCCACGGACCCGGCCCCCGCGATGATGACTTTCACAGATCCTCCTGGGCTGGATGGTTCGCGATTCTTTGGACGGCGCCGGCCCGATCGGTTTCGACCGTCATGTGCAGCGCGTCGCCGTCTTGCAGCACGAGGCTGGGCGCCGGAAGCATCCCCCTCCCCAAGCGAGTGAGATAGGTCACTCTTGCTTTCGTCGCGCGCTCCAAATCGGAGACGCTGCGCCCGAACCAGGAAGGGTCGAGGTCGATGCCGACGATCGCGATTCCGGCGTCGTCTTCGATCCAGTCGAAGTGCGGCCCCAGCGGGATGAGATGCCGGAAAACCTGCTCAACCGTCCATTTGACCGTTGAAACCGTGGCGATTCCGAGCCGCTCGTAAACCTCTGCGCGCGTCGGATCGTATATGCGGGTGACGACGTTGGACACCCCGAAGGTCTCGCGGACCACACGGGCGGCGATGATGTTCGAGTTGTCGCCCGAGGAGACGGCCGCGAAGCCGTGGGCGTCCTCGATGCCGGCTTGGATCAGCGCCTCGCGGTCGAAGCCCATGCCCGTGACGCGCTGGCCCGAAAAACCTTCTGGGAGCCGCCGAAACGAGTCGGGGCTGTGGTCGATGACGGCCACGGAATGGCCGTACTCCGTTAGATTCGCGGCCAACGTCGCTCCGACGCGACCGCACCCCATGATGACAAAGTGCACGCTAAGAACGCTACCTCAAACCGCGACGTGGCGTAGCCTGAACACTGTGACGAACGAAATACCCGCCCGCTCCGCAGCGGCCGACACCACGATGATCGCCCTTTCGGCCGTCATCGTTCCGCAGATCATTCTTCGTTCCGTCCCCTCGGGGGCGAATTCCGCGGATATCGCCGTCGCCGCCGCCGTGGCGGTTCTCAGCCTTCTGGCGGCCTTTTTCGGCGCGACCTGGGTGGGGCGCCTCGTTCCGCGCCGCCTCTCCTACCAAATCGTTGCCTCCCACATCGGCCCGGGGATGGGCGTGGTGGCCGCCTCGGCGCGCTACCTGTGCTACGTCATCGTCATCGTCCTGGGCGTCGGCGTGGCAACGACGAGCCTCGTGGAAGTCTTCCCGGAGCTGCCGCGCGGGCCGCTTCTCTACGGCCTCGTTCTCGCCTTGGCCCTTCCCGTGCTTCTGCGAAGGGGGAGGGAATCGCGGCTGTACTGGGTCACCGCCGCCCTCGGGGCCCTCGCGGTCGCAACGGTTCTCATATGGGGCCTCGTCGCCGAACTTGCCCAGGGATCCGCGGCCGACGCCGCCATGGCCGCGCGTCGCCAGGCGGTTCTCTCGGGCCGAAACCCGGGGGTTTCCCATCCGCTCATGACGGCCGTCATGGCCGCGGCGTTTCCTGCCTGCCTTCTCGTGCTCCTGAGCGAGCGCGTCCACGGCGGCGCGCGCACCCGCAGGGTCCGCCCGCCCTGGCTCGCCGCCCGCTTCGGCGGCGCGACCGTCGCCATAGTCGTCACCCTCTACCTGTCCATACTTTTCGAGCTTCCCGGCCAGCGGCTCGGCGTGCCGAGCCTGTCGATGGCCCACGGCCTCATGGGGGGCGGCGGCTACAAGGCGGTCGCCGCAGGATACGCCCTGCTCGGCGTCTCCGCGGCCCTTGCGGCGTACGCCCGCCTGCCCTTCCTGCTGAGCGAGCTCGCCACAGACGGCATACTCCCGCGCCGCCTCGGCACACGCGACGCGATCAAGCCGCGCCTCGTCATCGTGGGGCTGACGGCGGTCCTCGCCGCCGGTTTCGCGGGCGTGCTCGTCTCAAGCCTTGCGGGGGCCACCGTCTTCGTCGTCTGCGCGTTCCTGCACTTCGGCTTGACGTGCGTGGCGATGACGCTGCGCTCTGTCGGAATCCTCAAAGAGTCGCTGGAGCGGGCCGAGCGCAGGAGCGCGAGCCTGACGAAATGGGCCTTCGCCGCCATGGCGGGCGTGTGCGGCGCCGGGATCGGCCTGACGGTTTTCATCGAACGCACATGGCTTGCCGTCTCCCTCGTCGGCCTGGCGGTTCCCGCGCTCATCATGCTCCTGGCGCGCCGGAGCATGGGCAAGGTCGCCCGAACCCTCGCTGTGGCGAACCTTTCGGCGGGCCGCCGCCTGCCCACGCGCATCCACGGAGTCGTGCTCGTCAGCGTGGTCGATGACCCGACGCTGCGCACGGTGAGCTACGCTCGGGCCATGAGGTTGTCGAGCCTGACCGCCCTGACGGTCGATTTCGATCCAAAACGCACGCGCCAGCTTCGCGACGACTGGAAGGAGGCGGGCCTTCCCGTCGACCTCACGGTTCTCGGCACGCCGCAGGGGGCCACGCGCGGGCACATCGTCGACTACGTCCACTCTCTGCACCAGATGCATCCGGGCGACGTCGTGGCGGTCTTCTACCAGAGGATCCTCGCGGCGGGCGTCTGGGAGGGATATTTCCTGCGAAGGTCGATGCCGAGCGTCATAGCCGATTTGCGCCACGAACCCGGGGTGATCCTCGCCGAGGTCCCCTATCTTTTTCATCCGACCGAGGAGGACGAATGACAACGCTCGACATAGATTTGACCGACGTCGCCCACGGCGGGTCCGCCGTCGGCAGAGCGGAAGACGGCAGGGTCGTCTTCGCCCGCTTCGGCCTGCCGGGCGAGCGTGTGCGAGTTCAGGTGACCGGGCAGCGTTCGACGCTCATCCGCGGCGACGTCGTAGAGGTCCTGTCGAACCCCTCCGAGCACAGGGTCGGCCTGGTGTGGCCGGAGGCCGGGCCGCTGGGCGTCGGCGGGGCCGATCTCGGGCACGTCGCCTTCGACTATCAGGCGGAGTGGAAAAGCCACGTCCTTGCGACGACCCTCGGCCGAATCGGCGGCCGCGACCTTCAGGAGCATTTCGCCGAGCAGGGCCTTTCGCCGCGAGTCGCAGCCCTTCCCGGCGATGCCGCGACCTCCGGGTGGGCCACCCGCACCCGGATCGAATTCGTCGTGGGCGAGGACGGCCGGCCGGCGATGTACAGGGATTCGAGCCACGAGCTCATGGGGGTGGCGAGTTTTCCTCTGGCCGTCGAGGAGATCGGCGAGCTCGACCTCTTCGGCGGCTGGCGCTCGTGGTGGAAGCCGGGGGAGCGGGTCAAGGCGCTTGCCCCTTCCGGGTCTGACCCCGCCCTGTTCATCGGCGGGGATTCGTGGTGGGCGCCGGGCATGCGGGCCGACGAGGTCGTCCGCGAGGACGTCGTGGTCGGCGGCGAGCTGTACGCCTACCAGGTCCACGCAGGCGGATTCTGGCAGGTCCACCGAGCGGCGGCGGCGAGCCTCGTCAAGCTCGTCATGCGCGGAGCGGACGTCCAACCGGGGGACCGCGTCGTCGAACTCTACTCGGGCGCCGGCCTGCTGACGCAGCCGCTCGCTGTCGCGACGGGGGAGTCGGGCGCCGTCTACGCGATGGAGGGGGCCCGAGAGGCGGTGGAGGACGCGCGGGCGAACCTTCGGGATCTGCCGTGGGCCCGCACCCGCGCCGCGAGGATCGACGCCCACGCGCTGGAGGGGGTCAACGGCGACGTCGTCGTGGCCGATCCGCCCAGGGCGGGGCTTGGAACGGAGCTGGCGGCAATGCTCGGCGAGGCGAAGGTCGGCAGGATCGTCCTCGTCTCCTGCGACCCGGCGTCCATGGCGCGCGACGTCGCCGTCATGCGGGGATGCGGGCGCAAGGCAACCTTCTTTGAGGCGGTCGACATTTTCCCGAACACACATCATTTCGAATGCGTAACCGTAGTAGAGTGATGCGAATCGAGTGATCCGCATCTCGGAATGCGTTCTGTGCGCTGCACGTTGTATGCATCGGGTGGGAACGAGCCCATACCGCATAAACGCAAAATATACGGAGGAATACGATGGCAAGCGCGCCCGAAAAATACGATCTTGTGGTCGTCGGAGGCGGAAAGGCCGGAAAGTCTCTCGCCATGCTTCGTGCCAAGAAGGGCGACAAAGTCTTCATGGTCGAACGGGACAAAATCGGCGGAACGTGCATCAACGTCGCCTGCATCCCGACAAAGACGCTCGTCTCGAGCGCGCGAAGGCTTGCCGAGGTTCGCACGGCCGCGGCCTACGGGGTCGATCTGCCCGGGGCCGACCTCGCCTCGGCGGGAGTGGACCTTGAGGCCTTGCGCGCCCGCAAGGAGAGCGTTGTCGGCGGCATGGTCGAGGCGCATAAGAAGATGTTCGCCGCGCCCGGGCTGGATTTCGTTCTCGGAACGGCCAAGTTCGTCGGGCCGAAGACGGTCGAGGCGAAGCTGGCCGACGGCTCGGTCCGCGTGGTCGAGGGCGAGAAGGTCCTGATCAACACGGGGACGACGCCCGCGATTCCTCCGATCGAGGGATTGAGCGACGTCGACTACTGGACGAGCGAGGACGCCCTTCGCCTGACCGAGATTCCCGATCGGCTCGTCATTCTCGGCGGCGGAGTCATCGGCGTCGAGATGGCCTCGATGATGGCGGCCTTCGGGGCGGACGTGACCCTCATCGAGGGCGGGGAGCACATTCTTGCCAGGGAGGACGCGGACGTCGCCGAAGAGATGGCGGCCAACCTCGCCGCGCAGGGCGTGACGGTGCGCACCGGCGAGCGCGCGGTGCGCTTGTCCTCGGGCGACGAGGGGGTCCTCGTCCACACGACTGCCGGCGAGGTCGCGGGAACGCGCCTCCTCGTGGCGCTCGGACGCACTCCGGCCACAAAGGGCCTGGGCTTGGAGGCGGCGGGGGTCGAACTGACCGAGCGCGGCTTCGTCAAGGTCGATTCCCGCCTCGAGACGACGGCGCCAGGCGTCTACGCCGCGGGCGACGTCGCCGGAACTCCCCAGTTCACGCATGCCTCGTGGAACGACTTCCGCGTGCTGCGCGACCTCTTCGCCGGCAAGGACGCCTCGACGGAGGGCCGCCTCATCCCGTGGGCGGTCTTCGCGACCCCCGAGCTCGGGCGCGTCGGAATGAGCGAGAGCGAGGCCCGCGCGGCCGGACGGGACATCCGGGTGGCCAAGGTCGCCGCGGCGGCGGTTCCGAGAGCCAAGACGCACGGCCACGTCGAGGGCTTCTACAAGGTCGTCGTCGACGCCGAGACCGAGGAGATCCTCGGCGCCGCGATCGTCGCCGAAAGTGCGAGCGAGGTGATCGCCGCCGTTCAGACGGCCATGCTGGGGGGCCTTCCCTGGCCCAAGCTGCGCGACGCCGTCATTGCCCACCCGACGATGGCCGAGGGGTTGAACATCGTCCTGGATTCGCTCGGCTGACGGCGGAGACGGACGGACGGCGCCTCTTTCCGGCGCGGGCTGCCTTCTGACGGCTGCGTCGCGCCGAAAACAGTGTCACGCCTGCGTCGGCCCTCCGCACACATGGGCGGAGGGCCGACGCAGCGCTGCAACTGCCGACCCGGCGGTTAGAATGGACGATGGCAAAAGGAGGTCGCCTTGGGATTGATTGAGGGCATACTCGGACCTGACGACGTAAAAAAGCTGCCGTCGGAGCGGCTTGAGGGCCTGGCCGAGGAAATCAGGGCCTTCCTCGTTGAAAACGTCTCGAAGACGGGCGGCCACCTCGGCCCCAACCTCGGCGTCGTCGAGCTGACGATAGCCCTCCATCGGGTCTTCTCCTCCCCGTCGGACGTCCTCGTCTTCGACACCGGGCACCAGAGCTACGTGCACAAGATCCTCACGGGGCGCGGCGATTTCTCCACGCTGCGCCAGGAAGGCGGACTGTCGGGGTATCCCGCGCGCAAAGAGTCGGTCCACGACGTCGTCGAAAACTCGCACGCCTCCACCGCGCTCTCCTGGGCCGACGGGATCGCCCGTTCGTTTGAGCTTCGCGGAGAGGATCGCCGAGTCGTGGCCGTCATAGGCGACGGAGCGATGACCGGGGGAATGGCATGGGAGGCCCTCAACAACATCGCGGAGGATCCGAAGAGGCCCATCGTCATCGTCCTCAACGACAACGACCGCTCCTACGCGCCGACGGTGGGCGGCATCGTCCGCAAATTCGAGCCCGTCAGGCGCCTGGACAACTTCCGCCTCAACAAAAAATACGAGGCCTTCCTCAAGTGGACGAAACGCCATCTTTTCGGCGCGGGAGCGCCGGGACGGGCCGCCTACGGCGCCCTCCATTCGATCAAAAAGGGCGTCAAGGACATTTTCGTCGACGCCGGCATTTTCGACTCGCTCGGCATGAAGTACATCGGCCCCGTGGACGGGCACAACCTCAAAGACCTTCAGGAGGCGTTCGCCTTGGCGAAGGACTTCGGGGGGCCGGTCGTCGTGCACACGATAACCGAAAAAGGCAGGGGGTATCGCCCCGCTGAGGAGAACGCCGACGATCGGTTCCACGCGGTGGGGCGCATCCACCCCGAGACCGGGCTGCCCATTGAGCCCGCGCGCTTCGGATGGACCGCCGTGTTCGCCGAGGAAATCGCGCAGATCGCGCGCGAGCGCGAAGACGTCGTGGGCGTGACGGCGGCGATGCTGCGGCCCGTCGGACTGGGCGCCTTCGCCGACGCCTTCCCCGAGAGGGTGATCGACGTCGGAATCGCCGAGCAGCACGCCCTGACGATGGCGGCCGGCATGGCGTTCGCCGGATGCCATCCCGTCGTCGCCCTCTACTCGACCTTTATGAACCGGGGCTTCGACCAGCTGCTCATGGACGTGGCCCTCCACAATGCGCCCGTCACCGTGGTCCTCGACCGCGCCGGGATAACCGGCGACGACGGACCCTCCCACAACGGCATGTGGGACCTTTCGCTCGCCGCGATGGTCCCCGGCCTGAGGGTCGCCGTCCCTCGCGACGCCGAACGGCTGAGGGAGCTTTTGCGCGAGGCGCTCGACGTCGAGGGGCCGACGCTCGTGCGCTATCCCAAGGGGGAGGCGCCGCCTCCGATCGAAGCCGTGAGGGCCGTGGGCGGCGCTGACCTCGTCTATTCGGGAAACGGCGCAAGGACCGCCGTCGTCGCGGTCGGAGCGGCGGTTCCAGGGGCGATCGAGGCGGCGGAAGGCTGCGGCGACGCCGACGTCCTCGACCCTCGCTGGGCGTTGCCGGTCGATCCCGAGCTCGTCAAGGCTCTGCGTTCCTACGACGCCGTCGTCACCGTCGAGGACGGCCTTGTCGACGGCGGGGTCGGAAGCGAAATCGGCCTTGCCCTCAGCCGGTCGGGGTACCGCGGAAGGCTGTGCCATCTGGGGATCGACCGGCGTTTCCTGCCTCACGCTTCCCGCGCATCGGTCCGCCGCGCAGAGGGGCTGACGCCGGCGGCGATCGGATCGGCCATCGAGTCGGTGCGGCAGGAGATTCGCTCCTAGGCTCCCGGCGGAGCCTTCGCACTGCGGCCGCCAGAAGCCAGAAGCGAGACGGCTAGGAGCGAGGCTTTTCCGACCTGCGCGCTGCAGCCACGAGAAGCTGGCCGACGTTGTCGATCTGCCACGGGCGCGCGCCGAGGGCGGCGAGCAGAATCGGGATCTCCTCAGGGTCGTCCCAGCCGTCCCATGCGAGTGCGCGCTGATAGGCGGGTTTGAGAAGAATCTCTTGGCGAATTCCCAGATCGTCGGCGCGCGTCAGCACCGTGCTGCGAACGATTTTCCATCGCGCCGCTGCTTCGGGGTTGGTGCGCTCCCAGTTGCGGATGGCCGGGAAAGGCTCGGCGGATTCGTGGAAGACGCGCTCGGGCAGTTCCTCCTCGGGGATTGCCCAGGCCGAGGATATGGCGTCCCACCACGTATGCGCGTCCTTGCGCCGCATCCTCGACTGAAGCAGGGGCGAGCGCGTGACGTCGGCGTGGGAACGGGGCTTGCGGGAGGCCAGCTCCGCCAAAACCTTGGAAGGAAGCACCTTCTCCGGCGCGAGGTCGCGTTTTTTGGCCAGCTTCTCACGCGAGTGCCACAGGGATTCGAGTATGCCGAGCGCCCGCCTGTCCGTCATTCCGTTCCTTCTCGCGGACTTGCGCCAGGGCTGGGCCGAAGGGGTTTTCGGCTCGCGCAGCCGTATCTCCTCGCACTCTTCATGAAGCCATTCGAGGCGCCCGGCCGCGCGCAGCATGGCCGTGAGACGTTCCCGCAATTCGATGAGCAGTTCGACGTCGAGCGCCGCGTACGCCCGCAGCTCCGGGGCGAGGGGGCGCTCCGACCAGTCCGCCATGGAATGCTCTTTGGCCAGGCCGTATCCGAGGACTTCGGCCACTTCCGCCTGAAGCGAGATGCGTTCGAAGCCGAGAAGGATGCCTGCGACTTCGGTGTCGAAGATCTCGGGGGGATTGAAGCCGAGTTCGCGCAGGCACGGCAGATCCTGATCGGCCGCGTGGAGGATCCACACGTCCGTCGACAGGAGTTCGGCGAGGGGGCCGAGGCGGTTTTCGATGCCGACGGGGTCGATGAGGAAGGTTCCCGCGCCCTCTCGGCGGATTTGGACGACGTACGCCCTTCCCGAGTAGCGGATGCCCATGGCGCGTTCGGTGTCGATGGCGAAAGGGCCGCGTCCGGCGGCCAGAGCGGAGACGGCGTCGTCGATGTCGAGGTTTGTCAGCTCGGGGATCCCTTCGCTTGGGACGTCGAGCGGCTGTATGTCTACCGAATCCGACATTAAAGAGCTCCCGAGGAGCGGGGGAGAGCGGCGACGCCGTCGGGGCTCAGGCCGCATACGCTTGCGGCAAAGTCCGCCCAAGCGTCAAGGTGGGCCGAGACGTCGGCATGGTCGGGGCTCCACGAGGCTCTCACCTCGAGGTCGATCGTCGAATCCGTCATGTGCATTCCTGTAAATGTTTCGTTGTAGTTTCGAGTGACCGTTCCCGTCAGGTTGTGATATTCGGCGCCGCGGGCTTCGAGGGATTCGGCCAACCACGTCCAGGATACTTCGCCCAGCAGGGGATCGCCGCCCATGTCGGATTCGACGGGGGCGTTGGCGTAGGCGACTATTCGGATGGTGCCGTCCCACGCGGGCTGGCCTTCGGGGTCGTAGAGAAGCACGAAACGTGCGTTTCCGCGGTAGGAATCGGGATCGAGCGAGGAAGAATCGTTGATTTCGGCTTGAAGCGCCACCGCCCACGGCGCGATTTTCGCCGGGGGCGGTATCTGACTCACGTGGAGTTCGCTGCGGAACGCGTGCCCCTTGAGGGACTCGAGGGCCGTGAGGAACTCGGCGGGCGCTTCGATTTCTGGCACGTCGCAACACTACTCGGACGGAGGGCCCGGGCTGAAGCTGGCGCGCCGAATGCAGGTAGGCTTACACCATGAAGACAAGCAGATTCGAAGATGTAGGTTCGGAATTCGAAAGCTTGGCCGACGAAGCGAAGGTCGATTTGCCTCTCGAACAGACCTCTGCCTGGGAGGTCTTCGACTGGGCCGTGGGCGGGCGGCTTCCGTGGCGCAAACTCGTGTGGTTGGTCGACGGCGAGCCCAGGGCCTTTCTCACCGCCACGAAGATGCGGGGGCGAGGATTCACGTACCTTTGGGCGAAGCACGGCCCCGTTTGGGTCGGCCGCACTCCCAGCGCGCGGGAGGAGGCGGCGTTTCGCTCCGACCTCGTCAGGGTGGTCCGCGGCCTCGAACCCGAGGTCGATTTTGTTCGGCTTCACGCGCACCATCGCGCCGGTGACCTTCGCGAACTCCTCCAATCGGTCACCTACGACAGAACTGTTGTCCTCGATCTGAGAAAGGACGGGGAAGCCCTCCTCGCTTCGATGAAGAAGCGCGGGCGGCGGGATGTGCGCAAGGCCATGCGCGACGAGTCTCTCGTCGCAGCCGACGAGACCGAGGACGCGCACGCCGTTTTCGGCGAGCTGTACGAGCTGCTCGTTGAGACGGGCGAACGCGATTCTTTCGGCATCTTGCCGCAGGAGACGTATGAGGCGATGCTCGTCGGGCTCGGGCCCGAGCACTGCCGTCTGTACACTGTTCGGCGCGAGGGCCGGCCGCTGTGCTGGGGAATCGTCACGACCACCGCCTCCCAGGCCACCTACTATTACGCGGCGTCGAACGACGAGGGCCGAAAAGCAGGCGCCCCCGATCTGCTCGTCTTCGCCATGGCCCGCTTCCTGCGCGAGCGGGGAATCGAGAGTTTCGACCTCATGGGCATCGATTCGGAGCGTGCGCCGCAACTGGCGGGCGTGCGCGGATTCAAGACCAAGTTCAGCGAGGAGATCGCCGAAGTCCCCGGCGCATGGGACGTTCCGGTCTCGCCTTTGCGTTACGAGGCTCTGGTGAAGGCCTTGGCCGCCAAGCGCTGGGCGAGTGCGAAGCTCGGCTCGGTGCGGCAGCGCTTGCGAGGAGCCTTGGAAGGCGGGGATTCGTAAGGCCGACAGGTCGGGGCTCCAAAGCCGAAAGGGGCGAGGTCTCCGTTTTCTGGACAGCCTCGCCCCGTCTCCGGCTTCGCCTCTTTCTGGCGGGTTTGCGGTTTACTTGGCTTTGCCTTTGGCCGACGCCTCCTCGCCTTCGCCGGAAGCGTCCTCGCCTGGGACAGTCCCGTCTTTGCTTTCGCTACCGCCCCGTTCGGGCGATTCGTCTAAGCCGTTTAGCGCGCCTGATCCGGCTGATGCGTTTGGCGTGGTTGGTTCGGCTGGGCCGCCCGATTCCACTGCGCCCCTAGATGCGGCGCCTTCGTCTGAGTCGAGTGCGCTGTCTTCCTGGGCCCCGAGCTCACTGTCGGCCCTCGTCTCCGCAGGCGTCTCCGTCGCCTCGTCTTTTGAGTCTGGGACGGCCTCGTTTTCGGAGTCGCCGCCCCCGGCGTCTGGGACGGCCTTGTTTTCGGAGTCGGAAGTCGCGTTGCCCTCAGAACCCTCTGCAGCTCCGCCCTCGGAGGCGTCGCCGCCCTCAGAGCCGTGGGTTGCTTTGATTCCGTCGAGGTCGCAGTCGCCCGGGCATTCGACGTTCGCGAACCTTGGGTGGCTCTCCGGGGGAAACGCGAAATGCGGCTTGATGCACTGGGTCAGCTCCTCGCTGCGGGCTTTCAGGCTCAGCGGGACTTCGCCGTCGACCCTGATGAACACACGCATCGAGTGCTCTTCGACCTTGACGGAATCGCCCGGCTCGTAGCGGCGTTCGGAGTCGATGTGGTTGCCCGTGTCGAGGACGTCGGCCCATGCTCCGCCGTACAGATCGCTCGGAATGGTGAACGTCTGGTCGGCGACGTCGGCGTTGAACATCAGCAGAACGTCGTCGTCGTAGATGTCCTCGCCGCGGTCGTCTGGCTCCCCGATGGCCGAGCCGTTGTAGTAGACCATGAGCGAACGGGCGTAAACGGTGGTCCAGTCCGACTCTTCCATGGTGGTCGCATCGGGACGGAACCATTCGATCTCGCCGATCTCCGAGCGGCCGCCCTTCTCGGAGTCGCCCGCGAGGAAGCGACGCCGCCTGAAAACGGGATGCGCTTTGCGGAACTCTATGAGCTGGCGAGTGAACTCGAGCAATCCGATGGCCTCGAGGTCGAGGTCCCAATTGATCCAGGAGAGTTCGTTGTCCTGGCAGTAGACGTTGTTATTGCCCTGCTGGGTTCGCCCGAGTTCGTCTCCGTGCGCGAGCATAGGCACGCCCTGGGACAGCAGAAGCGTCGTGAGGAAATTGCGGATCTGGCGGTTGCGCAGCACTTTGACCGTCTCGTCGTCGGTCGGGCCCTCTGCGCCGCAGTTCCACGAGCGGTTGTAAGATTCGCCGTCGTTGCCGCCCTCCAGGTTCGCGTCGTTGTGCTTCTCGTTGTAAGAAACGAGGTCGCGCATAGTGAAGCCGTCGTGGGCGATGACGAAGTTGATCGACGCCATGGGACGCCGCCCGCTCGACGCATACAGGTCGGAAGATCCCGTCAGGCGCCCGGCGAGCTCGGAGAGCATCGCTGGCTCGCCCCGCCAGAAATCGCGGACGGTGTCGCGATACTTGCCGTTCCACTCCGTCCACAGAGGGGGGAAGCCGCCGACGTTGTAGCCGCCGTCGCCGATGTCCCAGGGTTCGGCGATGAGCTTGACCTGGGAGATCAGCGGATCTTGCTGAATGATGTCGAAGAAGCTGGAGAGCTTGTCCACTGCGTGGAGCTCGCGCGCCAACGTCGAGGCGAGGTCGAAGCGGAACCCGTCGACGTGCATGTCCGTGATCCAGTACCGCAGCGAATCCATGATGAGCTGCAGCGTGTTGGGGGAGCGCATGTTGAGCGAGTTGCCCGTTCCGGTGGTGTCGAAATAGTGCTCTGGGGAGTCCTCGACGAGCCGGTAGTAGGAGGGATTGTCGAGGCCGCGGAAAGCCAAGGTGGGCCCCATGTGGTTGCCCTCGGCCGTGTGATTGTAGACGACGTCCATGATGACTTCGATGTCCGCCTCATGGAAGGCCTTGACCATGGCCTTGAACTCGTCGACCTGCCCTCCGAGCCAGTCGGTGGAGGCGTAGCCGTTGTGGGGGGCGAAGAAGCCGATGGTGTTGTATCCCCAATAGTTTGAGAGGCCCTTGGCTTGCAGCGCCGTGTCGTTGACGAACTGATGGCAGGGCATAAGCTCGATGGCGGTGATGCCCAGGCTCTTGAGGTAGTCGATGATGACGGGGTGCGAGATTCCCGCGTAGGTTCCCCGAACCTCCTTCGGAATGTCCGGGTGCGTCATGGTCATGCCGCGCACGTGGGCCTCGTAAATGATCGTGTCGTTGTAGCGGTGCTTCGGAGGCCGGTCGTGCCCCCAGTCGAAGAACGGGTTGATGACCACCGAGACCATTGTGTGGGGCGCGGAATCGAGCTCGCTTCTCTTGGAAGGGTCGTTGAAATCGTAGGAGAAGAGCGCCTGCTCGTTGGCGATCTTGCCCGTGATCGCCTTCGCGTAGGGGTCGAGAAGCAGTTTCGAGTAGTCGCAGCGCAGGCCCTTGGAGGGGTCGTAGGGGCCTTTCACGCGGAATCCGTAGCGCTGCCCGGGGCGCACTCCGGGCAGATAGCAATGCCACACGCCCGCGTCGACTTCTCGCAGCTCGATTTTGGTCTCGCCGGCGACGTCGTCGATGAGGCACAAGTCGATGCCCTCGGCGATGGAAGAGAAAACGGCAAAATTCGTCCCGGAGCCGTCGTACGTGGCTCCGAGTGGGTATGAACGTCCAGGCCATATTTGCATACGGCAATTCTCGCACTTCGCGGTGGGCCTTGTCCGCCGTTTTCTCACGCGAGCCGCGAGGAAAATATAAGCGAACACAGCAAAATTGTGTATACAGGAAGGCAAGGAAGACAACTAAGCCAAGGCAACTCGCGACTAAGCCAAAGCTGACTTTCAACTGGAACAAAAGCGAGTGGGCGATACTGGGTTCGAACCAGTGACCTCTTCGGTGTGAACGAAGCGCTCTA